>Ga0070697_100000002_pt1 | contig 418511 bp, 410 predicted proteins | sample KBSK1501metaG_FD_65475 | JGI IMG/M metagenome (GOLD analysis project Ga0070697, IMG submission 65475) | Corn, switchgrass and miscanthus rhizosphere microbial communities from Kellogg Biological Station, Michigan, USA - KBS K1-50-1 metaG | ecosystem: Host-associated > Plants > Roots >...
ACGCTGGTGTCCGTGGTCGGGCCGACCGAGGCACGGCCCACCGACGGCCTGGCGGTCGACTTCGTTGTCGAGTCCGATCGTGGCCAACTGGGTGAGATCGTGCAGCGGGTGCGGGACGGACGACTGCGGACGAACATCGGCAACGTCGCGACCCTCGACGACGCCGTTGCGGCCCTCAACTCGACCGCGCGGCGCAAGGGGAAGACGATCATCAGCGTTCGTCCATAAGGGCTCGGGGATAGCGACCGATCCTGCCCTCCCCGGCGGGTGCGTGAATCGAGCACATTGAACCGTGGACGGACTTTCCGCGCATCTCAGGGTGTATCTACCAGACGCCGTTCAGTCGAGATTCAGCTGCGTGCCTTCGGCGAGCTCGGAGCGCCACGGTGGATCGGCTCCCACGCGCGTGCACGTGATGGCAGCGACCAGGCAGGCAAAACCAGCCATGGTCTCGAGCTCTTGCCTGCTCAGCGAAAGATCAGGGCGCAGTGCGTCGTGGTCGTGCAGCCACGCGAGCACCGCGGCGCCGAATGCGTCCCCGGCGCCGATCGTGTCCACCACCTTCACCTCGGGGGCTGCGACCCGAAATGCGCCGACCGCGCTGACGGCGAGGGCGCCCGCCGCACCGAGTGTGACAAGGACGAGGCGCGCGCCGAGGTCCAGGACGCGGCGGGCGCCGGCCTCGCAGTCCAGGTCCGGATACAGCCACGCCAGGTCGTTTTCGCTGGCCTTGACGATCGTGCTGGCGGCGATCAACGCGTCGAGCCGCTGGCGGTAATCTTTCGCGTCCGTCACCAGCCTCGGGCGGATGTTGGGGTCGAGCATCAGCACGCGCTGTTCGCCCTCTCGCTCGGCCATCTCGGTGAGGGTCGTCGCCATCGGCTCCAGCACGAGCCCAAGGGTGCCGATATGCAACGCAGCCACGTCGGCGGGCAGCCGGTCGGGAAGCATTTCTCGCGTGAGGTTCGGCGCCGACGTTCCCTGCACAACGAACTCGTACTCCGCCAGCCCATCGCCGTCGAGGTCGGCCACGGCCGTGGTCGTCGGCTCCGGACCGTAGCTGACCAACGAGAGGTCGGCCCCGTCTGCCTCGAGCTCATGGGCGAGCATGACGCCGAACGCGTCGGTGGAGAGCCGGCCCAGGAAAGAGGTGGGCGCGCCCAAGCGCGCCAGCGCCCGGGCGGTGTTGAAGGGACCGCCGCCTGGCACCGGCCGGCGTGTCCCGTCGGCACCCGGGATGATGTCGATCAACGCCTCACCGCAGACGACGATCAAGGTCGGATCTCGCCTGAGCCTCGGGTGATCATCCTGGTGGCGACCACGTGATGTTCTGATGCCGAACGGTCGCCGTCGAGCCGGCGAAACAAGACCTCGGCGGCGATCCTGCCCATAGCCGCCGGATCCTGCGCAATGACCGTGATGCCCGGTTCGAGCAGATCGGCGAGCAGGAAGTCATCGAAGCCGACCAGCGCTACGCGGTGGTGAAGTCCCAATCGCCGGAGCGCCCTGAAGGCTCCGATCGTGATGAGGTTCTGGCCCGTGAAAAGGGCGGTGGGCGGCGGCACGGTCGCGAAGAGCTCGGCGACCATCGCCTCGGCGCCCTCGGTCCCGCGCACGTCGAGCCTGACCAGACGCTCATCTACATCGAGGTTCTGGGCCGTGAGCTCGTCGACGAACCCTCGGTGCCGGTCGGCGGCGGTCGCGATGGTGTGCAGGTCGCCCAGGTACCCGATGCGCCGGTGGCCGTGTGCGATCAGGTGCCGAATCCCAAGGCGAACTCCGTCCACATTGTCGGCCATAACAGTGTCGGCGTCGAAAAAAGCCGGCGGGCGGTCGACGAACACGATGGCGGTGCCGGCCTTGCGTTCGGTCAGCAGGTAGCTGTGGTCGTGGCTCGAGGGCAGGATCACCAGGCCGTCGACCCGGCGAGACGTGAACGCGGCGATCAGCTCGCGTTCGCGGTTTTCGTCCTCATCCGAGCTGCCTGCGAAGACCAGCACCCCTCGCGCCACTGCGACGTCCTCGATCGAACGGTGGAGGGCAGAGGAGAAAGGGTTCGCGACGTCCTCGAGGACGACTCCAATGCTGGCGCTGCGACCGTCGGTGCGCCGAAGGCTGCTGGCGGTGAGGTTGTGCCGGTAACCCACCCGCTCGACCGCGGCGGTGACGCGTTCGCTCAATCGGGGCGTCACGCCGCGTTCGCCGTTGACGACGCGCGACACCGTCTTGATGCTGACGCGGGCGGCGGCCGCCACCTCGCGCATGGTGGGCCGAGACCGGTTGCGGGCCGCCGGGCGAGTAGCTTTTGTCAACGTTGTAAAGGATCAGGCATCGCTGTCGTGCACGGACGGCGTTTCGAAGCCATCTTGCATTTTTATCGCACCCATGTTATACCGTGACAACGTTGTCTTTTGACAACGTTGTCGGGAACGCCGGGGGGCGGAGCCTGCGGCTTGAGCTGTTCAAAAGGGGTGACTCTCTATGAGTAGAAATCATCGTTCCTTGGACCGGCGTCCGGTCATGGCGATCCTGGGGCTCTTCATCGCCGTGGTCGGCGCTGCGTGTTCCGGTGGCGCCGGTGGGGGCGGAGGCGGCGGTGGTACGACCACCATCACGCTGGGTGCGGTGGACAACCCGCAGATGGCAGACCTGAAGAAGCTTGTGCCCGACTTCGAGAACGCGCACTCGAATATCAAGGTCAACATCGTGACCCTTCCGGAAGACCAGATCCGTCAACAGGTGACTCAGGACGTCGCGACGCAAAGCGGGCGCTTCGACCTGTTCACGATCGGCACGTACGAAGTTCCGCTCTGGGGCAAGCTGGGCTGGCTTCAGGATCTGAGCTCATACATCGCCAAGGATTCGTCCTACGCACCGGACGACTTGATCCCAGGGATCAAGACCGCCCTCACCTACAACAACGATCTGTACGCGGTGCCCTTCTACGGCGAGTCCTCGATGCTCATGTACCGCAAAGACCTTCTCTCCGCGGCCGGCGTGACGATGCCCGATCACCCGACCTGGGACCAGGTTGCGGCCGCGGCCCGGAAAGTCAACAGCGCGACCGTCAACGGGATCTGCCTGAGGGGACTCCCTGGCTGGGGCGAGCAGCTCGCACCGCTGGACACGGTCGTCAACACCTTCGGCGGGCGCTGGTTTGATCAGAACTGGAACGCCCAGCTGACGACACCGCAATGGCATGACGCGGTTACGTTTTATGTGAACCTGCTCAAGAGCGCCGGCGAGCCGGGGGCCGGAAACGCGGGGTTCACCGAGTGCCTGAACGCTTACAACAGCGGCAAGGTCGCGATGTGGTACGACGCCACCGTCGGAGCGAGCAACTTCACCGGCACCGCGGCGCAGAACTCCGGTTATGCGTTCGCGCCAACCAAGGTCAAGGATTGGTCGGGTTGGTTGTGGGCGTGGACGCTGGCCATGGGCTCGGCCAGCAAGAAGAAGGACGCGGCGTGGACATTCGCGGACTGGGCCACCTCCAAGGACTACATCAAGCTGGTCGGCAGCAAGCTGGGTTGGGCACACGTGCCGCCGGGAACCCGCACCTCGACCTATGGGCTGCCTGAGTATCAGCAGGCCGCCGGCGCCTTCGCGCAGGTCACCCTGGATTCGATCTCACACGCGGATGTGACACACGCGACCGTCGACCCGGTCCCCTACATCGGTATCCAGTACGTCGACATCACCGAATTCCAGCAGCTCGGCGACCAGGTTTCGCAGGAGTTCGCCAAGGTGATCGCCGGCAATGAGACAGTCGATCAGGCATTGCAGAAAGCGCAGTCGCTCGCGCAAGCAGTCGGCAAGAACTACCAGCATTAGGCTTTGATCTCGAGGCGAGATCCGTTCAAGTGAAGACGACCGGACGCTCCATCCTTCGTTCGGCCGTCGGGACCGGAGGCGGGCGGGAACCAACCGCCGCCTCCGTCGCCCGCCGGGATACATGGCTGCGGCGACTTCCCCTGCTTCCAGCCTTTGTCTACGTCGTCCTCGTGACCCAGATCCCGTTTGCGCTGACGATCTACTACAGCTTCTTCTCGTGGAACCTTCTCAAGCCAGGCAGCTTTCAGTTCACCGGGCTCGACAACTACACGAGGCTCCTGACCGACGAGAGCCTCCGGACTGGCGTGCTGAACACCGTGGTTCTGACGTTTTCCGTCATCGCGATCTCGGTCGTCCTCGGCCTGGCGATTGCGTCGATGCTGAACTCAGAGGTCTTCGGAAAGGGTCTGATGCGGACCCTGATGATCGCGCCATTCCTCATCATGCCGACCGCCGGCGCCCTGATCTGGAAGGACACGCTCCTCAACCCGCTGTTCGGGCTGCTGCCTTATCTGTTGACCCCATTCGGTCTTGGCCGCGTGGACTGGGTCAACCGGTTTCCGATGGCAACGGTTGTGGCCGTGGAGGTCTGGCGTTGGACGCCGTTCATGATGCTGATCATTCTCGCCGGGCTGCAGTCGCAAAACCCCGAGCTCCTGGAGGCCGCGCACGTCGATGGCGCGAACGCCCTTCAGGCTTTTCGCCGCATCACGCTGCCCTTGGTCCGGCCTTTCATAGAGCTGGGCGCACTGCTCGGATCGCTTTTCGTGGTGCAGACCTTTGACTCGATTTACATGCTGACCTACGGCGGCCCTGGCGAAGACACGACCAACCTTCCTTTCTTGCTGTACCTCGTCGCCTTCCAGGGTTTCAGCATCGGGCAGGCGTCCGCGATTGGAGTGGTGGCGGTCATTCTCACCACCATCGTCGCCACATTCGCTCTGCGCACCCTGTTCTCGATTTTTCATGTCGAGGCCAGGCGATGATCGCCAACCCGACGGCCGGCGGCAGGTTCCCGGCTAAAAAGATCCTGTGGTCGGTGGTCGGTTGGTTGGTGGTGTTCGTCTTCTTCTTTCCCGTCCTGTGGATGTGGCTGGAAGCTTTGAAGACGGAACCGCAGGCCGCGAGCTCGCCGCCGACCATCTTTTTCGTGCCGACCCTGGCCGAATTCCAGGAGGTGCTGTCTGGCGACTTCCCGCCTTTTTTCATCAACTCGGCAGTCGCCAGCATCGGCTCGACGCTGTTGGTGTTGATCCTCGGGCTGCCCGCCGCTTACGCGCTCGCGATCAGGCCGGTCAAGCGGACCCGCGACGTGCTTTTCTTCTTCATCTCGACTCGATTCCTGCCTTTCGCGGCCAGCCTGGTCCCGCTTTATCTGCTGGCGCGGGACCTGCAGCTGCTGGACAACATCTTTGCCTTGATCCTCATTTACACCACGATCAACCTGCCGCTCGGAGTCTGGCTCCTGCGCTCCTTCCTGCTCGAGATCCCTCCCGACCTCTTCGAAGCCGCACGCGTGGATGGAGCGGGGTTTCAGAACGAGCTGTTGCGAATCGTGGTGCCGCTCATAGCACCCGGAATTGCGGCCACGTCGCTCATCTGCCTGATCTTCAGCTGGAACGAGTTTTTCTACGCCGTCAACCTCACCTCCTCCGTCGCGGCCACGACACCGCTGTTCCTGGTCGGCTTCATCAGCGGTCGCGGCCTGTTCTACGCGAAGCTGGCGGCGGCGGCCACGCTCTCCAGCCTGCCGGTGTTGATGGCGGGCTGGATCGCTCAGAAGCAGCTGATCCGAGGCCTCACGATGGGGGCGGTGAAATGAAGGCGGTCGTCATCGAGAAGCCCGACCAGGTTTCGGTGACGAAAGTCGAGGATCCCATCCCGGCGCGTGCCCAGGCCCTGATCAAAGTCGAGGCCTGCGGCATATGCGGCACGGACATCCACGTGATCCGGGGCGAGTTCGCCCCCACGCGTTATCCGATCATTCCCGGCCACGAGTTCTGCGGCGAGGTGGTCGCGATCGGAAAAGAGGTGCGCAACTTACAGGTAGGCGACTTTGTCGCCGTCGATCCCTCGCTGTTCGACGGGACCTGCCGGCAGTGCCGCCTGGGCCGCTTCAATCTCTGCGAAAACTGGAACGCCATCGGTGTCGGCTCAGCCAACGGAGCGTGCGCTGAGTTCGTGGCCGTGCCGTCCGTGAACGCTTTCCGCTTGCCGGCCGACGTGCCCCGTAACTGGGGGTCTTTGGTCGAGCCTCTCTCATGCGCCGTCCACGGCCTCGACCAGGTGGGAATAACGGCCGCGAGCAATTACCTTATCTACGGCGCCGGCACGATGGGGTTGCTGCTGGGACAGCTGGTCAAGGACAGCGGCGCCAACAGCCTGGACATGATCGACACGAATTCCAACCGCCACGCGCTGGCCAAGCGGCTGGGCGCCGACCGCGTGGCGGTCTCGGCAGCCGAGCTGGACAGGCCGGAGGGTTGGGACGTGGTGATCGACGCCACGGGTGCGGTGCCAGCCATCGAGGACGGCATCCGAAGGGTCGCGCGGGGCGGCACGTTCCTGATGTTCGGAGTCGCGAAGGCCGACGCCATCGCCACGATCTCGCCTTTCCGCATTTACAACGACGAGATCAGGATCATCGGATCGATGGCGGTCCTGCACAGCTTCGAGCGCGCGCTGGCGCTGCTGGTCAAGGGTGTCATCGACTGCGAAGCCCTGATCACGAATCGATTCAAGCTCGACGACTACTCGAGTGCGATCGACACCTTTTTGTCGGGCAGCGGGCTGAAGGTCCAGGTCGGACCGTAGGCTCCGTTTCTGCGATCCTCCTCTTCCAAAGTGGTGGTGACGAACAGACACAAGGTCGCGCTGCTCACTCGCGAATATCCACCCGAGGTCTATGGCGGAGCGGGCACCCACGTCGAGTACATCGCACGCGAGCTTCGCCATCTGGCTGAGGTCACCGTCCACTGCTGGGGCCCGCCGCGCGACGAACCGGGCGTCACCGGCTACCAGCCCTGGGCTGCGCTGTCGGAACCCAAACCGGAGTCGGCGGCGCTGCAGGCGATGTCGATCAACCTGGCGATGGCCGCAGCGACAAAAGGCAGCGAGGTGGTGCACAGCCATACCTGGTACGCGAACTTCGGCGGCCACCTCTCGAAGCTCATGTGGTCGATTCCTCACGTGGTGACCGTCCACAGCCTCGAGCCGCTCAGGCCGTGGAAGGCGGAGCAGCTGGGCGGGGGCTACGCGCTTTCGACCTTCTGCGAGGGGACCGCCATAGTCGCGGCCGACGCCGTGATCGCAGTCTCACAAGGTGTGCGCCAGGATGTTCTCAGCTGCTATCCGCAGGTCCCGCCGGACCGCGTCCACGTGATTCACAACGGCATCGATGCGGACGTCTACCGGCGGCAGCCGTCGGAAGGAACACTGACGCGCCTCGGCATCGACTCGAAGAAGCCATACGCATTTTTCAATGGCCGCATGACAAGGCAGAAGGGGTTGCCGTTGCTGCTGGCGGCGGCACTCGAGATCGATCCGCGCTACCAGCTCGTGGTCGTGGCCAGCAGCCCCGACACGCCGGAGCTCGCGGCCGAGGTGGCCGCACTGGCCGAGCGCGTCCGCGCCGAGCGCGGAAACCTGGTGTGGATCGGCCACTTCATCCCGCGCGAAGAGCTGATCCAGCTTCACTCCGGCGCGAGTGTGTTTGTCTGTCCATCCATCTACGAGCCGTTCGGCCTGGTGATCCTCGAGGCGATGGCGTGTGAGACCGCGGTGGTCGCGTCCCGTGTGGGTGGCATCCCCGAGATCGTCGTGGAGGGGGAGACAGGCTACCTCGTGGACTACGACCCTGATCGCACTGAGGAGTTCACCGGGGCGCTCGCCGCCCGGATCGAGGAGCTGCTGCGTGATCCAGCCCTTGCCGCCACGATGGGCAAAGCGGGCAGAGAACGCGTGCTGCGGCATTTTGGGTGGCCGGCGATAGCTTCGCGGACAGTCGAGCTCTACGACTCGCTGCTCTAGCTATTTCTACGTCACCGGTCGACTTTCTTTCAGTCGCCCTTCACACCACCCAGGGTGATGCCGCTTATGAAGTGCCTTTGGACGGCCAGGAAGGCGAGTGTGATGGGGCCGATGGCGAGAACCGCGATCGCCATCTGGGCCGACAGCGCGGGGACCACCACGCCGAAAGCCTGAGAGCTCGTTTGCAGAGTTTGGATGTTCGTCGAGATCTGATAGAGGAGGTACTGGAGAGGGACCAGGGCGGGGATGTTGATGAAGAGGAGCGCGAGGTACCAGTCGTTCCAGTAAGTGAGGGCGCAGAACAGGGCCACAGTCGCAAGTCCTGGCCGCGAAAGTGGGACGACGACCTGGAAGAAGATCCGCCACTCTCCCGCACCGTCCACCTTGGCTGCGTCGATCAGCTCGCGAGGGAGGGAGGAGAAATAAGCCCTGAGCAGGAAGACGTACCAGGGCATGACCAGGTAGGGCAGGATCAGGGACCACAGCGTGTCCTGGATCTGCAGGTAGTGGGTGACGAGGATATAGAGAGGCACGAGGCCACCGCTGAACAGAAGCGTGAAAAACACGATGAACGAAAGCGGGCCGCGCCACGAGAAGTCAGGCCGCGAGAGCGGATAGGCCAGCATCGCCATGATCATCACGCCCGCGAACGTGCCGATGAGGGTGACAGTGATCGTGACGGCATATGCGGTGAGGATCAGGCCGGGATCCTGCAGCACGTACTGATAGGCGGCCAGGGTCGGTGTCCGCGGCACGAGTGAAAAGCCATACCTGCTGATGTCGCCCTCGGATGAGAGCGAGGCTGAGACGAGCAAGATCAAAGGCAGGAGAAAGAGGACGCTCAGGCCCAACAAGCAGGCGTGGATCGCAAGTCGCCCCAAGCTCAAGGTGGGTGCTCCGACGCTGCCCCGCGGCGTGATGGTTGCGGCGTGCAGAACCCCCGTCGGGCTAGAAGATTGCACTTTGCCTCTCGGTTCGCCGCACAAACCAGTTTGAGAACAGGACCAGCGTGAATCCGACGACGGCCTGGAAGGTGCCCGCGGCCGACGCCATGCCCACGTCTCCGATGGTGGTGAGCGTTCTGTACACATAGGTGTCGATCACGTCCGTCGTTGGGTACAGCTCGGGCGCGTTGCGGGTGACCTGATAAAAGAGGCCGAAATCGGCATAGAAGATCCGCCCGATCGAAAGCAGCACGTTGATGATGATCAGCGGCTTTAGGAGCGGCAGCGTTATGCGCCAGATCTGGCGCCATTTGCTCGCCCCGTCGAGCGTCGCCGCCTCGTAGTACTCAGGGTTGATGGCAATCATCCCGGCCAGGTAGACGATGCTCCAGAAGCCTGCGTTCTTCCAGACCGTTATCAGGGTGAGGATCACCGGCCAGTACTGCGGCGACTGGTACCAGCTGACCGGCTGGCCCCCCAGGGCGGTGATCGTGTGGTTCACGAGACCATTGCTCGTGTCGAGGAGCGCGAAAACGAAGTAATTGATGATCACGTACGAAAACAGGTAGGGGAAGAAGAGTGTCGACTGATAGAACTTCGCGAACCAGCGGTTCGAGGACTGCACCTCTCTCAGCAAAAGTGCGATACCAAGGGCGGCCACGAGCACGGCGGCGATAAACAAGGCGTTCATTCCCAGGGTGTTGACGACGATGCGACGCGCATCGTCTGTCCCAAACAGGTAGTAGAAGTTCTGCAGCCCGACCCACCGGCTGCCGAGGACGCCCTGATAAGCGCGAAAGTCCTTGAAGGCGATGATGATTCCGAACATGGGCAGGTACGCGAAGACGAACAGGACCACCAGGCCGGGCACCATCATCAAGAGCAGCGCGGCGTTGCTCTTGGACCTCTCGGTATCGAAATTGGCGCGCCAGCCGCGAGACCTGGCCAACCACGACCAGGGCACCGCGCTGACCCTCAGCGAGCTTGCCTCCGGCGCGGCGCGAGCTGTGAAGCGTAGGTTCACACCGATGAGTCGTCTACGACCACGGTGGGCGACTCGGGCGCGTCGGAAGCATTCTCGACGATCGCCATCGGCACCATGATGACCCGGCTCTCCTCGCTCGGCGATTGGTTCGTGCGGGCGATCAAGAGCCTGGCCGCTTCGGAGCCCAGCCTCTCGCCCGAATGGACGGCTGCCAGGACACGGTAAGGGGCGTGCGGCGCCGGCGGCTTGTGGCTGAATGTGGCGATCTCTCCCCGCCAGTCGATCGGTTGCGAACGCTTTCGGTCTGACCCCGACACTGGAAGTACGGTGTGGCTGAGGATCAGAAGGTCGTAAGTGACCCGCTCCAGGACATCGTCGTTCAAAGTCAGCAGGGCGTCGGGTTGGAACTGGACAAGGCGCTTCCGAAGGCGCTCTCGAGCGGAGACGTCGCTCAACATCTCCTCGGGCCGTTGAAACGACTGGTAGACGTCGAGCCAGATCAGGTCCTCGTCGTATGGCAAGCCCGCGTCCTGCAGCGCTCGCCGGTAGCCGCCCAATCGGTGGTTGACGCTGGTTGCCTCGATCTCGAAATATGAGATGACCGCAATCCGGCGGCGACCACGCTGCAAGAGCCGGCTCACCAGCTCATAGGCGGCAACCTCGTCGTTGAACACGACGCGGTCCGTTTCGATCTGCGGGTAATAGCGATCCACCATGACCAGGGGAAACCGTTTCCGATGCAGCTCCTCGTACAGGTCCTGGTTCTGGTATCGGTGATGCGGAAAGACGATGATCCCATCGACGTTGCGGGCGATCGCCTCTTTGATGTGACGCCACTCCATGTCCTCGGTGTCGAACGAGCTGATCACCTGGAGGTTGCGATGACTCTCTGCAGCCGTGCGCGCGATACCCATCAGGACATGAAACAGGTATGGGTGATCGAGCACGTGGCATATGAACGCAATGGAGCCGCGGTCGATGCCGGCCCGCTCAGCCGGGTGCAGCACGACGGTTCCGCGGCCCTGCTGGCGCTTGATGTGATGCTCGCGTGAAAGTTCGTTGAGAGCTTTGATGATGGTGATCCTGCTCACCCCGTAGTCCTCGGTCAGCTGCCTCTCGGCGGGAATGAAGCTTCCGGGGGGAAACTCGCCACTCTGGATACGCTGCAGCAGGGAGGCATAAACCTGGTAGTACAGCGGCAGCGGGTTGCCCGGGTCGACGGCCCAGGATCTGGACTCTGTCATAGAGGTGTCCAAATTATGTGGAGGAAGGGTGGGCGGCCGACGTGTGCCGGCCGCCCACGAGAACTGAAGGAATCCGTCTTACTTGGATGTCTTCCAGGTGTCAAGCTGCTTCTGGATCTCGGTGATGACCTTGTCGACACCCGCGTTGTGCAGCTTGCCCAGGTAGGTCTGTAGACCGGAGCTCGGGTCGATCCGCCCAAAGATGAGCGGGTATCCGTACTGCTGTTGGACTTGCTGCACCTGGGCCAGCTCGGTCTTGACATTGGTCGGGTCGAAGGCAAATCCGAGCGCCTGCGAGGGGGTTGCGCGCTGGTTGTCCTGATGAGAGAGCGGCCAGGCTCCGACCGTGTCCTCTGACGAGTAGAAGTCATTGAAGATGTCGCCGAACATCCACGAAGTCTGCGGAAAGTAGCGATCCGTGCTCGGCGTCACGCCTGGCGGGAAACCGACTACGCCGTTTGCCGCGTCCGTCACGACGTAATGGGTTCCCGCAATGCCACGGCAGATCAGGTGGTAGACCTCGATGTCGGTGTTGAAGGCCTCGATGACCTTCATCGCAGCCTCCGGGTGCTTCGACGTGCTGCTGATGTTGTTCATCGTGGCGATGATGCCGCTTGTGGTGAGGATCAGCGGTCCGAGACCCTTGGCGACGAACTCGAAGCCGTAGCTTGCTTTCAGCTGACCGACCGAGTCCCTGTGGACGACGCCGATGTCCATCGCGTACTTGCCAGCTCGCCAGTTCGCGGTGTTCTGGTCGCCGGCCGGCTCTTTCGGGTAGTAGCCCTTCTGGTACCACTCCCGCGCCAGGTCCAGCTGGGGCCGGAATTCCGGCAGCGTCGCGATGTTGACAACCTTGAGGTTCGGATCGTCGGCCTTGACGCCGATGATGCCGGCGTCGGTGGAGACGCCGTCTACGATCTCGTATCCAAGCAGCGCCGAGCTGTACGGCGGGCCCTGGTCCGAGATCGTGCCGTAGCCAATCGGAGTCACGGACGGCTCGCCGGCCTTGACCCTGGCCAACCAGGGAGTCAGGTCCTGGAAGGAGTTCACCTGTGTGAGGTCGAGACCGTACTTGTTCGCCAGGTCTTTTCTGACCCGCGGCCCGATCGGCCTGGTCCATGGCTGCTGGTTCAGCGCGCCGTAGATCTTGCCTTTCACCCGGGTTGCGTTCCATGACTGTGCCGTCATGCTGGCCAGCGTCTTCGGCGCCTGCTTCTTAAGGAGCTCGTCGAGCGGAAGTAGCGCGCCCTGCGCCACGTTCACGTAGTAGTTGTTGATCCAGGGCACCGAGTAAACGATGTCCTGCACGTCTCCGGCGGAAATGGCGAGCTTCTGCTTCTGGTCATAAGCGCCTGAGTCGATAGGGTTGAGCTTGACGGTCACGCCGTAGCGGGGCTGCATCAGCTTGTTCATGGCGTCCTGCACCAGCTGGACGTCGGGGAGGGGAGTGAAGGTCGGATACGTGTAGGTGACCTCGGCGGTCGAGGTCGGGGTTGCCTTGGCGAACCAATCACAGGCCGCGAGCAGCGGCCCGGCGGCGCCCACCGCGGCACCGCCGACGAGGACGGCTCGACCACCCTGGGTCAGGAACTTGCGACGGGTCAATGCCTCTGACATCCGCTCACTCCTTTAATTCCGACCAAATCTCTTGGGTACCGGGTCGGCGGTGTCGGACATGTTGATATATCCAAATACCCAATTTGTCAAGTGGCGATCTGGAAACCATCCGCTCTCCTCTAGACTCCCAGCCGGGAATCGGGGACCCCGCTCCAGGCCTCCCGGTGCCGGCGGTCGGGATCCTCCTCGGTGCGGGACGGGTGGTCGAAGATCATCGTTGCGCGCCGGGCCGGCTCGTACGCGGCCCACTCCGGGAGCCCCGTGCCGTTCGGCTTTCCCGTGCGGGCGAAGGACGCCAGAGCGTTCGTCATGTGGCGCTCGAGATCAGGGCTCGACGGATCGCCGGCGGTGACAGGCATCTTTGAGGTATTGCCGAACCAGAATGGGATGTCCATGGAGTGCGCCGCCCTGGCCTCCGGCATCACAGAGCTCGACCAGCCGAACAGGTACATGTAGACGTCGAACTGCCCAGTCGCCAGCTGAGCCTCGGCGAAACGGATCGATGGAATGCGGAACTTCCAGTCCGATGTCAGCAATTTCGCGACGTCGTCCTCCGACCCACCTGGGCCGGTGGCGACATAGCCCTCGACGACCCGACGGCCGTGTTCGCCCAGCTTTTCTTCCACCTCCCGCAGCGGCGACCGCTCGGTAATCGGCTTCCAGCTCAGCTGCAGCTCGTCCATGCAGGTGCCGATGATCAATCGGACGTGCTTCGCCGACCCGGCGCGGACGGCGTCGATCACCGGGAACGGCAAGGCCGAGCCGTCCGGAACCGGCCCCGGCTCGATGAAGTCTCGTTTCCTGACGAGATCAAGGTCGGTCGCCGCCTGCGTGAGCCGCTCGTGAGGCAGATCCAGCAGCCGCTGCCACTGGTCGGCCGAGAGGCCGAGATAGTCGAGGAGCCGCCGAGCGTAGTCATCAGCCTGCTCGAGCGTCGGGCCAACCGTTCGGACGCCGCTCTGCATGACCGCCCCCGCAAACAGCCCGCGAGCGGCGGGCATCGCCATCAGGCATCCGATCTTGGCGGCTCCTCCCGACTGGCCGAACAGCGTCACGTTTCCCGGGTCACCACCGAACTGCGCGATGTTGTCGCGCACCCACTCCAACGCCCTGACGACGTCCAGATGGCCGACATTTGCGGAATCGCGGTAGGCCTCGCCTGCGATTCCTCCCAGGTACAGGTGACCAAACACGTTCAGACGATGGGTTATCGAGACGACCACGACGTCCCTTCGTCGAGCCAGCGCAATCCCGTCCGTGTTCAGGAATCCCGGACCGCCAGATCCGAAGCCACCCCCGTGAATCCAGAAAAGCACCGGCAGTGAGCTGCCCCGATCGGGCGCGGCCGTCCAGACGTTCAGGGTGAGGCAGTCCTCGCTCCGAACCTCGGCACCGACTCCGACGAAGCCGCACCACGCGTAGTCGAAGGTGAGAAGTGTCTGAGGACAGACAGGCCCGAACCTCGTGGCATCCCTGATGCCCGGCCAGGGCGCGGCTGCACCCGCCGGTTGAAAACGTCTGGCTCCGGTCGGCGCGTCGCCGTATGGAATGCCGAGGAACGAAGCCACCGACCCGTCGGTCCAGCCCCGCACTGTTCCGGCGGTCGTCTCGACGCAAGTCTCCATGAACCTCTTCTCCCTCTATGTTCTGGCGGCTATCGCGAAGGGGTACCGCCGTATGTGCGGATGGTTGTCGGAACCACGAGACGTCGCGGGGGGCTTTCGGCCGCGCCCGACTTTGCGTCCAGGCGGCCGATCAGCAGCCGCGCGGCCTCACGTCCGAGCTCCTCCGGGTCATAGGCGACCAGGATCAGCGGGACGCCGAGCACGTCCGCGAGCTCGAAATCGTCGAAGCCCGCCAGCTCGACGTCCGCGCCGGTCGCCCTGATCGCGCGGAACGCACCAAGCGTGTTGCGGCTGTTCGCACAGAAGAGCGCGTCGGGTGGTTCAACGAGTGCCAGGAGCTCACGACACGCCTTCTCGGCATCCTCGATCGTGCGCTGGCCTCGTCGCACGTAACGCTCGTCGACGGCGATCCCGGCTTCGTTGAGCGCTACGCAGAAACCTCGAAAGCGCTCCGAGCCGGTCCACGCGGCGGCCGGCAAGCCCAGGAAGCCGGCTCGCCGGCGACCCCCCGTGATCAGCCGCATGGTTGCCTCGCGCGCACCGCCGAAATCGTCGACCAGGACGCAGTCGGCGGCGAGGTTGGATGGGGGCCTCGCGGCCAGCACCACCGGCACTCCCAGCTTCTGCAGCGCGAGATGTGAATGATCTCCTCCGGCCGGCACCACGATCAGGCCATCAATCCTTCGCAGCGCGAACTCCTCGACCAGCCTCCGTTCACGTTCCACGTCCTCGGCCGTGTTTCCCAGAATGACCTTGAGACCATGCTCTCGAGCCACCGCTTCGATGCCGAGCGCCACCTGCGAATAGAAGGGGTTGGCAAGGTTGGTGACGACGAGTCCAATCAGGCCGGTGCTCCGTCCGAGCCTCAGGTTTCGGGCGAGCTCGTTGGGCCGATAGCCCAGCTCAGCCGCGGCCGCGAACACTCGCGCCCGAGTGTCCGCCGCGACTTTGCTGGAAAGTTGCAGCGCTCTGGACGCAGTCATCGGGCTGACGCCGGCGCGCAGCGCGACATCTCTCACCGTAGGAGCGTTCATCGCTTGATCGCCTGAATGGAGCTGACCGCCGCTCCAATCTGGCCGGACGTTTCCGGGTGGTGGGCTCGCGTCACCGTCATTCGTCCGAGCACGTCAGGACGAACGCTCGCGATGCCTGACCTCAGCGGTTCGACGATCAAATCCCACGACCGGCTGATTGATCCGCCCACCACGAGCACGCTCGCGCGGAACAGCTCCAGCCATGGCGCCAGGACGCGACCGAGGGTCGTGACAGGGGTCGTGATCGCCTCCGACGCCGCGATGTCACCGTCTCCAGCGAGCCGCGCGATATCACGCACGTCGAGATCTGGGTCGTTGGGTTCGCGTCGCAGGCGCGCATAGCCGGCAAGGATCGCGCGGCGCGACACGCTGTCCTCGAGCGGTCCACCGTTGACGATGAGGAGGTCCACTCGACCCTCGGGCGGAACCTCTGGCCCATGATCGACGAGCGATCCATCGGCTACGAAGCCTGATCCAACCCCGGTGCCCAGCGTGATGGCAGCCGCGCGACTATGGCCGGCTGCCGCGCCGGCATGCCACTCACCGAGCGCGAAGGCCTTGGCGTCGTTGACGAAGACGATGTCACTCGGTTTCGGCTCGATTGAGTCGAGCAGGCTATGGCGAACGTTGATGCCCCGCAGCGCGTCGAATTTCCGGATGCCCTCGAAGTTGCCGATGCCGTTTGCGTAATCGAATGGGCCCGGTATGGCCACTCCCCAGGTGGAGTCGCGTTCGGCGCCCAGGGCGCTCGCGCACCGGGAGATGCGCTCGAGAATCTCAGTACTCGTTCCAGCTGAATCCAGGGGTCCACGCCGGCTGCTGCCCGGGACGGGAGCCCAAATAGTCGTATCGATCAGGGCCGCGGAGACGTGCGTACCTCCAATCTCGAGCACAGGCACAACGGCCTTCATGACCGCAAGGTGAGAAGCGCGGCCGCGATTCCTCGGCGCGGAATCTCGACGGCGATCCGGTTGTCGATGACGGCCAGCTCGTCGGCCGGATCCCCGAGAAATGTCGCCCGTTCCGCGCGTTCGATCGCCACTGCGAGCCGGAGCCGTGCAACCACCGGCTCGTCCGCCGTGGACTGGAGCCGAACGAGCAGCTGCCCGGGCCTCGGCTCGCTTAGCCCCACGAGCCGGATGCGCGGATCCTCGACCGCCAGCAGCCGTACCTCGGCCTCCGGCAGATCGCTCGTCAAGCGCCCGAGCACCGGCCTGAGCGGGCGACAGACCGCGGTCGCGGTCCGCATTGCCAGCGACGGTCCTGTTTCGGCTCCGTTGACGGGCGCGGCTGCCACCGCGTAGCGGAACGTTGTCTCGAAGCCCTGCTGCGGCGGGAAGTTCGTGTCCCAGAGGTTGTTGTGAACCCATGAATACAGCGTCGCCGGCTCGGGCTCGAGGGTGGGCGGGAACGGCGCATACGGGAGGGCGAGCTGGCCAATTTCGATGAGCGGCGCGTCGCGCGTGACCCACGCCGCCGCGAAGCCGTCCTCCTCGAGGCTGACCCAGCGCCTCATCGCGCGCATATGCTGAGCCCCGCCGGGAACGGACTCGACGCCTGTTCCGACCACGCCGCCGGTCACTTCCACGCGAACCACAGGATTGCGGAACGCGAAAGGAAATGCGAAATAGGCGCTCTCCTTGGCCATGGTTGCGGGCTTCGACATGCGGTTTTCGATGTCGAGCCGCGGGGTGTCGCGGTGGAGTGTCAGGGTCGTGCGCACCCACCGCGCGCCGTCGGCTGGGGCCTCGAACACAAGCCGCTCCGCCGTTGGGTCATTGGTTCGCGACAGCACCGCTGCCGGGCGCGCAACCGAACGTTTTGCGAGCAGCTCGAGCCGGTCGCTGCTTTCGAGCTTGTTCGCCTGGTGGTTGAAGCCGCCGGCGGATGCATATTGATCGTAGACATAGCCGTTGAAGCCAACCGCGGCATTGCAATCGACGAGCTCACGCCCGGTCGTCTTCTCGATGATTGAGACGATGCACGAGCGCGAGAGATCGACCTGGACCCGCAGGTACCGGTTCTCGAGGACGTCCGGCACACCGCTCTGCTGGGGTTCGCCGTCCGCTCCCGAGCCGGCCTTCACGTCGATGCGAACCGCGCCCACCGCCGGCACGGCGTCCACACGGAATTCGATTGAGCGCCCGGCGTTGCGGTGGCTTTGATTGACCTGGGGGCTGATCCGGCACGGCAGCGCCAGCCCACTCCTCGCGTCCATGACCGCCACCGGAACATCGGCGGGAACCAGGCTTTCCGGCAGGAAGCACCGCACCAGGTCGCCGCGGTCGAACCCGGCGGTGTTCACCACCCAGAAGGACGCGAGGGCCGATGGCGAGGCGCCGAGCCGCTCCCCGAGCTGGTTGGCGGCCCGCTCTAACAGCTCGCTCGAGCCGTTGAGCGCACGAAGCGCCTGCGCGTACTTCCAGTGCCACTGCTGCTCGCCGGAATCCGTTCCGGAGTCGCCGTCCGTCCACGGATTTGCGGCGCCCCATGTGTGCTCATCGAAGAGCGCAAGCGACTCGTATGTGTCAGTCACGCGGGAGTCTTCGAGCGTGCCCGGCCCCGCCATCGCGGCGATGGTCTGAGCGTCGGCGATCATGCTCTGTGCCCGCCGGTTGAGCGACACGGGCAGGGCAGCTGATCCAAGCCCCTCGGCCCACCAGTCGTTCCAGTCGCCTTTGAATGTCTCGATCTGGGAGTCGAAACGCTTCTCGGCAGCGTCGAAGAAATCGACGTTACGGGAAAGACGGAGATGCGGCCACGTCCACTTCTCGTTCCACCGGCGGACGCACTCGGCGATGGCCAGGCGCGGCGGCGCGTTGTCCCCGAACCTGCCCTGCACGCGCAGGTGAAGCAGATCCCACGGGTAGGGACGCCGGTCGATCGCGGCGCGATCGGCCGCCCAGCCTGAGAGCCCGCCATCGTAGGGATACGGATTTGCCGCCAGCGAAGAGAGGTAGGCCGGAAGCACGTCATCGACCGCCGCGAAAGATTCGTCGAAGCCGATCAGCGGGCCCTCCATGTACGCGAGGCCGTGCGGAGTGTCGGTCATCCAGACGAGCACCTCGTGGCCGCCTTCTCCTCCCCATTTGAAGAGCCGTGGCAAGTCCTGGCCGCCGGCGAGCTGCGGGACCGACCGCCCGGCCCAGTTGTGCGCGACGGACAGGTAGCGGATGCCATGTTCGCCGAGCACGTCGGGCAACCCGACCACCGCACCTGGAACGTCGGTCTGCATGGCCACGACGGGCGATATGCCCCAACGCGCGCGCAGCTGATGTGCGCCTCTGAGCAACTCGTGCAGCTCGTCGGTCGAGCAAGCCTCGCTGTGCATGTTGAAGGGCATCGCGGTCAGCTCGAAGCTGCCTTCGCGAACGCGATCAACAAATTCGTTGACGGACCTCGCCGGGCGAGACGCCGCCCAGCGGTTGAAGACCCACAGGGACTCGACGCACCAGCGGAACCGGGCGTCATCCGGCCAGCCCTCGGTTGCTCGCGCCAGGTCCAGGCACGAGTCGAGGTAGCTGAGCTGCTCGCTGATGACCTGGCCCTGCGTGTCGGTGTAGCCGTTGTCGAAGTGCGAGTGGTGGATCAGATGGATCGACCACCGGCGTTGTGGTGCGAGCTCGAGACGAACCTCGGCCGCGGGATCGAGGCTGGGGAATCGCATCGCGATCCGGGTCGGCTGCCGGGCTTCGGGCACGAGCACTCGGATCGCCCCGCCGGGTGCCGGCTCGACCTCCGGGCTCAAAACGACGCCAGAAGCAAGCCGAACCTCTACGTTCGCAGCAGCACCATCCTCCAGGCCTGGCGAGAACTGCACGCGGATCGACTGCCTGAGCTCGCCCGCGTTGCCGCGTAGAAGGGGCTCGGGCGTGGCCTCGACCAGGCGCCCACCGACCGAAGTGCGGACGGACACGACGCGGTCTCGAAGGGCGGCGCGCCATCGCTCCGGGTCGAACCAGGAGGTACGAACTAGAGGGCGAGGGGCCGCACTCATTTCATCCCGGTGCTCCCTTTGAGAGTGGGCTTGCCGCGAGGCGGCGGTAACGTTACCATTGCACGATCCCGGTGGTGTTGCCTGCTCGAGCTTTGGCGTGACGCTTCGAAATCGAGGACCACATCGTGATGGGGGCCGCAGTGCGGCGCGCGTCGCGAATGATATCGTTATCTTGCCTGATCCCGCTTCGCCCGAGCCAGGCCCGTTGCATCCCGTCTACGACCCGATGCCTCGTTACGAACCGCTCGGCGGGAGCGTGCGTGTCGGGTGGGCGGGGCCGGTCGCGACAATTCCCCGGCACGCGCGGGTGCTTGCAGTCGACGGGCCGGCCATCCTCGACTGGGATGCGGCAAGCCGCGGGATCGAAACGGCGGTTCGGGAGAGCGGTCGTGATGTCCGGCTGATGCCAGTGCGTCCATATATGGCGCAGTGGCCGGCGATCCTCGCGCGAACTGAGTCGCCCGAGCTCCCCGACGATCCTGACTTCGCAACGCTCGCGTCCGGGACGCTCGCGGATCTCTTTGAAAGGATCCCGGTCCCAGATACCCGAAGCGGAGAGCTGACCGTTGTGTTCGGACCTGGCGCAGCTTTCGTCGATCACCAGGTGCTGTGGTACGCGGACCTTCCAAAACGATTCGCGGAGGCGGCGGTGACGGACGGCGTAGCGCACAACCTGGGCCAGCCGGCCGACTCTCATCCGGGAACCACCAAGCGACTGTTCTACATCGACTGGCCCCTTCTCGACCGCCACCGGCTCGCGATCTCCGGACGCATCGAGTGCTGGATCGACATGCAGGATCCGGCGAGACCTGCCTCGATCGAAGGCCATGTTCTGAGGCGCACCGCCGCCGACCTCGCGCGAAGGCCATTCCGAACGCGGCCCGCATTCAACGCCGCGTCGTGGGGCGGACATTGGGCGCAGCGCGTTCTGGGTATGAATCCGACCGCGCGGAACACCGCGCTTGGATACGAGCTGATCGCACCGGAGAGTGGTGTGCTTTTCGGTCACGACGAGGAGCGTCAGGTGGAAATCCCGTTTCAGCTGATCGTCGAGCAATGCCCAGGGGACGTGCTCGGAGATGGCGTGCGGGAGGCATTCGGCTCGTCGTTTCCGGTCAGGTTCGATTACCTCGACACGCTGGACGGCGGAAATCTGTCCATCCACTGCCATCCGCAAGCCGACTACATGCAGCGGGTTTTCGGGTGGCCGTATACACAGCACGAGTCGTACTACATCATGGTCGGAAGGCCCAACAAGAGCATCTTCCTCGGCCTCCGCGACGACACCGACCTCGAGACTTTCGAGAGGCTCGCCCACGACGCGGAGGCCGACGGGCAGCCGTTCGAGATCAAGCGCTACGTCCAGCAGCTGCCCGGAACACCACATCAGCTCTTCATGATCCCGGCGGGGACGCCACACGGAAGCGGCGAGGGAAATGTGGTCCTGGAGATCAGCGCGACGCCATATCTCTACAGCCTGCGGTTCTACGACTGGCTGCGCCGGGACGAGGATGGCAGCTCGCGACCCGTCCACGTCGACCACGCGTTCGCCAATCTGGACCGGCGCAGCGGCCGGACGGCGACGTCTGAGCTTGTGCAGACGCCACGCACCGTGACGACCGGTCCCGACTGGTGTGAGGAAGTCATCGGAACGCTGCCCGAGGTCTTCTTCGAAGTCCGGCGGATCGTGCTGGATGGAGACCGGCCGGCCGAAGGGAAGACTGGCGATCGATTCCACGTGTTGAACGTGGTCGAGGGAGCCGGCGCCATCATCGAGACCGAGTCGGGATGCTCACACGCGATTGCGTACGCGGAGACAATCCTCCTTCCCGCTGCCATCGGCCGATACACCGTACGGCGGCTGGGCTCGGCACGCGTTCGCATAGTCAAAGCGCTGGTGAAGTCAACTGGCGCCCAGATGGTGTCGCAGTGAAACAATCGGTGCCACGCGACCCCCCGGACTGGAGCCGGCCCTACGGTCACTTGCTGCCGGTGGTTGATGTCCTGGTGGCGGGCGGCAACCGAGTCATTCGAGGCGGCTTTCACAGAGACGTCGACGGCTGGCGATGCGAGCTGGCGGATCCTCTGGACTTTGAGCTCCTGCGCAAGAGATTTCGGTTTCCTGAAAGCATTTGTCTTGCGCCAGGTCGGGATCTCGTGCTTTGCCGGCGCACCTGGGCGGCGATAGAGGGTGGGAAGGCGAGATCGGATTCCGAGATAGATCTCCAGGCGCATCTCTGTCGTGACGGCGGCCGGCCTCGAATCCTCGAAGCCGCCCTGCCCGAGCTCGCGATCAACGACCTCGATCAGCTCGTGGGCGTCGCCGAGCCTTTCGTCGAGGCGAAACCACTGCTGACCCTTGTGGAGGGGAAAGCCGCCATGTGACCCCGCCAGCCACACATGAAAGCGCCGGGGCCACAGAACCCCGGCGCAAACCGGACGATTAGAAAGCGTGAGAAGAAGTCGTTACTTCTTCTTGGCGGCCTTCTTCTTGGCAGCAGGCTTCTTAGCAGCCTTCTTCTTCGCGGCCATGATGGTGTACCTCCTTAACTCTATTTCGGGCCCGATGAAGTTTTGGTTTTGGCGGGTCCCAGATGCATTTCTCGAAAGGGTTTGCCACTCATCGGGCGGTCGCCTCTGTGATGGCGACCATGAGCAGCATCGCTTTCACACCGTTGTGATACCCGAACTGGGCCATTCCTGTCAATGGGGATTCGCATGATGGCGTCTTTGAGGCCACCGATGATGTGGCCAGCATCACTCCAACCGTCACGAGGGATGCTTGCGCCTGGCTCGATTCGGAGACTGAAATGGGCGACGTCCAAGGAAGAGGTCGCGAACCTCATCGTCTTTGACCACGACCGCCCTGAATCCCACTTCGCGCAAGAGTTGCAGCCATCGCGCGCGCGGAAACAGACCCTGAAGGTGGCGATCGTGGACCACGTGGGCCTCGCCCTCCTGGTTGCGCAGCAGGATCGCGAAGTCGACGAGGTACGTGGTGTCGGTCGGGTCGGGGTCGAAGACCCATTGCAGAAAGCGCAGTCTTCTAGGTGGTGAATCGGTTCCTCCGTGATCAGTGCCTGCGACAAAGGTCTCACGCACGAAGTCCGGGACGAAGAGCGCGACGCCACCGGGGCTGCAGTGCTCGAACGCGGTTTGCATCACCGCCCGCAGATCAGGTTCGGTAGTCATGTGGCAGATCGCGTCATGAACGAAGACCACATCGAAGGTGCGGCCGAGCCGCACTGTGCGAATGTCGCCCCTGATGTGCTTGCACTCTGGGTTGAGTTTTCGACTCACGGAGAGCATGCGCGGCGAAAGATCCACCAGGGTCATGGCGAAATGCGCCTTGAGGTGGAACGCGCTGTTTCCTCCGCCTGAACCAAGCTCGAGCACGGTGCGCGGTGGCGGCTTGGTCGACGTGCGGAGGACCCGCACGATGTGAGCCGCTTCGCGGTGGTATTCCCGAGGATCCGAGAAGACCGGCCACCAATCGGCCAGTTCGTTGTAGAGCTTCATACGGGGCATAGCGTGACGTGTCGTGTAGCTCGGCCGGACGCCACTCACTCGCGCGCCCGGTAATCTCACTCCATGGACGTAACGGAGAGCAACTTCGCAACGGCCGTTCTCGACCGCTCTCACTCGCTCCCCGTAGTGGTCGACTTCTGGGCCGGCTGGTGTGCGCCATGCCGTCAGTTGGGGCCTGTCCTGGAGCGGGAGGCATCCAAGCGCTCCGGCAGACTGGAGCTCGTGAAGCTCGATGTCGACGCCAATCCGACCGTCTCACGGTCGTATGGGATCCAGGGCATTCCCGCAGTCAAGGCTTTTCACAAAGGCCACGTCGTCGCCGAGTTCGTCGGTGCTCAGCCGGCAGCCGCCGTGGAGCGCTTTCTCGACTCACTCCTTCCGTCCGAGGCGGAGCTACTGGCTCAAAGGGGCGATGAGGAGTCGCTCCGCGAGGCTCTCGAGCTCGAGCCGGGGCACGCCGACGCTGCCGTCCAGCTCGCCCGGATCCTCCACGGCCGCGGGCAAGACCAGGAGACTCTCGAGATCCTCGGAAATGTACATGGAAGCTTCGCCGCCGATGGCCTGTCTGCGCGGATCAGGCTCGAACGGAGCAGGGTGCCCGATCTCAGTCAGGCTTTCGCGGCGCTCGACGCGGGTGACGATGAACAGGCGCTGGACCTGCTCATCGAGGCGATAACTCTTGCGCGCGGTAGTCGCGACGAGATCCGCCGCGTAGTCGTAGGCATCCTCGACGAACTCGGTCTGGATGATCCACTCGCAACCAGGTCGAGGACGAGGCTGGCTTCAGCCCTTTACTGAAGCCTGATGACGCTGAGCTGACCGTTAGTCAGCTGCGGCACCCGATTCCCTCAGAAACGCGCTACCGCTGGGTGCTCGCCCGGGTGCCATGGCTCGAGCTCGAGGAGATGTGCGAGCTCGGCGCGGACGCCTGGCGCATGGTAGTCGCGAAGAGCGTGGCCGCCGCATATGGCACGAGTGTCCTCAGCGATGAAAGCTCCACCACGCCAACGCGCCGATCGCGATCCACACGACGAGGGCGCCCAGCGTGACCTGCCACCAGGGGAGTCTCTCGAGGCGGGCGAAAAACGTTCGCCACCACTGCTCGGGAAAGTCGTTGGTGACCCATTGAGCGCCGTCCCAGTACCACTTCCCGTCCTGGCTGAAGATCGCCGCGGCAGCGGGTCGTGAGCGATTCAAGGCGTCGACGAAGTTTGGGTGCACGCCGACGAGGAGGAGCCACGACTGGCCGGAAGGAAGTCGGTGGACCGAGCCATGCGGTTGCTCCAGCCTCAACCAGAAGGCGACAGCACCACTGATCACCAGACACAGGGTCGCGAAAGGCCGTAGCAGCGGCGGTGGGTTCGCAATGAACAGCGACACCAAGAAGGAGGGCACCCCGATCGCGGCTGCGACGGTGCGGATCGCCGTCAGCACGGTCAGCTCGATAAGCCGGCCTTTGGAAAGCGGTATGCCCACCCGCATGCCGCCGAGTCGGGTTGACGTGACGTACTGGCCCGGAGTCCCAAACACAAACGTCCATGTCCCGGCTGCCGGCCGGCCGCTCTTGACACAAACGGGCGGCACGTGGTGAGTGAGGAACTCGCTCTCCCAAATCGACACTTGGCGGGCAACCTGCACGCGGCGACTCTATAGCTTGTCTGAGCGTCTGGGGCCTGTGATTGAGCGAGTGCCCAAGGATCGCGCGACTGTTCGCCCCACTCGTTACACCAGTTTGATTCGCCGAATCGCAAGCGCTTTCGCCCGCGATTTCAACCAGAATTCCATCGTGCGAGGGACCGCGCACCAGGTCAGTCGGAGCCGAGATAGCCTGGTGGCGCCGAGACCACTGGCTTCTGGGCGGTGGCGCAGAACGACCGTGGGGGCTCTGCTTGTCGTGATGGTGCTGGCGGCAGGCAGCGTCTCCGCCGCGGGTTGGTACTTCACGGATCAACTGGTCACGCCGGACCACTCGGCGCCACGATTCGACATTGGAGTCCACGACTCGAGCTCAAAAGCGGTCGAGCTTGATAAGACGAATGAAACGCTGCGCCCCGGCGTCTGGGGCCTCGAGTGGCCGGCCGGTCACGCGATTATCGGGGCGATCACATCAATCTCTTCGGGCACTGTGAGTCGTGTACTCGTGCGAGCGACAGCTCCGCTGGCCCGGGGCCTCCGGGTGGCGATGAACTCACAGGTCTACTGGGATGATCCCGAGCGCTCATTCGGTATTCCGTCGCAGACCGTTGACGTGCCCAGCGAGCTAGGCTCGCTCCACGACTGGTTCGTCGCCGGTTCGCCCACCGACTTCGCGATCGTCGTCCACGGCCGCAACGCGCCGATCACGGACGGCATGCGATTGGTGCCTGCGCTGGTCGACCTGGGATTGAGCATCTTGCTGATTCGCTATCGCAACGATGTCGGCTCGCCGCCGAGCCCCGATCATCTCCTCCATCTCGGCGACACCGAATGGCGGGACCTCCAGGCTGCCGTTCAGTGGGCGGTCTCTCGCGGCGCTCAGCGGATCGTGCTCGTCGGCATCTCGATGGGAGGCGCCGTGGTCGAGATGTTCATGGAAAGGTCGAGCGTCGCGCGCCGCGTCGCCGCCCTGGTGCTCGACTCACCGGTGCTGTCCTGGGATGCCCTCCTGAGGTTTCAGGCGGACCGGCGCCGCCTCCCCAATGCACTTGTCGGACCGACAGAGCTGGTGCTCCGGCTTCGGATTGGTTTTGACTCCGGCACATATGACGCGGTGCGAGACGCAGCGTCGGTGCATGTGCCGATTCTTCTATTTCAAGATGGTCAGGAAACCTTGACTCCCCCCGATCGCGCCGCCGCGCTGGCCAGGGCTCGTCCCGACCTGGTCGAGTACCACTTCTATCCGCACAGCGGCCACGTCGAGGAATGGAATGCGGATCCTGGCGGCTACACATCCACCCTGCGCGCGTTCCTTGCGCGGACTTTGAACGTCTTGACCACCGCCACGACGTAATTCCAGCCCGAGCAACTGCGCCCGCAGGCGGCGCCCGACGGACAATGGGCGTTACCCTTTGACCCGGCCGACCCGTGAGGTGATTCAGGAGGGGGACGCATGGTTAAGAAGATCCTGCTCAGCGAGAGCGATATACCTGAGCGCTGGTACAACATCCTGCCCGACCTCCCGGCGCCTCCCGCTCCCTACCTGCACCCGGCCACCCTGCAGCCCATGGGTCCGGCCGACCTCGCCCCGATCTTCCCGCAGGCCATCATCGCCCAGGAAGTCTCCGCCGAGCCCTGGATCGAGATCCCGGACGAGGTGCGGGACATCTATCGCATCTGGCGGCCGAGCCCGCTCTACCGGGCCGACCGACTCGAGAAGGCGCTGGATACCCCGGCCCATATTTACTTCAAGTACGAGGGAGTTTCTCCGGCCGGCTCACACAAGCCGAACACGGCCGTCCCGCAGGCCTACTACAACTCCAAGGAAGGCGTCAAGCGGCTGACGACCGAGACTGGGGCGGGGCAGTGGGGTTCAGCGCTGGCGTTCGCCGGAGCCTTGTTCGGCCTCGAGGTCACCGTGTACATGGTCAAGGTTTCGTACGAGCAAAAGCCCTACCGCCGCGCGATGATGGAGACCTGGGGCGCGACCGTGCACGCCTCTCCGACCAACCTGACCAACGCCGGACGCGGGATCCTCGCGGACGACCCCGACTCACCTGGCAGCCTCGGCATCGCCATCTCTGAAGCGGTTGAGGACGCGGCCACCCACGACGACGCCAAATACTCGCTGGGTTCCGTGGTCAACCACGTCCTCCTTCACCAGACGGTCATCGGGCTAGAGGCCAAGAAGCAGATGGAGATGGCGGGCGCCTACCCTGACGTTGTCATCGGCTGCGTCGGTGGCGGTTCCAATTTCGCCGGCCTCACCTATCCGTTCATCGGCGACACGCTGAAGGGCCATCGCGCTTCGACCCGCTTCATCGCCGCCGAGCCGGCCGCTTGCCCGACTCTCACGCGAGGCGTATACGCGTACGACTTCGGCGACGCCGTCGGCCTGGGCCCAGTCGTGAAAATGTTCACGCTGGGGCACAGCTTCGTTCCCGACCGGATCCACTCGGGCGGCCTCCGCTACCACGGCGACGCCCCATCGCTTTGCCTTCTCGTCGACAAGGGTGTCGTCGAGGCTCGTGCCTACAAGCAGAAAGAGTGCTTCGCGGAGGCGGTCCGATTCGCGCGCGCCGAAGGCTTTCTGCCTGCCCCCGAAGCCGCCCACGCCCTGCGAGCCGTGGCCGAAGAGGCCAGCGCCGCGCGAGAAGCGGGTGAAGCGAGGACCATCCTCTTCGGCCTGTCGGGGCACGGCCACTTCGACATGTCTGCGTACGACGCCTACTTCGCCGGCAAGCTGGAGGACGTCGAGCTTGCCCAGTCGAGGATCGATGCCGCCATCGAAGAGCTCCCGCGAGTCCCCGCGATGTCCTAGACGCAGGGCAAAAAAATCTAGGTTTCCAGCGTTGCCGCGCGGCGACTACGTCGCCGCCGGCGGCTTCGACAAAGATCCGTAGTAATTACGGAGGACGCTACCTGCGACGCCCATTAGGGTTTCAAAAAACCTCGCCCGATTCGAATGAGGAGAAACTATGAGGCTCGCAAAGCTGTTGCGGATTCTGGGACCGAGTCTATGCCTGGTGACGCTTGGCATGGGAGCAGGAACGTCGGGGGCCGCGGCATATGGCAGCGCCGACCAGCCACTCGCGCAGGTCGAACTATCCGCAAACTGCAATAACCCGAGCTTCCCGCTGTGCGCCCCGCCTCCAACTGGCGTAGGCACAGGGGGGATCTGGCTCTGGATCGAGATCGATTCAGACAACACCGCCGACTTTTCGGGAGCCGGTTGTGGACACACGATAGGCGGCATCGGCGGGCCGGGCGGAGCCGGCGCCGGTGCGATCCGGGGGACGACGACGTGGAGCTACGCGACGTTTGCACAGGCCGCGGCGGCAGGAGCTTTCTTCTTCGGAATCGATCCGAACGACTCGTATTACCTGGTCAACTTCGGGCCCGACGGGTCTTTCGCGTTCCCCACGACGCAGGGGCACTATTCATTCCAGCCGGTTGCGGGAGTCGTTATCGAGTTGCAAATCGCGCCCTGAGGCGAGGTGGCTGTTCTGCGGAGAGTCATGCGGGTAGCGGCGACACCTGACCGCCGCGCCCGCATGACGCGCCCCGCGGGACACGATCCACTGACCGCGTTTGAGCGCCGATTGCTGGAGCTGATGGCTTCCGGACTCAACCGGACAGAGATTGCCCGAGCCGTCCATCGATCTCCTCAGACGATCAGCAATTGCTTGACTGTGGCGAAGGAGAAGCTGGGCGCGCGTTCCCTCACGCAAGCGGCAGTTCTCATCGCGCAGCGTCGGGGCATACTCGTGGACCGTCGACGTCGATTCTCAACATCAAGGTAATCCTTACCTGGGTTCATCCTGACAGGCGGATTCATCCTCTGTGTCATGTCACTCGACAGGCAACGTCGAGCTCGACCGCCGCCGCCACGATGGATGTACCTGGTCCATCGTTCGGCTGTTCAAGGAGAGCAACAACAATGCGAAAACTCTTGCCGTTGGCTGCAGCTTTGGCCGTTGCCGCATCGCTGGCAGCCTCTTCAACCTCGGCTTCGGCAACTTCCGGGGCGCACTTCTTCAAGGACACCGGTGCGAGTGTCAATGACAGTGGCGCGTTGGTAGTCACGATCGATGAGGCCGGCGTGGGGCAGCAGCAAGTCGACTACACCCTTACTGCAGACGCCAGCGCAACATGGGCCTGCATCAACGGTGGCGGCAACCATCCCCAGGCGGCCAACAAGGAGACGGTTACCGGGCAGGTGTCCGAGGCCGCATCCTTCTCGCCGATCAACGGCCGCGTGATGGCCACGATGCCGCCCACAGGGCCTCTGAGCCCGGGTAGCTTCACCTGCCCGTCCGGCCAGACCCTGGTCCTGGCCGCGGCGTCCTACACCAACATCGTGTTGACCGACACGACCAATGGCGTCACCGACGATCTCGGATCGGTGAGCCGAACCTTCTTCAACCTGTAGCACGGCCTCGCAAACCAGGAGAGGGAGAGGGCGAATCAGCCCTCTCCCTTTCGTCGCTGATCAGCGGCGAGGCTTGACGAAGTGCACCAGCTCGCGCTTGTGCTTCAACTCGAGTTTCGAGCGGATGGCTTCGACATGGGTCTCGGCTGTCCGCCGGCTGATGCCAAGCGTGCGCGCTATTTCCGCGCACGTGTAGCCGGCGGCTGCCAGGCGAGCGACCTCATTTTCGCGCGGAGTGAGCGACCACGTGGTTGGCGGCAGTGCAACTACGCGACCGGCCCGTGAGAAGGTTCCATCGCCTTTACCGCGAAGAAACCTCAAGCCACCGTGGTCGCGGTGAGCTACGGCGATGTCAAGCATGCCGTCACCGTCGAGATCGGCGGCGTGCAGGCCGTGGGCCTGGCCGCCCAGTTTGCAACGGAACGACCGGCGGTATTGACCTCCTTTTGTGCCGAGCAGCACCAGGAGCTCAGCCCCAGGCGTGATCACGGCCAGGTCGGCGACGCCATCCCTGTTGAAGTCGGCGCTGATCACACTGACTGGTCCGGTCAGTGGCGCTTCGCGGGCTTCGCCGCCGGATGAGTCCCTTCTATCCAATCCACCCAATCCCAGAGTGCAAAGCAGTTTGCGACCCGTCGCGAATGCTGTCAACGGGATAAATGACCCGGGCCACATTTGAGTGCGATTCGAGGGATCGACCGGTCCAGACAAAGTCCAGTAGTAACTACGGACGACGCTGCCGAAACCGCTGGCTAGGGTTTCAAAAGGCCCGCGGGCGATGCATTCCAAACGGCGACAAACCATGCGCGTCCCAATAGGAGGAGTAGGAGTTGAGCCGAATATTGTTTCTGAGGACGGCCCTTGTCGGCCGTGGTCGAGGGCGACACGGATGGAGGGGCGCGAGCATCGTGTCGTTCACTGCCTTAGCGCTCACGCTCGCGGTATCAATTCCCGCCTATGCCGTCGGTCCTATCGGCTCGGCGGCCGGGTTCGAGGACGACGATGCCAACCTCGTCGTCAACTCGACGATGGACTGGAACGGTTTCAGTCCGGTGTCCTGGATCGGGACCGCCCCTTATCAGAACGCCAGCAAGACCGTCAGCGGCTGGCAGTTCACTGGCCTCACAGACGCGCAGAAAGCGAGCTCCGACACCGGGTTCAAGGGCGGGACCAAGCAGGACAACAGCTGTGCGGGCGTGATCGGGGCGAGCTCGCCGAACAAGAGCGACCTGAAGCGCATCTACCTCGCCCACAAGACCGTCAACAACCACATATACCTCGAGCTGGCGTGGGTTCGGATCCTGCAGAACACCACTTCGCCCTCAGCCCACGTGGCGTTCGAATTCAACCAGGGGACTGCGCCCTGCGGCGCGGGGTCCGACGGGCTCGTCGAGCGGACGGCCGGCGACATGCTGATCGTCTATGACTTCGAAGGCGGTGGCACCAACAACCCGACCCTGACGGTGCGGCGGTGGGTGACCGCCGGTGCCTGCGAGGTCGGAAGCAGCTCCGCGCCGTGTTGGGGCCTCGCCGCGAACCTGACCGCGTCGGGCTTTGCCGAAGCGAAGGTGAACACTGCCGCGACAGCGGCCGACACGATCGCGCCGAGCAACGAAACACTCGGGCTGAGCGAGTTCGGAGAAGCGGGGGTCGACCTGACCGCCGCCGGTATCTTCTCCTCGACCGTCTGCACGTCCTTCGGGCATGTGGCGGGAGTGAGCCGGAGCTCCGGCAACTCCGGCACGGCGGCGATGGAAGACCTGGTCGGCCCGGGCAGCATCCGCATCTCCAACTGCGGCACGCTCGTCGTCAATAAGGTGACCGAACCGTCACCCGACCCAACCAACACTTCGTTCCCGTTCACGGTGAACGGCCCGAACCCGCCCAACGCGAGCCTGCCGAAGACCTTCAGCCTCGCGAACGGAGGCTCGGACAGCACACAGGTCTTCGCGGGCGGCGGCTACAGCGCGGGTGAGGACCTTTCGGCGCTGTCCAGCTGGTCGCTGACCAGCGCAGGCTGTGACAACTCAACCGGGACGCTCGTCGGGACCACGATCAGCGGGATCTCGGTGGCCGCCGACGAAACCGTTACGTGCACTTTCAACAACAAGCTGCTGCAAGGCGCAATCAACATCGCGAAGGTGTCGATCAAGGGACCCGCGCTGGCTGGTGCGCAGTTCTCGATCACCGGCCCGAACGGTTACTCGAACAACGTGACTACGGGCAGTGACGGGACCGCCTGCGTCGATCACCTCGCGTTCGGTACCTACGCGGTTCAGGAGACGGCCGCTCCAGCCGGCTACAGCATCGACGACCCGACGGTGCATGACGTCACGGTCGGCGCGAGCTCGACCTGCGGGGACGGCAATGAAGCGGTATTCGCCGCCACCGACACGCCGCTAACCGACATCACGGTGACGGCCAAGAGCGAGGCGGTCGGCGGAACCGTGTCCACTATCACGTGCACTCCAAAGATCGGCAACTCTCCCCAGGGTCCAGCGGAATCGGTCACGGTCACGGCCAACGGACTCCCGCCCGGGGACTACATCTGCACAGTGCACGTCGACCCGTGAACTGACGCCTATATCGGCCAGGCCCGATCGGGCTCGATCCGGAGCCCGATAAACCAAGAGGCCCCCGGCACCCCCGGGGGCCTCACCGCGCCGTGCGCGGCCGGCGTTCCCGGGGCTCCGATAGACGCGAGCAAGGCGATGAACCCGTCTTCCCACAAATCGAGTTTCTGACGCAGAATCTCCATGGCAGAGCCGACGTTGGTCGGCCACACGAAGGGAGCGACCGTCGCCAGGCCGGATACCGCCCGGCAGCCTGTCGGAGCTTCGACGCCTTCGGGATGTCGTCGCCTGACGCCCTCCGTGGAAGCGCGTGCGCCACCAGGCGCGAGATCGACCCGGGCACGATCGGCACTGCTCGGCGGTGGCCGAGCTATGAAGAAGAGAGGAATGTCATGGGACTTCGATCCGCAATCCTGCTCGGGCGGCTGCGCTTCCGCTCGGCCGCAATCGCCGGCGTCGCCAGCCTGGCCGCCCTGGCCCTGAGCCTGGCACCGGTCCACCTGGCTTATGCCGCATCGGCCTGTCCGAGTGGTGGCACGCCCGCCCCCGGCTCCACGGTGAACGGCGGCCTCACGATAGACGGCAACTGCGTGATCAGCAACGTCACCGTCAACGGCGGGGTGGTGATCACAGGCAAGGGCCACCTGACCAGCTCCAATTCGACCATCAACGGAGGTGTGAACGTACAGCCGGGCGGCGAGCTCGACAGCGGCTTCCCCAAGCCTGATCGAATCAACGGAAGCGTGGTGATCGACCACGCCTTTGACCTGGACATCCACGGGAGTACCCTCAACGGCTCACTCAAGGTGATGGGCCAAACGTTCAGCGGCCTGGGGGCAATCTTCACCCTCTGCGGAGCGACCCTTCACGGCAGCCTGAGAATCGAGGACATGACGGCACCGCCTAAAGGCATGGTTTCCGGTATCACGGTCGGTGACCCAAACGAGGTCGATGCCGGCTTTATCCCGCCGTGCCTGGGTAACACGATAAAGGGCTCCGTCCAGATCGTGAACAGCAAGGGCGCTCGGATCGAGATGGAGGACAACACGATCACGGGCACCCTGTTCGTCGGCAACAGCACCCCCTCACTGAGCGGAAACACGATCGGTGGGAGCCTCTCCTGCAGGAACAGCGGGAAGCTGGTCACCTGGGACGGGGACGACACCAACATCAACATGGTGCGCGGCAGGAACAGCTGCTGAGCGCTTGTGGGGCGGCCGCCACCCGCGGCCGCCCCCACCTCACTGAACCCTCCGACGAAGGGACCATGGCCCCAGGATCTAAGCTCAGCACGTGAGCCACTTCACCGACAGTGAGCTGGAATATCTGAGGTCACAACGCCTGGGTCGTCTCGCCACGTCAGCAGATGGCAGGCCTCACGTCGTGCCGGTTGGTTTTCGGTACAACCCGGAGCACGACACGATCGACATCAGCGGCCACGGTTTTGCGCAGCGCAAGAAGTTTCGCGATGTACAGCGAAACCCACACGTCGCCTTCGTCGTGGATGACCTCGCGTCGGTGCAGCCCTGGCGCCCTCGCGGCGTTGAGATTCGCGGTGATGCGGAAATCCTCCCTGAAGGTGGCAAGGGCGTCATGCCCGGCTTCGACGAGGAGATGTTCAGGATCAGGCCCGACCGAATATACAGCTGGGGGCTCGAGAGCGGAGTCCCTGGCGCCGGCAGGGATGTAACTCGCTAGCCCCGGCAGCCATCAAGCGCGAGCCGGCAGCAGCGTGGATATTCGATCTCGACGGAACCCTGGTGGACACCGTCGAGACCAGGATCGTGGCCTGGCTGCGGACTTTCGAAGAGAATGGAATAGCGGCCGATCGCGCCCAGGTGGCGAAGCTCATCGGATCGGACGGCCGGCGCCTGGCTCGTATCGTGGCTGAGTCGTCGAGCCATCCCATCGACTCCGACCGAGCGGAGGAGATCGACCGCCGCTCCGGCGAGATCTACAGCGAGCTGAATACGGCACCCAAGGTGCTCCCCGGCGCCAACGAGCTGCTGCAGGCTCTCGACACGCACCGCGTGCGCTGGGCGATCGCGACCTCGAGCCGGCGGGAGCAGGTCGACGCTTCCGTCAAGGCCCTGGCGCTGTCGATTCCCCCCACCATCATCGATGGCAGCCATGTCGAGCACGCAAAGCCGGCGCCCGACCTGCTCCTGGTTGCCGCGCGTGAGCTCGGCGTCGAGCCGTCGCTCAGCTGGTACGTGGGCGACTCAGTGTGGGACATGCAGTCAGCAGGCGCCGCCGGCATGCGTGGGATCGGTGTGACCAGCGGTTCGGCAACTGCCAGGGAGCTGGCGGAAGCAGGAGCATCGTTCACCGTTGACGACCTGGCCCAACTCCTCCCGTTCGCACGCGGCCCAGCACAGTAATCGAGCGACCCGGCTACGTAAGCCGTTACCCTACCTCGACTGATGCGCCATGCGGTTCTCTCAACAGCCGTCGCCGTGATGTCTGCGGCGCTGGTGTTTGCGCTCGCCGGATGCGGTGGCTCCACGTCTTCCAACGGCGCCGCCGGCTCGAGCCCGGCCTCGAGCCCCACGCCGGCTTCCGGCGCGATCGCAGAGGATCTAACTTTCACCGGCGCGCTGGCCGGGCACATGAGCTCCGCGCATCGAGGCGACACCTACGTGTGCACGAACAGCGGTCGCTCTTTTGTGGCCGGCCCGATCGTCGGCGACGTCGGGGGCAAGGAGGTCATCCTCAACATCACGAAGATCTCCTACCAGGGTCCCGGGACCTACCCCGCGGGCGGCGTCGGCTTCGATGAAGGATCCAACCACTACTTTCCCGCCATCGGCACGTCGCAGACGGGTCTGGCCGTGAACGCAGACCAGAGGTCTGGCACGGTGAACATCGACCTTGCCGCCAACAGCGATCCGAATACGGTGGTCGGGCACGTTGCCGGCACCTGGAGATGTCCGCCGGACGCTTTCTAGGCCGGAACCTTTCCCGGCCATGACAGCACCGCCTCGGTACAGTAAGGACATATGGGAGCGCTGACACCGCAGGACATTCGCCGTTTCCGCGAGCGCCTGGAGGGCGAGCGCGATGCCATCGAGGCACGCATCGCCGCCAGGAACCAGGACATCCAGGAGACCGTGCACGAAGAGTCGGGGGTCGGCGATTCGGGTGACGAGTCCACCCGCATATACGATCGAGAAGACGAAACGGAGTCCAACTCCATCGATCGCGAGACGCTGGAGCTGGTCAACAGGGCGCTCAGCCGGATCGATGCAGGCACCTACGGGCTGAGCGAGGTGTCCGGTAAGCCGATCCCGATCGAACGCCTCGAAGCGGTCCCTTACGCCGTGACCCTCGTCGACGAGCGCCCGCTCGAACCGGATTAGGAATCCTACGGCAGTCGTGTGGTCGAGTCGGTTCACAGACCTCGTTGGCTGCCGGGCTCCTGTTCCAGCGCACTGGGCAGGCCGATGGCCATCGCCGTCGAAATGGTCGGGCAGCACGTCACCGCCCACCTGAACCGCTGAGGACCCGCTTGGGATGGCGTGTTACGCCGGCCTCTCGATCGAATAGGTTCGCGACGTCAAGCCCGCTACCGAGGTCGTACGCGAGCTGACTGCTCAGCTGGCCTGAGCCCGGCTAGATCTTCTTGTTCGCGGTCAGGTCCCACGCGAAGTCGACGGTCGTGCCAATACCTCCGGCCGCGGTCTGCTCTTTGTATTCGACGTTGATCTTCTGGAAGGCGAAGCTGACCGCGTCAAGCGGCCGGTCGCTGGTATCACCCGCCTCCTGGACCGACGTGATGATCACGTTCTGGAACTTGTAGAACAGGAATTCGAACTGGCCTCCCGTTTCGGCGCCCGGCGACTGCTCGCCGGCCTTGCGCACCGTCATCACACCGGTCTTGATGTGCTGGCCGTTGGCGCAGAACAGCATCAGCTTTGGGGTGGCGACGCTGACCCGTGCGGTGAAGTGGAAATCCTGCATGGACACCTTGCCTGCGCCCGCGCCGCTGCCCGCCGCGACGTGCGAGCTCGCGTTGGTCTCGCCCCAGCTGAACGATTCGAGAACGATCTCGCCCTTGTGCTCGCGGTCGACCGACTCGCCCGGGATGCCGTCGAGTTTGAGGAATAGATCAACTGCCATTGCTCATCTCCCCGGGTTCAAGGTGATGGTGAATTCGGCGGTTCCGTCCCCGCCTGTCTCCAGCGGGCTCTGCCTGCCGACGTAGCTTCCGGTGGCGCCCAGAAAGCGGCCGGTCCCACCGACGATGGCGAACACGCTCTCGCCATCGACCGTGTTGGTGCCCATGCCGATGAGGCTTCCGCCGGGCAGCTGGAAGGTGTGCGTCTCCAGCTGGGCTGCCGCATAGGGACCGTGCCCGGCCGCGCCGTCCAGGTGCATCACCGAACCGTAGAACGCTCCCAGCGGTTCCGCAGCGTTTTCGGTCCGGAGGACGCCGGTGATCGACACCGTGTCGCCGCGCCTGGGCAGGTCGCCTCGTCTGAGTCCCGGCGCCGCCAGGCGCCAGTCGCTCCCGGACAGCTTGAGCGTGGTCCCGGCGGGATCGGCTGAGAGCAGCGTTCCGGATTTGATCTTCCCGGCCAGGCCGGTCAACCCGGCCGCGCCGGCCAGCGCGCCGATGGCAAGCAAGCCGTGACGAAGAACCGCGCGCCTTGTGGCCCTGGCTTCGCCCTCCATGTGACCTCCCTGTCGACCGCCGCCGGTTGCGCACAAAGGATAATCCGCCCACAGTGGGATGCAATACCAATCGGATCAGCTGAATGGAAAAACTCCACTCTGACCTACCCGTCACGATCGAAGGGCCCGCCCTCCGGCCGCTGCGCAAAGCCCTGGCCGAGGCCGGCTACACGAGCGCGAACGTCAGGTTGGCGCTGAAGTCCGAGCACCATCTGTCGGCGCAGCCCGGCGAGGAGGTCGTCTTCGAGCGCCGCCTTGCCGGCGGGACGCCGGTGGAGACGCTGACGCGCCTGTTCCTGATCGGCTCGACGGTCAAAGCGGCCGACCTGCAGGCGAGCCTGCCCACGGTCGACCTGGTCCAGCTCGAGCGCCTCGGCATCGTCGAGCCGGCCGGCGGGGGCTATCGATCGACCGTGCGCATCGTCCCGCACGGCGACATCGTGGTCGCCTGCGACCGCGGCTACCACGGCGACCCGGATCGGCCCGACGTGGTGACCGGCGTCACGAGCCCGGCCATACTGCTCGCCGACCTCACGGTGCGCAAGCCTGCCCGCCGCGCGCTCGACCTGGGCACCGGTGGCGGCATCCAGGCCCTGCTGCTGGCCAACCACTGCGAGCAGGTGGTCGCCGTCGACGTGAACCCGCGCGCGCTCGAGTTCGCCCGGCTGAACGCGGGCCTCAATGGAATCGAGAACATCGATGTTCGTCTGGGCAGCTGGTTCGAGCCGGTCGAGGGGGAGCGGTTCGACATCATCACCGCCAACCCGCCCTATGTCATGTCGCCCGACTCGACCTACCTCTATCGGGACAGCGGGCTGCCGGCCGACAGCCTGTGCCGCCGGCTCGTGGCGGATATGCCGCGCTTTCTCGAGGAAGACGGTTTCGGGCACATCCTGGTCAGCTGGGCGCTGCGGTCGGACCAGGAGTGGTCAGAGCCGCTTCGGCGCTGGATTGCCGGGGTGCCTTGTGACACCTGGCTGCTCCACTACATCACCGAGGACCCGCTGACGCAAGCGGCCAAGTGGAATCAACCGTTGCTCTCGGTGGGTCTGGATGCCTATGGCGCTGCCCTCGATCGCTGGATGGCCTACTACCAGAGCGAAGGCATCGAGCAGATCGCTTTCGGGGCCGTGATCATGCGCAAGCGCAGCGGAGCCTCGAACTGGGTGCGGGCCGACTCGTTTCGAGCCGGCCGCGGCTCGACGGCCGGGCTCTTGCTGCGGGTGTTCGAGGCCGAGGACTTCCTGCAGCGCCTCGGTGACGATTCGAAGCTTCTCGCTGAAAAGTTCGCCCTGGTACCCGAGCACCGGCTCGACCAGCGGCTTCGGTCGAGTGACGGCATGTGGCAGCTGGAAGAGGCGACGCTCAGCCTGACCCAGGGAATCGGGTTCCACGGCAGCCTCGACGTCAACACGGCCCAGCTGCTGCAGCACCTCGACGGACGCCGCACCCTCAAGCAGGCGGTCACCAAAACGAGCCGTGAGCTGCGGCTCCCAGCCCAGGATGTCGCGGCGCTGGCCGAAACCGCCATCCCGATGGCGAGGCGCCTGTACCAGCTTGGATTCCTGGTTCGGGTTACGTGAGCCGGCGGACAAGCACGGAAACGAGGTAGGTCCCGAACGCCAGCGCGGTGATGAAAAAGCTCGCTGGATAGGAAAGGTAGAAAGCCAGTCCGAGGCCAAGCCATACGAAACAGACGGCGAGGCCTCCCGAGAGGAACATCGCCGCGTATGGCCGGGACGTCACCATCTGGGCGATCGCCGGTGGCGTGACCATGAGGCCGAATATGAGCAGCGCTCCGACCGCCTGCACGGCCTCGGCTACCGTGGCGCCGAGGAGGACGAGGAAGAGGACGGTCACGATTCTTGTCGGCACCCCGCGCGCGGCCGCCACTTCGGGATCGATGCTGATGAACATGAGTGGGCGGGCGATCGCCAGCAGCACGAGGCTCGTGGCGATTCCGGCTAGGGCGCCGACCGTGGCCTGGGTCGCCTGGAGTCCGAGAATCGAGCCGAACAGGATCGACACGCCTGCGGTGCCACCGCCGATGCCGCTCCGTGAAGACGTGTACAGGCTGAGGAAGAGGACGCCCAGCCCAAGCACCCAGGCGAACACCGTGCCGATCGCCACGTCGCGTCCCCTTGCGCGTCCACCCAACGAGCCCATGCCGACCGCGACCGCGATCGTGCTCCCGAACACGCCCACCAGCAGCTGAAGGCTCGCGAGGAGCGCGCCGAGGCCGCCCGTGAATGCGACGTGGCCGAGCGCATCGCTCGTGAACACCTCGTTGCGCAGCACGACGAAGTAGCCGACGAGCCCCGCCGCCAGGGCGATGAAGGTTCCCGCAGTGACAGCGTGCTGCATGAAGTCGTAACCGAGGATCTGCCGGACGTCGTCGATGAGGTTCGGCGAAAAGGGCTGCACCGCCAGCGGGATCACGAGCCTGCCTCCATGACCGCGGGCGATGGTAGGCGGTTGCCGATCGCAACGGCGGCCTTGAACGATCTGATCCCGAGGTAGGTTGCGAACGCCAGGGTGGTGACGAGGAAGCCGACCGGCAGCAGGCTGAAATACGCGATGGCCAGCCCACCCCAGACGAAGAGCAGCGAAAGGGCGACCGTCAGCACCAGGCCGAGCCCGGGACGAGCGGTGAGCTGCTGCGCCGCGGCCCCAGGGGTGACCAGCAGCGCGAAGATCAGCAGGGTGCCGATGACCTGGACCGTCACGGCGACCGACAGGGCGACGAGGACAAGGAACGTCACAGAGATCGCGCGCACTCGGACTCCTCGCGCCTCGGCCGAATCCGGGTCGACGGTGGCGAAGAGCAGCGGCCGGCCGATCACGGCCACGACGACCAGGCCGACGACCGTGGTGATGGCGGTGATCAGGACGTCGTGGTCGGTGATCCCGAGGATGGTCCCGAACAGGAACGAATAGATGCCCTGGGCGGACCCGGCGTAGAGCCGGACGAAGAGCAGCCCCAGGGCGAGCGAGAAGGCGAGGATGGAGCCCACGGCGGCAGACTCGCTTCGCCTGCCGGCGTCCACGCCGCGGCCCCTCCAGCCGATGCCGAGGGCGCCTCCTACGCAGAAGACGATGAGTCCGAGCTCAGGCGACGTGTGCGCGAGCACGCCGGCCGCGGCTCCCGGGAACCCGACCTGAGAGAGCATGTGGGCGGCGAAGCTCTGGCCGCGGAGAACCACGAAGTAGCCGACCGCGCCCGCCAGCAGGGCCACCATGGTCCCGACCAGCAGGGCGTTCTGCATGAAGTGGAACTCGAGGAGCAGCTGCAGGTCGGCCAGCAGATCCCATGAGAGGGGCTGCTCCACGAGCTACGCCTCGTGCACGTGATAGCTGACCGGCTCTTGCTGGCCGACGACCACCAGCCTTCCGTCGCTTGTGCGAAGCACCTCGACCGGAGCGCCGTAAAGGCGGGTCAGCGTTTCCGTCCTGATCACTTCCTCTGGCTTGCCGGCAACGACATGGCCCTGAGCTACATAGACGACCCGGTCCAGGTAGGGAAGGATCGGGTTGACGTCGTGTGCGACCAGGAGGACCGTGACCTGCCTTTCGTTGCAGATTCGCTGGATCAAGGCGGAGATCCCCTGCTGGTTGTTGAGGTCGAGGCCTTCGAGCGGCTCGTCCAGGAACAGCATCCGCGCTCCGGACACCAATGCCTGTGCGATCAGCAGCCGCTGCTGCTCACCGCCCGAAAGCTCTCCGATCGACCGTTCGGCGTAGGCGTCAGCGCCGACGAGCCGGATCACCTCGGCGACGCGTGACGCCTTGGCGCCGCCCGACAGAAGCCGGTCGGCAAACGGGAGCGGAAAACCAAACCTCGCGCCATCCAGGCCGAGGCGGACCAGGTCGACGCCGCGGATGCGCAGATCGGCGTCGAAGTTGCGGCGCTGCGGCAGGTATCCGATCTCGTCGTTGCCGCGGCGAACGCGCCGGCCGAAAACACGCACTCTGCCGTCGGCGAGCGGGACCAGGCCAAGCGCGCATTTGATGAGGGTCGTCTTGCCGGCGCCGTTGGGTCCGAGGATCGCCACGAACTCGCCTCGGCGGATCGCGAGCTCGACGTTGCGCCAGACATAACGGCCGCCAAGCTTCACGCCGGCGTCATCGAACCGCACTGCGTCGCCTGGGGTGGCGGTCAGGTCACCCACCGAGCGCCTTCAGCAGCGACTCGAGCTGGTTGGCCTGCCAGTCCTGGAACGTCAGGTTGGCGGGCGACAGGGTTTCCGTGATCTGGACCACCGGGATGCCCGCCGCTCGGGCCTTGCTGACCAGGCTCTGCACATCCGGGGTCGAGTTCTGAGAGTTGAAGACGAACACCTTGATCTGCCTGGTGGTCAGCTGCTCGTCGACCGTCGCCTTGTCGGCGGCGCTGGGATCGGTGCCCTCGCTGATCGCTTTCATGTACCCGGCCGGGGTGATCAGGTCGAGGCCGAGAGCCGGCGACATGTAGGCGAATATGCTCTCGGAGGCGCCGACGCGAGTCCCGCTGTACTTCTGCTTGATGGTCGCGATGGTGTCGTGGTAGCGCTTCAGCCCGGTCGTTTTGTACAGGGAGCTCTGCTGGTCGAAGTAGCCGGCGTCGGCCGAGTCGAACTGCTTCAGGTCGGCGGTGATGCGCTCGTTCACCCTGGTCACGAAGTCGGGCGAGTACCACATGTGCGGGTTGCCGCCCTCCGCGACCCCGTTGAGATTCGCGACATCCAGCATCCGGCGATCCAAGATGGGATTGGCCGCGGCGAGCTTCGCGGCCCACGGGTCGTAGCCCGCGCCGTTGACGATCACGTACCTGGCCGTCGCGATCAGCCTTGCGTCTTCAGGTGTCGCTTCATACGAATGCGGATCGGTGTCGGGGTTGGTGATGATGCTGGTGACGTCGACCCTGTCGCCGCCGACCTGGGCGGCGATGCTGCCCCAGAAGTTCTCCGCCGCCACCACCTCCACTTTTCCGCTCGAACCGGTGGTCCCGCCGCTCAGCCCGCAGGCGCCGGCCAGCAGCGTGGCGCATCCGGCCACGAGCAGCCACTTCAGTGCAGCGTGTGAGCGTCCCGTCATCTGCCGCGTTGCAGCATAGCAATTGCACAAGTTCTATGCGCAAGTAGTTTACGCAAGTCGCTGGCAAGTCTGGTAGGCTAGCGCGAGTGCCCAGGCCCAGCCCCGTACGTGATGCTCTTCGCGAGGTTTTCACCAGCCAGGACCACCAGGCGTGGTCGCTCGACGAGCTCCTCGAGAGGGTGCGCTCGACGGTCGGCTCGGGCGACTACTCGACCGTCTTCCGGGCGGTGGGGGTGCTCGAGGCGGAAGGGGTGATCCAGGGCGTGAATCTCGGCGACGGCCTCTCCCGCTACGAAGCGCGCCGCGATCACCACGAGCACGTGAGGTGCGACGTCTGCGGCCGGGTCGCCGAGGTCCGCGGATGTGTCCTCGAAGGCGCCGCCCAGGAGATCGAGCGGAGCACCGGCTTCCAGCTCAGGGGCCACAGCCTCGTCTTCTCTGGGATCTGCCCGGAGTGCGCCCGGAGCGCTTCGGCCGCCGGCTGATCCGTCGCCACACGGGTCGTCGAAGATACTCGCGTGGCTGAGCCCGCGCTGGTCGTTTTGTTCGATGGAACTTGAGGGGTTTGAACCAGGCTGGCGCGCTGGGTTCGCCGGCGCGACAGGACCGGCCGTGTGCTGGTCTTACCCAATCAGGGGCGAGGTGTCCTGGAGCGATACGGGATCTCGCGCGCAGAGGCCGATCGATCCGCCTGGGTCGTGGCTCGCGACGGCCGGCGGCAGGAGGGGGCCGCCGCGGTAAATCGGGTCCTCCAACAGATCGGTGGTCCCTGGCGGGTCCCGGTGGCTGCCTATCGACTGGGACCAATCGCTGCCCTGGAGGAGGTCCTCTACCGCTGGATCGCGAGGCACCGCTCGATGTTCGCCCGCCTCGGGGTTCGCCCCGAGTGTGACGAGGCCGAGTCCGAATGCGAGTGATCGAACAAGGTCAAGCCAATGACGCCCGGCTCCTCTCGAGCAGGGCCTTGAGCTGCGCGAGATCTTTTCGGTTTGCGCGCCGCATGGCTGCCGCCATCAACGGTGCGCTCACCTTCGAGAATCCGCTCGGCTCCCCGCGATTTCGCAAAGTCATGCGAGTGCGGTTTTCACCAACCGGCTCCCACGTATACGTCGTCTCCATGGGAAACGGACCCTCCGCGGTTCGCATCACCAACCGCTCGCCTGGCACCAGCTCAGCTATCTCGTAGGTATACGCGAGGCGGCGGCCCAGAAATCGGGCCACGAAGGCCATTCGCGAGCCGACGGCAACCGGCGGCGTCGTCTTCCATTCCACCGACTCGATGTTCGCGTACCAGTCGGGGGCGTGGGACGGGTCTGCCGCGTATGCGGCGACCTCTGCGCGTGGTCGGTCGATCACCGTCTCCGTCAGGACGTCCACTGTCATCTGGCTCTCTTTGCCTCCTGTACGGGAAGGCATGTCGCCAACCGGTCGAGCATCGTCGTCCAGCCGCTTCGATGCGATAGCGCGGCTTGGCCCGGGAGCCCGCTGTGAATGAGTCGCAGCCTGGTCGCGCCCTCGCCGTCCGGCTCGAGCTCGATGGTCACCAGGCTGGGTTCCGGCCCCGTGTAAGGCGAAACCCATGTGAACACCAGGCGATTCGGGGCCTCTATCTCGATGTACTCGCCCGTATGGTGGATCGTGACGCCGCCGCTTTTCATCACGATGTGGAGGGCGCCGCCCACGCGCAGATCCACTTCCGCCTCTGCTGTGCCGGTGGGCGACATCCACTGCCGCAGCTTGTCCGGCTGCGTCCACCATCGGAACACCTCCGCGACCGGAGCCGGCAATCGCATGCGGATCTCGACGACATCCGGGTCGTTCACCGTGGCCGGCTGCCTCGGAGCCTGGCCTCGAGCAGATCGAGCCTCTGCTCCCAGAACGCCTGGTATGTATCCAGCCACGTTGCGGCGGGGATGAGGGGAGACGCGTTGAGCGCGAGGTGGTGCTCGCGTCCACGGACCGCCCGCTCGACGAGACCGGCCTCCTCCAGGACATGGATGTGCTTGGACACCGCCGCCAGCGACATCGCAAACGGAACGGCCAGCTCGGTCACCCGCGCCTCGCCACGCCGGAGCCGCTCCAGCACGGCCCGTCGCACCGGATGCGAGATGGCGGCGTACGTCGCATCGAGGCTGGCGTCTCGATATTCAACCATTTGGTTGAGCATATAGCCGGGCGCCGCGCCGGTCAAGGGACCGAAAGGTCTTAGATCCAGCCCCGGCGACGGAACAGATAGAGCTGGATCGCGGTGGCCCCGAGCATGATCACCACGCCGATATAGAAGGAGTATGGAGGCGTCTCGAAGGTCCCCGTCAACAGCGCGAAGTTCATGCCGAAGAAGCCGGTCAAGAAGGTCAGGGGCAGGAACAGGCTTGCGATCACCGTCAACGTCTTCATCGTCTGGTTGAGGCGATTCGAGACGGTCGACAGGTACACATCCATGGCGCTGCTCAGGAGGTCGCGGAGCCCATCGACCGTCTCGTACTGGCGCACGATGTGGTCGTAGACGTCGCGGTAGTAAAGCGTCATGTCCTGTTGCTGCAGGTGGACGCCGTGCGTGATCAGGCGCTGGAACACATCGCGCTGGGCGCCCAGGAACCGGCGCAGCTCCGTCACCTCGTGCTTGAGGTGGTAGATCCGGTTGAGCGACTCTGAGCTCGCCTTCTGGGTGATGTCGTCCTCCATCTGGTCGACGGTTTCATCGAGCCGCTCCAGGACCGGGAAGGTCGCGTCGACCAGCGCGTCGACGACCATGTAGGTGAGGAATGCGGGCTGGCCGTTCGTCAGCTCGGGGCTCTTGGTGATTCGCTGCTGAAGCTCAGTGAGCACCACGTTAGGTTCGATGTGGACGGTGACGAGGTAGTGCGTGCCGACATAGAGATGGTTCTCCAGTGAAGCGATCTCGTCGTCATGCCATTCAGCCGAGAAGATGACCGCGAAGTTGTACCCCGGGTACTCGTCGAGCTTCGGCCGCTGGTTCTGGTGGCGGATGTCCTCGATGGTCAGCGGGTGGAACTTGAACGTCTCTTCGAGCAGCTGATAGTCGGCATCGTCCGGCGCCTCGATGTCCAGCCACAGACCGTCGGTCTCGCACGCGCGGAGGCAGCGCTTGATCTCCGGCACGTCGGCCTCGAGGCTCTGGCCATTGATCGTGATCAGGGTCCTCATCGCGCCACGCCAGTGTATTTCCCACGCCGCGGCGGCGCGGGCGGTTACGGCTTGCGAGCTCGGATGTATGCGCTTCCGACCTTGCCGTCGACCCCGGGCATGGTCTGCGTCGCGTGCACGTTGAAATCGGGATCCTGGAAGCCGGCACCGAGCAGCGCGGCGCGGTACTGCTCGATGGGGATCGTGCCCGAGATGCAGCCGGCCCAGGAGTCGAGCTGCTTTTTGATCGTCGCGTCGAGCGGCTCGAGCTCGACCATGTCCGCGACGGCGAACAGCCCTCCGGGCCGGAGCACCCTGAACGCCTCGTTGATGACAGCGTTCTTGTCCTCAGCCAGGTTGATGACGCAGTTGGAGATCACCACGTCCACGGACTCATCCGGCAGCGGGACGCTTTCGATGGTGCCCTTGAGGAACGTGGCGTTGCTCACCCCTGACCGCTCGCGATTGGCATTCGACAGCGCCAGCATCTCGTCCGTCATGTCCACCCCGTACGCGTGCCCTCCGGGCGCGACCCGCCTGGCCGAGAGCAAGACGTCGAGGCCCGCACCGGATCCCAGGTCGAGCACCACCTGCCCGGGCCTCAGCTGAGCCAGCATGGTCGGATTGCCACAGCCCAGGCTGACCGACTCGGATAGGCCGACCGCCGCGAGGTCGTCGGCGGAGTATGACCCGCTGCAGCCACAGTCCGGCCCGTCGGCCTGGCAGCAGCCTTCGGAGCTGTCGGCGGACGATGACGGAATCACCGCGATCTGTCTCGCGACGCCGGCGTACCTGGATCGCACCGCCTCTCGAACCTCGCTCATGGCCGCAGCTCCTTTCAATCGATGGATTTCGATGGGTCGATCCTAGCACAACCCATCGAAGATCATCAATGGCTTGCGGTACAATCCTCTCATGGCGCTCAAAGAGCTCCCGGTCGTGAGGCAGCGTGGCGTGTGCTGCGGCCTTCCCGATGTCGACGAGAAGTGGGCCGAGCGCACCTCGACGCTCATGAAGGCCCTGGCTGACCCGACCCGGCTGACCATGGTGGCGTCGCTGTGGAAGGCGAAAGCGCCCATCTGCATCTGCGACTTCACGGCCGGCCTCGACCTCAGCCAGCCGACCCTCTCACACCACATGGGGAGGCTCAAGGAGGCAGGCCTCGTCGAGTCGGAGAAGCGCGGGATCTGGATGTACTACAGGCTGGCGCGCGACCTCGACGCCGGCACCCGGCAGCTGCTCAGCCGTCTGATCGCCTAGCCCGCGCGGCTCGGCTAGAGCTGCGCGATGAGGGCCCTGACGCGGCCGTCGATCTCGTCCCGGATGCGACGCACCGTTTCGAGGTCCTTGCCGGCCGGGTCCTCCAGGTCCCAATCCTCATAGCGCTTTCCTGGATAGATCGGGCATGCGTCTCCGCAGCCCATCGTGATGACGACGTCGGCGGCTTGGACGTGCTCGCCGGACAGCTGCTTGGGGAGCTCACGGCTGATATCGATGCCGACTTCGCGCATGACCTCGACGACGCGCGCATTCAAAGACGAGGCCGGTTCGCTGCCGGCAGAGCGGACACGCACCCGACCACCGGAGTGGTGGGCCAGCAGAGCGGCCGCCATCTGGCTCCTGCCCGCGTTGTGGACGCAGACGAAAAGGACCTCGGGAGCGCCGGCCATCGCGCCAAAGGTTAGGGCGTCCGCGGAGCTACCTGTAGCCGGGAGGCTCCATCAGCGGGAAGTACTGGTCGCTGAAGATGACGTAGCGCTGGGTTGCGAACGCGCCCGCCCACAAAGGCCAGCAGGTCGTGAGCGTGAGATGGTACCCGGGGGCGTCCGGGACCAGCACCGTGCGGTTGTTCGGGTTCACGATCGTCCAACCCGTGACGTGGTACTTGAAGGTCCCGTAGCGGGTCTCGAGGTCGATCTCGTCACCGGGCTGCAGCTGCGGGAAGTTGATCCAGTACACGTTGTGGGCAGCCACGCCGACCGTCCCGGGATCGCCGGGCCATACGGTCTGCGGATAGTGGCCCGGGCTGGCGTAAAGGACCGAGCTCGAGACCCCCTCCTTGACCGCCGCGAAGTACCGCAACCGCGGGACGCGGATCGCGAAGTCGACACCGTTCACCGGGTGCTGGAGGGCATGGTCGATGACGGGCGGCCCGAAATGCCGGTTCGAGGTGTCGGTGCTCCACTGCTGGGTCAGCCGCTGCTGCTCGCGCACCCCCTGCCACATGCCGCCGGCATACAGCGCCATGAGGACCAGGCCGGCGAGAAGGCAGACGAGCGCGGCGAGACGGAGCAGATGCGGGTGATCCCGCGGCGGGCGCGGTTGCATCTCCTGTTGTAGAACGTCCTACGGAAGCGGCACTACCCGGGCCTCAGAAGACGAAGTAGAAGGTCGCTCCCTCGCCGACGGCGCCTTCCGCCCAGGCGCGACCGCCATGGCGGTTGACGATGCGGCGCACGGTGGCCAGGCCGATGCCCACCCCTGGGAACTCGCTCTGGCTGTGGAGCCGCTGGAACGCGCCAAAGAGCTTGTGCGCGTAGATCATGTCGAAGCCCACCCCGTTGTCGCGGACGAACATCCGGGTGTCGCCGTCGACCATCTCGGACCCCACCTCGACCCTGGCCGCCGGCTCCCTGCCGGTGAACTTCCAGGCGTTGCCCACCAGGTTCGCGAGCAGGATCCGCGCCAGCCGCGGATCGGCCGATGCGGTCATCCCGCCGGCGACCACCACGTCCACCTTGCGCTCGGGGCTGGCCGCTCGGATCTCCTCGACCACGTCGGTCGCCATGGCGCTGATATCGCACTGCTCGCGATGGATCTCGCCGCTCGTGAGCCTGAACAACGTCTGCAGCCCATCGAACACCGAGGCCATACGCTCGCTGGCCAGCCGCATGCGCTGCAGGTAGTCCCTGGCGCGCGGATCGAGAGCGTTGGCGTAGTCCTCGAGCAGCGACTGGTTGAGGCCGTTGAACGCGAGAAGGGGCGCGCGCAGGTCGTGCGAGACGGAGTAGCTGAATGCCTCGAGCTCGCGGTTGATGGCGGTGAGCGCCGTCGTCCGCTCCTGGACGAGCCGCTCGAGCTGCGTTCGATACCGGCGCAGCTCCTGCTGGGCCTTGTACAGCTCGACGAATACGCTGACCTTGGCGCGCATGATGGCCGGGACCACGGGCGCAAACACAAAGTCCACCGCTCCCAGGTCATAGCCGCGTCCCATGTCGGTCTCGGCACGGTCGAGCGCGGTGACGAAGATGATCGGGGTCAGCTCTGATCGCGGCCGCTGCCGGATCAGCTGCGCGGTCTCGAAGCCGTCCATCCCCGGCATCCGGACATCCAGCAGAATGACCGCGAAATCCTGCTTCAGCAGCTGCCGCAGCGCATCAGGCCCGGAGGCGGCCTCGACGACGTTCTGGCCGAGAGGCGCCAGCACCGCCTTCAGGGCGAATCGCTTGGTCGGATCGTCGTCGACGAGCAGGATGTCCACCTTCGACTCCACCGGCGTGGTCCTGACGGTCGTGAGGCGCTGTGTCGTCGTCATCGGGCTTTCCTGAACACGCTGACACCATCCCGAATCTGGTGGTAGCGGCTGCCCTCGGGCGCGAACACCATCGACTCCGGCCGGCCGAGCGCGATGAACCCCGACCTGACGAGGCTGTCGTGGAAGACACGCTGGGCGCGCTGCTGAAGGGTCGGCCGGAAGTACATCAGAACGTTGGTGCACACGATCAGGTGGAACTCGTTGAACGAGGTGTCGGTGACCAGGTTGTGCTGCGCCCACGTGACGTTGTGCACCAGATCGCGCCTCAGCCTGGCCATACGGCCGCTGGTGGTGAAGAACGTCGACAGGCTCGAGCGTCCGCCCGCTCGGAGGTAGTCCACCTCGTACGTCCGTAGCCGCTCGAGGGAGCAGGCGCCCGACCTGGCGACGGCGAGCGCATCCTCGTTCATGTCCGTGGCGTAGATGATCGACCTCTGGTAGAGCCCTTCCTCTTCGAGCATGATCGCCAGCGAGTAGACCTCTTCACCGGTCGCGCAACCAACGCTCCAGATGCGCACGGACGGATAGGTCCGCAGGACCGGGACGACCTCTTCGCGGAGGCACCGCCAGGTCTCTGCTTCCCGGAACATGCTGCTCACGCTCACGCCGGCGGCCCTCAGGAATCTCTGCATGATCGTCGCGTCATGGAGCAGCCGGTCCTGGTAGGCCGAGATGGTGATCACGCCTTCTGCGGCCATCCCCGCCTCGATGGTCCGCCGCAGCGGTGCCGATGCGTACTCCCGGAAGTCATAGCCGTAACGAAGGGACACCGCTTCGAGCAGAAGCCTGACCTCGATGTCCTCGAGGCTCTGGAGCTCTGTGGGCGTCTTCGCTTTCAATCGAGCCTCCCCGATGGGGCCGGGGCCGATCGCGCTGTACGTCTCAGCTGCTCAGCCAGGAGCGCAGCATGGCGACCAGCTGCGTGCTGTCGACCGGCTTTGCGATGTAGTCCGATGCACCCGCCTCTATGCATTTCTCTCGGTCTCCCTTCATCGCCTTGGCGGTGAGCGCGATGATCGGCCGCTCTGCGAATGAGGCGAGGGCCCGCATCCTTGTCATGGTGGCGTAGCCATCCATCTCGGGCATCATCACGTCGACCAAAGCCACGTCCATGTCAGGTGTCGCTTGCAGCGTCTCGAGCGCCTCGATGCCGCTGTCAACCGAGGCGACCTCCATCCCCTGCCGCTCGAGGAGCGCGGTCAGGGCGAAGATGTTCCGGACATCGTCGTCGACGACCAGCACCTTCTTGCCGGCAAGCGAGGTCTCGACCGCGACACCGCCCGCGTCGGCCACCTCCTCGTCGGCTTCGCTGCTCAAGATCGAGCCGACCTCGTCGCGCAGGCGCTCGGGCGAGCGGACCTCCTTGATGACGATCGTCCTGGTCGCTCTACCGAGCTTGAGCTCTTCCTTTCGGGTCAGCTCCTTGGCCGTGTAGACGAGCACCGGCGTGGAACGCAGGTGCTTTTTGCCGCGCACGTGGTCGATCAGCTGCCACCCGCTCATCCCCGGCAGCCCGAGGTCGACGACGACGCAGTCGAAGCTCTGGCTTTCGAGGGCGGCCACCGCCTCCTCGCCCGAGGCGACGGCGGTCGTCGTGACCGCGAGCGGCTGCATGAGCTCCACGATGTGCTCTCGCTGCACCGGCTCGTCTTCGACCACCAGGACGTTCCTGGCGGTGGCTTCGGAAAGCGGTCGCTCGAGGACCGCAACCGCAGGCTTCGCGGTCCGCGCAGCCTCCCGAGAGCTCGCCACGACCCGCGGCGGCGGCGCGGCATGGCCCGAATCGGCCGCGCCGTTCGACGAGGTCCCGCCAGCCGCACCCGACCATGCCACCACGGGGCTGGCGATCGGCAGGTACAGCGTGAACGTGCTGCCCACGCCGGGCCGGCTTTCGAGCGTGATCTCTCCCGCGAGCAGCCGGGTGAGCTCGCGGCAGATGGAGAGGCCGAGACCGGTGCCGCCGTACTTGCGGCTGGTCGTCCCATCGCCCTGCGCGAAAGCCTCGAAGATCGTTTGCTGCTGCTCCGGCGGGATGCCGATGCCGGTGTCGCCGACTCTCATGGCGATCACGGCCTCGGCACGGTTCAGCGCCTCGTGCGTCGGGTTCCAGCCTGAGGTCACGAGCTCGGCATGGAACTCGACCTGGCCTTTCTCGGTGAACTTGAATGCGTTGCTGAGAAGGTTGTTGAGGACCTGCTGCAGGCGCTGGGGGTCTGTCGGGATCGACTTCGGCAGGCCAGGCCGGAGGTCGATCGTGAAGCCCAGCTTCGTGGCCTCGGCCACATGCCGGAACGTCCGCTCCAGGAGCGGCGGCAGCTCGGACAGCGGCCAGTCCGTGATCTCCAGCGCGACCGTGCCCGATTCGATCTTCGACAGGTCGAGGATGTCATTGATCAGCTTGAGGAGGTCGGTGCCCGACGAGCGGATGATCGTCGCGTACTCGGTCTGTTTGGGCAGCAGGTTGCCTTCGGGGTTGTCGGCCAGCTCCTGCGCCAGGATCAGAAGGCTGTTGAGCGGCGTGCGCAGCTCGTGCGACATGTTGGCGAGGAACTCGGACTTGTAGCGCGACGTGAGGGCGAGCTGCTCCGCCTTCTCCTCGACGAGGCTCTTGGCCACCTCGACCTCGTCGCGCTTCTGCTCGATCTCGGCGTTCTGCTGCGCCAGCAGGCGCGCCTTCTCGGCGAGCTGTTCGTTCGTCCGCTGCAGCTGGTCCTGCTGGCTCTGCAGCTCGTTGGCGAGAGACTGCGACTGCTTCAGCAGGTCTTCGGTGCGGCTGTTGGCCTCGATGTTGTTGAGGACGATCCCGATGCTCTCGGTGAGCTGGTCGAGAAAGTCCTGGTGCGTCTGGCTGAACCGCTGGAACGATGCGAGCTCGATGACCGCTCGCACCTCGCCCTCGAACAGGACCGGGAGCACGATGATGTTGAGCGGTCGGGCCTCGCCCAGCCCGGACGTGATCCGGACGTAGTCGGCCGGCACGTCGGTGACGAGGATGGGCTTCTTTTCGAGCGCGCACTGCCCGATGAGCCCTTCGCCGATCCGGAACTGCGGAGCCTGGCCTTTGCGGCTCTTGTACGCATATCCGGCCTGGAAGACGAGATGAGCATCGGTGCCGTTGGGCCCGACCACCCCATAGAAGACGCCCTGCACCGCGTTGACGAGCGGCGCGAGCTCGGACAGGATCATCTTCGAGACTGTCATCGGATCGCGCTGGCCCTGCAGCATGCGGGCCAATCGCGCGAGGTTGGTCTTCAGCCAATCCTGCTCGGTGTTCTTCTCGGTCGTCTCCCTGAGGTTGCGGATCATCTCGTTGATGTTGTCCTTGAGGATGGCGACCTCTCCGCTCGCCTCGACGCCAATAGATCGCGTGAGGTCACCCTTGGTCACCGCCGTGGCGACGTCGGCGATGGCGCGCACCTGCGTGGTCAGGGTCGCGGAAAGCTGGTTCACGTTGTCGGTGAGGTCGCGCCAGGTCCCCGCGGCGCCCGGCACCCGGGCCTGGCCCCCGAGCCGGCCCTCGACGCCGACCTCGCGGGCCACGCTCGTGACCTGCTCGGCGAAGGTGTCCAGCGTCTCGGTCATGGAGTTGATCGTCTCGGCAAGATCAGCGATCTCTCCCTTGGCGTCGAGCGTGAGCTTGTGCCGCAGTTCGCCGGTGGCCACCGCGGTCACGACGCGCGCGATGCCTCGTACCTGGTCCGTCAGGTTGCTTGCCATCGTGTTGACGTTGTCGGTTAGGTCCTTCCAGATGCCACCGACGCCCTTGACCTCCGCCTGCCCTCCGAGCTTGCCGTCGGTGCCGACCTCGCGAGCCACGCGGGTTACCTCCGAGGCGAAGGCGTTGAGCTGGTCGACCATCGTGTTGATGGTGTTCTTCTGGACGAGGAACTCGCCGCGAACGTCGACCGTGATCTTCTTGGAGAGGTCGCCCATGGCCACGGCCGTGGTGACATCGGCGATGTTGCGGGTGCGGTCGGTGAGGTTCTGGTTCATCGCGTTGACGTTGTCGGTGAGGTCTTTCCAGATGCCGCCGACGCCCTTGACGTCGGCCCAGCCGCCCAGCTTGCCCTCGGTGCCCACCTCGAACGCCACGCGCGTGACCTCGCCCGCCAGCGCATTGAGCTGGTCGACCATGGTGTTGACGGTGTTCTTGAGCTCCAGGATCTCGCCGCGGACGTCGACCGTGATCTTCTTGGAGAGGTCGCCGTTGGCGACCGCCGTGGTCACCTCGGCGATGTTGCGCACCTGGCTCGTCAGGTTGCTCGCCATGGAGTTGACGTTGTCGGTGAGGTTCTTCCAGGTGCCGCCGACGCCTTTGACCTGGGCCTGGCCGCCGAGCTTGCCTTCGGTGCCCACCTCATGCGCGACACGGGTCACCTCGGAAGCGAAAGCATTGAGCTGGTCGACCATCGTGTTGATGGTGTTCTTCAGCTCGAGGATCTCGCCCTGGACGTCGACCGTGATCTTCTTGGAGAGGTCGCCGTTGGCGACCGCGGTCGTGACCTCGGCGATGTTGCGGACCTGGCTGGTCAAGTTGCCGGCCATGAAGTTGACGTTGTCGGTGAGGTCTTGCCAGGTGCCGCCCACGCCCCTGACCTGGGCCTGGCCGCCGAGCTTGCCCTCGGTGCCGACCTCGCGAGCGACACGTGTCACCTCGGAGGCGAACGCGTTGAGCTGGTCGACCATGGTGTTGATGGTGTTCTTGAGCTCGAGGATCTCGCCCTGGACGTCGACGGTGATCTTGCGCGAGAGGTCGCCGTTGGCGACCGCGGTCGTGACCTCGGCGATGTTACGGACCTGGCTGGTCAGGTTGCCGGCCATGAAGTTGACGTTGTCCGTGAGGTCCTTCCAGACGCCTGCGACGCCGGGCACCTGGGCCTGGCCGCCGAGCTTGCCCTCGGTGCCGACCTCGCGCGCCACGCGCGTGACCTCTGAGCTGAACGAACGGAGCTGGTCGACCATGGTGTTGACGATCCGCGCGGTATCCAGGAACTGCCCCTGCAGCCGCCTGCCCTCGATGTCCGTCGGCATCGTTTGCGAAAGGTCGCCCTTGGCGACGGCGCTGACAACGCGCGCCATCTCGGTGTTGGGGCGGATCACGTCTTCGATGAGGTCGTTGATCGAGTCGAGGGTGGCGGCCCACCCACCGCCGGCGTCGCCGATCGACGCGTGCTTGACCTGGCCCTCCTTGCCGACGCGCTTGCTCAATCGGCGCAGCTCGCGTTCGAGGCGCTGGTTGGACTCGATGATGTCGTTGATCGCGGTCGCGACCTTGCCGGCGTTCCCGGTGGATGTCACGGGCATGCGGACGGTGAAATCTCCGCGCTTCACCGCGGTGAGAACCCGAAGCATCACCCTCGAATCGTTGCTGTCTTTGGCTGGGGTTCTGCCGGCCATCGTTTTGTGCTCCCTCTCCTCTCTCTCGATTCGCTCGTTTACGCGGTGGGCACCCAGAACTCGACCCTTGCTCCGGCCCCCGGTTCGCTGACGATGCGGCACCAGCCGCCCGCGATCTGGGCGCGTTCTTTCATCGCGCGAAGGCCGAGGTGACCGGGGACGTGCAAGCACTCGTCGACGACGAATCCCGTGCCGTCGTCGGCCACCTCGACGACCACGCCGCCGTCGTTGGGTCTGGCCGCAACGCGAATGTGGGCCGCATGGGCGTGCTTCTCCACGTTGGTGAGCGCCTCGGCGACGTTCTTGAAGACCATCGATTCGACGTCGCCAGGCAAGCGGTCGGGCAGACGGAGGTTGATGTCGGTTTCGATCCCGGTGTGCCGGCGCAGCGTCTCGAGGCGGTCGCGGATCGCATCCTTGAGCCCCAACGACAGGTCGACTACCTCCGGGCTCACCGTGGTCAGCAGCCGGCGCAGCGAAGCCTCGACCTTCCGGATGGTGGCCGCCAGCTGATCGAGCTGGGCCATCTGGGCCACCTGGCCGCCTCCGGCGGCTTCGCTGCGAATGCGTTCGAGCTGCAGCTCGGCGGCCGTCAGCAGCTGGAGTGAATCGTCGTGCAGGGCGCTCGCGAAGCGTCGCCTGGCCTCGTCTCCGCCCGCGGCGACGTTGGCGAGCAAGTGCCTGCGGGCCGACATCGCCTCCTCCAGGCGGCCGACCGCGACGTCGAGCTCTTCCTCGGCCTCTCGGTACTGCCAGACCAGACCGGTGGCCATGGCGGCGAGGCGGAGAACCCAGGCGTCGTCGGCGCTGAAACCCCGCCTGGAGTCGTAGGCGGCGAGGGCGCCTATACGGCGGTCGCCGGCCGGCCAGGAAACCGCGATCGAGCTTCGAACGCCTCGCAGTCCATGCTCGCGCCAGAAGTCGTCGAGGGCCGGAGAGGTGCCGTCGTAGATGTCGAGCTCGTCTCGGAAGATGATGCGCTCGGCCACGCCGTCGGGCTGGCCCGCAAGCGTGATCTGGAGGTTGCGGATGGGTGATTGGGCGGGAAAGCCAAACGCCTCGCGCTGAAGGACCAGGGCTCCCGATGAGGCCAGGCGCCAGAAGGCGACGCGGCGAGCGCCCACCAGCCGTGCGACCGTCTCGGAAACGTGCCCGAAGAACGCCGGCAGCTCGACCTCGGCCTCGAGGTAGGACGAGACCGCGCTGAGCGCGATCGACGCGGCTGCCTGCGCCTTTTCCAACCGCTGCGCGGCGCGCATGCGCTGCCTGGGCGCAAGCCGGCCTGCAGCACGCAGCCGCCCTGGCTCACCAACGCCGGACGCACCTGCAGGCCGGCCGCCGGCCGGCAGGGTGGCTACCTCCACGTCGCCCTCCTGACGGATTTGGCCTAAATCAAACCGCCAGGGGTAGGGCAACGTCGCCGTACAACTGAGGTAGGCCGCGGGGCCCGGGTTTCCCGGGCCCCACAGGCGAGAGTCGCGTCAGGCCCCCACGGAGCGGCGCGAAAACATCCGCAGGACCGCGAGCAGGATCAGTGCGCCGATGAAGGCGACGATGATGCTGCCGATGAGGCCCACGCTGCCATGGATGAAGAAGCCGACCAGGAAACCGCCGATGAGCGCGCCGACCAGGCCAACGATGAGGTCACCGATCAGTCCGTAGCCGCGACCTCGGCTGACCGATGAAGCCGCCCAACCGGCGATGAGACCCACGACGATCCAGGCGATGATGCCACCAGGGCTGAGCTCCATGAGCCACCTCCCGCGTAATGGTGCGACCGCCTCTGTGCGAGGCGGTCACATCTAGGAAACGTCCGTCCGTACGCGCCTACTTGTGAGTACTTGGGGTCGAGCCGTCGAGTTCGGCTAACCACAGCCGCAAGCGCAGGGCAGGCTCCGAGTAGCGGGCCAAGACCCGGCGTTGTCCTGTCGAAGCGCGCGACTGCAGAGCGGCGGCCGAGGTAAGGGCCCCCTCAAATGCGCGGGCGCCAGGAGGAAGAGCGCGAAGGGTGGTTCAGAACCCAACCGTCCGCGGTCCGCAGCGCGCACCCCGCCCCCACCTGTTCGGGTGGTTGTGGGCCAGGCGTGTATGGATCGCCGCCATCGTCGGGATCCTTTTCATCCTGTCGACGCTCTACGTGCTGTGGGCGGTGCAGGATCTGCCTGATCCCAGCCAGAGCGTTCTGGCCGCGGGAGACGTGATCGTGCTCGACCGCAATGGAAAGCTGATCGAGGACTGGAGCCCGGCCGGGCACTACCACGTGAACCTCAACCTCAACGAGATGGGCGGGTACGCCCCCGCCGCAACGCTCGCCGCGGAGGACCGCAACTTCTATCACCACGGGGCCATCGACGTCGGTTCGACCGCGCGCGCCCTGTGGGTCGACGTCACCACCGGCGGCCTGAACGAAGGCGGCAGCACCATCACCCAACAGCTCGTGAAGATCCAGCTGCTGACCCCGCAAAAATCGGTCGCGCGCAAGGTCCAGGAGATGGTCCTGGCGATCGCGCTCGAGCAGAGGTTCTCGAAGGACCAGATCCTCACCATGTATATGAATCGCGTCTACTACGGCCACGGCGCCTACGGGATCGGCGCCGCGGCGCGGACGTATTTCACCCGGGACGCGAAAGACCTCACCGCGGCCCAGGCGGCGTTCCTGGCCGGGCTCATCCAGACCCCGTCCACGTACGACCCGGCGGTCCACTACGACCTGGCGCATGAGCGCGAGCTCTACGTGCTCCACGGGATGGTCGTCGACGGCGTCTTGACTCGCGACCAGGCCGACCAGGCCGCCGCCGAGGACGTCAAGGGCGAGCTGAAGATCCAGGCCACCGCGCGGCAGAGCAAGGCGCCGCATTTCGTCGACTACGTGCTCTCGTCACTCGAGAACACGTTCGGGTCGGCGGCCGTGCAGCAGGGCGGCCTCGTGGTCCACACCACGCTCGACCTCGACCTGCAGCAGGCGGCGGACGCCGCGGTTAAGAACGGCATCAAAGACCTGGCGTGGGCGAAAATCAACAACTCGGCGCTTCTCGCGGCGAACCCCAAGACCGGCGAGATACTGGCCTGGGTCGGCTCGGCCGATTTCGGAAACGACGCCATCGGGGGCCAGTTCGACGTCGTGCTGGCGGAGCGGCAGCCGGGCTCGTCGTTCAAGCCCTACGTCTATGAGGCCGCCCTGCGCGACCACAAGATCACGCTCGCGACCATGCTCGACGACCACACCCAGAGCTTCAACGGTTACGTCCCACACGACTTCGACAACGGGGGCATGGGGATGATCACCGCGCGTACCGCGCTGGTCTACTCGCGCAACATCCCGGCGGTCGAGGTCGGCCAGATGGAGGGCATGAACAACGTCATCGCTCTCGCCCAAGCGATGGGAATCAAGAGCCACCTCGACCCAGGCCTCTCCACCGCCATCGGCGGCAGCGACATCACGCTCTTCGAGCACGTCCAGGGCTACGAGGTCTTCGCCGACGAGGGCAAGAAGGAGGAGCTCAACTCCATCAAGTCGATCGACGATGGCACGGGCAAGACCGTCTACACGCACGACATCGGGGGCGGGCAGAGCGTCCTCACCCCGGCCGAGTCGTACCTGATCACGGACGTCCTCAAGCAGTACCAGTACAAGTGGGGCTTTGGCTGGAACCGGCAGATGGCGAGCAAGACCGGGACCAGCGACAACGGCCATGGCCAGATCCCCGACTCATGGATCATGGCCTACAACCCCGACATCGTGGCCGGGGTCTGGGTTGGCAACACGGCGCCCAATGGTGGCGGCGGGACGATCCTCGCCTTCGGCGAGAGCGTCGGCCAGACGATCATGCGGCGCTTTGTCAACGCGCTCCCCAACAAGATGCGCGACTGGTACGCCCAGCCGAACGGGATCGTCAAGGGGTGCGGCGGCCAGAACACGCAGGAGATCTTCCTGAGCGGGAGCAGCTGCCCGTCGCCGACTCCGTCTCCGTCGGCCTCTCCGTCCGCCTCTCCGAGCCCATCGGGGTTGCCGAGCCCGTCACCGGTGCCGACCCCGACCCCGCTGCCATCGCCGCCCCCACCCAGCCCGGCACCGAAGCCGACGCCGTAGTTGTTCGAGATGGCCGCGGACAGCCCGTTCATGAACAGCGTCGAGCGGCGCCGGCCGGGCGGATCGATGCGTGCCTATGTCACGCGAACGCTTCCCCACCACTCTGCGATCGTGGTGAGCAACCGAGCGCCTCACGAGCCGCGGCCGGAGGGTGGCTTCGCTCGGGGCGCGGGCGGCGTGGTCACGGCGCTGCTGACGCTCGCCGAGGTCACCGCCGCCGACTGGATCTGCTGCGCGCGCAACGACGCCGAGCGCAAGCTCGTCCAGGAGCAGGGGGACACGTGGACCGCACCGCTGAGCCGGTCGGAGACGCGCCTTCACTACGTGACCCCGACGCCCGAGCAGTACGAGCAGTACTACTCCGTGATCGCAAACCCGGTGCTGTGGTTCATCCAGCACTACCTGTGGGACCTCGCGCAGCAGCCGGTCATCAACGGCCGCATCCACAGGGCATGGAGGGATGGCTACGTCGAGGTCAACCGCCAGGTCGCGCAGAAGGTGGTCGCCGTTGGACGCCAGCTGCCGCACCGTCCGCTCGTGCTTGTCCACGACTATCAGCTCTACCTCGTGCCCAAGATGGTCTGCGCGCAGCTGCCCGGCGCGATCATCCAGCACTTCATCCACATACCGTGGCCGACGCCCCAATACTGGAAGGTGCTCCCGCGCCCTATGCGGTCCGCGATCCTCGAGGGACTGCTCGGCTGCGACATCATCGGTTTCCAGTCCAGCCTCGACGTCCGGAACTTCCTGATGACGTGCGAAGAGAACGCGGGGCTGCAGGTCGATGAGAGGGAGCGCGCGGTCCTGATGGACGGAAGGGTCGTCTATGCACGTGCGTACCCCATCTCCATCGATGTCGCCGCGACGACGCGGCTGGCCTTCTCACATGGAGTGATGGTCGAGGAGCGCAAGCTGCGCGACTGGCGCCCCAAGCGGCTCATCGTCCGCATCGACCGGACCGACCCTTCGAAGAACATCGTCCGGGGCTTCCTCGCTTACGAGAAGCTCCTGAGCCACCATCCCGAGCTGCGGGGCGAGGTGCAGTTCTGGGCGTTTCTGCAGCCTTCACGCCAGGACGTCGCCGTCTACAGGACGTACCTCCGGCGTGTGCGCCAGGTGGCGACCCGCATCAACAGCCAGTACGGCGGCAAGGGTTGGATGCCCATCCGCCTCGAGTTCGGCGAGAACGTGCGCAAAGCGATGGCGGCGCTGCGCAACTTCGACGTGCTCCTGGTCAACCCCGTTTACGACGGGTTGAACCTGGTGGCCAAAGAGGGAGCACTCATCAACCGGGCGGAAGGGATGATCGTCCTGTCCGAAAACGCCGGCGCTCACGAGGAGCTGCATCCGCACGTGTTGTCGATCAACCCGTTCGACATCGAAGCGACGGCGCAGTCGATGCACGAGGCACTGACGATGAGCGGCGAGGAGCGCCGCAAGCGCAGCGAAGCGGTCCGGGAGGTGGTGCGCACAAACGACATCTCTCGCTGGATCACGCGCCAGGTGCAGGACATCCGCGACCTGGTCGCGGTGCCCGGCCTGCGGGCGGGCTGACCTGTTCTGGGTGGCTGGGGCTACCCCCGCGTTTACATCTCTAGATCTCCGTTCGTGCTCGAATGAGGGGAGGTGTCATGGAGCACAAAGAAAGCAACGTCGTACGCGATGAATCGTCAGGCACCGTTCGCGAGGAATCGACCGTAGTCAACGAGACCGGCGGGGCGCCGGTACACGAAGCGTCCGTGGTCAGGAGCTCGACTCCGGCTCGCCGCGCGATGGAGGCGATCTACCTCGTGTTCGGAATCATCGACGGTCTTCTGTTGATCCGGTTGGTGCTGAAGCTCCTCGGAGCGAATTCACACGCGGGGTTCGCGACCCTCACCTACGGGGTGACCGATTTCCTGCTTGCACCGTTCCACGGGCTGCTGCCGACCATCGTCAACGGCCAGTCGGTGCTGGAGCTGTCTTTAGTGTTCGCGATCCTCATCTATTCGCTGATCGCGCTCGCGCTGGCGCGGTTGGTGGGGATCACCCTCTCTCGCAGCGTCATGGTCTCGCAGCACAGCCGCTCGGAAGGCCTCAAGCCTCGATCGGGCTGACGAATCGAAAACACCGCGGTGGCGCTCTCGCCACCGCGGTGGCTCATGGGAACCAGAGCGGAAGCTTCGAGAGCGCTTCGTCCCTGTCGACGTCCGGATTGTCGCCCGCGCTCAGCTCGTACTGCCAGGCGACCATGTTTCCGGCACAGCCGACCTGGTACGGCCCCCATTGGGGGCGCCGAGGCCTTGGGGTAGCTCGTGATCAGTGAGGGTTCGAAAGACCACAGGTAGGATCTCGCGCCGATGACCGCCTGATCGGCGACCGCCCCGCAGAACGCCTGGCCGAATGTGCTCCATGAAGTGCCGTCGCCGTAGAAGCCTGGCGAATAGCCGGCTGCCGACACACCGAAGTACCAGCCCTTGACGAAACCCGAATCGACGGCGCCGGAGCACCAATACCCGGGCGGCTCGATGTCGATCATGATCACGGTGCGTTTCGGGATGCCGAGGTTTTCAGCCGCGGAAGTCGCTGCGTCGGCGTACGCCTGGCCGGTGTCCGACGAGGACACGGCCGAGCAGTCGTAATCGTTGTAGATCGGCAGGATGCCCACCTTGTTCCTGGCCGCCGCGGCGACCTCGGCCGAGCTGATGCCAGGACAGTTCCCGGTGGTGGTCAGGTACCGGCCCCAGAAGTCAGGACTGCCAAGGATCGAGGCCACCTGTGGGTACAGGCCGCCGGCGCCATTGGCGTCGCCGGTCATCGGCTTGCACGAATCGACGCCCCACAGGATTCGCGTCGGCTGCACCCAGGCCGATCGCACCTGGATGTCCCCAAGGGGAGCATGGTCGGTCACCCTGCGGAGCCACTGGTCCGCCATGGTCGGCGCATCGACCGCTGCGGGCGCCGTGCCGATCACGGCCGAGAAATAGGGCGTCGCGCCGCCGATCAGCGTCACGCGAGCGCTGCAGGCCGAGCCTGTCTTGCAAGCTTTGTCGACCAGCATTCCGCCCTGGTCGAGGATGCCGAGGCTCCACGGCGTGCCGGTCAGGTCGACGTTCGCGACCGCGGTCAGGTTGACCGTCCCGCCGGCTTGCGGATAGGTCGTGTTCGCCACCAGCGCGACCGAGAGCCAGGTCAGCACAGCGGCATTCGAGGTGGCCCGCACGCCCGATCCTGGCGTCGCCGATGCGCTGTCCGCCACGAGGGCGACGATGTGATGCGAGCCCGCCGTCTGATAGGCGAGCATCGTGCTGCAGCTCGTGCCTCGGCTGCAGTACGTGAGGGCCGCGGCGTTCGTGAGGTCCCAGAGCAGGAGCACCAGGCCGAGTCTGCCGACGTCAACCGATGTGGATGCTGTCAGCGCAACAGCCTTGCCCGGACCGACCACCGCCGGCTGACCCGCACTGAGCGTGACATCGATCCAGCTCACCTGGATGGAGTTGGATGTGATCGCCGAGCCGGGCGCCGGTGCGGCCATCGTGGGCGCGGTGGTGAACGCGGTGAACGAGTGCGCTCCGGACGTTGCGCTGTAACCGACCAGGCACCGGCTCGACTGCATGCAGGCTCCGGCGAGGGTGGCGGTCGTCTGGTCGAAGATCTCGATGGCCGATGCGGTGCCGGTAACGCTTGAGGTCGCGGTCGCGGTCAGGACCACGCTCTCGCCGGAGCGCAGAGACGTTCGGTCGGCGGTCAGCGCCAGCGTGGCGGCCGGGATGGCGGCTGGGTGGAGCGTCGACTGCGGGACGCTCGGCATCACTCGCGTCCGGCGGCCGGAGGCATTGGAGGCCGCGACCGTCGAGGCCGGGGAGGGGAGCGTGCTGTCGTCGCATGCTGCAGGTGTTCTGAGGTCCGACTTCGCCGGGTCGGCCGGACACTGCGCCAGCCCGCCGGGTAAAGAAGGCTGACCGGGGGTCAAAAGAGCGGTCATGGTCGCCTCGCAGGCGGCGCCCGGCCCGGAGGCGGAGCACGGCCTGCTTTCGGCTGGCAGGCTGAGGGTGGGTCGCTGGTCAGTTGAGCTCTGACCGGCGGGCAGAGCCGTCAGCGGCTGGCCGCTCCCGGGCGCATAGGCGAGCGCGACGGTGCTGACATGCAGGAAAACCGCCAGGAGGACGGCTGGCGCGTACCCCGTCCGACGGAACAGCAAGCCACGACGGAGCCGGCGCATCGAGTCCAGGGACCCCTCCCCTGGTCAAGAGCCCTGTATGGCGCCGGACGAGCGCGCCTTTTGGTGGGAATGACCAGCGAAGGGAAGTTAGCGACGCGGCAACCACACCTCGGCGGCGATGGCGTTAATTAGGCTGAACTCTTGTCAAAGAGTCCGAAAGGGGTCGAAATCGCCCCGAATTGAGGCGTTTCGCCCGCACCTGGTTTTCGACCTCGACTGACGCCTATGAGCCGGCGCCGGCGCCAAGCACGTTGCCGTACATCAGGCCCAACGCCAACAGGCCGAGCAGGCAGATCAAGACGAGCAAGGACGCGCGTGCGTACGCGTCGATGACGCCGATGTCGTCGCCGGCCTCTGAGCCGGTCGGGCTTGCCCTACGCCCGACGGCGGCGGCACGCACGGCGAGCCCGAGGGTGACGGCCATGATGATGAGGAGTGATGCCATAGCGCGTTGAGATTGACGTGCCCGCTGAGCGGGTCAGCGGGCGCGCCATGCTCTAGAACGCATCGGGGTCCGAGATCACCTTGAGCCCGCCATAACGCGTCGGGCCGCGGCGCCGTCCAATACTCGGCGGCGCGACAGCGTTTTCCTTTCGATGGGCTCCCTGGCGATGGTCCAGTTCTCGGTGGCGCTGTTCGCGGGCCTGGCCGCAGCCATGATCGTGCCGCCGGTTCGTCGCTCGGTGCCCCGCTGGGTCGAGGCCTGCATCTGGCTGGGATTGATCGTCGCCTGCTGGATGGCCGTGACCAGCTTTGAGGGGGCGAACGCGCGCCGGGTCACCGCGTCGGCCGCCTGGGGCGCGGACCAGATCGTCAACACCTCGATCGGGCTGATGTTAGCCGGCGTCCTCGGGTGGATGCACGAAAACAGGTATGTGATCGCGAACGCGGTCGTGACGCTGCTCGGCGCGGACATCCTGCTGCTCGTCCTGGTGCGCTCGCATCGAAAGGCCCAGGAGCTGCAGCCACGGATCGTGCTCGGCGATTGGGTCGAGCTCCCGATACACCGCGAGCCGGCCATGGGCTCCGCCGCGGTGCCCTACGCAATGGTCGAGCTGAACCTGCGCGCCGAGCATGCCACCGCGATGCTCGGGGCCTCGTTCTTGACGTGGGTGGTGCACCTGTTGATCTGGACTCGCGACGTGGTCATCCCGCGGGCCAGGGTTCGGCAGGCGGAGGCGGTGGCGGCCGGACGCGTACAGGCCGCCGCCGGCGTTGAATCGCTGCGCCACGGGGCCATTCGGCTCCAGGCCTCGGCGCGCGCGTGGCACGCGGACCACGCCCCGGCGATCAGCGGCCTGGCCTTGAAGGCGGGTCAGGCCCTGGACCGCGTGGCCGTCGGTGACGCGGGCGAGACCGAAGGCCAATTGGTCGAAGTCCGCGCCCTGCTGAGCGCGCAGTCGATCGGCTGGTACGGCCCGATCGTGCCCGCCCCCGGGAGCGGTTCGGACCATGGTGGGGCGGGTTCGGACGACAAGGCGCGTTCGGATCGTGGTGGGGCGGGGTCGGACCATGGGGAGGGACGGGGGCATGAATCAGATCGACTGGCCTCGTAGGCGAAACGGGCAGCGGCGTAGAGCAAGCACGCCCCGCGTCGTCAAGAGGGCGAGGCTCCTGCGCCCGACCGGGTGGCTGCTGCGCGTGCTGGTCCTGGTCCTCGTGGCGGGCCCGGCGCTGCTCCTGACGTCGCCGGGGTACGCGGCCTTCGCCGACCGCATGCCCGACGTAGCGAAGCTGAATGACGCGATTCCCGCCGATACCATCATCTATGCGTCGGATGGCAAGACGGTGCTGGCCGACCTTCACGGTCCGGGCTACCAGCACTACGACCAGCAGCTCACTGATATGGGGACGCTGCTCCCCGAAGCCCTCATCGCCATAGAGGACCGCAACTTCTATTCCGAGCCGGGAGTCGATCCGGGCGGCGTTGCGCGCGCCGCGATCATCGACTGGCGCGCGCACGACAACGTCGAGGGCGCGTCCACGATCACCCAGCAGCTCGTGAAGATTCGCCTGGTCGGCCCCGAGCCGACCCTCGATCGCAAGCTCCGAGAAGCGCTGCTCTCATTCGAGGTCGAAAAGACCTACACCAAGCAGCAGATCCTCGAGATGTATCTCAACAGCGCCTTCTTCGGCAACAGCGCCTGGGGCGCGGAGGCGGCCGCGAAGATCTACTTCCACACCGACACCAAGAACCTCGACCTTGCCCAGGCGTCGATGCTGGCGGGCCTGGTCCGAGGACCGACGGAGTACAACCCTCTCCTCAACTGGAAGTCGGCGAAGGCGAGACAGCTGCAGGTGCTCGACGCCATGGTGCACGTGGGCAGCGCCAGCGACACCGAGGCGGCCAAGGCGTACGCCGAAGACCTTTCGCCTCCCAAGCACATGTTCACTCCGACCAACCAGATCATCGCCAGCGGTTTCGTGCGCTACGTCGTGGGGCAGCTCGTGAGCGACTTCGGCCCCGAGATCACGTACAGCGGCGGGCTGAGTGTGCTCACCACCGTCAACCTCAAGCTCCAGGGCATTGCGCAGAACGCGATCACCAACGGCGTCGCGAGGGTGGCTTACCGACACGTGAGCCAGGGGGCCCTCGTCGCTATCGACCCGACGACGGGTGCGATCGCGGCGATGGTGGGGTCCGCCAACCCGAATTCCGACGGCGGGCAGTACAACCTGGCGGTATGGCCGCCGCGCAATCCCGGTTCGTCGATGAAGATCTTCACCTACACGGCGGCGATCGCGAGCAGGCGGTTCACGATGGTCACCCCCATCGCCGACCGGCCGTTCACCTACCGCGACCCCATGTCCGGCGAGGTGTACACGCCGCGCAACTACGACGGCCGCTTCCACGGCACCCTGCCGCTGCAGCAATGCATGGGCAACTCGCTCAACATCCCCGCGGTCAAAGTGGAGCTCGGCATCGGAGTGTCCGCGGTGGTTTCGATGGCCCGCACGATGGGTGCGCCGCCGTGGCAGCTGCGTTACGACGGCTCGGGCAACCCGGTCTACACGAGCAACGACCCGCTGAACTCATATGGGCCGTCCCTCACTCTCGGCGGCTACGGAGAGACACCGCTGCAGATGGCGACCGGCGCTTCGGTCCTTGCGGCAGGCGGCCTGCTCCGGCAGCCATACGCGATCGAGAGGATCTCGCGGAACGGCACCTACCTCTACCAGCACGCCAAGAACCCGGGTGTGCAGGTCGTCGATCCGCGCGTGGCATTCATCCTCGAGCAGATCATGTCGAACGATCGCAACCGAGCGATGATCTTCGGGCTCCACTCGCTCTTGACGCTGCCGGGCCGCCACGTCGGCGTGAAGACCGGCACGTCGGATTCGTTCGCCGACGCCTGGACGATCGGCTATACGCCGCACCTCGTGGCGGCGGTGTGGACGGGCAACCCCGACTGGCGACAGAAGATGACCAAGGACTCGGACAGCTACGTGGTGGCCGCGCCCGCGTGGCACTCTTTCATGCAGAGCGCGCTCGATACGCTGGGGATCGGCGACGAGTGGTACGCCGAACCACCCGGCCTGATCCACCGAACGGTCTCCGGCCAGACAGCCTGGTTCCTGCCTGGAACGTAGAGGCTCTCGAAGAACGACCTAGTCGTTCTGCTCCCCGACCGCGTCTTCGCCTTCGATGAGGGGATCCTCGTCGCTGGCCGAGTAGCGGTCGCGCACCTCGGCGCCATCGGTCTCGGAGTCACCGAGACCTTCCTCCGAATCCGTTTCGATCAGCTCCCCGGCGCGCCTGTCTTCATCCAGCAGCTGGGCGTAAGCGCGTTCCGCTTCATCCCACGTCGGGTATTCCCAGAACTCCGTGCCCTCAGGCACCTCCGCGCCCTCGGTTTCGTCCACACCATGCTGGAAGACATATCCGATCCCGTCGTCCGGATCCTGGATCAGCGAGAGGAATCGTTCGCCGGACAGCTCGGCTCGCTGCGCCGCCCGGCCGTCGTTCTCCAGCTCGAAGAGGCGGCTTATGACCTGCTCCTCGCTTCTTTCTCCCACGGCGCTGAAGCTAGGCCGGCTCCGGTCCGGTCGGGATCAGGTTGCGCAGCGCTCTTGCGAGGCGGCGCCGCAGTGGGCTCCACGCGGCGGCGTGAACCGCGCGCCGGCGCTCATAGCGGGCCGCATTCGCATCGGCGCAGAGCTGGCAGCCGCAGCCGTGCCCGGTGTCCGGGACCCTGTTGCCTTCCTTGTCGAACCTTGCGTTCATCGTCCCCCCGACGGATTGTGAGAGGCCGGCTCAGTCCGTCGCCACCACCAATCCCGGCTCGCTGACGACGTCGCTCGCCTCGAAGTATGTGTGCCGCAGCATGACGCGAAGGCGATCCTTGGCGACGGCCAGGCGCGAGGCGACCGTTCGCTCTGGAATGCCGAGCGACTGCGCGATCGCACGATTCGTGTATCCGTGGTAGTGGCGAAGGACGATCGCGGCGGCCTGCTTTGGAGGCAGCTTGGCGAGGGCCTCGGCGAGGTCTCGCCGCTCGATGTGGTCCTGCGGGTCCGGGGCCAGCTCCGGCCGCCCGATGCGCCGGATCACCTCGCCCACCTCGCGAAGCCTCATCTTCCGCTGATACGACACCGCGGCATTGATCGCGATGCGATGGACCCACGCCTCCGCGGGCGCGATGGGCTTCCACGTGCTCCACTTCCGGTACGCACGCTCGAACGCATCCTGCGCGCAGTCCTCGGCGGCGGCCCGATCGCCGAGCATGGCGGTCAAGGTGCCGAGGATCTTGCCGTACGACGTCGCGTACAGGCGCTCGAAGTCAGCCTCGTCTCCTGGCGTGTATTTCGTCTTCGATTCGCGCTCGTCTGTTGAATCGACCGACTCCTGGATCTCGTTGAGCATCCTTCGCGATCACCCCCCTGAGGTGTGGGTGCGTTGGCTAAGTGCGCTTCCCCGCCAATAGCCTCGCTCGGGGCGAGGCTCGCGGTCACCGTACGGTTGGGCGGATTTTGGGTCGCACGATTGAGGTAGGCGTTCGAATGCCCGAGTTCAGGTATCGGCCTCAACGCAAGGCGTTGTCAGATCAGGATGAGTTCGAACTTAGGCGGTGTCTTTGGCAGCCAGCCTGGAGATGTCCTCAACTCGCTTGCGGCCGGACTTGCCGCCGATTCCGCCCAAACAGGCGTCAACACGGTGAAGGTCATCCGCGCACGCTCGCCTGACCTCGTGCGGTTGAGCGAGAACACGGGCGAGGACCTGATCGCCACCTCGGTCGGCTTCATCGATGTCCTGATCGCGTCGCTTCGATCCGACGTCGAGATCTTCTGGTTCGAACACGAGCAGCGCACGCGGGCATACGGCCGGTTGAAGGCGGCTCAGGGGGTTCCTCTCGAATCGCTCCTCGACCTGCTGGCCGTGTACAGGCGCGCCACCATCGAGCTCATCACCCGGCCCATCGAAGGCTCGGAGCGGCGTGATGAGATCTTCGCGCTCGCACAGAGTCGCCTGGAAGATGTGGTCGAGCGGCTCACGACATGCGTCGTCCGCGGTTATCTCGAGCACCTGGACGCCGAGCACCAGACCAGGGAGAGCGAGCTGTACGGTCTGGCGGCGATCGTGACCTCCATGGGCCGGTCCCTTGATGTAGTCGAGACGGCGGAGGTGGCTCTCGTCGAGACGCTGGCGGCCCTGCAGCTGAGCAGCGGCGCCCTCTGGTTGAAAGAGCGTGCTGCGTTCAAGCTCGTCCATGTATCCGGCCTGGACACGCAGGAGGTCGAGCAGTTTGGGCGTGAGACCGGACCGCATGTCAAGGCGGCGGTCACCGCCGTGGGCCGCTCTGAATCCCGTGTCGACCGTGGGCTCGGCGGCACTTGGAACGCAATGCGCGCGCAGCTGCGCGCCAAGGGCCGTGTCGTCGGTGTGATGACCGTGGGCACCAAGCTGCCGCGCGTCTTCGGCGCCTCCGACCTGCTGTTCATGGCCGCCGTCGCCGACCAGGTCGCGATCGCGCTGGATCGTTCTCGCCAGTACTCGCACGAGGCCCGTACAGATCACCTGACCGGGTTGGCCAACCGCCGCGAGTTCGAAAGGGTCATGGAGCGGGAGGTCGCGCTTGCCGAGCGTCACGACCGCAAGCTCTCCCTGATGATGATCGACCTGGATAACCTGAAGCGGATCAACGACCGCGAGGGTCACATGGCCGGCGACGCCGCTCTGCGGCTGGTGGGGCAGCAGCTCCAGCGGGTGGTGCGCACCTCCGACGTCTGCGCCCGCATCGGTGGCGACGAATTCGGCGTGGCCATGCCCGAGACCGACCTGGAACGCGCACGCGAGGTGGGCGCACGGTTTCGGTTGGCGCTCGGTGAAGCCGGCCTGGCGGCGAAGTCTTCGGAGCCGATCGAGGTCAGCCTGGGCCTGGCGGCCTGGCGGCCGGGGCAGGACTGGCAGGCGGCTTACGAGATCATGGACGGCGACCTGTACGAGGACAAGCGGCGCCGCAAGGAGGCTCAACGCTCGGTGACGCTGGACTCGTCCGCGGCACCGATTCGGCTGCTGGGAGGGACGTCGGGAACGCGACGGCTGGCCGGCAGCTAGGTCGCGTTATTCGATCAGAGCCAGCTCCCTCGCCTTGACGATCGCCTCCAGCTTGGAATGGACTCCGAGCTTGCTGCCCAGGCTGCGGATGTGGGTGCGCACGGTCGTGTAGCTGATCCCGAGCCGGGCGGCGATCTCGCGGCTGGCGACTCCCTCCGCCATCAGCCGCAGCACCTCCTTCTCGCGCGGGGTGAGGCTCTCGAGCTGCGCGTCCATCTCGCGCCGGCGGTTGAGGAGGCTCGCGATGGTGCGCGGCGTGAACAGCGTTCCGCCCGATCCCACGGTGCGGATGGCGTCGACGACCTCGGCGGCGGCTCGAGACTTGTGGATGAATGCGGCCGCGCCGGCCTCGATGGCGGCGAAGCGCGCGGCGTCGCTGTCCTCCCTGGTGAGGAAGATGAGCTTGGCGTCGGGACGCACCTGGCGGATGCCGATGGCGGCATCGGCGCCGGTGCCGTCGCTGAGGCGGAAGTCGATCAGGACGACCTCCGGCTGGAGCTCCTGCGCACGCGTGGCCGAATCCGCCACCGACGCCGCGCTGCCGACGACGGTGATGTCGGGCTGGTCGTTGAGAAGCGCCGCGAGGCCGTCCGCCACCACCTGGTGGTCCTCGACGATGAGGACCGTGATCACGTGCTGGCTCACTGGGGCGACGGGACCCAGAACTCGACCTTGGTGCCGTTCCCCGGATCGCTGGTGACCTCGCACCAACCACCCGCAAGGAGTGCTCGCTCGCGGAGCGCAAGGAGGCCGAGGTGCCCGGGTAGGTGGTCGCGCTCCGCGAGCACGAAGCCGCGGCCGTTGTCGACGACCTCGCCGTGGATGCCGCCGTCGTGCTCCTTCACGGTGACCCGGACGTGTGTCGCCTCCGCGTGCTTCTCGACATTGGCCAGCGCTTCCGACACCTGCCTGAAGATGATCGATTTGACCTCGTAGGGCTGGTCGTCCGGCAGCCGCAGCTCGATGTCGGCTTCGATGCCGGTCATGGAGCGCATCATGGTCACCCGGTCGCGAATCGTCTCCTCGAAACCACCGGGAACCTCCAGGGCGGGAGGCCTCACCTCGAACAGCAGCTGCCGCAGCGACTGCTCGGCCGCATCGAGGATGGCGCGAGCCTCCACCACCGGCTCGGGTGGATCGGTGACCCGCTGCAGGTGCAGCTCGGCGGCGGTCAGCTTCTGCAGCGCGTCATCGTGCAGCTCGGTGGCGATGTGCCGCCGGGACTTGTCGACGGCCGACGACATGTTGCGTAGCAGAAGCTGGCGAGCCTCGTCGACCTTCTGCAGCCGGGAGATGGTGGTGGTGAGGTCGGTCTCGGCCAGCTTGAGCTGCCAGACGAGGCCCGCGGCAAGGCCGGCCATCTGCAGGACCCATGCGTCTTCGATGGAGAATCCCTCGCGCCGCTTCGAGTCGTACGCCGCGACGATGCCCAGCCGCTGCTCGCCGGCCCGCCAGGGCACGCTGATGGCGCTCTCGACCCCAAGCACGTCGAGGACCTCGCGGTCTGGCGACTCGAGCCGGCCGTCGACCACTGCGGCCCTGAAGACACGGTCGTTGTAGACGACCTGGCTGGTGACGTCGATCCCGAAAGGCTCCGCCGGCGCCGGGTAGAGCCGCGCGATGAATTGTTCGTCGGTGCCATAAGCGCCCGGTATCGGCGTCAGCGTGCGGTCCTCGTTCAGCTGCCAGAACAGAACTTTGCCGGCGCCGACCAGCGCCGCCACGCTTTCCGTCAGCCCGCGGTAGAAGGCGCCGAAGCTCGCGCCGGTCCGCGAATGGGTGGAGACCGCGAGCAACGCCTCGACCGCAAGCTCATGCGCGCGTTCGATACGCAGCGCGGTTTTCGCGTGTTCGGCGTCGAGGACCCGCTGCTTCTCGCTCCGGTCGAGGTCGGCTCGCATGTTGACGAGCGACTCGACGAGCTCCTGGCGGCGCTGCTGCAGGCGCGCGATCTCGATGGCCGCCGCGACCTGGTTGGCGAGGGTCGCAAGGGCGCGCCGCTGGACGACTGTGTAGACGTTCCCGCCACCCGCGACCCCGAGGATGCCGATGACGTTGCCGCCGGCCCTCAGCGGCAGACCGCAGTACGCGCTCAAGCCGTGGTCGGGTATACGGGCCGCGCCTGGCGGCCACTGCGAATCGGCCGCGGCGAAGAGCTGGTCGATCTCGCTGCCGCTTACAGGCCGCGCCGGGTCGGCGGCGCGCGAGTACACCTGCTGGCGGTTGCCCGAGTCGTCGATCAGGCCGATGAAGGCGACCTCCGCACCGGTCAGGTCGATCGCCAGCTTCAGGGCGCGGTCCGCCACCTGCGCGAGGTCGGAGGTGCCGGCCAAGTCAGCCGAAACTTCCTGAAATGCCTCGAGCCGGTCCCACAGCCCGGCCTCCGAATACCCTGCGGTCTCCAAGAAAAGGAGCCTACTACGGGCCGAGAAGGTACGGTACTCGCGAGGCGCCCCGCGTTCTCAAGCAAAGGCTTCCGCCGGCTGCTTCGGCGGGGCTCGTTTCGAGGCATACCAGGTGCGTTCGGATAGTCGGGGATGAGGAAGGGGTCCGGGATCTCGATGGCGCGTTCGAGCTCGCACGCCTCGACCTCCTTCTCGCGCAGCCGGCGAGGCAAGCGCCGGCTTCCTGGCCAGGCCAGGGGCGCCGAACCCCCCAGTAGCCCAGGCATGTCGATTTATTTGGGAGGGTGTTGACGGTGAGAGGTTTCAAGACTTTTCTGCTGCGCGGCAACCTGGTGGACATGGCGGTCGGCATCGTCATCGGCCTTGCGTTCGCCGCAGTGGTCGCCGGCCTGGTCAAGGACCTGATCACACCGTTCATCGCGGCGCTGTTCGGCAAGCCTGACTTTTCGGGGCTGTACTTCACCATCAACAACAGCAAATTCCTGTACGGCGACTTCATCAACCTGCTCGTCGCATTCGTCATCGTGGCCGCCGTCCTCTACTTCTTCGTCGTCTCGCCTTACGCCCGCTTCAAGGCACGCTATGAGCCCGCGCCGGTGCCCGAGGAGACCAAGCAGTGCCCGCGCTGCCTCAGCAACATCCCCGCACGCGCGACCCGCTGCGCGTTCTGCACGACCGACCTTGCGGCCGAGGCGTGACTCCAATGCTCGGCCAATACTCGTGAGGGCGCGCGCGTTCTATGGGTGAGATGGGAGCGAGGGTGCTGCGGTTGACGAGCGAGGCCCGGCCGGTCGTCGTCAAGCCGTTCGTCGTCCTGGCGGCCAGGTTCCTGGGCCCAGGCCCGCTGCGCTTGAAGATGGTCAAGCTCGCCCACGAGCTGGAAAGCGATCGCCGGGACCGCCCCGCCGCCGCCTAGCGGATCCTCGCGGCCACAGCCGGGTACTCCGCTTGAGGGAGGCGTTTCCCCTACATATGAACGACTTCGACCGGCGGCTGGAGGTTGAGCTGGCGCGGCTCTTGGACAGGGTGGTGCGTACGCCAGCGCCGCCCCGGCGCACGCGGTCCGGCCGGCGGCCGGTGGTCACGCTGTACGCCGGTTCGAGCGCAGCCGAGCTGAGCGTCGAAGCGGTGGCGATTTCGGATACGCCAGGCACGGCGAATCCGACGCTCGTAACCTAAAAACCCCTTCCTTCCTCTCGCGAGGCCGAGTCCTTGTGGCTCGGCCTCCATTTGTTTGGCTCAAACTTGACGCCACGATGAGCGCCGCCACGGTTGGCATCACGTTCAAGGTCACGCCCGCGGCCAGGCGCATGGCGGCGGCCGACCGCGACCGCATCCTGGCCAATCCCGGTTTCGGGCTGGTGTTCAGCGAGCACATGGCCCTGGCCCGCTGGGACCGAAGCCGCGGCTGGCACGACGCCGAGGTGCGTCCGTACGGACCCATCTCCATGGACCCGGGCACATCCGTCCTCCATTACGCGCAGGCGGTCTTCGAAGGGCTCAAGGCGTACCGGCAGCAGGATGGGAGGATCGCCGTTTTCCGTCCGGAGGCCAACGCCAGGCGATTCCAGCGATCAGCACGCCGGCTGGCGCTGCCCGAGCTGCCCGTGGCTGCGTTTGTCGATGCGATCGACCTGGTGGTCTCGCTCGACGCCGGCTGGGTGCCCGCGGAGCCAGAGCACAGCCTCTATCTCCGCCCATACATGTATGCGAGCGAGGTCAACCTCTCCGTGCATCCGTCGGACGAGGTCACGTTCGTGCTCATCGCCTCCCCGTCCGGATCCTACTTTCCAACCGGCGTGAAGCCGGTCACCGTCTGGCTGTCTCAAGACTTCAGCCGCGCCGCCCCCGGTGGGACTGGCGAGGCCAAGACGGGTGGCAACTATGCGGGCAGCCTGCTCGCGCAGGCACAGGCGGCCGAGCAGGGCTGCGACCAGGTGGTCTGGCTCGACGCCATCGAGCATCGCTGGGTTGAGGAGATGGGAGGCATGAACCTCTTCTTCGTCTTCGGCAGCGGGGCCAAGGCAAGGCTCATGACACCAGGGCTCACCGGCACCCTGCTGCCTGGCGTCACCAGGGATGCACTGCTGACGCTGGGCAAAGACCTGGGCTACGACGTCGAGGAGGGCCGCATCTCAGTCGAGCAGTGGCAGGCCGGGTGCGCGGACGGCTCCCTGACCGAGGTGTTCGCCTGCGGCACCGCCGCCGTGATCACGCCGGTCGGGGCGGCGAAATCAGCGCGCGGATCCTGGACGATCAGCCAGGGGAAGCCCGGCGCGGTGACCATGCGCCTACGCGAGGCGCTGGTGAACATCCAGCGTGGGGCCGCGCCCGACGCGCACGGCTGGATGCACGCCCTTCCGGTCGCACCCTGAAGGTGCGAACCCGCTAGAGACCCGGAGGCCCGATCAGGACCGGGATCAGGTTCGCGACATCGGGGCTGCCCAGGCCGGTAAATGGGTCCCAGCCGGGTTGGGCCGCGAAACCGTTGATGCCCGCGAAGCTGTTGTTGCCCGAGGTGATGTCATGGAACGCGCTGCTGTAGCCATCGCTCTTGCCCAGGTGATAGATGGTCTTGTTGATCGAGCCGAGGCGATGCCCGCCGGCCTGGTTGGCAAGCGCTACGATTCCCGCCCACTGCGGTGAGCCGGCGCTGGTACCGCCGATCACCCCGCCCATTCCCATCCAGACGAAGATGAAGCCGGTGCTGGGGTCCGCGTTGTAGGCGACGTCCGGCACGCCCCTCGCCTTGTTGTTCTCCTGGAACGGGGCCTGGTAGCCGGGCCTGCGGTAGAGGGTGCTGAAGCCGCCGCCGCTGGCGCCCGGAGCCGAGTTCCAGCCCGACTCCGACAGGTAGGCGCCTCCCGCGCCGGCGAGCAGGTGCGTGCCTCCCACCCCCGTCACCTCAGGATCGGAGGCCGGCGTCGAGGCGCTGAAGACCACGCCATTCCCGTCGCACGCCTGCCGGGCGGCGCCGCGATCACCTGACGACGCGAAGATGGTGATGCCGAGGGCGCTGGCCTTCTGGAAGACCGCGTGCTGCTGCGCGATGACTTCCGGGCTGGCGCACTTCTCCGCTTCGCCGAAGCTCTGGGTGATGACGTCGCCGAGGTTGTTGTCGACCGCGTATTGGGTTGCGGCAACCAGGTCAGAGTCCTTCTCGCTGGAGGCCTCGACCAGCACGATCGAGGCTCCGGGCGCGACCGCATGAGCCCACTCGACGTCGATCGATATCTCCCTGGAAAATGAGACCTGGGCCTTGCTGGTGGGGTCGAAGTCCGGGACGCCGAATGGTGCGTACGTGGTCAGATTGAGCGCGGGAAGGCCCCAGAACCTGTCGAATCTCGCCACGTCCGTCGCCAGGGCCTTGTTCTGGAATGCATCGATGATGACGATCGTGCTGCCCTGTCCGGTGATGCCCTGCTCCAGGACGGGCTGGATGTGATACGCGGCGCGGATCGTGTCGGCCCCAAAACAGTGGATCGGGATCGAGTGCGCGCATGGGGGCAGTGGAGGCGTCGCGTCAGCCGAGTAGTCCGTGTAGTCCGCGAAGAAATCGACCTGGGATTCGGTTTCGGAGGCCGCCGTCATGGGGTGGCCGGCGGAGGCGGCCGGTGACGTCAGGAGTGCGGCAGCGAACAGCGGCGCGGACAGCGCCAGGACGGCCGCGCGCGCACCATGGGTGCGCACCCACGTCAACGACATTCTGATCCCTCTCCTCCTCACGGCCCCCGGCGATCGGGCTCGACCGTGGCGGAAATTCTAGTACCAACTCTCGCCGGTACCACAACTTAAGAGATGATTTTTTCAATGGTTCTGGCAAGTCACGGCAAGGCGCTGTTAAGTCAAAATCGCGTAGTTCAGGAGGCCTGGCGATGACCGCGAAACGAGTCGTGATACTGGGTGGCGGGGGCGTGGGGGACGCGGCTGCGATCGCCCTGCGCAAGAGGGGCTATGACGGCGAGATCGTGATCCTGAGCGCCGATTCCGACCGGCCCTACGACCGCCCCTTCCTTTCCAAGGAGTTCCTTCGCGGCGAGATCGAGCTGCCCAAGGTCTTCCTGCACGACGAGGCCGAATACTCGAAGGAGGGGATCGAGCTCCGGCTGCGGCAAAGGGTGGTTGGCGGCTCGCTGGCGGGGCGCACCCTCTCCCTGGAGGGCGGCGCCGAGGTCACGTTCGAGACCCTGGTTATCGCCACCGGCGGCACACCCCGCCGGCTGGCGGACGCGCCCACCTCCTACAACGTGATGACCCTGCGGTCGCTGCGCGACTGCCAGGCGATCCGCGATGCCCTTGGCAAGGCCTCGCGCCTCCTCCTGGTGGGTGCGGGTTTCATCGGCGCCGAGGTCGGCGCTTCCGCGCGGCAGCTCGGCAAGGAGGTGCTGATGGTCGAATCGGCTCCGGTGCCCCTCGCCCGCGCGCTGGGTGCCGAGGTGGGCGAGGTGTACGCCTCCATCCACCGTTCCCACGGCGTCGATGTGCGCACCGGCACCACGGTCAAGGAATGGCACAGCTATGGAGGCCGAGTGAACGGCGTCACCCTTGCCGACGGGAGCCGTGAGGACGTCGACCTGGTGCTGATCGCAATCGGCATCGACCCCAACCTCGACGTGCCGAAGGCGCTCGGCCTGCCCATCGAAGGGTCCGGCGTGCGCGTGGATGAGGGCTTGCGGGCCGCCGATGACGTCTACTGCGGCGGCGACATCGCCATGCACCGCCACCCGATCCTCGGCGAGTCGATTCGCGTCGAGCACTGGGAGGTGGCCAAGCATCACGGTCGCGGAATCGCCAACTCGATCGCGTCCGGATACGCACCGGTGACGAGGCTGCCCTACTTCTGGTCAGACCAGTACGACGTCAGCCTGGAATATCGAGGCCACGCGTCCGGCGACGACCGCGCTGTCTGGCGCGGAGACAAAGAAGGCCTGCGCTTCTCAGTCTTCTACCTCCGCGGCGGACGCATACACGGCGTCCTCTCGATGAACGACACCAAGGTCAACGAGATCGGCGGCAAGCTGATCGAGAGCCGGATGATCTGCGACGAGAAGAAGCTCGCTGACGCCTCGGTCGATCTATCCGACCTGGTCCCGGCGGCGGCGGGCTGATCTACTCGGGCAGGAGCCAGGGCAGCGCTTCCGCCATGGGGCGAAGAAGCGTCTCCTGCTGCTCCTTGGCCATGAGTCCGTCGGCGAGCAGGCCGAGCGCAGCGGCAAATGCCGCGTTCTCTGCTTTGTGGCCCATCTCGCCGTGCTCCGCCCGCCACGAGATCAGCGCCCCGCCGGACTCCGTCAGCCCGAAGAGGGTGCGCCGTACCTCGTCCCAGGCTGGACCTCGATCGGCCTTCTCGATGGCGTGGAGGCCCGCTTTCTCGGCCTCGCGAAACGCTGGCAGCCGGTGCTCGCCGACGTGCTCGTCCCAGCCCTGGGCGACCCGCTCTACGCCTGCCGGCGAGAGGATCCGGACGTCCTCCATCAAGCGGGCGATCGTTCGCTTGCCTTCGGGGAACCCATAGCCCTCGGCGTCTACGCTCATCGCCGTCAAGCGTAACCCCGATTCAGGCGAGAGGTGGGAGCCGGGCGACCAGGATCGATCGGCGCCGGTGCGGGCGCAGACGCTCCCACCATAGGCGCGCGCTCCGGCCGGGCTCGAGACGCAGCACCTCGAAGCCCGACCCCGCCAGCGCCCTGCGCAGTGACATGACGTCGATCGGATGGTAGCTGGCGGCGAGGTCGGGAAATCCCGCGCGGGCGTAGTAAGCGGCGGCCCGCGCCTCTGAGGACGCCTGGGCGCTGCCGTCGCGGTACATCGGGCTGTCGACAGCCACCAGAAGGCCGCGCGGCTTGAGCACGCGCGCCGCCTCTCGGATCGCCTCCTCGACGGGTGCGTAGTGAAGCGAGGCCGCGTACAGGGCGCCATCGACCGTACCGTCGCGCAGCGGCAGGCAGCGCATGTCGCCGCGCACTTTCAGGACGTCGGGGTGGGCCGGGGTGTCGAGCAGGTCGATGGCGATGACGTCCGCGTCACGGAGGTACCGAGCCGCCCACCCGCCTCCCGACCCGACGTCGATCACGACCGGCCGGTCGGCGCCCGGTCGTTCGCCCGTCAGCGCCGCGGCGGCTTCGGAGACCGATCGACGCCGCTCACTCCACAGGCGGTGGTCGCCGCCCTCCGGGTCCTCTCGCCCGCCCTTGCCAACCCAACCTTCCTGGCGCCGCAGGGCCGAGTATCGAAGGGCGAAGCGATCCGCGGCTTCGCGCGTCGCGTCATCGAGCAGGTCGAGGCCACCACCCGCGGCGGCGACCTGGCGGCCGCAGCCGGGGCATCGCGGCACGCCAGGCGCGGGCGCAGTCCCGCATGAAGGGCACATCAAGAGGCCGTAGACCCGGGGCCTCACCGCTCAGCGCAGAAAGCCGGGCACCCAGCTGAATCTCGACAGCGCGATGGGGCCCGCGCCCGAGGCTATGACCTGGGCATTGACCAGCACGCCGAGGTAGTAGAGCCAGTGGAACCCGTCGTCCTTGACCTCGAAGGCGACGGTCAGGGCAAGGCCGGTGGCCAGCAGCAGGCCGAGGATGCTCGCCCACCGCGTGCCGAGGCCGATGATCAGGAGGACGGCGACCACGGTCTCGGCGGCGGTCTGGGCGACGGCGAAGATGAACCAGTTGGGGGCGACGACCTGGACGAGGACCTGGTGCAGCCCGGGGATGGGGTTCGATGCGCTGGCGGACTGGAGCAGGCCCTTGACCCAGCCGACCCCCTGCCATTTGGTGCTGGCGAAGTAGAGCCAGTAGAGGCCGACCGTGATCCGGAACAGGCTCGGCCACGCTTCCGCCACCTGCTTCCCCACCGCTAGCGCAGCGCCCGCAGCAGGGGGTTGGTGGCCAGCTCGAAGGCCTTGGCCGCCGGTCGCAGGCGCATCTTGTTCAGCCGGTGCTGGATGGCGCCCTTGAGGATCGCCGCCCTCAGCTTGTTCTCCGAGAAGTCGGTGTTGAAGAGCAGCCGGTTGTGCCGTACCTTGTGCCACTCGCCTCGGCGCCGCCGCTCGCGGACGCGCTCATAGAAGCCGGTGCCAGGCAGCGGGTAGGCGATGGTGTAGCTGACGTAGTCGAGGGGCAGGCTGCTGGAGAAGTTGATGCTGCGGATCAACGAGTCGGTGGTCTCGCCGAGGTAGCCGACCATGAAGAAGCCCGCTGCCTTGATGCCGGCCGCGACGCAGGCCTCGACCGCTGCCCGGGCCTGGTCGGGCGTGATCCCCTTCTTCATCTCCTTCAGGACGTTGGCGTCGCCGGACTCGATGCCGAAGAAGATGCGCTTGCAGCCCGCTCGATGCATCTGCTCGAACAGCGCCTGGTCGACGTGCGTCACGCGGCTGAGGCATTCCCACGTGAGGGGCAGGTGCTCGCGCTCGATCGCCTCCGCGAGCTCGAACGTGCGCTTGTAGTTGAGCGTGAAAAGGTCGTCGGACATCCAGATGTGGTCGTAGCCGAGCTCGGCGATCTCACGCATCTCGGCCACCACTGATTCCACCGGGCGGGCGCTGAAAAGGTCGCCGAACACCGACTTGTGACAGAAGTCGCAGCGGAACGGACAGCCGCGCGTGGACATGAGCGGCGTCGTCGCGTCCTTCCAATGCTTGCGCCAGTAGCCGATGTACTCGGCGTTGGGGACGTCGCCGCGGTACGGAAGCGGGAGGTGCGACATGTCCTTGGTGCGGACGCGGGGGGTCGTGCGGACGATCTCGCCGTCGCGCTTGAAGACGAGCCCGGGGATTTCGTCGAAGCGGCGGTCGTCGAGGTGCTGCATCACCTGCACGATCGTCTCCTCACCCTCGCCGACTGCGACCAGGTCGAACTCGTCGACGAAGGTGTCCGGCTCCCCGGAGGGATATGGGCCGCCGACCACCGTGAGCGCCCTGTCGCGCACCTGCCGGGCGAGCGAGAGCGCCTCGTCCTGCATCGTGATCATGCAGTAGATGCCGATCACCGATGGCTGCAGGCGCTCGATCTCCGCAAGCACGTCCGGGCGTTCGAGGAATGTGTGGTCGATGTGGCGCACGCTGTAGCCCTCACGTCGCAGGGCAGCGCTCAGGTACATGAGCCCGAGGGACGGCATGATCCAGTGACGGCCCTGCCTGGGCGCTCGCTGCGGATAAACCAGGACGACGTCAGCCTTCTGCAACTCTCTCACCTCGCTTCCTGCACCGTGATCGTGTAAGTCGTGCCGGTGAACGCCGGCCCGAAGACGTAGTCGAGGCCGGCCCAGTCGAAGTCCGGCCGGATGAGCTCGCGCCCACCGTGAAGCTGCGCTCCGTCGATCGAGGGCACCGAGAACTGCACGCCCAGGCTCTTCGACTGCAGCCGTGCCCATTTCCCTCCCACCGGCTCCCAGCGCCCAAAGCTGCCATCGAGCAAAGTGGCGCTGTTGTCGGCGGCGAAGTCATTGAACGCCGCCGATTCTTCGTTGAGGATGGCGACCTCGGTGTAACCGGGCGCAAGCGATACCACCCGCACGCTGACGGCGATCCCGGCGGTGTTGATGGTGTAGGTCACCTCGACCTGGCCGCGCGACGGTATCGGCTCGAACGAGTAGTCGTGCGCCGCGTCGCCGCCGATCTCGTCGAGCTGGAACGTCCGCTTCCACATCGTGCTGTCCGCCGTGGACACGTCGACGGTCGTCGCGGTCCTCGAGTAGACCCAGCCGTCGGCGTAGTGAACGATCGGCACGCCGAAGCCCATCCCCTCGCCCGCGACATCCCGACCGGCGACCTCGACGACCACGCCCTTGGCCAGCGGCCCGGTCTTGCCCTCGCCGGGCCCGCCCTCGATGGAGGCGGCGACCCCTGGATAGATCGACTGCGTTCGCAGCTCCGCCCCCAACCGGTACGCGAACACCGGCTTGCCGCCGCCAACCTGGTACTGGAACTGTTCGCCAAGAGGGCTGAACGGTGGCGTGGCATGGCCGGTCGCCAGGTCTGGAAAGAGCGCAGTCGCGCGGTAGTAGCTGATGCCCTCGAGCACGACGGTGGTGACGCCGTGCGCGTCCATCCAGGCGATCGCCTGCTCGCGGCCGGCCGGCAGTGCTTGCGAGCCCACGATCTCCGACGGCGGCCGGCGGCTGTAGTAGGCGACGACGGGAGAGTCGGTGACCAGCATCCCAGGGCTGTTCGACGCCGCCTTGCCGGCGCCGACGAGGCCGGCGTTGCCGGCGGCGAAGCCGGCGAAGACGGGTAGAAACGCCACCGTCAGCAGCGCACCCGCTGCCGTGGCGCCCAGACGTGCGAGCGCCGGCTGCCGGTCGAGGGCCGCCGCGGCCAGCAGCGCGAGGGACGGCAGCGCGGGGTACAGGTAGCGATGGCTTCCGCTGTAGGCGCCGACCGCGACGAGGCCGAACACGGCGCCGAGATAGACGAGTGCCGGCAGGTGGAGAAAGCGCAGGGCCGCTCCATCGGTGGTGTACGGCCGGCGTGTTGCGCCGACGAGCCCGACCAGGCCGAGGGCAAACAGGGGCAGGGCGGCGAGCCCGAACGTCGACGCCAGCTCCATGAGCCGGGCCAGCGAACCGTCGGGGATGCTGCCTCGCGCCGTGGCCGAGAGCACCTCGGCCGAGCCGCGTGCCAGGGAATGGCCGGCAGGCGCGTAGCCGAGCTGCATCACCACCAGCAGCGCCAGCGCCGGCACGGCCCATGCGGCGGCCGGAATCGGATGGGCGACGCGCCTGTTGACGCGCGAGCGCAGCTGCTCGATGACCATGATCACGACCTCCGCCCCGATCCAGATCCAGGCCTTGGTCGCGGTGAGCGCGGCCAGGGCCGCGAGCAGGGCCGCCAGCCGCATCCGGCGCCGGACTGCCGCCAGACCGGCCCCGACCAGGAGGGCGGTCATCAGCGGCTCGACCACCGCGGAGCCCGACGTGAAGAGGAAGACCGGGTTGAGCGCGAGGAGGATCACCGCCAGCCGGCCCTGCCGGACGTTGGGCGCAATGAAATAGGCGCAAGCGAGCGTGGCCAGCCCCAGGAGCGCCCCGAGCGCTTTCAGCGCGCCGATCTGCCACAGGCCGAACAGCCGGAGGACCGCGGCGGCGAGCACGTGGTAGCCGGGCAGCCAGGTGTCCTCCATGCCGAAGATCGGGTCGTGCAGGTGACCGGTCGAGGCGAGGTTGGCGGCGATGAGCCAGTGCCCGTAACCGTCCTCGAAGGGCTCTGGCATCTGGGCCGCAAGCAGGAGCAAGACGCCGCACAGCGCCAGCAGGCCCGCCGCGGGCGCGGCCAGCCGCAGCCGGTCTCGCGCCTGCCTTCCCAGGCGGCGGAGGGTCATCACCTGGAGCAGGTCGACCGCGCTCAGGGCGGCGACGCACAGGAAACCGACTCCGAAGAGGCCGGAGTAGATCGCCATCAGGCCCTGGTTCGCGACCAGCGCGGCCGGCACGATGGCGAGCGCGGCCACGCCGAGGACCGCCTCCACCGCCGCCTTCGGGTCGCCGACGCGGACGTACGCCTGGTCGCGCCACTCCTGCCCCCGCTCGACGATGCGGTGCTTCGGCGTGCGCACGAACTCGCCGCCGCGCCGCGTTGCTCGCGCCAGCGCCAGCAGCGTGTTGAACGACATCCCCGCGCCGACCACCTGGCACAGCAGCGCGGGCACTCCCGACCACCAGGGGCGGCCCCGCCGCGTCTGCGCCACCATGAACCCGATCCACGGCGATATGCCGACGGCGACGATGAGCACGGATGCGTTGGCCAGCTGCCACGGGAGGCGCAGGCCGTGGTGCTCGATTGTGACCAGCAGCAGCAGCGGGTAGCACGCGAGCTGGAGCAGCATCACCGGCCCGACGCCGTACGCGAGCAGGTGCACGGCGGCCTGGAACTTGACCGCGATGCGGTTGGAGCTCCGGAGCACGGGGACCAGGAGGTTGAACGCCGACTGGAAGCTGCCCGTCGCCCAGCGCGACTGCTGGCGGCGATAGGCGTCGATCGAGACCGGCAGCTCCTCGGGGACGACGAGGTCCTCGACGTAGGCGGCGCGCCAGCCGCGAAGCTGCGCGCGGTAGCTCAGGTCGAGGTCCTCCGTGAGGGTGGCCGCGCTCCATCCACCCGAGTCTTCGATGGCCTGCCGCCGCCATATGCCGGCCGTGCCCGTGAAGTTGGTGAGGTAACCCCTGTCCGAGCGGACGGCCTGCTCGACCAGGAAGTGAAAGTCGATGGCGAGCGCCTGCAGCCGCGTAAACCAGGAGTAGCCCTCGTCCAGGTGCCCCCAACGGGCCTGGGCGAAGCCGATGCGCGGATCGTCGAATACACCGACCATGCGCTGGAGGAAGTCGCGCGGAGGCACGAAGTCGGCATCGAAGATGGCGATGAACGGCGCCCCGGTGCGGCTCAGCCCGTGCGCGAGTGCACCCGCCTTGAAGCCCTCCCGGGACCCGCGCCTGACATGCGTGACGCTGATCCCGTGGCGCCGCCAGTGCGCCGCGCGACGGGACACGATGGAGGAGGTGTCGTCGTCGGAATCGTCCAGGACCTGCACCTCGAGGCGGTCGGGAGGCCAGTCCATCGCGCACACGGCATCGATCACCCTTTCGGCGACGTAGCGCTCGTTGTAGATCGGGACCTGGACACAGACCGCCGGCTGGATGCCCGCCGGTGGGGCGGCTCGGCCGCGCGGATCGATTCGCGTCGAGCTCCAGGTGAGATACAGAAGGTTCAACCCGAAGCACAACAGGGCGAAGCTCGTGGCCGCGAGGACGGCGAACGTGATCGTCGCGATGGCCGAGATCACGTGACGTCTTGCTCGTCGAACAGTGTGTACGGCCTCATGGTGGCGCGAACAAACGCCACCCGCGCCAGGGCGTCGGGCTTGCCTCGACGAGTCCACTGCATGTAGCGCCAGGCGGCGCCGCCGACGCGGCGCGCCGTTCCGTCCAGCGCCGCGGGAAAGAGCCACGCCGGGAGCCGCGCCTGCGCGGTCGATTCGATGCCAGGGCCAGGCGATCTGTGCGCCAGCTGCGGGAAGTGGTCGAGGAGGGGTTGGTTGGCCTGGATGACCTCGTCGAAGACATCGAGGCCGAAGATGGGTTGCGACATCAGCATCTCGAACGCCATGTCCTCGTCCTGGCGCGCAAGGGGATGGCACTGAGACCGCTCGAGGATCAGGTTGGCCGTCATCAGGCGCGGCGCGACCGGGCGGCGCGTGAGATCGTCGACGGGTTTCGAGCGATGGCGGAGCGCGTGGAGCAGGCCGAGCAAATTGACGGCCACGTATGCGAGGTGGCGCCGTCCATCGTCGACGATGAGGTTCAGGTCGACGTCATCGGAGGCGCGAAAGCCGCCGCTGGCGAGCGAGCCGGCGATCGATACGCTGCGGGTGAAGGGAGCGAAAGCGACGAGCGTGCGAACGAAGCGCACCGTCATCTCCCGATAGTGCGGGGCATCGGCATCGTGGGCGGCGGCACGCCGGCGGATCTCGCTCGAGCGGGTTCGGTCCGCGCCCTGCACGACGAGGTCGTGCGCGAAGGCGAGGTCCGGCGAGGCGGCGACCGCCCAGCGGACATCACCTTCGGAAACGGGGCCGCCCAGGCAGAGGCCGGCCAGCCGTTCGGGTCCGAGGGCAAACCCGCGGCGCGAAAGGAGCGCGACCGTACGGCGGACCCGCTCGGAGGGGGACCAGGTCTGGGCTGAAGAACGGCCGATCACGGCAGCGCCTCCAGAGTCCGACGGCTCACAAGGCCGATACGGGCCGGGGTTACCATCATCTTCTCAAGCCGTCCGTTTCACGCAGGAGCTCCTATGACCGCCGACGGACACTTCAAGGTCCCAGCACCCGTCAACGAGCCGGTGCGCGCGTACGCGCCCGGCGATCCCCACCGCAAGAGCCTCAAGGCCCGACTGGCTGAGCTTACCGACGCCCGGACGGAGGTGCCCATGCAGATCGGGGGCGAGCGCCGCTGGGGCGCCTCGAGGGCTGACATCCGGTCGCCTCATCGCCACGAGCTGGCGATCGCCGAATACGCGGTCGGATCAGGCCAGGATTTCGACGACGCCGTGGGGGCCGCGCTCGAGGCGCGTCGCGGCTGGGCCGCCACGTCGTTCCACGAGCGTGCCGCGGTGCTCCTAAGGGCGGCGTCACTTCTCGCTGGTCCGTGGCGCGACACCATCAACGCCGCCACGATGCTCGGGCAGTCGAAGACCGTCCACCAGGCCGAGATCGACGCCGCCTGCGAATCGATCGATTTCTGGCGCTACAACGCGTACTTCGCCGATCAGCTCCTGGGCCAGCAGCCGTTCAACGACGGTACGGCGTGGAACCGCCTCGAATATCGCCCGCTCGAGGGCTTCGTTTTCGCGGTCAGCCCCTTCAATTTCACCTCCATCGCCGCCAACCTCCCGACCGCCGCTGCCCTGATGGGGAACACCGTCGTCTTCAAGCCGGCGACCCAGACCTTGCTGGTGACTCATTTCTTGATGGAGGTCCTCAACGAGGCGGGGCTGCCACCCGGCGTCATCAACATGGTCAGCGGGAGCGCGCCGAAGGTCTCCGAGCAGATCCTCGGGCACAGAGAGCTGGCGGGGATTCATTTCACGGGCTCCACCGACGTCTTCCAGGGCATGTGGCGGACGGTCGGCCAGAACGTCGACCATTACCGCACGTACCCGCGACTGGTCGGCGAGACGGGTGGCAAGGACTTCGTCGTCGCCCACGAGTCGGCCGACTCCGATGCCCTGCGCACCGCGCTCATCCGCGGTGCGTTCGAGTACCAGGGCCAGAAATGCTCGGCCGCGTCGCGCGCCTACATCCCGCAATCGATGTGGAAGCGGCTGAGGTCCGAGATGGCGGATGAGGTGGACGCCATCCCGCAGGGGGACGTGGCCGACTTCCGCAACTTCATGGGCGCCGTGATCGACGGCAACGCATATGCCAAGCACATGAGCGCGATCGATTTCGCGCGCAAGTCCGAGGCCGCGAAAGTCGTCGCCGGCGGCAAGGGTGACGACAAGGTGGGCTGGTTCGTACGGCCGACCGTGATCGAGACCACAGACCCGGACTTCAGGCTCCTGAAGGAGGAGCTGTTCGGCCCCATCCTGACCGTCTATCCGTATGCCGATGGCAAGTTCGAGGACACGCTCGCGCTGGTCGATCGCACGAGCCCGTATGGGTTGACGGGTGCGGTTTTCGCGCGGGACCGGCAGGCGATTCGCAAGGCGTCGGAGACGCTTGTCAACGCCGCGGGCAACTTCTACATCAACGACAAGCCGACGGGCGCGGTGGTCGGCCTGCAGCCGTTCGGCGGGGCGCGCGCATCGGGCACCAACGACAAGGCGGGTTCGATCCTCAACCTCATCCGCTGGACGAGCCCGCGAGTGATCAAGGAGACGTACGTCCCGCCAACGAATCACCGATATCCGTTCATGGACGCGGAGTAGCTCGGCTCGAAACCGGTGGGGGTACGTTACGAACCCGACGGGCCGGTCGTGACCGTGACCATCGACCGGCCCGAGGTCCGCAACGCGGTCGACCCGGAAACCGCGCACCGGCTCGTCGATCGGTTCGAGCGTTTCGCGGCGGACGACGCCCTGGCCGTGGCGGTGCTCACGGGCGCGGGGGGCAACTTTTGCGCGGGTTTCGACCTCAAGGCCCTGGCTCGTGGAGAGGGGAACAGGCTCGAAGAGACGGGTCCGGGTCCGATGGGACCGACGCGCATGCGCCTGGACAAGCCGGTGATCGCGGCGATCGAAGGCTACGCCGTCGCCGGCGGGCTGGAGCTCGCGCTGTGGTGCGACCTCAGGGTCGCCGCGACGGATGCCACGCTGGGGGTGTTCAACCGGCGCTTCGGCGTCCCGCTCATCGATCTCGGCAGCATTCGCCTGCCCCGCATGATCGGTGAGGGCCGGGCGATGGACCTGGTCCTGACGGGCCGCCCGGTGCCCGCGGTCGAGGCCTTCGGGATCGGCCTCGTGGAGAGGCTGGCGCCGCCGGGCGAAGCCCTCGTGGAGGCCCTGGCGCTGGCGCGAAGGCTGGCGCAGTTCCCGCAGGGAGCGCTTCGCGCGGATCGCCGCAGCGTGCTGGCGCAGTGGTCACTGAGCATCGATGAGGCGATCCGGGCCGAGTATCACGGCGGCATGGAGGCGGTCGCGTCTGGAGAAGCCCAGGCCGGGGCTCTGCGGTTCAGCGAAGGCGAAGGCCGGCACGGAGAATGACTGTTGAGCGCATGAGCGGCTCCGAAGCGGTTATTGAAGCCACCGGCCTGGTGAAGCGATACGGCCAGGTGGAGGCCGTGCGGGGCATCGACCTGGAGGTCAGCCACGGCGAGATCTTCGGATTCCTCGGTCCGAACGGCGCCGGGAAGTCCACGACCATCTCGATCCTGTGCACGCTGCTCACGCCCACCGCGGGCACCGCACGAGTCGCCGGCATCGACGTGATGCAGGACCCCGCGCGAGTGCGCCAGCGCATCGGCCTTGTGTTCCAGGACCCGTCACTCGACGATGTGCTGACCGGGCGCGAGAACCTCGAGTTCCACGCTTTCATCTACAGCGTGCCCGCCGGCGAGCGGGCGCGCCGAATCGACGAGATGCTCGCATTGCTGCAGCTGACCGAGCGCGCCGGTTCGCAGGTGAAGACCTACTCGGGAGGCATGAAGCGAAGGCTCGAGATCGCTCGGGGCATGCTGCACCAGCCGGAGATCCTGTTCCTGGACGAGCCGACGCTGGGACTCGACCCGCAGACGCGCCAGAGCATATGGATACATCTCAAAGAGCTGCGCGCGACCAAGGGCATCACCATCTTCATGACGACCCACTACATGGACGAGGCGGAGTACTGCGACCGGATCGCGATCATCGATCGCGGCAAGATCGTGGCGCTTGGCACGCCCGACGAGCTCAAGGCGAGGGTGGGCGGCGACGTGGTGACCATCACGTCGAGCCGTGCGGACGAGGCGGCCGTGGAGATCAAAGAGCTGCTCGGCGTCGTGCCGGTTCGCGACAACGGGAGCCTGCGCATGGAGGTGCCGGACGCCAAGGTCTTCGTGCCGCGCCTGGTGCGCGAGCTGAAGGCCCCGGTGGACACGGTCACCCTCCGCCGGCCGAGCCTCGACGACGTCTTCCTGAAGCTGACGGGCCACGCCATCCGTGACGAGGAGGCAGGGACCAAGGACCAGATGCGCGCGATGGCGAGCCGCTGGATGGGCCGCCGTCGATGAGCGTCAAGGCCGCGACGTCAGGCGCTGGGTCCGCGACCCGCGCGGTCGAGCCGATCGACACGCGCGTCGCGAGCCTGCGCGCGATCTACATCATCTGGTACCGCGACATCCTCCGCTACTGGCGCGACCGCTGGCGGCTCGTGGCGTCGCTTGCGCAGCCGCTCCTGTTCCTCGTCGTGTTCGGGTCGGGGCTGAGCTCGGCCCTGGGTCGCGGCGCACTGTTCGGCGCGGGCGGCTTCACCTACATCCAGTTCATGTACCCCGGCATCATCGGGATGGCGATCCTTTTCACCGCGATCTTCGGCGCGATGTCGATCGTGTGGGACCGGGAGTTCGGGTTTCTCAAGGAGGTGCTGGTCGCACCCATCGACCGCTCCGCGGTCGCGATCGGCAAGGCGTTGGGGGGCACGACGCAGGCGATGATCCAGGGCCTGATCCTCCTCGTGCTCGCGCCGTTCGTCGGCGTGAAGATCAACCTCCTGACCATCGTCGAGCTCCTTCCGCTCGCCGCGGTGCTTGCGTTCGGGCTGTCGTGCTTCGGGGTCGCCCTGGCGTCCACCATGAAGTCGCTTCAGGGCTTCCAGGTCGTCATGAACTTCTTGATGATGCCGATGTTCTTTCTGTCGGGCGCCTTGTTCCCGCTGACCAACCTGCCGGGCTGGATGACGGTGCTGACACGCCTCGACCCGGCTTCGTACGGCATCGACCCGCTGCGAAGGGTCGCGCTTTCGGAGTCAGCCCCCAGCGCGCTGGTCGAGCGATTCGCGCTGACCATCAACAACCACGTGCTGCCCATCCCGCTCGAGGCCGGCGTCATGCTCGCCTTCGGCGCCCTGATGCTCGGCATCGCGGTCATGATGTTTCAGCGCCGCGACTGACAGCAGCACCAGGGCCGCGATCTCGCCGGCGATGAACGGCAGCGGCCCCCATTCGGTGATCCCTTCCACCGCGATGACCAGGGCGAGCACGAAGGCCCACGACCAGGGCGGCTGCTGCGCGGTGCGCAGGTAGAGCCAGGCGGCGAGGCCGAGCATGACCAGGTCGTCGATGTGGAGATATGGGCTCGCGAGCAGGCCGCCGACGAGCGCGGGCACGAGCAACCATTCGGGCGAGCGCCTGCGAAAGCGATAGACGAGGGCGAGCGCCCAGATCGCGATCGCGCCCTGCAAGAGGCGCGTGACCGTCAGGTCGCCGATGTAGGGCGCGAGGGTCAATTCGCGGTTGACGGTCACGCCGGCCGCAAAGCTAAGGCGCTGCTCATAGGCGGATACACCTCCGAGGCCGACGTTGGCCGCGGACATGAGCGCCAGCAAGCCGATCGCGACCGCGGCGCCGGCGAAGGCGCGATACCGGCCCGCGACCAGGAGCGCGATGGGCACGAGGAACCCGAGCTGGGGCTTGAGCACGAGGACCCCCAGCGCCAGGCCCCCCTCGAACGGGCGGCCGGACCGCAGCAGCGCGTATGAGCCGGCCACGCCCAGCGCGACGAAGAGTCCGGGCTGGCCCAGCTGAAGGCCATAGATGACCGGCACCCAGCCGAGCGCCGCCGCGAGGTGGATGAGCCGCAGCCGTCCGGCGCCGGGCGCCGACAGGTACCAGGTCCCGACCAGGGCGATGAGGAGCAGGGCGCTCCACGTCCAGTAGGCGACCGGGTACGGGAGGGCTGTGAACGGGAGCGCCAGCCACGCGACGGGCGGCGGGCTGATGTAGCGGGCGAGCTGCGCGATGCCGATGCCAGAGCCCATGGCGTTGAGCTCGGCCTGCTGCAGGCTGAGGTCGTAGATGGACTGCCAGCCGTGAGCGACGCCAATCCGCGCCGCGGCGAAATAGAAGGTGAAGTCGTTGTGGAAGTGGTCGGAGGCATACGCGACCACCCATTGGTAGAGGTCGAACGCGGCAAACAGGGCCGCTGTCATCGCCCCCGCTGCGATGCCGAGGTTGCGCCGGCGCTGCCGCCCGCCCATCGCATGGGATCGTAGCCGTACCTTGTTGGGGCTGTGCCATCGCCTGGATTTGAGCCTCGCGTCCTCGAGCTGAGCGACGGGACCAGGGTCCACGTCCGCCCGATCGTCCCCGAGGACGAGCCGCTCCTGATCGAAGCGGTGGCGGCGATGTCGGAACGGAGCGTGTACTTCCGTTTCTTCTCCCCGATGAAGCGCCTGCCAGACGCGCTCGCCCACCGCCTGGCGGTGGTCGACTACAACGACCGCTTCGCCGTGGTCGGCACCACCCACAAGCCGGGAGGAAAGGAACGCATCGTCGGCGTCGCCCGCTACGACCGGGTGGTCGGCACCGACGTGGCGGAGACAGCGGTCGCGGTGGTCGATGAGTTCCAGCGCCGCGGGTTGGGCAGCGCTCTGCTGGCGATCCTGGCCAAGGTGGCGAGCGACCACGGCATCAAGACCTTCACGCTCATCGTGCTGCCGGAAAATCAGCAGATGCTGGGCCTGCTCAGAAAGATGGGCTGGATCCACCAGGCCAGGCTCACCGGCGGCGTCTACGAAATCAGCTTCGACCTTCCGGCCGAGACATAGCGTGGACACAGAGCTCCTCGCGTTCGTCGGCGTCTCGCTCCTTCTCGCGGTGACGCCCGGGCCCGACATGGCGGTGGTGACCAAGAACGCCCTGGCTCACGGCCGCCGCGGCGTGGTGCTCACCACCACCGGCATCGCGCTGGCGTTGGCCATCTGGGTCACGGCCACCGCCATCGGGCTGTCGGCGGTGTTGAAAGCATCGGGCGAGCTCCTCTTCGTGCTCAAGCTCGCCGGCGCCGCCTACCTCGCCTACCTGGGCGTGCGCACGCTGCTCGAGTCGCGACATCGACCCGCCGACCTGCTGGCGGACGCTCCTGCGCCCGCCCCAGCCCAGGCGATCTTCCGGCAGGGGTTCCTGTCGGCGATCTCGAACCCGAAGCTCGGGGTGTTCTTCGTGACCTTCCTGCCGCAGTTCGTCGCGCCGGGTCAGGCCGTGCTGCCGAGACTGCTCGAGCTCGGGCTGATCTTCGCGGTCATCGGCTGGACGTGGATGAACGTATACGGGCTGTTCATCACCCGGATTCGCGACTTCATCACGGCTCCACGCGTCAGGCAGTGGATGCAGCGCGTGACCGGTGTCGTGCTGCTCGGTTTTGGAGCGCGGCTGGCCCTGGAGCGGGTTTAGGCCGCCCCCCACTGGAACTGCTGGCACACGTCGTCGAACCACTGGCCTTCGGGAATGCCGTTGGGAAAGTTCTTGGGATCGGCGGGGTTGACGCCGAACATGGCCACCGTGACCCCGCCCCTGGTCGCCACGATGACGAAGAACCGGACTTTGGCCGCGGTCGCGTTCGCACCGACCAGGTTGGCCGAGTAGACGGCGCCGATGCCATCCTGCTCGCCCACGTGGGCGCCCTTGAGGTCGGTCAGGTGGGCGATGTCCTGCCACGCCGACGAAGGCAAGGCACTGACGACGGCCTGCATCACCTGGTCGAGTGGCTGCCCTGACCTGGCGCCCACGACCTGCAGGAGGCCGAGCCTGGTGGCGAGGGTGACGCTCTGCGCGTCCTGGCTGCGCACCGTCCAGTTGGGGTTGTAGGCGACCTGGAAGCCGAAGGCCGAGCTCTTGTATGTCGCCGGCGCCGGCAGCGGCGTGACGATCCTCGCGCCGCAGTTCGAGGTGCATGGCTTGTGGTTGCCGATCACCTGCGAGACGGCGAATGCGCTCACGGCGATCGTGACGACCGCGAGGATGACAAGAAGCCCGGCGGCGATCGCGACCTGGGAGCCGCTGATCCTGCGCACGCCAACCGTGGGGCGGGCGGGGGCGGGCGGGTATGCGTATGGCGAGTAGGCCGGGGTCGGGAGCGGCACCTGGGGCGAGCCGCACCGGCCGCAGTAGGGCGCGCCCGGAGGCACCTGCGCGCCGCACCTGCCGCAGAAACGCGCCGGCATCTCCATCAGCGGGTGCCGCCCGCGGAATGCATGCGCGTGTGCTTCGCCGCCGCGCGCGCGACGCCGCATGCCGGGCAGAACAGCATCGTCGGCACGATCCGGTGGCACTCGGGGCAGGCGCCGTCAGGGCCGATCTCGTGAGCGGCGCCTTCCGCGAGCAGGGCCTGGTGGATGACGAGCCTCACGTACATCAAAAGGGCCACCACGGCCACGAACCGGATGCCGACCTGCAGCATGAGGTCGGGTACCACGACCGCCAGGACGCCGACGATGACCTGGGCGCCGACGGCGACCACGAGGGTCGCGAGCACGCTCGCCTCCCACCCGCCGCCGGCGCGGCGCAGGTCGTACCGGTGCAGCCACACCGCCGCGGTCACCAGCGAAGTGGTGCTGGCGTTGATGAGGGAGACCAGGATCCCCGCGCTGAGCAGCCGCAGGGCCCAGTCGATCGGCGAGCCGGTCCCGATCAACGGGCCCGTGATCAGCGGCCAGATCGCCGTCAGCGTCGTGGCGAACGTGAACCCGAGCGCCGAGGCCGCACCGAAGGTCAGGCCATCCAGCGGCTCGCGCAGCCCGGCGCGGAACAAATAAAGGAAGAGCGGCCCCGCGAGCATCAGCGCCTGCCCGACGATCGGGATGACCACGCCCGCGAAGAGGAGGTTGCCGCCACTGTCGCCGCTGAGCTGCAGGCGCGACACGGTGCCACCGGTCAGTGACATGAAGGCATAACCGAGAACCGCGCCGGTGAGCATCGTGGCCGCGATCAGCAGCCAGGGCTCGGTGTCATAGACCTCGACCTCATACAGATAAAGGAGATAGAGCACCGGCAGCACCAGCACCGCGGCGATCGTCGCCGGAGCGAACAGGTGCAAGGCGGCCAGCAAGTTGACCGCGACGCCGCCGGCCAGCAGCGCCCACCGAAACGCCCCGCCGCGGCGATGCGGAAGGTGAGGGAAGAGGGTCGAGACGATCGACAGGTGCACGACCGGCTCCGAGGGCACGGCCGCGTAGGCATGACGGCGCGACGGGTTGCCCCTCGTGAGATGGGCGCCGCAGTGACCGCAGAACTCGCCGGCCGGGACCATGGATCCGCAATGTGGACACAGGACCAGCGGTGGCCCGGGGCTTGGCGCGGCGGCTTCCGGCCGCGGCGGGCGGCGGGGCGACCGCCTCTTCACGCCACCCTGGTCGCTCACGCGCCGCCTCCTTTTATGTAGAGGATCCAGGCCGCGTCGAGAGCGGCGGCGTCCATGCTCCCCCACCCGGTCGTGAAGTCCCAGCCCGCGGTGGCGTCGAAGGCCAGGTTGTTGCCGACCTTGACGTCGTGGAAGGGGTTGGCGGGCAGCTTCGATGCGTTGGCGCCCATCCAGTAGATGGCGGGATTGGCAAACCGCACGTGGCGCAGGCCCTTGCGGACGAGGTCCTGGTCGATGAGCGCGACGGTCGCCGCCCACAGCGGGGCCGCCGCCGACGTGCCGCCTGCCTGGCCCTCCTGCCCGCCGAAGACGATGTGGAAGCCGGTCGCAGGGTCGGCGTCGGCGGCCACGTCAGGCACCTGCCTGAACCCGTGACCGGCCGCCTGGCCGACGATCTTCTGGTAATCGGGGACGGTGTAGAACTGGCTGGCGCCTCCGCCCGTCCCGTCGCCACCGATGGGCCCGCTCCAGGCCGCCTCCTTGAAATAGACTCCCTGCACGGATTCGAACACGGTGGTGCCGCCGACCGCCGTGACGTTCGGGAGCGTCGAGGGGAAGCTCGCGGCGGGCGGGGCGTCCTGGCCGCATGTATACGCGCCGCTGTCCCCGCTCGCGACGAAATGCGACATCCCTTCGGCGACCGACCGGTCCTGGGTGTTCGAATAGATGTCGCGATGCCCGCTCGGGGTCTCGGGCTCGCACGATCCGAGACTCTCGGAGATGATCGAGCCCAGGTGATCGGTGACCATCTGGTCGAACGCGCGGTCGGCGTGACCGAAATCCGGAGCGGACAGGTACACGACGATCTTCGCGGCCGGCGCGACCTCGTGGATGATCTCGAGGTCGAGGGCCGTTTCGCCTTGCGCCTTCTCGGGCGTGCCCCACGCCGGGTCGCGCTTGATCGTCAGCAGCGCGTCGTATGGCGGCAGTCCGTACTTGCTGGCGAAATTGTCGATGTCCGTCAGGTTGGGCAGGTCGTCGATCTCGGGAAGGACGATCGTGATGCCCGAGCCGTCGAGCCCCGCGTCGCGAAGCGGTTTGATGTTGTAGAACGCGAGCACGTCGGACGGCAGCAACCCGCCGGGGCGCACCGCATACGTGCGTTCGTGACGGTAGCTGTCGAGACCGCTCACGGCGCTGACCACGGCGGCAATGTCCGCCGGCAGGCTCGGCTCATCCAGCGCCGCGTAGAAAGTGGTGCCGTCCGCGAGCCGGTAGCTCTCGATGTCGATTTTGAAAAGGGCGGCGGCTGCGGGTGCAGGACCGCCGGCGGCGATCACTCCGGACCCTTGGCGCCACGTCGCGTGGAGGCCGCCCGCTGTCAGCGCGCCAAGCGCCGCCTGGACCCTGGCCGGGTCGGGGCCGAACTCGGCGGCGTAGGTCTCGGGCGATACCGTCTGGCCGGACGCGAGCAGCCTGGCCAGCCGGTCGGGCTGCCGGACCTTGAGGCCGAGGCTCAGGTCGACCTGGGTGTTCGCCCCGGACGGGCCCAGCCGCGTGGCCTGCTCGATGGCGGTCGCGAGCCGCGGGGTCGGCAAGCTCAGGTTCTTCACCGCGGACGTCGGTTTGGCGGGCTGGGCCGGAGCGCATGCTGCCGTGCCGATCATCAAAAGGGCGGCCGCCGCCCCCAGCCAACGCCTCGTCACGGGAACGTAGCTTCCCAGACCTCAGACTCGAATGCCAACTCGAAGCCAAGCTTGCGATACACGTCGAACGCCCGCGTCTCGTTCCAGCCGTCGACATAGAGCGATGCGGACCGTGCGCCCTCCGCGCCCAGGCGGATGAGCTCCTCGGCCACCAGCCACGTGGCGAGTCCCCTGCGACGATGCTCCGCGACCGTGCCGACGGAGCTCACGATGCCGACCGGCTGCGGTCGCGGATCCTGGTCGTAAGACTCCAGCTGGCCGAGCGTCATCGCCGCCGGCGAACCGGCAGGGGTGGTCGCCATCAGCGACAGCCCCGGCGGCCGCCCGGTCACGAGCTCGACCTCGAGGCGTGGCGAGAAGCGCCAATGGTCTTCGAATGAGCGGTTGTGAACGCCTGACCAGCCGCCGGCAGCGACGCGATCGCCGTCGCGAAGCTCGTAGGCGGCGACCGGGATTGGCTCGGGGAGCTCGCCCAGGAGGCTCATGTCCATCCGCCACCAGGGGCGGACGAACTGCAGGCCCAATTCGGCGAATCCGTCGCTGTGGCCCCGCCCGCTCCACACCTGCGCCGCCGCCGCACCGGCTGCGCGCGACAGGTCGAGTCCCCATCGCAGGAGGTCTTTCCTAATATCCGCGCGATCCCCTGCCGCCGACACCTGGGTGACGATGCCACGTGACGTGGAACGGCCGGGCGACGAGGACCGCGCCTTCCAGCCCATGCCCGTCACTTCGGTCATCGACCATCCTTGATCGCGCACCCCAGTCGAAGCCCGCCAGCATTCGCGCCAGATGAGCCTCGCCGGGAACGCAGTCCTGGCGTCCGGCGCGTACCTCCGCATGCCACAGGTCGATCAGCGCGGGCAGGTCTTCAGCTCGCCCTGGCCTCACGCCGTCGCCCGTGCGGTGACCTCGTGGACCTCGGGGAGGGCGCGGCGGATCATCTCCTCGAGCTCGGTCTCGACCTGGTGCGCCTGCTCCAGGCTGACGTCGCCCGAGAGCTCGGCCACCACATGCGCGTGGATGCGGTTGTGCCGGTAGCTGAGCTCGACGTCGACCATGCGTTTCACGGATGGATGCGATTCGACCACCTGCCTCATGCGGCCGGCGAGCAGCGCGCGGCGCTGCGTGACGTCCTCTCCGCTCACGACATGCGGCTCCATCGGTTCGAGGTGTATGTCGATGCGCGTGGCGTCGGGCAGCTCGGCTCGCAGCGTCTTCTCGAGGCGCTCGCTGGCGAGGCTGGCCGAAGCCAGAGTCATGTCACCCGGGAGCTTGGCGTGCATCGTCAGGTGCAGCGAACCATCGCTCTCTCGCTCGACCGTGACGTTGTGAAGGTCGCGCACACCGCCGTTCCGGGCGGCCGCGGCGTGGACGCGTTCGACCAGGTCGCTGGGCTGGGACTGCCCTTCGACAAGAACCGTCAGGTCGAGCTGCGGCAGCGCGGCGTGCGCGGCCTGCTTGACGTCGTCGACGAGCCTGCCGGCGGCCTCGAGCGGAAGCATCCGCGCCGTGGCGATGCTCGCGTCGCCGAGCAGGTTGGGCCCGGAGCGGCGTACTCGGACGGACCGCACCTCGCGCACCCCGTCCACGCCCTGGATGGCGGAGCGCAGCTGTCTCTCGGCGCCGGCCGCGGCGCGGTCGATCAGGATGTCGCCCGAGCGCCACGCGATCAACGCCGCTGCGCGGGCGATGATGACCGCGACAAAAAGGGCGGCCACCGAGTCGGCCCAGGGAAGACCCATGCGCACCCCGGCGAGGCCGGCCAGCACGCCGATGGTGGCGAGCACGTCGGCGAGGCGGTCGGTCGCGTCGGCCAGCATCGCTTCGCTCGAGGCGAGGCGGCCCACCCGCCTGAGCACGACCGCTCGTCCGGATTCGATGAGCAGCGTGGCGACCAGGAGAGCGAAGGCGTAGCCGGCCGGGATGACCGGTGGGCCGCCAACCGTCAAGCGGCGGATGGCTTCGAACCCGATCACCGTCGCGGTCACCAGCAGGATGATCCCTTCGGCGAAGGCAGCAAGGTTTTCCGCCCGTCCGTGGCCGTAGGGATGCTCTTTGTCCGCGGGCTTGCGCGCGGTGCGTATCGCGAAGAGGGTGAAGGTGCTGGCGGCGAGGTCCAGGATCGAGTGGACGGCCTCGCTGAGGATCCCCAGGCTGCCGGTCAGCAGCCCGACCACGAGCTTGCCCACCACGAGTGTGACGCCGATGAAGACCGATCCGAGTGCCACGAGCTCGGGCCGGCGTCCGAGAGCCTTCATGGCCTCAACTCTAGAGGGGCTACTTCAGCATGGCCGCCGACGCGAAGAGCTGCTCCTCGGACCCGAGCGCGATCAGCAGGTCCCCGTCATCCAGGCGAAGGTCGGGCCCCGGGTTGACATGAAGGGTGCCGTCGGCACGGCGCAGCGCAAGCAATTTGGCGGCGCTGGGGCCCAGCAGCCCGGCCTCGGCGAGCGTCCTGCCCACAGCCGCCATCCCGCGCTTGACCAGCATCTCCTCGACGGCGATCTCCGACATGCCGTGGTGCAGCGTGTCGAGTACGTCCACAAGTGCCGGACGCACCGCCAGCTCCGCCATGCGGTGCCCCGCCATCTGGTACGGGGAGATGATGCGGTTGGCGCCCGCGAGCTCGAGGCGGCGGATCGATTCCGGACGCCCGGCACGGGAGATGAGGTACAGGTCGGGCTTGAGCGCTCGGGCGGCCAGAGTGATGTATACGGCGCGTTCGTCGGAATCGACGGCTGAGATGAGACCGCGCGCCCTTTCGATGCCGGCCAGCTTGAGGATCTCCTCGCTGGAAGCATCACCCTCGACATGCAGCCGGTCCTCGTTGCGCAGTCTCACCAGCGCCTCCTCCGTCTGGTCGATGACCGCGTAAGGGATCTTGTGCTCCTCGAACTCGGCGACGATCTGCGTCCCGATGCGGCCGTAGCCGCAGATGATGAAGTGATCCCGCAGCCGGTTGAGCGCTCGCTCCAACTGCCGCTCCCTCCTGTAGTTGACGAAGGTGTTGTCGGTGAGCGTCTCGGCGAAAACGCCGAAGCCGTAGAGCATCGTACCCACGCCCACGACGATCAGGGTCGAGGTGAACAGGCGGCCCGTGGTCGAAAGGGGATGCAGCTCGCTGTAGCCGACGGTGCTGATCGTGATGATCGTCATGTAGAACGAGTCGAGCAGGTTCCAACCCTCGATCACGCTGTAACCCGCGATGCCGTAGACAATCACCACTCCCAGCAGCACCGCAGGCAGCCGAAACCGAAGCAGCGGGTGCGGAAGGCGCTTCGTCAACTAGTCCGGCGCTGCCGCTCCAGCTTCGCCACCGGGATCTGCTGCTACCCGCCTCCGCCTGGACCTTCCAGCCCGGGACTGGTCATCTTGCCGAGGTCGAGCACTTTGTTGAGCGCGGCCTCGGAAACCCCGCGCGCGCGGGCCAGCTCGCGGATCGAACGCCCGGTGCGGATCGACTCCTTGGCGATCTTGGCGGCTTCGTCGTAGCCGATGACGGGGTTGAGCGCGGTCGCGAGCATAGGGCTGCGCTCCACCAGCTCTGGGCCGCGGTCGGTCGCCTTCAGCCCTTCCACGCAGCGCTCGCGGAAGTTGCGAGCTGTCGCCGCCAGCAGCGTGATCGACTCGAGGCCCGCAACTCCGGCGACGGGCATCATGACGTTGAGCTCGAAAAGGCTGCCGGACTGGCCGCACATGGTGACCGTGAGGTCGTTGCCGAGGACGCGAGCCACGACCATCGTCATCGACTCGACGATCACCGGGTTCACCTTGCCGGGCATGATGCTGGACCCTGGCTGGGTCTCGGGCAGGCGAAGCTCGCCGAGGCCCGCGACCGGTCCGGTGCCCATGAGGCGGATGTCCGAACCGATCTTCCAGTGGCTCACGGCGATCGTGCGCAGCGTGCCGTGGGCCGCGACCAGCGCGTCGAGCGTCGCCTGCGCGTGGAAATGGTTGCTCGTTTCGTGGATCGCAAGACCGGTGGCCTTCGCGAGGCGGGCGCATGTCAGGCGGGCATACCGTGGGTGCGAGTTCAGCCCGGTGCCGACGGCGGTGCCGCCAAGGGGCACGCTGGACAGCTCGTCCACCGCGGCCTGGGCGCGTCGGACCGACTCCTCCACCTGCCCGGCATAGCCTTTGAACTCCTGCCCGAGCCGGATCGGGGTCGCGTCCATGAGATGGGTGCGGCCGGTCTTGACCACCGGCCAGAACTCCTTGCTCTTGGCTTCCAACGCCTTCTGCAGCCCGCGCAGCGCGGGGATCAGCTCATCGGCGATTGCCACCGCCCACGAGAGCTGGATCGCGGTCGGGATGACATCGTTCGAGGACTGGCACAGGTTGACGTGGTCGTTGGGATGGATGAGCCTGGACCCGCGCTCACCGCCCAGGATCTCGGTCGCGCGGTTCGCGATGACCTCGTTGGCGTTGGTGTTGGTCGACGTAGCGGAGCCGGTTTGGTAGACGTCGATCGGGAACTGTGTGTCGAGCTTGCCGTCGATTACCTCCTGTGCCGCCCTCACGATCGCGCGCATCCGTCGCTGCGACAGGAGCCCGAGCTCGCCGTTGGTCTGTGCGGCTGATTTCTTGACCAGGCCGAGGGCGCGGATGAACCGCCGAGGGAAAGCCTGGCCGGAGATCGGGAAGTTGAGGACCGCGCGCTGGGTGGACGCCCCGTAGTAGGCGTCGGCCGGCACCTCCACCTCGCCCATGGAGTCGCGCTCGATACGCACTTCCTTGCTTCCGGCCACCGCACGGATTGTAAGTTTTGCTGGATATGCGGCTGGCCGCGGTCGACATCGGTAGCAACACGGTGCATGTGCTGGTGGCCGACGTCGTGCGGAACAAGCTCGTGGAGGTCGCCCACTACGTGGAGATGCCGGAGCTCGGCGCGCGCGTCTCCCGAACCGGCTCGATCGGCACCCGGGGTCGCTTCGCGATCCGCGCCCTACGTGGCGTCATCGCCCAGGCCCGCAAGCACGGCTACGAGAGGCTCATCGCCGCCGCCACCGAGGCCGTTCGTGAGGCCAGGGACGGCGAGACCTTTGCGCGGCAGGCGGGCGAGGCTATCGGCGCGCCGGTGCACATCATCACGGCCAGGCGTGAGGCGGAGCTGAGCTTCCTCGGCGTCGCGAGCTACCACGCCGCCCGGCGCGAATGGGCGATGATCGACCTTGGCGGCGGCTCCACCGAGGTCGTGGTCGCTCGGGGGCGGCAGCTGCTTCGGTCGGCCGCGCTGCCGATCGGCTCGGGCGTCCTCGCCGGCACCTACCTCTCGGATCCGCCACGCCCCGAGGAGCGCGCCCGGGTGCGCAGGGCCGCTCTTCGCGAGCTGCCCAAGGCGCCCGACGGCGACGTCGAGCGCCTGGTGGCGACGGGCGGTACGGCCTCCAACCTCCCGATCGTGCTGTCGCGCCACCATCCGCCGACGGTGCTCACCACGGCGGACCTGCTCACCTGCGAGGCGCGCCTCGATGCCGGCAGGGCGGTCCTGGTGGCGAAAAGAGTGGGGCTGGAGGCGAACCGGGTCAAGGCCATGCGGGCCGGCGTCGAGGCTCTGCTGCTCGTCCTCGACTGGTACGGCCTCGCTGTGCTTCAGATCAGCCACGAGGGCCTCAGGCACGGAATGCTTCTCGCCTACCTTCAGCGAGGAGAGGAATGGTGGCGCGATGCGTAGGATGAGTTTCATGCCGGCAACCACCGACCAGAGCGGGACGCTGAGAAAGGCGCTGGCGCTCACCTGCGTCATCCTGGCCGTCGAGCTCGCCGGCGGCGTGATCTCGCACTCCCTTGCGCTTCTATCTGACGCGGGCCACGTGTTCACGGACGTGTTCGCGCTCGGCCTCGCCTGGTTCGCCGTGGAGCAGGCCAGGCGGCCCGCCGACCGGCGCCGCAGCTATGGCTACCAGCGGGTCAGCATCCTCGCGGCGCTCGTCAACTCGGTGGCCCTGATCGTCATCGTGATCGCCATCGCGATCGAGGCTGTGCGCCGGCTCGCCAACCCGGAGCCGGTGCAGGGCGCGGTCGTCATCGTCGCCGCGCTGGTTGGAATCGCCATCAACGCCTATGTCGTGCTGGGCCTGCGCGGCCATGGCAGGAACCTGAACCTTCGCGCCGCGCTGCTCCATGTCACCGGCGACATCGGGGCATCCGCCGGCGTGGTCGTGGCCGGCGCGGTCATCCTGCTCACCGGCTGGCTGTATATCGACCCGATCCTCTCGCTCGGCATCGCCGCGCTGATCGCGTTCGGCGCCTGGCGGATCGTTCGCGAGACGGTCAACCTGCTGCTCGAGGGCACTCCGCCCGAGATCAACCTTGCCGATGTCGCGACCGAGATCAGGGCCACGCCACATGTAACCGGGATGCACGACCTGCACGTCTGGGCGCTGTCGTCAGAGGCGATGGCATTGTCGGTTCACGTGGTCCTGGAGGAATGCCCGCTGGGCGACGCCGAGCATGTGGTCCGTGACCTGGAGAGCCGGCTGTGCGACCGCTTCGACATCGGGCACACGACGATCCAGGTCGAGAGCTGCCACCCATGCGGCGAGATCCATCACGGCTCCGGCGAGCACAACCACCCGCACGAGCATTTGGTGCTGAAGAGCTCGACGGTCAGCTCGTCGAGCCGGCCGGCAGCGCCTCCTCCTGCTGCAGGATCCTCCTCGCCAGCGCGATAGCCGCCGCATAGGTCGAGTCCATGCCTCGGTAGCTGAGGCCTCGCGCACCCAGCGTTCGCGCCTGCGTGTAGGGCGTGTCGGATGCGTAGAAGACGATGCCCAGGTCGAAGCCCGCCCTGGCCATGTTCACGCTCTCACCGAGCGGATAGCGGTCGGGCTGCGTGACCTCGTAGCACGCATCGAGGTACGGGCCGGCCTCCATCTCCACGACCGTGTACCGGCCCTGGTAGTACATGTCGAGGTAGTCGCGGTTCTGCAGGAACGTGCCGCGCACCGTCACGGCGCGCTGGTTGTCCAGCGCGGAGCCGTACACAAGATTGGGCTGGACGTCGTCCGCCGCGATGGCGTTGTCGAGCCAGTAGGTGTTCCCCGAATGCTCGTTGTACACCGCGTTGGGGATCATCACGTCGCCCACCTCCGCGTTGAGGGTGGCCGCCTTGCCCAGCACGTAGACGCCAGCCACCCACGCGCCGTGCTCGGCGACCTGCCTCAGGATGTGGTACGCCGCGAGACCGAGCGGATAGTCGACGTTGACGATGCACGCGCCGGACTCACGGAGGCGCTTCTCGTCGACCGGCCCGACCCGAGGATCGATCGCGGACGGGTCCAGCTGCGCGATCTTGAACACCTGCGCCGCCGAATCGACACCGGTGCCCCTGGCCGGAACGTGGCGGATGCCGTTGGCCAGCTCCATCTCGGCCCGGCGGCTGCGCAGCCCGCTGCGTTCGGGATGCAGGTCGAAGAGCTGTCGTGCACCGTAGTAGAGCCAGTTGTATCGCGAGGCGCGGCTGTGGCCCGCCTCGAGCTTCCGCCGCTCGGCGTCGAGCTCCGGATCGTTGGTGCGAACGAAGTCGAGGATGTCGTTCTCGAACTGCCTTGCGACACCGGTGAGGACGTTGACCAGGCTGTGGGTGTTCGAGGACACGAAGTAGATCGGTGCCTCGCGTATGTCCATCTCGTCCATCGCCGCCGCGATGGGCTGCCACCAGCGGCTGGCGTTGCGCGCGTAACCCAGATGGCTGCCGCCGATGAGGCGGATGACGATCCGGCACTCTTCGCGCTTGATCCTGGCCAGCGTCTCGTCGAAGTCATCGCCCCAGGTCAGATGCAGGCGGCGCCAGTCTTCGTCGCCGGCGCCGACCGCCGATCGCGCGTCCTCGTCGTTGAGCGGCACGTCCTCCAGCAGGCGGTGCATCTTGTTCCACTCGATCTGAAAGGCGACGAGCGTGGGGACCAGGTCGTCGATGTCCGAGGGCGAGGCGATGAGGACGGCGAGCGTGTCGCCCTGCTCGTACCACCTGCGCCGGCGGGCGGGCGCCTTGACCGCCTGCCAGCTGAGGATGTCCGCGCCGAACACCGCGCGGAAGCCCTGCGGGCTCTGGCCCATTACCACCCGCCGGCTGCGCACGATCGCGCTTGGGAGGCGCCGGATGGCATACAGGAGCGCGCCCATGTCGGCCTGCGGCTCGGCGGCCAGCGGGTGGAGCACCGAACCCATGGCGAGGTGCGCGTGGACGAGCGAGTCGATCTTGATATCGCCCGAGCTCGCCAGCATGGTGGTGTAGGTGCGGACGTAGAGCTCGACCGCCTGTTTCCCGGTCCAACCAGCTCGTGCAGGCGACTCCATGGCGTGAGTTTAGAGCGCGACCTCTGGGCCCCAGCGACGCAGTCTTTTGAGGGTCTTACAAAAGCTTTACGCCCGCAGGTGGAAATGGGGTGGCCCTTCGGTGTGTAGTTAGGCGGTGATCAAAAGCATCGCCACCGTCCGCCACCTTCGAGTCGTCGGTCTTGCGTCCGGCGCGGTCGCCGTCGCCGCCGGGGCGGTATGGATCACCGCGTCCGCGGCCGGCCTCAATGTCGGCCTTGTCTCCTCCACGTCTCACTCGTCGCAGCCGGCCGGCCTCACCGCGGCGGGCGCCGACCAGCAGGCGGGAAAGGCCTCAGCTGCATGCTCCGATTTCGTGTCGCATTTCGCGTCGGACCTGGGCACGAGCCAGAGCAAGGTCGACGCGGCGTTTCAGAAGGCCGTCGGGCAGACGCTGGACGACGAGGTCAAGAACGGTGACATCACCCAGGCCCAGGCGGACGCAATCAAGAAGAAGATCGCCGGCCAGGCCCCGTGCGCGCTCCTCCCGACGAGCAAAGCCCGAGGGTCAGATCTCGGCGCTTACAAGCAGGCCCTGCTCAGCGCGGCGGCGTCGGCGCTCGGGATCACCGACCAGCAGCTGAAGGCCGACCTCGCGCAGGGCATGACGCTCTCGCAGATCGCCGCGGCCCAGAACCCGCCGGTGACCGAGGCGCAGTTCCGCGCGCGCTTGATCGCGAAGCTGACACCGCTCCTGGATGCGGCGGTGGCCAACAAGCAGCTCACCCAGGCGCAGGAACAGGCGATCATCCACCAGCTGCAGACCGGTCCCATCCCGTACTGGAACAAGCCCACGCCCGGGACCAGGCCAGCGACAGCAAGCCCGAGCCCGACGACCTAGCGCCTAGGTTCCAGGTCCTTCCTCGGGCGGGGCGCCGAGCCGTCGCATCAGCTCCTCCAGGAGCTGACGCGTCTCGGGATCCGACATCAAGCGTTGCTGCATCTCTTCCGCCGAGCGGCGGATCTCGGGATCGGACATGAGGCGCTCCGACATGGCCTCGAAGCGCGTGGCCATGTCCTTCATCGACGCTTCCTGCGCCACCTGGATGAGGATCGGCTGACTGGCCGCGGCGACCACCGCCTCCGCCTGCACCCGCACCATCTCGATGCCCTTGCAGCCGAGGCATTCGCCCTTGAGCCCACAGTGGCAAAGCTGCGGGCGCAGGCGATCGAGCGCCGCGTGCACCTCGGACATGTCGGCAGGGCCGGCCATGCCTTCAGGTTACGCGGGCTTCTTCCTTCCCGCGTACATGGACTCGATCTGCGATTGGTAGTGGTCCTGGACGACCTTCCGTTTGACGTCCAGCTTGAGCGAAAGCTCGCCTTTGGCTTCCGAGAAATCCTCCGGCAGCAGCGTGAAGTACTGGATGGTCTCCCAGTTGCCGCGGCCGGCGTTGACGCCATCCACGAGCTTCTGGACGTGTGCCCTCAGCCCGGTTTCGTCGAGGCCTTCCTTGCGGGCCCCATCCCAGTCGGGAACGATCAGGGCGGTCACGTAAGGCTTGCCCTCGCCGATCACCACCGCCCGCTCGATCAGGTGGTCGCGCATCAGCTCGAACTCGAGCGGCTGCGGCGCGACGTACTTGCCGACGGCTGTCTTGAACAGCGCCTTCTTCCGGTCGGTGATCTTGAGGAAACCGTCCGTGTCGATCTCGCCGATGTCGCCTGAATAGACCCAACCGTCCCTGATCATGTCGGCGGTGGCCGCGGGGTTGTTGTGGTAGCCGGCCATGTTGCCCGGGCTCTTGATCAGGATCTCGCCGTCTTCGGCGATTTTCAGCTCGACGCCGGGAAACGGCTTGCCCACGGTCAGGAAGCGGTGTTGGGCAAGGGTGTTCGAGCAGGCGCCCGACGAGACCTCGGTCATGCCCCAGCCGTTCAGGATCGGCACTCCGATGGCCCAGAAGAACTCTTCGATCTCCTGCGCGAGGGCGGCGCCTCCGCTGATGAAGAAGCGCAGGCGGCCGCCCGTCAGGCGCCGGCGGAGAGCCCCGAGCACCAGGCGGTCCGCGAGAGCGTGCTGCCACTGGAGCATCGGTCCAGGGTTGTGCTCGTGGGCGTATCGCGTGCCAACCCCGATCGCCCAGTCGAAGATCGCCCGCCGCACAGCCGGCGAGTCGCGGACGCGCGCCATGACCGCGGCATGCATCTTCTCGTACACCCGAGGCACCGAATTCATCACGGTCGGCTGGACCTCACCCAGCTCCTCCGCCAGGTGATCGGTTCCGCGCGAGATCCAGACCTGGCCGCCGAAGAGCATCCCGATGAAGATGCCGTTGATGCGCTCGAAGACATGCGAGTAGGGAAGAAACGAGAGGGTCGAGTCGTCGGGACCCAGTGGGAACACCTGGAGGATGGCGCGCGAGATGTCGACGAGGTTGCGATGCGCCAGCTCGGCTCCCTTTGGTTCGCCCGTCGTGCCGGAGGTGTAGACGATGGTGCAGACGTCGTCCGGCCGGATCTTCTCGAGCCTTGTCACGACATCCCCGACGCGTTTGGGATCCTGCGCCACCCACTGCGCGACCTCGGCGTCCATCCGCGCTATGCGCCGAAGTTGAGCCGTGGTGGTGAGCATGCCGGCCAGCTTCTCGCCCGAAGCGATCGCCAGCACGGCGCCGCTGTCGGCGGCAATCTTCCGCGCCAGCTCGGGCGGGCTGCTCGGGTAGATGGGCACGGTGATCGCGCCCACGGCCTGGATCGCGATGTCGCAGTAGATCCACTCGACACGGTTCTCTGCCATGAGGACGACCGCGTCTTTTGGCTCGAGCCCGGCTTCGATGAGCGCCGACGCAACCGACAGCACCCAGCGCCTCATGTCGGCCCACGTGGCGACGGCCCAGGGGGCTTCGCCGCTTCGGTAATGGACGAGCGGGCGGTCGCCGAGCCGCGCGGCCTGCCGGAAGAAGACGCCGACCGTGGTCCGGTCGGCGATCGCGTCCGGGTTCACGTCGTCAGTCGAGACTGAGGTCCCGACCGCCATCGGGTTGTCTACTTGACCGCCTTGATCGACAGCGTGAGCGTGCCCGAGGGAACGCTGACGGTGATTCGGTCGCCCTTTTTCTTGCCCACGAGCGCGCGGCCGACCGGCGAGTCGACCGAGATGCGGCCTGCGGAGGGATCGCTTTCGACCGCCCCCACGAGGTGGTACGTCTCGGCGTGGCCGTCGGAATCGACCACGTCGATCGTCGAACCCGGACCGGCGACGCTGGAGTGCGACTCCTTGATGATCTGGGCTCGCCCGATCATCTCCTGCAGCTCATATATGCGGCTGTCGAGGAGGCCGACCTCCTCCTTCGCCTGCTCGTATTCAGGGTTGTCCTCGATGTCGCCCGGCTGGAACGCCTCCTTCAGGCGCTCGCCGGCCTCGGCGCGCCGCTGCAGCGCGACCTCGAGATCGCGCTTGAGCTTTTCGAGCCCCTCGGGCGTGAGCAATACGGGTTCTGTTAGATCCATCCCCGATTTGAAATCATAAGCCCCGTATGGACCCCTCCGATCTGAGGGCCGGGCTCGCGGAGCGACTGGCGAGCGGCGAGCCCATCGACGCCGAGACCTTCAACGCGGCGTGCTTCATGCTTTCGCGCGCGCTGGAGGAGATCGCGTTCTCGGTGCCAGAAGCCGCTCCGCTGGTGCGGCGGCTGCTGCGCGTCGCCGGCCGCGTGGTCATCGACACCGGGCTGCCCGACTCGTCGCCGGAAACATGGTCCAACACGCGAGAGATGGCATTGGAGTGGCTGGACGAGGCCGTCCGCGCCCTGCGCTAGGCCATGCGCGCGACATCAGGCGGGTGGCGAAACAAATACTACAAATTTGGTTATTGACCAACTGATTTTCAAACCCTTATCGTGTCATCAGTCGCTTAGAGGTCCAGCCTGCTTGGGTTTTCTCGAGCAGGAAGTGGACGATTGGGAAGGGAGAGAGGGTGTTGCCTGGTCTTGGGCGTTGCTGACGGCGCTTCCGCATTCCGTCGACGGCCTCACGCGCCGAGAGATCGAGATCCTCGTGCTCCTGGCCACCGGCCTCGCCAACAAGCAGCTCGCGGCCAGGCTGAAGATCAGCGAGAAGACGGTGCGTAATCACCTGAGCAACCTGTACGAGAAGCTGGGGATCAACGCTCGCTCGCAAGCCGTGATTTATGCGGTGAAGAAGGGTCTCGTCGAGCTCTGAATCCGAATAGGACAAACGTCCTATTCAGGTTGACTCCGGCTCGGGGTAGCGTTGGGGGAGCCGGAAAAACGCCGGTGAATCGGAGCGCGTGAGGAGGGATTGGCACGGTAGCCGCCGAGCGTTTCTTCGGCCTGCCACAACGACGCTCGCCCAAAGCATCCAGAGCCAGGATCTTGCCACCGCCGAAATCATCTGCGGCGGTCGCAGCCTGGATACCTCGCGAGTCAAGGGAAGGGAATGCAGTGATCAAACTCCGTGCGCTTTTGCCGCCGAAGTGGGTGGCGAGCGTAACAATGGTTCTTCTCGCGGTGGCGGGCACGTCAGCCATGGCCCTGGCGAATCTTTTTCCGAGCACTTTCGAAGGCGGCGACGGCAACCTGGTCGTCGACACGTCCGGTAACACCGACTGGGCAAACGTCGCCGGTCTCAACATCGGCGTCGACAACACCAGCGGAACCTCAGACAACTCGTTTGGGCAGGGCACCAAGGAAGACAACGCCGTGGTGACTGTGGTAACCGGGTCGATCCCGCCGAACAAGAGCGACCTGACGCGCTTCTACGAGTCGTCAGAGCTCGTGAACGGCAACAACTACCTCTACCTGGCCTGGGAGCGGACGAACGTCCTGGGCTCCGCCAACATGGACTTCGAGATCAACCAGGCGTCAACGCCGGGACTCGGCAGTACAGGGCCGCACACGATCAACCGTATGGCCGGTGACCTGCTGGTCACATACGACTTCACGCAGGGCGGCACGAAACCGGCCCTCGGCCTGCTGTTCTGGGTCACCTCCGGTTCGACCAGCCAGTGCTTCTCGAGCAACTCACTGCCCTGCTGGGGCAATCACATCAACCTCACGTCAGCCAACTCAGAGGGCGCCATCAACACCGTCGCGGTGATCGACCCGCTCCAGACAGGGTCGCCGTCCCTGCCGGCGCTGACGTTCGGTGAGGCAGCCATCAATCTCACGGGCGCGGGGGTGTTTCAGCCGGGTGTCTGTGAGGCCTTCGGCAGCGCGTTCTTGAAGAGCCGCTCGTCCGCCTCTTTCACCGCCGAGGTCAAGGACTTCGTGGCTCCGATCCCGGTCAACATCAGCAACTGCGGCACCATCACCATCCACAAGGTCACGCAGAACGGGGACGCCAGCTTCGGCTATACCACTACGGGCGGCCTGAGCCCGGCGACCTTCAACCTCTCCAACGGCGGTACCCAGTCGTACGCGAAGGTTTCAGCGGGCGGTTACACCGTGACCGAATCCACCGTCCCAGACGGCTGGACGCTCGTCAGCCTCGTGTGCACCTCCAGCGGCACCGGCACAAGCTTTACAACCAGCGGCGCCACCGTCTCCATAACGATGGCAGGCGGCGGGACCGTCGACTGTACCTACACCAACTTCACCAAGCTGAGCCCGACCATCAGCACCAAGCTGTCGGCAACGCCAGTCCCGATCGGCACCGCCGTGACGGACTCCGCGACGCTCTCCGGCGCCACGGGTGATGCGGGCGGCACCGTCACCTATGCCGTCTACAGCGACAGCGCCTGCACCGTGCTGGTCAGCGGCGCCGGCACCAAGACAGTCACCAACGGTTCAGTTCCCGACTCTGACCCGATCACCTTCAACAACGCCGGCACATTCTTCTGGCAGGCCGCCTACAGCGGCGACGCGAACAACAACGCCACGACAAGCGACTGCACCAGCGAGCAGCTCGTGGTCAACCCCAACACCCCAGCCATGAGCACGGCTCAGAACGTCATCCCCAACGACGCCGCGACCATCTCGGGCGCGACAGGCACAGCTGGCGGCTCGATCACATTCAACCTCTACAGCCCCAGCGACGCCACGTGCGCCTCCGCTCCCGCGTTCACGCAGACGGTGAGCGTGAATGGGAATGGCACTTACAGCACCAGCAACACCAACTTCATCGCCAGCGACTCGGGCACCTGGCGTTGGCAGGTCGTCTACAGCGGCGACGCCAACAACAAGCCCGCGACGTCACTCTGTGGCGTGGAGCAGTTCACGATCCAGAATTCCTAGCCACTCACCACCCGGCAAAGCAGAGAGGCGACCTTGGAGGTCGCCTCTCTTGTTTACCTCTTCGCCCCGCGGGAACTAGGTGGCCCTCCGGAGTCACCAAAATTGGTTCGGTTAAATCCTTACGCGGCCCCGGGCCAATAATACCGGCAGGTGGATCCATCCGATTCGCACGGCGAGAGCCAGGGCCCGAACCAAGAGCCACCGCCGCCATGGCGGGCGGGCATCGACGCGGACCGCCGCAAGCGCCGCCGAAGGTTCACCAACCAGCGCGAGGCGCTCCGCCGCCTCACGGTCGGCGCCGCCGTTGCCGCGACGGGGCTGAACGCGGTCCTTTTCGTGCAGACCGGTCTTGATCAGTCGGGCGCGGCCGCGGTCCAGGACGCGATCGTGTCGGCGGTGAATGCTGTCTTCCCGGGGGCAGGCTTGCAGCCTCCGGCGCACCTGCCATCCCCGTCTCCCAGCACCAGACCCATCGCGACCACCGGAGGCTCATGAGCCGACCGCCGGCCGGCTCATGACGACCGCGCCGAGCCCGCTCTGGTTTCTGGACCGCAGCGCGGGCGAGGTGACCCTGCTGCTGATGAGTGCAGTGGTGATACTCGGCATCATTCGAGCCGCGCTGCCGACCGCAAGCCCTTTTCTGGTCGAGGGCATCCACATCAACCTCGCGCTGATGGTGGTCGGCTTCGGCGGACTTCACATCCTGGCCGCGATCCTCGATCCGTTCGCGCGTCTCGGCCCGATTGACGGTCTGGTGCCGTTTGTGTCCGCCTATCGAGGCACGTGGTTGGGGCTCGGCGTGATCTCCGGATATTTGTATGGCGTGGCGGTCCTGACCAGCTGGCCGGCGCGCAGAATTCCCCGCGGGACCTGGCGCTGGCTCCACCGCACGATGTACGTGGGTTGGGCACTCGCCCTCATGCACTCGCTCGCGACGGGTTCGGACGTGAGGAACGAAACCTTCCTGTTTCTGAACCTCGTCGCGGTCGCCGGCGTGCTCGTCGCCTTCCTTGGCTATCGGGTGGCCGAAGCCTGGCCGAAGCTGCCGCTCTTGTGGGCCGCCCTGGCGGTGGTGGCGGTGATGACGGCGTTGGGGATCGGGGTCTGGGCCGCCGACGGCCCGCTGCAGGCCGGCTGGGCGCGCTCGTCAGGAACGCCGCCTGACCTGCTTCGCTCTCCCTGAGGCCCGGCCGGTTTTCGGCGTGCCTCTAGAAGTAAAGCTCCTCGCCGATCGTCGACTGTTGTATGTAGATCGTCCCACCGGACGTCGAGCCCGCAATTTGGGCAAGGGCGGGCGTCACAGATGTGAACTTGATGACGACGAGCACCTGTACACCGTGGCCTCCGCCGTCTAGCGGCCGCTGGCCCCAGGGCCCGTACGACGAGCAGCTTCCGAGGTCGCCGTTCGAGAGCGTGCATGTCCTGACCGTGAAGCATGCGATCTGGCTGCCGCTGAACGAGGTCGACGCGCATCCGCCCGGGTCACCGCAGGTGGCTGTGCTCGAGGTGCACGTGCCATAGGTCTGGCCCGGGCCCTCCGAGCCCCAGGCTGCGACTGTGTTCGGAATGCCGGTGTTCGGCTCGTCGCGCACGGCGTCTCCGATGTCGCTGGTGTCCGAGATCACGGCCATCCGGACGCCCGCCCTGGAGGCGCCCGCGGCGTCGATGGCCTGCCAGTAGGCCCTGCCGACGTCGACGGTCAGCAGCACGAACAGGAGCAGGACCGGCGTGATGATCGCGAACTCGACGAGCGCCTGGCCTCGCTGGCGGGACGCTTCCGCGCGGATCATCCGACGAGCTGCACGGAGCCCACCGTCTGCTGGCCAGGCCCAGGTGCGCCGGTGTTCTTGAACGTGTAGGTGGCGAACGCGTAGTCGCCGCAGTGGTCACCGTCGAGCAGGAAAATCGTGATTGACAGGTAGCCGCCGTCGGGGTTCGCGAAGTTGTACTTGAACTGGGCGGTGTAGCTGCCCGAGGCAGCCCCCGGGATGTCGTTCTGATGTCCCCAGGCCCAGTTGCCTTTGGTCTCCATGGTTGCGCCCGAGCCGCCAGGGATCGTGTACAACCAGTCGTTCGGCGTCGGATTGGTGGCGGAGATGATCGTGTACGTCCCTGGCGCGCTCGTGCTCGGATACGCCGGATTCAAGTCTCCCGGGTTGTTGGTCGGCGGCGGCAGTGGGTCGCCGGGGGCGGGCGTGCTCGTCCAGATGCCCTGCGAGAAGAACTGCGGGCTCCCGTTGTTGATCTTCACGTAGATGTCGTAGGCATCCATCATCCACTCGTCCGAGTAGTTGACGGTGAAGGTCGAGAACCCGGGCATGCCCGGTGTCGCCACCAGGGAGACGCTGGAGATGACCGTGGTCTCGTTCTTGCCGCTATTGGCGACGCTCGGCACCGAGCCCGTGCCGTAGCCGTTGCTGAAGTCCAGGGGGTTGCCGGAGCCGCCGAAGGTCGTGAACGAGTAGGCGAGCACCTGGCCTGTGATCGGGGGTGGGTTCGCGCCCGAGCTGCTCATGCTGGGGTTGTACTCGAATCCGCCGCCGTTCGCGTTCGGGGTCTGGTAGATGATGCCGGTGACCCAGCTGGGGTTGCCCCCGTCGAGGTGGATGAACGAGCTGTTCTCCTCGTCGATGAAAAGCGGCGAGCCGCCGACGTCCGCCTGGCTGGCCACCCCGGCTCCGGCAAGCCCAAGGCTGGTCACCTCGCCCGTCGACACGAAGCCGCCGGAACCGTTCTCCAGCCTGAAGACCACGTTGCTGCCGGTGATGATGGTCTGGTCGCCGCCTCCGCCGTCAGCGCCGACGGTGCCGCCAGCCGTGCAAGTGCCTTTCACGGGCGCGAGGTAGGCACCGAAGCCGCCGCTGCCGTGTCCGATCCAGACGCCCGCGGTCAGCGTCGGGCATGAGTTGGGCTGGCCGCCGTTGCAGAGGTCGAAGTCGTTGCCGGTCGTCTCCCTGCTGTGGTCGATGCCGTTGGCGAGGTAACCGCCCCCGGTCAGCGTGTTGACGGGGGCGACCCCCAGGATGTCGTAGAGGCCCTGGTCGAACTCATAGGTCCCATGGTTGATCACGATGTAGTCGTACTTGCCAGGCTCGATCAGATAGGGCGTCGTAGGGTTCGGGGTACAGGGACCATAGACCGGCTGCCCGTTGAGGATCAGCGAGCCGCAACCCTTGAGCGCGCTCGTGTCGACGGTCGGGTACCAGTAGAACGGTGACGACCACCCGGTCTGGTTGGCGTCGATCTCGTTCAGGCTCGACTGGCCGGTCGTCGTGCAAGGCGTGAGGATGGCGGCGCCGGCGCCGAACTTCTGGCAGTAGATCTTGGCGCCGCCCGGGATGGCGAACCCTGCGGCCCCGATGACCGCGTTCTTGGAGCACACGGCGCCGTTGTACGGATCGCAGATCGTGGTCCGGTCCTGGATCACCATGTCGCCATAGGACTGGACTGTGGTGTAGTCACCGGCCGGCACCAGCACCGAGCCGTCATATCCATAGATCGACGGCTGGGTGCCATGGTTGACCCAGAAGGTCGGGCAGTTGTTGGTGCCGCCCGTGCACGACAGCTGCGTCCGCGACACGGGCTTGGTCTCGTCGAAGCACTGCTGGTTGCTGCTGTTGCAGCCGCTCTGCGGCTGGTAGAGGATCAGCGCGTTCGGCGGTGGGGCGTTGATCGACGAGTTCGGCAGAACCGCGAGCGCCGCTGCGGCGACCGTCACGTAGGCGAAGGGGATGCCCAGAACTGCCGTGAAGAGCTGGGAGATCTGGGTCGTGATCACGACCTGTATGCACGAAGTGCCGCCCGCGCCCTGGCAGGCAAGTGGAACAGGGTTCCCGGGCAGAGCGATGGGCGGAGAGTTCACCTGAACCTTGTTGGTGAACCCGGTGGTGGCCCCGCACGGGGTGCTCGGCTGATCGAACCAGGTAGTGCTGAAAGTGGTCGGCGTCGAATTGTCGCAGCCGTTGTTCCACTGGGTGGGGTAGCCGTTGTTGGCGGCGAAATCGTGCGCCGCCCTCACCGCGTTGGAGTTGGCGGCCGGCGGCGACGAGAGGTTGCCCGACAGCGACATCTGCTTGGAAGCCGCGAGCACCGCGAAGTCGGCCGCGTTCTGCGCATCTCGCTTGACGAGGTAGTCGCGGCTGGCGTCGATGGCAAGGCCGGCAAGCGCGCACATGACGAGAAAGGCCGCGGCCGCGATGGGCAGCACCTGGCCGCGCTGGCGTTTGCGGGAGCTCGTGCAGAACCAGATCATTCGGTCGTCACCACTGAAACCGTCTTGACGATGATGTTCGGCGCGAAGGTGTTCACGAACGGAAGGAGGGGCACGAAGTGGTACTGGACCTCGACCGCGACGTGCTTCACCGTGGGCGCGATTGCGCGCTGCACGTTGCTGTCGCAGTTGGAGTCCGGCGGGTCGCCCGTCGCCACCGCCGGCCAGATGTAGCCGTAGCCGACGTTGGGTGGCGGAGTTGTCGGCTGGAGGGTTCCAACCGGGTTGTTCGGGTCGGAGTTGCCCACCAGCGAGTTCGGGTCCATCTTCACCGGGAAGCCCTGGCCGACGGCCTCGATCTCCGCGATGATCTGGCAGTCGCTGAAGGACGAGCCGGTCAGCGATGCTGTGCGTGCGCCGTCGCGCGCCGCCGAGGAGATGGCGGTGTAGGTGTAGAGAAGCCGGCTGATGTCGATCGCGGAAAACAGCACGACCAGCATCACTGGCGCCACCATGGAGAACTCGACGAGCGCCTGAGAACGCTGGCTGTGCGCGCCCCGGCCGATCGGGTGCAGCGCAGCGTAGGCCAGGCTGCTGACGCGTCGAAACATCAAATTCTCCCTCTGTCTAGCCGGCACACAACACACAACGGGCCGATTCGCTCTGTATTGCGGGAGGCGCTCCGGGAGGCCAGCTCCAGCTCGTGACGTGTATCGGCGACAGCGTGACTTGACTTGGGCATTGCACTCGGCTAACGAAGGTGGGATGGATCCGGATCGCGCGGGGCCGGCGGCGAGTGTGAATGGTAGCCTGCCGGCTTCCGTCCGAAGTACGAGAAACGGGATTTTCTTTCGCAGCTCGTCGCGGGTGCGTCAGGAGTCCGGCCTGGATGTCGGCTCGATGGGCTTCGGGGGGGCGGGCTCGCCGCTCGACGAATCCCGCGGCGGACCAAACAGGTGGAGCCGCGGCCGGTATTGGATCTCCACCGCGATGAAGCTCAGCACGAGGGCGAGGCTGCCGCATATCACGGCCGCCTCGAGCCCAAACGACTCCCCGCCCGTTATCGGGCGGTCGAATCCGAGCGGGCACGGGGCCGGCGATGGGTGGCACGTGCCTTCGACCGCCAGCCTCAGCGGGAGCGACAGGCCGACCGCGATGCCGTACGCGACGCCAAGGCCGGCCAGGGCATAGAGCAAAGCTGCGAGCCAGCGGTTCCGGTGCTGCGTGAGCGCATTGGCGGCCAGGGCGGCGGCGGCAATTGCGAAAGGAAACGCCATCACGGCGACGCGATTTTCACCGCGCGCCGGCGCTGCCAGCACAAGCAGCGCACCGGCTGCGGCCAGCACGCACGCAGCCCACAGGCTCCATGAGATGGCCTGGTCCCGGCTCAACCGCGGAATCATTGATCCGGAATCATGGCCCCCAGGTCCCCTATGCCACAAGCGCTTCGGCGTTGGACCTTCTGCCGCAGCCGCTCCCGTCGAGGCTCGAGCTCGGCGGCCGCATCCGGCAGCCTCTGCTGGGCGGCCTCCACCACCGCCAGCGCGAGCTGGGGGTCCCGGCGCCGCCATTCGAGCAGCCTGGCCCGGGCGACGGGCAGCCTGATGTCGGAGTCGACCCGCGACTCGAGCCAGCCGAGCAGCTGCTCGGCGCCGCTCACCGACGCCGGCTTGCGCGCCAGGCGGCGTGCGATGAGCAGGCCTGCCGTCGCTGCAGACTCCCCTTTGGCGAATCCCGCCGCGTTGCGAAGCGCACGCCAGCCGTCCGCGCGGGCGCCGCGGCGAAGCCGGTGCCGGCCGAGAGCCAGCCAGTCGGAGGCATCCATGCCGGCGTCGCCGCCCTGGAGCCTGGACAACAGGCGCGAGTGGAGGTGGACCAGGCTGATGACGTCCAGGCGGTTGTGCTCCAGGACCGCCTCCAGGCTCTCGCTCGAACCGCGGCGCAGGAAGGCGAAGTACGCGTCGGGAACGAGCGCGCTCGGGATGGGATCGTCACGCTCATACCCGAGCAGCCGTTCCTCGACCGTCCGCAGCGTGCAGTTCTCCAGCCGGTGCCGGTAAAGGGCGCGGACCAGCGTGAGCAGGTCGACGTGTGCCGCGAGGCTGAGCTCCCCGGGCATCCTGGCCATGACCCAACGTGTCCTCAGGACGGGAAGGTCGAAGGAACCGCCGTTGAAGCTCGCCAACCCGGCCGCCGGCGCCAGCTCGTCCCGCAGCCGGTGCAGGAAAGCGGCCTCGAGCCCGGGTTGCGGCAGGAAGAGCTGCGCCAGCCGTAGGCCGCAGTCGATCGGGAGCGCGACCGCCGCCGCGAAGACATAGGTCCCCGCCCCTCCACCGAGCCCCGTGGTCTCGGTGTCAAGGTAGGCGACGGGTCCCGGGTGCGGGTCGAGAGCCGGCAGAGGGATCACGTCTTCGCGAAGCCACGCATCCCCGAAAGGAGTCGGCACCACCTCGAACCCGCGTGGCGGCGCGACCTCCGTGTGCGGCCGCGCGGGCGGCGGCGGTCCGCCTAGACGGGCAAGGCGCGATCTGAGGTGGCTGACAGCAGTCGCAGGCATGCGCTCTTGGCTCCTTCGACCAGGTGAAGCGGACCGATGCACGACGGACAGCCCGCCAGGCAGGGGCATTCGCGCACCAGCTCGGCGGCGTGGTCGAGCAGGTCGCGGTGGAGCTCGTACATGCGCTGGGCGTAGCCGACGCCGCCGGGGTAGATCTCGTAGACGGTCACGGTCGGCAGGCGCGTGGTGGCTGAGCGCACCTCGGCGACCGCGCCCAGGTCGCGCGGGTCGCACATCAAGCGGAGGCTGGCGACGTGGCGCAGCGAATGCGCCATGCCCTGCAGCCCTGCCTCGAGCGTCTCACGGCCGAGAGCCGCCCACAGGTCGTCGTCGACCGTGATCCAGTAGCCCGTCGTGTGCAGCGTCTGCTCGGGCAGGTGGATGGGTCCCGAGCCGATGTTCTCGTGCGTGTGGAACCGGATCTTCTTGAACATGCTCGCAAGGGACGTGATCTTCACCTCGCCGTGGCTGCGCGTGATCGCGTCTCCATCCGGACCCGCGAAGGTGTCGAGCACCTGCACCGTCACCGAAGCGAGCGCGTCGGTGTAGTAATCGACGTCGACCGGATGGACGTAGGCCTTCTTCTCCTCCCACTCGAGGCGGTCGACGTGGAACTGCGCGCCCTCGTGCAGGTAGACGGCCTCCTCGTGCAGGAGCACCGGCGCTGAGAACTGGTCCATCTCACCGATGACCGAGGGCCGCGGCCGCGAGGTGTCGATGATGACGACGTTGTCGGCGGCGATGCGCCGCAGATGGACCTCTTCGGCGGGAAACGCCTGGCGGCTCCAGAACCACCGGCCGGCGGACAGCGTCGCGGAACCGTCCTCTTCGAACAGGCGCAGAAGGTCGGACACGTCGGTACGCCCGAGCCGCTCCTCGGCCTCGAAGGGCAGCTCGAAAAGGCCGGCCTGGAGATGCCCGGAGAGCAGCAGCAGGTTGTCCGGGTCGATCAGCCCTTCTTCCGGGTCGGTGCTCAGGAAGTACTCGGGGTGGCGGACGATGAACTGGTCGAGCGGCGAGCTCGACGCCACGAAGACGCCAACCGACCCGGAGCGGCGCCCGGCCCGGCCCAGCTGCTGCCAGGTCGAGGCGATGGTGCCGGGGTACCCGACGAGGACGGCAGCCTGCAGGCTGCCGATGTCGATTCCCAGCTCGAGCGCGTTGGTGCTGACGACTGCCGTGATCTGTCCGTCGCGCAGCCCGGCCTCGATCTCGCGCCGGTGAAGGGGCAGGTAGCCCGCGCGGTATCCGCGCACCCGCTGCGAGGCGTCGAGGCGAGGCGCGAGGTCCTGGCGCAGGTAGCTCAGCATCACCTCGACCTGGAGCCGGCTGCGGCAGAACAGGATCGTCTGAACGCCCGAGCGAATCCACGGTGCGGCAATGCGTCGCGCCTCGAGCATGGAGCTGCGCCGGATGCCCATCTCGCGACTGATCAGGGGCGGGTTGTAGAAGACGAGCCGCCGCTCGCCCCGTGGCGCGCCGCTGTGCTCGATGAGCGCGATGTTGTCCTCTTCGAGCAGCTTCTTCGCAAGGTCGAGTGGGTTGGCGATCGTCGCCGACGCGCAGATGAACGTCGGGCTGGACCCGTAGAAGGCACAGATGCGTTTCAACCTGCGGATGACATTGGCCACCTGGCTGCCGAAAAGGCCTCGATATGTATGCAGCTCGTCGATGACGACGAACTCGAGGCTCGAGAACAGGCGGCGCCACCGGGTGTGATGAGGAAGGATGCCGGTGTGCAGCATGTCCGGGTTCGTCATCACGATGTGGCCCGCCTCGCGGATCGCCGTGCGTCGCCCGGGTGCCGTGTCGCCGTCGTACGTGTCGACGCGAACATCGATGGGGAGCCCATGCTTCAACGCGCTCAGCTCGGCGAGCTGGTCCTGGGCAAGCGCCTTGGTCGGGTATACGTAGAGCGCTCGGCGCTCGGGGTTCTCGAGCAGGCGCTGGAGGACCGGAAGGTTATAGCAGAGGGTCTTGCCGCTCGCGGTCGGCGTAACCACCACGAGGTGGCGCCCGTTGCGAACGTGGTGGCAGGCGTCGGCCTGGTGGGTGTACAGGCGTGAGATGCCGCGTGCGGCAAGAGCCGCGGCGAGCTCGGGGCGCATCTCGGGAGGCAGCGGAGCAAACTGGGCCGCTGCACCGGGAATGACGTGGTCCAGGGTTATGTCTCCCGGGAAGTCCGCTGGTATGAACGCTGGAAAGCTGGGCACCACGCGCCAGGGAGGTTAAACGAACATTCGTTCGGAGTCAAGAGAAGAAGAGGAAGCCGTGGAGAGCGCTCCTGAATACCGCCCCGGTTCGGAGGCCGACTTCGAGCGCCTCTACCGAAACTCGTACAGGCGGATCCTGGGGACGCTCATCACCATGCTGCGCGACCGGGCGGCCGCCGAGGACTGCGCCCAGGACGCCTTCGAACGGGCTTTCAAGGCCTGGAAGTCCTGGCGGCCGGATGCGCCCGCGGAAGCGTGGCTGCACCGGATCGCGATCAACGTGGCCATCAACGGCCAGCGGCGGGAGCGGCTCCAGGAGGCCGGCGCGATGCTCCGCCGCGTGGGGAGACCGACCCCCCCGGCCGATCCCGCCGCCCTGGCCGAGCGATCCGACCTCGTGGCCGCCCTGCGCAAGCTGCCGCCGAAGCAGGCGGCCGCGATCGTGCTCCGCCACTTCCACGGGTACACGAATCGGGAGATCGCGATCTCGTTGGGTGTGCCCGAACGGACGGTCGCCTCGCGCCTGGCCGCGGCCCGGAGCCGGCTTCAGCAGCTCCTCGAGGGCACAAAATCGTTCCAGATGAAAAATGGGTAATCCGGCCGCCGGCTTGGTTTCTTCTTGCCAATGAACGGATCAGGCGACTTCGAACGTGTGCTGGAGCGGGAGCTGCATCGGATCCTGGATCCGATTGCTGCCGCCCCCATCCCGCTTCGGAGAGCCCCGAATTCTGGAGGGATCATGAAGAGACTGTTGGGAGGCGCTGGAGCAGCGCTCGGCCTGAAGATCGTTACCGGCATCGCGGTAGCCGCCGCCGCGGCCGTCGTCGCCGGGGCCGCGACCGAGGTTGCGGTCACCGGGAGCGCGAACCCCACGGTTTGGGGTCAGCAGGTCAAGACGACCGTGGCGACATGCAAGGACACCTTGCGAGCATCCGGCACGCGCGGCATCGGCCCATGCGTGAGCGCATTCGCCAAGCAGCATGGTGACACTGTGAGCGACAGCCACCAGTCCAGCAAGGCCCGTGACAACAACGGCAAGGACAATGGCAACGGCAAGGGCAAGAGCGGCAGCCACAAGCCGACGACCACCGGCAAACCCGCCGGCGCCGGCACCGAGTCAGGGTCCTCGATGCTCACGTTCGCGTAACCCTTAGGGACGGTTAGTTAGAACCCTTCCTCTCGTGGGGCCGGGCCGAAAGGTTCGGCCCCAACTTTTTATGCGGGTGCGGGCTGCTTCAGCGCCCGACGGTGACGACCACGTTGCCCTTCTTGTGGCCCAGGTCGACGTACGTTGCGGCGACGCGGATGAATACCTGATTCCGCCGCGGCCGCGGCTCCGGCGCATCGCGGAGACGAAGCACCTTGGGAGGTCCGTACGCGGTGCAGACGACTCCTCTCACCCGCGTTCCATACTGGGAAACTCTTTCTTCCGGGCGAACTTCCAGCGCTGCCCGGTGGGGGTGTCGGTGACGGTTACGCCGATCGCCGCCAGCTCGTCCCTCAGGCGGTCGGAAGTCTTGAAATCCTTTGCCCCCCGGGCCTTATCCCGTGCTTCGAGGAGCGCCGCCGCGCCGGCCGGCAGGTCGTCCTCCCGCGCGCCGCGATCGAGGTTCAAACCCAGCACCTGGTCCCACCTGCGCAGGAGCTGCGCTTTTTGAGCCGCCGGCAGGCCAGAGTGGACAAGCTCCGAAACGAGTGCCATCGCCGCGGGAAGGTCGAGGTCGTCAGCGATCGCGGCGCGGAAGCGATCTTCGAAGGCACTGGCCTCTTCGCCGCCCGGTGCCGCTTCGCCGCTTGCGCTCCAGTCCGCCACCTTCTCCCGCAATTGCGCAAGAGCGCGATCTGCGCCCGCCAGGCCCGCGGCGCTGAAGTTGAGCTTGGTGCGGTACTTCGCCTGGAGCGCGAGATAGCGGAACGCCAGCGGATCGTGTCCCTGCTCGACGAGCTCGGTGATGCGAAAGAAATTGCCCGCCGATTTCGCCATCCTCGAACCGGCGAGCAGCAGCAGCCCGCCGTGCATCCAGTGGTTGACGACGCGATGCCCGGTCACGCCTTCCGATTGCGCGAGCTCGGCTTCGTGATGGGGAAAGACGTTGTCCGCGCCGCCGGTGTGGATGTCGAACGTGTCGCCGAGCAGCGCCATCGACATCGCCGAGCACTCGATGTGCCAGCCAGGGAAGCCCGGGCCCCACGGGCTCGGCCAAACCTGCAGGCGATGCTCACCGGCCGCCTTCCACAGGGTGAAGTCGCCCGGGTGCCGCTTGCGTGGATCAACCTCGCCGCGCGTACCCGCGAGCAGCTTGTCCGTGGTGTTGCGAGACAGGCGTCCGTAGGCCGGAAAGCTGGCGATGTCGAAATACACGGTGCCGTCGACTTCGTACGCGTGGCCCTTCGCGATCAGGATGCTGATCAGCTCGACCATCCGCGGTATGTACGTCGTGGCACGTGGGTTGTGATCAGCCGGGCGGATGTTGACGAGGGCGGCATCCTCTATGAACGCCCTGGTGTAGTAGGCGGCGATCTCCTCCGGCGACTTGCTCTCGAGGCGGGCTGACACGAGCATCTTGTCCTCGCCGCGATCGAAGGTGTCGTCGGTCAGATGCCCGACGTCGGTGATGTTCATCACCTGCTCGGTGCGGTAGCCGAGGTACTCGAGGCTTCGCCGCAGCAGGTCGGGGAGCATGAAGGTGCGCAGGTTGCCAATGTGCACATACCGGTAGACGGTCGGGCCGCACGAGTAGATGCGGACGGTTCCGTCCTCCAGCGGGCGCAGGTCTTCCTTCTGCCTGGTGAGCGTGTTGTACAGCCGGACGGGCGCCATGGGATCGAATCTATCGTTGCAGTAATGCGCGCTCACCGGTTGGAAGGCCGGACGGCCGATGCCGCCGACGTCGAAGGCCGCGTGCTTGTCCACGACCTGGGCCCCGATCTGCGCAAAGGCACGGTGCTCACGGCCGCGCATCTCGATCGGGTTCGGCGGTCGGGAGAGGTTCACCTGGTCGAGCTGGAGCCCGGCGACCTTCACGAGGACATCGCCGCCAGAAGGCTCGCGGCCGCGCTGGCGGGGCCGAACCTCGAGCCGCAGCCGCCGGTCCAGAGCCAGGTGAGGCTCATCGCCACGCGGCGGGGCCTGGTCCGGGTGCGCTCAGAGCTCGTGGATGCGATCAACGCGCTCGGCTGCATGTCGGTGTTCACGCTCATGGACGGGCAGGCGGTGGCAGAGGGCGAGGAGGTCGCCGGCTGCAAGGTCACGCCGGTGGCGGTGCCCGGGCGCCTCATCGAGGACGCCGAGCGAATCGCTCGCGAGCAGGGACCGGTCATCGAGCTGCTTCCATTTCGGCCGCTGCGCACCTTCGTGGTCGTCACGGAGCGTCTCAAGCCGAAGGCGCGCGAGCTGTTCCGGGCGGCGGTCACCGCCAAGCTCGGCTGGTATGGCGCCGAGGTGCTCGCGGTGCGCGAGGTCGCCCGTACGTCGGAGGCGGTCGCCGGCGCATACAGCGAAGCGGCCGCGATGACAGCTGACCTGGTCCTGTTCGCGGGCGCATCGGCGATCGACCCGCTCGACCCCGCGTATGCCGAGCTGACCAACGCCGGCGGCCGGCTCCTGCAGCTGGGTGCGCCCATGCACCCGGGGAGCATGTTGTGGCTGGGGCGCCTTGGCACCGCGGCCGTCGTCGGCGTCGCTTCGTGTGCGGGGTTTGGCCGCTCGAGCTCGCTCGACCTCCTGCTCCCATTCGTGTTTGCTTACGGCCGGGCGGATGCCAGGGACCTCTTGCGGCTGGGCCACGGCGGGCTCATCGAATCCGGGGCCGGCAGGCGCTTTCCTCCTTACTCCTGAACCTCGATGCGGGGCATCGTCAGCTCGGGCCAGCCGGGGGGAGACATCGCGTCGAGGTAGCCGTCGACCGCCGCCACCAGCGGCGCCAGGAGCACGCCTCCATGGCTGGGCAGATAAGGACGCAGGTAGTCGGCGCCGCTGCGCCATTTGTTCACGGCGCCCCGGCGGTTGCGCCGTGAGTAGTGCAGGCAGCCGGCCGCGACCTGGATCATGCCCTTGTAGAAACCAGCGTCCGGTCCCTTGCGGTCCGGCATCCACTCGTGTTCCCAGACCTCGTGCGCGTCCCAGTACCGGCCGCTGTTAAAGAGATCGATCCCACGCCTCAGACCCGGGGTCATGCGGATAATCGGGTGATGGCGGAGCTGCCTGTCGAGTACTCGCGCGTCAACCTGTCCAGCGACCCCATCTACCGATACCTTCGCATCACGCGTGGTGGACCGGGAGGCGTGCCGGGACAGTCGTCGGAACAGGACCTGGTCGACAGCGCATGGCTTCAGCGCCTACGTCGCATCCACCAGCTGCAGAGCGCCTGGTGGGTGTTCGCGACCGCGGAGCATTCCCGCTTCCAGCACGCACTGGGCGCCATGCACCTGGCCGGTGAATGGGCCCGTCACCTGCACTCGACCCTTGCCGCCAGCTGCTCCGGCACACCTTCCAGCGCGCTCGTCGAGGAGACCATGCGCATGGCGGGCCTGCTCCATGACGTCGGCCATGGGCCGTTCGGCCACTTCTTCGACGAGAACTATCTCGACACATGGAAGATCGACCACGAGATCATCGGCCGGACGTTGATCACGGGCCCGCTGGCGGAGCTGGTCGCCGGGCTCGGCGCTTCCCCTCATGCCGACTTCGAAGAAGGCGAACGCATCGATCCGCGGTGGGTCGCGTACCTGATCGCCGCGGCTGATCTCGACGGCTTCGTCGCGCCGTCGTGGCTCGCCGCGCTGAAGCCGGCTCTGGTGGGCGCGTACTCGGCCGACAACATGGATTACGTCCCTCGCGATTCCTATATATGTGGTGTCGCGTCCGGCCCGGTCGACGTTCAGCGCATCCTTCACTACTCGTTCATCTCCGAGCGGGGCCTCACCCTCCACGCGCATGCCGCCGAAGCGCTCTACATGTTCTTGAGCGCTCGGCTCTACCTGTACAGCCAGGTCTATTTCCACCGGACCGTGCGCCGCATCGATCTGCAGCTGCGCGAGGTGTTCCGTCCGACGGTGGCGCTGCTCCTTGGAGGCAACCCGCTGGAGCGGCTCGACCAGTACTTGATGTTCACCGAATGGGCCCTGCTCTCCGAGGTCAACCGGTGGGCGCTGGGAGAGGGAGACGCGCAGCGGGTTGAGCTGGGAAGGGCCTGGGCCGACGTCGTCGCCCGCAAGCTCAAGTGGAAGCTCATCTACCAGGGCCACAGCGACGCCGCCGGCACGGCGGCCGACGCGCTCAACGTCACACGTTTGCAGTTCGCCAGGATGCTTCGCGATCGCCTTCCCGCCGGCGCACGTGACATCGAGTTCGAGGTCGATGTCGCCGCGCAGGAGTCGCGCGCCTTCAACCCCATGAACGAGACCGCCGACATCCTTCTGTACGACCCGCTCGAGGACCGCTACCAGCAGAGCCGGGTGCTCGACCTGTTTCGGCGCCTTCCCGTGCGGATGACCCTGTTCCGGATCTTTGCCCGCGATTCCGTGCACAGCCGCGAGCTGATCGCAGCGGCCAACGAGGTGCTGGGAGCTACCGGCTAGAAGTCGTCGCCGCCGTCGAACCCGCCGCCCGCGTCGTCATCGCCCCCGAAGTCGTCGCCGTCGCCGCCCAGGTCATCGCCGCCGAAATCGTCCCCGTCGTCCTCGCCCGAGCGCGCGGTCGCGAATGTCGACACCAGCCGCCTCAGGGCGGGCTTGCCGCAGTGGGGGCACACGGGGTCGGCCGACGCATAGCTGGACAGGAGCGCCGACGACCGCTTGCCGCACTCCTCACAGCGGTACTCGTAGATGGGCATCCCTACGATTATCCGAGTGCTAGAGATCAATCGCATTCGCGCCGCGGCAGAACGAGCGCGCCCCTACGTCTACAGGACTCCCCTCGTACCCGTCGACGGCGCGCTGCTGAAGCTCGAGAACCTCCAGCCGACGGGCAGCTTCAAGGTGCGAGGATTTTTCGCCGCCGCCCTCGCGCTGCCCGAGGAGAAGCGGAGCCGAGGCCTGATCACGGTGAGCGCCGGCAACGCCGCGCAGGCATGCGCGTATGCCGCTCACGCGCTAGGCGTGCCGTGCCGGGTGGTCATGTACGAAACGGCTCCGGCGACGAAGATCGAGGGCGTCAAGCGTTGGGGCGGCAGCCCGATGCTCATGCCGAGGCCGGCGCTGCTCGACTGGCTCGCCAACCAGGGCTGGGAATCGGAGCCGGAGACCTTCATCCACCCGTTCGCCGACACCGAGGTGATGGCAGGTCACGGCGGTATCGGCCTCGAGCTGCTCGAAGACGTCGAGGACCTTGCCCGAGTCCTGGTCCCTGTTGGCGGCGGTGGCTTGATCGGCGGCACGGCATCCGCGCTCAAGGCCTTGAGGCCCGCCGTCGAGGTCATCGGGGTGCAGTCGGACGGTTACCCGCTGTGGACGCGCGCGCTGGAGGCGGGCGGCCCGGTTTCGATCACGCCCGACACCATCGCGGACGGCACGACGGCGCCGTTCGACGCGCGCATGTTCGAGCTCATGAAAACGGTCGTCGACCGCTGGCTCACGGTGCCCGAGCCCCGCCTGCGCGCAGCCATCCCGGAGCTGGCGGTCGCGGGAAAGGTGGTGGCGGAGGGCGCCGGCGCCCTTGCCTACGCCGCCCTCGAGCAGGTGCCGCCCGGACCCCAGACGGTAGCCGTCATCAGCGGCGGCAACATCGATCCGAAGCTTCTCGCGAACCTGCTCAGCTAGCGGTGGCAGGCGCCGCCTGCCCGGGCCAATCGACCTTCTTGGTCGTGGCCCACGGCCCGTAGCGGATCACCGCCACGAGCATCCATACGAACAGCGCCGTGCCGGGAATGCCGAACGCGACCGAAAGCCAGGTGAACGCCGCCGGCATGCTGTAGATGTTCAGGGTTGTCGATCCGGCCACCGCGCTGACGAGGTTGAAGGGCAGCGATATCGCCCCGAGGCCCAGCAGCACGAGCACGGCGTAGAAGAGCCACGTCCATCGCTGCAGCGCGCCGATGATGGCGACGATGGAGATGGCCACTCCGAACAGGGCTCCGACCCAGAGCATGCCCGTCATCATCGAGGTCATGCTCGCCACGACATCGGGCGGCGGAGGAGTGACGTCGGGATTCTGCGCCGCCGCTCGTTGAAACGTCTGGTTGACGACCTGAGCCATGATCCCGGCCATCCAGAACGGAAGGCTGAGGGCGTAAAGGGCCGAGATGGCATACCAGGCCGCGACGCCGTACTGCATGGGCCTGGTCCAGGGCGTCGGCACCCGCACCGTGGCGGGCTGCTGGTAGTAGGGGTACGCCGGCGCGACCATGCCCGTGAGCGGCACCCATGCCGATCCGTTCCAGCGCCACCGCCCGTCAGGCGAGACCGTGCTGACCCACCGGGCGCCATCCCAGTAGTACAGCCCGTCGTCCGACAGCTTCAGGTCGGCCATTTCCTTACTTTAAGCCGCGAGTGAAGGCCGATCTGATCCTCGCCCGCGGCCGGATCCGCACGCTCGGGCGCAGAGGGCTCGCCGTCTGCAGTCACCTGGCGATCGCCGGCGGCGTGGTGGTGGCCGCCGGCTCCGACGAGGTGATGGGGCTGCGAGGCCCGCGGAGCCGCGTGGTCGATCTCGACGGCGCGGCCGTGCTCCCGGGCTTCAACGACGCGCACGCGCATGTCGTCTATTACGGACTGACGCGATTCGGAGCGGACCTGGGTGGAACGCGCAGCGTCGCCCAGATCGTGGAGCGTCTTCGCGCACATGGGCGTGGGCTCGAGAGGGGCGAGTGGCAGCAGGGCATGGGCTACCGCGCCCGCGAGCTGGCCGAGCAGCGGCCCCCTCACCGATTGGAGCTGGATCGGGCGACGGGACAGCGGCCCGCGTTCATCGACGAGCGCGGTGGCCACGCTCGCGTCGCCAACTCCGCCGCGCTGGCCGCCGCCGGCATCACCGACGCCACCAAAGACCCGCCAGGAGGACGCATCGGCCGTGACCCCGACGGCACCCCCAACGGGCTCCTGCTCGAAACGGCGATGAGGCTGGTCGCCGACGTTCAGCCGCACACGCCCATCAATCGGCGGATCCAGGGAATCCTCAAAGCCCAGCGGCTTCTTCTCTCGCGCGGCATCACATCGGTCGGCGCCGCCGTCAACCGCGGTTTCGCCGATGACCTGCGCGCATACCAGGTGCTCGCCGAGCGCGGCCGGCTGAAGATGCGGGTCAACGAGTTCCTCTCGTGGGAGCTGCTCGAGGCGGCGGCCGGGTTGGGCTTGAGCGCCGGCTTTGGCGGCGCGCTGTTGCGGGCCGGGCCGATCAAGGTCTTCGTCGACGGAGGAGCGGAGCGGGTGGCCACGCGGTCCGGCGGTAAGACCGCGTGGCGGACACCGCCAAACGAGCTTCGCGAGATCGTCGACGCAGCCTCCCGGTCGGGCCTTCAGGTCGCCGCGCATGCGATCGGCGACAGCGCCATCGCCGCGATGTGCGATGCGGTCGAGTCGGCAGGCGCCGTCAGGCTCCGGCATCGAGTCGAGCACTGCCTGGTGTGCCCGCCGGAGCTCCAGCGCCGCCTGGCCCGGCTGCGGATGGTCGCCGTGATGCAGCCGCTGGCCGCGCGCTTCGCTCGCGAGCTCTTCCCCGCGCACGACCGTTGGAACATCGCGGCGCACGGTCCCCTTCTCAGGGCGGGCGTGCCGGTGGCCTTCAGCTCCGACCTGCCGGTCCTGTCCGACCCCAACCCCTGGCCCGGAATTCGTGCCGCCGTGGAAGACCGGGTCAACGGGATCGATGAGCTGGGCGCGCTCAGGGCGTATACGTCGGCCGGCGCCTACGCGAGCTTCGAAGAAGATGTCAAGGGCACGCTCGATCCCGGGATGCTGGCCGACGTGCAGGTCTACGACACTGATCCACTGGCCGAGGCGAAAGAGGCCTGGCCGCGGCTCCGCCCAAGAGCGGTGCTCCTGGGCGGAGTGACGGTTTTCGGTTCGCTGAGCTAGCCTTCCGGCTCGCGCGGGGACGGGTCGGGGATCGCCATCGACGGAGACTCGGCCGTGGCCGGCATCACGACGGTGCTGGTGGCCCGGCGCCTCGGCGCGGCCCTTCGTGCCGGCGCCTTGCGAGTCGCTGCCTTGCGTGGCGCGGCTGACTTCGCGGCCGGCGCCTTCGCGGCGGCTCGCCTTCGCGCCGCCGGCCGGCGCGCGCGCCCAGCGGCCGGGGCCGCCGTTCGCGACGAGGCCGAGCGCGCGAGCTGCTGCACCTGCTTGCTCAACCCGTCGAGCCGCTTCAAGGCGCGCTCGAGGTCGGCCTGGGACGCAGTGCGCTCGAGGCGCGTCCGGAGCTGTTTGATGGCTCCGTCGACCGTCTTCTGCCCGTCCTTGATGCTGCGGTCGATCTGCGATCGGACCTCGGGCGGCAGCCGTCGCTCAGCCTGGCGCAGGTACGAGCGACCGGCCTTGACCGCCCGGTTCAAGAACCTCTGCTGCGATGAAACACGCTTCTTTTTCGCCATGCTCAACCTCCCGTTGTGGCGCTGCGCGGCCGGCCATAACGCACCGCATTAGTATTGGATCCAGTGACGACGGCCCCCGATCGACACCTTATCAAGAAGTACGCAAATCGCAAGCTCTACGACACGGAAACGAGCCGCTACATCACGCTCGACGGCATCGCGGACCTGGTGCGCGACGGCCATGCGATCCAGGTCGTCGACAGGGATACGGGCCAGGACCTGACGCAGGTCATCCTCTCGCAGATCGTGCTCGAGGAGGAGAAGCGCGGACCCGCGCGACTGATGGATGCGGGCGCCGACGCCATCCACGACCGTGGCCAGGCGCTGCTCGACTATGTGCGCAAGACCCTCAACGTGCCGGGTGACCTGGTCAACCAGGTGGAGCGGCGCCGCGGCGATCTCGACGCGATGGTCGATGAAGCCATCGAGCGCGCACTGCGAAGGCTTCGTATCCCGAGCCGGCGCGACATCGACCGGATGAACGAGCGTATCGACAAGCTGACCGCGGAGCTGAAGCGACTGAACGGATCCGGGCCGGCTAAGTCTGCTAAACCTCGGTCCAGTCGACGCCGCACCTAAACGATTGACCAGATACCAGGTGGAGCTCCAGGCCGGATTTACTCCGGCCGTCACCTGACGTCCACCTTCCAGGCGCCGCCAGGCATGGCCGAGGAGCTGAGGGGTTTCCGTAGGGGAGGACGGTCTGTCCTCCCCTGCGTTTACGAATCGACAAACTGACCGCGGAGCTGAAGCGGCTGAACGGATCCGGGCCGGCTAAGTCTGGTTCGCGTAAACGAAGGGCCGCTGGGTGACGACCGACCCGATCCGCACGTCCGCCTCCACGCGATAGGTCGCCTGTCGCACGCGCCGGTCGCCTCGCATCTGCTGCGTCATCAGGTCGGCGGCTTCCGCGAGGCGGTTGGCGTCACCGATCACGGAGATCGTCCAGGGCGGCATGACCAGGCTGCCGTCGATGGTGACGCCGCCGGGCGTTTGCAGTATGGGCACACCCATCGCCACCCTGTGATCGTTGACGTCGATCGCCTCGGCGCCCGCGGCGGACAGGTTGTTGACGGCGTCCTGGAGATCGAGCGCCTGCAGGCCCGAAGCGTCGACGACCATGACGATCCCTGGGCCGTGGACGGGGACGAGCCCTTCGATGGCGCGCAGGCGGTTCGCTTCGGCGCTCAGCTCCTGGTCGGCGGCGGAGCTGCCGCCGGACTGCAGCGCGGCCTTGCGCTGCGTGAGGTCAGCGGTCTCCGCCGACAGGGCATCGTTCGCGCGATGCAGGTCGTCGATCAAGAAGGCCAGCGTGGTCGTGTCGGTGCCGACCAGGCTGCGCTCCACCTCTGCCTGGCTGCGGATCTGAACCGTGGCCACCAGGGCGACCAGCAGGGCGATGAGCCAGATCTCTATGGCCCGGCCGGACCGGCGGCGCGCCGCCGCCGGGCGCCTAGGGGGTGCTGACATGGGGAATCTGCAAGCTCGAGTCGTAGGCGGGGAGCTTCACGTCCGGGCTGCCGCTGACGGCCATCACGACCTGGAAGCGGACCACGCGGTCGCGTAGGTCGGGCAGTGAGGAGGGATCGTCGAGCGCTGTGACCATCTGGTTCCGGTCGCCCACGGCGAGCACCTTGATGGGCGCGGTGAGCGGTGGGCCCTGGTCGATCACGACCTCACCTTCCGAGCCCGAGAAGGCCGATAGCGGCGTGATCCTCCGCCCGCTGACCGACACGCCCTCCGCCCCGTGCGCGAACAGCAGGTTGACCACATCCTGGACGTCCTGGTAGTCGATCAGGTAACCGGCCTGGCCGCCCTGGTCGGGCCCCGGGATGCCGTTGGCGAGGCCGACCTCGACCCCCGGCCCATGAAGGGCCGTCAGCCCCGCATGGGTGCGAAGGTCCGCAACCTGGTCCTTCAGGGCCTGGGTGGTGGCAGATCGTTGGGCGGCCGCCCCCTCGAGGGCATCGATGTCCGCCCTCAAGGCGGCGATCTTGGCGCGCGCGGATTCGTTCGTGCTCTCCAGGTCCTGGACGCTGCGCACGAGCGCCTGGTAGCGGGCCAGCTGGTTGGACGGGGTGAGCAGCTCGGCCCTCACCTGTCCCGCGACCAGGAACCCAGTTGCCAGCGCCACCGCCGCGACGACGAAGATGCCGAGGATCCGGCTTCGGGACATGACGCAATTCTCGTTGACAAAGGTCAAATCTTGGCGTTCAAGCCGGGTTCATCCCGGCCGCCACCCAGCGTGCACAATCCGATCGGCCATCGAAGATTTCCCGGCGACTTCCGGAGTAGTATCCAGAGCCGCACATGGCGGTCGAAACGCGCGCTACGGCCTTTCAGACCGCCCAGCGTCGTTTTGATGCGGCGGCCGATGTGATCGGCCTCTCCGACGACGTGCGGCGGGGCCTGCGCGAGGTGAAACGAGAGCTCACCGTTCATTTCCCCGTTCGCATGGACGACGGCTCGGTGCATGTGTTCACAGGCTGGCGCGTGCAGCACAACATCAGCCGAGGTCCGGCCAAGGGCGGGATCCGCTACCACCCGGACGTCGACCTCGACCTCGTCAAGGCGATGGCCATGCTGATGACCTGGAAGTGCTCTGCGGTCGGCCTCCCCTACGGCGGGTCCAAGGGCGCGGTCGCGGTCAACCCCTCGAAGCTTTCGTTGAACGAGCTCGAGCACCTCACACGCCGCTACGCGACCGAGATCGCGATCCTGATCGGGCCCGAGAAGGACATCCCCGCGCCGGACATGGGTACCAACCCCCAGGTGATGGCCTGGATCATGGACACGATCTCGATGCACTCCGGCCACTCCGTACCGGCGGCGGTCACGGGCAAACCGGTGGACGTGGGCGGGTCGGAGGGCCGCGTCGACGCGCCCGGCCGCGGGGCCACGTACCTGACGCTGGAGGCCATCAAATACCTGCACGTCGAGGACGAGACGCCCACCGTCGCCGTCCAGGGGTACGGCCAGGTGGGCAGGTCGACGGCGCGCCTGCTGACCGAGGCCGGGCTCAAGGTGGTGGCGGTCAGCGACTCGAGGGGCGGCGTCTACAACCCCAGCGGGCTCGACCTCGCCGCGCTCGAAGAGCACAGGCAGGTTCGCGGCGGCGTCGGCGGGTTCAAAAAGGCTGACGGGATCACGAACCCGGAGCTCCTGGAGCTGCCCGTCACGGTGCTCGTGCCGGCCGCGGTGCAGGACGTCATCACGGGTCAGAACGCCCCGAGAATTCGGGCTCGGCTCATCACCGAAGGGGCCAACGCCGCAGTCGCGCCGGAGGCCGATCCCATCCTTCACGAGCGTGGGATATTCGTGATCCCCGACATCATCGCGAACGCCGGCGGCGTGATCGTCTCGTACTTCGAGTGGGTGCAGGACCTCCAGGCTTTCTTCTGGGAGGAGGAGGAGATCAACACCAAGCTGCACCATGTCATCACGCGCGCTTTCTACGAGATCCTCCACACGTCCGTGAACAAGCACATCGACATGCGGCTCGCCGCATACGCGATCGCGGTGCAGCGAGTCGCCAACGCGACGATGGTGAGGGGCATATATCCATAATCGGTAGGTGAGCTCCCCCCCAGGACCCCGGCGCGTCCTCATCACCGGCGTGTCCAATCCCCTTGGGGCCGAGGTCGCCCGGCGCCTCGCCACTCAGGTGCCCTCCCTGTTCGGCTGCGACGTGGCGGACCCCGTAAGTGCGATCGAGGAGATGGACTTCGTCCACGCGGACACTCGCCAGTCGGTCATCGGCAAGCTCGTACGCCGGCTGCGCATAGACACCGTCGTGCACATGGCGGTGACGGTCGACTCCGCCGGCGAGCACATGGCGGCCCACGAGACCAACGTCATCGGGACGATGAACGTGCTCGCGGGCTGCGCCGGACCTTCGAGCCCGGTCCGGCGCCTGGTCGTCAAGTCGAGCCAGGCCGTGTACGGCTCAGCGCCCGGCGACGCCTCGTTCATCACCGAGGACATGGCCGGCTCGGACCGGCCGGCCTACGGCCTCAAGCGCGACCTCATGGAGATGGAGCAGCTGGCACAGGAGTTCGCGGTTCGCAGCTCCGCCTGTCGCGTGAGCGTGCTGCGCCTCGGCTATCGCGTCAGCGAGGGCACCACTCTCAACCGGTTTCTGTCCCTACCCATCGTGCCGACCTTCGCGGGCTTCGATCCTCGGCTGCAGCTCCTGCACGAAGACGACGCGGCCGAGGCGGTAGTTCGGGCCGCGTTGCAACCGCATGAAGGAGTGTTCAACGTCGCCGCCGACGGAATCGTCCTGTTGAGCCAGGCGATCGCGATCATGGGTGGAAAGCCCGCGCCCATCCTGCCGCCATACGGCCGCTGGCTCGGGCGGCTCGCGCTGCGCGCCGCCGGAGTCGACCTGCCCTCGCACCTGGCCGACTTTCTCACCTTCGGCTCGGTCACCGACTGCTCGCGGCTGGCGCGGACGTTCGGCTGGAAGCCCGGCTACAGCACACGAGCCGTGATGGACAGCCTGGCTCGAGGCAGGGACGTGGAGGTGATCGAAGCTCCGTCACCGCCGCAGGAGTACGAGCTCCAGGTCTACCTGCAGCGCCGGCGAAGGCTTCAGCAAAATGGTCGGCCGAGCGGTGCATTGGCGGCACCCAGGTGACGGTCGAGCCCGCGACCTCGATCGATAGCAAGGACTTGCGCCGGCGCAGCCGCAAGGCCAAGGTCGTCGCGCCGCCGCCGAGCCCTCGCCTGCGCGTGCCGAGGCCGATCCGCCGCCTGCAGCGGCAGGCGCCGATGTACGCGATCCAGGGCCTCAGTGGACTTTCCACGCGCCTGCGCCAGGTGACCGGCCGCGAGGTCATCGACATGAACCGCGTCATGGAGGCCGTCCAGTTCGTGTACCAGCAGCGCGAGCTCGCCAGGCGGGGCCCCGACTATGCCGTCGACGAGTTCGGGTTCGACGCGCAATGGACGGAGTCGCTGCTCACCCTGTTCAAGGCTCTCTACCGCGACTACTGGCGTGTGGAGACGACAGGGATCGAGAACGTTCCCGCCACCGGTCGCGCCCTTCTCGTCGCCAACCATGCCGGCGTGCTGCCGTGGGACGGCACGATGATCAAGACCGCGATCTTCGCCGAGCATCCCCACCCGCGGCACGTGCGCGCGCTGGTGGCGAGCCTGTTCATGGGCATGCCGGTGCTCAGCTGGTTCCTTCGGCGCACGGGCCAGACCGTCGGCCATCCCGACGACACGCGCCGCCTCCTGGAGCGTGACGAGCTGGTCCTGGTGTTTCCCGAGGGAGTGAAGGGTACCGGCAAGCCGTTCAAGGACCGCTACCGCCTGCGCCGATTCGGCCGCGGCGGCTTCGTCGCGACCGCCATTCGCGCGGGCGCGCCGATCATCCCCGTGTCGGTGGTCGGCTCCGAAGAGATCTACCCGATGATCGGGGACGCCTTGCCGGTGGCCAGGTTTTTCGGGTTGCCGTATTTCCCTCTCACGCCGACGTGGCCGTGGTTGGGCGCGCTGGGCCTCATCCCGCTGCCGAGCAAGTGGCGCATCCAGTTCCATCCCGCCGTCCACACCGAGACTCACCCACCGGAAGCCGCGGACGACCAGAACGTCGTCATGACCATCTCGGACGAGGTGCGCAACACCATCCAGAAGGGCGTCTACGACAACCTCAGGCTGCGGCGAGGTGTCTTCAACTAAGCCACCGCCGGCCGAGGGCGTTCGCGTCCACTGGGAGCAGCTGCCGCACTCGGTGAGGATCGCGATCGAAGAGCGAATCGGCGGCACCGTGGCGGAGGCGGCCACCCAGCCGGGCGGTTTCTCGCCGGGCCTGGCGGCGCGCGTCCGCACCACCGACGGCCGCCGCTGTTTCGTCAAGGCGGTGAGCGAGCAGGCAAACCCGGACACCCCTCGCATGCACCGGCGAGAAGCGGAGGTCGTGGCCGCGCTTCCCAGCGAAGCCCCCGTGCCTCGACTGCTCTGGACCTACGACGAGAACGGTTGGGTGGCGCTTGGATTCGAGGACGTCGAAGGCCACACGCCGAACCAGCCCTGGCGGGACGATGATCTGCGCCTGGTGGTCGAGGGTCTCCATAGGCTGCACGAGGTGCTGACCCCATCCCCCATTGACAGTGAGTCGGCATCCAACGCGCTCGCCACGCTCCTCAAAGGATGGGATGAGCTGAAGGCGACTCATGCCGACGACCTGGATGATTGGTCTATCCGCAACCTTGACCGGCTCGTGGAGCTGGAGGCTCGAGCGCCGGCGGCGGTCGAGGGCGACACTCTGCTGAACTTCGACGTTCGCGCCGACAACCTGCTCATAGCTAAAGACAAGGTTTTCTTCGTCGATTGGCCCTGGGCCCGGGTCGGTGCCCCGTTCGTCGAGTGGGTCGCCCTTGCTCCTTCGGTCCAGATGCAGGGCGGGCCGAAGGCGGGCGAGCTGCTGGAGACGGCAGGCCTGCCCGGCATCGATGAGGCCGCCATCGATGCGGTCATCGCGTCAATAACGGGCTACTTTCTCGCCCACTCGCGGCGGCCGCCACCGCCAGGTATCCCCACCGTTCGTGCTTTCCAGGCCGCTCACCTGGCTTCGCGAGCGAACCGGGTGGGACTAGACTCGCGACAAATGCATCCCGACGAACAGCTCGAGGAGCTGGTGATCTCAGTCATGCGGGGCAAACGCCCGATGACAGCATCAGAGATCGCACGCGCGGTACTGCTACACGCGGAGGTGAGAATCGACGAGCGAAGCGTGGTGGCGATCCTCCATTCGCATCCAAAACGCTTCGCCCGGAAGCGGCGGGGAAGGTTCTTTCAGCGGTCCACGCGATGGCAGCTTGTCGAGGCCGGTCCTGCCGACGAGCCGGGCACCGCGGGTGCTCGGGTGCCGGCTCGGCCGTACCCACCCACACTGTCGGGCGCTGCGGCCGCTGATCTCACGTTTCGCGAAGACGACCCGCCGGCGAGCGCGATGGGACGAACAGCCTGATGGCTACGTGACGATCACCCGGGCCTCGGGGGTCGGTTCGGGCGCCTCGATGATGTCCAGCGCCGTCGCCTGGCTGATCCAGTACTGAACATCCGAGCGGCTCGGCGCGCCGGCGAGACCGACGGCATCGACCAATCTCCGATGCAGCTCGTCGGTGTCCTGGGCGCGCAGGTCCTTCATCGTCTCGATGCCGAAGCGGCGCACGGTCGGCAGGTGGTGTTCCATGCCGGACACCTCCATCAGCGTGCACTGGTGGGCGAAACCCAGGAGGCGCTCGGTCGAGATGCCGGTTCGTTTGGACAGGCGCTTGCGGTCGATGTCGAGTGACGTGCGGTGCAGGAGCTGGTTCGTGTGACGGATGCCGGCGGCCCTCAGCCGGCGTACGTCGGAGTCCGACACCCCGCGCAGGTACTCGAGCGTCCGATACATCACATAAAGGATATGCGGCCGGCGACGCGACGCCTCTGCGCCGCATGCATCTCCTATAATTTCTTCGAACCCCGCCGCCATTGGAGTAAACACAGCCTGAATCAGAGCCGGCTCGCAACCCGTGAAGCGGTGACCCGGGAGCAGTCTGGCCTCGAGATCGGGATCGGGCGGCGCGCGCGACGCGCCTACGGTTTCGACGAGGTCGCGCTCGTTCCCGGCGGTGTCACGCTCAATCCCGACGAGGTCGACATCACGTTTGCGATGGGCGACGGCCTGCGCCTGGACATCCCGATCTGGGGCGCGGCCATGGACGGAGTCGTCGACGTCGACTTCGCCATCGCGATGGGCAGGCTGGGAGGGTTGGCGGTGCTCAACCTCGACGGCGTCCACACCAGGTACGCGGACCCGAAGCCGGTCATCGAGCGCATCGCGGCAGCCGACAGGTCGACCGTCAACGCCGTCCTCAAGGAGGCCTATCGCGAGCCGGTCAAGCTCCACCTCATCACCGAGCGCATCAAGGCCATCAAGGCCGCGGGCGTGCCGTGCGCGGTCTCGAGCATCCCCGCGCGCGCCGAGGAGCGTGCCGACCTCGTGCAGATGGCGGGCGCCGACGTGCTCGTGGTCCAGGGCACCGTGCTCACCGCGCGCCATTCGTCCAGGTCGTATCACCAGCTCTCATTCGAAGATCTGGTTCGCATCTGCGACATCCCCGTCGTGGTCGGGAACTGCGTCCACTACGAGACGGCCCTGGAGCTGATGGAGACCGGCATCGCCGGCATTCTCGTCGGCGTCGGTCCCGGCGCCGCATGCACGACGCGCGGGGTCCTTGGCGTTGGCGTGCCCCAGGTGACGGCGACCGCCGACGTCGCGGCGGCGCGGGATGAGCACATGCGCCGAGGTGGCATGAGGGTGGCGGTGATCACCGACGGCGGCATGCGCATCGGGGCCGATGTGTGCAAGGCGTTCGCCGCGGGCGCGGATGCGGTCATGATCGGCACGCCCCTCGCCGGAGCCGAGGAATCGGCTTCGAAGGGCTACAACTGGGGAATGGCGACGCCGGACCCCAACCTTCCGCGCGGCACGCGGGTGCACGTCGGCACGAAGGCGACCCTCGCCGAGATCCTGGTCGGCCCGGCCCGCGTCGACGACGGCAGCCAGAACTTCGCCGGCGCCCTGCGGTCGGCCCTTGGCGTCTGCGGCGCGCACGACATCGCCGAGTTCCAGCACGTCGAGATGGTCATCGCGCCGTCGATCACCTCCGAGGGCAAATCGCTCCAGCAGTCGCAGCACGTGGGCATGGGCAAGGGCTGAGGTTGGCCCCGTCTGCCTCGGCGGCCAAGGCCCGTGAGGAGACCCGGCGCGCTGTCGAGCTGCAGACCGTTCTCATCCTCGACTACGGGTCGCAGTTCAGCCAGCTGATCGCGCGCCGGGTGCGCGAGGCCAGGGTCTATTGCGAGCTGGTGCCCGGGACGACGCCGTGGCCCGAGCTCAAGGAGCGCCACCCGGCCGGGCTCATCCTCAGCGGCGGGCCCGCCAGCGTTTATGAGGAGGGCGCGCCGCAGGTCGACCCGGCGGCGCTTCGCGCCGGCGTGCCGGTGCTGGGCATCTGCTACGGCATGCAGCTGATCGCCCATCACCTTGGCGGCAAGGTCGATCCCGGCCGCGCGCACGAATACGGCCCGGCCCTGGTGGCAGTGCGCGAGCCGGAGGGGTTGTTCGAGGGCCTCAACGCCGAGCTCCCGGTCTGGATGAGCCACGGCGACGCGGTGACGGAGATGCCGCCGGGCTTCCACTCCCTCGCGTCCAGCGGCAACTCGCCGGTGGCGGCGTTCACCGACGGCAAGGGGATCTACGGCATCCAGTTCCACCCCGAGGTCGTGCATACCCCCAGCGGTCGCGAGGTCTTGCGCAACTTCCTCTATCGCGTGTGTCACTGCGAGCCCTCGTGGACCGCGGGCTCATTCGTCGCCGACGCGGTCGAGAGCATCCGGGCGCAGGTCGGCGACAGGCGTGTGATCTGTGCACTGTCCGGCGGCGTGGACTCGGCGGTCGCCGCCACGCTCGTCCACCGTGCGGTCGGCGACCAGCTCACCTGCGTTTTCGTCAACAACGGTCTCTTGCGCAAAGAGGAGCCGGAGCGCGTGCTCGCGGTCATGCACGGCAACCTCGATATGAACATCCGCTATGTCGATGCCACGGCGCGATTCCTCGAAGCGCTGCGCGGGGTCATCGATCCGGAGGAGAAGCGGCGCATCGTCGGCCGCGAGTTCATCACGGTGTTCGAAGCCGAAGCGTCCAGCCTCGGGCACATCGACTTCCTCGCCCAGGGCACGCTTTACCCCGACGTGATCGAGTCCACCGCTCCCGACGTTTCGTCGACGGCGGCGAAGATCAAGACGCACCACAACGTCGGTGGGCTGCCGTCCGGTCTCAAGTTCCAGCTCATCGAGCCTCTCCGCTATCTCTTCAAGGACGAGGTGCGCGCGGTCGGGATCGAGCTCGGCATGCCGGAGGAGATGGTGTACCGGCAGCCTTTCCCCGGGCCGGGCCTCTCGATCCGCTGCCTTGGGGAGGTCACCGCCGAGCGGCTCGAGATCCTGCGCAACGCAGACTGGGTCGTGATCGATGAGATCAAGCACAACGGGCTCTACCGCCAGGTCTGGCAGTCGTTCGCGGTCCTCACACCGCTGGAAACGGTGGGGGTGATGGGCGACTTCCGCACGTACGCCAACGTTGTCGCGGTGCGTGTGGTCACCAGCGAGGACGCGATGACCGCGGATTGGGCGCGCGTTCCATACGAGGTGCTTGCGCGCATCAGCAACCGCATCGTCAACGAGGTGAAGGGCGTCAACCGTGTCGTCTTCGACATCACGAGCAAGCCGCCCGGCACGATCGAGTGGGAATAGCCCCGTAGCTCTCCGTTGAATGTCCTCGTCATCGGCTCCGGAGCTCGCGAGCACGCGCTGGTCTGGAAGTGCGTGCAGTCGGACCTGGTCGAGCGTGTCTACTGCGCGCCCGGCAACGGTGGCACCGGCGGCATGGCGCGAAACATCCCGATCGGCGCGGCCGATGTGGTGCGGATCGTCGATTTCGCCAAGCGCGAACGTCTCGGGCTTGTCGTCCTCGGCCCGGAGATGGCGGTTGAGGCGGGCGTCGGCGATGCACTGCGCAGCGCGGGGTTCAACGTTTTCGGGCCCAACCGCGGCGCGGGCCGCATCGAGTCGAGCAAGTCATTCGCCAAGCAGCTCATGGTTCGCGCCGCGATCCCCACCGCCGAGTTCGCAACCTTCACGTCACCCGAACCGGCCCGCGGATGGGCTCGCGATCGAGAGGGCCGGGTCGCGGTCAAGGCCGACGGGCTGGCGCGAGGCAAAGGCGTGATCGTCTGCGACAGCGTCGAGGAAGCGAACGCCGCCATCGATGCGATGCTCGTCCAGGGCCGCTTCGGCCGCAGCGGCGCCACCATCGTGATCGAGGAAAAGCTCGAAGGGCCGGAATTGTCCGTCCTCGGGATCACCGATGGGACCGACGTCGTCGCCCTCGCGCCCGCTCGCGACTTCAAGCGAGCGCAAGACGGTGACCGCGGCCCCAACACGGGCGGCATGGGCGCGTACTCGCCGCCCGCGGGCGTGGATGGGGCGGTGATGAGCGAGGTGCTTGACAGGGTGCTCAAGCCCGCGGTGCGTGAGCTCGCGGAGTCAGGCGACGAGTTTCGAGGCGTCCTGTACGCCGGGCTCATGCTCACGCCCTCGGGCATCCGCACCCTGGAGTTCAACGCTCGCTTCGGCGACCCGGAAGCGCAGGTCGTCCTACCGCGCCTGGAGTCGGACTTCGTCGCGCTCGCGCTGGGGGCCGCGAAGGGCACGCTGGCGGGCCAGCCCGACCCGAGGTGGAACCCGCGCCCCGCGGTCGGCGTGGTGGTGGCCTCGGCGAACTACCCCGACGACGCCATGGTGAAGACTGGGTTTCCCATCCACGGTCTCGCGCAGATGCCCCAGGGCGTCCAGATCTTCCACGGCGGCACGCGCTTCGAACCGGGCCGCGGGCTGGTCACCGACGGAGGCCGCGTGGTGACGTCGGTGGCGCTGGGCGACACGGTGGCCGAGGCCCGCGAGAAGGCGCTCGCCGGGGCCCGGCAGGTACGATTCCAGGGGGCTTTCTTCCGCTCCGATATCGCACAGGAGGCTGTTGAGTGACGCCTGTCGTCGGCATCATCCTCGGCTCCAGGTCAGACCTGCCGCTGATGGAATCGTGCGTCAAAGTGCTGGACGAGCTCGAATTGACGCACGAGCTCAAGGTCTGTTCCGCGCACCGCAACCCGAAGGGAGTAATGGAGTGGGCGACGTCGGCAAAAGACCGGGGGCTGAAGGTCGTCATCGCCGCCGCGGGCGGTGCGGCGCACCTGCCTGGCGTCGTGGCCGCCTGGACCGACCTCCCGGTGATCGGTGTGCCCGTGCCCACGCAGCACCTTGGCGGCGTCGACTCGCTGTACTCGATCGTGCAGATGCCCGCCGGCGTCCCCGTCGCGACCGTCGCCATCGGTGAGGCCGGCGCCAAGAACGCGGCGTGGCTGGCGGCGCGCATCATCGGCATCTGCGACGGAGACGTGGCGCGGCGCCACCACGACAGGCGAGCGGCCCTGGCCACCTGATGGCGAAGAAGTCGCCCCGCGTCCACCTGCTCGACACGACGTTTCGAGATGCTCAGCAATCGCTGCTCGGCGGCCACCTGCGCGGCGATGAGATCGTCCCGGTGGCGGCCAAGATGGATGCCATCGGCTTCGTCGCCATGGAGGCTTTCGGCGGCGCGACCTTCGAGACGCAGGTGCGGCGGCGCGAGGATCCATGGGCATACCTGCGCAAGCTGAGCAAGGTGACGCCCAACACCCCGATCCAGGCGCTGATCCGCGGCCAGAACCTCGTCGCCAACCGGAACTTCGCCGATGACGCGGTCGAGCTCTTCATCAAACATTCGGCCAAGAACGGAATCGACGTGTTCCGGGTGTTCGACCCGCTCAACGACCTTCGGAACATGGAGGCCGCGATCGGTGCCGCCCTGAAAGCCAGGAAGCGTGTGCAGGGTGTGCTCTGCTATGCCGTCTCGCCGGCGCACAGCCTCGAGCTCTGGTGCTCCATCGCCAAGGGGCTGGTCGACATGGGCTGCCACGACGTCGTCATCAAAGACACCTCGGGCCTTTTGAGCCCGCAGGCGACGTGGGAGCTGGTGACCGCCCTCAAGCAGGTCGTGAAGGTCCCGATCGACGTCCACTCGCACTGTTCGAGCGGGATGGCGCCGATGGCCTACATGGCCGCGGTCGAGGCCGGCGCCGAGATTCTCGACGTCGCGATGTCGCCGCTCGCGTGGGGCACCTCCCAACCCGCGGCCGAGAGCGTCGTCGCGGCCCTCGAGGGCGGCGAGTACGACACCGGCCTGCAGCTCGACAAGATGTGGGAGGTGCAAGGTGACGTCGAGTCGCTGAAGCGCGAGCACATCGAAGATCTCAGCCCAGTCGCCGACCGCGTCGACGCGAGCATCCTCCGCTACCACATGCCCGGCGCGACGCTGGAAGACATCCACCGCCAGCTCGATGCGCATGGGGCGGGGGAACGGATGGACGAGGTGCTGGAGGAGGTGATGCGCGTTCGGCTGGAGCTCGGCTACCCGCCCCTGGTCGCGCCGCTCCGGCAGATGATCGCGACGCAGGCCGTCTACAACATCATCGGGGGCGATCGCTATGCCACCGTGACACAGGAGCTCAAGGACTACCTGCAGGGTTTGTATGGACGGCCGCCGGTGCCGGCCGACCCCGAGCTTCGCCGGCTGGTCCTGGGCCGAGAGGAGCCGATCACCATCCGGCCCGCCGACCTGCTCGAGCCTCAGGTCGATGCGGCGCGCCGGCAGCTGAGGAAGATGAACCTGGACACGAGCGACGATTCGGTGCTCATCCAGCTCTTGTTCCCCAACCTCGCGATCGACTACCTGCGCGATCCCGCGCCCGCCGCCGGGCAGAAGCGGCCCGCGACCGTGAACGCGCCCGATCCTCCGGCGCCGGCGCATGTGCCGGCGGCGCCGGCCGTGCCCGCCTCCTCGCCGGCGGCGCCGGCGGCCGAGTTCGAGGTCGAGGTCGAAGGCGAGGTGTTCAAGGTGCGCGTCAGCGGGGCGGGCATGACGGTCATGGCCGGTGCTTCCGCGTCAGCGTCTTCTGCGCCGGCTGGAAATGCGGCGCCGCCCAGGACCGGTGAGGGCACCGTGATCGCGCCCATGCAGGGCCTCATCGTGAAGATCCCGGTCAAGTCGGGCGACGCGGTCAAGCTCGGCGACGTCGTCGCTGTGCTGGAGGCGATGAAGATGCAGAACGACATCGTCACCACCGTCGCCGGCACCGTGCGCGAGGTCTACGTCAAGGAGGGCGAGGTCGTCAGCCCCAGTCAGCCCCTGCTCGCGGTCGGATGAAGACCAAACTCTTTACGAAGGTACTCATCGCCAATCGCGGAGAGATCGCCATCCGCGTCATGCGCGCGTGCCGCGAGCTGGGCATCGCAACCGCCGCCGTTTACTCGGACGCAGACCGCAGCGCGATCCACGTGCGCTATGCGGACGAGGCGCATCACATCGGGGGCGCGGCGCCCGCCGACTCCTATCTGCAGCTCGAGCGGATCGTCAAGGTCGCGCACGATTGCGGCGCCGAGGCCATCCATCCCGGCTATGGCTTCCTCTCCGAGAAGGCGGCCTTTCCCGACGCCTGCCAGGCGGCCGGCATCAAGTTCATCGGCCCGCCCGGCTCCGCCATGCGCGCGCTGGGCTCCAAGCTGGCGGCCCGGAGGCTGGCCGCGGATCACGGCGTCCCGGTCACGCCGGGCAGCGCCGCCATCTCGAACACCGAAGACGCGATCGCGGCAGTGAAGGCGATCGGCCTGCCCGTGATGGTGAAGCCTTCCGGCGGCGGCGGTGGGATCGGCATGAAGGTGATCGAATCGGAGAGCGAGCTGGCGGCCGCGATCGAAACCAGCGCTCAAGCGGCGCGCTCGGCTTTCGGCGATCCGACGATCTACATCGAGCGCTACGTTCGCAAGCCGAGGCACATCGAGATCCAGGTCATCTGCGACACCGACGGCAATGCCGTGCACCTCGGCGAGCGCGAGTGCTCGATCCAGCGCCGCCATCAAAAGATCATGGAGGAGACTCCCTCGCCGGCGGTCACGCCCGAGATCCGCGCCGCGATGGGCCAGGCGGCGGTCACGGTGGCGCGAGCCGCCGGCTATGTCAACGCCGGCACCGTCGAGTTCATGTTCAGTCGGGGCGACTTCTATTTTCTCGAGGTCAATGCAAGGCTCCAGGTCGAGCACCCCATCACCGAGGCCGTCACCGGGATCGACCTCGTCAAAGAGCAGATACGAGTCGCCGCCGGCCTCCCTCTCGGCTTCACGCAGCAGGACGTTTCATGGACCGGGCACGCCATCGAGATGCGCATCAACGCCGAGGACCCGCTGCGCAAGTTCATGCCCAACCCCAAGCGGATCGCCCGCTGGGTCGCTCCCGCCGGGCCCGGCGTGCGCGTCGACTCGGGGTTCGGCCCGGGCTCGGACGTCCCGCCGAACTACGACTCGCTGGTGGCGAAGCTCATCGTGCACGGCGCGGATCGCGCCGAAGCGATCGCTCGAGCGAGCCGGGCCTTGCGCGAGTTCCTCGTGGTCGGTCCCGCGACCACGATCAGCTACCACCGCGCCATCCTCGAAAGCCCGGACTTTCGCTCCGGCAACCTGAGCACGCGGTTCATCGAAGATCACCCTGAGCTCGTGGATAAGGCCAGGCAGCTCGCGGGCGATCAGTCGCCATTCGACTATGGACCCGACCCTCGCCACGTCGCCGCGGCCGCCGCCGCAGTGGCCGCCATCACTCAAAGAACCTGAGCAAGCTCTTTCATCCAGAGCGCGGCCGGCCCTTCGAGGTCGTGAGCTCGGCGACCGCGGGCCGGTCCGGGCCGTTCGTCATCAGGGACGACATCATCAGGTTTCCCGACGGCGCCGAGGCCACCTACACGGTCGTGACCAATCCCGACTCGGCCTTCGTCGTGCCGTATTTCGACAACGCCGACACAATGCTCGTGCGCCAGTGGCGTCACGCGTGGGACGAGTCGTCCTGGGAGGTGCCGGCCGGCACGTTCGACAAGGGCGAGGACGCCATGACGTGCGCTCGCCGCGAGCTGGCGGAGGAGACCGGCCTGATCGCCACACGCCTCAGGTCGCTGGGGGTCGTGCACGGCGCGGCCTTCCTCACCGGCCGCGCGCACATGTTCCTGGCCGAGGGGATCACCGAGTCAGAGCGCGCGCCCGAAACATACGAGCAGGACATGGAAGTCCTGCGCCTGCCGTTGGTGGAGGCGCTCGAGGCCGCGCTCGACGGCGGCATCGCTCATTCCGGCTCGGTCACGGCCCTTGTGCGCGCGGCCCGCGCGCTCGAGCTGCTCTAGCTCGGAGACGGCGAGGGGATCTCGTCCTTGTGCTTGCCGCCGTGGGCGTCCGCGGGCCCCAGGAACGTGAGGTCGTACTCGGCGGCCATGTTGTTCCCGCCCACGTCCTGGACCGTCGGCAGCACCACGAGCTTGTAGTTCTCACCCGGCTTGAGGTCGAGGTCACCGATGGTGACCGTGCGGTTGGCGTACGCCGGCGTCCCGCCGACCTGCTTCCCCTTGCCGTCCAGGATGATCACGCCGGCCGGCACGGACGCCGGCATCAGGTCGCTGTCGAATGTGATCTTCACGCTGCCCAGGGAAACGTCGACGCTGACCACTTCCGCGCCCTTGCCGAGCGGCAGCAGGGGGCCGGCCGCGGCTCCGTCGACGAAGAACTGCTGGCTGCCCTGGGTGCGCACGAGGGTCAGCGTCTCCTCGTATGTGCTCACATCGAGCTTGTCGTGCGAAAGCACGATCCGAACCACGAACTGCGCGGTGTCCGGCTCGCTCGCGATGATCTCCTGCGTCAGCAGGTAGTAGCGCGAGAAGCCCGGGTCGCCGGTGACGAGAAGGTTCAGGCCCGCATTGGAGCCCGAGTAGGCCTTCCGGCCGTTGTCGTCGAGGTATGCCGTCGCCTTGTCCTGCAGGCCGGCCTTGCGTGCCTGCATGAAGCCGTTGACGACCGACGTCGCCGAGTCCAGCGCCGGGGGTCGCGGCGGCGGCGCCGGCGCCGACGCTGTGAACAGCGCTCCACCGCGGAAGTAGGTGAAGGCGGTGCCGTTCGGCGCCCAGGTTGGAAGATGGAACGTTCCCTCGGCCAGCCTGGTCAGTCCGGACCCGTCGGGATTGACCTCGTAGAGATCGGTGTCGCTGCCCAGCAGGATCTCGTCCCTGGACGACCAGCTCGGTTCGCCCGCCGGCACCGACGACGAGGTCTTGCCGCCGACGTCCGACAGGACGATGGCCTGCGCGCCCGAGTACATGAGGCCGGTGCTGTCCGGCGACCAGCCCAGGAACTGGGCCCCCGCGTTCCCGAGCGTGATGCTTTTGCCCGTCGCGAGGTCGAGCAGCTGGAGCGACTGGTCCTGCGTGTAGGTCAGGTGCGTGCCATCCGGGGAGAACGAGACCGCGGTGACGGTTCCGCTGGTCGGAAGCGGCGCGACCTTGACCTGCCCGTCCGCGCCCTGCGTGTAGACGCCGTCCGCGGCCGTCCACTCCACGCCGCTCTTGGTCCACCCGACGAGCGTCGGCGCGAGGACGGGAACGATCTCGGTGGTCGACGTGGGGCTCAGAGTCAGGATCTCGACCTTGCCGCCGCGAATGTAGGCCAGGCGATCGCCTTCCGTGCTGAGGGCGAAGGACGAGACGCCGTCGGGAACGACAACCGTGACCTCGCCGCCCGCGGCAGGAACCGATTCGAGGGCGCCCTTGCTGGTGATCACGTAGACGGTCGACGAGTCCGCTGACCAGCGAATGTTGGAGATGCCGGCCGGCAGCGGCAGCTGGTGCTGGTCGGTCAGTACGCCGCGAGGCGTCGGAGTCGGCGACGGCGACGGCGAGGGCGACGGTGAGGGCGGGGGCGATGTGACGAACGTGATCGTCTTGGGTTCTGTGAGCGGCTTGCCGGTCGCCGTCTTCGCCCCGGGGCCGATGGTCACCTGGTACTGAGTGTTGGGCGCCAGGTTGCCGCTGGTCGGCAGCACCGACAGCGTGTTCGACTGCCACGAGAAGGCGACGGTGGTGGCCGGCGTGATCTGCACCGCGGCCTCGGTCGATGGATGGTCCATCGGCTGGTTGAACTTGACCAGGATCGGCTGCTCGAGCCGGACGGCGCTCTGGTCGGACATCGGGCTCGTCACGTAGACCTGGTCGAGGGTGCCGGTCGAAGAGTTGCCGGTGGCCATCAGGACGACGACCGTGGCGATGAGGACGACGCCCACCGCCGCCCCTGCCCACGCCAAGCCCGTCGGGCCGAGCAGCTTGCTCCACCACGGCACACCGGTCCCACCCATTCCCCACGCGCGATTCATGAGCTGGCGGCGGAGAGCAGAGCGGAAGGCGTCGTCGAGCGGAGGGTCCGTCATGCGGCCCTCGTGCAGCAGCTCGGCCACGCGCATCAGGTCCTGGTCCTGCAGGACGTCGTCGAGCTCGGGATCGTGCCGCATGCTCATTCGGCCGGCCTCAGGGTGCCGGCCTCGTCGCGCAGGCGGCTGACCCCCCGGTGGATGAGGAGCTTCACGGCGCCAGGGGTCTTGCCCATGGCGACCGCGATGTCTTCGATCTTCATGTCCTCCTGGAACTTCAGAACCAACGCAGTCTTCTGCTGCGGCGGCAGGGCTTCGACGAGCGCCCAGATCCGGCGAATCTCATCGCGGTGCGCGGCCTGCTCCTCGAGGGGCGGGCCTGCGATCGACAGGTCATGAAAGTCCTCCAGCGGATACGAGGGCCGCATCGTGCGGTAGCGATCCGCGATCGCGTTGACCGCGATCTGGTACAGCCAGGCAGCAAAAGGACGCCCCGTGTCCTGGTATCGGGGCATGGCCTTCAGAGCCTTCATGAAGATCTCCGAAGTGACGTCCTCTGCCGCGGTTTGCTCCCTCACTCTTGAATACACGAACCGGTAAATCTGCTGAAAGTGCAGGTCGTAGAGCGCCCCGAATTGACGGGGGTCCTGCTTGGCGCGTTCAACGAGCTCGCCCTCGTCGTGGCGCGGCAGGTCGCTCACTGGCTCTTCAGCCTGCGCCGGTTCAAACGAGGAGCCCCTCGATGTGGTTACAGGGTTCCGGAGGCATTTAGCCAACGATTATCGGCGGGAGGGTGAGTTCGTCTCAAAAAGGCATGGATGTCCACAGCATCTTGTGTACCCCCTCGGCCGGTCCACAACATCTGCGGCGGCCTGCCGCCGGTATAATCGCCCTGTCCCCAGTGTTCATTGGGAGCCGGCGCCTTTATTGATCGAGCGATACTCTCCGCCTGCGATTCGGGCGGTCTGGGCCGACCAGCACCGGTACGAGCTGTTCCTGCACATCGAGATACTGGCCTGCGAGGCCTGGGCGCGCCTGGGGCGCATCCCGGAATCGGCGCTGGCCAGGATCCGCAAGGCCAGCTTCGACGAGGCCAGGATCGCCGAGGTGGAGGCCACAGTTGGCCACGACGTCGTCGCCTTCCTGACCGTCGTCAACGAGTCCATCGGCCAGCCCGAAGCCCGCTATGTGCACCTGGGCATGACCAGCCAGGACCTCAACGACAACGCCATGGCGGTCCAGCTCGTGGAATCGTCGCGCCTCATCGCAAGCGACCTCGGCAAGGTGCGAGAGGCGGCGGCCGACCTCGCCGTGCGCCACCGCAAGACCCTGATGGCCGGGAGGACGCACGGAGTGGTCGCCGAGCCGATCACGTTCGGTTTCAAGGTGGCCGGCTGGGTGGCTGAGCTCGACCGCGCGCTCGAGCGGCTGGAGCGAGCCACGAGCGAGATCGCGGTCGGTCGGGTCAGCGGCGCCGTGGGGACGCACGCGACGGTCGACCCGCGGGTCGAGGAATATGTCTGCGCCGCACTCGGCCTGAAGCCGGACCCGGTCTCCACCCAGGTCATCCCTCGCGATCGCCACGCAGCCTTCATGTCCACGCTGGCGCTGGCGGCCGGGACCCTGGAGAGGATTGCCCTGGAGATCCGGCACCTGCAGCGCAGCGAGGTCGGGGAGGCGTTCGAGCCCTTCGGCAAAGAGCAGAAGGGAAGCTCGGCCATGCCTCACAAGCGCAACCCGGTCATGACCGAGCGCGTGTGCGGTCTGGCGCGGGTCGTGCGTGGTCACCTCGTCACCGCTCTGGAGAACACGGCCCTGTGGCACGAGCGAGACATCAGCCATTCTTCCGCCGAGCGCATCGTGTTTCCCGACGCATGCGCCGCGGTCGATTACATGGCGCTGGAGATGACGAAAGTTCTGACGGGCCTCGAGGTGCGGCCCGCGCGGATGCTGCGCAATCTTCAGTTCGGCGGCGGCGTTGTGTTCTCTCAGCGGGTGCTGCTGGCCCTTGTCGACAGCGGCATGTCGCGTGAGGATGCGTATCTCGTGGTGCAGAAGGCGGCGATGAAAGCGCTCGAAGACGAGGGTCAAGGCTTCCGGGCGCTCCTGGAGAAGGATCCGGAGGTGATGAAGCGGATCGGCGGGCGCCTGGATGAGGTCTTCGATCCCTGGGCCGGCCTCGAGCACACCGACCTCGCATACGAACGACTGCAGCTGGGCGTGAAGGCGAGGTGATCGCCGGGCCGGCGGTCACGGAGACCGACCTTCCGCTCGAGCTGTTCGCCCGCGGCAAGGTCCGCGACACGTACGAGCTCGACAACGACCGCCTGCTCATGGTCGCCACCGACCGCATCTCCGCTTTCGACCGCGTATTGCCCAATGGCATCCCCGACCGCGGCAAGGTGCTCACGCAGCTCTCGATCTACTGGTTCTCGCAGACGCACTCGTTCCAGGAGAACCACCTGGTCTCGGGGATGGTGCCCGACCTTCCGGCCGCGCTGCGCGACCGCCGCGACGAGCTCGCCGGTCGCTTCATGATCGTGCGCAAGGCCAAGCGCATCGACTTCGAGTGCGTCGTACGCGGCTACCTCGCGGGCAGCGCCTGGAAGGAATACGAGGATTCGCACACGCTGGCCGGGGAGGACATGCCGCCGGGCCTCAGGCAGAGCGAGCGGCTTGCGTACCCGACATTCTCGCCTGCGACCAAGGCGGCGAGCGGCCATGACGAGAACATCACGTTCGCGCAGCTGAAGAAGGAGCTCGGCGAGGAGCTCGCGACCAAGCTTCGCGACGCGAGCCTCGAGCTGTACAAGTTCGCGTCCACGCTCGCGGAGCGCCGCGGCCTGATCCTCGCCGACACGAAATTCGAATTCGGGCTGCTCGACGACGACCTCATCCTGATCGACGAGGCGCTCACCCCAGACAGCTCGCGCTACTGGGAGGCCGCCACCTACCAGGTCGGCACCTCGCCTGATTCCTATGACAAGCAGTTCGTTCGCGACTGGCTGACGCGCTCCGGGTGGGACAAGGAATCGGACCCGCCTCCGCTGCCGGACGACATCGTGGCGCAGACACGTGAGCGATACCTCACCGCTTATCACCGCCTCGTCGGCAAGCCCTTGTTTCCACCGAAGGCCCGCAACGAATGAGGGCAACAGCGCGGGTGATCGTGACGCCGAAGCCGGTCGTCAACGACCCGCAGGGCCTCACCGTCAAGCAGGGACTGGTCACGCTCGGGTTCCGTGAGGTCGACGATGTCCGCGTCGGCAAGTACCTCGAGGTGAGCCTGGAGGCGGAAAACATGCACGAGGCTCGCGAGCGCGTCGAGGCGATGTGCCGGCAGCTGCTCGCCAACCACGTCATCGAAGACTTCCGTTTCGAGGTCGACCGGGAGGATCACCAGCGCCGATGAAATTTGGTGTTGTCGTCTTTCCGGGGACCTGGTCGGATCGCGATTGCGGCTGGGTCATAGACCAGGTGCTCGGCGCGCAGCTGCAGTACTTGTGGCACAAGGATGCCGACCTCAAGGGCTGCGACTGTGTCATCCTGCCCGGCGGCTTTGCATACGGCGACTATCTCCGCACGGGCGCGATCGCGCGATTCGCGCCGGTGATGGAGGCGATCGGGGAGTTCGCCGATCGCGGCGGCCTGGTGTGGGGAATCTGCAACGGCTTCCAGATCCTGTGCGAGGCAGGGCTGCTGCCCGGGGCCTTGATCCGCAACTCGTCACTCGAATTTCGCTGCGAATGGACTCACCTGATGGTCGAGCGCACGGATCTCGCCTTCACGTCCGCGTGCGTGGAGCGTGAGGTGATCCGCGTACCCATCTCGCATGGTGAGGGCAGCTACTTCGCCGAACCCGCAGTGCTTTCGCGGCTCGAGCAGAGCGGCCAGGTCGTCTTCCGGTACTGCGACGCGGACGGCCGCGTCGTTCCCAGCGCCAACCCGAACGGCTCGCTGCACAACATCGCGGGCATCGTCAACAAGCGCGGCAACGTGCTCGGGATGATGCCGCACCCTGAACGGTGCGCCGAGCCAGAGCTCGGCGGCGATGACGGACTCAAGCTGTTCCGCTCGGTGGCCGGCACCGCGCTGAGGCTGCTGGTCTCTTGAGCCTGGACATGGTCGATTCCCGGCGGCTCAGAGAGGTCGCGCTCGTGCCGGAGGAATACCGTGTGATCGTCGAGAAGCTCCGGCGGGCGCCGAATTCGGTGGAGCTCGGCATGCTCGGGGTCTTGTGGTCGGAGCACTGCTCCTACAAGAGCTCGAAGGCGCTGCTTCGCCGCCTCCCCTCCAGCGGGTCGGCCGTGCTGCAGGGCCCAGGCGAGAACGCCGGTGCCGTGGAGATTGGCCAGGGCTGGGCCGCGGTGTTCAAGATCGAATCCCACAACCATCCTTCGGCGATCGAGCCCTACCAGGGCGCGGCGACCGGCGTCGGCGGCATCATCCGCGACGTCATCGCCATGGGAGCACGGCCCATCGCCCTTCTCGACTCATTGCGCTTCGGGCCGCTGCCGGCCTCGCGCCACCACTTCGACGGTGTTGTGGCCGGCATCGGCGGGTACGGCAACTGCATCGGCATTCCCACCGTGGGCGGCGAGGTGTATTTCGACGATTGCTACGCGCAGAACCCGCTGGTGAACGCGATGTGCGTCGGGCTGGTGCGGGTCGACCGGCTGATGCGCGCCCGCGCGGAGGGCACCGGCAACAGCCTCGTGCTCGTCGGCGCGGACACGGGCCGCGACGGCATCCACGGCGCCTCGTTCGCGTCGGTCGAGCTCGACGAGTCGAGCGCCGAGCGCCGGCCTGCCGTCCAGGTCGGCAACCCGTTCATGGAGAAGTGCCTGCTCGAGGCGTGCATGGACCTCGCGCACACGGATGCCGTGGTCGCGGTGCAGGACCTGGGCGCGGCGGGGCTGACGTCTTCTGTGGCGGAGTGCGCGGGCCGCGTGCCGGGGGCAGGCGCGCGCATCGACGTTTCGCTCGTCCCGCGGCGCGAGCGCGGCATGACGCCGTATGACGTGATGCTCTCCGAGTCGCAGGAGCGAATGCTGGTGGTGGTGCAGCGCGGCCGCGAAGCCGAGGTCGAGCGGATCTTCAAGACCTGGGACCTGACCTCGGCCGTGATCGGCGACGTCACGGACGACGGCCATCTTACGGTCTTCGACCGGACCGAGGTGGTGGCCCGGCTCCCGATCGACCTGCTCACCGACGGCGCCCCGCTGCGCCGGCTGGCCGCCATGTCGCCTGAGCCGCCCCCTTCGCTCCACCTCGACTCGCTGGCGCCGCTGGTCGACGCGGGCCAGTCGCTGATCCGCCTGCTGGCGAGCCCCAACCTGTGCAGCCGCCGGCCGATCTTCCGCCGGTATGACCACATGGTCGGTGACTCGACGGTGGTCGCGCCGGGCGGCGACGCGGCGCTGCTGCGCATCAAGGGCACGCGCCTGGGGCTGGCCTTGACCACCGACTGCAACGCCCGCTACTGCCACCTCGACCCCAACCTGGGCGCCCAGCATGCCGTCGCCGAGGCCGCCCGCAACATCGTCGCCACCGGCGCGCGCCCGCTGGCGGTCACCGACTGCTTGAACCTCGCCAACCCTGACCGGCCCGAGGTGTACTGGGAGCTCGAGGAGACGATCGCGGGCCTCGCACACGCATGCCGCGCGCTGGAGGTGCCGATCGTGAGCGGCAACGTGAGCCTGTACAACGACTCCTCGGGCCTCTCGGCGATCCACCCGACACCGGTCGTGGGCATGGTCGGCGTCATCGACGACTACGCGAGCCGCCTCGAGGCGGGCCTGAAGAACGAAGGTGACTTCGTGCTCCTGGTGGGTTCGACCCACAACGACCTGGGCGGCAGCGAGTACCTGAAGGTCGAGCATGGAACTGTGGCCGGACGCCCGCCCGCGCTCGACCTCGCCGGCGAAGCCGCCGTCAACAGGCTCATCCTGGCGGCGGCCAAGAACCGCCTTCTCCGCTCCGCCCACGATTGCTCCGACGGCGGCATGCTCGTCGCCCTCGCCGAGTGCTGCCTGCTGGGGGGCCTGGGCGTTCGGTGCCCGGCGCTCCGTCCGGAGGCTCCCCTCCGGCTTGACGCGGCCTTCTTCGGCGAAAGCCCCGGCCGCTTCATCGTGAGCGCCCCGTCCCGCGCGATGCCCGAGCTGCAGACGCTCGCGCGGCGCCACCACGTCGAAATCTCCCTGCTCGGCATGGCGGGCGGCGAGACCCTCGAGTTCGAGGGTCAGCTGCGGCTGTCGCTCGCGGAGATGCGTCAGGCTTGGGAGTCGGGGTTGCTCATCTAGATCATGTGTGGAGTTTTCGGCATCTGTGCGGCGGGCGGGGTCGATGTCGCGAACATCACCTATTTCGGGATGTTCGCGCTGCAGCACCGCGGCCAGGAGTCGGCCGGCATCGCCGTCTCGGACGGCCAATCCGTCCGCGTGCACCGCGGGATGGGATTGGTGGCGCAGGTGTTCTCGCCGCCCGTCATCAAGGGCATGGGCGAAGGCTCCATCCTCGCGCTCGGCCACACCCGCTACTCGACGACCGGTTCCAGCCGTGCCGAGAACGCACACCCGCTTCCGTTTCATCACCCGCAGCTCGGCCCCGGCGCCATCGCGCACAACGGCAACCTGCTGAACGCCGACTCGCTGCGCCGCCAGCTCGAGGAGGAGGGCGCGACGTTCGACTCCGCACTCGACACCGAGGTGATGGCCCGACTCATCGAGCACACCCATGGGCGCACGTGGGAAGAGGTGATCCGCAAGACGTTCGCTCGCGTGGTCGGCGCGTATTCGTGCGGGATCATCACGCCCACGCAGCTCATCGCGCTGCGCGACCCATATGGATTCAGGCCGCTGTGCATCGGCTTCATCCCTCTGCCCGGCCAGCCGGCGCACGTCGTGGCTTCGGAAACGTGCGCCCTGGACACGGTCCACGCCACTTTCGTCCGCGAGGTGCAGCCGGGCGAGATGGTGGTGATGGACGAGCACGGAGTCCACAGCCTTACCTTCCAGTCCTCGAACAAGCACGCGATGTGCGTTTTCGAGTTCATCTACTTCGCGCGGCCCGACTCCATCCTCAAGAACTGCGAGCTGGAGGAGGCTCGCATCCGCATGGGCAAAGAGCTCGCCAGGGAGGCGCCGGTCGACGCTGACATGGTGATCGCGTTCCCCGACTCGGGCACGCCGGCGGCCATCGGCTACGCGGAGGCGGCGGGCATCCCGTTTCGCGAGGCGCTGATGAAGAGCCGCTACATCAATCGCACCTTCATCCAGCCGGATCAATCGCTGCGCGAGGCCGGTGTGATGCTCAAGCTCAACGCGCTGCCGCGATCGATCAGGGGCAAGCGCGTGATCGCCGTGGACGACTCGATCGTCCGCGGCACGACGTCGCGCCGGATCATCGAGCGCCTGCGCACGGCGGGCGCCAGCGAGATCCACATGCGCATCTCCAGCCCGCCCATGCGCTTCCCATGCTTCATGGGCGTGGACATCGGGTCGACCAAGGAGCTGATCGCGGCAGGCCGCACTGTGGACGAGGTGCGCGGCCACATCGGGGCCGACAGCCTTGCATACCTTTCCATCCCGGGCCTGATGCGCGCCATCGGGCGGGGCACCGCCGAGCAGTTCTGCCGCGCCTGCTTCGACGGCTCCTACCCGGTGCCGGTCCCGCAGCAGCTGGAGATGGATAAGATGCAGTTCGAGTCGCCTTCGCCCGCCCTCACCAAGAGCTGATGGCCGGCGAAGGGCTGTCGTACGCCGCCGCCGGCGTCGACATCGAGGCGTACGAGCGGGTCCTCGAGCGCGTCAAGCCGCTGATCGCCGCCACCCACGGCGAAGAGGTCGCTCGCGGCGTGGGTCCGTTCGCGGGGCTGTTCTCCCTACCCGGCGGCGGGCATCTTGCCGCCAGCGCTGACGGCGTCGGCACCAAGATCAAGATCGCGATCGCCGCCTCCTCCCATCGGGGCATCGGCGTCGACATCGTCAACCACTGCGTCAACGACATCGCGACCTCGGGCGCACGCCCGCTGTTCTTCCTCGACTACTTCGCCACCGGCAAGCTGGACCCTGAAGTCTTCACCGAGGTGATCGAAGGAATCACCGCCGCCTGTCGTGAGGCCGGCTGCGCGCTCCTGGGCGGCGAGACTGCCGAGATGCCGAGCGTTTACGCGCTGGGCGACTACGACCTCGCGGGCTTCATCGTCGGCATGGTCGAGCCCGGCCTCATGCGAGACCCCAAGGAGATCCGCGCCGGGGACCTCTTGATCGGGCTGCCCTCCAGCGGCCTGCACACCAATGGCTATGCGCTGGTGCGCAGGGTGTTCCAGGACGTTCCGCTCAGCAGTGTGTTCCCCGAGGTCGGCAGGCCGTTGGGCGAGGAGCTGCTCGAGCCCCACCGTTCGTACCTGCAGGAGCTGGGCTCGATCGCCTGGAAAGGCGCGGCGCACATCACGGGCGGCGGCGTCTTCGGCAACCTGCCGCGCTGCCTTCCCGAGGGCATGGGTGCGCGATTGGGACGCCGGTCGTGGGAGGAGCCGCCGATCTTCGAGGTGATCCGCAAGCGCGGGCGCATCGCCGACGACGAGATGTTCCGCACCTTCAACATGGGCCTGGGCATGATCCTGGTCGTCGATCGAGACGAGGTTCCGCGAAGCGCCCAGGTGGTGGGCGAGGTCGTCCCGCATACGGGCGGTGAAAGAGTGGTGATCGACTGAGACTTGGTGTGGTCGTTTCCGGCCAGGGCTCCAACCTGCGCAACCTCGTCGAGCGCGGGTTCGACGTCGTGGCCGTCGCCACCAATCGACCGTCCTGCGGCGGCGCCGCCTTCGCGCGCGAATGCAAGATCCCCCTGGGCGAGCTCTCGGTCAAGCGCTTCTCGTCAGAGGAAGAGCGTGATGTGGCCATGCGCGATTTCTTCAGGTCGCATGGAGTCGAGCTCGTCGTCGACGCCGGCTACGATCGCATCCACACCCGCCCATTCCTGGAGGCGTTTCGAGGCCGCATCGTCAACGTGCATCCTTCGCTGCTGCCTGAGTTCGCGGGCGGCATGGATGCGGTCGAGCAGGCGCTGCGCAGCGGCGTGGCGGTGACGGGCGCCACGGCGCACCTGGTCACCGAGGACCTCGATGCGGGACCGATCCTGGCCCAGGAATCCGTTCCCGTGCTGAACGGGGATAACGTGGAGACTCTGCGCCGGCGCATCCACGAGGCGGAGCACCGGATTCTCCCCGCGGCCATCCGATTGCTGGAGGCGAGACTTGCCCAGAGCCCTTCTGTCAGTCAGTGACAAGACCGGGCTGACCGGGTTCGCGCGTGGGCTCCAGCGCCTCGGCTTCGAGCTGTACGCGACCGGCAACACCCTGAGGGCGATCACCGAAGCGGCGATCGATGCATATCCGGTCACCGAGCTGACCGGCTTCCCGGAGATGATGGACGGCCGCGTCAAGACCCTCCACCCGGGCGTGCACGCCGGCCTGCTCGCGAGGCGCGACAAACCCGAGCACATGGAGGCGCTGGAGCGCCATGGGCTGAAGACGATCGACCTGGTGTGCTGCAACCTCTACCCGTTCGTGGAAACGGTGAGCCGTTCCGCGGTCGCATTCGAGGAGGCGGTCGAGCAAATCGACGTCGGCGGCCCGACGATGATCCGCGCCGCGGCGAAGAACCACGAAGCGGTGGTCGTGGTGGTGAGGCCGGAGCGCTACACGGAGGTGCTTGGGGCGCTGCAGGGCGCAGGACCGAACCTGGGTCTACGCCGCCGGCTGGCCGCCGAGGCCTTCGCGCATACCGCGGCCTACGACTCCTGGATCGCGGCGTACATGCGCGCCTCAGGAGACGCGGATTTCCCCCCCGAGCTTTCGTTTGCGGGCCAGCTCGCGGCGGCGCTCAAGTACGGTGAGAACGAGCACCAGAAGGCTGCGTTCTATCGTTTCGGCCCTGACCCCGGCGGGCTCGGCGGCGCCAGGCAGCTGCAGGGCAAGGAACCTGGTTTCAACAACATCCAGGACGCGGCCGCGGCATTCGCGCTCGTCAACGACTTCGACCGGCCGGCTGCGGCGATCGTCAAGCACATGAACCCATGCGGCCTGGCGGTGGCCGAGGACGTCGCCACCGCGTATCGGCTGGCCTACGAGTGCGACCGGGTGTCGGCCTTCGGCGGAGTGGTCGCGGTGAACAAGCCGCTCGACCGCTCCACGGCGGAGCTGATCGTCCAGATCGTGACCCATGTGGTCATCGCGCCGGCGGTGCTGGAGGAGGCCACAGAGGTGCTCGCACGCCGCAAGGGCATGGTGGTGCTCGAGGCGCACGAGGCACGGCGTGGGCTGTTCGATTTCGACGTCCGCACGGTCGCCGGAGGGTTCCTCGTCCAGGAATGGGATCGCGCCGCCTTCGACCGCGCATCGTGCAGGGTTGTCACGGCGCGCCAGCCGACGGAGCAGGAATGGCAGCAGCTGGGTCTGGCGTGGACGGCGGTGAAGCATGTCAAGTCCAACGCGATCGTCCTGTTCAAGGATTGCGCGGCCGTCGGGGTCGGCGCCGGGCAGATGTCTCGGGTCGAGGCCGTGCAGATCGCGGTTCGCCGTGCGGGCGAGCGGGCCAACGGCTCCGTGATGGCCTCCGACGCCTTCTTTCCGTTTGCGGACGGCCTCGAAGAAGGCATCCGCGCCGGCGTCACCGCGGCGATCCAGCCCGGCGGGTCCGTGAAAGACGATGAGGTGATCGCGGCGGCCGACGCGGCCGGGATCGCCATGGTGGTGACGGGTCGCCGCCATTTCAAGCATTGACAGCATGAGCAGGCAGTTCGGAGAGGAAGGACGCCGGCTCTCCTACGGCTCTTATCTGAGGCTTCTCGAGCTGCTGCAGCTGCAGACGGGCCTGAGCGACGAGCACGACGAGCTCCTGTTCATCGTCGCCCACCAGGCCTACGAGCTGTGGTTCAAGGTGGTGCTCCACGAGCTGGTGGGCGCCCGCTCCCGCATCGACGCCGACGACATCTTCTACGCTCGCCACCTTCTGCGCCGTGTGCACGTCATCGAGAAGCTGCTGGTGGAGCAGATCGAGGTCCTCGAGACGATGTCGCCGCAGGACTTTCTCGCGTTTCGCTCGCAGCTCGCCCCGGCCAGCGGCTTCCAGTCCGTCCAGTTTCGTGAGATCGAGTTCCTCTCGGGTTTGAAGGAGCCCGCGTACCTGGCACGCATCGAAGCGACGGCGGACGAGATGAGCCGCCTCCGGAAACGCCTGGAGGAACCATCGCTGGCGGACGCATTCCGAATGCTGGTCAAGCGTCGGGGCTCGCCGCCGCTGCGCGACATCTACACGGATCGCGAACGCCACGCTGACCTCTTCGACCTGTGCGAGGCATTGGTCGACCACGATGAAACCTTCGCGCTCTGGCGCGCTCGGCACGTGCTCATGGTCGAGAGACAGATCGGCGGCAAGCCCGGGACGGGCGGCAGCAGCGGGGCCGACTACCTGAGGTCGACGCTCGGCAAACGTTTCTTCCCCGACCTATGGGAGGTGCGCACCCAGCTATGAAGGCCGGATTCGCGGGCGAGCGGCCTGAGCACCTTATGAAGAAGGCGCCGGCCGCGCACCCACGCGTGACCTGCGGGACCTGCCGGATGTTCGACGGCACTGCCTGGTGCCGGCACTGGAACTTCCACACGACGGCGGAATCGCCGCCGTGCCGGTTCTACAGCAGCAAGTCCGCGCGATGACCTCGGAGCGGGCGAGGCGGTCAGGCCGCCTCGTCCTCCTCCTCGGCCGTTTCGTGCCGCTGAGCCACGGGTAGCTGCGTGCGGCTCCTGGCCGGTGACCGCAGCACCAGAACTACGAGGACCAGCGCGGTCGCCACGCAAACCGCTGCGATCGCAAAGCCCAGCTGGTAGCCACCGGTGAGCGCGCTCACGGCGGATGCGCCTTGAGATGCCAGCGACCGGCTGTGGTCGGCGGAGATCGTGCCCAGCGCAGCCAGGCCGAGTGCAGCGCCAACCTGCATCGTGACGTTGGCCACGCCCGACGCAACGCCCGCATCGGCCATGGGGACCTCGGCCATCATGATCGTCATCAGTGGCATGAACGACATGCCGGCGCCGATCCCGAACAGCAGATACCCGCCGAAGATGCCAGGGAAGTACGCGGCGTGCACATCCGCCGTCGCCATCAAGGCCAGTGCGAATGTGATGGTCGCGAGGCCCGGAATGAGCAATGCCCGCGGTCCGAACGTGCGCATCAACCTTGCCGTGATCCCAGTCGAAAGGACACCAAGCGCGACGGTTGACGGCAAGAACGCGAGGCCGGTGCCGAGCGCGGTGTAGCCCTTGACGTGCTGCAGGTAGAGCGCGTCCAGGAAGAACGTCGCGAACATTCCCGTGGCCAGCATCGCGCGCACCGCGCTCGCGCCACTTAGGCTCCGCAGCCGGAGGACGCGGAGCGGCAGGATGGGGTTCACGAGGCGTGCTTCCAGCCAGAAGAAGACAACCAGAAGGAAGGCGGCCGCGGAGGCAAATCCGACCGTGTGGTCCGACGTCCAGCCGAAGCTTGCGGCGGTGACGATCGCGTACACGCCGAGCACCATCGCCGCGGTGACCAGGATCGAGCCGATGACGTCGACGTCCCGATCGATGCCGATGCCTTCTGTTTCGTCGATCAGCCATACGCCGGCAACGAACGTCGCCAAGCCGATGGGAAGGTTGATGAAGAAGATCCAGTGCCAGCTGATCGATTCCGTCAGCAGCCCGCCCGCGAGCAGGCCGATGGAGCCGCCGCCGGCGATGACGAAGGTGAAGATGCTCATCGCCTGCGCCCGTTCGACCGGCTTGGGGAAGCCGGTGACGATAAGGGCGAGGATGACCCCGGCCGAGAGTGCCCCGCCGGCGCCTTGCAGGAAGCGGGCCAGGACGAGCTCGGTCGGGTTTTGGGCAAACCCGTTCAGAACCGATGCCGCCGTGAAGACCACCACGCCGGCGAGGAAGACCTTCTTCCGCCCGATGAGGTCGCCTGCCCGACCGGCGAGCAGCAGCAAGCTGCCGTAGGTGATGAGGTAGGCGTTGACGACCCAGGTCAGGTCGGCCTGGCTGAAGTGCAGGTCACGCTGGATCGTGGGCAGCGCGACGTTCACGATCGTCGAGTCGAGGACGATCATGAGCTGGCCGAAGCAGACCACGATCAAGGCGAGCCAGCGCCGCCGATCGCTCAACGGGGGTCGGATTGCCGAAGAATGAATTTTCATAACGCCTCCACAGACGAACCAATTATCGGGACGATCACTATAACAGGATCATTATCGTCATTGTTGCATGGATTATCTGAAAAGTGGGAATGGTTCTCATCTAGTGCTAGGATCAGAGGAGGCGAACATGGACAAGCAGAGGGATTCGGGTGCGGGGCTGATCGCGCTGGTCACCCAGATCTCCAAGGCGCTGCACAGGCGGACCACCGAGGAGCTCCTGGGCCTGCGCCTGAAGCAGTTCATGGTCCTGGGCTACGTGCGCGACCATGGCAATGGCGGGGTTTCTCAGCAGGAGCTGGAGACGGCGATGCTGATCGACGCCAACGCCGTCGTGCTGCTCCTGAACGAGCTGGAAGCGGCGGGGATGTCAGTCCGTAAGCGCGACCCCCATGATCGCCGCCGTCACCTGGTCGAGATCACCGAGTCCGGCAAGGCCGCACTCGCTCGCGCTGAGCGAGCGCGTGAGGGGCTGGAAGAGGAGATCCTGGCCGAGCTGAGCCCCGAAGAGCGCGCCACGCTGAGGAAGCTCCTCCGCCGCGTCCTCGACGGGCTGCTGCGCGCAGTGCCGGAGCCGGTCAAGGCGTAGCGCAGAGCCCGCTCGACTCTAGTTCAGGCGCTCCACGATCATCGCCATGCCCTGGCCTCCACCCACGCACATCGTCTCCAGGCCGTAGGTCTTGTCCTTCTCGCGCAGCCCGTTCAGCAGGGTGCACAGGATCCGGGCGCCGGTCATGCCGAACGGGTGGCCGAGCGCGATCGCCCCGCCGTGCGGGTTGAGCCTGTCGCTGAAGGGGTCGACCCCGATTCCCCGAGCGGAAGGGATGACCTGGGCGGCGAAGGCCTCGTTGATCTCGACGATGTCGATGTCGTCGATGGTCATCTTCGCGCGCTTGAGCGCCTGCCTCGAGGCCTCGATCGGACCGAGGCCCATGTACTCGGGCTCCAGGGCGGTCAGCCCGGTGGAGATCACGCGGGCGAGTGGTTTGATGCCGAGCTCCTTGGCCCTCCGCTCGGACATCACCACGACGGCGGCGGCCCCGTCGTTGAGCGGGCACGAGTTGCCGGCGGTCACCGTCCCATCCTCGCGGAAGGCCGGCTTGAGGGTCGCCAGCACCTCCATGGTCGTGCCCGGCCGCGGGCCGTCGTCCTTGGTGAACAGCTGGCCGTTGGGCAGCGGGACGGGGATGATCTCGCGGTCGAAGAAGCCGTCGTCGCGAGCCTTCACCGCCGCGGCCTGGCTCTTGACCGCGTAGCGGTCCTGCTCCTCGCGGCTGATCTTCTCGCGCCGGGCCACGTTCTCGGCCGTCTGGCCCATGGCGATGTATATGTCGGGGTATTCCTCTGTGTTCCCCGGCACCAGCCGCGGGTTGTAGGTGTCAGGCGCGTCCGGATAGCCGCTCCCGTAACGAGAGACGCACTCCACGCCGACGGAAAGGAAGACGTCTCCTTCGCCTGCCTCGATGGCGTGGGCGGCGATTCGCGTGGTCATGAGCGAGGACGAGCAGTAGCGGTTGACGGTGACGCCGGGGACGTCGAGCCGGCTCAGGATCGAAACCACCCGGCCGATGTTGTGCCCCTGCTCGCCGCCGGGCAGGCCGCAGCCGCAGATCAGGTCTTCGATCTCGGAGCGCTCGAGCTGCGGCAGCTCCTCCAGCACTTTGGTCACGACGTAAGACGCCAGGTCGTCGGGCCGAACGTCGACCAGCGAGCCTTTGCGAGCCCTGCCGATCGGAGAGCGGCCCAAAGCAGCGATCACAGCTTGAGTCATGGCTCGAATTATTACCCCCCGGTGATTACGGCTATTTCAGGGCGACTTGGGCTTGCCCGACAAGGCGAACCCGACGAAGCCGAGCAGGAGCAGACCGATGAGGGCAAACACCGGGAGTCCGTGGATCCCGCTCCAGGCCGAGAGGATCAGCACCGCCGCCAGCGCGGGCAGCCACAACGCGCCGGCGAGCTCGCGACGTCCCACCGTCCGGTAGCGGCGCGCGTCCTTGAGCAGCTCGCGCGGCAGCGGCTCGTTCGAGTCCAGCGGAGCGAAGATCGTGTACATCCGCTCCCGCTCCAGGTTGCGAGGCCGATCGTCGCGCTCCACCACTACAACCTCACCCAGAGTGTGACATGGCTATGAGCGCGTGAGCAGCCCTTCTCGGGTGAAGAGCCGCAGCGCCGCGAACCAGGAGATGGCCCCGGTGGCGAGAAGGCTTACGGAGGTGACCGCGAGCGTCGACCACTCCACCGCGTTGTGGACGATCGCATCCCTCAGCACGAGCACCGCGTTGAGGATCGGGACCAGGTAGATGGCCAGGCCCGGGTTGAAATCGGGGATGAACAGGATGATGGACGCCGGGAAGATGGTGATGAAGTACAGCGGGGTGACGTAGGCCTGGCCCTGGCGGAACGTCTTGGCCAGCGTTCCGAGCGCGAGGGTGACCGAGCTGAAGCTGACGCCGATCAGCAGCGCGACCCAAACCATCACCGGGACGGCGACCGGGTTGAGGGTGATGTGCGCCGAGCTGGAAGGTCCGGGCAGCGAGATCTGCGACAGCGCGACGAACATCGACCCTATGGCCGCCACGGCCGCGACGAGGCTGATGGTGGTGACGGCCGCGATCTTGCCCAACAGCACGCGGCTTCTTGGGGCCGGGGTCAGCAGCAGGCTTTCGAGCGTCTTGCGTTCCCGCTCCCCGGCCGTGCTGTCGAGCGCGGCCGAGAAGCCGCCGGTGAGGATCATCGTGATCAGGATGTAGGGCAGAAAGAAGCTGAGGAAGGCGTTCGACGAGGCCTTCACGGGCGAGCTCAGCGGATGGGCGACCAGGTGCACGGGACTCAGGATGCCGGGGTCGATGCCACGGCTTTGCAGCGCGGCAGCGGCCTGCGCCGCGCCGTACTGGCCAAGCACCGTCTCCAGGCGGGTCGCGGCGATCTGGGCGCTCTGCCGGCTGGGGTCGTAGTACTCGTCGACCTCGGCCGCGCCAAACGCCACCCCGATGTCCACCTGCTGCTTCGCGGCCGCCGCCGGGTCGGTCACGGCCACCAGCTTCAGGTTCGTCGCGACCATGAGCTCGTCGAGGCCTGTCGGGACGTCGCCCGTGTAGCCGACGGTGTAGGTCTGGGTCGCGGTTCGGGTCGAGATCTGCGAGATCACGCTGAGCACGATCGGCGTCGCCAGGGCAGCCAGGCCGATCGCCATGAGCGTGCGGCGGTCGCGTAGGATCTCGATGATCTCCTTCCTGTAGACGATCCAGGCGGCGTCCACTACTTGACTCCCACCAGGTCGAGGAACGCGTCCTCCAGCTCGCGCCTCCCGCCCCGCACCTCGGCCGTGGCTCCGCTCGCGACGACCTGACCTTCATGCAGGATCGTGATGCGGTCGCACAGCCGCTCGGCGTCGTGCATCACGTGGGTCGAGAAGATGACGCACTTGCCGCGGGCCTTCGACTCGACCATGAACTCGCGTACCTCTCTCGACGCGAGCACGTCCAGGTTGGACGTCGGTTCGTCGAACATGAGCACCTGCGGGTCGTGGACGATCGCTCGGGCGATGGCGACCTTCTGTTTCTGGCCCGAAGACAGGCTCTCCGCGCGCTGGTCGGCGAACGATTCGATGTCAAGGCGCTCGATGACCCCCTCAACACGTCGCCTCAGGTCGCGGTCCGGCACACGGCTCAGCTGCGCGAAGTACGCGATGTTCTCGCGTGCCGACAGACGCGGGTACACGCCGATGTCCGCTGTGACCACGCCGATCAGGCGGCGCACCTCTTCCGGCGCCTTCCGCGTGTCGAACCCGAGGACGTCCACCGTCCCCTTGTCAGGCGCCAGCAGGGTGCAGATGATCCGCAGCGTGGTCGTCTTGCCGGCGCCGTTTGGCCCCAGGAGGCCAAAGATCTCGCCGGCCGCGGCCTGGAATGAGATGCCCCGGAGAACCCTGTTCTTGCCGAGCGTCTTCTCGAGGCGCTCGACCGTCACCGCCGCGCCGGCCAACTAGGTCTTCTTCTTAGGTGCTCGGCCCTTGGTGGCGGGGGCCTTCTTGGTGGCGGTGGCCTTCCTGGCCGCGGCCGGCTTGCGCCGTTCCGGCGCTTTCGCCGCCGGCCTGGTCGCGGTCCTGGCACGAGGCGCCGCGGCTGCGGGCGCCGGCATGGGCTCCGGCTCTGGGGCGACCGGTTCCGGCGCGATGACTTCCGCCTCCGCCGGCTCGGCGGCGGCGACGCCGATCGTGCTCGACAGCGTGCGGTGACAGGTCTCGCACGTGATGATCGTGCGCACGAGCGTGCCGAGCTGATGCTGCTCGTGCCTGAGGTTGCGAGGCCGGCCGCAGAACGAGCAGAAGCCGACCTCGGTCGTGACCACGACAGTCCCCGGCCGCTTGTTCACACACGTACGGTAGCTGATAAACTTCGCGGGACGGCGCAGCGCGCCGGGGTTCCTTTAAGTCCGATCCACGAGAGGTCGGGAAGGAGGATTTTTCATGGCGATCGGAAGCCGCCTGTCGCATGTCGTCGAGAGCCAGCAGTTCTCGCGGCCTCTGCTCGAGGAGCTCCTGGACCGCGCCGACGAGATCAAGAGCCAGCCGCATCGTTTCGCGGGCCGCCTCAACGGCCAGGTCATGGCGGCGCTCTTCTACGAGCCGTCGACCCGCACGCGCCTTTCCTTCGAGGCCGCGATGCTCCGCCTCGGCGGCAGCACGATGGGCACCGACAACGCGCGTGAGTTCTCGTCCGCGGCCAAAGGCGAGACGCTAGAAGACACGATCCGCATCGTCAGCGGGTACGCCGACGTCATCGTCCTGCGCCACAACGAGGAGGGCGCGGCCCGGCGTGCCGCCGCGGTGAGCTCGGTCCCCGTGATCAACGCGGGCGACGGGCCCGGCCAACATCCGACCCAGGCCCTGCTCGACCTGTACACCATCCGCGACGAGATCGGCCGCATCGACGGCATCCGGATCGCGATGGTCGGAGACCTCGCCAACGGTCGCACGGTCCGATCCCTGACCTACCTGCTAAGCAAGTTTCGCGACATCCGCATCTGCTTCGTGGCGCCGCCCCAGGTGGCGATGAGGGAAGACATCAAAGACCACCTCGACGAGCACCACGTGGCGTGGGTGGAGACGCAGGACCTCGACGCGGTCTTGCCGCAGGTCGACGTCGTCTACCAGACGCGGATTCAGAAGGAACGGTTCAGCGACGAGGCCTCGTACCTCGCGCTCAAGGGCGTCTACCGGATCGACGCCGCGACGCTGGCTCGGATGAGGAAGGAGGCGATCGTGATGCACCCGCTGCCGAGGGTCGACGAGATCGCGCCCGAGGTCGACGCCGACCCCCGCGCCGCCTACTTCCGCCAGGCTCGCAACGGCCTGTACATCCGCATGGCCTTGCTCGACAGGCTGCTGGCATGAGCACGGTTCAGCAGGGAAGGCTCAAGGCCACGGTGATGGATTCGGAGCAGATCCGCCGCTCGCTTTCGCGTATCGCGCACGAGATCCTCGAGCGCAACCGCGGCGCCGGCGACCTCGTGCTGGTCGGCGTCATGGCCAAGGGAGACCACCTGGCGCGCCGGCTGGCGGACAGCCTCATGGAGCTCGAGCGCGCTCCGGTTGCGGTGGGCGCCCTCGACATCAGCAAGCATCGCGACGACCGTCACCTGCGCGTACCTGCTCACAGCGGCCAGTCGGACGTGCCCGACATCGACGGCAAGGTGGTCGTGCTCGTCGACGACGTGATCCACCACGGCCGCACCGCGCGCGCCGCCATGGACGCGCTCATGGACTTCGGTCGCCCGCGCGCCATCCAGCTCGCGGTGCTGGTCGATCGCGGCCACCGCGAGCTGCCGATACGCCCCGACTACGTCGGCAAGAACGTCCCCACCTCAGACGCGGAACGGATCGAGGTCCTTGTCGCCGAAGAGGACGGAATCGACCAGGCGGTCATCGTTGCCGTCTAGAAAGCGATACGCGGCGCTGGTCCTCGAGGACGGACGCGCATTCGTCGGCGCGGCTCTTGGCGCTGACGTGGTGGGCGAGGGTGAGGTCGTCTTCAACACCGCGATGACCGGCTACCAGGAGGTGCTCACCGACCCCTCCTACGCGGGGCAGATGGTGTGCATGACCTACCCGCTGCAGGGCAACTACGGGGTCCGGGAGGCCGATGCCGAGTCAGCACGCCCGTGGGCTCGGGCCCTCGTCGTGCGCTGGGTTTGCCCGGTGCCGAGCCACCACTCGAGCGAGGCCTCGCTGGACGAGTACCTGCGGCGATGGCGCGTGCCGGCGATCGCCGACATCGACACGCGCGCCCTTACGCGGCACATCCGGACGCACGGCGCCCTCCGGGCCGTGCTGACCCACGAGGAGGCTTTGCCGGACCGATCGCGCCTCGAGGACCTGGCTGTGGCGGCTCGCCGCGTAACTCCGCTGTCAGAGCAGGACCTGGTGGCGGAGACGTCGCGGACGGCAACCGAGGAGTGGTTCGACCCACTGCCGCCAGAGCTGCGCTCCGCCCAAACGGCCGAAGGCGGCGGCCTCGCCATCGCGGTCGTCGACTACGGCGTGAAGGCCAACATCCTCCGCTCGCTTCGGGAGCGCGGATGCCGCGTGGTCGTGCTCCCGCACACCGCGACCTGGGCGGACGTGGCGGCCACGGGAGCGGATGGGCTCGTGCTGTCGAACGGCCCCGGCGACCCGGCGATGCTCGATCGCCCGGCCGAGCTGGCGCGTGACGCGCTTGGGCGGATGCCCATGTTCGGGATCTGCCTCGGCCACCAGGTCATGGGTCGCGCGGCGGGCGCCAGCACGTCGCGTTTGCCGTACGGCCATCACGGCGCCAACCACCCGGTCAAGGACCTGGAGACCGGCCGGGTGCACATCACGAGCCAGAACCACGAGTTCCAGGTCGATGCGGCGTCGTTGCCGGCCGGTGATTTCTTCGTCTCGCAGCGCAACCTCAACGACGGCTCGGTCGAAGGCCTCGGCCACCGAACCCTTCCCGCTTTCAGCGTCCAGTACCACCCCGAAGGCTGTCCCGGGCCGCAGGACAACCAGCACCTCTACGACCGGTTCGTCGAGATGGTGCGCGACCGCCGGCCGGTGTTGAAGGCGGTCGGCGGCGGGGCGCCGGCGGCCAAGCCGGCAAAGGTGCTCATCCTGGGCTCAGGGCCGATCGTGATCGGCCAGGCGGCCGAGTTCGACTACGCGGGAACGCAGGCGTGCAAGGCGCTGCGCGAGGAAGGCATCACGACGGTGCTGGTCAACTCCAACCCGGCCACGATCATGACCGACGAGGAGGTGGCCGACCGCGTCTACCTCGAGCCGCTGACCGTGGAGGCGGTCGAGCGCATCATCGCGCGCGAGCGGCCGGACGCGCTGCTGCCCACGCTTGGCGGCCAGACCGGCCTCAACCTCGCGACCGAGCTGGCCGCGGCGGGAGTGCTCGACCGGCACCGCGTGCGCCTCCTCGGTGCGGACGTCGAAACCATCCGCAAGGCCGAGGATCGCCAGGCCTTCAAGGAGATGCTCGAGGAGATTGGCGAACCCGTGCCGACATCGAAGGTGTGCAGCTCAATCGAAAACGTCATGGCCTTCGTGGCGGAGATCGGCATGCCGGTGGTCGTCCGCCCCGCCTACACGCTGGGCGGGACCGGCGGGGGGTTCGTCACCAACGACGCTGACCTGAAGGCCATCGCCCAGCGCGGGCTCGATGCCTCGCCCATCCACCAGGTCCTCATCGAGCGCTCGCTGTGGGGCTGGAAGGAGATCGAGTACGAGGTGATGCGCGACGCCGCGGACACGTGCATCACGGTCTGCAACATGGAAAACCTCGACCCCATGGGCGTCCACACGGGCGACTCGATCGTCGTCGCTCCCGCGCAGACGCTGTCCGACCGCGACCACCAGATGCTGCGCTCGTCGGCCATCCGCATCATTCGCGCGCTTGGAATCGAAGGCGGTTGCAACGTCCAGTTCGCACTGGACCCGAAGAGCTCGACCTACTACGTCATCGAGGTCAACCCGCGCGTGAGCCGGTCGTCCGCCCTGGCGTCAAAAGCGACCGGCTACCCCATCGCGCGTGTGGCGGCGAAGGTGGCGGTTGGCCGGCGGCTGGAGGAAATTCGAAACGAGATCACGGGGCGCACGTTCGCCGCCTTCGAGCCCGCGCTCGACTACTGCGTCGTCAAGATCCCGCGCTGGCCCTTCGACAAGTTCCCGTCCGGCGACCGGCGCCTCGGCACGCAGATGGCCTCCACCGGCGAGGTGATGGCCATCGAGCGCACTTTCGAGGCTGCGCTGACGAAGGCGATGCGCTCGCTGGAGCAGAAGCCGCCGTCGGCGGCGGAGCTCGAGCGGCCAGAGCTCATCGACCAGCCGAACGACAGGCGGCTCTTCGCTCTGCTCCATGCGTTGAGGAACGGAGCCGAGCCGGCCGACCTCGCCGCCCGGAGCGGCATCGACCGCTGGTTCATCGACCGGCTGGCGACGATCACTCGGTTGGAGAAAGAGGGTGACGTTCGCGAGCTGCGGCGGGCCGGCTTCTCCGACACCATGATCGGCGCCCTGCGGGGCGAGTCGGTGCAGAGGTCGGCGCCGACCTACAAGCTCGTCGACACCTGCGCGGCCGAGTTCGAGGCTGCGACGCCTTACTACTACTCGTGCTGGGAGGACGAGAGCGAAAGCGAGCCGGTCGAATCCCGTACGGCGCTCGTGGTCGGATCGGGTCCGATCCGAATCGGCCAGGGCATCGAGTTCGACTACTGCTCCGTCCATGCCGCCTGGTCGCTGCGCCAGGCCGGCGTACGCGCGGTGCTGGTCAACTCCAACCCCGAGACGGTATCGACCGACTTCGACACGTCGGATCGGCTGTACTTCGATCCCCTCGACATCGACGGAGCCGCACAGGTGGCCGAGGCGGAACGCGCGGGCGGTGCGCTGGTGCAGTTCGGCGGGCAGACGGCCATCAACCTCGCGGAGCCGCTGGCGGACCGCGGGGTCCCGATCCTCGGTTCGGCGGTCGAGGCCATCGACCTGGCGGAGGACCGGCGCGCGTTCGCCGGGGCCCTGGAGGCGATCGGTATCCCACAGCCAGTCGGCGGCACGACCACTACCGTCGAGGAGGCGGTGGTCATCGCCGACCGCGCGGGCTACCCCGTGCTGGTGCGCCCGTCGTACGTGCTCGGCGGTCGGGCGATGGAGATCGTGCACGACCGGCGCGAGCTGCAGCGCTACATGGTGTGGGCCATAGGCGCGATGCCACGGGGCACCGTGCTGGTCGACAAATACCTCCAGGGCGACGAGGTCGAGGTCGATGCCGTGACCGACGGTGACACCGTCGTCATCCCCGGGGTCATGAAGCATGTCGAGCGGGCCGGCGTCCATTCCGGCGATTCGTACGCCGTGTACCCGGCGCCCGGCCTCGACCGGTCGAAGATCGAAGACGTCATCGATTACACCGTCCGCATCGCTCGCCATCTGCGCCTGCGTGGACTGGTGAACGTGCAGTACGTCGTGCACCGGGACAAGGTTTACGTCCTCGAGGTGAATCCTCGCGCATCTCGCACGGTGCCCTTCCTCTCCAAGGTCACCGGAGTGCCGATGGTCGACATGGCGACTCGGGTCATGCTCGGCGAGAAGCTCTCCGACCTGGGCTGGAGCACTGGCCTGGTCCCGCCGCGCGACCTGGTCGCCGTGAAGGCGCCCGTGTTCTCGATGAACAAGCTGCCCGCGGTCGACTCCTACCTGGGGCCCGAGATGAAGTCGACAGGCGAGGCGATCGGAATCGATCGCACGCTCCCGGCGGCCATGCGCAAGGCCTTCGCCGCCTCCGGCGTCCACGTGCGCCCCGGCGCGACCGCGCTGCTCACCATCGCCGACGCCGACAAGGCCGAGATCTTTCCCATCGTCTCGCGCCTGGTGCAGCTGGGCTGCAGCCTGGTGGCCACCGAAGGCACCGCCCGCGCGCTCCGTGCCGCGGGATTCTCACCGCGCGTGGTGGCCAAGATCGGCGAGGAGGGTCCGAACGTGCTCGACGTGATCACGAACGGCGAGGTCGACCTCGTCATCAACACGATGTCGAACATCTACACGGACCCGAACGAAGCCGGCGGGCCGGTGTTCAAGGACGGGTTCGAGATCCGGCGCGCCGCGGTGGAGCGCCGCATACCGTGCCTCACCTCACTGGACACCGCGGCGGCGCTGCTCGAGTCGGCCGCGACCGCGCCGGTCGAGATGGAGGTGCGAACCATCGACGAATGGAGGGCCGGTGTTTTTGCTTGATGCGCCGCTGGTGGCGCGTCGTGAGGTCGCGCGCGGCATGTTCGTGCTCACGTTCGACGCTCCGCCGATCGCCGGCTCCGTTCGTGCCGGCCAGTTCGTCAACCTGGGCTGGTCGCCAGGTCCGCTCTTGCGGCGCCCTTTCTCCGTCTACAGGACCGACGGCGGCCGCATCGAGGTGATCCTCAAGGCGGTCGGTGTGGGCACGGCGCAGCTGCTGGCGATGACACCGAGCGACGTCGTCAGCTGTCTGGGTCCCCTCGGGCGAGGCTTCGACCTGCAGGCGGGCCCGAAATCAGTCGCGCTCGTAAGCGGCGGCCTCGGCGTGGCGCCGATGCCGTTGGCCGCGCGCGATGCCCGCGCGGCCGGCATGCGGGTGACGTGGGTCCACGGCGCCCGCACCGCCGAAGACCTTTGCTCTGAAGCTGATGGCGACGAGGTGATCTGGGCGACCGATGACGGATCGCGCGGCATCAGCGGCACGGCGGTGGCGGCCGTGCCGGACTCGGCGCTGGTCATCGCGTGCGGCCCCAATCGCATGCTCGCTGCGGTGGCATCGCGCTGGCCCGATGCCCAGGTTGCGGTCGAGACCTACATGGGCTGCGGCACGGGAGTATGCCTCGGTTGCGCCGTGCCACTTGCGCGCGGCGGGTACGACCGCGCCTGCAAGGAGGGACCCGTCTACCGCGCGGCGGACATCGAGTGGTCGATGCTGCCCTCGCATCTTCCGTACGCGCTGGGCGCATGACCCTGGACATGTCGGTCGAGGTCGGTGGGCTCAGGCTGCGTGGCCCGGTGCTTGCGGCTTCGGGGACATTCGGCTACGGCACCGAGGTGCCGCTGCTCGAGCGGCGCGCTCTCGGCGCCATGGTCTCCAAAGGCATCTTCCTTCGCCCCCGCGCGGGCACGCCGCCTCCGCGCATCGTCGAGACGCCCTCGGGCATGCTCAACGCGATCGGGCTGCAGGGTCCAGGCGTCGACGGGCTCGTTCGCGACTACGCGCCGCAGTGGGCGAGCTGGGACTTTCCGGTGCTCGTGAACATCAACGGCGAAACCGCATCCGAGTACGGCGAGCTGGCAGCCAGGCTCGACGGCGTCCCCGGCATCGGCGGATTCGAGATCAACATCTCGTGCCCGAACGTCGAGCAGGGCGGCCTCTATTTCGGCAACGACCCTCGTGCAGCGGCCGCCGTGACCGAGGCCGTGCGCAAAATGACCGACCTGCCCGTGTGGGTAAAGCTGACGCCGATGGTCACCGACATCGGAGTCATCGCGCGTGCGTGCGAGGCCGCGGGCGCAGATGCGCTCTGCGCGGTCAACACGTTCGTGGGCATGTCGATGGACCTGAACGCGCGGCAGCCGCGCCTCAGCTTCCGCACCGGCGGCCTTTCGGGGCCCGCCATCCGCCCGCTGGCCGTTCATCTTGCGCACCAGGCCGCGAGGGCGGTGAGCATCCCGGTCATCGGGATCGGCGGGATCATGCGCGCGGACGACGCGCTCGAGTTCCTGCTCGCCGGCTGCGCGGCGGTGCAGGTGGGCACGGCCACGTTTGTCAACCCTCGTGCCATCGCCGAGGTACACGACGGCATCGCCGCCTACCTCGCCTCAAACGGCTTTGCCTCGCTGGCGGAGCTGCCCCGCTACCTACCTCGCGACTAGGAGGGAAGATGTCGACTGAAATACCGCCGCCCGGACACGACCCCGGGGTTGCGGGCAAGCTGCAGATCCTCGCGACCGAGCACTGGTCGCTGCTGGCGACGCGAGCCCTGACTTACCAGGAGGCGCTGGGCCGAGTGAGCATCTTCCTGGCCGTCCTGTCCGGCGCGGTGATCGCGCTCGCCTTGATCGCCCAGGCGGACCGGTTCGGCACCACGTTCTTTGCCATCGCGATCTTCATGCTCGCGGTCGTTTTCTTCGTCGGCGTGGCCACCGTGCGGCGGCTGCTCATGCTGAACCATGACGACTACAAGTGGGTCGCCGGCATGAACCGGCTGCGCCACGCGTACCTCGAGCTTCACCCCGAGCTGGAGCCGTACTTCATCACCAGCCAGTTCGACGACCTGGCCGGCAACCTGAAGACTCTCGGGCTGGCGCCGGCGAGTGCCCCGCTGTTGGGCACTGTGTTCCATGGACTGGTGACTCTGCCGGGCATGCTCGGAGTGATCGTCGCGTCGGTCGGTGCGGCTATCGCCGGTCTGGCCGCCGCGGGCTTTGGGGCTCCAACCTATGCGGTCCTGCTGATCGGGGCATTGGCGTTCGCGGTCAGCCTGACGGTGATCTTCTGGAGCAGCAGCCGCTCGTACCGGTATTACGGGCCGAGCGTCGAGCCGCGCTTTCCGACTCCTAAGGGCTGAGAACCGGACGATTCAACCGTCAGACTGGATGCTCCCATGCTCGAGGTCGAGGGGCTGGCCAAACGCTACGGCGAGGTGCTCGCGCTGCGCGACCTGTCGGTGCGCGTCGATGCGGGCAGCTGCCTGGTCCTGCTGGGTCGCAACGGCGCGGGCAAGACCACGGCGCTGCGCTGCATGGCCGGCGTGCTGGTGCCGACGTCGGGGACCGTAAGGGTCGACGGCACCGACGCCGCCATCGATCCCGCGGCGGTGCGCACCATGGTCGGGCTCATGCCCGAGGTGCCCGGCCTCTACGAGCGCATGTCCGCGCGCACGTACCTCGATTACTTCGGGGCCATCTATGCAGTCGAGCCTTCTTTGCGGCGCCGGCGCGTCGCGGAGCTCCTCGAGAGGTTCGACCTGCTCGATGCCGCCGATCGATGGCTGGGCACATATTCGAAAGGCATGCGCCAGAAGGTCGCGCTGATCCGCGCGACGCTGCACCGTCCGCGCCTGGTGCTGGCGGACGAGCCGACGTCCGCGCTCGATCCGGACAGCGCACGGCGCGCGTGGGACTACTTGAAAGGCCTGCAGAGGGAGGGCTGCGCGCTGGTCATCTGCACCCACAGCATGGAAGAGGCCGAGACGCTTGCAGGCAAGATCGGGATCATGTCCGCTGGACGCGCCCTCGCGGTCGGCGACATGGCCGAGCTGCGGCGGCGATCGGGTCTCAAGACGCGCCGGGAGCTGCGCGAGCTGCCGACGCTGCAGGACATCTACCTCGCGATCGTGGAGAACCACCGTGATCTGGCCGAGCCTCGATCGGCATAAAGCCGGGCTGGTGGCCCGGCGCGACCTACGCGATGCGACGAGCGAGCTGCGCCTCGTCCTCGCGATGGTCGCACTGACGCTCGCGATCCCCATCGCCAGCGCGAGCGGCGTCAGGGCGCTCGCCTACTTCGGCGGCGGCACCGCCGTCGTCAACCGGCTCGCCGTGGTGGGCGCGTTCTTCGTCGTGTTCATCCCCGCGAGCTTCTCGCTGGTGCTCGCGCTCGAGGCGTTCGTGGGCGAGCGCGAACGCACGACGCTCGAGGTCCTGCTGTCCACACCGCTGAAGGAAGCGGAGATCTACGTGGGCAAGGTGGTCGCGGTGCTCGTAGCCTCGCTCGCCCTGTGCTACGGCGGTCTAATCGTTTACTGCATCGCCGCATTCCCCGGCCTGGGCTACTTCCCTCTGGGCGTGCTGGTCGCGCTGGCGCTGTCGACGATCTGCCAGGTGGCGGCGATGGTGGCGGGCGCGGTGATCATCAGCCTCAACGCGCGCACCATGCGCGCGGCCAACGTCATGGCCTCGTTCATCATCCTGCCCATGTCCGTGGTCCTCCAGGTCGAGGCGGCCCTCATCCTGGTCGGCCGCGCCGAGTATCTGTGGGCATTTGCGGCGCTGATGATCGTTCTCGCGGTCGTGCTGCTGCGCATGGGCCTCGCGGGCTTTTCGCGCGAGGCGCTGCTGGCCCGCGAGGTGGGCCTGCGCCAGCCCCTGCAGCGCGCCATCGGTGCGCTGCGCTGGAGCTTCCGGGAGCGACCGGGGATCGCCCGCCTCGTGTGGCTGCGGCGGCTGCCGGTCGCGGTCGCAGCGATCGGGTTTGCGGCCGGCATCGGCGTCGGTTTCGTAGCGGGCAAGACATCGGCCATCCCGAGCCCGGTCGTCAAGCCCGTGCTCTCGAGTCTCCTGAACGCATCGGACGGTGCGACGCAGGGCCAGCAGATCCTTGGCATCTTCGGCCACAACGCCTTGGCGTTCGTGCTCGCGGCCGTGCTCGCCATCTTCACCGCCGGGTTGAGCGGGATTGCGCTGACGTTCCTGCCCGGGTTCTTGCTGGGCTACGCCGCCGCGCTTTCCTCCTGGAGCGTGGCGCTCACCGGCGTGGTGCCCAACGGGCTGGTCGAGATACCCGCCGCCATCGTGGCCGGCGGCCTGGTGATCCAGATTGGCGCGGCCGCCATCCACATGGAGCCGAACGGAGGCTGGACGGCGCGGGTGTTGACCGCCTTTGCCGACTACGCTCGCTCGCTTCGGTGGCTGGTGCCCGCGCTCGCGCTGGCGGCGATCCTCGAGGTCCGCCTGGGCTAGCAGTCAGCTCGGCGCGAAGACCTGCGGCCGGGCGAGCCGGATGCCGACGATCACGGCGCCGGCAACGATCGCCCCGATCGCCATCGCGCTCGGCGCCCCGAGGAGCGAGGCCAGCGCGCCGGCCTGCATGCTCCCGATCGGCCCGACCCCGATGAGCGCCTGCGCGTACAGAGCCATCACGCGGCCGCGCAGGCTGTCCGGCGTGATGGTCTGGATGCGGTTGTTGGCGGTCGCGACGAATGAGATCTGGCAGTAGCCCGCCACGAAAAGGGTGATGAGGGACAGGGCGTAGACGCGCGACACCGAGAAGACCAGCAGCGCCGCCACCCAGATCAGGGCCATCAAGAACTGGCGCCGCGGATCGGAGCCAAGCGATACCGAGAACGCCAGCGTCAGCGCGCCGACCATCGCGCCAAGCCCCATGGACCCCATCAGGAAGCCGAAGCCCTGCGCGCCGACGTGCAGCACCTGGTCGGCGAACAGGGGGATCAGGGTCAGGCGGTTCATCGCAAAGAGCGAGAAGACGGCCACCGCGACCAGGAGCATGCCCACGACCGGCTGCCGGCGTGCATAGGCGCCGCCCTGCGCGATGCGTTCCAGCCAGTGCTCTTCGTGGTGCGTGGACGCGATCGCGGGCAGGTCTTTCATCAGGAGCAGCGCCGCCACCGCCGCGAGATAGCTGACCGAGTTGGCAAGGAAACAGAGCGGCACGCCGACGGCGGCAATGAGAAGACCGGCGATCGACGGTCCGATGACAGCGGCGCCGTTGAAGACGGAGGAGTTGAGCGCGATCGCGTTCATCAGGTCCTGCCGTCCGACCATCTCGATGATGAAGGCCTGGCGCGCGGGCACGTCGAAGAGGTTGATGGTGCCCGTCGCGGCTGCGGCGACGAGGACCATCCAGTACTGCGCGTGGCCGCCGGCAGACAACGCGAACAGCGCGAAAGAGGGCATGGTGAACAGCGACTGCGTGACCAGCAGGACATTGCGCTTGCGAAAGCGATCCGCGACCACGCCTCCGAACTGGCTGCCGAGGAGGACGGGGGTGAATTGCGTGGCCAGGACGAGCCCGACCAGGAGGCCGCTGTGCGTGAGCTGGAGCGCGAGCCAGGGCATGGCGACGCTCTGCATCCACGTTCCGACCGTGGAGATGATCTGCCCGGTTAGAAAGAGCCTGTAGTTCCGGTGCCGCAAGGCCCCGAGCACCCTGGCGGGCGCCAGGCGGGGAGCATCATCGCCGGCTTCCGTCACTCCGCTGATAATCGCAGGGTGACGAAGATTCGAGAGGAGGTCGACATCGATGCACCCGCCGAGCGCGTGTGGGCCGTGGTGCAGGAGGACGTGACGAACGCGCCGAGATGGACGAGTCACGTCGCCAGGATCGAGAAGCTGGACAAGGAACCTCCCGGCAAGGGCACGCGGTACCGCTACCACCTGAACCTCCCCGGCGGTCTGAAGGAGTCGCTCGAGGTGGAGCAGAGCGTCTACAACAAACCGAAGCGTTGTGCTGGAACGTTCGTGCGCGGACCGCTGAGAGGCACGTGGTCGTACAGCTACACGGAGAAGGACGGCTGGACGCATGTCCGGTACGAGATGGACTACGAGCTCACCGGGCTGCTCCGTTTCGCCGGCGGCCTGTTCGCCGGCCAGTATGCGGATGGCATCCGACAGAACATGGATGCACTGAAAAAGTACGTCGAATCAGGCAAGGGACCGAAGGGGTCCAGAACCACCAAGGCCAGATAATCCTTGCTGGCATACGTCTTCAGCCATCGACCTGCGAGCGGCGTCGATGTGCGCGATTACGAGGCGGCGCTGCGGCGCTTCCATGCCGCGCTCGCGAGCGCCCCGCCGCCCGGCTTTCTCGGCTCGTCGACGTTCAAGGTCGGCGATCGCTACAGCGACTGGTACCTGGTCGATGGCTCGGCCGCGCTCGATGCCCTCAACGAGGCTGCCGTCAGCGGGGCGCGCACGCCGGCCCACGACGAGGCCGCGCGCATGGCCGTTGACGGTGTCGGCAAGCTGTACAGCCTCGTCGGAGGGGAGCCTCTATCGGGATCGGGTTTCGAGATCCAGTTCTCCAAGCCGCAGGGGATGGGCTACGCCGACCTTTACGAGCGCATGCAGCCCATCACCAGCCGGCCGGGGATGAGCCTCTGGAGGCGGATGATGGTCCTGGGCCCGCCGCCCGAGTTCTGCCTGGTCGCCCAGTCAGACATCGAGCTGCTGCGCGAGCTCCGGCCCGACGTGCTGCGCCGGGAGCCGATCTGAGCATGCGAGCGATGGCGAAGACCGTGGAGTACGTTCAGAAGAGCGGTGCTGTGGCCGCTCGCACCTATATAGAACGGTGCCGGCGGCCGGTTCGCTACGGCCTGCGGAAGGGGAGCAGCTCCAGCTGCTCGAATCGGTCCTGGACGGCGTCGCGAAGCTCGTTGGAGAGCGCCTTGAGCCGCTCCTGGGCCGGTCGATCGTCGAAGCTCAGAGTGCGGACACGGCGAAGCACCGTCTGCATCGCGTAGAGGCCCGCCGGCTCGTCATTCGTCATTCGCCCGGCCGCGCCGCGAAGGTCGCGCGCGACCTCCTCGTGGTTGTGAGCGCGCAGCCAGCTGCCGAGACGGGATGCGGCCTCCAGCACCCGGGCGGTTTTGGGATTCATGCCCTGCGAGGCCAACACGCGCGGCCGGGCCGGCTGGAACACCGAGAGCGAAGGCCGGCGGCGCGGCCGTAGGGCGCCAAGGCGCCGGACCAGACCTTTCGCGTTCGGACCCATGACCACCAGGACCGCGGCGATGATGAGAAGACCGGCGACCAGACCCGCCAGGACCTCGAGCATTCTCCCTAGCGTACATTCTTACCGGCGTCTCGACAGCGGTTCAATCGGGGTGAGCGATAGTGGCGAGCGGTTACAGGCCGGTTGCGGTCGTCACGGGTGCATCGTCTGGGATCGGCGCCGCCACCGTGGTGGCGTTGGGTCGTCTTGGTTACCAGATCGCCGGCGGCGCGCGACGCGTCGAGCGCGTGCGCAGGGTCGTGGGCGAGTCAGGCGTAGCGCTGCCCCTCGACGTGACCAGGCTCGAGAGCATCGAAGCGTTCGCCGGAGAGGTGAAGAAAAAATTCGGCCGCGTCGACGTGCTCGTCAACAACGCCGGTCTCGCGCGCGGCCTTACTCCAATCGCCGAAGGGCGCGACGAGGACTGGATCGAGATGTGGGAGGCCAACGTGCTCGGCCTGCTGCGAATGACGCGAGCCTGCCTGCCGCTGCTGCGCAAGGCGCGTCACGGTCACATCGTCAACCTCGGCTCGATCGCCGGCTTCGAGACGTACAAAGGGGGCGCCGGCTACACCGCCAGCAAGCACGCCGTCCATGCGATCTCGCGAACGCTGCGGCTGGAGTTGAACGGCGAGCCCATAAGGATCACGGAGATCATGCCGGGATTGGTGGAAACCGAGTTCAGCGTGGTCCGCTTCCATGGCGACCGCGATGCCGCCAAGGCCGTGTACAAGGGTGTGAAGCCTCTCGTCGCCGCCGATATCGCGGACTGCATCGCCTTCGCGGTCACCCGCCCGCCTCACGTGGACATCGACGAGATCGTCGTGCGCCCCATCGCCCAGGCCGCGTCCTGGCTGGTCGCTCGCAAGTCCTAGATTCGTTTCGTCTGGCGTGCCGCACTCAGTGGATGCGGCGCCAGCTCTTGCCACTCCACGCCCACTCGGCCGTGTTCAGGGTGCCTCCGGTGCCGGGCGCTTCATCCAGCCCGCCGAAGACCAGGATCTCGTGTCCGTCGAATGCGGCTCCAAAACCCAGCAGCCTCGGCCCGGCTGTGGTCGTACGCACCGCGGCCCATGTGCCGGCCGACCAGCGCCACAGCTCGAGCTGATTTGAATAAGGTGCGCCCGCCAGCAACCAGAGCGAGTGGCGGTCGGCGACGACAAGGCCTGAGACCGGGAGGCGCTCATTGGTGGCCGCCGCCTCGAGCAGCCAGTCCGAACCTGTCCATCGCCAGGTGTTCGTCATCGCATCTTTGGGGATCGTGAAGCCGCCGAACGCGATCAAGGCGCCAGTGGCGGGGTCGACGCCCAGGCTCGCTCCAAGTCGCGATGGAGGCGAATGCTCTGGATGCAGCTCGCGCCAGCCCGACTTCGACAGCAACCATGTCTCTTCGGCGTTGGCTCCGGCTCCGATCACGAGCACGCCTCCGAGGCTTGGATCATCGATCGCGGTCGGGCCCGCGAGCTTGGGTCCACTTCCAAGCACTTGATTCCAAACACCGCCTCGGAATTCCCAGGTTTCGTGCAGCGCGACGTAAGCGTCCACGTCGGTGGCATCCCAACCGCCATATGCGACGACGCTCGAAGTCGACGGATTCGACGCCAACGCCGGACCGAAAACGGGATGGCCGCGGAAAGCAGGCTCCTGGCTCCAGCACGATCCCGACCACATCCAGGTGGCATCGGAGCTCGGCATGTAATCGAGCCGGTCGAACACCAGAATCCCGGAGCCTGATGGCAGCGTCGCGGCGGTCGAACCGATCGCGGGGAGCCAGGAATGGCACGGTGGCTGCGCGGTGGTTCGCGCGGAAGTGCAGGACGCCAGCAGCAGGGCAGAAGCGATGAGGGACAGGGCGGCCAGCCGGGCGGCGCGCATCTCTAAGTCCTTCTTACTTGATCAGGCCGGCCGCACGGGCCTCGGCGATCGTCATTCAACAGCCTGGGTCGCCATAGTTGCCGCAGCACCCCTGCCGCCGAATGGCTTTGCGCGCGATGTTGCCCAACACCTTCGTTGCCCTTTCGACGGGGCCGTAGTCGCCCGCGCCAAGGTTGACCAGAAAGCCAGGCCTTCCGTTTCCGGTCTTCTTCCTGCTCACTGGTCAATTGTTCTCTCTAATCGGCGTGGCGGGGAGATCCCAGGGAAAAGTCCTCGCTTGTCATTCGTAGTAATTGTTGGCGAATTCGATCCAGCCGGGGTTTGGGCAGCCGCTGGAAGTCTGCGCGTGGGTGCAGTGGACGCCGACGCGCGGGCCGGGATCGATGTAAAGCTGGCCATGGATCACGATGGCGTCACCGGTATGGATCGGTGCATACGCGGCCAGGGTGGTGTTGTGGTCGACCTCGAGCCGTTCGCCGGTGGCCGCCTTGACCTCGAATCGCTCATGTCCTCCCGATTCGACTGGATCGCTGACCACGGTCGCGTCGAACGTGACCTCGGCGCCGCTGCGATCGTTGGCGACGTCCTGGTGAAACCCCTGGTCGTCCGGGGTCTCGCGGCCGCCGCAGGCCCAGGCGCCGGCCAGCAGGACGGCGAGCGTTACGAGGGCGAGCGCCGGCCGCCGGAACCTCACAGGGCGAGCGCTTGCTCCAGCGAGAGCTTGCCGTCGTAGAGGGATCGCCCCAGGATCACAGCCGCCGCCCCCGTTTCGCGAACTCGGCGGATGTCGGTGAGCGACGCAATGCCGCCGCCGTACTGCACGGGCAGCCGCGTCATCGCGAGCACGCCGGCGAGGGTCGCGAGGTCCGGGCCGGCCAGCGTTCCGTCGCGTTCGGTGCAGGTCAGGATCATGCCCGCGAGTGGCAGGACGTTCCAGCGAGGGATGAGCTCCGAGATGTCGAGCGGCTCTGTCTCCGTCCATCCGCTCACCGCGGGCATGCCGTCACGGACGTCGAGCGCGGCCATGACGTGGCCCGGGTACCGGTTCGCGCACTGCGCGAGCACCTCCGGCTCGCGCACCGCCGCAGTGCCCATGACCACCGCGCCGGCGCCGGCTCCGAGCCACGCCTCCACCTGGTCCGCGCTGCGAACACCGCCGGCGACCTGCACCGTCAGGCCGGCTTCGATCACGGATTCGATGATGTCCCGATTCCCCACCTCGCCCCGCGCGGCGTCGAGGTCGACCACGTGCAGACGCACCGCGCCCGCGCGGGCGAAGTCGACCGCGATCGTGGCCGGGTCCTCCGAGTACACGGTTCGCTGCTCGAAGTCGCCCTGGACGAGCCGGACGCAGCGTCCGTTCATGATGTCGATCGCCGGGATTACCAGCACCCCACTATCCTGGCGCTCCGGGCCGGTTTCGCTACCTGTAGTTCGTGAACTGAAGCGGGACGGGGATGTCCTCGGCCTCCCGCAGGTTCTTGATCACCAGCTGGAGCGTGTCCTTGTCTTTGCTGACCACGCGAAGCTGGTCGCCCTGGATCCGCACCTGGACCTTGGCCGAGACGTTCTGAATGCGCTTGCGCAGGTCGCGGGCGAGCTCGTCCGTGATGCCCGCGTTCAGATGCACCTCGATCTGGCCTCGGCCCTTGCCGACGCTCTTGGGATCCCCCGCCTTCAAGAGCTTGGGCGACAGCTGGCGACGCGCGGCCTTCTCGCGCAGGACCTGGAGCGCCGCCTTCGCCCGCTCCTCACTGGCGGACTCGATGATGATGAGCTGGTCCTGGCGGTCGAACAGCGTTTGTGTGTCTTTGAAGTCGAAGCGAGTGCTCACCTCTCGGCGCGCCTGGTCCAGCGCGTTGGTCAGCTCGGCCGGATTGAACTCGGAAACGACGTCGAAGGAGAACTCAGCCACTCGTGTGCATGATCGCGTAGATGCCGGCGTAGACCGCGACAGCGGCCAGCGCGATCCCGATCAATGAGGAGATGACGAGCACCGCCCCGATCCCGGCCGTGCCCTCGTCGAGCGGCTCCAGCGGCGGCCGGTCGTAGGGATCGGGCCCGTAGTCGACGTCGTAGACGCCGTCCGCCCGCGCTCCCTCGACGAGCTCGTCGAGCACCGGCTTGCCGCCTGGGGGAAGCTGCCGGCTGGAGAGGTTGGCGACCGCCTCCCTGAGGTTGTCGCGCGTGCGGCCGAGCTCCGCCACCACCATGTCGAGGGTCTCCGTCGCGGCCGGTGTCGGGTACTTCCGGCGCAGGTCCGCGATGATGCCATAGAGGCTCACGTTCGCGATTGTTTCAGAAGCCGGGGGCCCCGCGCAGGTCGCCCTTACACTTAGACGCGAGATGAGTGTGGAAACGAAATCGAAGGCTGCGTCGAAAAAGACGGTGACCCATCCGAACACATGGGTCTTTTACGAAGGGGAGTTCGGCCGCTACCACGACATCAAGCTGGGCCTCATGACCCATGCGCTCCACTATGGGACCGGATGCTTCGAGGGCATCCGCGCTTACTGGAACCCGAAGCAGGAGCAGCTGCACCTCCTGCAGGCTCCCGCTCATTACGAGCGCCTCCGACGCTCTGCCAACGTCATGCGGATGACCCTTCCGTACTCGACCGAGGAGCTGGTCAACATCACGGTCGAGCTCCTGCGGCGCAATGAGTTCAAGTCCGATGTCTACGTGCGTCCACTTCTTTATGCGTCGAGCGAAGAGATCGGAGTCCGCCTCCACAACCTCGACCACAGCTTTTTCATCTACGCAACTCCCTTCGGCAAGTACGTCGAGGTCGAGTCTGGCATCCGGTGCATGGTCAGCTCGTGGCGGCGCCTCCCAGACCAATCGCTGCCGGCTCGAGCCAAGATCACCGGCTCATATGCGCAGTCGGCCCTGGCGAAGTCGGAGGCGGTCGAATCAGGTTTCGACGAGGCGATCGTGCTCACCGTCGAAGGCCATGTGTCCGAAGGCTCGGCCGAGAACGTGTTCATGCTCAAGGACGGCGTTTTCGTGACGCCACCCGTCACCGACGACATCCTGGAAGGCGTCACCCGGATGCTCTTGATGGGGGTGATCAAGGACGAGCTCGGCAAGCCGGTCGTCGAGCGCAGCATCGACCGCACCGAGCTGTATACATGCGATGAGCTGCTGCTGTGCGGCACGGGCGCCCAGATCTCACCCGTGGTCGAGGTCGATCGCAGGCCGGTCGGAACGGGCGAGGTCGGGGAGTTCACGCAGGAGCTGCAGAGCATCTACTTCAGTGCGGTCCGCGGTGAGTCGCCCAAGTACAAGGACTGGACGATTCCCGTTTACTAGGCCTACCGTGACGCGGCGATGAAGGTAATCGTCGCGCCGAACTCGTTCAAGGGCAGCCTCTCCGCTTCGCAAGCCGCCGCCGCGATCGCCCAGGGCGTTCGACAGGCGCTGCCTGACGCCGAAGTCGTGGAGATACCGGTGGCCGACGGCGGCGAGGGCACGGTCGAGGCGCTCGTTTCAGCGCGCCAGGGCATCTATCGCGAAGTCAAGGTCGAAGGGCCGCTGGGCGATCCCGTTCGAGCCAGCTACGGCCTGATCGATGAAGGCCGCACTGCGGTTGTCGAGCTTGCGTCCGCGAGCGGGCTCACGCTCATCCCGAGCGAGAGGCGCGACCCACGCCAGGCCTCAACCTATGGATTCGGGCAACTCCTCGAAGCCGCGCGGAGGCAAGGGCTCGCCTCGATCATCGCCGGCATCGGCGGCTCGGCGACCAACGACGGCGGGGCCGGCATGGCCCAGGCCCTCGGCTATCGCCTGCTCGACGCCGGCGGCCGCGATCTGCCCCGTGGTGGAGCCGCCCTGGCGCAGCTCGATCGGATCGATCCGTCGGGATTCGATCCTGGCTGGCGATCCGTCAGCGTGATGGTCGCGTGCGATGTCACCAACCCGCTCACCGGACCGCAAGGGGCGAGCTACGTCTACGGGCCGCAGAAGGGCGCCGACCCGGACGCGGTCCGGGAGCTCGACCAGGCCCTGTCGCATTTCGCCGAGGTGATCGAACACGACCTCGGCAGGCAGGTCGCGGACATTCCCGGCGCCGGCGCCGCCGGCGGGGCCGGGGCGGGGCTGGTCGCCTTTCTCGACGCCCGGCTGGTCAGGGGCGCGCCACTCGTCGTTGACGCCAGCGGCTTCGACCAGGCCCTCCGAGGCGCCGGGCTCGTGATCACCGGCGAGGGCCGGGTCGACGGCCAGACCGCTTTCGGCAAGGCGCCCGGCGAGGTGGCCAGGCGTGCCAAGACGGCGGGAATTCAGACCCTGCTGCTGGCGGGAAGCAAGGGTCCAGGCTGGGAGACCCTGAGCTCGATGGGCGTCACCAGGGTCGTCACGCTGGTCACAGATGGCGATCCAGAAGGTCACAATCTGCAGGTCCTCATGCATCATGCAGCCCCGGAATTGACCCGCGCCGCCGCCCGCGCCGTTCAAGAATTGTTGTGACGGACGAGCCTGCAGACAAGACCAAGGTAGGGCTCGAGCCGACCGACGTCGAGCTGGTCCGCGCTTACCGCACCGGCGACACACGCGCATTCGAGGAGCTGCATCGCCGTTACGTCGCGTCGATCTACCGGCTCGTCCGCCGCAAGCTCGGCGATGCGCTGCTCGCCGAGGACATCGCGCAGGAGACCTTCATGAAGGCCCTCCGGATGATGGACCGCGTCGACGATTCGTTCAACTTCGGCGGCTGGGTGCACACCGTCGCCCGCAACCTGTGCTTCGACGAGCTGAGGCGGCGCCAGCGCGACCTGAGGGCCGAGGGATCCGACGAGCAGGAGGACGAGTTCCTGGCCAACCTTCCCTCGACCTCCCGCAGCTTCGACCCGGTCGACGTGCAGGAGTCGAACGAGACCCGAAGGCGGGTCTGGGCCGTCGCGCAGCGCTTGCCCGAGAAGTACCGGCTCGTGCTCACTCTGCGCGAGCTCCAGGACCTCAGCTACCGCCAGATCGCACACACTCTGAAGATGTCGGAGAGCGCCGTCGAGACGCTGCTCTACCGTGCCCGCCTCCGCTTCAAGGAGGAATACCTCGCGGCCGAAGGTGCGGCCGAGCTGACCCATGAGGAGGTGGCCCCATTGCTAGCGCCCTACCTTGCCGGCAAGCTGCGTCGCAACCAGGCTGAGGCCGTCCGCAGGCATATAGCCTCCTGCGCCAAGTGCTCGCGGCGTCTGGGCCGCCGGGCCGTTCGCAGGACTCCCGCCGAATGAGGGTTAGTAGAGTAGGTGATGCATTGGCCAAGGTAGTCGTCCGCTTTTTCGACGATGAGACCCTCGAGGGGGTCGCCCGCGATCTCGATTTCGACGAGCCCGACTTCCTGGTCGAGGTCGACGATGCGGGCGGGCTGGAGAACAACGAGACGGCGTGGATCCCGCTCACTGCGGTCAAGTGGGTGGAGCTGCCCCGCGATCCGAACCTGGCCTCGGAGACCCCGACCCGCAAGGTCGCCATTCGTTTCCTCGACGGCGAGGTGCTGCGTGGGCATCTCGACGGCACCCTCGAACGCCACCGATACGGGGTCGTGCTCCACCTTCACGGCGAGCAGGCCGACAGCCCGATCCGCAAGCTCGGGATCCCGTTCTCAGCCGTCAAGGCGCTTTTCTTCATCCGCGAGTTCGACGCCCGGGGCGAGGACGCGGGGACGGCGTCGGACGCCTACCTGGCCCGCCGGACCATGGCGCCGCTCCTCGATGTGCTCGAGGAGATGGACATGCTCACGCGGCTGCATCGCGACGGGCTGCTTTCGGACGACGAATACGCCAGCAAGCGGACGCTGGTGCTGGAGAGGCTGTAGCTAACTCTTAGGGGTCGGCCGCCAGGAGGTCCCGTCCCACCAGTACGCCCCGTCCGGGGAGCGGGGCGCCGTTGCCGGCGCCTCGGCCGCGGCGTTGCGCCACCGTGCGCCGTCCCACCAGTACGCCCCGTCCGGCGACATCGACTGAATGCCCGCGACCGCGATCACCGGGCGCCGCCGGCGGATCACCAGCAGGATCAGGATCGTCACCCCCAGCGCCAGGACGATGAACACGACGCCGGCGATGATGCCGATGCTGCGGAACAGATCGTTCAACGCCTGGCCGGCGCCAGCCGGCACCACCGAATGCGCAGGGGCGGCCGCGTACTCGGAGGCGGCTTGAGCGATGGTCGCGGCCGTCAAGTCGCTCGTGAACGACTCCATATGGACGATGAACACGAGATTGCCCTTGAAGAAGTCGACTCGGTACTGGGTGTTGCTGCCGTCGGGTGTGGTGAGGACGGCGCCATATGAATTCGGCACGATCGAGGTGTTCGGGATGTCGCGTCTGTATTGGGGGTCGTTCTTGGTGCCGCGTACGAGTGCCGAGTACCAGGACCGTGAGCCGCTCAAGTCGCGGAACTCGAAGACGCGCTCGACCAGCAGATCCTGAGAGCGCTGCTGCTCCCACTCGGCTGCAAAGCCCCGCGTGAACCCATACAGGTTCAGGCCCAGCTCGGTGCTCCCGGGACTCACTCCCCGCGCCTTGAGAAAAGCCGCGTAATCGTGGGCGCTGAACGGGCCGACAAGCGTGGTCGCCGAAGGGCTGAAAGCGTTCCAGTCCGCCCCTGGCGTCTGCGCCAGCAGCGTGCTGAGGTCGGTGGGCGGCGTGACGGGGGTGGCGCCCATCGCCCCCGCCGAACCCAGCAGCATCACCAGAGCCCCGGCGGCACCAAGAAGCGCTCGGCCGCCCACGGTTGAAGTCTAGGGCGGGGGTTGGCAATCGGACCCCGGCGTAGAATTCGATCCGTGGCCGAACGCAACGGTTCGCGCAATGGCGATCGCGCCGTCAAGGGCTCGTTCAAGGTCAAGGCGGGGCTCGCTCAGATGCTCAAAGGCGGGGTGATCATGGACGTGGTCACTCCCGAGCACGCGCGCATCGCGCAGGACGCGGGCGCCTGCGCCGTGATGGCCCTCGAGCGCGTACCCGCGGATATTCGCAAGGAGGGCGGTGTGGCGAGGATGTCCGATCCGACGCTCATACGCTCGATCATGGAATCGGTGACGATCCCGGTCATGGCCAAGTGCCGGATCGGCCATTTCGTCGAGGCGCAGATCCTCGAGGCCCTCGGAGTCGACTACATCGATGAGTCAGAGGTGCTCACGCCCGCCGACGAGGAGAACCACATCGACAAGCACCCGTTCAAGGTTCCGTTCGTCTGCGGATGCCGCGACCTGGGTGAGGCCCTGCGGCGCATCGCCGAGGGTGCGGCGATGATCCGCACCAAGGGTGAGGCCGGCACGGGCAACGTGGTCGAAGCCGTGCGCCACGCGCGCGCGGTCAATGCCGGCATCCGCAAGCTGCATGGGATGAACCAGGCGGAGCTCGTGCACGAGGCCAAGCAGATCGGAGCGCCGGTCGAGCTGTTGGCCGAATGCCGGCGCCTGGGCCGGCTGCCTGTCGTCAACTTCGCGGCCGGCGGCATTGCGACTCCGGCGGACGCCGCGCTGATGATGCAGCTGGGCGTGGACGGCCTGTTCGTCGGGTCGGGCATCTTCAAGTCCGAGGACCCCTTGAAGCGTGCCAAGGCGATCGTGGCCGCCGCGACCTACTTCGACAAGCCCGAGGTTCTCGCGGAGGTTTCCGCGGGACTGGGAAAGGCGATGCCCGGGCTGGAGATCCCCGCCATCCCAAAGGACGAGCTGCTCGCTGCCAGAGGCTGGTAGTCGGCGGGCGCTCGCCCGGCGCTCCTCGATGAGGCGGGAGCGCAAAGGCGCTCCTGTGATCGGGGTCCTCGCGATGCAGGGTGCGTTTGCCGAGCATGTCCAGGCGCTCGAAGCCTGCGGCGCCAGAACGCGCCTTGTCAAATCGGCCGATGACCTCGGCGGGCTCGACGGCCTGGTCCTGCCGGGCGGCGAGAGCACGACCATGACGATGCTGATGGAGCGCGTCGGCCTCCTCGAACCACTGCGCTCCGCAATCGCGGGCGGCCTGCCGACCCTGGCGACATGCGCGGGGATGATCGTGCTTGCCCGCGAGGTGACCGACGGCATGGCCGGCCAGCAGGGGATGGGCCTGCTCGACATCGCGGTGAGGCGCAACGGCTACGGACGCCAGGTCGACAGCTTCGAAGCGAGCCTGCACATCGCGGGTTTCGACGGCAAGACCTTCCCCGGCGTGTTCATCAGGTCGCCGCTCGTGGAGTCGACCGGCACCGCCGAGGTGGTCGCCACCCACGACGGCCGTGCCGTGGCCTTGCGCCAGGGCTCGATCCTCGCGCTGTGCTTTCACCCCGAGCTGACGAGCGACCGCAGGCTGCACCAGGAGCTCGTGCGGATGGCCTCCGCCCGATGAAGCTGCGCGCCGCAAGCGTGCTCGACCTGTCGCGCATCGAAGAGATGCACCGCTCGGCCGACAGTTCGATGAGCTCGACGGATCCGCCCGCGGCGAGGTTGTGGTCGCTGCTCAGCTCCACGCTGTCGGCATTCCTGCCCCTATCGCAGGAATCCCTCATCTATGTCGCCGAGGTGGGCGGCAAGGTGGTCGGCTACGTGCAGGCTTCTGGCCAGCAGCGCAGCCTGGAGCTCTCGCGGGCGAAGGTCCTGCAGGTGCTGAATCTGCAGGTAGCGGACGGTTCGGATACTGACGAGGTCGCGCCGGCTCTGGTCGACCACCTGTGCAACCAGGCGCTCGAGCGCGGGGCACAAAGGCTGTTCGTGCGTCTGCCGGAGCGCGACCCGCTGCTGCCGGTCTTCAGGCTCCGCGGCTTTCGCCAGTACGCCACCGAGGTGGTCGTGTACGCGGAGAAGCCTGGACAGCGGATGGCCGCGTCCCCCGAGGGTGCGCGCCAGGTGCGGCGCGGCGACGGGCGCGGGCTCTACCAGCTGTACCGAAAGGTCACGCCGCAGGGCGTGTCCCAGCTCGAGGCGCCCACATACCGCGACTGGCGGGCACTTCACGGCGATTGGACGGGGCGGCTCGCGCCGCGCGGATCCAACAAGGACGAGGTCGTGGTCGACCGGATCGAGCTGGTTGGCTGGGTGAAGGTCGAGCGCAGCTCGGGCGCGCGCCCGAGCACGCTCAGCTTCATGGCTCTGCCCGAGAGGCCGCTTCCCGACGAGCTTGCGGATCTCGGCCTGTCCCTGCTTGGCGCTGCGGACGCGCCGGCCTGGTCGAGCCTTCGCCACTATGATTCGCACATGATCGACGCCCTGCGAGGGCGTGGGTTCAGCGTCCTTCTGACGCAGCTCCTCCTGGTCAAGGAACTGGCCGTCCGCGTGCCCGTCCGGGAGAAAGGTCTGGTGCCCTCGCTCGCATGAAGAGCCAGCGCGACCTTTCGAACCGCGCCGCCAACTGGGACGAGGAGATCGAGCTCCTGGCCCGCGCGCTGCCTACCGACCTGGCGCGCGCGCTGCACGAGCGCACAGATCCGCGTGAGCTGCTGGAGATCGTCCTCGATCTCGGCCGTGAGCCGGAGGCGCGCGTGCCTGGACGCGAGGTGCTGCTGGCGGACCGGCCTGTCTCGGGCTCCGATCTCGACCACGTCGCGAACAACGTCGGACAGTTCGGCGACGACAATCGCGCCGGCATCGAGCGCACCCTCCACCGCGTCTCGGCGATCCGCAACCGTTCCGGTCGGATCACCGGGCTCACGATGCGCGTGGGGCGTGCGGTCACCGGCACGGGCGAGATCATCCGCGACATCGTGATCAGCGGCCAGAGCATCCTGCTGCTCGGCCGGCCCGGCATCGGGAAGACCACGATCCTGCGGGAGTGCGCCCGGCTGCTCGCGGACGAGCTGCGCAAGCGCGTCGTCATCGTCGACACCTCCAACGAGATCGGGGGCGACGGCGACATCCCGCACCCCGGAATCGGGCGCGCACGTCGCATGCAGGTGCGCACGCCGCTGCTGCAGCACGCGGTGATGATCGAAGCCGTCGAGAACCATATGCCCGAGGTCATCGTCATCGACGAGATCGGAACCGAGCTGGAGGCCGCCGCAGCCCGAACCATCGCCGAACGTGGCGTGCAGCTCATCGCGACCGCGCACGGCCAGACCCTGGAGAACCTGCTCGTCAACCCGACGCTGAACGACCTCCTCGGTGGCATTCAGAGCGTGACCCTGTCGGACGAGGAGGCGCGCCGCCGGGGCACCCAGAAATCGGTGCTGGAGCGCAAGGCGCCGCCGACGTTCGACGTCCTCGTCGAGATCCAGGACCGCGATCGCGTCGCCATCCACATGCCGCTGGCCGACATCGTCGACACCGCGCTGCGCGGTCCGATGCTCACGCCGAAGATCCGGCTGCGCACGCGCGAGGGTCGCGTCATCTCCAACGTCGATGTCCCCAATGTCGTCGCAGCCGAGCCGTCGACGCCCACCGCTTCCACCAGCAAACCGCTCGGCATCTTTCCATATGGCGTCAGCCGCCACCACGTCGAGCAATCGATCCGCGAGCTCGAGCTGCCGGTGCGAGTGCTGGGCAACCTCGACGGCGCGGGGGCGGTCCTGACGCTCAAGAATCACTATCGCCGCCGGCCGGACAGCCTGCGCCAGGCGGAGAGCCGGGGGCTGCCGATCCACATCCTCAAGAGCAACTCCGCGAACCAGGTTCGCGATGCGCTCTCGCGCATCTACGGGGTCGACAAGCACGACGAGGCGACGACTCGCGCCCTGGCGGAGGCGGCCGCCGCCATCAAGACCGTGAAGACGACCCTACGACCGGTGGAGATCGCGCCCCAGAATGCGTACCTGCGCCGCCTGCAGCACCAGCTAGTCGCGGAGAACGAGCTCTCCGCGCGGAGCACCGGCAAGGAACCTCAGCGCCGCCTGCGCATCACGCCCGCCCCCGAAGAGCCAGTCGTCTAGGTGGCGCGCGGCCTTTTTATCACGTTCGAGGGGCCCGAAGGGTCAGGCAAGACCACGCAGGTCGAGCTTCTCGGCCAGGCACTCGCCAACCGGGAACCTGTCCTCGTGCGTGAGCCCGGCGGCAATGAGCTCGGCGAGCGCATCCGCGAGATCGTCCTCTATGGGGCCATGGAGCTCGACGCCGAGGCCGAGATGTACCTGTTCATGGCCGCGCGGAGGCAGCTGATCGCCGAGGTGATCGGTCCCGCGCTTGCGGCGGGCCAGATCGTCGTCGCCGACCGGTACCACGACTCCACGCTCGCCTACCAGGGTGGCGCTCGCGGCGTGCCGACGACGTGGCCGCAGACCTTTCCTCGACCGGACCTCACGTTCCTACTGTCGGTCCCGGTCGAGAGCGGCCTCGAGCGGCTCGCCAAGGCCGGCAAGAAACCGGACCGGGTCGAGAACGAGTCGGTCGAGTTCCACAAGAAGGTGGCCGCGGCCTACGACCGCCTCGCCGAGGTCGAACCGAAGCGGTTCGCGCGGCTGGATGCGACCGGCTCGCGCGACCACATCCACCAGGCGGTCATGGAGCGCCTGAGGCCCCTGCTCGACGGGCTCGGATAGGCGTCCATTTCGGCTGCGCGCTCCTATACTCGAGTCGGGTTCACACCCCATGAAGACCACGCTGCAGGCGAGCATCAGCATCGAAGCAGCCGCGTGGAACCGCGTCCGCAGCCTGGCCGCGCTCAAACAGCGGCCCCTTCCGGACGTGATCGGTGAGCTCCTCGACGAGGCTTCGGCCGAACCCGAGCCCGATGTGCCGAAGATCGACGAGGTGTACGAGCCACCGGCCTTCCTGCGGTTGTTTCTCCGCCGTCACCCGGAAGTGAGGCCTCCGCAGGACTAGCGCGGTAGACTCCGACCCCCAATGATCAGGGTCGAGGGCCTTCGCAAGAGCTTCGGGGACGTCCGGGCGGTGGATGGCGTGGACCTGCGCGTCGAGCGCGGCCAGGTCCTGGTGCTGCTCGGCCAGAACGGCGCGGGCAAGTCGACCACGCTGCGCTGCCTCGGCGGCATCCTGCGCCCGGACGCGGGGACGATCGAGCTCGACGGCCTGGCCCTGCCGGAGAAGCTCGACGAGGTTCGCGCCCGCCTGGGGGTCGTGCCGGACCAGGCGCGGCTGTACGGCCGCAACACCGCGCTCGAATACCTCGACCACTTCGGCTACCTGTACGGCATGCCGGCCGGCGTGCGCGCCAGGCGCATTGCCGAGCTCCTCGAGCGCTTCGAGCTTGCGGACCGCACCGACACGATCCTCGCCGCGTACTCGCGCGGCATGGCCCAGAAGGTCGCCCTCATCAGGGCCACGCTCCACGACCCCGACTGGATCTTCTGCGACGAGCCGACGGCCGGCCTCGACCCCGTCGCCGCCGCGGACATGCGCCGCTATCTCGGCGAGCAGCGGGCGCGCGGCGCCGCGTTGATCGTCACCACGCACGTGCTCGGCGAGGCCGAGCTGATGGCGGACCGCATCGCCATCATGCGACGCGGCGTCGTCGTGACCCACGGCACCCTCGACGAGCTCAGGCGCGGGGCCGAGGCGGGTCGGCGCTTCGCGGTCCGCCTGAGCAGGACGCCGAACGATGTCGAGCCATTGCGGCTATGGCTGGCCGACAACGCGGTCTCGTTCGAGCTCACGGGCGACCGCCTGAGCTACAGCCTCGACTGGCAGGCATCGATCGGGGACCGCGCCGACTTCGCGGCCGAGCTGCAGAGGCGGCTCGCCTCCGAAGGCGCGCCCTACTTCGAGCTCGAAGAAGAGCAGGTCAGCCTCGAATCGGTCTACCTGAAGGCGATGGAGGAGCCGTTGGCGCCGCGCACCGAAGCGCCGCCGGCTGTTGCCCGCGTCGTCTCGGGCATCAGCGCTCCGCGAATGTTCGGATCGCTGCGCTCGCAGGGTCGCCTGCTCCGGCACTCGCTGCCGTTCTACGTGAGCTCGTGGTGGCGCCGCGGCGATCTGAGCTGGGTCCTGTACCTCAACGCCTTCGTGCTGCTGCTGGTGGCCGGCACCTCCCTGTTCGGACAGCTGCCAGGGGTCGCGGGGCTGGTCGCGCAGAAATTCAGCGGCGGCCCTGCGCTCCAGGCAGGCCTCCTCCTTCCGCTGTTCTTCATGTCGTTCGCGCTGCTGGAATCGATCAAGAGCTCCATCGGGATCTGGTGGGAGAAGGCGCAGCAATCGCTGGAGGTGCTCCTCTACACGCCCCTCGACGACCCTTCGCTCATCTGGCTCGAGGTGCTCCCGGGCGCGGTCGTGAGCACCGTGTGGGTGACGCTGTGGATGGCCGCGGGCATGGCGCTCCTGTCGTTGTTCGGCCAGACCGCGCCCTGGGACCTGCTGCCGGTGTTCGCTTTCGTCGCCGCCGTCACGTCGTACTGGGCCGCGATGGGCCGCATGCTCGGCTTCATGCTCTTCCCGCGCGAGGGAGCGGCGGGCGGGGCGTGGTCCTTCCTGCTGTCGCCGGTTTCCGCGGCCGTGGCTGACCTTCCTCTGGCCCTGTTCGTCTTCCGCTCGCCGCTGGCGGTGGGATCGCTGCTGCTGCCGATCACCGCATGCTTCGCGCTCACGATCCTATGTGGGGCGACCTTCGATCGCGAACGCCTGATGGAGACCGGCATCGGGTTGAGGCGAAGGCGGCGGACCTGGCTGCCGCTTGCGGTCGTACGCCGCAACGCGGCCGCCATCGTGGCCGGCCTGCTGCTGGCGATCGCGCCTGCCGGAATCGCGGCGGCCATCACCTCCGACGCGGGTTGGCATTCGTGGGCGCAGGTCGGGGCGGCGGTTCGCGGCCAGGTGCAGACCGATCCGCCGGCGCGGATCGCCGCCGAGCCGGTCGCCAGCAAGACCTCGCAGGCCAGCGGAGCGACGATCGCGGCCGCGGGGCTGGCCGGGATCGTGGCGACGCTCGCCCTGATGCTCGCGCTCGTGGTCGTGAGCTTTGCCGCCTTCTTCCTGCTCGGCGCGCCGGCGGTGCTGGGCGTCATCTCTGCCGCGATCGTTTGGGGGACGCAGCTCGGCTTCGGCGCCTCGGCGCCGCTCCAGGCCTGGCTGGCGGGCGCGGGCGGGATAGCGCTCCTGGCGCTCGCGCTCAACACGGGCTCGGCGCTGCCCATCTACTGGTCGCTCGTATTCGGTTCGGGCCGGCGCCTCGACCGGCTCCGAGAAGCCTGGTCCGGTTACTGGTCGCTCTACCGCGGCATCGTCATCCCGGCCTGCGCGCTGTTCGGGATCGTCGTGTTTCGCCTCCTGTCCGGCGGCTAGACGGCGGCGTTTGGCCTCAAGATTGCAGGCGGCATGAAGCGGCTGCTGGTGGTGCTGATCCTGCTGACCGTCGCATGCGGCGGCAGCCCCGCGCAGTCGAGGGGGTCGCCCACCGCCGGCGCAACCGCTTCGCCGGCGGCCAACCCGTCGCCGCTGCCGCCGTTCCCCAGCCCAACACCCGGGGGCCCAACCCCACCGTCGCCGCTGGCGATCGTGTGCACATCGCAGATTCCCGCAGGCCACCAGCTCGCCCTGGTGACGCTTCATGGAGTCTCGGGCATCGTGGTGCGCGACGTGACGGACATCGCTCATCCCGTCACCCGCTGCGGCCTGAGCGGCGGCGCTTACCTGCGATTCATCAGCTCGACGCGAATCTCGTATATCGTCACGGCAAGCGGCGACCAGGGCGCGGCCGGCGCCCTCTACATGGTCGACCTGAGCACGAGCACGACTTCGCTGGTGCGCGCTTGGAGCACTGGCGGCTATGCGAGCTGGGTGTACGCGTGGAGCTCCGACGGCCAGAAGCTCTCGTACCTGAGCTCCGACAGCGCGGGCATCAAGTGGCATCTCCTGTCGGCCGCCGGCGACAAGACCCTGAGCAGCCTTGGCACGGTTCCAGCTCGCGGTGTGTCACTGGACAACGACGACGCCATGGTCGGCTTCTCCGCGGATGGGCAGTATGTCGCCGTGGAGGAGACCTTCACGACCCAGAAAGGCGCCGCCACCGGCACTCCGCCGATCCAGATCGTCCGGCTCTCGGACGGCAAGCTGGTCTACAGCCGCGCCGACGGCACCATGGGCGCCTGGGGGGCCACCGGCGCGCGCTTCTATTTCCGCACCACCGCCGGCGTGCAGGTGTGGGAGGCGACAGGCAAGGTGCAGAGCGTCTCGGCAGGACTGCAGTGGATTCGTCCATGGCCGAGCTCGGACGGCAACCACATCGCCTTCACGTCGCTCAACGCGCAGGGCAACCACCAGGTGGGCATCATCGACACGAGCATCGGCAACATCGCGGTTGCCTCGACCGAGCCGCGTACCAATCCGGGCTTCCTCACATCGACCCTCGTGTGGTACGCGGGCGAGACGCGGTGCACGACGACCACCCCGTGCGGCTTCGGTGGGCCCGCCCTGACGGGCAGCACCTATCTCTACGACATCGCCGGCGTCGAGAGCGGCTCCATCGATACCGCGTTCTACGATTCCTGGCCGCACAACGCGGGGCAGTCGTAGCTACAGGTCGAGGGATTGGGCCACCAGCTCGCGGTGGTAAGTCGCGTCGCCTAGGGTGACCTCTGAGGCCTTCGCGCGCTTGAAGTAGAGGTGCATGTCGTGCTCCCACGTAAACCCGATGCCGCCGTGGACCTGGATCCCGTCGCCGGCCACCTTGCGGTAGGCGTCCGACACATAAGCCTTCGCCATCGACGAGGCGAGCGAGCGATCCGGCGCGTCGGCGTCCACCGCCCACGCGGCGTAGTACGTCGCCGAGCGCCCGCTTTCCGAGAGCACGAGCATGTCCGCCAGCTTGTGAGACACGGCCTGGTAGATGCCGATCGGTTTCCCGAACTGGTGCCTGGTCTTGGCGTAGTCGGTCGAAGTCTCGAGCACCTTCTGGGCGCCCCCGACCATCTCAGCGCATAGCGCCGCCGTCGCCCAATCCAGGGCCCGCTTCAAAGCCGGCCATGCCTTGTGCGGAGCGCCCATCAGCGAATCCGCATCGAGCTCGACCCCATCGAAGCGGACCTCGCTCCAGCGCCTGGTCATGTCCAGCGTCTGCAGCTGCTGCACCGACATACCCTTAGGCTTGCCCTCGACGAGGAACAGGGAGATGCCTTCCTCGCCCTCGCCTCTTGTGCGGGCCGCCACCACCATGTAGTCGGCGTTCTGCGCGTCGGGGACGAAGAGCTTGACGCCCTCGAGCCGCCACCCGCCACCGCTCGGTCTGGCCTCGAGCGTCACGCCGCTCGCATCCCATCGCGCGGAAGGCTCGGTGAGGGCAAGCGTCGCTCGCGCTTCGCCCGAGGCGATGGCGCTCAACGCCTTCTTCTTCTGAGCCTCGGTGCCGGCCTCGATGATCGCCGGCACGGCAAGCCCCATCGTCGCGAAGAACGGGCCCGGCAGCAGGGCGCGGCCGGCCTCCTCGAGCACCACGATCAGGTCCAGGAAGCTGCCGACGCCGCCATATTCCTCGGGGATGCCCAGGGCGGTCCAGCCCAGGCCGGCGAGCTTCGACCACAGAGCCGGGTCGTACGCGTCGGACCCCTCCATCAGCTTGCGGACCACCTTCGGCGGGCACTCCTTGGCGAGGAAGTCGCGAGCTGAGCGTCGGAGCATCTCCTGCTCCTGGGAAAAAGCAAAATCCATGGCGGCCTTCGAAGTGTAAGACCGGCCGTCAGACGGGCGGGGGCAGCTCCTTGGGCTCCTCTGGGGCGGGCAGCTCCGCAGGCTCGTCGGGCGCCGGCAGCTCCTTTGGCTCGTCGGTCGCTTTCGTCGCGGCGGCTGAAGCCTCGGCCGCGGCTGGAGTCGCGGCCGCCGGCGGTTCGGGCGCCTTCGCCGGCGGCTGCGAGGGCCAGAGGGCCGGCTGCGTGCCTGTCCCGCCCGGACGGCGGCGGTACAGCACGAGCAGCCCATAGAAACCGACGAATATGGCCAGCACGCCGCAGAAGGTGGCCACGCCGAGGCCGCTGTTCTCGCCGCTGGTGAGAGGCTGCTCGAACCCAACCGGGCAGTGGGCGGGCGCGGGCGGACAGGTGCCGATGACGGCGAGCCGCAGCGGGACGGCCAGCATCGTGAGGATTCCGTACACGATCGCAAGGCCGGCGACGAAGTAAAGGCTGACGGCAACCGGCCGGCCCTGGCGGTACATGAACGCGTCGGCGCCGAATGCGATCGCGGCGAGACCGAACGGGATGATGACGTTCGCGAGACGGCTGTGGCCGCCGGCGGTGAGGGCTATCGGGGCTACAGCGCCGATGGCGACGACCCCGGCCGCCGCCCAAAAGGCCCACTTCACGCGCTGGTCCGTATCGCCGGGATCCGTACCGATCACGGCCGGTCAGTTTAGACGGCCGTCTCCGCTTCCTTGGCGGGTTCGGCACGCGATCGTCCCGCGGCCACGTGCACTGTCTGCCGCAGCGGAAGCTCCGGGATGAAAAGAGTCGCGATGAATGCGATCACGATCATGGCGAGGCCGGCGACGAAGACGGGATGAAGCGCATCCGAAAGCCCGTGCCGGATGCCCGCCGCGATGGCGGGCGGCAGGTGCTGGAGCTGCGTCGGATCGAACACCGAGCCGGCGTTCGCCGACTGGCCCGACGCCTGGAACTTCTGCAGGACGCTCGCGGGGATGTATTTCGCCATCGACGACGCCAGCCCCTGGGTGAGGATCGTGCCCATGATGGCCAGGCCAAGCGCGGAGCCCATCGAGCGGGAAAGCTGAGTGGCCGAGGTCGCGACCGCCATGTCTGCGCGGCTGACCGAGTTCTGAACGATCAGGGTGTAGGTCTGCATGGTCGTCCCGAGCCCGAGCCCGATGAGGATCATGGATTCGACCAGGGTCTGGTTGGTGGTGTTGACGTCGAAGGTCGTGATCATGAAAGCCGGCGGCCATCAGGCCGAGCCCCGCCAGGATGGGCACCTTGTATCGCCCGGTGCGCGAGATGAACTGGCCGCTGACGATGCTGCTCACCACCATCGCCAGCAGCATGGGGACCAGGATCTCGCCGGAGTTGGTGGCGCTGTTGCCGATCACTCCTTGCACGAACACGGGCAGGAAGAAGATGGCGCCGAACATGGTCATGGCCACGCCGATGCCCGCGATGTTCGAGAACGCAAAGATCCTGCTCTTGAACAGGTGCAGCGGCAGGACCGGCTCCGGCGCGCGCCTCTCGACCCAGACGAACGCCGCCAGGAGCACGAGCGCCGCCGAATAGAGGCCGATGATCTCCCACGAGCCCCACGCGTACTGCCCGCCGCCCCATACGGTGGCCAGCAGCAGGCATGTGATGCCGAGGGAGAGCGTGATGCTGCCGGCGACGTCGATCTTGTGCTTGCGCCGCTCGTTGGGCACGTGCATGTAGAGCGCGACCACCAGGAGCGTGAGCGCCGCGAAGGGAATGTTCACGAAGAACAGCCAGCGCCACGAGTAGTGGTCGGTGATGAAGCCTCCCGCCGCGGGACCGACAATCGACGCCAGCCCGAACGAGGCGCCGATCATGCCCTGGTACTTGCCGCGCTCCCGCGGCGAGATGATGTCGCCGATGATCGCCTGGGACAGCGGCATGATGAACCCCATGCCCGCGCCCTGGACGAAGCGCGCGAAGACCAGGAACCAGAAGTTGGGCGCGATGCCCGACAGCGCCGAGCCGGCCGCGAACACGACGATGCCGGTCATGTAGAGCGGCTTGCGGCCGTAGACGTCGGATAGCTTGCCCGCCACCGGGACGACGATCGTCGAGGCCAGCATGGCCGAGATCGGAATCCAGCTGTAGTCGGCGATGCCGCCGAGCTCGGCCACGATGGTGGGCAGGGCCGGCGCGACCAGGGTCATGTTCAGCGACGCGATCAGCGACCCGAGCATCAGCCCCGCGAACACCGCGAGGACGGCTCGATCGACGCCCTTCTTCTCGGGCATGGTCGTAGAGCTGCGGGCGGCGACGGCGGTCATACGGCCCTGCTCTCGACGGCACGGTGGCGGTGGGATGCCACCTCGGCGAGGGCGCGCCAGCCGTGCGCCAGCGCGGCCAGGTCCTCGGGCGACAGCTGCGCCATCCACCGCCGGAGAAGGAGGTGACTCCCCTCGCGGAGCTCCGTCACCAGCTGGATGCCGGCTCGCGTGAGGGTGAGCAAAACCCTCCGGCGATCGGCGGTGTCCTCGTTCCGCTCGACGTACCCGGCCCGAACGAGGCGGTCCGCGAGGACGCTCGCCGCGGGAAGGCCGATGCCAAAGAGCTCCGCCAAGCGGCCCACGGTGGCCACTTCCTCATCGCGAAGCAGGTAGATCGCGCGGAGCTGCTGCATCGAGATGTCGAGGTCCCTCCATCGGCCGGCCGTGGACGTGAGGAGCGCTCGGTGAAGTTTCCTGTAGGCGGCGAGCGCCTCGTCGACTGAGCCCCCAGTCATAGTTGCATTTTACCAAACTATTCGGTAAATCGAAACCTTTGGAGGCGGGCTTTAGCGGCTGCGCGGGAGCCCGAGCACCCGCTCGGCGAGGATGTTGCGCAAGACCTCTGACGTCCCCGCCTCGATCGTGTTGGCGCGCGAGCGCAGAAACTGGTACTTCCAGCCGTCGCCGTCTCCCACCTGTCCGGCGGGGCCCGCGACGTCGACCGCCGTCTCCGCCATCTGCTGGTTGAGCTCCGACCACATGAGCTTGAGGATCGAGCCCTCGGGCCCCGGGACGCCGTTTCGCTTCATGGCGGTGACGGCCCTGTAGCCGTTCAGCTGCAGCGCGCGTGCCTCGATCGTGTACCGGGCGATCTTCTGGCGTACCAGGGGATCTGACCCACGACCCAGCTTGCGCGCGTGGTCCGCGAGCTCTGCCGCGGTGATCTGCGCCCGCGTCGCGAGGGCCATGCCCAGCGTGCCGCGCTCGTGCAGGAGCGTGGTCATCGCCACCGCCCAGCCGCTGCCGGCCTCGCCCAGGACCTGCGACTTGGGCACCTTGACGTCCTTGAAGAAGATCTCGTTGAACTCCGCGTCCCCTGTGATCTGAACGAGCGGCCGCACCTCGACGCCGGGACTCTCCATGTCGACGAGCAGGTAGGTGAGGCCGTCGCGAGGGTTTGCTTCCTTGCGCTCGCGCGTCAGCAACATGCACCACCGGGCGACGTGGGCCAGCGTCGTCCACACCTTCTGGCCGTTGACGAGGTAGTGGTCGCCCTTGTCCTCGGCGCGCGTCTGCAGACCGGAGAGGTCGCTGCCGGCGTTCGGCTCGCTGAACCCCTGGCACCAGATCTCCTCGCCCGCGAGCAGCGGCGGCAGGTAGCGCTTCTTCTGATCCTCGGTCCCGTGGGTGATCACCACCGGGCCGCCCATGCCCAGCCCGATCACGTTGATCGGTTCCGGCGCCTGGGCGAGGATCATCTCGTCGTTGAAGATGAGCTGCTCCATGAAGCCGGCCCCGCGGCCGCCATACTCCTTGGGCCACGTGATGCCGACGTAGCCGGCGTCGTACATCTTCTTCTGCCAGGCGCGCCGGCTCTCGATAAATGTCTTTTGGCTCTCGTCGACGGAGCCGTTCTGGCGCGGCTTGTTGGCCTCGAGCCACGCGCGAACCTCATCGCGAAACTTCTTCTCGGTCTCGCTGAGCTCGAAGTCCATGTCCCTACCTTAAGCCACCGCCGGCATGACTTCTTCGGCCAGCAGCCGAAGCGCGTCCCGGTCGTCGAGCAGGAAATGCTGGAGCATGAAGAGGTCGACTCCGAGAGCTGCGTAGCCCCGGATCTGCTCCGCGATCTCCTCCGGCGTGCCGACGAATGCCGTCTGGCGAACCCTGGCCAGCGCCTGGTCAGCGTCGAGGCCCTTCAGGTGAGGGAGCACGTCGCGGAGCTGCACGGCCCGCTCGCGAAGCTCGGACCGGTCGCGCCCGACGATATAGGTCGTCATCACCGAGTACCGGATGGAAGCAGGATCCCGTCCGATGTCATGGCAGAACTGGTTGATCACGTCGCGCTTGTGGCGATATTCCTCGTGGTCCATTCGCGTGTAGTTCCATTCCGCCGCCTCGCGCGCGACGAGCGGGAGATGCCGCTTCTCGCCGACGCCGCCCATCAGAATCGGGATGGGGTTCTGAACCGGTTTGGGATTGGACCTGGTCCACGTGTCGCGAATGCGCGCCACCCCGTTCTCGAGCAGGTCCATGCGCTCCTTGACCGTGAGAAAGGGGATGCCGAACATCTCGTGCTCGCGCTCGTTCCAGCCGGCGCCGATGCCGAAGATGAGCCTGCCTCCACTCAGCACGTCCACGGCGGCGGCCTGGCGCGCCAGCACAGCAGCGTGATGGAAGGTCATCGGACTGACCATCGGTCCGAACTGGATCGTCTTCGTCCACCCGGCCGCCAGCGCAAGCGAGGTCCAGCAATCGATGCAGTCGCGCGCGTCATCTCCCATCAGAGAGATCAGATGCTCGCTGCGACGCAGCGACGCAAAGCCAAAGGCTTCGACGTCGGCGCAAAGCCGCCGCCATCGCTCCCAGCTGAGGCCTTCCTGGCCTTCGATCATGATCCCGAGCTGCGTCATCGAGACCTGATCGTAAAGCCCCTGAGCTCAGGCCTCCGGCTCGGTCAGCTGAGCCAGCTCCGACTCGATCCTCGGCCTCGTCGCGCCAAGGTCGCTCATCACACGCGCCGCCACGCCCTCGCCCTCGGTGGCCAGCGCCAGCAGCATGTGGCCTGTGCTCACTCTAGGATCACCGGCCGAACGGCAGACCTCAAAAGCGATCTCGATCACCTTCTTCACGCGCGACGTGGGAATGATCTTCGTCGGCACGGCTTTCTTCTTCTTGCCCAACAGCCGGTCGAGCGCCGAGTGCGCCGTGGCTTCGTCGATACCGATCGCAGTCAGGATTCGGGCGGATTGAAAATCGGCATCTCCAAATGACGCGAGCAGCATGTGCTCGGTACCGATATAGGAGAAGCCGGCCTTCAGGGCCTCGGTCTGCGCCAACGACAGCAGCTTCTGAGCGCTCGCGGTGAAGCGCTCGAAGGGATACATCCCGGTCGTCGGCCGTTTGCCAACCGCCTGCTCGACCGCCCGTCTGATGGTGGCCCATCGGGGCGGGACCGTAAACCGCATTCCCTCCGTGGTCGGGAGCTCGACGCCGATTCGCGGCTCCGCCGGCGTCGGGGTGTGGCGCTCCATCCATTCCAGGCAGGCGGCGATGACGATCGAGTTGACCGGCATTCCCGTCCGGGCCGATGCCTGGTCGAGGCGCGCAAACATCTCGTCGGTGAACCGCACCGTGGTTGCCTTGGCCACCACGCCAATTCGATGTCATTTTGCAATCATTGTCAAGCCCTCGAGCGGTGTGAAGTTCAAGATCCGGTCCATCGGGATGCCGGCGCGACGCGCCATCCAGGCCGCCATCGGCACGTAGGCGAACTCGGCGGGAGCGTGCGCGTCGGCGTCCATGGCGAAGCTGCAGCCGCACTCGAGAGCCAGCCGGGCGTACTCCGGCGAGAGGTCCATCCGCGCGGGGTCGCAGTCGATCTCCATCGCCACGCCATGGCGCGCGGCTTCGCGAAAAACCAGCTCGAAGTCGTAGCTCGCTCCTTCTCGCGAGCCGGGACGGCGGCCGGTGGGGTGGCCGACGACGTCGACGTTGGGGTTGGACACCGCGCGCAGCATCCGCTCCGTCATCGAGGCCGGCTCCTGGCGCAGCTTCACATGCGGCGAGGCGATGACGATGTCGAGCAGCTCGAGGACCGCGTCCGGAAGGTCGAGCGAACCGTCCTCGAGAATGTCGACCTCGATCCCCTGCAGCAGGGCCAGGCCCTCGACTTCGTTCTCGACCTGCTCACGCTCCCGCGATTGAGCGAGCAGGCGCTCGGCGTCGAGCCCGTTGACCACCTTGATCCGCGGCGAGTGGTCCGTGATGCCCAGGTACCGGTATCCAAGCGCCTTCGCGGCGCGGGCCATCTCCAGCATGGTCGCCCGGCCGTCGCTCCAGTCGGTGTGCGAGTGGAGGTCGCCCTGGTAGGCGGCGAGGTCGATGGCCGACTCGTCGTCGCGGGCAGGCTGTCCCATCTCGGCGCGGAGCCTCTCGAGGTACGAGCTGCTCCCGGTTTCGACCAGGCCCCCGAGCACCTTCGCGATGCCTGCTCCCACGCCCTCCATGGACGTCAGCTTGTTGCCTTTGTGCAGAGCCTCCAGGTCTGGTCGCTGTAATGCGAGCGACCAGGCCGCGGCCGAAAAAGCCCTGGCGCGATAGACCTCGTTGGAGTCCTGCCTCAGGAGATAGCCGATCTCGGACAGCGCCTGTGCCGCCGCGATCGCATCCACCCATCAATTGTGTGAGGATCAAGGACGTGGCCAAGCCCAAGCTGACGCGGCGTGACCCAATCCCGGAGCTCGTCGAGGCTCTTCTCGTCGAGCTGGGCGAAGACGGGTCTCGGCAAGGGCTCAAGGCGACGCCCGCCCGCGTTTCGCGAGCGCTTCGGGAGCTCACCGACGGATACGGCGTCAGCGCGGCCGACATAGTCGCCGGCGCGGTGTTCGACCAGGACTACGACGAGATGGTGCTCGTCAAGGACATCCCTTTCTACAGCCTGTGTGAGCATCACATGCTGCCGTTCTTCGGCAGCTGCCACGTGGGCTACCTGCCGAAGGGCAAGGTGGTCGGGCTGAGCAAGATTCCGCGCATCGTCGGCGCCTTCGCGCACCGCCTGCAGCTGCAGGAGCGCATGACCAAGGAGATTGCGGAGGCACTGAACGACGCGGTCGCCCCGAAGGGTGTGGGCGTGGTCGTCGAAGCGCGGCACCTGTGCATGGAGATGCGGGGCGTTCAGAAGCCGGGGGGCCAGCTCATCACGTCGTGCATGCTGGGCACGTTCCGTAAGGACGCGCGCACCCGAGCGGAGTTCCTGGAGCTGGTCCGCCGCCCCTAAGACGGCAGCATTTCGCTCGGTCTGACCTAGACTCCGCAACGGGAAATGCGTACCGGTTGGCGGTTGGTCGCCGCGGCGGCAGGGCTGACGATCGTGCTTTCCGGGTGCGCCCGGCCGCCCGTTTCGCGTGCCCCGAGTCCGGTCGCCCAGGCGAGCCCGTCCAGCGGGCTCGAGAGCCCCAGCGCCGCCGAGAGCCCCACCGCGGTCGCTTCGCCGGTTTCGGCGGCAAGCCCGTCTACAGCGCCTCCATCGCCCGCGCTGCTCACGATCACAAGCGCAACGTTCCATGTCGGCGAGGTCAACATCGCGTACTCGTCGGTGGGCCTGAGCGCTTCTGGCGGATATCCGCCGTTTCGTTGGACGATCAGCGTTGGATCGCTTCCGACCGGTTTGTCCCTTTCCACTGGAGGCGTCGTGTCTGGCACGCCTGGCGCTGCAGGTGGCTTCTCCTTCACCGTCAGAGTCGCCGACGCCGTGGGTGACAGCGCCATCGTCAACAGGTCGATCACCGTCGTCCCTTACCTGACCGTCAGCGGCAAGTGCGTGAATGTCTGCGCGGTCGAGCAGGGATGCGTCACGGTTTGCGGCGCGTACGCGTCGATCGGCGGCGGCGTCGTCCCGTACCAATACAACCTGGCCGGCGGGGCGCTCCCGCCTGGGACGAGCCTCAATGGACCGTCTTTGGCAGGCACGTTCACAACCATCTCGGCGGCTGCCCCGTTTTCGTTCTCTGTGACTGTTACGGATGCCTTCGGCGCCACCGCCAAGGTCGCCTCCAACTTTTCCGTATTCGCCCACATCACGTTCACGGTCACCAGTGCGACGTGCACTCCGACAGTTGCGGCATTTACGTGCACGACGAGCCAGCTGCAGTATGTGGGCGGCACCCCGGGGGGAACGCCAACCGTCAAGGTCGCCAAAGTCGTTTCGGCTACCGGTCAGCTCCCCTCAAGTTTTAGCGCAGTCGCAAAGGGGGGCACGGTGATCGTGACGGCGTCAACCCTGAAGACCAACTACTCCGGAACCGTGACTTTGATCCTCATCGACCAGAGTCCGTGCAGCCCTCAAGGGAACTGCCAGTCCAACCTTGCCACGGTGACGATCAAGATCTAGCTGTAGTTCGGCCCCGCTGGTCGGCATCCAGAACTCGGCCCACCCATACATAAACAGTCCTTTATGTATTAGACTTCTATAAAGAAAGCTTTATGTTTCTCCCGAACCCGAGCCACGAGCTGCCCGACCACTTCCTGGCCTTCGCCAACCCCACGCGGCTCCGCATCCTGGAGCGCCTGGGCAAAGTCGGCGAGGAGAGCGTCAACGACCTCGCCGCGCACCTGCGCATGAGCCAGCCGCGAATCTCCTGGCACCTGCGGATGCTCCGCGTCGGCGGCGTGGTTCGGACGCGGCGGGACGGCCGTCAGGTGTACTGCTCACTGGACGTCGAGAACATCGCGCGCGAGCGCGCGCGCCTGGATCAGCTGATTGGAATCACAGACCGGATGAAAGTTCGCGAGGAGGTCGAGGCATGAAAAACGGCCAACGTAACGGCCACAGGAATGGTCAACACAACGGCAAGGTTCGTGTCGCGGTAGTAGGTGTGGGCAACTGCGCGTCGTCGTTCGTGCAGGGCGTCCACTACTACCGCGACGCGTCGCCGAAGAGCTTCGTCCCAGGGTTGATGCACGTGAACCTTGGTGGCTACCACGTAAGCGACATCGAGTTCGTGGCCGCGTTCGACGTGGACAAGAAGAAGGTGGGACTGGACCTCTCCGAGGCGATCTTCGCCGGCGCCAACAACACCGTGAAGTTCACGGACGTGCCCCGCACCGGCGTCAAGGTCCAACGCGGCATGACCCACGACGGCATCGGCAAGTACCTCGCCGACATCATCGTCAAGGCCCCCGGGGAAACGTCAGACGTCGTCGGCATCCTCAAGAAGACCAAGGCGGACGTCATGGTGAGCTACCTGCCGGTCGGTTCCGAGGAGGCGACCAAGTGGTACGTCGAGCAGGCGCTGCAAGCGGGCGTCGGGTTCGTCAACTGCATCCCCGTCTTCATAGCTCGCGAGCCGTACTGGCAGAAGCGATTCGAAGACAAGAACCTGCCGATCATCGGTGACGACATCAAGTCGCAGGTCGGCGCGACGATCATCCATCGCGTGCTGACGCGGCTGTTCCGCGACCGCGGCGTCAAGCTCGAGCGCACCTACCAGCTGAACTTCGGCGGCAACACCGACTTCCTCAACATGCTCGAGCGCGACCGATTGATGTCGAAGAAGATCTCCAAGACTCGCTCGGTCACCTCGCAGCTCGACTACGACATCGGCTCTGACAACGTCCACATTGGTCCGTCGGACTACGTGCCCTGGCTGAACGACCGCAAATGGGCGTACATCCGCCTGGAGGGGCGCACATTTGGTGACGTGCCGCTGAACGTCGAGCTGAAGCTCGAGGTGCATGACTCGCCGAACTCGGCGGGCATCGTCATCGATGCCGTCCGCTGCATCAAGCTCGCCATGGACCGCGGCATGGGAGGCGCTCTCGAGGGCCCGAGCTCGTACTTCATGAAGTCGCCGCCGGTGCAGTACAGCGACTCGGAGGCGAAAAGCCTCGTGGAGGAGTTCATCGATGCCGGCAAGGCTGGGCCGAACGGCCGCGTCCGCCGCACCGAACGAACGAAGCCGGCGACGGCCACTGCTCGGCGCTAGCTACGAGGCGAGTGCGCGAATCCTGCGGGTCGTCCCGCCGGGCATGCGCCACGCCGCGGCCGGTCCGGGAGGGACGGCATGGTACTGGCTCAGCGCCGCCCAACGGCGCGCGGCGCTGGACAACTATGCCGCCGCCCTCGGCCGCGAGCGTGCGGATCCGCAGGTCGCGCGCGTGGCCAGGCGCGCGTTTCAGAACTACGGTCGCATGCTCATCGACTTCGTCTTGATGGGCAGCCTCACGCCGGACGAGCTCATTCAGCGCGCGAGCGTCGACGGCCGCCCACACCTCGATGAGGCGCTGGCGCGCGGACGGGGCGCGATCATGGCTGTTCCCCACATGGGGTCGTGGGACGTGGCCGGCTCATATGCGGCGGCCCTCGGCTACAAGATCTCCGCGGTTGCCGAACGTTTCCCGGGATCGTTGAACGACGCCGTCCTCAAATCACGTCAGCGCTTCGGTATGGACGTGATCATGCTCGGACGTGCCGCCGTCCGCGCGCTCACTGAGGCGCTGCAAGCCAACCGAATCGTGGCTCTCCTGTGCGACCTCGAACAAGGCCCAGGCGTGGGTGTGCGTTTTTTCGGCCGGCACGCCGTGGTGCCCGGCGGCCCGGCCACGCTCGCGCTCAAGACTGGGGCGGCTCTTCTGCCCGCCTGCCAGTACTCGACGGCGCCGGGTCGCCATCACGTCCACCTCGATCCAGCGCTGGCGGTGAACGAGGGCGACACCAAAGAAAGCCTCATGCAGCGGGTCGTGGATCGGTTCGAAGATTTCATCGGAGAGCGACCCGACCAGTGGTACGCATTTCGGCCGATGTTCAGGAGTGAGTGAATGGCGCTGGCGCGCATTCAAGTTGATGCAGTCATTCGTGGAGCGGCTGCCCCGAGCGTGGGCATATGCCCTCGCGCTGGTGGCGGCGCGAATCGCGTGGTGGTTCTCGCCGCTGGCCCGCCCGCGACTGGAATACAACCTGAAGATCGCCTGCCCCGAGCTCACGCCAACCGAGTTGAAGAAGCTCTCCAGGCTGAACTTTCGCAACCACGCCAAGGCGTACGCCGACCTGATGATGCTGCCGCGCATGAAGGTGGAGACCATGGGCTCACTCCTCCACATCGATGGCCTGGAATACCTCGAGCAGGCACGCGAGGTGGGCAAGGGCGTGATGGTGGTCTCATGCCACATGGGCTCGTACGAGGTGGTGGGCGCCATCTGGTCCGCGAACCTGGCCCCGGTCAGCCTGTTCGCCGAGGAGCTGGAGCCGAGGGCCCTCTACGAGTGGTATCGCGACACGAGGGCGCGTCTCGGCATCAGCGTCCTGCCCCTGCACCTCGCCGGCCTGCGCAAGGTCACCCAGGCGTTGCAGGACCAGGAGATGGTCGTCACCGCGATCGACCGCGACATCACCGGGACCGGCCGGATGATGCCCTTCTTCGGACGCCCCGCCCCCATTCCGCTCGGCCCCGCGGCCATCGCGCTCAGGCTTGGGACTCCGCTGCTTCCGGTCTGCGTGTACCGGCTGGCCGACGACACCTACGGGGGCGAGGCCACACCGCCGGTGATCGCAACCTCGACCGGCGATGCGAGGGCGGACGAGGTGCGCGTCACGCAGGAGCTCCTGAGGCGCATCGAGGGATTCATCCGCAAGCATCCCGACCAGTGGCACGTACCGCACCGGATCTGGGAGGGCTCCCCATAGCGTGAAGATCGGCCTCGTCTCGCCCTACGACTTCGCCTCGCCCGGGGGCGTCACGGATCACGTGCGACACCTGTCGCGCCAGCTTCGGCGCCTTGATCACGAGGTGCGGGTGTTCGCCCCCTCCAGCCGGGCCGATGTCGACTTCGACACCGCCGATTTCTATCGGATCGGCACTCCCATCTCCGTGCCGGTCAACGAGTCGGTCGCGCGTATCACACTCAGCTTTCACCTCGCCGACCGCGTGGCGGCGATCATCGATCGGGAACGCTTTGACGTCCTCCACTTCCACGAACCGCTGATGCCCGCGCTGCCCATGACCATGCTGCGGATGTCGCAGGCGGCCAACGTCGGCACCTTTCATGCCTTCGCCAAGTCCAACATCGGCTACTTCTACGGCCGCCCGCTGCTCGAGCCGTACCTGGCGCACCTGCACCGCGGGATCGCCGTGAGCGAGCCCGCCAGGGCGTTCGTGAACCGCTACTTCCCGGATTTCCCGCTGCGGGTCATCCCCAACGGCATCGACCTCGGCGTTTTCCATCCCGGGCACGCACCCATCCGCCACCTGCGCGACGAGCGGGTGAACATCCTGTTCGTCGGCCGGCTCGAGAAACGCAAGGGGCTCAGCTACCTCCTGCGCGCGTACGAGTTCATGAAGCCCCGCGTCCCCAACACCAGGCTGATCGTGGTGGGAGACGGGCCGCTGCGAGGGAGCGTCGAGTCGTTCATTTACAGGCACCGGCTGCCGGACGTGGTGATGGCAGGCTACGTTCCCGACTCCGTGCTGCCTCGCTATTACTGCAGCGCCGACATCTTCTGCGCGCCGGCGACGGGCGCCGAGAGTTTTGGGATCGTGTTGCTGGAGGCGATGGCGTCGGGACTGCCGGTGGTCGCCACCGAGATCGACGGCTACATGTCCGTCCTCGAGCCGGGCCAGGACAGCCTGACCGTGAGGCCGAAAGCCTGGGCTGAGCTCGGCGCGGCCCTGGTCATCCTGGCGCGCGACGCGGCGCTGCGGCGCCGGATGGGCGACTACGGGGTCGACAAGGCCCGCCGGTATGCATGGGAGGAGGTCGCGTCGCAGGTCCTGGAGGTCTACCAGGAAGCGCGCCAGGTGCGCGCGCAGCGAGAGATGGCATCGCGAGAGGTGATGAATGTTCACAACGCGGTTTGAGGCATGGGTCCGCCGCCGCGCACAGGCGCTGATGACCGCGCTCAGGCGGCTGCCCGTCACGCCGAACCAGATCACGGTTGTGGGCACGGCGCTGACGTTTGCCGCCGCGGTGCTGGTGGCGTCGGGGCAGCTTCGATGGGGTGGGGTCGTCCTGGCTTTCGCGGGCACGTTCGACATCCTCGACGGCGCGCTGGCGCGATCGACGGGGCGCAGCTACCCGTATGGCGCATTCCTGGACTCCACCCTGGACCGCTACTCCGAGGGCGCGATGTACCTCGGGCTCATCGCTTATTTCGTCAGCGTGGGAGGACCGCTGCAGCGCTGGCTGGTGCTGGGCACCGCTGCCGCGCTGGCGGGGTCGTTCCTGGTGAGCTACGTCCGGGCGCGCGCCCAGAGTCTTGGCTTCACGTGCGAGACAGGACTGTTCGCCCGGCCCGAGCGGGTCGTGGTGACCGTCGTCGGGCTGGTCTTCGGCGGCGTCGTGTTGACAGCCGTCGTCTTCCTGCTCGCGGTGCTGACCAACCTCACGGCGCTGCAGCGCATCCGCGAGGTCTGGCTGCAGGGACGGGCGCAGCGCCTCGCGCGCGAGCGCGAGGCCGCCCAGGCGCTGCCGGGCGGACAACCCGTCAAGCCCTAAAAAGCGCGGGGAAGGACAGTTGTCCTCGCCCGCGGGATCCCCGCCTCTCCGCGACCACGCTCGGTGGCGCTTGGATGGTGCATAGGTGACGGCCGGAGTAAATCCGGCCTATCGCTCCACTTTGGGTTCTGTTTGAAGGTTTTCGAGCTTGATCCGATATTGCGTACAGTTCCGGTCGTGGGGGATCCGTTCGCCGGCATCGCAGGCCATGCGCGTGCGCTCGATCAGCTCCGATCGCAGTTCGATTCCGCGCGGCTCGCGCACGCGTACCTGTTCGTGGGTGAGGCCGGGCTGGGCAAGACGACCACCGCCCGAGCTCTCGCGGCGGCGCTGCTGCCCGAGGCAGGACTCCATCGCCACCCCGACTACTGGGAGGACGACCGCATCAAGCCCCTGTCGATCAACGAGATCAGGCTTCTACCCGACAAGCCGCCCGAGTTCCACGAGCTGTCGCTGCAGGCCTTTCTCAACCTCAAGCCGGCCGTTGGGACTCGTCGCGTGGCCGTGGTCGCCAACGCCGGCCGCCTGCGCGACCAGGACCAGGGCGTCCTCCTGAAAACGCTCGAAGAGCCGCATCCGCACCGTGTGATCATCCTCACGACCCCGAGCCTCAACCCGTTTGTCGTGCTGCCGACCGTGGTCTCGAGGTGCCAGCGGATCTTCTTCCATCCCGTTCCGGCGCCCGAGATCGAGCAGCTGCTCGTCAACCTCGACGTGGATTCAGGGCGCGCCCACCTGCTTGCGGAGCTTGCGCGTGGCCGCCCCGGCTGGGCGCTGAGGGTGGCCGGCGACGAGGGCGTGATCGAGCTCCACGAGGAATGGACGCAGCGCCTGGAGGAGGTTTTCGGCGCCCCTGCCGATGTGCCGCTGCGCGTGGCCGCCGAGCTCGATGGAAGCCAGATGGCGTGGCGCCGGGGCGACGGCGAGATCGAGGATCCGGCCCTGTTCGCGATCGCGAGCTGGCAGATCGAGCTGCGCCGCCGCATGATTTCGAGCCGCGGCCGGGAACAGGGGCGCTGGGCGCGCCTTCTCGAGCTGTCGTACGACACATTGGGTTACCTGGAGCAGAACGTGAGCCCGCGGCTGGCCTTCGAAACGTTTCTCCTCGAATGTCGCAAAGCTTCTTGAAGAAGGCGCTCGAGGGCTTCCGGCCCTACGTCCCCGGTGAGCAGCCGCCCGACGGTGAGGACTGGGTCAAGCTCAACACCAACGAATCGCCGCTGCCGCCCTCACCGAAGGTCATCGACGCCATCAAGGCCGCCGCGAACGACTCGCTGCGGCTGTATCCGAGCCCGACCGCCGCGCCCGCGCGCCACGCGATCGCCGGCCACTTCGGGCTCCAGGCAAGCCAGGTGGCGCTGGGCAACGGCGCCGACGAGCTCATCGAGATGTGCTTCCGGGCATTCGCGGGCGCCGGCGATCGGGTGGCCTATTCGACCCCGACCTACCCTCTGCTCGACCCGCTATGCCGGGTGCACGAGGTGACGCCGTCGACCCATCCGACCGCCGAAGGGTGGACCTGGACCTCCGGCCTGGAGGAGGATCAGGCGCCGCTCAAGTTCCTGGTCAATCCGAACTCGCCCACCGGGACGTGGCATGGGCGCCCGTCCGTCGTGCGCGTTGTGGCGCGCTCTCGGGGGGTCGTCGTGCTCGACGAGGCGTATGTCGACTTCGCGAGGGAGTCGCAGCTGGAGCTGGTCGACAAGTTCCCCAATCTCCTCATCCTGCGCACGATGTCGAAGTCGTACGCGCTGGCCGGGATGCGCATCGGCTTTGCCATCGGCAATCCCCGGCTGATCGCGGCGCTCGACGCGGTCAAGGACTCCTACAACATCAACCGGCTGGCCATCGCCGCCGCCGCGGCGGCGATAGAGGACGAGGAGCACCATCGCAAGATCGTCGATCACGTGGTCGCCGAGCGCGCCTGGCTGGAGGAGCAGCTGCGCGAGTGCGGGTTCGAGCATTCGCCATCCGCGGCCAACTTCGTCTTCGTCAAGCCGCCGCTGCGATTCTCGGCGGCCGCCCTCGCCGACGCGCTCCGCGAGCGCGGAGTGCTGATCCGGCATTACGATCGGGAGCCGATCGCGGGCTGGTTCCGCATCACCATCGGCACGCGCGAGCAGCACGAGCGCCTGCTCGCGGCCGTGGAGGAGATCTTGTGAGCAACAGTCCGACGCGCGACGAGGCCTGGGAGCTCGTGACCTCTATGACGCAGTCGGAACAGCTGCGCCGGCACATGCGCAGCGTCGAGGCCGCTATGCGCGGGTACGCGCGGCGTTTCGGCGAGGACGAGGAGCGCTGGGCGGTGCTGGGCCTCATCCACGACTGGGACTATGAGTCCGGCCCGACCCAGGAGCTGCACCCGATGCGCGGGATCGCGATGCTGCGCGAAAAGGGATGGCCGGAAGACATCCTCGACGACATCGCCTCCCACGCTGATTACCTGGACGTGCCCCGGGACTCGAACGTTCGCAAGGCGCTCAATGCCGTGGACGAGATGTGCGGCTTCATCATCGCGTGCGCGCTGGTCAAGCCGGACAAGTCGTTGAGCGCAGTCGAGCCCAGCACCGTGCGCAAGAAGATGAAGGACAAGGCTTTCGCGCGCGGCGTGCACCGGGAGGAGCTCATCGCGGGGGCTGAGGCGCTCGGTATACCCTTCGACGAGCACGTGGAAAACGTCCGTGACGCCCTGAAGCCGATCGCACAGGAGCTGGGACTGAATCCGTGAGCACGCGGGGCAAACCACGTGTCCTCCTGATGCATCCGATCCTCGACCCCGGTTACTCGATCCTGAGCGAGGCGGCCGAGGTGGTCGGCTACCCGGCTGACCACCCTCCGGACGAGGCGAGCATCCGGGAGGCGGCAGAGGGCTGCGTCGGCATCGTGAGCCAGCTCATGGACCCGATCCGCGAGGCCGTGCTGTCGACGCCCGGCTTGAAGATCGTCAGCAACGTCGCGGTCGGCTTCGACAACATCGACGTGCCGGCGGCGACGGCGCACCAGGTCATGGTGACCAACACCCCCGGCGTGCTCGATGACACGACCGCCGATTTCGCCTTCGCCCTGCTGATGACGACCGCACGAAGGGTCGTCGAGGCCGACCACTTCACCCGGCAGGGACGATTCCGGGGCTGGGCGATCGACATGATGCTCGGCACCGACATCTTCGGCGCCACGCTGGGCATCATCGGCATCGGGCGCATCGGCCGGGGCGTGGCGCACCGCGCCAAGGGCTTCAACATGCGCGTGCTCTACTACGACCCGCACCCGCTGCCGCTGGATGCCGAGCAGCAGCTCGGCGCCGCCAGGGTCGACCTGAACAGGCTGCTCGCCGAGTCTGACTTCGTGTCCGTGCACGTGCCCCTCACGCCGGAGACGCAGCACATGCTGAGCAATCCGCAGTTCGAGCAGATGAAGCGATCCGCGATCGTCATCAACACGTCCCGAGGGCCGGTGGTGGATGAAGCTGCGCTGGTCGAGGCGTTGACCGCCAAGAAGATCGCGGGCGCCGGGCTCGACGTGTACGAGCGCGAGCCCGCCGTCCACCCTGGCCTCCTCCCGATGACGAACGTGGTGCTCGCCCCGCACATCGCGAGCGCGACCGTGCGCACCCGTTCGGAGATGTCGGCGATGGCCGCCCGCAATATGGCGACCGCGGTTCGAGGCGGCCGGCCGCCGAACCTGCTCAACCCAGAGGTCAAGCGGTAGCCGTCCGGACGCGGTATCGCCTGCTGGCCCTCGACCTCGATGGCACGATCATCGACGAGCGCCTGAACCTCGACCCGCGCGACGTCGATGCCGTGGCGCGCATCACCGCCGCCGGCGTGGAGGTGATCGCGTGCACGGGCCGTCCGTTTCCCGGTGCTCTGCCATGGGTCCAACGGCTCGGCCTGGACGGGCCGATCATCTGCTACCAGGGCGCCCAGGTGCGTTCCGTCGACGGCGGCGTGATCCTCGACCACGGCATCGCGCACGACCTCGCGATGGAGGTCATCCGATTTGCGCGTGAGCGCAACCTGCACATTCAGGCTTACCGCGACGATCAGCTGATCGTCGAGCGCGACCGCCCGGAGGCGCACGAATACGCGGGGCATGCCGGGATGGAGATCCACGTGTTCGGCGACCTCGATCAGGCGATGGGACCGACGACGCCGAAGCTGGTCATCGTCGCCGCGAGCTCGACTCTCGAGCAGCTGCTGCCGGAGGTGCGCACGCGCTGGGCGGGCAGGTTGATCGCCGCCACCTCGATGCCGACCTACCTCGAGTTCACCAGCGTAGAGAGCGACAAGGCGACTGCGCTTCAGTTCCTGTGCGAGCGCATGGGAGTCCCGCAGGCGGAGTCCGCCGCCGTCGGCGACGGACGCAACGACGCCTCGATGATCGCCTGGGCAGGGCTCGGAGTGGCCATCGAGGGTTCGCCGGCCGAGGTCCAGGAGGCCGCGGATCGCACCATCCCGGGGCCGGGCCGAGGTGGAATCAAGCAGCTCGCCGACCTGTTGGTCGGGTCATGAGTACTTTGCTCCTGGTCCACGCGCATCCTGACGACGAGGCCATATCGACGGGCGGCGTGATGATGAAGGCTCACCAGGACGGGCATCGAGTCGTGCTCGTGACGGCGACGCGTGGCGAGGTCGGCGAGATCCACAACATGGACGAAGAGGCCACGCGACCACACCTTGCGGACGTGCGCACCAAGGAGCTCGAGAATGCCGCGCGCATCCTTGGGGTCGACCGCGGCGAGTTTCTGGGCTACCGCGACTCCGGCATGGCGGGGACGGCCGACAACGACAATCCGATGTCGTTCCACCAGGCGCCTCTGGGCGAGGCGGCCGCCAAGCTGGCGGCCATCTTGGGCGAGGAGAAACCCGAGGTCGTCGTGACCTATGCGGAGGATGGTGTGTACGGACATCCGGATCACATCAAGGCCCACTACGTGACCAACGCCGCGCTCGATTCAATGCAGCGGTCGAGCGAGCCATGGATCCCGAAGAAGGTCTACTACACGGCGATCCCACGCTCGCTCATGCAGGCGTTCATCGAGCAGATGCCGGAGGAGGCGCGCCGGCAGGAGACCGGCCTCCGGATCATCGGCACCCCCGACGAGCTGGTGACGACGAAGGTCGACGTGAGCGACTTCGTCGATCGCAAGCGAGCGGCGTTCGCGGCTCACGTCAGCCAGAACGACCCCAACTCATGGTTCGCGACCATGGCCGACCGGATCTACAGGCTGGCCTTCGGCACCGAGTACTACCAGCTGGCGCGGGGCAACCCCGGATCGGCGCTGCCGGAAGACGACCTTTTCGTGGGCCTCAGCTGAGCCGGACGACCGTCCCGCGTAGACTCGGAGTCAAGCCATGGAAGTCGTCAGGATCACGCCGCGCGGCTACTGCCACGGCGTCGTGGATGCGTTCCGGATCGCCAAACGGGTGCGCGAAGAGACCCAGGGTCCTGTGCACATGCTGGGCATGCTCGTCCACAACACCCACGCCACCGACGACCTCCAGGCTCAGGGAATCGCCCTGGTCGATCCTCCCGATCGCCTGGCCGGGCTGGAGGAGATCAAGGACGGCACGGTCATCTTCACCGCCCACGGGGTCTCGCCGCAGGTCAAGCAGCGGGCGATCGAACGCGGCCTGACCGCGATCGACGCCACGTGCTCCGACGTTGTGCGCACGCACGAGCTCGTCGCCGACCTCGCAGGCAAGGGATACGAGGTCGTCTACATCGGCCGCAAAGGACACCCTGAGCCTGAAGGCGTCGTCGGCGAAGCCCCGGGAAAGGTGCATCTCGTCCAGGATCCCGAGGACATCGACGCGCTCGAGCTGAAGGGCGATCGCATCGCTGTCACCTGCCAGACCACGCTTTCGGTCTGGGACACGGAGGACCTCATCGGTCGAGTGAAGTCTCGCTACCCGCAGGCCGAGGTCCACAACGAGATCTGCCGCGCGACGCAGGAGAGGCAGGAAGCGGCGGTGGAGGCGGCCCAGCATGTCGACGTGGTGATCGTGGTCGGCAGCCCGCGCTCCTCGAACTCGCTGCGCCTGGTCGAGGTGGTGAAGAAGCTCGGCCACAAGCCGGCCTATCTCGTCGACCGGCTCGAAGACCTCGACACCGGTTGGCTGAAGGGGGCCAGGAAGGTGGGCGTGACGAGCGGGGCCTCGACCCCCTCGCAGCTCACGCGGCGAGTCATCGAGTACATCGAGGCCCTGGAACCGCCACTCTGAAGGGCGGCGGCGTCAGGTCCGGCGCAGTCGCTTGATGACTCGGCTGAGCGCCCCGGCGGGTGGAAGGGTTGCGGCCGCCGGCCCGGCCGCCTGGGGAGGCGGGACGGCCGTCGGGCTGGGAGCCGAGGCCGCAGGCTGGCCGTCGGGGCCGGCCGGAGTGCTCGTCCGCGGGCGGCGCCTGCGCCGCCGCCTGGAGGAGCCGGCTTTTTCGACCGGTGCGGCGGCCGGTGCTTCGATTGGCGGCGGAGGAGCTTCGGGCGCCGGCGCGGCGGTCGCAGGGCGGCGGCCGCGGCGCCTGCGTGGGGCGGCCGGGGCCGCGGCAGGGGCGCCTTCGCCGGCTCGCGGCCGAGGCGCCTGGGCCTTGCGGCGCACGCTCGCCCCGACCTCACCTTCGGCGCACAGGGCTCCGTCAGCGGTGTGGACGTCCACCCGCCACACCACGACCGCGGTGGGCGCGCCGCCGACGGGCGGGCGCTTCTGCGTGAGCGTCCAGCGCGCGTAGACCGTCTCGCCCGCACGCACGGGCCGCGGGAACTTCCAGTTGAGCCATTCCCATTCCGCCACCGACGGCACGGGCATGTCCATCGTCCCCAGCCCGATCGCCACCGCGACCAGTAGGGCCGGGGGCGCGAAGCGGGTGCCCGCATGGCCGGCGTCGATCGTCAGGGGGGAGAAGTCGCCGGCAACCCCCGCAAACAGCGCGATCTCAGCCTCCGAGATGGTGCGCCGCCGCGTCGTCCACTCGCCGCCGAGGGGGAGGTCGTCGAAAGAGATCGGCTCCAGGTCGGGAGCGAGTATAGCGGGATCAACATTCCGGGCCCGGGCGTTAACCTAGGACGACTTCGATCCCGGGAGGGTCTTTTTGCCCGATGTAGCTTCCGTACTGCTGATCACCTCGGCCCTGTTCATCATCGCGGTGATCCTGCTCACGATCGCCCTCATGCGCATGGGCGGCATGACCCGCCGCCTGCGGCAGGCCCTCGAGGACGAGAGCGGCGCCCGCGACCGCGCCGCGCTTCTGCTGGCGATGGCCTCCGCGGTCAACTCTTCGCTAAGCATCGAGGAGGTCCTGGACGTCGCCATCAGGCACGCGGGCCGGATCATGGGCGCCGTCGCCGGCGCCATGTACCTGGTCGTGCCGGGCAAGGCCGAGATGCGCAGGCAGGCCCAGTACGGCCTGACGGCCCGCCCGCGTGGCAGCGTTCGCGCGCTTTCCGAAGAGCCTTTGCGGTCGGCGCTGGCGGCGATGCGGCCGGTCGTCGTCCGTCTCGGCGAAGACGCCGCGCCGGGGTTGGAGGCCGGAGGCCACCCGCAGCACGTGCTGGTGGTGCCGGTGCAGCGGTCAGGGCAGCTGATGGGCGCCCTGGAGCTGTACTTGAACGCGTGGCGGGAGCTGACCGAGGACCAGAGCGACTTACTGATCGGGGTCGCATCGCAGGCCGCGATCGCGATCCGTCATGCGCAGCTGTTCCAGGCGCAGGAGGAGAACGCGCTCACGGACGAGCTCACCAAGCTGCCCAACCGGCGCGCTCTCGCCCAGCAGTTCCTGAAGGAGATGCAGCGCGCGCGGCGTCATCGCAAGCCGATCGCATTCCTGATGGTCGACCTCGACCACTTCAAGCAGGTCAACGACACGTACGGCCACCTACAGGGCGACGCGGTCCTGGCCGAGCTCGCCTCGATCATCAGCACGGGCGCCCGTGAATCGGATGTGTGCGCCCGCTATGGAGGCGAGGAGTTTGCGCTCGTTCTGCACGAGACGAACGACACCGGCGCGCGAATTCTCGCCGAGCGCATCCGCGCGAAGGTGGCCGCGCATACCTTTCCAGGCGGGCTCAAGCTGACCATCAGCATCGGCGTCGCCGCCACGGCGGAGGCGGGGCTGTTCACGAGCCTCATCGAACGCGCCGACCAGGCGCTGTACCAGGCCAAGATGGGCGGCCGCAACCAGGTGCGCGTGGCCGACATGAAGGCGGCTCCCTCGAAACAGCAGCAACACGCTTAAAGTCGCGGAGGGGACAGAGGTCCCCCCCGCGGCCCCGCCCCTCTCCTCGGCCACGACTGGGCGGCGCTTGGAAGGTGGCCCGCTGGGGACGGCCGGAGTAAATCCGGCCTAAGGCTCCACTCGGCTTCAGCTGGCTAAACGAGAAAGGTCGCGGAGGGCAAGTCCCCCCCGCGGCCCCGGATCCGCGGAGGGTAGGGCACTATTGGGTTGATGGCCCACTTCTGCATCCGGTGCGGGTCCGAGCTGGTGTCGCGCGTCATCGAGGGCCAGGAGCTCGAAGCGTGCCCCAACGACGATTTCGTCCTCTGGCGCGACCCCAAGGTGGCGTCGGCGGTCGTCGTCGAGGTCGACGGCGGGGTGGTGCTGGGGCGCCGCGCGATCGAGCCGGGCTACGGGATGTGGTGCCTACCCGGCGGGTTCGTCAACGATGACGAGCATCCGTCCGACGCAGCGGTGCGTGAATGCATGGAAGAGATCGGCGTGGCCGTCGAGATCACGTCGTTGATCGATGTGTATCACGTACCGAAGCGCGACGCGCCCAGCATCGTCGGGATCGCCTACCGCGCGCGGCTCGCCGGCGCTGAGCAACCGGCCGCGGGTGTGGAGATGCTCGAGGTCGGCGTGTTTTCCATCGACTCGCTCCCGCAGCTGGCCTTCCAGAGCCACCGCCATGTCATCGATCAGTACCTCAAATCCCGGGCGCCGGAGGCGGCAGCCTCACCCCGGCGCGCCGCCGCTGCGGGTCGGCGTTCAAAGCCGCCATCACGATCGCAAGCGCAGTCGCGACGACAGCGCACGCCGTGAAGCCGGTCGCGTAGCCGTACGTCTGGACCAGCGGACCGAACACGAGCGGCCCAGCCGCCAAGCCCAGGAACAGGATCGTGCCGTAGACGCCCATCGTGACCCCGCGCGTCGATGCCGCGGAAAGATCCGCGAACACGACGCCGATGGCGACGTAGGCGGTGGCCATGAAGGGCGTCGCGACGATGAGGACGATCGCCGGCGGCCAGAAGCCCGACATGTGACCGAGCACGACCGCCGCCACCGACCAGACGAGCACCCCGACGAACACGATCGGCCAGCGCTGCCGGGCACGGTCCACGAGCCTGCCGCCGGGGATTCGAGAGGCGCCGTTCGCGACCGCTTGCAGCGCCAGCAGAAGCCCGACCTGCGAGCTCGGCAGCCCAAGAGCCTCCTTCCCGAAGATGGGGAGGAAGGCGCCGACCGTGCCCCAAGCGAGCGTGGCCGAGACGAGCCCGATCACCACCGGCACGAAGGCGCGCTGGGCGACCAGAGCGCGCAGCGGCTCACGCAGGGAGAGACCGCGGTCTGACGACTGGCGGGTGCCGCTGGCCAGCAGGGCTCCGGGGATTGTGAACACGAGCATCGCCGTCGTCACCGCCAGGTCGGTGCGGATGTCGATCCGCGTGAGCAGCAACGCCGCGATCGACGGGCCGATGAAAAAACCCGCCTGCATCGAGAATGTGAGCCAGCCCATCGCGCGGCCGAGCCGGCCGCTCTTGACCGATTCCGTGACCGCGGAGAGGAGCGCCGCCTGCTGGGCGCCCGCACCGAGCCCGCCTGCGACCTGCCAGATGAAAAGCGGAAACACTGTCGACGTGGCGGCCGCCGCGACCTGGGATCCCGCGGCGACGACGAGCGAGAAGACCAACAGCGACCGTGCGCCGAACCTGTCGATGAGAAGCCCCGACGGCAGGGACAGCAGCGCCGCCGCCAGCGTGGCCACCGAGAACAGCGCCCCGACCTCGAATCGATCCGCGCCCAGCTGATGTGCGTAGAGAGGAACGGTGAGGCCGCGCGCGGAGAGGGCGGCGAACGACGCGCCCGCTGCGATGTAGATCGCGAGCGTCCGCCGCGATTCGAGGACGCTCAGCCGCACCACACCTAAGATACCGGCGCATGGTCCGCGAGCGGGTCGGCGACTGGCGACTGGCCTGGCGCTTCGCGTTGGCAGGCCTCATCGCGGGCATGCTGGTCACCGCCTTTGGCTACTCGGGCGTGATCAACCGGTCATTCGACGCCGCCCAGGATCAGCTGTTCCCCGCCCCGTCTGCGGATCCGCGCATCACGCTGGTAGCCATCGATCAGCGATCGAAGGATGACCTGGGCGCGTACCCCTGGCTCAACTCGTACCACGCGAAGGTGATCGACTACCTCGCCAGCCTTCACCCGAGCGTGATCCTCTTCGACATCATCCTCGACCACCTCACGCCCACCGACCTGGAGGACCCGAGCGCAAAACCCGACGACCAGCTCGTCTCGGCGATCAAATCGGCAGGCAACGTGGTCCTGGTCTGCACCGCCGACGATGCTCCGCGGTCCGAGTTCTCGAGCGTGGCCGCGGTGGTGGGCGATCGAGGGCTGTCGGTTCCGGACGCCGCTGATTCGGTGCGAGGCATCCCGCTGCGGCCGGCCAGGACCTGTCCGGAAAACGAAGGGGACGAGCCCGCCTTCATCGAGGCGTTGAGGATCGCCGAGGGTGTCAACGCCCCTCTGAGCGCGAACGCGGCCGGCACGGAGGTCGACTTTGGGCCTCACCACATTCCAGTCGTCGCGAACCAGATGCTGATCAACTTCACGAAGGGCCGCAGCCCGACATGCGCTTACGTCGATGCGCTCAACCGCAGCTGCCCGCGCCCCGAGCTCATCACCGGCCACATCGTGGTGGTGGGCACGAAGCTGATCGACGCGGGAGACGTGTTCTCGCAGGCGGTCGGCTTTCCTCACGATGCAACGTTCTGCCCGCCTGCACGGCAGAAATGCATGCTCGACAACCAGAACTACGGCTACCGGATCATGGGCGACGCGATCAGCACCGTGCTGTCGGATCGGTACATACGGGTGCAGCCAGCCATCTCCATGTACCTCGCGATCCTGCTGCTGTCGACGGTCATTGGCCTGGTCGTGTACGTGCTCTCCTTTCGCAACGGCATGCTGCTCACCGCCATCACGCTGCTGGCGTATTTCGGTGTGATCGCGGTGCTCGGCCAGAATGGATACCTGAGCGACCCGCTGTACGCGCCGATCGCCATCGCGCTCGCAGCCTCCTTCTCGCTGGGGGCGCGTTATGTGCTCGAGGAGCGTGAGCGCCGCAAGGTGGAGCTCATCTTCGGCCACTACATCGATCCGCGCATCGCCCGCCAGCTCGCGGCGACGAAGTCGGTGGGCGACATCATCACGCACGGCGAGCGGCGCGACTTGACGATGATGTTCGTTGACATCCGAGGGTTCACCGCCATGTCGGAAGCGATGCGCGCCGAGGATGTGCTTGCGGTGATCCAGGACTACCTGGACGACCTGAGCGCTTTGATCTTCAAGTGGGACGGCACCATCGACAAGTACGTCGGCGACGAGATCGTCGCCATCTGGAACGCTCCTGTGGCACAGCCGGACCACGCGCTGCTCGCGCTTCGGTGTGCGTATGACCTCGTCGACCATGCGCCCACACTCCTGGCCAAGCTCGCCGCCAAGGGCCTGCCGCCGATTGCATGGGGCATCGGCGTCAACACGGGGCCCGCGGTGGTGGGAAACATGGGCAGCAAGGAGCGTCTTCAATACACGGCGCTCGGCGACACGGTGAACACGGCGTCGCGCTTCTGCGGCGCGGCGGAGCCTTACGCCGTGATCGTGGGCCAGCCCACGTTTGACGCATGCGCGCAGTTCATAGCCGTCGACCAGATGCCCGGCATCCAGCTCAAGGGCAAGTCGGCAGAAACGTTCAGGGTGTTCCGCGTCGGCGCCATTCGCCAGGACCCGAGCTCACCGTGGGTGCAGTTTCCGACCGTCGCGGCGATGACCGCATACAGCGCGCAGAAGCGGTTGTATTCGTGGCAGTCGGTCTTCGCTGCCGTGGGGCCGCCCGAGCCGTGAGCCTGCCCCGGGCGGCGGAGCTGCTGTCGGGCGCCCGGCGAGCGGTGGCGCTCACCGGCGCGGGCGTATCGGCGGAGAGCGGGATCCCCACGTTTCGTGGCGAAGGAGGCCTGTGGTCGCGGTACGACCCGGTCAAGGTGGCCTCGATCGACGCCTTCATGCGGGATCCCGGCGCCTACTGGAGCGTCGCGAGAGAACGAGGCCCAGCGGTGCTCGCCGCCAGGCCGAACCCCGGCCACCACGCGATCGCGGCGCTGGAGAGGGCCGGCCACCTGCTCGCGGTCGTGACCCAGAACACCGACGGGCTGCACCAGGACGCGGGGAGCCGTCGCGTGATCGAGCTCCACGGGTCGGGCCGCACCGTGCAGTGCCTCGACTGCAGAGTGCGCGAGCGGCGCGCCGACGTGCAGGCCAGGCTGGCTGCGGAGATGCCGCCCCGCTGCCAGGTGTGTGGGGGGATCTTCCTCAAGCCGACCGTCGTGCTTTTCGGAGAGCCGATGCCTGCAACCGCCGTCGAAGAGGCGATGTCATTGGCACGAGAAGCAGACGTGATGCTGGTTGTGGGCTCCTCGCTCGTCGTGTATCCGGCCGCGAACGTACCGCTCGTGGCGCTGGAATCCGGCGCCGCGCTCATCGTCGTGAATGCGGAGCCGACGCCGCTCGACCGGCTGGCCGAGGTCGTGATTCGCGGACGGTCTGGCGAGGTCCTGCCCGAGCTCGCGTCGATGGTGTCAGTCGCCTAGGACCGTGACGCTGCCCGCGCTGACGGGCACGCCCTCGACGACGAGGCTGCCCATGGCGTCGATGTCTTCGGCCGTTCCTTCCACGACCCGATCCGGCAGCTCGACACGGACTCGCCTGCCGATGGTGTCGGAGAGCTCGCGCCAGCGGGCGAGGATGTCGCCGGCGGGCGCTGCGCTCCACCGCTCGATGGCGGGGCGCAGCCTCTCCAGCAGACGATCGCGCGGTTGGTTCAGCTGGGCGGCGCCTTCGGGCGCCCATGTGAGGTTGATCCCAATGCCGCAGACCGCCTTCGACGGCGATGCCTCGACCAGGATTCCTCCGACCTTGCGGCCCCCGAGCAGAAGGTCGTTGGGCCACTTCAGACGCACACCCTGGCCGCAGGCCTCTGCGGCGGCGACCCCCGCGGCGAGGCTGAGCAGAGGATTCGGTTCCAGCACGAATGAGACCAGCAGCGCGGCGCCGGCCGGCGCTTCCCAGCGGTGCGAGAGCCGGCCGCGGCCTTCAGTCTGCTGATCGGCCACCACCACCGAGCCTATGGCCAGCTCGCGTGCCACGTCCTGGGTTGATGTGACCACGCCGAGGCGCACGATCGGTGGCCGTTTCATCCGGCCTTTAAGCTAACCGCGTGAAGGTCCACCGCGCCGCCACGCTCGTGGTCATCATGCTGCTCGCCGTGGGCGTGCTCGCGGTGATGATGGTGAGCGCCGTCGCCAACTTCGACGCCCACAGCGTCGTGGCTTTGGCCGTGGTCCTGGTGGCGGCCGCGGCGGGCGGCATCGGCTTCAGCTGGAAGCGTTACTACCGGCGCTGAGTTCCACATAGGCATGCTGCGGCTTGGTTACAAGGCTTCGGCCGAGCAGTTTGCCCCACGCTCCCTGCTCGATTTCGCGGTGGACGCTGAGAAGAACGGCTTCGACAGCGTCTTCGTCAGCGATCACTTCCAGCCCTGGCGGCACTCCGACGGCCACGCGCCATTTGCCTTCGCGTGGCTGGCGGCGACTGGCGAGCGCACACAGCGCGTGCTGCTCGGTACGTCGGTGGCCACGCCCACCTTTCGCTACCACCCTGCGATCGTGGCGCAGGCGTTCGGAACATTGGGTTCGCTCAACCCGCGACGCATGATCCTCGGCGTCGGGACGGGCGAGCACCTCAACGAGGGCGCGCTCGGCATCACCTGGCCGGACAACAAGGAGCGTTTCGCGCGCATGCGTGAAGCCGTCAAGCTCATCAGGCTGCTGTGGAGCGAACAGAGCGTGACGTTCGACGGCGAGTACTACCACACGCGAAACGCCACCATCTACGACATGCCCGACGAACCGATTCCCATCTACGTCGGCGCCGGCGGCCCACAGGTCGCCAAGTACGCGGGTCGCGCCGGCGACGGGTTGATATGCACCTCGGGGAAGGGCATGGAGCTCTATTCGGAGCAGCTGCTGCCGGCGTTCGCCGAAGGCGCGGCGGCGGAGGGGCGCGACGTCGATGTCCTCGACAAGATGATCGAGGTCAAGGTCTCCTACGACACCAATCGTTCACGCGCGATGCAGGACACCACGATCTGGGCCGCGCTCGCTTTGCCCGCCGACGTCAAAGCAGGTGTGGACGATCCGCGTGAGATGGAGAGGCTCGCGCTCGAGGCGGAAGGCATCGCTCATCAGCGCTGGCTCGTGTCGAACGACCCCGAGGAGCACCTGGAACAGCTACGACCGTACCTCGAGCTCGGATTCACCCACCTGGTGTTCCATGCGCCCGGCAATGACCAGGCGCGATTCCTGGACCTCTACGGTTCGCAGATCCTGCCCCGCATCCGCGAGCGATGGGGGAGTCGATGAGCACCTGGGTGGTGGTCCTCGTCAAGGACTTCGACTCCGCCAAGCAGCGCCTCGGGCCGGCATTGGATCCAGCCGAACGCAGGGCCCTCGCGCGCAGCAACGCAGCGCGCGCCATTCGCGCCGCCGCGGCGGGCGAGCGTCGCCTGGTGGTGGCGGGGAGCGAGGAGGCGGCCGCGCTTGCAGCTCGCCTGGGCGCGGATGTTTTCGTCGAGCCACGCCAGGAAGGCCAGAACGTCGCCGCCCAGCGCGGCATCACCCACGCGATCGAAGGCGGCGCAGACGCTGTCCTGCTGCTGTCGAGCGACCTTCCTCACGTGACCCGGAAGGCGGTGCGCCGGCTGCTCGATGTCGGGGCAAAGCTCACCGGACCGGCGGTGGTTGCCGTGCCTGCGGAGGGACGAGGCGGCACCAACGCTCTCTATCTCCATCCGCCGCGTGCGATCGGCATGCATTTCGGCGCTGATTCGCTGGCCGCGTTCGAGCGTGAGGCCCAGCGCAAAGGCGTGGATTTCGTGGTTCATCGCTCGGCTGCCATGGCTCTCGACCTCGATGAGCCGGCCGATCTTGCGCGCCTGCGTCGCGCCGTGTGAACCGCATCGAGCTCCTGGCCGTGGAGGGCCTTCCTGAGGTCCATCCCGGCGACGACCTTGGCGACCTGATCAGCACGCAAGCGAAGCTCGAGCCACGGGACGTGCTCGTGGTGGCGCAGAAGGTGGTGTCGAAATCAGAAGGGAGGCTGCGCGACCTGGCGAGCGTCGTGGCAACCGATGAGGCCAGGCGAATCGCCACACAGCTGGTCGCGCAGCCGGATCCGCGCCTGGTGCAGGTGATCCTCGACGAGAGCGTTCGCGTCCTTCGATCCCACCGAGTGCTGATCACCGAGACGCGCCACGGATTCGTGTGCGCCAACTCGGGCGTCGACCAGTCGAACGTCAACGAGCCGGGCACCGTGACTCTGCTGCCCGAAGATCCCGACGGCAGCGCGCGGCGTCTGCGCGAGCGCCTGCATGAACGCACCGGCGCCGAGGTCGGCGTCATCGTGTCCGACACCTTCGGGCGCCCCTGGCGGCTCGGCATCGTCAACGTCGCGCTCGGCGTGGCCGGGCTTCCGGCCCTGATCGACCTGCGCGGGATGCCGGACGACGCCGGCAGGGAGATGCACGCGACGGTGCTCGCGGTCGCGGACGACCTGGCGTCGGCGGCGGGCCTCGTCATGCGGAAGACGGCGCGCACCCCGGTCGTCGTCATACGCGGTCTCGAGCTAGCGGGCGATGGCCGTGGTCGCGACCTCATCCGCCGTGCCGATGAAGACGTGTTCAGATGAGAACCGTCGTCCTCGCCGGCGGAACGGGAGGGGCGAAGCTCGCCTCCGGTTTCCAGGTCCTGCTTGCTCCCGGTGAGCTGACCGTGATCGCCAACACCGCCGATGACGACGAGTTCTGGGGGCTCCTGGTCAGCCCGGACGTCGACGCAGCGATTTACCGCCTGGCCGGCGTTTTCGACGAGTCGGCGGGATATGGACAGAAGGGGGACACCTTCCACACGCTGGAAGCGCTCGAACGCCTGGGCGAGCCGACATGGTTTCGCATCGGCGATCGCGACCTGGCCACGCACGTGCTGCGCTCGAACATGCTCAACGAGGGGTGCCGTGTGACCGAGACAGCGCTGGAATTGTGCCGGCGGTTCGGCTTGTCCACGCGCGTTCTGCCGATGACGGACGACAGGGTTAGGACGCGCTTCGTCACTGATCGCGGGACTCTGTCCTTCCAGGAGTATTTCGTGCGCGAGCGCCTCGCTCCGGCGCTCCACTCGATCGAGATTGCGGGCGCTGAATCTGCGGAACCGGCGCCGGAGGCGACGGCCGCCCTCGTTGATGCGGACATTGTCGTCATCGGCCCTTCGAACCCTCTCATCTCCATCCGGCCGATCCTGGAAGTCAACGGCCGGCAGCTCCATCGCGAGCACACGGTGGCGGTGACGCCGATCGTGGCTGGAGCCGCGCTGAAGGGTCCGACGGTCGAGATGATGCGCGCGCTGGGATCAGACCCGTCGCCGGTTGAGGTGGCCCGTACGTACCTCCCTTTCGCCGGGACGTTCGTGCTCGACTCGCGCGACGCCGACCTCGCAGGCGACATCGAGGCTCTGGGCTATCGCGTGATCGTGAGCGACACGGTCATGGCAGACGGCGGCTCGGGGCTCGCGAAGACGATTATCGACGCGTTCTAGAAGCTGCGCTGTCTAGGTGACGTGTGAGTTGGCCACCATGACGACCACGCCGATCAGCACCATCACGAGGCCGACGACGAGCACCGCGTACTGGGCAATCGCCAGTGTCGCGCTGGGCTTCTTTATCTCGTCCTCGGCATCCTCTCCCGGCGCGTTGCCCGATGCCAGCTGCCACGAGCCGGTCTTGGCCTGCTTCTCCTTCTTGGACTTCTTGTCCTGCGCCGGCTCCGCGGCGGCGCCTTTGCTGTCACCGACGATCGACCACGACGCCCCCGCGCCCGCGGGCGTGGAGACGGGTTCCACGGGCGCGGCGGTCGGTTCGAGGCTTGGCGGGGCATACGGTTCCGCCGGGTTGTAGGGTTGTGCCGGGGCGGGGTTCCACTCTTCGGCAGGCGCCACGTAGGCAGGTGCGGAAGGTTCGAAGGGCGGCGGGCTCGGAGCCGGCATCGAAGGCGGGGGAGGTGGCACCGTCGGTCCGACCTCCCATACCTGCGGCTGGGGGGGAGGCGGCGCGGCCGTGTCGGGCGGGGCCGCGGTCGGCCCCCAGGTCGCGGTCGGAGCAGCTGCCTTCTGTTCCATACCTGGCGGGGCGAAAGCCTGGGCGGCTTGAGCGTCGTCCCGCTCACGCCTGCTGCCTGGCGCGAGGGTGCGCTGACGCGCCGCGCGCACCTTGCGCTCGATCTGCCCGCGTCGAGACGAGTACATCGACTTCGTCTGCACGGATCGGTGGCGCATGACGAACCACACGGTGACGAGGCCGATGGCAGCGACGAACGGTCCGATGAGGAGGGCAGGGGACAGACCCATAGGGGCCGATTATCCGTGATCGGTCCATGTGTGACAATCGCCGCCGTGACACTTTATGACCGTCTTCAATCCGAGCTCGTCGAGGCGCGAAGGCGGCGCGACGAACTTGCTTTGAATACGCTTTCGCTCCTCAAGAGCGAGGTGGTTCGGGCCACAAAGGAAGCCGGCTACTCAGGCTCGATGGACGATGCGCTGGTCGAGCGCGTCGCACGCAAGGAGGTCAAGCGGCGCCAGGACGCGATCGAGGCCTACCGCAAAGGCGGCCGCGAGGAGGCGGCGCGCCGCGAGGAGGCAGAGATGGCCCTGCTGAGCGGCTACGTGCCGGTCTCGATGACGGCCGAGCAGGTCGAGGTGGAGGTGCAGGCGGTGATCGCCGAGCTGCAGCCCCAGGGCCCAAACGCATTTGGCGCGGTCATGAAAGCCGCCACCGCGCGCCTGGCCGGCCGAGCGGAGGGGGCGCAGGTCGCAGCCGCCGCGCGCAAGCTCCTTGCCTCCTAAGACCAAGAAGAAGAAAAAGTCAGCGCCACTGCCGCGCCTGCCGCGCGGGGCGAAGGTCCGCGCGATGCTGACGGTGGAGCGCCTGCGTGACGCGTATCCGGCCGTCACCGAGCTGGCACACGAGGACCCTTTCCAGCTTCTGATCGCGACCATCCTTTCCGCCCAGACGACCGACAAGATGGTCAACCTCGTGACGCCGAAGCTGTTCGCCCCCTACCCAACCGCGTTCGATCTCGCCGGCGCCGACCCTGCCGAGGTGGAGGCGATCATCAAGCCGACCGGCTTCTATCGCAACAAGACTCGGGCGATCATCGCCGCCAGCCGAAAGCTGGTCGAGCTGTTCGGCGGAGTGGTGCCGTCAACCCTCGAGGACCTGGTCAAGCTGCCCGGCATCGGCCGCAAGACGGCCAATGTGATCCTGGGCGTCGGTTTCAACGTCCCTGGGTTCGCGGTCGATACGCACGTGATCCGCCTCACCAACAGGATCGGACTGGCCTCGACGCGCGACCCGGAGAAGATCGAGCGGCAGGTGACCGCGATGGTGCCCAAGGAGGAGTGGACGGGGTTGTCGCTGCGGTTGATCCTCCACGGGCGGCGGGTGTGCGTCGCGCGCCGGCCGCGCTGCGAGGAGTGCATCCTCAACGACTTCTGCCCTTCGTCGTGCACGCGCCCGACCTGGCCGAAACGCGCCCGGCCGAGCTGACATGCCCCTTGCGGGCCCTCCCTTGATTTTCGGTTCCTCCCCCAACCGACGCGCCTCGGGCAAGTGAACTCGAATTCGAGCGACGCCGACAACCCCGCCTGTTAAGAATCCAACGAACATCTGTTCTATCATCGGGGGATGGAAGCCCCCGAATCGCGCCTGGCCGACGTCGAATATCTCGAGGTCCAATGCAAGTCCGCCCTCAACCGGGTCAAAGGCATGGGCTTCGACTGGTCGCTCAATCCGTACACCGGCTGCGAGCACCGCTGCGCGTTCTGCTACGTCCGCGCGTTCGAGCTTCGCGCCGACCGCCCCTCGGACGACCGCTACGGCCGCACCGTCCGCGTCAAGGTCAACGTGGCCGGCGTGCTGCGCGGCGAGCTGTCGCGGAAGTCCTGGCGGAAGGAGACGGTCGTCATCGGCGCGGCCACCGACCCTTACCAGCCGGCCGAGGGGCGCTACAAGCTGACACGCCAGTGTCTCCAGGCACTGCGTGACTTCTCCAACCCCGCCTCGATGATCACGCGCGGGCCGATGATCGTCCGTGACATCGATGTGCTGACAGACCTGGCGCGCCGCGCGTACCTCCACATCACGTTCAGCATCCCAACGGTCGACGACGACATCTGGCGGCGCACCGAGCCCGGCACGGCGCACCCCAGGCAGCGCCTGCGCGCGATCGAGAAGCTGGTCGCCGCCGGCATCGATGTGGGCGTCGGCATGGCCCCTATCCTCCCTGGCCTGTCTGATCGCCCCGATCGTCTCGAAGCCGTGATCAAGGCGGCGCGGGCCGCCGGCGCCACCGGGCTCTGGGCGGGCATGCTGCATCTCAAGGACGGGACTCGGGAGCACTTCTTGTCAGTGCTCGCCAAGCACTGGCCGGAGCTCCTCCCGCGCTACGAGCAAGCCTATCGAGCCCGCGCCTACCTGCCTGCGGACTTCGGCAAGCCGACCATGAACGCCGTGGCCCGGCTGCGCGCCGCTCACCAGGTCTCAGATCGCCGGCGCGTCGTTCTCAAGCCGCCGCCTGAGCCCGAACAGCTGACCCTTCTGAACTAGCATTCACCCATGCGCGGCCCGATCGATGTGCTGTCCGGGAAAGTCAGCGGTTTCAAGAAGATGGAGATCGCCCGCCGGACCGTCCCCTGCTTCAAGCACGTCATCGAGAAGGACGGCGAGAAGCTGTCTCTGTGCCTGTTGGTCGACTCAGGCAAGCTCTATCGCTTCCCGTACGAGGATTCCAGGGGCATCAAAGGCCTCGCGATCAAGGCGCGCTTCCTGCGCGGCGAGATGGAGCACCTCCGGTTGCGTGAGTTCCAGCCGGGACTTTGCCGCTATGTCGAGCGAGCAGAAAAAGCCGGCTGAGTCACTCGTCCAGGAGCTCCTCGCGGAACGTCGGGAGCTCAAGGTCCTGCTGGAGCGCGCCCGCATGGAGCTGGCGGAGGCACGCGAGGGCGCCGCGGGTCCCGATCCGCGCATGAAAGGTCTCGAAGCAGAAGTCGAACGGCTCAGGCACCAGGTCGCCACGGCTCGCGCCGAGGCGAACCTCCTGCGCGACGAGCGCGACGAGCTGCGAGCTGGAATCGAGAAGGCGCTGGAGCTTTACCGGCAGGAATGAAAAAGGGCCCCGCGAGAGGGGCCCTCGCTCATGTCTGCGGTTCTACTTGACTGCGTTCGCCAGCTGGTCGACGAGCTGGTTGGTGTATTGACTGATGCCGGGAGCCTCGATGTGGCCGCCTTTGTAGTTCAGGGCGCCCACCAGGAAGATGATCCAGTAGATGAGGCCCACCAGGTAGATCACACCGCCCAGCGGGAAGAAAAACGTGGAGATGATGGTCGCGATCAACCACAGTCCTCCGAGCACGACCACCGACTGCGCCGCGTTCCATTTGACGTCGGGATCGTTCTTGCCGACGAACAGAAAAATCAGGCCGGTAACCCACCACAAAAGGTAGGCGAGGAGCACGTTGGTCTTCGTGTTGCTCCCTGCGGAAGCCGCCCCACCGCTGGGTTCTGGCTGTCCTGGAGGCGGGGGCGGGATCTGCGACATGGAAACCCTCCTGCAAAAGCTGGTCTGTGCGCGCCGATTATCGGTCGGCGGACGGCAAAACGCCATAGTTTCAGACGATCGTTCGAACCGCGACCTGACATCGAACCTTCTCTGTTAGTCTCGCGGGCGAGATGACCGATTCCGGTCAGGCCCCGAAAACTCCTCCGGATCCGAAGCCGCCCGCCGTGCCCGATTGGGCGCCCGTGCACGGCACCGGCAAGCCCGAGCCGCCGGCGCCGCCCACCAGCTGGTCCCCACCACCCTCGGCGCCGCCGCCGGCGCCACCCCCAGACCCCTACGCGGTGGACGCCACCATGCGGCTGATCCCGGTACCCCACATCGCGTCGCCAGCTCCGGCGGCCGCAGCCCCTCAGCCGGCTGAGCGACGCATCGGCAAGTACATCGTCAAGCGGGAGCTCGGCCGAGGCGGGATGGGCGCCGTCTACCTGGCCGAACAGCCAGGGTTGGGCCGGGAGGTCGCGATCAAGGAGCTCCTTCTGTCCGCGGTCGCCGACCCGATCGCGTTGAAGCGATTCATGCAGGAGGCGCAGGTGATGGCCCGAACCAGCCATCCCAACCTCGTGCAGGTCCACGACCTGGAACAGATCGGCGATGCGAACTACATCGTGCTCGAGTTCGTGCGTGGGAAGTCGCTGCGGGACCTGCTCAACCAGGGCACGCTTCCGCTGCCGCAGACGTTTGCGGTGATGCACGGGGTGCTGCAGGCGCTCGACTATGCGCACAAGCACGCGATCGTCCATCGCGACATGAAGCCCGAGAACGTCCTCATGTCGGACGAGGGCGACATCAAGGTCGCCGACTTCGGCATCGCCCGCCTCATGGACGACTCCGGTGCGGGCTCGACCGCCACCAAGACCGGCACCACCGTGGGCACGCCGCAGTACATGTCGCCAGAGCAGGTAGCGTCCAGCAAGGTCGACGGACGCAGCGACCTCTACTCCGCGGGGATCATGTTCTACGAGCTCGTGGTCGGTCAGCCGCCCTTCACCGCCTCCGATGCCGATGGCCCATTCACGCTGATGGCAAAGCACGTGCAGGCGCCGCCCAAACCGCCGTCGGTGCACCGGCCCGGGCTGGACATGGGCCTCGAGGAGGTGATTCTCAAGTCTCTGTCCAAGCGGCCTGAGGAGCGCTATCAGACGGGCCAGGAATTCGACGACGCCATGGTCCGCATCGCCGATCGGCTGACGCCCGGCTGGCAGCGCAGCCTCCAGCCTGGCGCGGACCTCTCGAAGATGGTGCCCGGCGCCACGCCCTACCCGGGTGCGATCCCGGCCATCGCCGGTATGCCGGTCATGCCGGCGGCCTCACCCATGCCCGCGCAGCCGGTCCAGTCCGTGTACAACCCAACGCCTCCGGTGCGCCCCGTGGCCAAGAAAACCGCCGGCTGCATGGGCATGATCGGGGGTGTGCTGGTGGTGATTGCTTCGACTGGATTCGTTCTCGCAATCGTGGGCCACTAGCCAGCGCGAGCACCGCCAGAAACCAGCCATTGACGCGGGTTCGACCTGGTGCTATACCGGCGCCGAACCCATCGTTATCGGGCGATTCGGAATCGCTCTAGGCCGGTTCTCGGCGGGAGGCGCGATGAACTTGAATCACAGCCACCTTGGTCACGAGCACTTTTGGGCTCGCCCGCTTTCGCGTCGACAGTTTCTCGGGACCACCGCAACCGTCGCGGGCGCGTTGGCAACCTCGCCGCTGTGGATGCCCTCGTTTGCGTCCGCCGGCGACCGCGTCGCCAGCGTTGCGCCGAGACCGATTGGCATCGGGGTCGCGCCTTTTGGAATTCCAATCCATCACTTTCCGCCGCTCCCGGTTCTTGGGCCCACGGTGATCAACGAGCCGTCGCAGATCACCGACTTCAATGGATTTGTCGGTATCACCCGGGTCAGGGGCACAGGCACCGGAACCGATACAACAACCGGCACGACGCACCCCGTCAACTTTCAAGTCGACAACGGCTTCATGGACGGGGTGTACGTTGGCGAGGATGGGAAAGTCCACCGTGGCACCTTCGCCTTTGTTTGAATGGACCTCTACCGGGGCGCCGTTGGCGTCCTCGCGAACCAGAGGCACGATTTCAGCCCAGGTATCCCGGCGAGCGGATTGTTCTGGACGCAGGCGATTCCGCAGGACAGCGTAGAAGTCCACTTCGGCGACGGAGTCGCGTCGGTCAAGGTCAGTGACCTCGCGGAAGAGGATGCGGGCAATGTCTTGAACGCTCTGCAGGGTGGGCCGACCAAGCCGGCGACGGTTTCCTTTGAGATGCGTTGGGCTGCCACCGGCCAACCGATGGCCTTGACCGATCCAGTCCACCGGTTCACAGGTGAATTCTTCGTCAGCGATCTGACGATTCAGTGGTCAGCAAAGGGAGAGGGCTTCGCTTTCGAGTCCGACCCTGCAGGTACGTCAGTCAACCTGCGCGCTGTGTTGGGACGGGAGCGCAACGGCGTCTTTTTCGACGAGTAGCTAACGGGAGGGAGCGCCACCGGGCGCTCCCTTCATTCTCCTTGTGGCGGTGGCTGCGCCGCCGCCGCCTGGCCGGCCAGAGCCTCCTGCGCCTCGGCGCCGACCAGGATGTCCTTCGACTCGGCGTTGGCGGCCGCCAGGATCGACTTCTGCGTGTACTGCTGGGCGAAGCCCTGGTGTGCTTCCGCAGCCATGTCGGTCGGGAACTGCACCCATGGCGAGGTCGGCGTTTCGCGGATCGCCACCACCTGGTAGATGCGAAACGTCTGGGCCGACTTGCCCTTCAGCTGCACCCCCGGCACCAGGTCGACGGCGATGTAGTCCTTGCACGCGTCATACGTGGGCTGGCCGATCAGGAGATGGAATGCCGGGGCGTTGGCGCAGAAGCGGGCGGCGGTGTTGACAGTGTCGCCGAGCGCCGTGTACTGGATGCGGCTGCGCGAGCCCAGGTTACCCACCACCGCCGGCCCGGTGTTGACTCCGATTCCCCACCGCACGGGCGGCAGGCCGCTCGCCAGCAGCTTCGACTGCAGCTCGGGCGCCCGGTTGATGAGGTCGTACGCGCATCGAACTGCGAGCAGCGCATGGTTCTCCTGCGGCCGAGGCGCGTTCCAGAACGCGACGATCTCGTCTCCGACGTACTTGTCGATGGTGCCGTCCCAGGTGAAGATGATTCCGCTGAGGTGGTCCAGGTACATCTGGATGACCGCCGCCACATCGTGGGCGTTCATCGATTCGGACATCGACGTGAAGCCGCGGATGTCGACGAACAGCAGCGTGATGTCGCGCCGCTCGCCGCCGAGCATGATGTCGGCGACGCCGCCACGAGTCGCGGCCAGCTGCCTGACGATCTCCGGCTTCAGGTACTGGCCGAAGAGCGAGGTCACCTTTCGCCGCTCGCGGTCCTCATAGAGGACGCGATAGGCGGTGACGCCCGAATAGGTGAGCGCCATCGCCAGCCACGGATGGAAAAGGTCGGGGACGAAGCTGCTGAACCCGGCGAAATATGCCATGGCGAAGGTGAAGACGACAAGGGCGAGGACGGTCGCCACCAGGCCTCGCACCACGGAAACCCGGGCGACCAGGAAGGCCAGCAGCAGGGACAGGACCAGGATCACGAGCAGGATGCCCCACGGCGGCTCGCGGGTCAGGAGCCTCGACGGATTGTTCGGCGCCGGCGCCGCTCCGTCGAACATCTGGATCGCGTTCGCGTGGAGCTCGACGCCTGCCATAGGCAGCGTGCCGTTGCTGCCTGCGCTGGTGGTCACCAGCTGCGAGTCGTTGACGCCGGACAGGTTGTAAGCACCGATCAGGACGATGCTGCCCTTGATGAGGTCTGGGGAGACGGCGCCGCTCACGACGTCGCTGAAGTGAACGTACTGACCCTTGCTCTTGTAGTTGCCGGGCGGTCCCGAGAAGTTGATCAGCGCCGACCCGGTGCCGTCGACCTGGGCTGACCAGATCGAGCCGAAAGCGGCTCGATCGCCTGATTCCTGCAGCGTCGGCCCGCTGCTGGGGTCCGTACCGGCGTTGGCCGCGCGGTAGGCCGCGAATGCGAATGTGTTGATCACAGGCGTGTCGCACGTGCCGTAAGCGAAGCAGGCAGGCTGGACGAAAAGAGGCATTCGCCGCACCACGCCGTCGGCGTCGAGCTGGAGGTCGGTCGAGCCCAGGACCACGTTCTTGTCAGGCAGCCGGCAGGGCACCTTGGGGTCGGAGTTGCCGTCCATGCAGCGGAACGCTTTCAACGGGATCTCGTCGACCCCCGAGTCGGACCGCTGGATCAGCTTGCCGCTGCCGGTATCGAGTGCGCTCGCGGGGTAGGAAAGCACGACCGGTACGGTGCTGTTGCGCAGAGCCTCGGCGAACTTGGTGTCGCCGCCAGGGTCTCTTGGATCCGGGAAGCTGACGTCAAAGCCGACAACCGCAGCCCCTGCTTGCTCGAGATTCTTCAGGGCCGTGGCGTACACGTCGCGTGGCAGCGGGTACTGGCCCAGGGCCTTCACGCTCTGGTTGTCGATGCCGACGATGACGACCTGCTTGTCCGGGCTGGACTCTCCGACGAAACGGTCCTCCGGATGGACTGAGATGTTGACCAGGCAGCTGCCGGTGCGGGTGTCGCAGGCGACCTGCTGGGTGTAGAGCCAGAAGATGGACCCACTGAGGACCAGCGCGATGAGCACCGCGACGACGGTGCGGTAGGTGTACCAGTAACGGATGTAGCGGCCCACGGGCGCCCGGATCATATCTTGCTTGTGACACCATCGAGCCCGTGACCGTGCGCGTCGGGATTGCCGGCTGGATCGACAAGTCGCTGATCGATTCCGGGCTCTTCTACCCCATGAACGCGAAGTCGTCGGAGGAGCGCCTCCAGTTCTATGCCAGCCAGTTCTCGCTGGTCGAGGTCGACTCCACCTACTACGGCATGCCCAAGAAGGAGAACTCGGACCTGTGGGTGGCTCGCACGCCCTCCGGGTTCGCCTTCGACGTCAAGTCTTTCTCGCTGTTCACTAACCACCCGACCAAACCGATGGCTCTGCCCAAGGACATTCGGGACCAGCTGCCCGAGAAGCTGCGCGAGAAGAACATCTACATCGAGCAGATGCCGCCGGAGCTCGTGGACGAGTCCTGGGAGCGTTTTCGCGAGGCCCTCGAACCCCTCCGCGCGGCGGGCAAGCTCGGGTCGGTGTTCTTCCAGTTCCCGCCGTGGTTCCTACCGTCCTCGCGCTCGCTCGCTTACGTGGAGCAGTGCCAGGAGCGCATGTTCGGTTTCCAGATCGCGGTCGAGTTCCGCAAGCCGGAATGGATGGACGCGCGGCATCTCGAAGGCACGATCGCCTTCCTGCGGAGCCGCGAGATTCCGCTCGTCGCCGTCGACGTGCCGCAGGGCCACAAGACGAGCATGCCGCCGGTCTACGACGTGACATCGTCGAAGCTCGCCGTGGTCCGTTTTCACGGACGGAACCACGAGACGTGGGACCTCAAGGGCGCTCCGCCCAACCTCCGTTTTCGCCACGACTACAAGGACGAGGAGCTCATCGAGTGGGTTCCTCGGATCAGGGAGATGGAGAAGTCGGCCAAAGAGGTCCACGCCCTCATGAACAACAACTACTCGAACTATTCGGTCAAGAACGCCAGGCAGCTCGACAAGCTCCTCGAGGCCTGGCAGAAGTAGCTAAGGAGCCGGCGGCAGGCCAGATCCGCTCAGGTGGGGGGACCTCAGGCGTCGGGCCTCTCCGATGCTGTGGTCGACGAGCCCGCCGAAGATCGGCTCCGTGATGTGAACCAGGCGGAAGGGCAGCACCATCGCGTCCCGGCGCGGGAAGCGGGCCGTGCGCACGATGAGCCTCGCCACCCAGGAGGCGGAATACTGCGGCCCTATGGGCGCCTCGGTGGCGTCGAAGAACTCGGTCTTCGTGGAGGCCGGATAGACGACACAGACCTTGACGCCGGTTCCCGAAAGCTCGCCGCGCAGGGCATGGGAGAGGCCGACGACGGCGTGCTTCGTCGCGGAGTACACGGCGGAGTAGGGAGCGGCCCTGAGCCCCACGACCGAGGCGACGTTGATGATCACCCCCCGCCGGCGCTCCAGCATCGACGGCAGCGCGGCCTGGGTGGTGGCGATGACGCCGGCGAGATTGGTGGCCACCAGCTCGTCCACCTTTTCCTCCGGCATCTCATGGAACCTGCCCATCCAGCCCAGGCCCGCGTTGTTGACCAGGACGTCGATCCGCTCATGGTCGCGCAGAGCGGCGGCCACGAACGCGCGCGCGTCGGCGCGCTTGCCCACGTCGAGCCGTCTCGTGCTCACGTCGGCCGATCCTTTCTCGCGGCACCTCTGGGCGACCGCATTCAGGCGTTCCAGGCGCCTTGCTCCCAACGCGAGCCTCGACCCCTTCCGGGCGAATGCCAGCGCGGTCGCCTCGCCGATTCCGCTCGACGCACCGGTGATCGCGACGACCGCTCCCTTCAACCGCATCCCAGCACCAGCTTAGGGGCGGCTTAGAATCCCAGCCATGAAGGCGGTGACTTTCCATGGCGAAGGGGATGTCAGGGTCGACGACGTTCCCAAGCCGAGCATCCAGGGTTCGTCCGACGCCCTGGTGAAGGTGACGCTCGGAGCGGTCTGCGGGTCCGATCTACACATCCTGCATGGGCATACGCCGATGAACGAAGGAGCCGTGCTCGGGCACGAGTTCGTGGGCGTGATCGAAGAGGTCGGTCCCGAGGTCAAGCGCTTCCAACCCGGTGACCGGGTGGTCTCCAACATGTACACCACCTGCGGTCACTGCGCCCTCTGCCGAAAAGGCTGGTTCAACGAGTGCGTGAACAGGGCGATCTTCGGCCACGGGGAGTACTTCGGTGGCCTGGGCGGCGGCCAATCCGAGTACGTGACGGTGCCCCTCGCCGATCGCACGATGGAGCCCATCCCGATCGGCATGAGCGACGAGCAAGCCATATTCGTCGGCGACATCCTGGCCACGGGCTTCTTCGGCGCCGAGAGGGCGCAGATAAAACCGGGAGACGTGGTGGCCATCGTGGGCGCCGGTCCGGTTGGGCTCATGGCGACCATGTGCGCCCAGCTTTTCGGCCCAGCACGCATCTTCGTCATCGACATGGTCGACTCACGGCTGGAGACCGCTCAGGAGCTGGGTGCGATCCCGATCAACGCCAAAGAGGTGCATCCGGTGGAGGCGATCCAGAGCAACACCGGCGGCATCGGCGCGGACGCCAGCATCGAGTGCGTCGGTCTCCTGTCAGCCGTCGACACCGCGATTCAGTCCGTACGCGGCGGCGGCACGATCTCCATGGTCGGCGTCCCCAGCGCAGTGCAGGGCGATTTTCCCTATCTCGCCATGTGGATGAAGTCGCTCACCTTCCGCGCCGGCCTGTGCAACGTACAGCCGTACATGCGACCTCTCCTGGACCTGATCCAGGCGGGGAAGCTGAAACCGGACACGATCATCAGCCACCACATGAAGCTCGAGGAAGCGGAAGAGGCGTACCGGATATTCGACGCGCGCGAGGCGACGAAGATCGTTCTGACGCCGTAGGACGTGGCGGCCGAGTACGACGTCATCGTGGTGGGCTCGGGTTCGGGAGGCGGAGTCGTTGCCAGCCGCCTGAGCGAGGATCCAGCGGTCCAGGTCCTGCTGCTCGAGGCCGGGCCCGACCCGGGCGACGACGTTCCTGACGCAGTCCGTTACTTGCGGCTCGGCAGCGGCGTCGACGAGTACGACTGGAACTATCACGATCTCCAGACTCGAGGCGCCGTGCCCCGCGGCCGCATCCTTGGCGGCAGCTCGAGCATCAACTCGACCTTTGCGCTGCGCGGGCAGCCGCAGGACTACGACGCCTGGGCGACCCGGGGCTTGCCGTCATGGACCTGGGAGCGATGCCTGCCGTACTTCAATCGCCTGGAAACCGACCGCGAATTCGGCGCGCTGCCGTATCACGGGAGCTCCGGTCCCATTCATATCGAGCGCGAACCCCTCAACGACCTCCAACGGCTCGTCCATTCGGCTGCTCTCGAGCTCGGACACGCCGACCTCGACGACTTGAATCGGCCCGGGGCGGTCGGAGTGGGGCCGCTGCCGAGGAACCTGAAGGACCGCCAGCGCCAGAGCACGCTGCTGACGTACATCGCGTCCGCCCGCTCACGTCCCAACCTCACGATCCGTGCCGGCACACTGGTCGACTCGCTGGTCATCCGCGATGGCCGGGCGAAGGGCGTCAGCGTCGCCGGCGGCGAGGTCATCGAGGGCCGCAGGGTCGTGCTGGCCGCCGGGGCGTACAACTCGCCACAAATCCTGCACCGAACGGGCGTCGGCCCCCGGGAGGTTCTCGACCGGATCGGCGTCGACGTGACACTGGACGTCCCGGGCGTCGGCGAGAACCTGCTCGATCACGTCTCCACCCTCGTCATCGTGGACGCGGGGCAGGCGATACCTGCCGGCTTCATCCCCATCGGGCCGAGCCTGAAACTCCGAACCGCCCCCGGGCTTGCCGTCGATGACGTGAAGTTCACGTTCATGTTCGGTGAGCAATTCGCGTTGCCGGGATTGAACGGCTTCTACATCGAGGTCAGCAACTGCGAGTCCAGGGGCGTGGTTCGGGCGGTCTCGAGCAATCCCCAGGATCCGCCTTATTTCGACCATCGCTACTTCTCGGAGCCGGGAGACCTGGACAGGATGGTCGGCGGCGCCAAGGTCGCGCTGGAGGTCGCCAAGGTCCTGGCCGAGAACACGAAATTCGAAGTGCTTCTGCCTGATGCGGATACAGCCCGCGACGAGGAGGCTCTACGCCTCCACTGCCTGGAGTTCCACGCCACCGATTACCACCCGTCGGGCACCCTGCGCATGGGCCCGGACGGAGACGAGATGGCGGTGGTCGACGACCACTGCAAGCTGCGCGGGATCGACAACCTGTACGTCGCCGACGCCTCGGTGATGCCGACCATCCCCCGCGCCAACATCAACCTGCCGACGATGATGATCGGCGAACGGGTGGCCGAGTTCGTGCACGCCGAGCTCTAGGCCTCGGCGAAGTCCGCGACGCTCGAGTGGTCGAGCGCCATCAGGTAGCCCCTGGCTCGCTCGCTGAGCGGGTAGCGCCCCTCCATTTCGCGGAACGCCGGGCCGTGGTCGCTCTGCTCCAGGTGCGCCATCTCGTGCACCAGCAGGTAGTCGAGCACCCAATCAGGGAGCGTGGCTGCGCGTCGCGCGATGCGGATGGCGCCCGAGGTGAACGTACAGCTGCCCCAGAGGTGCGCCATCTCCGCGAAGGCGACTGACGTCCACCGAAGGCGGCCTTCGAAGTGCCGCTCGTTGAGCACCTTTGCACGAGCCGCCAGCCGTGCGTCGGACGGCCGCGATCGCTCCGCCCGCCGCTGCAGCCGCCGGCTCATGATCTCGGCCCACCGCTGGCGTTCGGCGTGCGGCATCCAGGCGGGCACCAGGAGCTCGAGAACGCCGGCGCGCAGCCGGGCGGCCACGGTTCGGCGGCGTCTCTGGGTGGCGACGATGCGGATGGGCGGTGATGCGCTGGAGGGATTGTTCAGCGGCGTTGTGCTCCGATGTTGCGGGGACGGGATTGTCGGGATCTTACGGGACATGGTCCGGCCGCGAAACCCTGGTCGTTAAGGCGCGTTTGTGCGATCAGCCAACTAGGATTGCCACCGAAAGTGCCTAGGAGCCTTGTCATCGGAAACGGCAACGTGCTGGTGGGCTTCGATGCGACCTATTCGGTTCGCGACATCTATTTCCCCAGGGTGGGCGACGCGAACCAGACGATGGGCAATGTCTGCCGAGCGGGATTCTTCATCGACGGCAGGTTCGCCTGGCTCGACGACGCCGCGTGGGAGCGGCGGCTCGGCTACGTGGAGGACTCGCTGGTCACAGACGTCACGCTCAAGCATCCCGGCCTGGGGATCACAGTCAAGTTCGCGGATTACGTCGACCTCGCCCGAAACTGGTTCATACGCAACGTGGAGGTCACCAGCCCGGCGGGGTTCAACGTCGGACGCGTCTTCTTCCATTACGACTGGTACATCGAAGGCTCGGACATCGGCAACACCGTCGCCTACGACCCTCGACATCGCGGCGTCATCGCCTACAAGGGCAATCGCTACTTCCTCATCGGCGGTGACTCGGGCCCGGAGTTCGGGATCGACACCTGGGCCAACGGGAAGAAGGGCAATGGGCTCGCCGGAACGTGGGTCGACGCCGAGGACGGCGTGCTCGGCCGCAACGCGATCGAGCAGGGCTCGGTCGACTGCACGGTCGGCTTCGACTTCGGACCTTCGGCCCCCGGCGAGACACGTTCGGTGACGCACTGGGTATGCATGGGCGCACGCCTAAGCGATGTCTCCGCGTACGGGCAGGATCTGATCATCGGTCGCGGGCCGAAGGTCTACCACGGGCGCACGCGCACGTACTGGCAGGTGTGGTCCGAGAAGGATCATCGCCACATCGACGAAGAGCTCGGCGCCGGCGTCACGCAGCTCTACCGGCGCAGCATCCTCACCGTGCGTACCCACGCGGACAACCACGGCGCGATCATCGCTGCGACCGACTTCGACATCACGAAGTTCGCGCGCGACACGTACGCCTACGCATGGCCTCGTGACGGCGCCCTGGTGGCCAACGCGCTCGACCGATCAGGGCACGAGGACATCACCAGGCAGTTCTTCACGTTCTGCCAGGAATCGCTGGTGGAAGAGGGGTTCTTTCTGCACAAATACACGCCGTACGGCAACCCGGGCAGCTCCTGGCTCCCGTGGGTGGACGCTCGCGGGGCGCGCACGCTGCCGATCCAGGAGGACGAGACCGGGCTCGTCCTGTGGGCCCTGTGGCAGCACTACAAGATCCACGGCAACCTCGACTTCGTGGTCGGGCTGTACACCTCGCTCGTCCTCCCGGCCGCCGATTGGATGGTCTCGTACACGGACTCGAGGAATGGGCTGATCCAGCCTTCGTGGGACCTGTGGGAGGAGCGCTGGGGGGTGCATGCCTTCACAGTCGGCTCGGTGTGGGGCGGGCTGGACGCGGCTTCCAGGTTTGCCGAGCTCTTCGGCGATGCGCCGTCGGCGGCGCGTTACCGCGAGGCCGCCGAGCGCCTGAAAGAAGCGTCCGACACGCATCTCTACACGCCGGAGATGGGTCGCTTCGCGCGTCGCATCGCGGTCGAGGAGGACGGCACGATGACCGTGGACATGATCATCGACAGCGCCATCTCTGGCCTCTGGCGATTCGGCATGTACTCGCCGGACGAGGCTCGCATAGCCGAGACGATGGTGGCGATCCGCGACCAGCTCACCAACAACTCCGCCGCCGGCGGGATCGGGCGGTACACCGACGACTACTACTTCAAGGTCGAGCCGGACACGAAGAAGGTGCCGGGCAACCCATGGTTCATCTGCACGCTGTGGATGGCACAGTGGTACATCGGCGTCGCCAAGACCACCCACGACCTGAAACCGGCTCGCGACATCATCAACTGGGTGGTGGCCCACCAGATCCCGGGCGGCCTGCTGTCCGAGCAGCTCGACCCGAACACCGGGGCGCCGCTTTCGGTGTCACCTTTGACCTGGTCTCACGCGGAGTTCATCGCGACGGTCGACGAGTTCTGCCGCAAATCGGAACGTGTCCGCCGCTCATCCCTCGCAACGGTGCCCCCGAGTCCGCGAGCGCCCTCCTAACTCTCGTCGCGAGCAAGCATGGTTATTTCGCGTCTGACGAGCTTACCCCTGGTGAATCTATTGAGGCGGCGGAATGACCCAGACTGCTCGCTCGGCCAGACGGTCTTTCATCGGGTCGTTCTTCGACTTCCGGTTTAAGCAGAAAACAATGGCATGCCAGGGTTCGCTATCTGTTGGATAGCGCTGTATCCCTTGGTCGAATTGGCGTACGTCTCTAGCGCGCAAACTTGCGACCCCGTATCCCTCGTGATGTTCAATCATCACTGAAGCATCGCGGCCATTCGCTGTGATTACTGACCCCAACCCGACCGACATAGCCGGTGCTGGCAGGCCCCACTTCGAAGCCATGGCGTCTGTGAAGTCCTGGAATGCAATGCTTCGGATTTGTGGTCGGCCACCAGAGCCAAGTTCATTCGATCGAACCCAGTCTGGCAGTTTGATGCGCCGATAGAGAACGTCATCGTCCTCAATTGTGGCGTCATCGCTATACGGTGAGGCCCAATCGCCAGGCATTTCGGCCCGATTGCCCGGCTACAAGGCCGTCTGGGCAATGCGGGCAGTGACAGCCGCGATGTCGTCCGGAAGAGAGCCGGCCCATTCCTCCCCAGTTTCGGAGTCATACAAGTAGGCAGTTATCGAAAGGTCCGGTCTGAATGAAACAACCAGATGGCGATGGGCTCGATACCACTCCAGCTGGATACCACCGTCAGTAAGCCCATCGACCATTGGCTCGCGCAGTGCTGTATTGCGGGCAACCCCCGTTAGAAACATGTTCACGACGCTTCCAACGTCCGGGTTCGCAGGCAATCCGCCATAGCTGTCCCAGTCGGGAGGATGCTTCACCAATTCGCCTACTCTGCTCCATGCGTTTTCCAGCCAAGGAGCGAAACGAACAGATCGCGTGAAACGTGTCGAGGTGTAGAAATGATTTCCAATAACCGCCACGCTAGTCAGGGTCAGATTGGCGCTGATCCCCGTGCTGGCCGAAATCGTCGTTATAACGGTGCCGCCAGATAGTGTTCGGCTGCCAGGCACAGTCGGAGGATCAGGCGACGGATACCAATCTGACTCAGTTAAGTTCCCGCTCGATCGTGGAAATATCACAACATCAATCATGACGACCCCAATGTTTTTGCATTACATCTGTGGTCAGGTCTGCAAATGCCGTTACGGACCAGACCCGGCCACGGTCCAGAAATCGTAGGGCTCCCTCAAACCCTGGGCCGTCTGGCTGTCCTCGTGACGTGAAGCTCAGCACATAAATGGGAGCATTGTCTTCGCGCCGGTACCCAGGCTGCACGTCAACGTGTAAACGTCCCAATGGACGGCCGGAGTCGTCTGGAATCACATAAGAAGCAAACAGCGTCGCTTGCTCGATGGCGCCGAGAAGCCGACTGTCAGAGAGTCCAGCCAAACGTACTATTCGATCGAGCCCATCGTGGCCTTTGCCCCCCACATCGCTGGTCGGCACGTGGTCGATATACGTCAGCTCGCATTGCGTAATGTCGAGTTCGCCAAACCCAGAGCCTTTGACAAAACTCGCAAACTCCTCGAACCACTGGACGAGGGCTTTGCGCCGCCCGGGCCAGCGCCCATACTCGCTCGCTGGATTGACCTTTCTCCAGTTACACGCGAAATAATCGCGCTGAACTTGCACGAGTTCCTGTTCATCGTTGGTGAGAAACCAGAGCCTCGGGTAGGGCACGGCCATCGGCATTACCATCGGCAGGGCAAGTGAGGGTCCACCAAAGGCTTCGACAGGAGGAACATAAGGCGGTTGTTGCTGAACCTTAGGAAAATGGTCCTTGAGCTTTTCGCTCCAGAAGGCGCTCAAGTCCACGACGGTGAGTTGCGGGATTGGACGGAACGCGACACCGACCACAACTTCGACTACCGGCGGAGAACTGTAGCTGGGTAGTGGCGTATCCGCACTAACTACGAGATGGCGCTCGTTAGAAGGCATCAGACAGGCCTGACCGGCATATGTACCGATCCGTCTAGAGGTCCGGCGCGTTGCCCGACTTTGAATCGAATTGCCTGGATGCTCCTGTCGGAGTCAATGCTACGGGCAGGTCCGGGTCGCACGACCACCAGCGGGGCAAGCCTATACGTTCGAACGTTGGTGCGCAACCACAACCAATCCCATGCTGCTGCGTCAGATCAGCCGATACCGCGGCGTAATTTTCGGAAGCCTTGTGAGAAAGTCATGGTTGGCAGTCGGCGTCCCGATCCGCGCTCGCGGTCCTTGGAGCTTGCTGGAGGGTCGATTTCATATTTCATAAAGGGATGTTGCCGTGCTTGCGCGGCGGGCGCTCGACTGTCTTGCGCAACCCGAGGTCCAGGCCGCGGATGAGCGCGCGGCGCGTCTCGCTGGGCTCGATCACGTCGTCGATGTAGCCGCGCTCGGCGGCGACGTAAGGGTTGGCGAACCGCGTCGTGTACTCGGCGACGAGCTCCTTTCGGCGGGCGGCCGGGTCGGGTGCCGACGCCAGGTCGCGCTTGTAGATGATGTTGACCGCCGCATCCGGCCCCATGACCGCGATCTCCGCCGTCGGCCACGCCAGGTTGAGGTCCGCGCCCATCTGCTTGGGCGACATGACGCAGTAGGCGCCGCCGTAGTCCTTGCGCGTGATCACCGTCAGCTTGGGCACCGTCGCCTCCGCGTACGCGTACAGCAGCTTGGCGCCGTGCCGGATGATGCCCCCGTGCTCCTGGTCGCGCCCGGGCAGGTACCCGGGCACATCGACGAAGGAGACGATGGCGATCCCGAAGGCGTCGCAAAAGCGGATGAACCGGGCCGCCTTCACCGAGGCGTTGATGTCGATCGCGCCGGCCAGGACTTTCGGTTGGTTGCCGACGATGCCGACTACGTGGCCGCCCAGCCGGCCGAAGCCGACGATGATGTTGGGCGCGAAGAAGGGCTGCACCTCGAGGAACTCGCGGTCGTCGAGGACGCGGGCGACGACCTCTCGCATGTCGTACGGCTTGTTGGGCGCCTCCGGCACGATCGTCTGCAGCTCGGGATCGGCGCGCTCGGGATCGTCGGTGGTCGGCAGGTAGGGCGGCCGCTCGCCGTTGCTCGAGGGAAGGTACGAGAGCAGCCTGCGCACGCCCGCCGCACATTCCTCCTCGGTCTTCGGCAGGAAGTGGGCGACACCTGAGGTCACGTTGTGCACATCGCCGCCGCCGAGCTCCTCGAAGTTGACGTGCTCGCCAGTGACCACGCGGATCACCTCAGGGCCTGTGATGAACATGTACCCCTGCCCGGCCACGATGAAGATGAAGTCGGTGATGGCAGGCGAGTAGACCGCGCCGCCCGTGCACGGGCCGGCGATGACGCTTATCTGCGGGATCACGCCGGAGGACCGCACGTTGCGGAAGAAGATGTCCGCGTAACCCGCGAGCGCGACGACGCCTTCCTGGATGCGCGCTCCGCCCGAATCATTGATGCCGATGATCGGCACGCGGTTGCGCAGCGCCAGCTCCTGGACCTTGACGATCTTCTCCGCGGTGACCTCACCGAGCGAGCCGCCGAACACCGTGGCGTCGTAGGCGTAGACGGCGACCGGGCGGCGGTCGACCTCGCCGAAGCCCGCGACCACGCCGTCGCCGGCGATCTTGCGTTCCTCCATGCCGAAGCCGTGCGCGCGGTGCGTGGCGAAGAGGTCGAGCTCGACGAAGGTGCCCTCGTCGAGGAGCGTCTCGACGCGCTCACGAGCGGTCGACAGGCCCTTGGCGCGACGCTTGTTCGCGGCCTCGTTCTCCGAGTGCAGCGCCTGGTACCTGCGCTTGCGGTACTGGTTGATCTTCTGCTCCGAGACCGAGACCTGGGCACGCTCCGGCGCGGCGACGCTTTCGAGCGTCGGAGTCGTGCGCCGAACGGGTGACAGGCTCTTCGGCCTGCGGGCGGCCATACCGCTATATCGTAGGCGCGTGCCCGAGTACGGCCCTCCGCTCGACCTCGACCGCGCGATGACGCTGCGTCAATTGCGCACCTTCAAAGCGGTGGCGGACCTCAGCAGCTTCAGCCTCGCCGCGCACCACTTGCGCCTCAGCCAGCCGTCGGTCTCCTACCAGGTCAAGGAGCTGGAGGAGGCGCTCGGCGTGCCGCTCCTGGACCGGCTCGGCAAGCGCGTCCAGCTCACCGAGGCAGGGACGGTGCTCTACGCCTACGCGCGGCGCACGCTCGACGTCCTCGACGAGGCGGCGCTGGCGCTCGAGGAGCTGCGCGGGATCAAGCGCGGCAACCTTCGCGTCGGGGCGAGCACGACCGTGGGCATCTACATCCTGCCCGCCGCGCTCGGAGCCTTCAAGAAGCTCCATCCCGGTCTTGTGATCTCGCTCGAGATCGGCACGCGAGCGCGGGTGCAGGAGCAGGTCCTCCGCAACGAGCTGGACCTCGCCGTCGTCGGTCCGGCCCTCAAGGACTCGGAGCTGTCAATCCTTCCGTTCTTAAGCGACGAGCTCGTGGTCGTCGCTCCTGCCGGCCATCGTCTGGCTGAGCAGCACGGGCTCGGGCTCAAGGACCTGTCCGCCCAGCCTTTCGTGATGCGCGAACCGGCGTCGGGCAGCAGGTGGTCGCTGGAGAAAGCGGCGCGGAAGGCGGGGGCGAAGCTGCAGGTCGCCATGGAGCTGGGCTCCAACGGCGCCATCAAGCACGCCGTCGAGTCGGGGCTCGGGCTGGCCGTGCTGTCGCGCTACGCGTGCGCGCTGGAGCTGTCCAGCGGCCGCCTGGTCGAGCTCGACGTGCGCGGCTTTCCCATCCGCCGGGACTGGCATATCGTCCATCTCCGGCGCCGAAAGCTGCCGGCCTCGGTGCTGGCTTTCATTGCCTTCCTGAAGGATCCGGCGTGGCTCGCCCGCGACGGAAGGCGCGGCCGCGCCCTGCCGCCGACCGACTAGGTGAAGCGATTCCGTAGAGCCGCGGTCGACGTGCTCACGCGGCCGGCACTCTACTGGGCCCTGGCCGCGGTGTTCTGGATCAGGGTCGTGGTGCTGACGGCGCTCGTCCCGCGCCGTCCCGACACCGAGGGGATGTGGGAAGGCGCGCACGCCTACCTGACCGACCCCGGCCAGATGTACGACGCAGCCGCCGCGTATCTCGCGCGCACCCACGTCATCGCGCCACCTGGCGGCCTGGCTGCGTTCGTGAGCCCGCCGCCCGTGGCCGCGCTCGCCATCCCGATAGCCCTTCTGCCCCAGAACGTGGGCGTGCAGGTATGGACGGCCGTGGATGGCGCCGCCCTGGTCGCCGGCCTCGTCTTGCTCTACCTGGTGGCCGCACCGCGGCACAAGCTGGCGGCGCCCGTCTTCTGGCTCGCGGCGGCCTACTTCCCTCCCCTGTTCGCCGACGTCTCGGCCGGGCAGCGGGGCGGGATCCTGCTGCTGGGAGCGTCGGCGTCGATCTGGCTCGAGGGATACCGACCATCGCTCGCCGGAGCTGTGGGCGGGCTTGCCTCCGCGCTGAAGTACTACCCGGCGGCCATGGTCATCGGTCCCCGTCCAGCACACCGTGTGCGGTATGCGCTGAGCCTGGCGATCGTCCTCGTGGCCGCGACCGTCGTGAGCTTCATACCGCTCGGCCTGGGCGGCGCCCTGCACTACTACCAGCAGGTGCTCATCCCATCGCTCGCGTCGCACAACTCCGACTGCGCCTACGACTCGGTGCGCACACTGTTCACGCGCACGATCGGAGGCGAGCCGTACGAGCAGCCTTCCGGCAGCGGCTACATCGCCGTGACCTCGCCGATACACCTGCCCGAGGTCGCGATCTTCCTCTCATATCTGAGCGCGGTCCTCTTCGCCGCCGGGGCGGTGTGGGCGGCCTGGCGGAGCGGGTGGAACCCCCCGTACGGCATGGCGCTCGGTTTCGCGCTGGGAGCGCTCATCCCCAACGAGGTGTGGCCATACCAGTGGCTGCCTTTGCTGCCACTGACCCTCCTGCTCGTGGTTCGCGCCCTGGAGCGGCGCAGCGCGATGACGCTCGCGCTGCTGGGGGTGTTCCTGCTCGGCTTCCTCAGACAGCCCTGCTATCTCTTCTTCCCCAACCTCTGGACGCTGGCCGCCATCGCCGTCTTCGTTTTGGGGCTGTGGGAGAATCGGCTTTTCCGGGCTTCTTGATTGATCGGGAGGATCGCGATGCCGCTGAACGCTGACGTCAGCTTCACCTGGGTCGGGCACGGCACGTGGAAGGTCCGCAGCGCCAAGGGCAAGGAGATCCTCATCGATCCGTGGGTGATGGGCAACCCGGTGGCGCCCGAGGCGCTGAAGAAGATCGACCGGTGCGACCTCATGCTCATCACGCACGGCCACTTCGACCACATCCACGACGCGCTCGAGATCGCGCGCGCGACCAAACCCAAGATCGTCAGCAACTTCGAGATCACGAGCTGGTTGGGATCGAAGGGCATCGAAGGCGAGACGCTGATCGGGGGCAACCAGGGCGGCACGATCGACGTGGGCGGCGTCAAGATCACGCTCGTGCATGCCGAGCACTCGTGCGGCATCTCGGACGGCACGGAGATCGTCTACGGCGGCGAGGCGTGCGGGATGGTCATCGAGTTCGAGAACGGCTTCACGATCTACTTTGCGGGGGATACGGACGTGTTCGGCGATATGGCGCTCATCGCGGAGCTGAGCCACTTCGACGTGGCGTTCCTCCCCATCGGCGACTTCTACACGATGGGTCCCGAGCGTGCGGCCAAGGCGGTGTCGCTGCTGGGCGTCAAGACCGTAGTGCCCATGCACTTCGGCACCTTCCCGCCGCTGATCGGGCGACCTTCGGCGCTGCAGGAGCTGGTCGGCGCCGGCGTCGAGGTGCTCGACATCAAGCCCGGGGACACCGTCTAACGCCAGCCGCGGGCTCGCGGGCCTGCTAGCGTGGTCCCGGTGAAGTTCCGGTACTCCCGGTGGGACGGCACGCAGCGTCTCGACGACCTCGACGCGGGCGACGTCCTCGACGCCCTGTCCGACGACCTGATGAACTACGGCGACCTCAATGCCGCCCTGCAGCGCCTGCTGCGGTGGGGCGCGCCGAACATGCCCGGCCTCGAGCAGCTGCTCAAGCAATTGCGCGAGGCGCGTGAGCGCGAGCTGGGTCGATACAACCTCGACTCCACGGTCGAGCAGCTTCGCCAGGAAGTGCAGGACGTCATCGACACCGAGCGCGGCGGCATCGACAGGCGCGTCAAGGAGGCCGCGACTCCCGAGGCCCGGAAGCTGCTGGAGCGCATCGCACGCCAGCGCCGAGAGCAGCTGGACCGGCTTCCGGACGATCTCGGCGGCCGCGTGAAGTCGCTGCGCGACTACGAGTTCGTCGACGACGCCGCCCGCCAGAAGTTCGAGGAGCTCATGCAGAAGCTCCAGAAGCAGATGGTCGACCAGATGTTCCAGGGCTTGAAGGGGTCGATCCAGCAGATGCAGGGCCAGGACCTGTCACGAGTCCGCGACATGGTGCGCGAGCTCAACAAGATGCTCGAGGACCGCATGGAGGGCCGGACGCCGGACTTCAACGGCTTCATGGAGCGCTACGGCGACATGTTCCCGCCCGGCATCAACAGCCTCGACGAGCTGCTGGAGCATCTGCAGCGCCAGATGGCGCAGATGCAGTCCTTGCTCCAGAGCCTCAGCCCCGAGGCGCGCGAGGAGCTGCGCCAGATGATGGACGCTCTCCTGCAGGACGATTCGCTTCGCCTGGAGCTGGCGCGCCTTTCCGGTTTCATGCAAGCGATGATGCCGCCGTCCGAGATGGCGGAGCGCTATCCGTTCTTCGGCGAGGACCCACTCTCGATGGGTGAGGCGATGGGTCTCATGGAGCGCTTGCAGCAGATGGACCGGCTCGAGTCGCAGCTGGAGCGCGGCAGCTTCCGGCCCGACGACGTCGACAGGTCGCTTGCGCAGCAGCTTCTCGGCGACGAGGCGAGGCAAGCCCTCGACCAGTTGCGCAAGCTCACCGAGGTGCTCGAGAAGGCGGGGTACGTCGAACGCAAGGGCCGGCGAATGGAGCTCACGCCGCGCGGCATGCGGCGCATCGGCCAGTCGGCGCTGCGCGACATCTTCGACCAGCTCAAGAAGACCCGCATGGGCCAGCACCAGCTTTTCCGCGGAGGCATCGGCAACGATGCCTCGGACGAGCTCAAGGACTACGAGTACGGCGACCCCTTCCTGCTCGACCTCAAGGAGACGCTGTTCAACTCGCTGGTCCGAGAAGGCCCCAAGGTGCCGGTGCGGCTCGACGCCAAGGACTTCGTCGTACACCGCACGGAACACGTGACCCAGGCGTCGACCGTGCTCATGATCGACATGAGCCGCTCGATGTTCCTGCGCGGGTGCTTCCTCGCGGCCAAGAAGGTGGCCATCGCCCTCGACTCGCTCATCCGCAGCCAGTACCCGCGCGACTCGCTGTACGTGGTCGGCTTCTCCAACTACGCGGTTGAGCTCAAGCCCCACACGCTGCCCCAGCTCGCCCTCAACGACTACGTCTACGGGACGAACATGCAGCACGGGTTCCAGCTCGCGCGATCGCTGCTGGCGAAGCACCGGGGCAACCGCCAGATCATCATGATCACCGACGGCGAGCCGACCGCCCACATCGACGAGGACAATGGCCGCGCGTACTTCGCCTACCCGCCCACGTTCAAGACCATCCAGCAGACGCTGCGCGAGGTTCGGCGCTGCACGCGCGACCGCATCGTGATCAACACCTTCATGCTCGAGCGCGGCCCGTACCTCACCGAGTTCATCAACCAGATGACCCGCATCAACAAGGGCCGTGCGTTCTTCGTCTCGCCGGACAGGTTGGGCGAGTACATCCTGATCGACTATGTCAGCGGCAGGCAGCGCCGGCGGGCCAGCAGCCGCCGGCCGTCCCGGATCGCATAGAAAGTCGCCGCCTGTGGTGAGGGCTCCGCGCCGGATGCTTATGATCGGAGCGTGCCCGCCAGGCCATCGAGGACGCAGTGAAGGCCGCGCCGAAGCGCCCCAACCTTGGAGATGCTCCGGGAGGGTCACCTGACCGCCGCAACCTGACCCCGGCCGCCCTCTACGAGCACGCGATCCGCCGCGACGAGGCGGTGATCGTGTCGACCGGGGCGCTGACGGCCGAAACCGGCAAGCACACAGGCCGGTCGCCCAAGGACAAGTTCTTCGTCAAGGAGCCCACCAGCCTCGACGCCATCTGGTGGCACCCGGGCAACCAGCCGATCTCGACGGCGAATTTCGACGGGCTGCTGGCGCGCATGCGGGAGTTCATCCAGACGCACGATGTGTACACGCAGGACGTCTATGCGTGCGCCGACCTGCGGCACCGCCTCCGGGTGCGGGTCGTCAGCGAGCTCGCATGGCACAGCCTGTTCGCCCGCAACCTGTTCATCCGCCCGAGCGCCGACCAGCTGCCTGGCTTCGAGCCCGATTTCACGGTCATGGCTCTCCCCTCCGTCACGGCCGACCCGGCCCGCGACGGCACGCACAGCGAGACCTTCATCCTGGTCAACCTCGGTCGCCGGATCGTGCTCATCGGCGGCAGCGAATACGCCGGCGAGATCAAGAAGTCGATCTTCACCGCGCTCAACTACCTGCTGCCGGCCAAGGGCGTCTTCCCGATGCACTGCTCGGCCAACGTGGACGAGGACGGAGGCGACGTGGCCCTGTTCTTCGGCCTCAGCGGCACCGGCAAGACCACGCTTTCGGCGGATCCCAGCCGCCGCCTCATCGGAGACGACGAACACGGGTGGAGTGATGCGGGGGTGTTCAATTTCGAGGGCGGCTGCTACGCGAAGACGATTCGCATCCAAAAGGAATCCGAGCCGGAGATCTACGCGGCGGTCGAGAGCTTCGGGACGATCCTCGAGAACGTCGTGTACGACCCGCGCACCCGGGTGCCCGACTACGACTCCGACGAGAAGACCGAGAACACGCGCGCGGCTTATCCGGTGGACCTGATCCCCAACGCCGTGCTCTCAGGCGTGGGTGGCCATCCGCGCAATGTCATCTTCCTTTCCGCCGATGCATATGGCGTGCTGCCGCCTGTCGCCCGCCTGGATGACGGGCAGATACGCCACTACTTCCTCTCGGGCTACACCGCCAAGGTCGCCGGCACCGAAAGAGGCGTGACCGAGCCGGAGCCGATCTTCAGCACCTGCTTCGCCGCGCCGTTCCTGGTGCTGCCGCCGGAGACGTACGCCGACATGCTGATCGACCGCGTCAACCGCCACCAGGCGCAGGTGTGGATGCTCAATACCGGCTGGGTCGGCGGCCCTTATGGGGTCGGCAAGCGGATGTCGATCGCACACACCCGCGCGATCGTGAGCGCCGTGGTAGAAGGCAGGCTCCGAGATGTGCCAACCCACGTCGATCCCATATTCGGGCTCCACATCCCGGATCACGTCCCGGCGGTGCCCTCCGACGTGCTTGACCCCCGCGGGACGTGGACCGATCCCGAAGCCTATGATCGCCAGGCCCTCAAGCTGCGCAAGCTCTTCGAGGAGAACATTCACGCCATCGGCATGAACGCCTCGACCGCCGGCTAGGGCCGCTGACGGCGGTGCGAGTTGCCATCGTCGGGAGCCGGCGTTTCTCTGCGCCGGAGCGGGTCGCCGAGTACGTCAAATCACTGCCGCCGCGCGCCTCGGTCATCACTGGGAGCGCCAGCGGCGTAGATGCGGCGGCGACGAAGGCGGCTCGCGCGAAGGGCATCCCGGTGCAGGTCCTGCCCGCGTCGTTCGAGGAGCTGGCCGACGCGAGCAAATCGGCAGCGCGCAACCAGAGGCTGGTTGACGCGTGCGACGTGCTGGTCGCATTCTGGGACGGCGCCTCCAAGGGCACACGAGCCACCGTCGACCGCGCCCTGGACTCGGGCAAGGAAGTCCACGTTTACATCGCCCATTAGACTGGGCTGATGGCGGTCGCGATCGCTGTGAGGGCACGGCTCTTCGCGCGCTTGCGCGAGCAGGCCGGCACCGAATCGGAAAGCGTCGAGGTCGAGCGCGGCTCGACGGTGGCTGACGTCTACGACTCGCTTTGCCGATCGCACCCGGCGCTGGATCCGAATCGCGAATCGGTGCGCGCCGCGGTCAACGCTGAGTTCGCGGATTGGGATGTGATCGTCGCCGATGGAGACGAGATCGCATTCATCCCGCCGGTCAGCGGCGGCGCGCACGCGGTCGGCGTCCTCTTCGAGCTCACGGCCGACCCCCTGGATGCGCGCCGAATAGAGGCCGCCGTCGCGCACAAGGGCGCGGGCGCCATCTGCACGTTCACGGGCATCGTCCGCGACACCTCGCGCGGGCGGTCGGTGACGCACCTCGACTACGAGGCCTACCCCGAGATGGCCACCGCCGAGATGCGCAAGATCGCGGGCGAGATAGCCGAGCGCTGGCCCGAGGCTCGGGTGGCCATGTCCCACCGCATCGGACGGCTGGAGATCGGCGAAGCCTCGGTCGTGATCTCCGTCTCGTGCCCACATCGCGCCGAGGCCATCGACGCATGCCGCTGGGGCATCGACCGCCTCAAGGAGTCGGTGCCGATCTGGAAGAAAGAGCACGCCGCCGACGGCACGTTCTGGATCGAGGGCGACGAGTCGAAGCCCGCCGGTTCACCTCCCTAGTCCTTCACGCGGGCGACCGACACGCCGTCCCTGAGAGGGACGACCACGCTCTCGAGTCGCGCGTCATTCGCCACCAGCTGGTTGTAATAGGCGACGTTGCGCGCCTGCTTGTTCGCCGGCTTGAGGACCTCGCCCTGGCGTAGGGCGTTGTCGGCGATCAGCAGCCCGCCCGCGTCGAGGTGCTGCATACAGAGGTCGAAAGCCTTGTGCGTCACCTCCTCGGAGGCGAACCCGTTGAGCAGGTCGATGAAGCATGCGTCGAAGCGCGCGTCAAGCTTCTCGAGGCCGCTCACAGCGTTCTCCTCCAGCACCAGCGCCTGCTGCGCCAGGCCGGCGGCCGCGAAGTTGGCGCGTGCCCTCGACGCGCGCTCGTGATCGATCTCGAACGTGGTCAGGGTGCCCCCGGACGTCCCGCGCAGCAGCCAGATCCCGCTGTACCCGATTGCGGTCCCGAGCTCGAGCACCCTCCTGGCGCCCGCGATCCGCACGAGCAGGCTGAGGAAGGCGCCTTCATGTGGGTCGACGATGGGGATGTCTTCGCGATGCGCCTCCTCCTCGATGCGCGCGAGGACGGGATCGCGGGGAGGCACGAGGCCGTCGAGGTAGTCCTGCAGCTCGTCCGTGACGTGGACCGTGTTCATGTCGTCACGTTCTCGGGGGCAAGTACTTCGAGCACGCGATCAATCTCCACTTCCGTGTTGTAGAAGTGCGGCGACAGCCGCACGAAGTCGCGATGCGTCCGGGCGATGACGTGCGCCGCCGTGAGGTCGCGCAGCACCTCTTGAGGCCCAGCACCACGCTTTCGAAACGAGACTATGCCTGACGACTCGGCCCGCGTGCGCGGCCAGGGCTCGACGATCTCATAGCCGCGTCCGGCCAGCCCTTCGGCAAGCCGTGTCGACAGGTCGAGCACGCGGCGCTCGATCGCCTCCTCGCCCACCTCGAGCAGCAGCTCGAGCGCGGCGCCGAATGCGGCGGTGTCGAGCAGCGACACCACGGACTCCTCGAATCGCCTCGCGCTGGGCGCCAGCGTCAGGTCATAGTCGAAGTAGCGGTCGAATCCGACCACCGAGCACACGCCGACGATCGCCGGCTGCAGCCGCTCGAGGAGCTCGGGGACGCAGAAGCAGAAGCCGATGCCGGGCGGGCCCATGAGCCACTTGCCGGCGCCCGCCGCGCAGAAGTCGATGGGTATGCGGCCCGTGTCGATGCACAGTGCGCCGGCACTCTGCATGACGTCGATGGCGAAAACGATGCCGCGCTTGCGGCACTCCGCCCCGATCGTCTCGGTGTCGAGGCGAAACCCGTTCCAGAACTGCACGTGAGAGAGCGCGACCACGCGCGTACGCTCGTCGACGAGCGACAACACAAGCTCTGGCGAGATGCGACCCTCGACCGGCCTGGCCTGTCGAAGCTCCACACCTCTGGACGCCAGAGCCATCCAGGGATAGACGTTGGCGGGATACTCGCCGTGCGCTCCGACCACGTTGTCGCCCTGCCGCCAGTCGAGGCCCTGCGCCAGCAGGGACATCCCGTGGGCGGTGCTGCGGGTCAGCGCCACCGAATCTGATGAGCAGTTGAGGAGCCGCGCCACCAGGCCGCGCACCCGATCCGCCTCCTCCTGCGCCCAGTGATCGCGATAGGGGCGGTTCAACGACGCCTCGACGACCTGCTCGACGGCGGCCGCCGCCCGCCGGGACATCGGCGCCACGCCGGCGTGGTTCATGTGGATGTAATGCGAGCTGAGCGGGATGAGGCTACGGGCTTCGAGCGGATCCATGCCGCTCTATCGTCGCTCGAAATACGCCGCCAGCATCGGCTGGAGCGTGGTGATGTATGCGTCCAGGCGATCGATCGCGCCTGGGAGCACCAGCTCGTCCAGCTGCGGCGCCGGCAGCGTTTCGTAAAGCCGCGACCACCCGCGGTCCCATGGCTCCAGCTCGGCCCGCGGCAGGCGCGCTTTGACCTCGACCATGCGCTCCCGAAAGTAGTCGAACGCGCGCTGGTTGGCGTCGGCGGCGCCTTCGAAATGCAGGCCGATCTCGAGCCGGCCGTCGCCGGTGTGATGCCAGGCCTCGAAGTGGAATTCGGGGTGTCCGTAATGGAGCTTGAGCAGCCGCGAGTGGCCACGACTGGTGTCGAAGGCTTTCAGCTCCTGCGGCAGCTTCGACTTGACGCCCTTGCGCAGCCCACCGAAGAAATCCGCCGGCGCCATCGCCGCCGCTCGTGCCAACGGCTGGAATATAAGTCGTAAGCTCCCAGCAGTGGCTTACGTACCGACCGTCACCGAAAATGAAGGCGGCAACCGCGAGCGGTCGTTCGACATCTACTCGCGGCTGCTCAAGGACCGCATCATCCTCATTGGCCGGCCCATCGACGACATCGTCGCGAACCTGGTCGTGGCGCAGCTCATCTACCTCGCCGCCGACGACCCTGAAAAGGAGATCCAGATCTACGTCAACTCTCCGGGCGGCGCCGTCAGCTCGGGGTTCGCGATCTACGACACCATGCAGTACGTCCAGGCGCCGATATCGACCGTGTGCATCGGGCGCGCGGCGAGTTTCGGCACCGTCGTCCTCATGGCCGGCGCCAAAGGCCGGCGGCTCTCGCTGCCCAGCGCGACCATCCACATGCATCAACCGCTGATCGGCGGCAAAGGCCTGCAGGGCCAGGCCAGCGACCTCGACATCCACGCGCGGGAGATCGTGCGCATTCGCGGCGTCCTCAACGAGCTCATCGCCAAGCACACCGGCCAGCCGCTCGAGCGAGTCGAGCGCGACACCGACCGTGACTTCTTCCTCACCCCGGAGGAGGCGGTCGATTATGGGCTGATCGACGGGATCATCCAGCAGACCCCCGTGCCGGTGCTGGCCGCCACCCGCTGAGGCGAGCCAGCAGCCAACCGATCAGGGCCACGCCGACGACTGCCGGCAGGGGCGCCGGCACCAACGCCGCGACGAGGGCGCTCACGGATAGCAGGAGCCAGTCATGCCATTGCGCTTTGCCCCAGATCGCCAGGGCCAGGCCCACGAGCACCAGGTCGGTGGGCAGCGCATGCGGCGCCGCCAGGACACCGCCCGCCACCAACACGGCCGCGGCGGATTGGAGATCGGCGCGCTGCCGGCGCGCGAGCAGCACGACCCCGATGATGGCCACGAGCGTCAGGCCGGCGACCGCCACCGTCTGGAGCCCAGCCCCAAACAACGTGCCGAGGTGAGGTAGGTCGACCTCGCGGCTGCCCGGTGTGATGGTGGTCCCCGTCGGCGCCAGCCACTCCAGGACCCAGCGCGGGTTGAGCACCGCGACGGACGCCCACAGGAGCACGCCGGCGGCGGCCCAAGCGGCGATCACGCGCCACTTCTTTGCGAGCAGCAGGGCGACGCCAAGCGGCAGCACCAGCTGCGGCTTCATCAGCGTGAGCCCGAGGGCCAGTCCGGCCAGGTAGGGGCGCGACCACAGCGCGATGGCCGCACCTATGCCCAGCGCGACCAGCCCGTCGACCTGAGCGTTCAGCAGCATCAGCGCGGTTGGAACCGAGGCGAAGGCAGGGAGAATCGCCGATGGCGGGCGAGGCCGCGTCGCCAGGTAGGTGCCGAGGGCGAGGCAGGCGAGCCCGAACAGAATCCACAGCCGGCCGCCGAGGTCGGTGCCAAGAAGCTCGAATGGAACCGCGAACAGCCCGACCCAGGCGGGGGCCAGGAATGGGAGGATCCCTTCGATGCCGAGGGTGACGAGGGTCTTGCCCCCCGTCACATCGAACTCGACGCGCTTCTGCCTCTCGAGGTCGTAGAGATGTCCCGGGTCGTCGAGGATGAGGCGCGCCCCGGTCGCGAAGGCAGGCCAGTCGGAGTTGATGACGTTGTCCCGGCTCTCCGTCAGCGGGTAGACGACGAATGCGAGAGCGACGGCCAGCAAGGCGACCGATCCTCGCCACTTCCAGCGCGGGCTCAAGCCGTCCCTTTCAGGCTCAGCGTCCTGGCGACGGGTGTCATCAGCCCTCCCTGCACGAGAAGGGACAGCAACACGACCCCATAGGCGACGATCGAAACCCGCTTGTCGACCTGGGTGAGATCGGCCACCGACAGCGCAAGCGCCACCGACAGCGCGCCCCGCAGCCCCGCCCAGAACGTCAGGTGACGCCACCGCCACGGAATCGAGCGCGCTCGCCAGTCGATGACGCCGATCAGCCCGTAAACGGGTATGGCGCGGGTGATCAGCACGATCACGAAGGCGGCCGCGACCAGTCCCGCCACCGGGACCAGCTTCGATGCCGGCAGCGCGGCGCCGACCAGGATGAACAGGATTGCGTTGAGCACGAAGGCGAGCAGGTTCCAGAAGCCGAGCAGCTGCGTGCCGTGGAGCTTGTCGGCCGCCGACCCGTAGCGGGCGATCACGACCCCGGCGGCGACCACGGCGACGATGCCCGAGGCATGGATGATGTCGGCGGCCAGGTAGCTGCCATAGGCGATCACCAGCGTCGCGAGGATCTCGAGCGGCGCATCGTCCGCCGCGCGCATAAGGGCGACGCCGAGGAAGCCGACCCCGACACCGATCACGGCGCCGCCCGCGGCGATCTCGACGAAACGGATCGCTGCGTCGCCAAACGACGGCTGCCCGGCGAGGATCGTGGCCAGCACGGCGCTGAAGACCGCGACCCCGGTGCCGTCATTGAACAGGCTCTCGCCCTCGAGGATCGCCGCCAGCCCCGCTGGCGCCTTGAGCTGACGCAGCAGCGTGACCACCGCGATCGGATCGGTCGGCGCGAGGATCGAGCCGAGCAGCATGCCCGCCGCCCAGCTGAAACCCAGGGCGAAATGCGTCAGGGTGCCGATCAGGAGCACGGTCAGCACGACCCCCACTGTGGCCAGCAGGCCTACCGGCACGAGGCGCCGCCGTAGCTCGAGCAAGTCCAGCGTCAGCGCAGCCTCGAAGACGAGCCCGGGCACGAACGCGAGCAGGATGACGTCGGCGCCGATGTGTGGGAGCTGCTCTCCGGGCAGCAGCCCGACCACAATCCCGGCGCCGGCGAGCACCACCGGATATGGCAGCACGCGGGCCCGCCTGGAGACGAGGCCGAGCACCGTCGCAAGCGCGCCAACCAGTATGAGCAGCAGCAGGAGGCGCTGCTGCGGAGACAACTAGACCTCCAGGACCATGCCGTCTCGCGCCGCCTTGACCTCGGTGCCCACGCGCTGGGTGAGGTCGGCGGCCACCTCCCACGGGTGCGCTCGCCACACGGTCATTCCGAAATGCGTGAGGATGGCGAGCCTGGGTTTGGCGTCGCGGATGATGCGTTCGGCGTCGTGGAGGCATAGGTGTGGGAGGCCAGTGCGGCACTCCATGAGCACCAGGTGGATGATCATCACCTCAGCCTTGTGCTGCTCGGCGATGCCTTCGTAGTACTCCGAGTCCGTCACCCACCCGAGCCTGTCGCCGAATCGGAACCCGAAAGTCTCGACCTGGTGCACGTGCCGCGGGCTGGTGGTGAAGGAGAGGTCGTTGACCGTGTAGGTCGTCTCGGGCTGCAGGCGCACCACCTCCTCGGGGAAGTGGCGCAGGTAACGCAGCACCACTGGATCGTCGTCGAGGGCGTCGGAAGGACAGAAAAGCCGCCCACGCCGGCGAAAGCCGCCTTCGGTCATCGCCTCGACCATCACGTTGACGTCCCCGCAGTGGTCGAGGTGGCGGTGGCTGACGATGATCGCGTCCAGCTTGGTGAGGTCGACCTTGCGCTTGGCGTACTGGACTATCGCGCCCGGACCGGGATCGAGGCTCAGGCGCGCGCGGCCTTCTTCTATATACAGGCCGCCCGATGCCGCGAGCTGTTTGGCGACCATGAAGCGTGCGCCGGCCGTGCCCATGAAAGTGACCTTCACTTCCCCACCTCCCCACCCCGTGGGGAGGTCCGGCCCCTTGGGGCCGGGGTGGGGCGATTCACTTCCCCACCTCGCCACCCCGTGGGGAGGTCCGGCCCCGTGGGGCCGGGGTGAGGCGATTCATTTCCCCACCTCCCCACCTCGTGGGGAGGTCCGGCCCCTTGGGGCCGGGGTGGGGCGATTCACTTCCGCAACTTCGCTGAGGGGTTCCTCCGTGCGCGCGCCGAAGTAGCGCTCGTACAGCTCGGTGACGCGTTCGAGGGTGTCGATCTCGTCCACGGGCTTGTCGTCGCGGATGCGGACGATGCGTGGAAACCGCAAGGCGTACCCGCTCGCGTGCCGGCTGGAGTGCTGGATGGAGTCGAACGCGACCTCCAGCACGACCTCCGGCTTCACGAGGCGCGCCCAACCACGATCGTCGAGCGTGATGCTGAGGAATCTCCTGGTCATCTCGGCGATCTCGGCGTCCGTGAGCCCGGTGTACGCCTTGCCCACGTTGACGAGCCGCTCAATGGCGGTGTCTTTGACCGCGAACGTGTAGTCGGACAGCACGCCCTTCCGCTTGCCGTGCCCCCACTCGACAGCGGTGACGACGACGTCGAGCGTGGCCAGCGGCCGCTTGAGCTTCAACCACGCCAGGCCCCGGCGTCCGGGTGTATACGGGCTCGCGGGGTCTTTGACCATGAGCCCCTCGTGGCCTCGCTCGCGCGTGTCCGCGAAGATGCGATCCAGGTCAGCGGGGCTCGCCGCCTCTTCCAGCCGCGCGAGCAGAAAAGGATGCTCGACGCCCAGGGCCTCGAGCAGGCGGCGGCGCTCCTCCAGCGGCTCGTCGAGGAGCGAGCGGCCGTCAAGGTGCAGAAGGTCGAAGATCACGAGCACGACCGGCAGTTCGCGGCGAAGCTCGGCGGTCACCTGCTTGCGCCCCAGACGGCGCTGGAGCTCGAAGAAGCGCAGCACGCGTCCGTCCCGATGGGCCAGGACCTCGCCATCGAACAGGACCGCGTGGCCGATCCGCGATGCGCTCTCAGCCAGCTCGGGAAACGCGCTGGTAGTATCCTTCAGGTCGCGAGAGAAGAGCTCCACGCGGCCACCGGCATGGTGGAGCTGACAGCGGACGCCGTCGTACTTCTCCTCAGTCCACACCGTGCCCGCGCCCATGCGTTCGAAGCCCTCGGCGGCGGTCTCAACCGGGCTGGCGAGCATGAATCGGACAGGCTGGAACAGGCTGACGGTGCTCGTTTCGATCTGCCCACGCTTGACGCGCACAGCGGTCTCGCCGATGTCGCCGGTGATGAGGTGGACGCGCTTCACCTGCGTCACGGGCAGCCCGAAGGCCTCGGCGATGGCGGCCTCGACCAGTCCCTCGCTGAGGCCGATCCGCATCTCGCCTGAGATGACCTTGACCACGAAGCGCGCGGCCTCCGGGCGCAGCCGCCGCAGCAGCGCCTCGAGCGGGGCGGCTTTGGCAGCTCCCCGCGCGGTGCGTATCGCCTCGATTGTCTTCTCGACCTCCGCGAGCGGAACGTCCTCGTTTTCGGTCCGGCCCTCGAGCGCCTCGCCGGCCCAGTCGCCAAAGTCCGAATGCTTTCGAAACAGGCGCTGAAGCTCGTCCTCGTCGCGGCCGGAGATCGAGCCGACCGCCTTGCTGAGCGCCGCCCAGCCGAGGCCTAGCGACCTGCGCTGGGACGGCGCGAGCGCCCTCCCGGTCATGAAGACGGCCGCCCGGCGCAGGTCGTCGTCATCCAGCGTGCGCAGGTAGGCAGCCAGGACGTGTGTCTTCTCGGACGTCGCCGGCGTCGCAGCGACTGCTGACCCGGCCAGCGCGAAATCGAGCACGGTGGCCTATCGTAAGTCGCGTGCGTCGCTGCCCTTACCTCGAGGAGCTCGTCAAGGACCGCCGGATGCTGCTCCGCGTCTACAGCTTCGACTGCCACGTCGACCACCAGTCCAAGCGCAAGGTCGCGCTGACGGACAGCCCGCCGATCTGCGTTCGGAACTTCGAGGACTGCCCCCTCTACCAGTCGGAGAAGAGGCGCGAAGATTCCACCATCACCAGGTACACGGATTGAGCGCGGTGGATGCTCGGCAGCGAGGCGGGGGCTTGAGCTGTGCCATCTGTGGGGCTCCCGCCCTGCCGCTGGACGGGATTTGCGTCTTCTGCCATGCACCCCTCGAAAAAGAGGACGAGCCGTTCGAGCTGCTCGACTATCTCATCGAGCGCATCCCCATCGCCAGGGCCAAGCGCGGCCACCTCAATCGCGGTCCGATCGCCGAGCTGGTGGTCGAGGTGGGCGGCCGGACTTTCCGCGCGCGGTGGAACAAAGAGGAGCTCGAGTTCCAACCGCCGGTTCGCCTGACCGCATGGCTGGACCTTCTGCTGAGCCGGCTCAGCGACGCCGCCGCGGCCGACGCCGACCTGCGCCGCGCCGTCCTCCGCTCCGGCTGGGCCTTGCGCTAGAGCGCCAGCGCCAGTTGCTCGGTGGCTTCTAACGCCGAGGCGCGCACGCCTCGCTTGCGCAGGTGGCGGGCGAAGTCCTCGGTGTAGCCGTGGACCGTGTACACCTGGTCGGCGCCCGACAGCGCGACGACTTCCATGAGCTCGTCGAAGTCGCAGTGGTCGGAAAGGTCGAAGGTCGCGTCGGCGCCGAACAGCCGCGCGAACTCCGCGTCCTTGGCCCAGCCCGAGACGAGGGCGGTTCGGTAGCGCCCTAGCCTCCGGACCTCGTCCTTGCCGGCCGGCGGCGCGATCACGACCCGAGCCGGGTGCATGTCGCCGTCGAGCTCGATCCACTCCGGCAGCCTGCTGCCGGCACTCTCGTATGCTCGCGCGCTGGGCACGCACCGGCTTTCGAGAGCGAACTCGAATCCGTACGGAGCCAGGGCGAGCATCACCTCTTCGGTCTTGCCCAGTGCGTGGCATAGAAGCACCGGCGTCACGCGGCTGTCGAGCGCCAGCCGGCACCAGCGGGCGATCGACTCCACCGTCGAGTCCGGGTCTCCAAACCTGAAATGCGGCCGGCCGTATGTGCTCTCCATCACGAGCACGTTTGCGCGCGGGACGTGCGTTGCGGGCCGCCCGCCGGGCTGGCGCAGCTTGATGTCGCCCGTGTACAAGAGGCTGGTGCCCTCATGCTCGAAGCGCAGCTGCGCGGAGCCGAGCATGTGACCTGCCGCGTGCAGGGTCACGGTTGCCGGCCCCCGACGCATGGGCTCGTCGTATCCGAGCATCCGCCAGCCTCGCGGCCGCCTCGCCTCCGGGATGAGCGCCAATGTCTGCGGCGTGAGGAGCGCTTCTTTGTGGCGCCTCGCGTGGTCGGTGTGCGCATGCGAGATGAAGGCGAAGCTGCGCACCACCAGGGGATCGAGCCAGAGGCTGTGCTCGGGCAGCGACACCCCGTGGTCCCAGACGACCTCGCGGGTCATGACCGCTTCGGCTCGAGGCGGAACCGGTCGTCCGCTGAGAACAGCGCCGCAGGCATTTCGATGCCAAGGGCGGCGTACACCTCGAAAGGCATGCCGATGTCCGCCACCCACACCTCGCCCGCAAGGCGCGGGCCGTCCCCCTTCGTGAGGCCGGCCTTGGGCAGGCCCAGGGTGACCGTCGTGTGTGCCTGCACACTGGGAGCGTAGGCGACGCCGGTGTCGGAGTCGAGGCCTGACGGAACATCCATCGACACGACCTGTGCGCCCGACGAGTTGATGGCGTCGATCCACGCCGAGAAGTTGCCTTGCGGAGATCTCGAGATACCTGTGCCGAAGATGGCGTCGAGCACCACTTCGGCGCCCTCGAACAACAACGTGCCGGTGACATCGACGCCAAGCTTGCGGAGCGCGTCGAGCTCTCGCTCGGCGGGACCCCGGAGCCGGCCGGCATCGATGCAAGCCACGGACGCGAGCCGTCCCCATCTGTGGAGGTGCCGGGCCGCCGCCAGCCCGTCGCCGGCGTTGTTGCCCACGCCGCACGCGACGACCGTGCGGCCCTTACAGAACCGGGCGACTTGCCAGCCCGCGGCCTCCATCAGCCAGTCGACCGAGATGCCGAACCGCTCGTGCGCGAGAGCGTCGGCTGCTTTGACCTGGGCGCTGCTAAGTGTCGGTAGGGCGCTGGACGACAAAGGAGCAGTAGGGGTCGCGGCGGTGGATGGAGTCCGACTGCGAGACGGCTGTGCCGAGAAGCTGCGAGAACAGGTGCGGGGTGATGGTGCAGACCTGCGGGTACTTGAGCGCGGTGTTGCGGAAGGGGCAGTTGTGGATGGTCACCTTCACGCCTTCTGGCGTCTCCGTTTGCTCGGCGAGCGTTCCCGCCCGCCCTATCCACGCCACCACATGCTCGAGCCGTTCGTCGAAGCCGAGGCCCTCGAGGGTGGGCGCGATCGCGCTCGCGTGGCGGGTGGCCACTCGCGCGAAGACCTCGTCCAGTGCCTCCGGGCCGCCCATCTCCTGCACCTCCTGCAGGACCATCGAGGCGAGCTGGCCATAGCGCTTCGGAAAAACGGAGTCGGCTCGTTCCGTCAGCGAAAACAGAAGCGACGGCCGGCCGCGGCGCCGGCGTTCGGGGTGGCTGACCACAAAACCATCCCGCTCCAGGTTGGTGAGGTGCTGGCGGACCGCGTTCGGGGTCACGCCCAGGTCCGAGGCCATGGTTTCGGCGCTGGCGTGGCCCTTACGCCGGAGCAACTCCAGGACTTCCATGCGGGTCGAACGGCCGGCGATCGTGGTGGGCATATCCGGACGCTGGCCGGCGATGTTAACACAGCCCGAGGCTATTTATTACAGGTGGTTCTTGACAAAATCGGGACGGTCCGTAAACTGGACTTTGAAGAGGAATGACAATGATCAAGCAAGCCAGCCGCGCCATCGAACACATGACCGCGAAGGAGCGTCGGATCCAGCGCGCCAAGTACGCGCGCCGGAACAAGATGCACCTCATCGACAAGCTCTTGAACGAGCTCGAGATGCTCAACCTCGCCGACCAGCGGCAGATGCCGCCGGTGCTCTCGGTCGCCATCAACAAGGTCATCGAGGAATCGCCCGAGGTGACCGTCCTGGCCCAGGCCAAGCCCGCTTCCGTGATGGAGGCGATGGACGCCCTGTACGAGATCCAGGACAGCCTGATGTACAACCAGATCGAGGACGAGTAACCAGCTCCCGGGGTTTATCAAGGCCGGTTTCGAATACGATTCCGGCCTTTCCCTTTGGCCTTCGGCCGCTTCGAGGCCGTCTGCAACAGTTCTGCCTGCGCCCAATTGCGCCGGCTGCGTTAGCCCGGGTGAATCCAAGCCGCGAGTCTCATGGACTCGCAGCGATGCAGCGCCTTGGCGGCCTCAGTAACAGGCTCGCCGCATAGAGTTCGAAACGGCTCGGGCTTGAGCTCGAACCTGAGGATGTGGCGAGAGCGGCCGTGACCGCTCGAACGGCCGGCTGCCAGGGTGGGCCGTAGCTGCGTCGGACGCGAGCGCGCGGGCGGTGTGGCGAGCGAGGGGTAATTTCGCGTCTGGCATTTCTGGTTGAGCTACTCCCCCATTCCTCCTCCGATGGTAAGTCCCAGGATCCAGAGCGCCCACAGAACGCAGGGTGTGCCTGCCAGCAGACCGAAGACCGCCAGCGGGATGTCGAGCGCCTTGTTGCGCGTGTGGCTGACGAAGGTAGCCCCGCCGGTCCCGATTGCCACCACGCCCAGCAGGCCTCCCAGCCAGATGCCGATGTACCCGAAACCCACTGCAAGCGCCCAGGGGAACCATGGCCCGGGTGCCCGGAGCACCAAGGCAAACGCCAACGCCCCGCAGAGGGCGCTGACCACCGAAAGTCGCCGCAATGCCGGCCTCGACCGGGCGATGCCCGCCATACCGACCACCATGCCGATCACGCCGAACAGCACGAGCAGGGAAGGGAGCTCCTCCAGGAAGAGATTCGGTGCGGGGCCACCTTTGCCCGAGCTGCCAGTGCCGCGTGCGAGGTATGCAACCAGGTATCCGCTCGCCGTTGCCGCCGCCGACGCGATCAAAACGACAAACCACATCATGCGTCTCCGCCGGCTGCTGCCGCCATGACTGGCGCTACCTCGCGTCGCGCGCGGCCGCGCATGCGGTTGAGCAGAGCATATCCGGCAACGCCCAACCCCACCGCGAGGACCACCAGGAGGAGCAGGACGCCGGGTCTTGGCCCGTGCCGCTGAATCGTCGCCATAGCGGTCGGCCCCAGCCAAAAGCCGAGGCTGAGGAATACAAACTGATAGGCCGCGACTCCTGGCACCAGCCCGATAAAGAACGTGCGTCGAGGCATCGCGGCAAGTCCTGCGACGTAGGTCGTCACAATCCGCAAGCCAGGCGTGATGCGGCCCAGAAAACCGCCGCAGAACCACCGCGTCGGAGTCGCGCTGTCAGCCGATCGACTCGATCGCCGGTGTGAACCATGGCTGCTATGCGAGGCAGCGCAGCGCTGCCCAGGCGCTCGAAGATCTCACGCCCACAACCAGCTCCGACTACCGCCGAAAGATACATGGCGGCCACGCAGATCATCGGGTTGACGTGGCTCGTCGCGATCGACGCGCCGGCCAGGAGCAGGAGACCATCGCCAGGCGCGACAGGAAGGGGAATGCCCAGCTCCTCGAGGTTCCCAAAGGCCGGTTTCGACTTCCGATTCCGGCCTCTTTTTTTCCTCCGTTTGTCACGGACCGGGCGGATAGGCCGGGCATGTTTGCTGGTATGGGTAGCCAGGGACGAACCGCGACCATTCCTCGTGAGTGAAGTTGCGCTGGGCCACAGCGCACGCGTGATCCAGCCAGGCTGAAACCGACGTCGGCCAGATAGAGCCGGAACCGTCCTTCGACATCACGAGAAGGTTCGAGCCGTCCGGCGTATACGCCACTGCCACCCACCCGCCGACGCCGGTCGGCAACGTGGCTCCGAACTGCTGCAGCGTGGCAGCATCCCAGATCTTCGCGTCGCCCGCGCTCGTGGCGAACGTAGCAAGGTCGGGGGCCACAGACAGCATCGAAACCGGTCCACCTTCCGTGTGAATCAGATGGTCGAGCTCGCGTCCGGACTCGGGATCCCATCGCTGGATGATGCCCGCCCATGAGCCCGTGACCAGTGTGCCGTCTGGCCTGAACTCAACCGCCGTGGTCGAGCCGCCGGCCGGACGGATGGTCCGACGCACGGTTCCGCTGTCAAGGTCGACCAGCAAAACGCGCGGGTCGTCCACCCCAGCAGCCACGAGATGTGCACGGGCATCCACCGCGACTGACAAGCCCTCTGCACCCAGTTCCTGGCTGAAGCGGAGGTGTCTGGAGGGTAGGTCCCATACGGCCAACCACCCATCAGGTTGGGTCGGCTGGTTGAATGGCGGAGGCACAATCGTGACCGCGGCGACCGAACCCCCATCGGCTGAAAACGCGACTTGACGTCCCCTACCCGGCACCCCCGCAAGCGGTCCCAACAGCTCCGGCGCTCCCTGGATGCTCCACAGCTGGATTCCGGAAGTCCCGCCCACCGCAATCAGGTTGTTCGTCGACCAGGCGACTGACAACGCATCTGCGCGCTGAGCAAGCAAAAAGGACTCCTCCTGCTTGAGGCTGCGCATGGAAAAGACGCCAATCCTTCCCGGCGCTGTTCGCGTGGCGAACCGAGTGCCATCCGGAGCAAGCGCCAATGGCGTGGGCGCCGGCGGGCCAACCAACGGGCCACTGGTTGAAACATCGAACCGCCGGCCGAACTGATGGGCGCCGCTCAGGTCCCATCCGAAAATCGCACCATCAAGGCTCGACGTGTAGAGGGTGCTGCTGTCAGCGCTGATTGCGAAACCGGCAATGCCGCTCGAATGGCCCGCCAGGGTCTGAACGATGGCCGCTGTATTGGCGTCCCAAAGGATCGCGTTGTGGTCGTTGGAGACGGTGACGATGAAGCCGCCGTCGGGGGTAAATGACAGCCCAGAGATGTTCGCGGCATGCGACCCGCCGGCAGGCGTGGTCCGTCCCGTCTTCAGGTCGATCAGCGAGAAGGTGTTGGATGACGGTGAAACGAGTCCTGCCGCCGCCAGCCTGTCTCCTGCCGGACTGACGGCCACCGGCCCAGGGCTGAGACTGACGCGGCTCGAGCCAACCGGTTGCAGAGTGGTGCCGTCGAGCGTGACGGCGGCAGTGTCCGTGACCACCATCAACCGGTCTTCGCCGACCATGCCGGCCCCATTCATGCCGTTGGAGCCGACCGCGACCTCTTTGAGCGAGCCTGTGGCCACGTCGTAGCCGTCGACATAGGCCGGGCCGTCGCTGCCGTCCTCGTTGCTCAGCGCCCAGCAGAAGAAGACGTGCTGTCCGCTCGCGCTGGCCACGAACGGATTGAACAGACCCGTCTCGTTATTCGCATAGCCCGGACTGATTGGAAGCGTGCGGATCACCCGCAACGTGGTGGCGTCGAGTACCGCAATGACGGGCGGGGCATCTTGCGGTGCGCCAGGCGGCACATATGCCGTGAAGAAATAGGGACCCCCAAACGCCAGCACCCCGGGACCGAAATTGGAGGGAATGTGGCTGAGCGGCGCATGCGACTGCTTGTAGGTGTGAGTGTCGAAGAAGAGGATCTCGCTGTTGTTATCGATGACGGCGAGAGTGCCTCCGTCAGGGCTGAGAGCGGGCGACAGCGGCCGCACCGTGATCGGCGTGGTGAAGGTTCCGATGACGGCGGGGCTGCGCAGAAGGGTGGCGAGCAGAGTGCTCTCCGTCTGGGTCGACCTGTCCAGCAGCAGCGCCTGCCGCGCAAGAAGCATCGCCTGGTCCGTGCGTTGCGTTGTGAGGGCCTCGGCGCCAAGCTGGCGAGCGAGCGCCTGTCGCGCCGCAGCTTCGGCCGACTGGCGCTGGACGAGCGCGACAGAGCCCGCGACGACCGCAATGACCAGGAGCGCGGCGACGCCGCCCAGGAGACCGCGCAGCTGGTTGTTCTGCCTCTTGTGACGGGACAGCTCTCGCTGTGTCGCGGCGCGGCTGGTGCGGACGAAATCCCTCTCCAGGTCGTTGAGCTCGAGGTTGTGGTCTGTAGTCCAGTCCATGGCCGCCGCAAGCCTGGCGCCGCGGTACAGCTCGGCGGGATCCTTCGACCGGTGCTCCCATTCCTGGGCAGTCGCCGTCAAGTGGGCGTGTAACCTTCGACCTTCTCGGTCCTCCTCGAGCCACTCCTGCAGCCGCGGCCACTCTCGCAAAAGAGCCTCGTGAGCCACCTCGACCGCGCCGTCGCTCACGGTCAGCAGGCGTCCTGAGGTGAGCACATCAATGACCTGCGCCATCGCAACGTCTCTTTCAGCGTCGAATTCAGAGAGGGGAACCCGCCTCCGCACTGCCATGTCGCCCTCACCTGGACCGGCGAGGCGCATGAAGATCCTGCGGGCGACTGCGCGCTGCGTCTCGTCCAGACCTCCGTACACGCTGTCGGCGAGCCGCGCGACGGCACCGTGGAGGCCGCCACTCGCCAGATACGCCTGGCGCCTCATCGTTCTGCCGTCGAGCCTTTGCCAGAGCTCGAGCAACGTTGTCGACAGCAGCGGAAGAGCGCCTGGTTCTCCAATCACCTCGGCCACCAGGTCGTCGGCCAGCTCGGTCTCGACTTCAACCCCCGCCCTGGAGGCGGGTTGGACGATTGCTCGGCGGTATTCCTCTGCGTTCATCGGCCCGACCAGCACGTGGTTGGAAGCCACAAGCTCGGCCAGGCCGGGATGTTCGGCGCAGCGTCCGTAATAGTCGGCCCTGAGCACGGGGACCATGGTTATGCTGCCTCCGGATTGGGCAGCTGCGTCGACCAGCGCGGCAACGAATCGCATCCGCTCCTCTCCGTCGTCGCATGCAGTGAACGTCTCCTCGAACTGATCGATGACCACTAGCACCCGACCGTTCGGGCCGAGCGCGCGGGGCAGCTCCGTCAGAGGAACGTCGGTGTCGCCAAGACGGCCGGCCACGGACCCGGGCAGGCCCGCCCAAAGGGCGCGGTCCAGGGCGCGCAGCGGGTGGTCTCCAGGCCGGAACAGCACCACCGTCCAGGCTTCGCTGCCGGGGAGCGCACCCAATGACAAGGCGGGTATCAGGCCGGCACGCACCGCTGATGATTTGCCGCTCCCGGATGGTCCAACCACTCCAAGGAAAGCCGAGCCCGCGAGCTTGGCCACCAGCTCCGCGACGAGGCGCTCCCGTCCAAAGTAGAACTCGGCGTCTTCGACCTCGAAGCTGGCCAATCCGAGATAAGGAGCGCGGGCCGTTTCGGTCCTGGCACGACCGGGAGTCAGCCCGAAAAGGCGGCTCTGGTCGCGAACCAGCTGAAGGTCGATCACCGTGCCCGCCAGGTCGGCCTCGACGGTCCGGAGGTCGTCTCGACCGGCTGCCGCCTGCGACGCCAGTTTGCCGAGCCGGCGGCTGGCCTCCTCGTAGGCCCACCTGCCAACCTCCTCGTGGACACGACGCGGAACTCCTCTCGTCGAGGTGAGAACGTCGAGTGGAATCGAATCCACGGCATCGCCGAGGTAGAGAGCAGCCAGGCGGAGCATCTGCTCGAGGTCGAGGGGCGGCAATCGCATGATCGCCTCCGGCCGGCCGGCGAGTCGACGGACGGCGGCCGTGATTTGCGGCGACGCCTGCTCATCGTCCAGGGCAAGGCAGAGGAGGGCCGGCGCGCCGCTCTCGGTGGCGAGCGCCTTCTCGACCGCCGCAAGCTCGTCCGCGGTCGCCGCGTCGATGTCGTCGAGAATGACCAGTCCCGGACTGCCAGCCTCAGTGGGCCAACCGTCCACCACGTGGTGGGTGGCGGCGAAGCTTGTATAGGTGACGCGGCCCCCGCTCCTGGCGACAGTTGTCGCCAGCTCCGCCAGAAGGCGAGTCTTGCCGATCCCGGTCGGACCGAGCACGCTACGGACGGCGCCTGGTTGGCGCCGGCACGTTCGCCATGTCCAGCGAAGCCGCCGCAGCTCGACCTCGCGTCCGATCATCGGAGCGACGACCCGGAGGTGGGACGGGATGTCCTGCGGCGCGACAACCTTGAGCCCGGGCTGGGGGCTGTCGGCTACGGCCCTGAAGATTTTCACCGGCCTGGAGATGCCCTTGACCTCGGCCTCTCCCTGCTCTTCCAGGCGGATGCCGTCGACGACCCCGATCAGATGCACGAGTCCCTCGCTGACCAGCACCTCGCCCACGGATGCACGCTTGTTGAGTCGTGCACCCAGGTTGAGTGCGGCTCCGCGATACCCGCCCTCGACCGGGACTGCCTCGCCGGCATCCATTCCAATGCCGGCAGTGAGCGGCAACTGCGGTTCGATCGTAGATTCGTCCGCGTACACGGCCTGTAGATCAACCGCAGCGCGCACCGCCGCTCGGGCTGAGGTGAAAACCGCGAGCGCCTCGTCGCCGCGAAGCTCGATGACGCGACCGCCACGCGATTCGACCCCCTCGCGCGTGACTTCGGCGAACTTCGCGGCCAACCGGGCCGCGGCCTCGTCACCATTCTGTTGGGTGAACGCCGTCCAGCCGCGGATGTCCGCAAAGAGAAAGGTCAGGATCCCCGGCGGGACTTCAGTGACGCCGATGGCAGGATGATATGGGACGATTCCGCATCCCGAACTCCGATCTTGAGCCCGTGCGGGCATGATTGCCGGATCTGATGGACCCGCTTGAAATCCTCGCCCGAACGCCACTCTTCATGGGCCTCCCGCAAGCCGACCTCGATCGGCTGCGGCCCTCCATCCGCTCGCGTAGCTTCGACAAGGGCTCGTACCTCTTTCGCGAGGGTGATTCCGGTTCGCACCTGTACGTCATCGACAGCGGGAAGGTCAAGGTCGGGCGGGTCGAGGTCGGAGGCGGCGAGGTGGTCTTCGTGATCGCCGGTCCTGGTGATGTGCTGGGGGAGCTGTCGCTCTTCGAGAAGGATGGGGAAAGGACGGCAGATGCCCAGGCCTTGGAGCCGACCGTGTGCATGATGATTGCCAGAGGCCCGCTTTTCGAGTTCTTGTCGACGCAGCCCTCGTTGCTGCTTCAAATCATCTCGACGCTCTGTGGCTACATCAAGCGAAAGGATGCCGCGATGGGCGAGATCGCATTCCTGGACATCCCGGCTCGCGTGGCGCTGAAGCTCGTCGAGCTGGCCGAATCAAAAGGACGGCCGACCTCCGGCGGGATCGTCATCGATATGCCCCTCAGCCAACGCACGCTCGCCGGCATGGTGGGGGCCAGCCGTGAGAATGTGAATCGAGCCCTCAGCCGCTTCGCGGAGCTGGGGTACATTCGCCAGTCGCAAGGAGCGATCGAAGTCCTCGACCGCGAGCAGTTGCGCCGACGCGGATCTTCGCGCGTGTGATTAACGACACCGCGACGATGTGTCGCGCGGCATAGGAGCCACGCGCCTTACCGCCTAGCCTCCGGGCAGTTCCTTCCACCAACTTTTGGAGGTATCGGCTATGCAGGCTAGACTCGAAATCCGGCGGTTTCCAAGAGCTTTCGTCGCGTTCGTTCTCGCGTTGGCCGCAGCTCTGCTCCTGGGCGGATCGCTGGGCTACGTGCTCAAACCAACCACGACTGTCAGCGGTCCTTCACCAACGGTCGTGATCCCCAGTGACCAGCTCGGCGGGGCCAGCGACAACGCATATAAATGCGATTTGATCAATCGCCACCCAAAGGGGTGCTGACGTCTCTGAGGGGGAGGTAGTAGACGCTCGCCCTCCCCCTCGTCACATATCAAGCGACAAGGAGAATCACAGTGAAGAATCGACATTTGGGAGCAGTGGGGCGGAAAAGACTGGTGCTCACGTCCGTCTTGGCCGTCCTGGTAAGTCTTGCGGGCGCGGCCGAGCCGGCCCACGCCACCTATCCAGGCACCGACGACGGCAGGTTAGCTTTCGGGATGATCGTCGGCGGCAACGTCGACGTTTACAGCGTGCTTCCAAACGGGGACGACCTGCGCCGGCTGACGACGAACGCAAGCTTCGACGCCTGCGCCTCGTACTCACCCGATGGAAAGGAGATCGCCTTCTGCAGCACCCGAAGCGGGGTCTCCGAGATCTGGAAGATGAAGCAGAACGGCACGGAGCAGGAGCAGGTCACGCACCTGGGCGGCAACGTCACCTTCCCCGACTTCTCACCGGACGGAAGCAAGATCGCTTTCGGCGGGAGCGCCGCCGGTTCCAACCCCGATATCTGGGTCGTCAACAGCGACGGCAGCGGCGCCACACGGCTGACGTCAGGCCCCGACGTCGACACCTTCCCGGCCTGGTCGCCGGACGGGAGCAAGATCGTCTTCATCAGGAACGGCCAGGTCTGGACGATCAACGCAGACGGCGGCGGAGCGACTCAGTTGACCTTCGACACCGCGGTGAAGGGGCAGGTTCCCGACTGGTCGCCGGACGGCAGCAAGATCGCTTTCAACAGCGGGGATGACATCTGGGTCATGAACGCGAACGGCGGCGATCAGCATCCCCTCTTCGTCGATCCGAGCACGGTCGAGTTCGGGCCGGCCTGGTCGCCGGTCGGGGACCAGATCGCATTCGTCTCATTCCAGCTCGGAAACCTGGGCACACGAACGATCTTCGTGATCAACGCGGACGGAACCGGAAAGCACGCGGTGCACCCTGGACCGGGGCCACAAGTGGTGCCGGCGTGGCAGCCGCGCGGCGACCGGATCGACTAGGGCGTTCTCAAAGTCGAGGGGGCGGCCCGCCTGCCGGCGAGTCGCCCCTTCCGACAACTGCATATGTGGAGAGAGGCGTAAAGGAAGGACTCATCAAGCCACCGCGGCTGCTAATCTGACGGCCAAACAGATACAGATCTGGGGAGGGACATGGCCGGCCTTACACGACGGCGGATCTGGCTGTACCTGGGCGCCGGTGTCATCCTCTTGGCCGCCCAGGTGGCGGTGCGGGTCGAGGCTGCGGCGCCGCTTGTCAGCCCCTCTGGCGTGGGCACCGTGTCGCTCGGGCCGCAGGCGATGCAGGGCGACCTCAAGATCAACCCAGGCGATGTGCTGCGGGCCGGGTTCGACTTCTCGATGCCCGGCGCTCACCCGGCGACCACCGCGGTCTTCACCAGCGGCTACGTGGCACTGCTGGTCACGTGCCCAAACGGTTCGTCGCCCCCGCTGACCATTCCAATACATGACCAGACGGTCGTCGATCCCCAGGACAGCACGGCCTGGTACCCATCCGGCGACCAGTCGAGCCCGCTTGTCTACCAGGGCACGCTGATCGCGCCAGACCTGTGCGCGGGGGCCGTGATGGATGACGCCCGCGGCGCGCTCTTCACAACGGCGTTTGCCGCCACCGATACGGTGGACAGGTTCAGTTTTCGCTTCCACTACGGCGACAACAGCACGTCGGGAGGCTGGAGCGGCACCGCTCAGCGGACCGCGGCGTCCGTCGCCAAGACGGTCGCGCAGGCGACATTGATTCCTCAACTCAGCCTCACGCTTTCCGGCGACAAGGATTCGGCGATACCCGGTGACGTCATTACATACACAGCGACGATGAGAAACACCGGGGCGACGCTGTCTCTCGCCGGAGACCTGTACGCCGCGGCAACGGGGACGGCCACGGCGGCGGTGGTGTCGTACTGGGACGACATCTACACGTCGACGGACGGCATCACCTGGACAGTCCTTGCGGGTACTGCCGCGACGGCCCCTAGTTATATGCCGGCCGTTCCCTCGCCGGGCGGAAGCGGCCTCGCGCTGTCGCCGGCAGCTGTCGCGGCCGTCGGGGTCACCTACCCGTCGGGCGGCGATCCCATCCTCGGCACGTTCATTGGCAGCCATGACCTGGCTCAGTGGCATTACTCCGCGAGGGCGGCACTGACCCCATCCCAGGCGGCCGCGCTCGCTGGAGGCGCAAGGGTCCGCAACAGCTTTCATGTCGAGGTGACGCCGACGAATCCCAACGTGGTTCAGCCTTCAATCGTCAACGTCGACTTCACAGGGCTGCTGGCGAGCAGCGGCACCTCAGGCACGCTGACCAACCTGAGCGCCACCATCGATCCGCCGGCGAACGCTACGCAACTGCAGTTCAACGCGACCACCAACCCATCGCTTGCCTCGCTCGCCAGTGGGGCATCGGCGTCGGTGTCAGGCGCGTTTACCGTGCCACATCCGCCGGCCAAGGCGAGCGGCGAGTCCGATACGGATTACCTCGCTGCCCTCGGGGCACTTGAAGGCGCGCAGCTCACCGCATCGGCATCCGCCAGCGGCATGGCGGGCGCGGTGCTGGTGGCAGCGCCTCCACCATCACCGGTAGTGACGATCGAGCACCTGCCCATAGTGTCAATCGACAAGTCAGGGCCTCCGAGTGTAGGCGCGGGGTCTACTGAAACAAATCCAATCTTGGTGAGCAACCCCGGTGGCGCTCCTGCTGAAGTGGTGTCAGTCGTTGACAGCATCGCCAACGGCTCCAGCGGTTCTGTCGGCGGAATGCCATCTGTCCTCGCACGGGGAGCTGCCGTTACCGGCACCGCAACCTACTCCGTGCCGGCAGGCCAGCCGTGGGGCGGCCTCGCCGACACCGCCTCCGTGACGTGGCAGGACCTCAACGGCAACTCCTACGGTCCAGTGTCCAGCTCGTTCACGACCAGGGTCGTTCCGCCGTACGGCACCGGTGCGTCCCTTTTCGGCGTCCTGGAAGACGTTGAAGTCGTCGTTGGCATCGACCCCGCGACCGGCGCCCTCCAAACCCTGGCGGACATCTCGGACCCCAAACTCGCTTTGAGGAGCGAACTGGCCGGCGACCCCGGCACGCACCGGTTATTTGAAGCCGAGATGCTCGCGGACCACAGCGTCGATCCGCCCATCGTGACCGCCCGGTTGCTGACCATCGACACCACGACCGGAGCGGTGTCGATCGTGCCGCTCGCGCACATGATCGTGGGGCTCGCGTTCGACCCGGCCTCGGGCAGCCTCTACGCCGTTACCGCCGACTTCCAGCGCGCGATCGCCCGGGTCGACCCGAAAACCGGCGCCGAGACGAACCTTGCCGACTTCGGGGAGGGGACTCCAACCACCCCGACTCCAACCGCGCTCGACTCGGCATCGCACACGTTTTACGTGATCCGCGTGGCACCGGATTTCAGCAGTCAACTGTTCAGCCTGGACACCGTCACCAACACTCTCACTGCAGGTCCTGTTCTGGCGACTCCGGTGCTTGCGATTGCTTTTGACCCGTCCCTCGGAACGCTGTTCGCCGTCACCGGCTGCTGTCCGTCGCCGTCGCAGTTGGTTCGGCTCGACCCAGGTTCGGGCATGGAGACGCCTGTCGGCACCACCGACCTGGGAATAATCACCTCCGATATGGCAATCGACCCGGCCTCTCACACGATCTACATCACCCAGTCGGTGAATGGCGTCGGTACGCGCCTCCTCTCGATCGACGACGTCACCGGCTCCGTGGTGTTCGGCCCGGCGCTGGGCGGTACGGTGCGCTCGCTCGTTTTTGAACCGTGAAGGCCTGAGTCAATCGCAAAAACCCAGCGCTGCTTCGGGAGGTGTTGCCTGTGCTGAATGACCTGGTCGCAGCAATCGCGAACGGAAGCATCGAGGTGCTCGACCTCACGGCCCCGCTCTCCGGCGACACGCCGATCATCAAGCTCCCGCCGCCCTTCGCCAATACTCGGAACTTCGAGCTGACCGAGATCAGCAATTACGACGAACGTGGACCGGCCTGGTACTGGAACGACATCTCCACCGGCGAGCACGTGGGCACGCACTTCGACGCTCCGGTCCACTGGGTGACCGGGCGGGAGGGGATCGACGTGTCCAAGGTTCCGGCGCGGCAGCTGATCGCCCCGGCAGCGGTGATCGACAAGAGCCGCGAGTGCGCCGACAACCCCGACTACCTGCTCGAAGTCTCCGACATCGAAGCCTGGCAGCGCGAACATGGCCCGCTGCCAGCTGGCGGTTGGCTTCTCTACCGGACGGGTTGGGACGCTCGAGCCGGCGATCAGCAGACGTTCCTGAACGCCGACGAGACCGGGCCTCACACTCCGGGCATGTCGGTCGAATGCGCCCGCTGGCTGGCTACGCAAGCACCGGTCATCGGGGTCGGCGTGGAGACGGTTGGCACCGACGCCGGCAAGGCCCACAGCTTTGATCCCGCGTTTCCCTGCCATGCATTTCTGCTCGGCGCCGGCAAGTACGGCCTGACCCAGCTCGCCAACCTGGCCGGCCTCCCACCGACGGGCGCCGTCGTGATCGCCGGGCCGCTGCCGATCGTGCATGGTTCAGGAAGCCCGGCCCGGGTGCTTGCGCTGATCGAGCGGTAAGAGCCGCGATGCGCGTCGCCGAAGCCGTCGGCCGCGCCCTGGCGCAGCTGGGCGTCCGCGATTTCTTCGGCCTGGTTGGGAGCGGGAACTTCCACCTGGCCAACGGGCTGCAGGCGGGCGGAGCCCGGTTCATCGCGGCTCGCCATGAAACCGGCGCGGTGACCATGGCCGACGCGTATGCCCGCGCCTCCGGACGGTTGGGTGTTTGCACCGTCCACCAGGGACCCGGCGTGACCAACGCACTAACCGGCCTCACAGAGGCAGCCAAGAGCCGCACACCGCTGCTCCTTCTGGCCGCTGAAGCGACGGCTCCGCTCTCCAACTTCTTCATCGACGAAGCGGGACTGGCGAGAGTGGCGGGCGCCGTTCATCGACGTTTGACTGGGCCGGAAGCTGCCGTTGAAGACGTCGTGGATGCTGCCCGGATTGCGATCACACAACGCAAGACCGTCGTTGTCTCGCTGCCGTTGGACGTGCAGGCAGGCGAGTGCCAACCGCCCACGGGGTTGGCCGCCCCGTCGGCGCTCGAGGGCCGGCCCGCGCCTGCTGCCGAAATCGATGCGCTGGTCCATTTGCTCGAGTCGGCCGAGCGGCCGCTGATTGTGGCCGGGCGGGGCGCTGTGCTGTCCGAAGCGCGAGAGCCGCTGGAACGCCTGGCCGAGCAGACCGGCTCCCTGCTCGCGACGTCGGCCGTCGCCTACGGCCTCTTCGCCGGTAATCCCTGGTATCTGGGCATCTGCGGCGGCTTTTCCTCACCACTGACATCAGAGCTGATCGAGGATTCCGACGTGATCGTCGCCTTCGGCGCCTCCCTCAACATGTGGACCACGCGTCGAGGCGACCTGATCGGGCAAGGGACGAAGGTCGGCCAGGTCGATGTCGATCGGTCGGCGGTTGGCGCCCACTGGCCAGTGGACGTGGCGGTGGTCGGCGACTGCGCCGCGACGGCCCGAGCGATGATCGAGGCGCTGGGCGCACACCGCTCGCGCGGCAGGCGGACCGATGACATGGCTGAGCGGATCCGGCACGGCAGCTGGCGCGAGCAGCCCTTCGAGGACATGTCGGGCGACGGCCACATCGACCCGCGCTCGCTGAGCATCGCGCTGCACGGGCTGCTGCCAAGAGAGCGGACGTTGGCTGTCGACTCGGGTCACTTCATGGGTTGGGCGCCCATGTACATGGACGTGCCAGACGGGCGCTCCTTCATATTCACGCAAGCGTTCATGTCGATCGGCCTCGGGCTGGGCACCGGGCTCGGTGCGGCGATAGCCCGGCCCGAGCGGCTGACCGTGATCGCCCTGGGCGATGGAGGAGCTCTGATGGCTTTGCCCGAGCTCGAGACTTTGGGCCGTCTGCGACTTGATGCGCTGGTCGTCGTCTACAACGACGCCGCCTACTCGGCCGAGGTGCACCATTTCGCGCCCGAGCATGCAGCCATGGACACGGTGCGATTCCCGGACACAGACTTCGCGGCCATCGCCACGGCGTTGGGTTTGGAGGCGGCGACAGTACGAAGCCTCGCCGATCTCGAGGTTGTTCAAGATTGGCTGGATCGCGGCCGGCCCAAACCCATGCTCGTGGATGCCAAGGTGGTGCCGACAGTCGTTGCGGAGTGGCTGGAGGAGGCCTTCCGAGGCCATTGAGATCAGGGCTGTGATCGAATCACCTAGTCGCCGCCGACCTCGACAAGGCCTGTGACGAGCGGGAGAACCAGCAGCCCGACGCCGGCAATCGCGATCAGAAAGCTGTAGGCCGACCTCGCAATCCGCGAATCGCCTGGGCTGGGCAGCCGCCTGTCCAGAACCTGGACGAAACCCGCCATGCCAAGGCCGGCGGCAAGGATTGGAATCGCGAGCACCAACCTGAACGCGAAGGGCAAATGGTAAGGGGGCACGGTTCCGAGCGGGCCGGGAAACATGAAGGCCGATTCCCACGGGCTGCGCAGAGCCAACGCAAGGACGCCCGGTGTCCCGATGTCCGCGGAGACGAAGATGTCAAACGGCAATGCCAGTGCGATGCCGAACACTGCGGCCTTGATCGGCGTCGGTCCGGGGGCACGATTCCGAAATATCACGTACACGACCCCCAGGGCAGCGCCACACATCAGCCCCAGCAGAGTGCTGACCAGGGGAAAGCCGAGACTCAGATCAGGAAGGACCTGAGTCCAGAAGCCGGGCAACACCTGGCCGCAGCAGGTGCTCTTCGCCACCTCGATTGGCGCCGGCTGGTAGTAGATGAGGACGATCGCATGAGCCAGGGCGGTCGCGGGTATCGCGACGAAGACGCCGGCCAAAAGGCCCGCCAATGCGCCAATCGCCGCCATGCGTAGCGCGTTCTGGCTCACAGCCGGGTCACCCGAGCGCTCCGGGGTCTAGGCCCTGGTGGCGCCTTCACCTAGGGTTCTCCGGGCCGATCTTCGGCTTGATCGTCGTCGTGCTCAACGCTCCCTCGAGCTCGCCTGGTTGCAATGCCGCGGCGTTTCTCGCGGCGGATGGCCTCGACCACGATCCAGGCGATCAGCGCCAGCACGAGACCGACAGGCCCACCCAGGCAGGCGACGAGCAGGATCGTTCCGATGAACGCACCGGCCACCGGGTCGGCAATCAAAGGCAGCGATGGTTGGTTCTGCTCACCCTCAGCGTGCTCGGTACGGTCGCGCTTCGACATTGCGACCCTCCTATATGCAGTCGCCGCCCGGCGCGACGTCGGTCGCCGTCCCGGCCGCGATCTGCTGGAACGTGCTGGGCGGAGTGAACAGGAAGATGCCTGTGCGTCCCAAGAACCAGATGCCGTGCGCGTCGGCGTGGTGTCGGGGCCCGATCGTCGCGATCGCCGCCCCCGACGGCACCGCCACCGCGACCGGCCCCACGCCACCGTTGAGATAGACGAGGCCTGGCGCCGAGCCCGTGACTCCTATGAGCACTCCGCCCAACCGATCCGCGGCAATGAACGCAATCGAGCTGCCGGCGCCGGCTGTATACATCGTCCTTAGGGCGATGCTGTCGCGACGCTGGCCGTCGGGGCGGGAGAAGAGGTGGCGGTGGCCGGGCCCTGTGCGCAGCCTCCCAGCAGGACGAGGGCGGCCGCGAATCCTGACCAGCGCGCCACGTGACGAGCCACGGTGCGCCAACAATACATTCGGCCCAATGCAATTCCGCGACTCGGGTTTGCCGGCCGGCGTTGAGCCGGGTACACGACGCCTGACGGCGGCGGTCCTTGCCGCCCTCCTGCTGGGCTCGTGCTCCGGGAGCGGCGGCCTGGCCGGCCCCAGCCCAGCCCAGGGGGCCAACGCCGCCACTCCGTCCGTCGCGCCCCTCGCGTTTACGAGGCAATGGAACGTAGGCCCGGTTGCGGACATCGCCGTTGGGCCACAGGCCGTCTACGTTCTGTACGCGCCGCCGACCAGCGAAGGAGCGTTGGCAAACGCGACCGATACCAGGCTCGCGCGTATCGACCGCACATCAGGTCGGGTGCTCACCGCCGGTCCATTTCCATTTGCATCACAGATCGCGTTGGCCGGCAGCGTGGTCTGGATCGGACCCTACAACCAGTACCCGGGCACCTCGTCGGCTGACAGTCGAATGCTGGTTGGCGTCGACGCCGTCACCCTCGCCACGCAGCTGCGGGCGGCACTGCCCTCTGACGGAGCTCAGCGGTCGCTGTTCGCCAACCTCGCCTCTGATTCCGGTTCGGCCTGGGTCGCTTACGGAACTCACCTCTACCGGCTGGCCGCGACCAGTGGCGTCACGCTGGCTTCACGTTCCCTTGTCGGTGTCGCCACCAGCATCGCACTCGACCCGACCGCGCAGCGTCTGTATGTGGGCATGGACGCCGCCCAGGCGAATGGTTCCCAAGCCTCGGTCACCGAGTTCGTACCGGCGACGCTCAAGCCATTGGTTTCAGCCTCGACCGGCGGTGCCGACGTGGGTGGTCCGCAGGTCGCAGCCGGCACCGACGACGTGTGGGTTTCGTATGCGACCGGCATGCTGGGCCAGGTCGAGCACCGGCGGGCATCAGACCTCGCCGCGCTGCCCGTGGCCGCAGCCGTTCACTCGAATGGAGTGCGGGTCTTCGACATATCCGGGATGGTCTGGGTCAGCGACACGATGGCAGGCCTCCTCATGTGTCTCGATCCACATACGGGCGCGGTCCTCGCGGCCTGGAGCGCGGTGCAAGGCGGTGTGGTTGCGGGCGACGACTCGTCGCTTTACTTCGGCGACATCAACGGGGTAGCGAGCGTTCAGCCCGACTCCCGCTGCCACTAGCTGCCACCAGGAAAAAGACCAGGCAGCCCACCGCCACCAGGGACAGCATGGCCGGGGCGGAGCCGATCCCCAACCGCGCGATCACTGCGCCGATGCCGCCGGGGATGATGGCTCCGCCCACCATCGCGGCCGGAAAGAGCCATGACGTGGCGCGGGCGTCGCCTGGCCTGAGCTTCGCCAGCCACACGATTCCCGTAGGAAAGATCGGCGCGATGGCGAGCCCGGCCGCGATGTAGGCCACCGGCGCGACGGCCGGTATGAGCGCGAAGAGCAGAGCCACGGCGGCAGCTGCCGTGCCGGTGATGACGACAGCGTTCTCGGGCACGCGCGCCGGAATAAGAGCGGCCAGCAGCCGGCCCACTGCAAGCGCAAGCCAGAAACCCGAGGTCACGGTTGCGGCGGCCAGCGAAGGGAGGCCGATCGATTCGAGATGCGAAGGCATCCAGCCGCCGATTCCCGTCTCGATGCCGACGTAGAGCGCAAATGCGCTCATGAAGATCACCAGGAGCAAACCAGACCTCCCGGTGGCCCGCGAAAGGGTGAATGGAAGGCGACCCGAAATCCCGGTGACGAGCGGCCAAAGGGCAAACGCGACTGCGGCGGCGCCGCCATACAGCAAGGCCATATGCGTGCGGCCGACCGTCGATACGAGGATGGGGCCCGCCACGGCGCCGATACCGAATGTTCCGTTCAAGGCATTGAGGCTCGCCGTGCGCCGTTCGCCCTCGCTGTGGGCGACGAGCTGGTTGCAGCCGATGTCGAGCGCGCCGAAGCCGAGGCCGATGACCAGGACCCCGGCCAGGAACGCCGGCCACGAGGAAGCCAGAGCGACGCCTGCGCATCCCAGCCCAAGAAGTGTCAGAGAGGCCGGTACGAAGATGCGGCTCGAGACTCGCTGCATCGCGCGCATCGAGGCGAGGACGCCGAGCAGCGCGCCCGCGAAATGGGTGCTCAGCGCTCCCCCGGCGACGGCCAGGGTGACGTCAAAGCGGCGAGAGAGATGCTCCAGCAGCGGGCCGTAGGCCGAGGCGAGAACGCCCATCAGAAAGAAGATCGCGGCGATCGCCACGAACGCGACCCTGGTGAGGTGAACGCGCTCGCCGGCCGAAATCAAATCCCCACAAGGCTACGTAACCAGTAGGATTCGGGTCCGTTCACCAATGCGATGACAGCGCTGAGCAACCTGTTCTCCTGGCTGGTCGCCGCCCTCTTCGGGATCCTGTTCCTATTGCTCGTGTACGAGAGCTGGGCCCTGATCACCAACCACACACCCATCACCGACTACGTGAGGCCCGCCGTCCACGATCATCCGGCCTGGGCGTTCGCCGTGGCGGTGGTGGTCGGCATCCTGCTCGGGCACTTCCTTTGGGGGCCCGCCAGGGGCAGGACGTCCCCATCGGACTCACAGCCATGAACTTCACTCCCGAGGTGATCCTGTCCCTGATCGCGACCGCGGGCGTCGGCATCGCGTTCCTCCTGATGCTCGAAGAGGCCTTCGCCTTGAGAAAAGGCAGAGACCCGATGAGCAACGGTGTGCGTGCATTCGTGCGCAGGTTTCCGCGTGGCACCTACGTGCTGGCGGTCGTGATCGGGATGGTTCTCGGTCACCTCCTATGGCCCTGATCGGCTCCTGAGGCGGCCGAATTCTTATCGGCCGATCGCTTTTGACGCGGTCTTTGACGTTGTTAAGTCTTTACCGCGTGCCTCGGCCTTTAAGTCCGTTCTATCTGTTAGTTCATCCACGAAAATGGTTATGGCGCGGGTGTAGGTGAGGAAGGAGGCGAGAAAGCCCTGAGTTTCACCCCGGGGACGACCCTAGGTGCGTATCTGATCGTCGAACAGATAGGCCGCGGAGGCATGGCCACCGTCTACAAGGCCTATGAGGAGCAGCTGACCCGCCACGTCGCGATCAAGGTCCTGCCCGAGTTCTTCGCCGAAGACAAGGAGTATCGCGTGCGCTTCCAGGTGGAGGCGGTCGCAGTCGCCAAGCTGCGACACCACAACATCCTGACCGTCTTCGCCTATGGAGAAGAGGAGGGCGTCCCTTATATCGTCTGCGAGTTCGTCGACGGTGGCACGCTGGCCGAGCGACTCGATGGCGCGATGCCCATCGAGAGCGCGGTCCTGATACTCACGCCCGTAGCCTCCGCACTCGACTACGCACACTCACAGGGCGTTCTGCACCGCGATATCAAACCGTCGAACATCATGCTGCTGAGCGATGGCACTCCCGTGCTCACCGACTTTGGACTGGCGAAGGTCGTCGGCGGGGCCACGATCACGCTCACCGGCCAGATGCTGGGCACCCCCGAATACATGGCGCCTGAGGTGGTCTCGGGCGACGGGGACGGTCCGGCCGCGGACCGCTACTCGCTCGCGGTCGTCGCCTACCAGATGCTCACCGGTCGCGTTCCGTTCCGGGGCAATACGCCCGGCGCCACCCTCATGGCCCAGGTCAAGGATCCGCTGCCTCCCGCCCGGGAGCTCAATCCGGGGTTGAGCGAGGACGTGGCCGTCGTCCTCGACAAGGCGCTGGCCAAAGCGCCCGCGGAACGCTTTGAGACCGCGTCCGATTTTGTCGCCGCCCTGGCTGCAACGGGGCTGCAGGCATCGTTGGAGGCAATCTAGGCTCGCGCCTCGTTCCGGCGACCCCTCGCACAGGCGCTCGGTTATGTGCGAAGGTCGCGTGTGATGCGTCCGAAGCCCACCACCATCCCTTACCTTCTGGCCTTCTTCCCCAGCCTGCGCGCGGCGTCCGACCGCACACTGAGCGTCTACTTCCGGGTGCGTGAGGGTCCTTACGAACCGGGGTTCTACGATGCCGAGCTCAGGCGCCTGGTGGAAAAGTACCGCCACAAGTTGAGCGACAAGGACGAGGAGGTGGTCGAGCGCGAGCTCCCTCGGGTGAAGGACCAGCTCGCGAGCCTTCGGCCGGCCGGATTTCCATACATGGCGGCGTTCGCGGACGAGCCCAAGAGCGTGCTGAGGTTGATCCGGCTCCCGGAAGAGACGGAGGACCGGCTCGAGGTCGGCCCGCCGGTGCTCGCGCCCCTCGAGCTGATGCTCAGAAAACACCCTCCTTCACTCGTCGTGGTGGTCGACAAGGAGAAGGCACAGACCTTCGCGACGATCCTCGACGAAGTCATCCCACAACATCGCTTCGACGGCACGGCGGTCAAGCACATAAGGTCTGGCGGTACGAAAAACCCGAGCCTCCAGCGCAAAGAGGACAACCGTGTCAAGGCCAACATGGCCGCGGTGGTGCGGATCGTGGACCGCGAGGTGAGCGCGGTCTCATACAAGCGTCTTTACCTCGCCGGCACGGAGGAGGCGGTCGCCGAGCTCGAGAAGCTCCTGCCGCCGTCACTGCAGAAGATCGTCGCCGGCAAACTCTCGGTGCCGCTCTACGAGAGCACGGGCGAGATGGAAGTCCAGCTGCGCCAGGAGCTCGCCGCCGCGCGCGGCTAGCTGCCGGCGATCTTCTTGCCGTCCAGGAACTCCTGGTAGCGGCGGTATGCGTCCTGCTTGCGGCTGTCGACGATCTTCGTGTATCCCTGCAAGGTGTTGAGGTTGGCATGACCGAGGACCTCTTGCACGAGTCGCACGTCGCCCCCGGTAACCTCCAGCAGCGTCGTGGCAGTGGTGTGACGTGCCACGTGGGGCGACTTGAACGACCACGCGCCGAGCTGCCTGCGCAGACGCCGCACGATGAACCTCGCGCCCGCGCCGGTGAGCCGGCGCCCGCGGTCGTCCTGGACTGACCGGTCGTAATTGATGAACAGCGCCATGCACGCGTCTTCGCGCGCGGCGAGGTATTCCTCCAGCGCTTCCCGCGCGTCGGCGGTGAGGTACACGGCGCGCTGCTTGGACCCCTTGCCGGTCACTATGAGGCGATTGCCGGACCGCGGAAAATCCGTCCGGTCGAGCGCGAGCGCCTCCGAGATGCGGCACCCGGTGCTGATCAGGAACTGCACGAGGGCGCGGTCGCGCTTCTCCGCCGGCGTCGAGCGCGGCAGGGCGGCGAGCAGGCGCGCCAGCTCGTCGGGGTCGATCGGTTTGGGCAGACGCTGCTCGAGCTTCGGCAGCGTGATGCCGTTGGAGAGATCCTTTTCCATCAGGCCTTCGCGCGCGAGCCACCGCAGGCAGGATCGGACCGCGACCAGCGCGCGAGCCCGCGACGCGGGGCCTTTCAAGCTGACCGCCAGGTGGCGCTGGTATGCGCGCAGATCTTCATGACGCAAGTCGGCGAGCGCGAGCGTATGTCCGTTCGCGGCCAGGAACGACATCAGGCGGCGCAGCTCGGACTCATATGCACGAACCGTGTTCGGGCTGCGGTTCGCCTCGAGCTGAAGCCAGCCTATGTATTCGGAGACGGCGGCCTGCAGGTCGTGGGGCATATCGAGGCCGCCTGCATGTTGCCATAATCGATGCGAGGTGGGGGCTCTCCGTGTACTGAGTCCCGGCGCAGGACCGGCGACTCGAGGGGACGACTTCGGCTTCGATCCCCGATTCACCGAGCGCATCCAGGGATTCGCCCTCTGGGTGTACCGCAACTACTTTCGGGTGGAGGTTGACGGTATTCGCAACGTGCCCGCCACAGGCCGGGCGCTGCTCGCCGCGAACCATGCCGGCGTGATTCCCTACGACGGCGCGATGATCCGCACAGCGATCATCGCCGAGCATCCGCAGCCGCGACACGCCCGCATGCTCGTGGTCGATTGGGCGTTCGCTCTGCCTTACGCGTCGATGCTCCTCACCAAGACCGGCAACGTGCTCGCGCACCCGGACAACGCCGCCACGCTGCTCGAGCGCGATGAGCTGGTGGGCGTGTTTCCTGAGGGCGTCAAAGGCGCGGCGAAGCGGTACAAGAACCGCTACCGGGTGCAGCGGCTTGGGCGCGGCGGATTCGTTCAGGTTGCCCTGCGAACGGGAGCGCCCATCATCCCGGTCGCGGTGGTCGGGTCGGAAGAGGTGCACCCGGTGATCATGGAAGCGCGTCCGATCGCCAGGCTGTTCGGCCTGCCCACCGCGCCCATCACGCCGACGTTTCCGTGGCTGGGACTGGCCGGCCTGCTTCCGCTGCCCTCGAAATGGTTCATCGCGTTCGGCAAGCCGATCGAGGTCTCGCGATTCGGTCCTGAGGCCGCCGACGACTCGCGGCTGGTGCTGGAGCTGAGCGAGCAGGTGCGGGAATGGATCCAGGACACCCTGCGCCACCTGCTCCCTCGCCGGCGGACCATCTTCTTCTAATACGGCTGGACGGCAAAGCCCGTCCCTTACAGTAGGCCGCATGCATAGAGCCCTGGCCGCGTTGGCCCTGCTGGTGATTGCCGGCGCCTGCGGCCCGATCGGCAGCTCCAGCCCGCCCGCGCCCACGGCTTCGAGTGTGGCGGTCAAGTCCGGCGACCTGCCCAATGGCATGCATAGGTGCGACCTGTCCGGTGACATCAACAGCTACCTGACGAAGATCCAGACGAAGGATCCGAGCACCTACAAGACGACCAAGGACGGATGGGACGCGGCTCAGAAGGATGGCGCCACCGCGGCCGAGGTCGAGTTCTACACGGACTCCGCCGCGCACTGCGCCAGCGTCGAGTCGAACGGCTCGCAGGTTGGAACGGCGACGTACAAGCTCGTCGTGAACTTCGTGTTCCAGTTCAAGGACCAGGCGAGCGCCGAGAAGGGCTACAAGAGTGACTCGATCCTGGGCTTCAGCGCCGCGTCGCTCAAGTCTTCCCAGGTTCCGGTGGTGGAAGGTACGGCCACCGGGTTGGGCGCGAACTCGATCGTGCTCACGGTTGCGATCGGCAGCCAATCTTTTTATGTGGCGGTCTGGCAGAACAAGCAGTTCATGATCATCCTGGCGATCCTGAACATCGACACCGCCACCGACAAGAAGGTGGCTCTCGCGGAAAACGGCCGAATCCACTAAACAGGGATCGGCGGCTCCACGCGCCCGCTAGACTACGCGGGCCGATCGCAAACTCGCGCAACGTCCCACTCCGCACTCGGCGCCGGCGGGCCCCTTCGGCCCTGCTCCGCACAGCGCTCGCTCTGGCGCTTCTGGCGACGCTCGCCCTGGTGATCGGCCGAGTGATGGACCTGACGAGCCGAGACGTCGGCGCGGACACCACCGCTGCTGTGCCCCTGACTGCGGCGGGCTCCGTCTCTCAGCCGCTCTTATCCGGCCTGGAGGATGGTGCCTGCGTGGGTTTTGCCCCCACACATGGACGGGGCGGCCAGACGGTCTTCATCGATGCCGGCCACGGCGGTCTCGACCCGGGCGTGGTGGGCGCTGCTCCGTCTGGCCGAACGGTGCTCGAGAAGGATGCGGCGCTGGGGGTGGCATCTCGTCTCGCCACCTTGCTCAGGGCGGATGGCTACAGCGTGGTGATGGCGCGGACGCAGGACACGACGGTGATCAAGCTGTCGGCCGCCGAATCCAGCTACGGAGCCATCACCTCCAGCGCTGTGCATCGCGACCTGGTGGCGCGGGCGGCCTGCGCCAATGCCGCCGGCGCTGCAGTGCTGGTCTCGATCCACCTAAATGGGTTCAGCGATCCCTCGGTCGGCGGCACCGAGACGTTCTACGACGCCGCGAGGCCGTTTGCCGCGGCGAACCGACGCCTGGCCACCAATCTTCAGTCAGCGCTCGTCGGGCGCCTGGGCGCAGCGGACCGCGGCATCTGGACCGACGAGCAGCTTGCCGCGCCCACCCTCACGGGCTCCGGCCAGAGCTACGGTCATCTGATCGAGCTGGGACCGCTGTCGCCGGGGTGGGTCGACCATCCGAGCGAGATGCCGGGGGCCGTGGTCGAGCCCCTGTTCGTCACCAACCCGTCGGAAGCGCAGGTCGCGAGCGATCCATCGGGCCAGGAGAAAATCGCGGAGGCGCTCGAGTCGGGGCTGCTGAAGTACATGTCCGCACCTGCCTGAGGGGTTGCGCGGACGTGCGTGGTGCGCCTGGCAAGAATCGAACTTGCTGCCTCTTGCTCCGCAGGCAAGCGCTCTATCCGGTGAGCTACAGGCGCGCGAGCGGTTTAGTTTAGGCGAGCAATTGGCGAGATTTGATGAGCGCCAGGAGGGGCGCTGCCTAAACTGAGCCGTCGTGCTCGTAAAGAGCTCGGTTTACTTGAGTCTCCTGGTGCTCGCCGGGCTCCTGGGGGCGTGCGCGCCAAACTCAACCATTGCGACCGCCGTCGCGGAGAAGCGCCTGGCCACCGCGGCCGTGGCCACCGTGCCTTTCGACGATTTTCAGGCCTTGTGGTTTGGGCAGCCCGCGGTGTGGGTTCCACCAGCGACGGCGACCTTTGACGTCCACTATTTCGTGGTTCGCGGGGTGACGCAACCGGAGCTGACCGCGAGCCTCGACGGTGACGATTTGTGCCAGGTCTACCACTGTCTGTCGGATCCAGGGCAGCCGAGCAACAAATCGGCCTGGGCGCTCGAGGGAACCGAGGTCGGGCCATCCGTCGTGTGTTACAGCCCGCGCACCGCCACTTTCCAATTTCGGCAGTACGTCCTGCTCCCGCAATGGACGCCGGCCGTGGGGAACGTGGCGATCCGGCTCGTGGAAGCCTGGAACGCCCTCATGCATGTTCTTTATGTCCACGAAGCCACGCATGCCTCGATTGCCGTCAAAGACCTGCAGTCGCTGACCGATCAATCTCATCAGGTGGCGACGTGCAGCGCATGGGCCGCGTTCTGGTCCAATCCACATCTCTTCGACCAGCTGGATGCCGACCAGAACGCATTTCACGCCAAGCTTCGCGCTGATTGCCGCCCCGAGATCGGGTGCATTCCGTACGGCTGGATGGGCTGGATCTGATCGATTCAGGTCAGACGAGCATCGACGGCGGTCGTCGCGGCCTTGAAGGCGTTGAGGTCCAGGTTCGTCAGCACGACCAGCGCCACGAAAACGGACTTGTGCCAGCACGCCAGCCGCACCGACTGGCGGTCGTAAGTCCAGGCGCTGGTGCCGAGGCCGGTGGCAGCTCCGCGATTCAATCCGGGCGGCAGCTCACCTGGCGCGGGAGGCGTGAACCCGAGCACTCCTGACTGCCAGGCCCGATCGGCCTCGCCCTCGTCGCCGAACACCGCGACGAAGCTGGTCGCGCTTTTCGCTTTGGAGACGGCGGCAAGCTCGGCGGCGCAAGCGGAATCATCCGAGGTGTAGAGCGAGATCGCTGCGGCTGTGGCGCCCATCGTGCGCATGGATTGCCATTCGTCGCTGAGACGGCTCGCCAGCGCGGGCTGGGCTGTCTGCAGGTTGGTGATGTAAGCGTCGAACGTCCCCGAGCCTGCGCACAGGTTGAGCCCGCTGGGGACGTCAGCCTGCTGCAGCACGGCGTCCGCAACAACTGTATGGGGCGAAGGGCTGGGGGTTGGCGTCGGGGTCGGCTGCGGGGTGCTCTGGCATACGGCGACGAGAACGGTCAGGACCACGAAGGCTGGAAGTCGACCCACGAAGGCCGCAGTCTAAACTGAACCGCTCGCGCGCCTGTAGCTCACCGGACAGAGCGTTCGGCTCCGGACCGAAAGGCAGCAGGTTCGATTCCTGCCAGGCGCACTACTCGTGACCCAGGAGAGAGCATGAGGCTTCTTCTCACGTCCGCCGGCATCAAGAACACGAGCATCCACGACGCGCTGGTCGACCTCCTGGGCAAACCAATTGGCGAGTCCAGCGCCCTCTGCATACCCACCGCGTCGTACGGGCACCCCATGGCCGGTCCTGGCGCGGCTTGGCGGTTCATCAGCGGACGAGAACCCCGCTGCCCCATGTGCGAGCTGGGCTGGAAGTCGTTGGGAGTGCTGGAGCTCACTGCGCTGCCAAGCATCGGTGAAGAGCAGTGGGTCCCCATGGTCAAGGAGACCGACGCCCTGCTGGTGAATGGCGGCGATTCCCTGTATCTGTGCCACTGGATGAGGCAGTCTGGACTGGCCGACCTCTTGCCGTCGCTGCAGGAGACGGTCTGGGTTGGACTGAGCGCCGGGAGCATGGTGATGACCCCCAAGATCGGCGAGGACTTCGTCATCTGGAAGCCGCCCACCGGCGGCGATGAAGCGCTGGGATTGGTCGATTTTTCAATCTTCCCTCACGTGGATCACGAGGACATGCCGGACAATTCCATGGCCAACGCAGAACGTTGGGCCGCCCGCATGCCGGTACCGGCGTATGCGATTGACGATCAGACCGCTATCAAAGTGAGCGACGGCACGGTCGAAGTCGTCTCCGAGGGGCACTGGAAGTTGTTCACTCCCAGCCCGTGAACGAGCGAGTCGCGACGTCCACTCGGGTGAGCAGTTCTGGATCTCCGGAGTGAAGAAGGACGGCATGGATAGACATTTGTCCAGCGCCGCTAGCACGTAAGAGGTCACGCCGCGACAAGCATCGAGTTAGTGACCGAGCTCACGATCTCGCCTGAAGCGGCATTCGATCTGTCGCTTGATGTGGACGTACACACCAACTCGATGGCCGCCTCACGAGAAGCTGCGGTGTCAGGTGTCACCCGGGGGCGGATGGCCCTTAACGACGAGGTGACCTGGCGGGCATGGCACTTCGGAATTCCGTGGCGCATGTCGAGCCGAATCACGGTCCTGCAGCGCCCCAGCCGTTTCGTGGACGAGCAGGTGCGCGGACCCTTCGCTCGGTTCCGGCACGAGCACGTGTTCGAGCCGATGGCTACAGGGACCCGGATGATCGATCGGATCGAGTTCGCAGCGCCGCTCGGCTGGCTTGGACGGGTTGCTGAGCGCCTGGTGCTGGCGGGCTACATTAGGCGGCTCATCGAGCGACGCAACGCATATTTGGCATCTGCCGCCGAGCGATAGCCTTCTCGTCGGGCTTGGGCGTGCCTTGCGGCCAGACCGATCGGGTCGCTGTTGACACATGGCAAAAGGTTCTTATTGTGGAAAGCTGGGTGCACCAGGTTATGCACGACATGAGCCTGTCCATCACCCCTGAGCCATTCGACTCAAAGGACGCACGACGGTTGGTCGCGGCGCTCGACGCAGGCCTCGCCGAGCTCTATCCGCCCGAGCAGCGTTTCGGGCCGAACCTCAAGGCGGAACATCTCGACGAAGGCCGCGGCACCTTTCTCGTGGCGCGCGAAGGTGACCGGGCGGTCGGCTGTGGCGCCATTCGCCTGATCGACCCGACGACCGCGGAAGCGAAGCGGATGTATGTCGAGCCCGATCAACGCGGCAAGGGAGTCGGGCGGGCCGTTCTGGCCGGCCTCGAAACCGCGGCCAGGCAGCTGGGCGTGCGGCGCCTCGTGCTCGAGACGGGCGTTCACCAGGAGGCGGCGATCTCGCTGTATCGCCGCGCCGGCTTCACCCAGATCGAGTGTTGGGGGGAGTACGCGTCCTCGCCCTCGAGCATCTGCTTCGAGAAGAGACTCTGACGTTCGGACCGCCGACCTTCATCTCGACGAGGCGACGATGAGCCGCGGCTCCGCTGCCTGATCGGGGGCGCAGCTAATCGTGCTGGTGTAGGGCCGCCAGGTCCGCTCGCAGCCGCTCGCCCATCGCCGCCAGGACCTTGACCAGTAACGAATCGTTGGCCTTGATCGCATCCCGGAACTGCGCGTGGCTCATCACCAGCAGCCGAGCATCCGTGGTCGTGGTTATGGTCGCCGTGCCGAGGCCTCGATCCAGCATGCTGATCTCGCCGAAAAAGTCCCCGGCCTTCAGGATGCGGCGCTGTTTGCCGTCGATCTCCACCTCGGCTTTGCCGTCGAGCAGCACGTAGAAGGTATCCCCAGGGTGTCCCTGCGTCGTCAAGCGCTTGCCGGCCGGGGCATCGACCTCGTCCGTCCTGCTGGCGACGAACTCGAGCTCGCGATGCGAAAGGTGCGCGAACAGCGGGACCTGGCCGAGCGCTTCGGTCTTGGGATCGCTCATGCAGTGCAGCATATTCTGCAGTGATGGTCATGTCGTGCTCGGTCTGCGGCCGTCCGCTCCCGGATGGGGCTCGCTTCTGCCCGAACTGCGGCGCCGCGGTTGGTCCGCTCGCGGGCACCGAGGAGCGGAAGATGGTCACCGTCCTGTTCGCCGACATCGTCGACTCGACCGGGCTGGGGCGGAGGCTGGACCCTGAGCGGTCTCGCGAGGTGCTGGGGCAGTTCTTCGACGCGGCCGCGGAGGAGCTGCTTGCGCTCAGGGGCCGGCCCGAGAAATTCATCGGCGATGCCGTGATGGCCGTCTTCGGAATTCCTCAAGTGCACGAGGACGACGCGCTGCGCGCGGTTCGCGCCGGCCTGGCCATTCGTGGTCGCACCCGCCGTCTCGGCGAGGCGGCCGGGCTGGCAGAGCCGCTCGAGGTCCGGATCGGGATCGAGTCCGGCGAGGCGGCCATGGGGCGCAACCCCAGCGGCCAGATGCTGGTGACCGGGCCGGTGGTGAATGCGGCAGCGCGTCTGCAGTCAGCCGCGCAGCCGAGCCAGCTGCTCGCGGGCGCCACGACTCACGCCCTCACCACGACAAAGGTCTCTTACGGCCGCCGCCGCCGGGTCAGGGCCAAGGGCTTCGATGAGGCGCTAGACGCTTACCCCGTCGAAGGTCTGACGACCCGCTCCGCACGGCGCACGATCCCATTCGTCGGACGAGCGGGTGAGCAGGCCATCCTCGACCAGAGCCTCGGCCTTGCCACCACGGGCCGGCCCGTCCTGGTGACGGTCGTCGGAGAGCCGGGCATCGGCAAATCGCGCCTGGCCGACGAGCTCGCCGCCGGAGTCGGCGCCGCGGTGGTCGTCCTGCACGGCCAGGCTCGGTCTTACACCGACACGGCCACGTTCTCCCCGGCGGCCGCCATCGTCGGAGACCTCGCCGGGATCGAGGCGGGCGACCCGCCGGAGAAGATCCGCCGGCGCCTCCGCGAGCTTGTCGATCGTTGGAGCGATCCGTCGGAAGCCGAGCGCACCGTCCAGCGGCTTGCACTCCTGTTCGGGCTGGCGGAGCCGCGCGAGGAGGCGGCCTTCGTCAATGACGTGCAGGCGGGTTTCATAGCCGTCGTCGACGGCATGGCCCGCGATCACCCCGTGATGCTCGTCTTCGAGGACGCGCACAGCCTCAAGCCGCCGATGCTCGACCTCATCGAACGCCTGGCCGTCCCCGGCCGCCGTGGGCCTCGGCGGGCGCTGATCGTCACGCTAGCGCGCAGCGAGCTGCTCGAGCAGCGGCCGGATTGGGGGTCGGCGAGCGGGAACGCGGTGCTGCTCCGGCTGGAACCGCTGAGCCCCGAGGAGTCGATCCACCTCGTTCGCCACGCCGGCGGCGGTCACATCGCCGAAGGCCAGGCGGTCGAGATCGCCAGCCGCGCAGGCGGCAACCCCTTCTTCATCATCGAGACGACCGGCATGCTCATGCCGAACGGCGACGGCGCAGGTCCCGGCTCTCGTTTGCCTCTGCCGCCGACGGTGCAGGCGGTGATCGGCGCTCGGCTCGACGCTCTGCCGGCCAGATTGCGCGAGCTGGCACGCAGGGCGTCCGTGTTCCTGTACGGGTTCGATCGTGAGGAGCTCGCCGTGGTCGACGATGCCGCCACGGTTCAAGAGCTGCAGGAGCTCGAGGACGCCGAGGTCATCGTGCGCGAGGAGCGGGCGTCAGGGCCGGCGGTTTGGCGGATGCGCCACGCGACGCTCAAGGAGGTCGCCTACTCCAGCCTGCCCAAAAGGGAGCGGCTCCGCCTCCACATCCTGGTTGCCGAGCACCTGCTGGACAAGGGCCGTTCATCGATTGCAGCCGACCACTACGAGCTTGCCGCGATGGCCTCGCTCGACCTCGACCCCAACGACCGCGCCGCACCCGATCGTGCGGCGGACGCCCTTCTCGTCGCCGGCGATCGCGCTCGAAGACGTATGGAAATCCGGTCGGCGATCGATCGGTACGAGCGCGCGCTTGTCATGGCCGGGCCGCAGGAAGACTGGGGGGTGCGCGAAGCACGAATCCTGGCCGGCCTGGGTGAGGCGCGCTACTGGTTGGGCGACTATCCACAAGCGACCGTCGCGTTGAACCGGGCCGTCGGGCTGGCAGAGGCCACCGGCGACCTGTTTGCGCTGACGCTCGCGCTGCGCTTTCTCGGCGACATCGCCATCAACTTCGAGGCCGACGTCGACAAGGCTGAGAAGCTGCTCGATCGGTCACTCGCGGCGGCGGAGGAGCTGGGCGAGAACTGGGCCATCGTGCGGACGCTGCTCTTCGCGGGATGGGTTCCGTGGACGCGCGAGAAATTCGACGAAGCCGAGGTGATCTGGCGGCGTGCGCTCGCCCTGGTACCCGAGAGAGATCACTGGGCTCGGGTGCGAGCCCTCACCGCGCTTTCCATCAACCGGAGCGAGATGAAAGACCCGGAGGGGGCGCTGCAGCTTGTGGACGAGGCGAGCGCGGTGGCCGAGGAGACTGGAGACCAGTTCAGCGTCGCCAACACATCCGTGCAGAAGGCTCGCGTCTTCGACGACCTCGGGCGACACAAGGAAGCGCTGCCGTGGTTCGACCGCGGCGTGGCGATTTTCACCGAGCTGGGAGCCCGCTGGGAGCTTGCGGATGCCAGGGCCGCGCGCGGCATCGCCAAGCGCGAGCTGGGCCGGCTCGATGAGGCCGAGGAGGACCTGCGGCACGCCATCCGGATCGCAGAGGAGCTTGGGGACCGCCAGCTGCCGGGCTGGACCTGGCGCGCGCTCGCCAGGGTCGCCGAGCTGCGCGGCGACCGGGCCGAAGCTGAGGAGCGCTGGCGGCGCTCACGAGAAGCCGAGTCGCGCGGTCCGCACTGAGCGAATGCCTGGCGCACCCATCGCCCAGCGTCCCGTTCGATTATCTAGGGGGCTTCTCCCCCAGGTAGAGAGTCTGCTTTCCTAACACCAGCCACGCCGGTGGAAACGCGAGGTACGCGCGCACCAGCAGAGGATGCTGTGGGAACCGGCTCTTGGTCGTGTAGGGCAGGAAGCGAGCGATGACCTCTTTGGTCTTGAAGCCGGCCATGGTCGCTGCCTCGGCCAGGCTTCTTTCGGTCAGCGCCGTCTGGTGGTCGATGAAATCCCAGTAGGAGCCGCCGATCAGTCGGATGTTCGGCTGCAGGATGAGGATGCGGCCGCCCGGCTTCAACAGCTCGAACGCCACCCGCAGCTGCTGGAGGACGGCCTCGGTCGAAGGCAGGTGCTCGAGGTAGTTGCTGAAAAAGGCGAGGTCGAAGCTCTCCGCTGGCAGCACATCCCCCAGCTCCAGCCCGCTGGCGTGGACGAAATGGACATCCGAAGGCAGAGCCGCGGCGACATCGCGGATGTCGGTGGCCCAGCGGTCCGCGGCCTGTATGTTTCGGATGAAATAGCCGAGGTCGCAAGCGATGTCCACCACCCGACCGTCGCGGGGGACGAACCGCTGCAGGAACCGGCCCAGCTCCCGCCATATGGCATCCTTGCGCGCCTCGTCCGCCTCGTCGAACCGGAGGTCGTAGACCTCCTTGAGGATGATCGGAGGCGGTTTGCCCGCCTGGCCGGATGAGGGCTGCTCCGGCACGGGCTCGATGGGAGAGGCCACGACATTCGCAACGATAGCGCCCGGGATCGGGGTCGCCGCCGGGCTCAGTGGTAGACCAGGTTCGCTCCGAAACGCGAGAACCCCAGCCGCTCGTAGACCCGCGCCGCCTCCTCATTGGCGGCATCGAGGAACACGAAGTCGCCTCCACCGTCGAAGTGCCGCCTGACGAGCTCCGAGGTCACCGTCGCGGCCACGCCCCGCCGCCGCATCTTCTTCTGGGTGACGACGCCGACCACCTCTGCCGCCCCCTTGAGCGAATGGGAAACCCCGGTGCCGGCCGCCTCCCAGTCCAGCCACGCCAGCAAGAACACGCTGCCGGGAGCGGCGAGGGCGACCCGGAGCTGGTCGATCGGCGGGACCGGCCGGTCGACATCGCCGCCATCGGTCCAGCGGATCTGCTGAAAGGCCTCCAGCTCGGCCGGTATCGCCGTGGAGTGGAGCTGCGTGAGGTGCACCTCGGGTGCGACGAACGGTTTGAAGGCGCCGGGCCGGCACGCCATCAAAGGGTTCTTTTCTGCCAGCTTCAGGCCGGCGGACTCCAGCCACGCGCCCACTTTTGGAAAGACCGCGTCGTTGTACTCGATCTCCAGCGCCGCCCTGTGCTTCTTGAGCGCCGCCTTCAATTTGGGGACCGCCTTCACGGTTTCGGCTTCGGTCGCAGCGCCTTCCACCAGGGTGACCCAGCTGAGCGAGGGAGCCTGTTTGTTCCGAGACATGGCAACGTGAAACGGCCCGATCGTGGTTACCTCCGAGTCGGCCGTGCGCGCTTCCAGAGTGTCGCGCTGCCAGGCGGCGAAGCGTTCGACATCCGCGTCGGCTCCTGTGGTCACCGCCCGTATCCGGTCACAGTACCCCGTAGTGTGGGGTATGAAATGTCCATAGGCGGCGCTCAGAACGAGTTCGCAATGAAGCTGTTTCGACGGCTGCCGAGCCGCTATGACCTGCTGGCCGAGATCTTGTCGTTTGGACAGAACCGGCGCTGGCGCGCCGAGCTCGTCAAACGCGTGGTTGCCGCTGATCCGCGCCGGGTCCTCGACGTCGCCACGGGCACGGCGGGGGTCGCGATCGCGATCGCGCGCCGGAGCAACGCCGGCATCACCGGGGTGGACGTCAGCGAGGAGATGCTCGAGCTCGGCCGACGGCGGGTGGCCGCCGCGGGGCTGACCGAACGCATCGAGCTCCAGGCCGCACGGGCCGAAGAGCTGCCATTTGCCGCCGGCGCCTTCGACGCGGTCAGCTTCACGTATGTCCTTCGATATGTCGATGACCCCGCAGCCACGATCGCCGAAATGTCGCGCGTGCTTCGCCCGGGCGGGGTGATGGCCGGCCTGGATTTCTACGTGCCCCAAAACGCGTTCTGGCAAGCGGCCTGGTGGCTGTACACGCGCGCGGTGCTCCCCGTGGCCGGGTTCGCGCTGGGAGGGCGGGCCTGGTGGGACGTCGGCCGATTCCTCGGCCCCAACATCTCCGCCCACTACCGCCGCCTGCCGCTGGGCCGCTTGGTCGAGGCGTTCGAGGCGGCCGGGATGATCGGCGTCGAACACCGCGTTATGAGCCTTGGTGGGGGCGTCGTCATATGGGGCATGAAACGTGCCTGAGACTCTCGCGCCTGCCTACTACACGGCGCTCGGGCGCGGGTGGCGCCGGGACGTATGGGCTCTCCTGCACCCGCCCTACACGGCCTGGCACCTCTCGTATGTCGTCATCGGCGCGGGCCTTGCGCCCAGCGTCAGCGCCTTCCGCCTCGTGGCCACCCTGGCCGCGTTCTTCCTTGCTGTTGGCATCGCCGCTCACGCCCTCGACGAGCTGAACGGGCGGCCCCTTCGCACGGCACTCCCGGGTTGGGTGTTGAAGACCGCGGCCGTGGTCGGGCTCGCGGGCGCCGTCGCCCTCGGATTGGCGGGCATACCGTTCATCGGCATCGGCCTGCTGCCCTTCATGGCGCTCGGGGTGCTGTTCGTCTTCGCATACAACCTCGAGCTCCTCGGCGGCCGCGTCCACAGCGACGTCTGGTTTGCGCTGTCATGGGGCGCTTTCCCGCTCCTGACCGCCTACTTCGCGCAGGCAGGCAGCATCTCGGTCGGAGCCGTCGCCGCCGCCGCCGGAGCGTTTGCGCTGTCTTTCGGCCAGCGGTCATTGAGCACGCCGGCTCGCACCCTGCGTAGGAGAACGCGATCCGTCTCGGGCGAGGTCACGCTCGCCGATGGATCAAGAGTGCAGCTGGACGCGGCCACCTTGCTGCGGCCGCTGGAGAAAGCGCTCAGCGCGTTTTCGTGGGGCGTGGTCGCGCTAGCCGTGGGATTGATCGCCTCCAGGCTTTTATGATGCGGCGTGTCATGAACCCCCCCGTGGCCACGGTTCCGAAGCCGCTGCTCAGGGGCTGGTCGCACGGGGCGGCGGCGCTCGTCGCGGTCGCCGGGCTGGTGGCTTTGATCCTCATCACCCGCCACGATCCGGCCAAGCTCGCCTCCATGGCGGTATACGGGACCGCCCTGGTTCTGCTTTTCGCGGTGAGCGCCACGTACCACATCTTCAACTGGCCTCCACGCGTGAAGGACTGGTTGCGGCGTGCGGACCACGCGACGATCTTCGTTTTCATCGCGGCCACGTACACCCCGCTCGTCTTCAACGTCCTTGGCGGCTGGTGGCGCATCGGGGTGCTGGTCGCCATCTGGATCTGCGCTCTGGCCGGCGTGCTTGGCGTCGCGCCTTTCCTGCGCATCCCCCGCATTGCGCTGGCGAGCCTCTACGTCGCAATGGGCTGGCTTGCGGTGGTCGCTCTCATCCCGCTCACCGCTGCGCTCGGGTGGGCGGCGGCGGTGCTCATGGCGCTGGGTGGCCTGCAGTACTCGCTGGGCGCCGCCGCGTACGCGTTCCGGCGCCCGCGCCTATGGCCCCGCGTGTTTGGCTACCACGAGCTGTTCCACCTGGCCGTCATCACCGCCAGCGTCACCTTCTACGCGATCGTCGTCTACTACGCCGTGCCGTTCCACCGCCTCGGCTAGACAGGCGGCACCCCGTGCTTGCGATCCGGCCGCGGTGATTTCCTGGTCGCATAGGCGCGATAGCGGGCGATGAGCTTCGCCCGCAGCTCGTCTGGCTCCACGACGTCGTCGACGATGAGGTTGGCCGCCAGCTTGTAGAGGTCGATGTCCTCGCGGTACTCGTCCTCCAGCTGCTTCCGGCGTGCGGCTCTCTGCTCTTCGGGCAGATCCGCCAGCTTGTTGAAAAAGACGGCATTGACCGCCGGTTCCGGGCCCATGACCGCAATCTGCGCCGACGGCAGCGCGATGACGCAGTCCGAATCGAAGGCCGGGCCGGCCATTGCGTAGAGTCCCGCGCCGTACGCCTTGCGCACGATCACCGAGATCTTAGGAACCGTCGCCTCGGACACGGCGCTGATCATCTTGGCGCCGTGCCGGATGATCCCGCGGCGCTCGACGTCGGTGCCGATCATGAACCCGGGCACATCGGCGAGGAACAGGAGGGGAATCTCGAACGCGTCGCAGAGCCAGATGAAGCGCGCCGCCTTGTCGGCCGAATCGTTGAAGAGCACGCCGCCCTTCTGCATGGGCTGGTTGGCGACGATGCCGACCGCCTGCCCATCGAGCCGCGCGAATCCCGTGAGCAGCTCTTTGGCGAACAGCTTTTTGATCTCGAGCCAGCTGCCCTCGTCGATCAGGGCCTCGATGACCTTGCGCATGTCGTATCCCTTGTTCGCCTCCTCCGGGATGAGATCGGCGATGGGCTTGCCGCCGGCTCGTGGGGCCCTGGGCTCGCACGCAGCCGGCTTCTCGCCCGAGCGCTGCGGCATGTAGGCGAAGTAGGCATGCGCGAAGTCGATCGCCTCCTTGTCGTCGCCGACCAACGCGTCGCCGCATCCGCTCTCGGTGCAGTGCATGCGCGCTCCGCCCAGCTCTTCGAGGCTCACCTTCTCTCCGACGACGACCTCGACCATGCGCGGCGAGCCCAGGTACATGGAAGCGTTGCCCTCGACCATGACCACCACGTCGCAGAAGGCCGGGATGTACGCGCCGCCCGCCGCGGACGGGCCGAGGAGCAGGCAGATCTGCGGCACCTGGCCCGACAGCTGCACCTCGTTGAAGAAGATGCGGCCGGCATGGCGCCGCCCGGGGAACATATCGATCTGGTCGGTGATACGTGCGCCCGCGGAGTCCACCAGGTAAAAGAGCGGAACCCGGATCCTCTGCGCGGTTTCCTGGATGCGGACGATCTTCTCCACCGTTCGCGCGCCCCAGCTGCCCGCCTTGACTGTGGGGTCGTTGGCCATCACCGCGACCTGGCGCCCGGCGATCGTGCCCAGGCCTGTGACCACTCCATCGGCGGGCAGCTCTTCGGCCAGGACGTTGGCGAAGAGGCCGTCTTCGACGAACGAGTCCGGGTCGAGGAGCAGGTCGAGGCGCTCGCGCGCGGTCAGCTTGTTCTGCTCGCGAAGCTTCGGAAGGTAACGCGTCCCTCCCATGAGCGCCGACTCGCGCAGCTTCCGGTATCGGTCGCTCACCGTCCCTGGAACCGCGGCTCGCGCTTCTCGAAGAACGCCAGGACGCCCTCTTTGGAGTCCTCGGTCATGGCGACCTTCAACAGCTCGCCATACAGGTAGTCGAGGGCCGGTGCGAAGTCCATGTCCTGCTGGTGGTAGAAGGAATCGCGCCCCAATCGCATCACGGCCGGAGATTTCCTGGCGAGCTTGTCAGCCATCTCGTTCACGGTCGAATCGAGCAGCTCGCGCGCCACCACTCGGTTCACGAACCCGGCCGACTGCATCTGCGTCGCCGTCCACCTCTCGCCCAGCATCATCATCTCGAGCAGCACTTTGCGGGGGAGGTTTCGAGCCAGCACGGCCGCGACCATCATCGGCCACAGGCCGACGTTGATCTCCGGCGTCGCGAACGTGGCGGTGTCCACCGCGATGAGGACGTCGCACGAGCCGGCGAGGCCCATGCCGCCGGCCAGCGTATGGCCGTTGATGCGGCCCACGATCGGTTTGCCAAGCGCGGACATCAAAAGGAACAGGTCGACGAAAACATGCCGCTGTCGATGGTGTTCCGCCTCGGGGATACCGGCCTCGAAGCTGCTCAGGTCGGCGCCCGAGGAGAACGCGCGATCGCCGGCCCCGGTCAGCACGACGACCCGCACCTCGTCCTCGGCCTGACACCATCCAAATGCGGCCATGAGATCCCGCAACATGCCTGCCGAAAGCGGGTTGCGCTGCTCGGGGCGGTTCAGGGTGATCGTGGCGACCTGGCCGTCGGCCGCCAGGAGCACGTGCTCGAGGGCTGGGATCTCAGTCAAGGCTGCCGACAATCCTAGGTTCTAGCCGAGCAGCCCGAAGGCGATCGCAATGCCGACCAGGATCAGCACCGCGCCGCCGAGCTCGTCGCTCCACTGCTCGACTCGCGCTCCGAGCCTGCTGCCGAGCTCGAGCCCGACCAGCGACATGGCCACGCTGATCACTCCCATCGTGACCGCGGCGATCACGATGTTGATCCGGTACGCCCCGAGCGCGAACCCGACCGCCAGGTTGTCGATGCTGAGCGCGAATGCCGTCACGAGCAGGCGGTTCGTCTCGAGCCGGGCTGGTCCGTGCTCTTGGTCGGGCACGCGGCGCCCCTGCCAGATCGTATAGAGGCCGGTGAGCACGAGGATGGCGCTGGCGATGTATTTGGCGATCTGGCCAAGGTAGCCGGCGACCGCCTGGCCGACGAGCAGGCCGACGAGCGGCATCAGCGCCTCGAACAACCCGAATGCGACTCCGACCCGGAGCCTGGTCCAGCCGTCGATGCCGCTCAGGCCGATGCCGATCGAGCCCGCGAAGTTGCTCAGGCCGACCGAAACGCTCACCAGCAGCAGCCCCACAAGAGCAGACATCTAGCTGGCCCGTAACTATATGGACAGCCGGCTCGCGGGCTCTTACGGGCATTTCGCAGTCATTCCTTAACAACAAGACATTGCCCGAAGCATCGGGGGCGCGCACAATGGCACGGAAAGTTGCATTCGTCCTGTAACCCAAGGTTAGGTCGCCAATCGCTCAAACGATATAATCCGCCGGGTCAAGAAACGCATGATGGCCAGACAGCGAGACCCCGTCCCGCCTTCGCCGTCGACTCGCGACGTGGGGATCGACCTGGACAAGCCCATATTCACTTTGAGTGTGGCCTCCGAGATCCTTGAGACACACCCACGCACTCTCATGATGTACGAACACCTCGACATGATTCATCCCAAGCGGACGGTCACGAATCGAAGGCGCTACTCGCGCCGCGACGTGATGAAGCTGCAGGCGATCCAGACCCTCACCCGCGAGCACAGGGTCAACCTCGCCGGCGTCCGCTACATCCTTGCGCTGCTGAAGCGCCTACAAGTCGCAGGAGTTGAGCCACCGGAGGGGTTAAAGAACCTGGATGTGACGCTGCTAGACGTCTGAGTTGCAACCCGGCGGTTCCGGGTTGGTTGCCGGCAACGGATTTTGAAAAACGGTTGGAACAAATGTCCAAGAAACGACGGCGGTTAGAGATAAAAGTCGACCCCCTGCCTATCCCGTTCATGGCTGAGACGGCATCCTGTCCAGTCTGCGGCCGTGATGCCGCCGCGATCGGGAGGCGCCACCTCCAGATCGTGTTTCGATGTGACGGGTGCAAGGTGGTCTTCAAGCGCAACCGGAGCTGGCCCTACATCTACTAGGTACAAGAGGAAACCTGCGAGGTTTCCTCTTGTCGGGGCGCTCACCGGCGGCACTGTGGTGCCGCGTTTCCACTCGTGCATCGCCGGGATTCGCGCCCCTGAACTCCTTCCCGAGCGGAACCCGACTAACTAACCTTTCAATCCCGGCGGTGCGGGGCAGGCAACATGAACGTGAGTTGCGGCCGGGGTGAACCCGGCCGCCAATGCAACGAGGTTGCGTCGGGCAGCTTCGTCCGTCTCGTAATCTGAGACTGTGAGGCGGCGGGTCGGCAGGGCGGCGCTGATCGGCGTGCTCGCCGGGCTGGCGACGGCGGCAGTGGCCGAGGCGGTCAGGCCGCGAGGTGGCACGTCGGTGCTGGTCGACTGGGACGAGGTCCGTCGCACGGCGCACGCCCGTCTCGAGGAGCATTCGACCTCCGCCATCTCCCTTGCCACGGCGAGGAGGCGATACCGGGCGATGGCGGCCAAGTTGGAGAAGCCGCTGCTCGATTTCGTCGGCGGCCTGCCCGCGGGTGTCGGGCTGCCCTCATTCGAAGCGGTCGATCGTGAGGGATGGCTCGAGCTCAACCTGGCCATCCTGCGCCGGGTCATCGACCCGGTCCTCGAGGCAGGTCGCGTCCCCAACTCACTGGTCGTCGAGGTGGGCCGGGCCGGGCTCGATCGGTACATCGGGTTCATGCTCGGCTTCCTGGGCCGAAGGGTCCTAGGCCAGTACGACCCGCAGCTTTTAGGCGCGGAGCCGGTTGCGGGCGATGGGCTGTACCTGGTCGAGACCAACGTCGAGGACTGGGCCCAGAAGGCCGAGCTTCCGGGCCCGGACCTCAGGCGATGGCTGATCCTTCACGAGATGACCCACGCCTGGCAGTTCGCCGCCCATCCGTGGCTGAGGGCCGAGATGGAGCAGTCGATCAGGGTCCTCCTGGAATCGACGACCAGGAAGGCGCCGCCGGCCGTCCGGATCGCGGCGTTCGCTGGCGTCCTTCCCGCCCAATGGCGAGTGATGCGGCGCCTGCAGGCCACGATGTCGCTGGTCGAGGGCTACAGCAACCTGGTCATGAACGAGCTCGGCGCCAGGCTGCTGCCCGGGTTCGAGCAGCTCGAGAAGGCCTATCGCGCGCGGAGCTCGGGCAGGAGCGTCCTCGAGCTGCTGGTCTGGAAGGTGTCCGGGCTGGAGGTCAAGCTTCAGCAGTATCGCTACGGCGAGGCGTTCGCCAAAGCCGTCTATGACGCGCACGGGATGGGCGTGTTGAACCTCGCGTGGGAGGGCCCGCAGACCATGCCGCGCCTCGAAGAGCTGTCGAATCCGGAAGCCTGGTATCGACGTGTGGCGCCGACGGGCGCCCGGCGAGCCTAATCTCGAAGCTCTTCCTGCGCCGTCTCCTCGCTGATCGGCATCACCGCCACCGGCAGATCGGAGATGTCGAAGTAGCGCACCGGCTTGTTCATGCGCTTGGCGATGCCGACCTGGACCTTGACGCCCAGCGACAGGCGACCGAAAACCCACACCTCGTCGCAGCGGGCGAGCAAGTTGTTCATCGCCTCGCGCACCACGTCCTTGGAGACCGTGTGCATCAGGTAGTAGTCGAAGAGCATGAAGGGGCTCACCGGCACCATCCCTGAGTCGAGGACGAATTTCTGGATGTGCGCGCGCCAGTAGAAGGCTTTGTTCGACATGGCGACGTAGACGAGGCGCTTGGGGTGCCGCAGCGTCTCCTCGGCCTGGTCCATGGCGGTCGGCTTGGTCGTGGGCTGAAAGATGCGCTCGAGGATGTCCTCCGCCGCTTTCCCCGAGATCGCCATTGGTCGGGCTATGGTATCAGCCGTGCCGAACAGCTCCCGCTTCGACCTGGACGGGCGCGTCGCGCTCGTCACCGGGGCGAGCCGCGGCATCGGCAGCGCAATCTCCGAGGCGCTTGCCGAGCAGGGCGCCCAGGTGGTCCTGTCGAGCCGCAAACAGGCTGACCTCGACGGCGAAGCGGAGCGCATCAACACCCGGTTTCCGGAGCGGGCGGTCGGGATCGCGGCTCACGCCGGCAGGCCGGAAGACCTCCAACGTCTCGTCGATGAGGTGATGAACCGCTTCTCGCGCATCGACATCCTGGTCAACAACGCCGCCACCAACCCGTACTTCGGTCCTGTCCTGGGCGCCGAGCTGGCGGCGTGGGACAAGACGTTCGAGGTGAACCTGCGCGGCATCTTCATCTTGACCAAGCTCGTATACGAAGCCTCGATGGAACAGCACGGCGGGGCCATCGTCAACGTGTCCAGCGTCGGTGGGCTGAGGCCCGGCCTCGGCCTGGGCGTCTACAACATCACCAAGGCCGGAGTGATCATGCTCACCCGGCAGCTGGCTCGGGAGCTCGGCGGCAAGGTTCGCGTCAACGCGGTCGCGCCGGGGTTGGTGAAGACCCGTTTCGCAGAGGCGCTGTGGGGCAACGAGGCGATCCTCGATCGCGTGATCAGCTCCAACCCGATGGGCCGGATCGGCGTTCCGGACGAGATCGCGGGAGCGGTGGTCTTCCTCGCCTCCGACGCGGCGTCCTACGTGAACGGAGAGGTGCTCGTCATAGACGGCGGTGGCGGCGAGCCTTGACCGGAAGCTCGGCCGGCTTGGTCTCGCCGTTCTCGGAAGCCAGCTGGCGGGTGTGGATGAAGTCCTCGAGCTCCTTCTCGTATTGGTAGGCGTGGCGGTCCGGCTCGTACCGGAGCACTCGTCGTTGCTGGATGAAGTCCTCGAGGGCCGCCTGCGTGTCGCGTGCGGCGCGGAAATGCAGCTCGCGAGCGGATTTCGCGGTCGAGAGCGTGCGGCCCCAGCGCAAGAGATCCAGCAGCTGGGGTGAGAGGGACGCCAGGCCGCTGCGCCGCAGCGCAAAGGCGGTGAGCCCAAGACCGATCGGAGGCAGCAAAGGCGCATGGAGCTTGCCGGCCGCGTCCAGGAGCGTCGACAGCGGCGCCGCGCCGTCCGCCGCAATGTTGTACGCGCCGGCGGGGCCGCGCTTGGTGGCCAGGTACATGGCCTCGACGCAGTCGTCGCGGTGGATGAGCTGCAGGGTCGGGTCGTACCCGGCCACGGTCGGCACCAGCTCCAGGTCAAGGTATCGCGCCAGCGGTTGAGGCTCATCGGGGTTGAGGCCGTTGCTGAAGCGCAGGGTGAGCATGTCGATGCCCGGGTTGCGGAACGCGAAGTCCGCCGCGTACGACTCCACCTCCACGATGTCGCGCACGAACTGGTGCTTCGAGTTGGAGTCGAGCCTATGGTCTTCGCGCAGCCCGGTGGGCAGGTCGAAACGCGAGCCGTAAACGTGGCCTGACGACTTGAGGACGAACCGCTTGACCGGGCTGTCCGCACCGGCGCAGCCCGCCAGCAGGTTCAGCGTTCCGATCACGTTCATCTCGTGCGCTCGCCTCGGGTCGAGGTCGAACGAGTCGACCCTCGTGAGGGTGTGCAGGACGGTGTCGATGCCCACCGCCCGCACCAGCTTGCCGATGAGCGAGTGGCGGACGTCGAGCTTCAGGTAATCGGCCCGGCCGAGGTCGTACCGGGGCTCGCGGATGTCGATGCCGATGACCTCGGCGACGTCGGGGTCGTCAACGAGTCGCTGGACCACGAGCGCCCCCCACCAGCGCGCGACGCCGGTGACGAGGATCCGGCGCTTTTTGCTGGCCATCACCTCAGAGTCTATCCAGCGTCGCGGGTAGGCCCGGCTTTGCCGGGCCGTCTAACCAGCGCTCCGTCCTACTCCGAGCGTTGCAAGGAGAGACATTCAGTAAATCCCAACAGCGGGAAAGAGAGCAGCCGCGCGCGAAGCGCCCGGCGATGAGAGGGAACCGGCAGGTTCCCTCTCATACCGTTAGGTTCGCTTAATTACGTCGCGTTCCATTTGGGCGACAGCGCGACTGACCACCTCGAGAAGTGGGGATTTCGCCTGCCGAAGCGCGAACTCGAGCTGGCGCAAAAGTGAGTAGAGGCTCTTCATCGCCTTGATGGCGTCGCCGATGTCGACATTGGCGGGGAGCGGAATCTTGTCGAGCGGCTCGCCCTCGGACCACCGGTACGCGAAGTCGATGTAGTCATGGGAAGGCTGCCTGAGGTTGGGCTCGTCGAGGTCCTTCTCCATGTCGGCGAAACGGAAGTACAGCGAGCGCACCAGGCGGGCCGTTTGCGCGATGGCCGGTGTGGGATAGCGACGGGGCCCGCTCGGCCCTGCTCCGCGAGTCCGACCCCGATCACGGTCCTCGGCCGCGAGCATGACGAGGACGGCGGACAGCTCTTCGGGGGTAAGGCCCTCGAGCCAGCCTGCCCACACCGCCTCGGCGACCAGGATCGTGTTCTCGCCATACACGCGCGCCGCGAAAAGGCCCTTCTCGGTCGGCCGGTTGGCCGCGAGGAATCCCGTGTCGGCGAGGATGCGGGACAGCCGCCGAAGCTTGCGGGCGTACTCGTCCATTTGGCCGCTCGCCTCGCGTTCGCCGGCCTCGAGCTCTTTCTGCAGCGAACGGATCTCGGCGTATCGCTGGAGGTATTCGCCGAAGCGAGGCGAGCGCACCAGCTTGAGCTTGCGCTGCCGCTCGAGGAGCCCGCGCGCCTCGACCTCGAGCTTCTGGACCAGCTTGCTGGAGTGGCCCTGGCTCCTCGTGTGGCGGCCTCGCCGGCCCCGCCGTTCCGCGCCGGCGTCGCGTCGCAGCCGCCTCAGCTCGATCCGGATCGACCGCCGCCGGTCCTCGAGCTTGAAGTACTGGGCGACCTCGTCCATCGAGACCTCGTCGCCGTCCCACATCCGGCGGATGTCCTCAAGGCGGGCGCGCACGTTGAGCAGGCGCTCGCGCGTGCGGTCCGCGGCCAGCCGTTTCTGGAACTGGCCGAACGACCGCTCCATCAGGCCTTCGGCCTCCTCCGGGGTGTAGACCCTGAGCAGGTTGAGCGCCATGTTGTAGCTGGGCAGGAACTTCGACTCGACCACGAGCGTCGGGCCCATCGCGACCTCGTAGATCGTCCCGATCTCGACGTCCGACTCCTTGAGGATCACGCCGTGCCCGATGACGTCGATGCCGCGGCGGCCGGCCCGTCCCATGAGCTGCGTCAATTCGCCGGTGGTGAGGTTCGAGAAGCTCACGCCGTCGAACTTCGTGAAGGACGAGACGACCACGCCGCGCGCGGGCATGTTGATGCCCAGCGACAGCGTCTCGGTGGCGAAGACGACCTTGATCAGCCCACGCTGGAAGAGCTGCTCGACCATCTCCTTGTGGTAGGGCAGCAATCCGGCGTGGTGCTCGGCGAGGCCGCGGCGCAGCAGCCGCGAATCGACCATCCGCCGGAACAAAGACTCCTCATCGCGATCCTTGAGGGCGAGCAGCCTCTCGGCCGCGACGCGGTCGATGGCCTCTTTCTCCTCCGGGGTGGTGAGGTCGAGCTCGTGATACGAGCAGCGCTGCAGAGCTTCGCGGCAGCCGCGCCGGGAGAAGATGAAATAGATCGAGGGCAGGATGTCCAGGCGGCGCAGCTCCTCGATCACCTTGAGCAGATCGTTCGAGGGCAACCGCGTGAAACGGCCGACGCGGTATGACGCCTCTTCCTCTTCAGCGGCCTTGCTCCATGTGCGCTGGTCGATGCCGCCGTCTCCCTTGAACAGGGCGGAGAAGCGGTTCTGGATCGCGACCCACATCTTCAGCTCGACCGGCCGGACATTGTGGAAGACCGTCTCCATGCCGCCTCGGTTCTCGGCCATCCAGTCGGCGATTTCCTGGTAGTTGCCGATGGTCGCGGAGAGGCCGACGAGCTTGATCGACCGCGGAGCCTGGATCACGATCTCCTCCCACACCGAGCCCCGCGGGAAGTCGTCGATGTAGTGCACCTCGTCCAGGACGACGTAGTCGACCGCGTCCAGGCGCTTGGGGTCTTCGTAGATGAGGTTGCGCAGGATCTCGGTCGTCATCACGACCACCGGCGCCTCGTCGTTGATCGTGTTCTCGCCCGTGACCAGCCCAACCTTCTGCTCGCCGTACTCCCGGACGAAGTCGTGGAACTTCTGGTTGCTCAGGGCCTTCAGCGGCGTCGTGTAGATGACCTTCGTGCCGTCGCGAAGCGCGCGGAAGATCGCGTACTCGGCCACGATGGTCTTGCCGCTGGACGTGGGCGCGCTGACCAGGACGCCGCCGCGACCGGTGTCCAGCTTGTCGATGGCCTCGCGCTGGAATGGATCGAGCTCGAAAGGAAGGGTGCTCTCGAAATCGGTTATCAGCGATTCGACCGCTTTCACAGGCGCACCAGCTCCGTGGACACATCGGTGATCCGCGCCCCGTCGCAGTGGGACTCGATGTACGACAGCGCCGCCGCGAGCACCTCGTCGGCGTGGCGCCCGTCGGCGCTGACGCATGCGATCGCGAGCTCGGCCAGCTGCCAGCGATCGCGCTCGCCCACCTCTGCCGCGGCCACCTGGAACTCAGAGCGGACGCGGCGAAGAAGGCCGCTCACGATGTGGCGCTTACTCTTGAGCGACTCGCTTTCGGGCAGGTGCAGCGCCACCCTGGCCACGCCGACGACGGTAGAGGCTGTCAAAGCTCGTTTTTGACCATTGTGGGCTCTGCCCATATGATGCCCTGTGGGCTTGACGCAGCCGGTTGGGCAGGGAACATCTAGCTGGAGGATGGTCACATGAGCCGAGACGGGGACGCGGACGATAAGGGTTTCGAGCAGTTCGAGCGGTTCCTGGAGCACTGGTCGCGTAGAGACTTCCTGAAGCGCACCGGCGGAGCCGCCGCCTACATGGCCTTCCTGGCCGGCGGCCTCGAGTTCCTCGAGGCATGCGGCGGGGGCAGCACGCAGACGAGCCAGACCCCGAAGAAGGGCGGCCACGTCATCGAGGGCAACTTCACGGACATTCGCACCCTCAACTCCATGCTCAGCAGCGACACCGCCAGCAACCAGGTGATCGGGCTGATGTTCGACGGGCTCCTGAACTACAAGAAGAACGGCGATCTCGTCCCGGCCCTGGCCTCGGACCTGCCGAAGACCTCGTCCGACGGCCTCACGTACACATTCAAGCTCCGCGACAACCTGAAGTTTTCGGACGGCCACCCGCTGACGGCCGACGACGTCGTCTTCACTTACCAGCTCGCTTACGACCCGAAGTACAAGGATGTTGCCTCTCCGCGACGCGGCGACCTCTCCAAGTACATCGCGAGCGTCACCGCCCAGGATCCGAAGACAGTGGTGATCCAGACCACCCAGGTCTTCGCGCCGTTCCTGGCCAACCACGCGCTCTACGGCATCCTGCCCAAGCACGTGCTTGGCGACCTCGACCCGAAAGCCGTCAACACCGCCGACTTCAACACCGCACCCTCGGTGACGAACGGCGCCTTCAAGTTCGTGAAGTGGGAGAAGGGCCAGCAGGTGACGCTGGCTCGGAACGACAACTACTGGAACGGCCCCGCCTATCTCGACTCTTATGTCTACAAGGTCCTCCCCGACTCGGTCGCCGTGACCAATCAGCTCAAGACGGGCGAGATCGACATCGGTCCGGTCGACCCCGGCCAGTTCGACGCCATCAAGACGGCGACCAATGTGGTCACGTCGGAGTTCCCGGTTCCGACGTTCACGTTCTATGCCTACAACCTCGACCCCGCCAAGCTCGGCGGCCAGCTGTTCGGAGACAAGGCCGTGCGCCAGGCGCTGCTGTACGCACTCAACCGCCAGCAGATCGTGACTGCGATCTTCTTCGGCCACGGCTCGGTGGCGAACTCCGTGGAGCCGCCGACCTCGTGGGCGTACAAGGACAAGCCCCAGGTCCTGTACAGCTTCGACAAGGCCAAGGCCGAGTCGCTGCTGGACGGCGCAGGCTGGGCCAAGGGCGCGGACGGCATCCGCGCCAAGGGCGGCCAGAAGCTCAAGTTCGAGATGATCACGAACGCCGGCAACAAGCAGCGCGAGAGCATGTTGACGGTCATGCAGCAGTCCTGGAAGGACATCGGCGTGGATGCGACCCCCAAGCTGATCCAGTTCCCGCAGCTGGTCAGCCAGATCGTCAGCATCCGCACCTTCGACGTGTTCCTGGTCGGCTTCAACTGGGGCGCGGACCCGGACGTGTCGCCGCTGTATCACTCTCGCAACGCGGCGCCGGGCGGCTTCAACGGCGCCGACTTCAAGAACGACCAGGCGGACACGCTCCTCGACCAGGCGCTGAACACCCTGGACAGGAGCAAGCGCAAGGACCTTTACGGCCAGTTCCAGGACCTCATGTCCGACCAGGAGCCTTCGCCGGTCATTCTTTTCAACTCCGGCATCTACGGTGTGAACACGCGCGTCCAGGGCACCGACTTCGGGCCCTTCAACCAGTTCGCGCAGCGGCCATGGAACGCCAAGGTGTGGGTCACGGACGGGAAGTAGAAGGTAGCGAGCCGCCGGGCTAGGCTTTTAAGGCATGCTGGCCAAGTACCTGGTCCGGCGGTTCTTCGCATCGGTCATCGTCGTCCTGGGCGTGACGCTGATCACGCTGCTGCTAATGGACCGGACGCGTGGCACTTATGTGCCCGGCATCGACCTCAACCCCAACCTGCGGCCGGACGACATCGAGCGCCTGCGCGCGAACCTCGGCCTCGACCGGCCCTTCTACGTCTGGTATCTGACGTGGCTCTGGAACGTCCTCCACGGCGATTTCGGCCGCTCCATGATCGACGGCAGCCCGGTCACGAGCCACATCCTCGACCGGCTGCCGAACACCCTCGAGCTCACCGGCACCGCGATCCTGCTCGGGGTCCTGATCTCGATTCCGCTTGGCGTGATCGGGGCCCTGCGCCGTGGCAGCAAGACCGACCACACGCTGACGGTGGTCTCCGTCGCCGGCTTCGCGGTGCCCCAGTTCTGGCTCGGCCTGCTGCTCATCCTCCTGTTCTCGGTCACCCTGGAGCAGCATGGCTTGCCCTGGCTCCCGTCCAGCGGCGCCACGAGCCCGCTGGGCGGCGGTGATGTCCTCGACCGGCTCGAGCACCTGGTCATGCCGGCGACCGTCCTGTCCTTCTTCTATCTGTCGCTGTGGTCGCGCTTCACGCGCTCGAGCATGCTCGAGGTGCTGTCGCAGGACTACATCCGGACCGCGCGCGCCAAAGGGATGGGCGAGCGGCGGGTCGTGTACCTGCACGGGCTGCGCAACGCCCTGATCCCGCTGATCACGCTGGTCGGGCTCGAGCTCCCAGGCCTGGTCAGTGGCGGGCTCGTCGTGGAAGTCGTTTTCGGCTGGCCGGGCATCGGGCGGCTCTTGTTCGAGCGCGCGCTCCAGTACGACTACTCCACTGTGATGGGCGTCACTTTCTTCGCGACGCTTCTGGTCGTCGCGGGCAACCTGCTCGCCGACGTGCTGTACGCGATCCTCGATCCAAGGATTCGTTACGCGTGAGCATCCTAGGCCAGACACCAGCGACCGAGATCGAAGCGCCGATCAGCACCTTCGAAGGTGCCGCCACCCGTCACGCGCAGTCGTACTGGAACGAATCGTGGGAGCGGCTGCGCGACAATCGCATCGGCGTCGCAGCCGGCGCGCTCATCCTCGTCCTCGCCGCCATCGCGCTGGCGGCGCCGCTGTTCACTCTCTTCCTCACCCACTACGAGCCCTACGGCATCGACCTTCTCGGAACTTTCCAGGCACCCGGCCATCCACACCTGCTCGGTACTGATGAGCTGGGTCGCGACACGCTGACGCGGCTCATCTACGGCGGCCGCGTGACGCTTGGGGTCGCATTTCTAACCGTCGGGATCGCGCTGACCGTGGGCACCACCGTCGGCCTGGTCGCCGGCTACTACGGGCGCTGGCTCGACGACATACTCATGCGCATCGTCGACATGGTGCTGTCGATCCCGGCCATCTTCCTCTTCATCCTCATGTCGATCCTGTTTCGCCCGAACCCGATCACCCTGGCGATGATCATCGCGTCCGTCGGGTGGGGCGGCGTGGCGCGGCTCGTGCGCGGCGAGGTGCTTTCGGTCAAGCAGCGCGACTTCATAATGGCGACCCGCTCCATCGGCGCTCGTGACGTGCGCCTGATCGTCCGCCACCTGCTGCCCAATGTGCTTCCGGTTCTGATCGTCGCCGCCAGCCTTGGCGTCGGCCAGATCATCCTGATCGAGGCTGCCCTGGACTTCCTCGGCCTCGGCATCCAGCCGCCGACCGCAAGCTGGGGCAACATGCTGACCAACTCCGAGAGCTACTTCTTCCACTCGATCTGGCTGGTCATCTTCCCGGGCTTGACCATATTCGTAACCGTGCTCGCCTCCAATGTCTTCGGCAACGCGGTCCGCGATGCCTTCGACCCTCGGCTCAAGTAGCCGGTAGCGATGCCGCCGACCCTCCTCGAGGTTCAGGACCTGCACACGGTCTTCGCCACGAAGGCCGGCAAGGTGAAGGCGGTCGATGGGGTCTCTTTCGAGATCAGCCCGGGGGAGACCCTCGGGATCGTCGGCGAATCCGGCAGTGGCAAGTCAGTGACGGCGTTGAGCGTCATGCGCCTTCAGCGCCCGGGGAAGATCGTCAGCGGCAAGGTCATTTTCAATGGACGCGACCTCACCAAGGTCTCCGAGGGTGAGATGCGCGAGATCCGCGGCCAGGACATCGCGATGATCTTCCAGGACCCGATGACTTCGTTGAACCCGGTCTTCCGGACCGGGTGGCAGGTCGCCGAGCCGGTGAGGCTGCACCATGGGTTGGACAAAGCGAAGGCGATGGGCGTGGCGGTGTCGATGCTGGGCAAGGTCGGCATCCCGTCTCCCGCCACGCGTGCGCGCGACTACCCGCACCAGTTCTCGGGCGGGATGCGCCAGCGCGCCATGATCGCGATGGGGCTCACGACCACGCCCAAGGTGTTGATCGCCGACGAGCCGACCACGGCGCTGGACGTCACCATCCAGGCGCAGATCCTCGACCTCCTGCGCCACGTCAACCGTGACTTCGGCACCGCGACCATCCTCATCACGCACAACCTCGGCGTCGTGGCCGGCATGTGTGAGCGCGTGATGGTGATGTACGCCGGCCGGGTGGTCGAGTCGGGCCCAACCGTGGATGTGTTCGCGCATCCAAAGCATCCGTACACGTGGTCGCTGCTGCGTTCGATACCGCGACTGGACGCTGAGCGCCACGAACCTTTGAAGCCGATCGAAGGGCTGCCGCCCGACCTCATCGACCTCCCCACGGGCTGCGCGTTTCACCCCCGCTGCCAGTTCAAGATCGAAAGGTGCATGCACGACGTCCCGGTGTTGAACCGGGTCGGTGAGACTCAGCTCGCCGCGTGCTGGGTCACCCAATCAGGTACGGAGCTGAAGGGTGCCTGAGACCGCCCACGCGCAGCTGAAGCGGGCATGGACGACCTCCGACCCGCTCGTGTCCGTGCGCGGGCTCAAGACATGGTTCGCGATCTCATCCGGCGTGCTTCAGCGGACCGTGGCGCACGTGCGGGCGGTGGACGGCGTCGACCTGGACATCAAGAAGGGCGAGACCGTGGGCCTGGTCGGCGAGTCGGGCTGCGGCAAGTCGACCCTGGGCCGCACGATGATCCGCCTGCTCGACCCGACGGCCGGCACGATCCTGTTCAAGGGCGAGGACATCACGCACCAGCGGGGGACGGCGATGCGGCAGCACCGCCGCGACATGGCGATGATCTTCCAGGACCCGTACGCGTCGCTCGATCCCCGGCAGACGGTCGGCGACATCATCGGCGAGCCGCTCGATATCCATGCCATCGCGAAAGGCCGCGAGCGACAGAACCGCATCTACGAGCTGCTGCAGGTCGTGGGAATGAACCCGAGGTTCGCCGACCGCTATCCGCACGAGTTCTCGGGCGGCCAGCGACAGCGCATCGGCATCGCGCGCGCCCTCGCGGTCGGGCCCACGTTCATCGTGTGCGACGAACCGATCTCAGCGCTCGACGTGTCGATCCAGGCGCAGATCATCAACCTGCTGGAGCGGCTTCAGTCCAAGTTCGACCTCACCTACCTGTTCATCGCTCACGACCTCTCGGTGGTCAAGCACATCTCGAACCGCGTCGCGGTCATGTACCTCGGCAAGATCGTGGAGGTGGCGCCCGGCGGCCAGCTGTACCGGCGCCCGCGCCATCCGTACACGGGCTCGCTGCTCTCGGCGATCCCGATTCCCGACCCGGTCGTCGAGCGCGCGCGCGAGCGCGTGATCCTCCAGGGAGATGTCGCCTCCCCGGTCAACCCCCCTTCCGGCTGCCGCTTCCGGACGCGCTGCCCGAGGGCGCGTCCTCACTGCGCCGAGGAGGAGCCGCCGCTCGAATCGTTCGGCTCCGAGCACCTGGCGGCCTGTTTCTATCCGTTAGATTGAATTTGTGATTGGGGAACGAGAAACTCTTGGGCGCGACCTGGTCGCCGCCTCCTACCTGAAGGGCGATTTCGTCCTTCGCTCGGGAAAACGCTCGAACCGATACTTCGACAAGTTCCTGTTCGAAACCGATCCCGAGCTGCTTCGCCGCCTGGGCCGGCAGCTGGCAGGACTCGTGCCGCCTGAAACGCAGCGCCTCGCAGCGCCGGAGCTGGGCGCGGTGCTCCTGGGCGGAGCCGTATCGATGGAGACCGGGCTGCCGCTGCTCCTCGTCCGCAAGGAGCCCAAGGGCTACGGGACGTCGAAGCAGATCGAAGGAAGATTCGAGCCGGGCGACCGCGTAACGGTGATCGAGGACGTGGTCACCACCGGCGGCGACTCGCTGCGCTCGGCGCAGGTGCTGCGCGACGCGGGCGCGGAAGTGATCCACCTGGTCGTCGTCCTCGACCGCGGCGAGGGTGGCGAGGAGAACATCCGCGGCGCCGGCATTGCGTACTCGCCGCTGTTTCGCATCACCGACCTCGAGCTTGACTGAGCGCGCCAGGACGAGCGCGCTCGTCATCTCAGGCGGCACCGTGCACACGCCTGAGGGTCCGCGTGAGGTGGACGTCCACGTCCGTGACGGCGTCATCACCGTGGTCGGCAGGGCTGCACCGCCGCCGGGTGCGCAGACAGTCGATGCGAGTGGCATGTACGTCCTGCCCGGCGCCATCGATGTGCACGTGCACAGCCGCGACCCGGGCTTTCCCCAGAAAGAGGATTTCGGAACGCTGACCGCCGCGGCCGCCGCGGGCGGTGTGACGACGGTCGTCGACATGCCGAACACCGTCCCCGCTGTGGATGCCGCCGGCGTGCTCGAGGCCAAAGCCGCGCTCGCGCGCCGGAAGGCCCGAGTCGATTTCGGCCTCTGGGCGCTCGTCAGGTCCGGCACCAGCGCCGACGAGCTGGAGGCGCTGGCCGCCGCCGGCGCGACGGGCTTCAAGGCTTACCTCGGTTATGCCTTCAACCTCGCCCGCAAGCAGGTCCTGTATTCGCTCGACCTCGACGACCCGGACCTCGAGGCTCCGCCCGACTACGGCACGCTCGCCCGACTCGCGCCGGACATCGCGCGGCTGGGGCTCCCGCTCACGATCCATGCCGAAGATCCTGCGATTCTCGGTGCGTTTCGGCGGCCCCTCGAAACGTATGCGGACCTGCTCGCGGCCAGGCCCGCCGAGGCCGAGGCGGTGGCGATCGCGGCCGCCGCCGAGATCGCGGGAGCCTCGGGAGCTCGGCTGCACGTTGCGCACCTGTCGAGCGCGCCCGGGCTGGCGGCGGCGCAGGAGGCGATCCGCGCCGGGGCACCGCTGACCCTCGAGACCGGCCCGCAGTACCTGTGGCTTTGCGACGAGGACTTCGGCAGGGTTGGGAACGCGATGAAGATGTTTCCCCCGATCCGTACCGCCCATGACCGTGACGCCCTGGTGGAGGGGCTTGCGAACGGAGTGATCACGGTGGTCGCCACGGATCACGCGCCTCACTCCAATGCCGAGAAGGGGGCGCCGTTCGGCGAGGCCTTCGCAGGCAGCCCGGGCGTCCAGACCCTTTATGTCAGCTGTCTCGAGCTCGCGACGCGCACCGGCGACGTGTGGCGTGCGCCTCGGTGGGTGGCGGAGGCGCCGGCGGCGCTCGCGGGCCTGCAGGAGAGCAAGGGCACGATTGCGCCCGGCTTCGACGCCGACCTCGTGATCGTCGATCCCAGGCGGCCCACCCGCGTGCGCGCGGAGACGATGCGCTCTCGGCAGCGCCACGGCGCGCTCGAGGGCATGCAGTTCGGATTCACCGTGCGCGAGGTGTACCTGCGCGGGGCGTTGGTGGCGCGGGATGGGCGGCCGATGGGACGGACCGCCGGTCGCCTGGTCCGGCCGGAACGGCGCTGAACGCTTGGTTCGCACGGCCTTCGTGCTGATCGTCGCTCTTGCCGTCGCGAGCGCCGCGTGCGGCTCCTCGACCTCGCACTCGACCTCGACAGGATCTCCGGCTGTTTCGGGCTCGGCGTCCGCCGGCGGGAACGGCAAGCTCGACCCCGCGGTGTCCATGCCGAAGGGCTTCCCGTCCGACTTTCCGGTCTACCCCGGCGCCAGACTGACCTCCGCCGGCGAGGTCACGCTCAACGGCCAGATGACGTGGGGCGTGCAGTGGGAAACCCTCCAGAGCGTTGATTCGGTCCAGGGCTTCTACTCGCGCACTCTGGACGAGGGCGATTGGACGATCACGTTCAACGGCTCGTCGAAAGGCGCTTTCTCCGTCATCTTCAGCCGGCGGAGCAACAGCAAGATCGCCGGGATTCTCACCGTCGAGTCGGAGTCGAACGTAACCCACATCCAGCTTGCGCTGGGGGTCCCTGGCTGAGCCCTGGGCTCAGGCCCGGGTGGGCGCGCCTCGAAAGATCGGGTTCTGCGCGAGCTCGCGCTGAAGGCTGGTGGCCGGCCCGTGGCCGGGGTACAGGGCGGTCTGCAGAGGCAGGCGCACCAGCTTGGTGCCGATGCTCATCATCTGCCGGCGCAGGTCGGTCTCGGGCATCTGCTTACCGATCCCGCCGGCCAGGAGGGTGTCCCCGACGAAGGCGTGGTTGGCGACGACGAGGCAGATGCTGCCCGGCGTGTGCCCAGGCGTGTGCAGCACCAAGAGCTTGAACTCGCCGAACTCGAGCTCGTCCCCCTCCAGCAGGTAGCGGTCCGCCGAGCGCAGGAACTGCTTGGCGTCGGCCGTGTGGATCGCGGTCTGGCCGCCGGTGATCTCTTTCAGCTCGTCCTTGCCCGCCACATGCCCCGGGTGACAGTGAGTGGCGACGATGTATTTGACCGTGAGCCCGGCGGTCTGCTCGGCAAGCTTGTCCGCCGGGAGCCCTGGGTCGACGACCACAGCCTCTTTGGTGGAGGTGCAGGACAGCACGTAGCCGTTGACGTCGCGATCCAGCCTGACCTTGACGATCGCCAGCTTGCTCATTCAGATCAGTATTACGTATGAGAGAAAACCTGCCGGTTTTCCCTCACGCCCTCCCGCGACTACGTCGCGGGGACCCCAGAGGTCGCCGACGCGGCTGCTCCTTTTCCCGCGGTTCGGATTAGCTGAATGTCACTCCCTGCCACGTTTGGCAGCCGCGAGGAGACCGTCCGGGACGGCCGGAGTAAATCCGGCCTAAACACCAAGCAATTAATACCGCTTTCTCGACCGGCGCCTGATGTAGCCGTAGGTCCAGTACGCGCATACCAGCAGGAGAAGCGCGCCAAACGCGACCACTGCGTCTCGCTGCAATCAGTCGGCTGCTTCGCCCTGGATCTTGACTCGGAGCGCGTCCAGCGAGTCGAACTTGTCGAGAGGCTGCTTGGGGCGAGGACGGTCGGGGTATTTCGCGATCTGGACCGCCTCCACCAGCAGCTCTATCTCCTCCGGCGTGAACTGCAGTGTTCGGAGGACGACCTCTTTCACCTTCTCGTGCCGGTCGACGGCCTCGCGGATCACGTCATCGGTGTCGGTGACGACCTGGGGCCGCGTCGGCCGGAACAAATCTTCCGATCCTCCGAGCGTTACGCGCTTGAACGTAGGCATTACCTGTGATTCTCCAAAACCCGAGCTGCCAATGCACGATACGACCTCGCGCCGTCCGAGTCCTTCGCGTACTGAAGGATCGACATACCGGCCAGCGGCGTCTCCGCGAAGCGGATGGAATCGGTGACGCCGAATTCGTAGACCTTGTCGCCGTACTTCTCTTTGACCGCCGCCAGCACCTCTTGCGAATGGAGCGCACGCGATTTGTACAGCGTGGGGAGGATGCCGATGAGCTCGAGGCGAGGGTTGAGCCTCCGCTTCACGCGCTCCATCGTGATCAGCAGCTCCTGCATCCCCTTCAGCGCCAGGAACTCCGCCTGGAGCGGAACCAGCACCTCGTCCGCCGCCACCAGGGCGTTGATGACGATCAGGTCGAGTGATGGCGGGCAGTCGATGATGATGAAGTCGTAGCGCTTCTGCGCCGCCTCGAGCTTGTCGCGCAGGATGCTTTCCCGCCCGATCTCGTTGATGAGCTGGTTTTCCGCGCCGGCCAGCTCGATGTCCGCCGGGATGTAGTGCACTCCCATCTGCGGGGCCTCCTGCACCACGTCGGTGACGGTCGTGTCGGGGTCGACCAGGAGGTGGTAAACGGTCTTGTCCAGCTCCGGCGGGGGCTTCATGTAAAGCGTCAGATGGCCCTGGGCGTCGAGGTCGATGAGCAGGACGCGCTGGCCGATCTCGGCGAGTGCAGCCCCAAGGTTCACGGCTGTTGTGGTCTTGCCCACACCGCCCTTTTGCATGGCGACTGCGATCGTTCGGGCCAAGAGTGCTCCGAGTCTAACCGAAGCCGGGCGGAACCGCCCATGCGGCGGCCTACCGCGCCGAGGCTTCCGGCCCGGCCTCTATCATTGGCCGCGGTGTTCGTGATCCCTCTCATCGCAGCCGTGGTGGGCGCGGCCTTTGCGGTCGTCGTCGGCAGGCAGTATCTCTCCCGCCGGAAGCCCTACCAGGCGGTCTGGGCGCTGGCCCTGGCCATGTTCGGGGTGGCCGCCGCGTTCGAGGCGGCCGGGCAGCTCGCAGGCTGGTCGGACGCCACCTACAAGGGCTACTACCTGTTCGGGGGCATGCTGAACGTCGGCTGGCTGGGAATCGGATCGCTCCTGCTGCTGGTGCCGGCGCGAGCGGGCCGCGTGGCCGTAATCGTCATGGCCCTGATCTCGTTGATATGTGTCGTGGCCGTGCTCGTCTCGCATACCGACCCCGCGCTGCTCAAGGCGCAGGTCCCCGCTCGGGGCGCGATCGACACTCCGGCTGTGCTGCCGCTGGTCACCAACCTCGGCGGATCGCTCCTGCTGATCGGGGGGGCGGCCTGGTCGGCATGGCAATCCTTCCGTGCCGGTGCGCCGCGCAACCGAGTGCTCGGCCTGGCCGTCCTGGCCGCCGGCGCCTTCATCGTCGCCGGCGGTCACAGCTACGCGCAGACGAAGGGTGTCTACGCCCTTCAGCCCGTGAGCGAGGCGGTTGGCATCGTCGCGATGTTTGCCGGCTACGCGGTCATCGAGGCTCGCCGCGGATTGGCCCGGGCAAAACCGAGAACCGCATGATCATCGACATCGCCATCGTCCTGGTGCTCCTCCTCGCGATCGTCCTCGGCTTTCAGCGAGGAGTGATCCAACCGTTGATGGCCGAGATCTTCTTCTTCGGCACGCTGCTCGCGGTCTTCCGGTTCCACGACCAGTACACGAACGAGATGCAGAAGCTTCTTCATCTCAACGCCGTATTCAGCGTGTTCGTGGCCCTGATCCTGGCGGTGGTCCTGGGCGCGATCGGCGGCGCCATCGGAGGGGCCTTCCACAGGCTCGAAGCGATCCGAGGTATCGACGGCCTGCTGGGAGTCTTCGTCCACGCGGTCGTCACCCTGGTCGTGATCTACCTCGCGGTGTCGGCGCTGGTCACGCTCGACAACGCTTTCGAGCCCACGCTGAAGAGTGCGACGCTCACGCTCGCGCAGGTCAACCAGCTCGAGAGCTGGATCCTTTCCAACCCGATCACCTCGGCGATGGTCTCGAAGCAGGATCTCCAAGCGCTCAAGACCGCGGCCGGCAAGTCATCGGGGGCGAGCATCAACTCCGTGGCCGGCATCCATCAGCTCCAGCAGATTTACGTCGATTTCCTCCAGCCCCAGCTGCACAGCTCGAGAGCGGTGCCGATCATTCTCAGCATCGGATCCCACGTTCCGGTGATCGGCCACGTCGGGCCGGGCGACCTGAAGCCGCTCCCGACGCCGGCGCCCTCGCCGACCCCCAAGGTGAGTCCCTCACCCAGCCCCAAGAAGTAGCGCAAGTGCTGGACTTGGCGCTGACCGAGGACCAGGAACAGCTCGTGGCCACGGTCCGGGACTTCTGCGCGCGCGAGTTCGCGCCCGTCATCGCGGCCAACGACCGCGAGAGCCACCATGACCCCACGATCTTCGCCAGCCTCGCATCGCTCGGGCTGCCGGGAGTGTGCTTCCCGCAGCGCTACGGCGGCGTCGGTCTCGACTACCTGTCGCTCGGCCTCGTGTGCGAGGAGCTCGAGTACGTCGACACGACGTACCGCACCGTTCTCTCGGTGCACGTCGGGCTGGTCGGCATGGGGCTGTATACATGGGCCGACGAGGACCAGAAGCACCGCTGGCTGGTGCCGATGGCCTCCGGTCAGAAGCTTGCCTGCTACGCGCTCACCGAGCCGAACGCAGGCTCGGACGTGGCTTCGATGCAGGCGACAGCCCGCCGATCCGGCGATGCCTATGTTCTCAACGGCCAGAAGGTGTGGGTCTCGGACGCCGACACGGCCGACTTCTTCCTCGTCTTCGCCAAGACCGACCCCAAAGCCGAGCACAGCGGAATCACCGCATTCATGCTCGATCGCTCGGCGGCGGGCAAATCGCTGCGCACAGAGCCGATCAAGGACCGTCTTGGTATCCACGCGGGCGACGTGGGTTCGATATTCATGTCCGACGTCGAGGTTTCCGAGCGTGATCGAATCGGCGACGAAGGCGACGGTTTCAAGATTGCCATGAGCTGTCTCGACAACGGCCGCTTCACCGTGGCCGCCGGCGCCACCGGGACCGTGCGCGCCTGCCTCGACGCCTCGGTGAAATACGCGCGAGAGCGCAAGACCTTCGGCCAGGAGATCGGGCGCTACCAGCTCGTGCAGCAGATGATCGCCCGCATGTCGCGCGATTACGAGATCTGCAGGCTTCTCTACTACAAGGTCGCATGGATGAAGAACAAAGGCTTGCGGCACACACGGGACGTGTCGATGGCCAAGCAGTACGCCACCGATGCCGCCTTCAACGCGGCCCACGACGCGATCGAGGTGCACGGCGCCTACGGATACTCGGCCGAGTATCCCGTCGAGCGCTTCCTCCGCAACGCGCGGGCGCCGATCATCTACGAAGGCACTCGCGAGATCCACACGGTCCTGCAGGGCGAGTACGCGCTCGGCTACCGCGAGGACCGGCCCGTCAAGAAGTCGCTCCCGCCCTTCGAGCCCGATTGACCGCGGTCATCGCCCGCCGGTCTCTATCCCGGCTCACTCATCTCGACTTCGCTCTCCTGTCCGTCTACTGGATCGCGATCGGCTACCTGTGGACGAGCCTAGGCGGCCTCATCCTGCCCGACCTCGTCGCCGACCTGGTCGGGAACGCGCACAAGGGCGCGGCCCTCGGCGTGCTCGAGGGGGTTGGGTCTTTGATGGCGGTTGTCTGGCAACCGGTGGTGGGCGCCTACTCGGACCGCACCCACACGCGTTTCGGGCGCCGCCACCCGTTCATCGCCGCCGGCACCGTGGGCGACGTCATCTTCCTGATCGGGATCGCGCTGTCGGGCAGCTACTGGCTGGTGCTGGTTTTCTACTTCCTCCTGCAGACGGCGTCCAACACCGCGCAGGGCCCATACCAGGGCCTCCTCCCGGACGTCGTGCCGGAGTCTCAGCGCGGCCTGGCCTCGGGCTATTACGGGCTGTCGAACGTCATCGGACTGCTGGCCGGCACGGTCGGCGCAGGCTACATCCTCGCCCACTACGGGAGGACCGCGGCCATCCTCAGCATCTGCGTCCTGCTCCTGGCCACGATGCTGCCGACCGTGCTGCTGGTCCCGGACCGCGCGGAGACCTCGGCTAGCCGGTTCAAGAGCATCTGGCAGGTGGTCGCCACCACGTTCGCCCGGCCGCTGCGCTACCCAAGCTTTCTGTGGCTGATGGCGTCGCGGCTGATGATCCTCATGGGCCTGGTCGGGCTGCAGAGCTTCGTTCTCTACTACTTCAGCGACGTCTTCTACGGCGGCCACGTGGACGCCGCCGTCACGGCTGCCTACACGCTCCAGGGCCTGGTGATCGTCTCCGCCCTGATCGTCTCGCTGCCCGCGGCGCGGAGCTCCGATCGCCTCGGCCGCCGGCCGCTGATCCTATGGGGCGCGCTGCTCGGCGCCGCCGGGGTGCTGATGCTCGTCTTCAGCCACTACCGGCTGCTGCCGGGATTCGTGGTCGAGCCCATCAGCCACGCCTTGAGGGTGCCGGAGCTGGCGGCCCAGGCGACCCTCGTCGGCGTCCTGATCGGCATCGGCTACGGCCTCTTCTTCTCGGTCGACTGGGCTTTCATCCAGGACGTCATCCCGCATGACGAGGCCGGCCTCTTCATGGGCTTCAGCAACATCGCCACCGCCGGCTCCGGCGTCATCGCGCGCTTCGTGGGCGGATTTCTGCTCGAATTCAACAACGGGCCGAGGGTGCTCGGCCTCCCGGGAGGCTACCCGGTCATATTCACGGTGTTCTTCATCTGGCTGCTGTTGGGCGGCCTTCTCATCCTGAAAGTGCCGGAGATGCGCAAGCGATGACCGATATGAACCTCGACGGGCTCCGGGCCTGGGGTGGCCTGGCCGGCCAGCCGCTGGAGGGGGCCGACGTCGTCATCGCCGGCATCCCATACGACGGCTCCGCGGTCTACCGCAAAGGTGCGGCTCTGGCCCCCATGCGCTTGCGCCAGCTCTCGGCCGTCATGCCGCCGGTGACCGAGGATGCGCGGCCATTGGCCGGCCTCAAGGTGCACGACCTCGGCGACATCGACGCCGGGCCTGACATCGAGGCGGGCTGGCCGTCGGTCGCCGAGCGCCTGGCGACCGTCCCGGCCACCGCGCTGCTGACGGTGCTGGGGGGCGACCACTGCACCGCCATCGCCACGCTTGCCGCCCAGGCGCGCCGGCACCCCGATCTCGCCGTGCTCTGGGTGGACGCGCACCCGGACCTTTGCGACTTCTCGCGCGGCGGCCGCTGGACGTGCGGCTGTGCCATGCGCCGTGCCCTCGAGGTGTCGAGCATCGGCCCGGCACGGGTGGTGATCGCCGGCGGGCGTGACTACGACCCTGAAGAGCTCGAGTTCATCCGCACCCGGGGGATGCTGCTGGTGTCGGCCTCCGAGCTTGCCGGCGACAGCGGCTCCGCGCGCATGGTCGCGGATGCGCTCGACGGCAAGAGCCTGCACGTTTCGTTCGACATCGACGCTCTCGATCCAGCGTACGCGCCCGGGACGGAGATCCCGTCTGCCGGGGGCCTCTCCACCCGTCAGGCCCTCGACTTTCTGCGCATCGCCACGGCGGGCTCGAAGCTGGTCGGGCTGGACATCGTCGAGGTCTCTCCGCCTTTCGACCATGGAGACATCACAACGCTTGCGGCTTTGAAGGTGATCTTCGAGCTCTGGGGTCTGTTCTGGCATGGAAAGCGCTGACGTAGTCATCGCCGGCGGCGGGATCATGGGCTGCGCCCTCGCCTACCAGCTCGGCAAGCGGAACGTAGACGTGCTCCTGCTCGAGCGGGAGACGCTCGGCTCGCAGTCGACGGGCAAATGCGCGGGCGGGGTGCGCCAGCAGTTCTCGCGAGAGGACAACGTGCGCCTGCAGCGGATGTCGGTGGCCATGCTCGAGCGGTTCGAGGAGGAGATCGGACACCCGGCGGACTTTCGCCAGATCGGCTACCTGTTCGTGCTCACGCAGCCGCAGCAGGCGGAGGACTTCCGCCACAACATGGAGATGTGGCACCGGGTCGGGCTGACGGACGCCCGCTGGGTGGATGCGACCGAGGCCGCGCGCATGGTGCCGATCTTGAACGTCGACGATGTGCTGGGCTGCACGTTCTGTCCCAGCGACGGGATCGCCAGTCCCGCCGACGTGACCTCGGGCTATGCGGTGGCCGCCCGCCGCGTGGGCGCGCGCTTGAAGGAGGGAGTAGCCGTGACGGGCATCGACGTCGCCTCTGGCCGGGTGCAGGGTGTACGCACCAGCGCCGGCGACGTTGCGACCCGGTTGGTTTTCGACTGCGCTGGCGCCTGGTCGGGGTCGATCGGGCGCATGGCCGGCCTGGAGATCCCGGTCCTCCCGTACCGCCGCCACATCGCTGTCACGAGCACGTTTGCGGCCGTGCCGCGCAACAATCCGATGACGGTCGATTTCCAGACCTCGCTCTACTTCCATCCGGAGGGCGACGGGGTCCTCATCGGCATGAGCGACCGCGAGGAGCCGCCCGGCTTCGTGACGGAGGTCAACTGGGACTTTCTCGAGAAGATGTTCGCGCAGGCCGCGCGACGAGCCCCGGCCCTGGCGGGCGCGGGCATGAAGACGGCGTGGGCAGGGCTGTACGAGACGACTCCCGATCACCAGGCGATCCTGGGGCCGGTCCGCGAGCTGGAGGGGTTCTGGTGCGCCGCCGGCTTCAGCGGGCACGGCTTCATGCAGGCGCCGGCGGCCGCGCTGCTTCTGACCCAGCTTCTGCTGGATCAATCCTCCGAGATCGACATCTCCTCGTTTGCGTTCGAACGCTTCGCAAGGGGCGCCCTGGTCAAGGAGCGGAACGTCATCTAAGGCGACTACCGCCTGAGCATGAGGGCCAGGACGATCAATCCCAGGCCTCCGAGAATGAGCACACCCGAGCAGCCCGCCTGCACCACCGTGTAGACGATCCCGCCGGTGGCTCCGTAGGTGGCGGCGATCTCCGCCCGCCGCCGGCGCGTGCGAACCGCCGCCGCGATCCCTCCGGCGCCCAGGAGCACCGCGAACAGCCCAAGCCCGATCCCCCCGGCCTCCTGCGCGCTCACCCGGCTCAAGTATGTGCCCGGCTAGCCCGTCGAGCCGGGCGGGGGGCCGGTTACGATTCTGACCCGTGGCCAGGGTTCTGCTGCTGGGATCGACAGGCTTCTTCGGCCGTGGGGTTGCCCACAAGCTGATCGACGCCGGCCATCAGCTGAGGGTGCTGGTGCGCGATCCCATGAAAGCGGCCGCCTTCAAGGGTCGCGGCGCCCAGGTCATCGTGGGCGATGCCCTCAACCCCGCCGCCGTCGGACAGGCGGCCCAGGGCACCGAGCACGTCATCAGCCTGGTCGCCGTCCGCAGGAACCGGCCGCAATCGTTCCTCGAGGTCAACGTCGACGGCCCGCGGATCATGGCCGAGGCGGCCAAGGCCGCCGGCGCGAAGTCGGTGGTGCTGGTGAGCGCAATCGGCGCCCGCCTGGACCCCCACTACAAGTACTTCACTTCGCGGTGGATGGGCGAGCAGGAGATGGCCAAAACGGGGGTCGCGGGCACGATCCTCAGGTTCTCGTTCGTGCTCGCTGAGGAGGGCGGGATCCTCAACGACTTCGAGCGCGCGGCCCACTTCGGTCCCTTCCTCATCATCCCGGGCGACGGCCAGACCAAGGTGCAGCCGATCCTGCGCGAGGACGCCGCCCGCTGCGTCGTCGATGCGATCGAAAAGCCGGATCTCCTGGGGAAGATCGTTGAGCTCGGCGGACCCGAGGTGCTGACCTACGAGACGCTGTTCGACTGGTTCATCCAGGCTCGAGGACTACGCAAACCGAAGCTGAGGCTGCCGGCGGCCTTGCTCGTGCCGGGCGCCACGGTCATGGAGGCCCTCTTCAAGGATCCCGTCGTGACGCCCGACGAGATCAACATGATCCAGGTGACGAACATCGCCGACGGCATCGACTCGGTGAGCACGCACTTCGGCTGGCGCCCGACCGCGCCCAGCTCCTGGGTGCCGAGCCACTGGAAGAAGGCGCCGGCGCGGAAATAGCGCCGCGGGTCCGCGCGTTCTTCGGGCTGCCCCTGCCCGAGGCCCAGCGTGCGTCTCTGGCCGTTTTCATCGCCACCTGTGCCGAGGCGGCGCCCCGATTCCGCTGGACGCCGGCCGACAACCTGCACCTCACTCTTCGGTTCATCGGCAGCGTCGAGCGGGTGGTGGTGGATGGCATCGCGGACCGCCTCGCCGCCGGCGCCCTGCCCGGGTTCGATGTCGAGCTGGGGGAGCTCGGGACGTTCAAGCGCGGGCGCCTGGTCCGAGTCGTCTGGCAGGGCCTGCGGTCCGGCGCGGAGGCCGCCACCAGGCTCGCGGGCCAGGTGGATGCGGAATGCAGGGCGGCGGGATTGGAGGGCGAGAAGCGGGCGTTTCAGGCCCACCTGACCCTCGCCCGCGCCCGGGCCAGGGATGGGACCGAGCTGCCATCGCTCCCGCCGCCGCCCCGGCTCGTCCCGTGGCGCGCTAGCGAGCTCGTTCTCTACTCGAGCCATCTCGGCCGGGCGGGGGCGGTCTACGAGCCGCTACGAATCCTGAAGCTGGATTGAGGCCAGGCCCGCCTCCGCGCACTCTTTGTCCTGCTCGGGCCGTGCGCCGCTGACGCCCACCGCGCCAATCGAGATCCCGTCCCTTCTGATTGGGAGCGATCCCGGGCCAGGGATGAGCGGGAGGCGAACGAGCCGGTCGACCGCGGCGAAGAATCCGGGCCGATCCTCTGACATCTTCAGCAGCGATCCGCCGTCGCGGAGCAGCATGGCGGCTCCGACCGCCTTCGCCTCGGCGATCTGAGGCGACAGGGGCGGCGCCCCGTCCATCCGCCCCAGCGCGATCAGGTGTCCTCCCTCGTCGACCACCGCAGCGGTCACCATCACCCCGATCTCCGCGGCCTGCGCTTGAGCGCCCGCGACGACTTTGTTGGCATCCTCGAGGCTGAGCGGCATTTTGTGGACACTTAGTCTCGCATGGAGCTTGAAGGCAGGGTCGCGATCGTCACCGGCGGCGGCACAGGAATAGGCCGCGCGGTTTGCGTCCGGCTCGCGAAGGCCGGTGCTGCGGGCGTGGTCGTGAACTACTCACGCTCCGAAGGTGACGCCAGGGCGACGGCTCGAGAAATCGAGTCCTCTGGGGTCAAAGCCGAGCCGCACAGGGCTGATGTCGCCGATGAGTCCCAGGTGGTCGCGATGATCGCCGAGACGGTGAAAAGGTTCGGCCGCCTCGACGTCCTGGTCAACAACGCCGGCACCACCCACTTCATCCCACATTCCGACCTGGACTCGCTCACCGACGCCGTGTGGGACGAGATCCTGGGCGTCAACCTCAAGGGCACGTTCTACTGCTGCCGGGCGGCGGCGCCCGAGCTGCGCAAGGTGAAAGGCGCGATCGTCAACGTGGCATCAGTCGCCGGCCACAGGGCGGCGGGCTCGTCGATCGCCTACGCGGTCTCGAAAGCAGGCGTGCTACAGCTCACGCGCGCGCTGGCGCTGGCCCTTGCTCCCGACATTCGCGTCAACTCGGTCTCGCCGGGGCTGGTGTCGAGCCGTTGGTTCCGGCAGCGCTTTGGCGAGGACGCCGCCTCGGCGCTCGAATCGTCGACGGCCGAGAGCACGCCTTTGAAGGCGATCGCGGCTCCGGACCACGTGGCACAGGCGGTGATGGCATTTATCGAGAACGACCTCGTCACCGGCCAAGATGTGGTCGTCGACGGCGGCCGCATGGTCAATTACGTATGAGAGAAAACCTGCCGGTTTTCTCTCATCGCGGGGTCGGCTTCGCCGACGCCGCTGCGCTCTTTCCCGCGGTAGGGATTTAATGAATGTCTCTCCCGGCCACGCCACCAGGCGATAAAGGCCGTCGGGGACGGCTGGAGTAAATCCGGCCTGGCCGCCGCGCTCTACGGCAGGGGCTAAGGCTACCGATGGTGGCCTGGCGGCGAACTGACTTTCGGGCTTGCGCTCGGCCTTAGGCCCAACTAGTCTTGGCTACGGCCCCGAGGGAAACGTTCGAGAGGGCAGGAACAGGCCGCAAGGCAGGTACCAGTTCTCGAGAGGCGATCCGTCGGGGTCACTTGTTTTTACGGCAAGCTGAGCCCCGTCCCCCGCGTTAGGCTCTAGCGCCATGAAGGTCGCCCAGCGCCCAGCCCGTCGACGCGACGACGCCCCGGCGCAGGCGGTCGAGATTTCGATCGTCATGCCCTGCCTCAACGAGGCCGAGACGCTTGCCGCCTGCATCGCCAGCGCGCGCAAAGCCATCGAGCGGGGCCGGTACTCGGCAGAGATCATCGTCGCCGACAACGGGAGCACCGACGGCTCCCAGCTGGTCGCACGCGAGCTTGGCGCGCGCGTGGTCGATGTGCAGCGCAAGGGCTATGGCAGCGCGCTGATCGGCGGTATCGACGCCGCGCACGGCCGCTTCGTGGTCATGGGCGATTCGGATGCGAGCTACGACTTCAGCGCCATCGAGCCGCTGCTCGTCAAGCTGCGCGAGGGCTACGACCTCGTGGTCGGCAACCGCTTCCTCGGCGGGATCGAGCCGGGCGCCATGCCCTGGTCACATCGATGGTTGGGGAACCCCGTCCTCACACGCATCAGCAATATCTTCTTTCACGCGCCGGTCGGCGACACGCACTGTGGCCTGCGCGCGTTCACCAAGGACGCGTACGAGAGGATGCGCGTGCGCGCGACCGGCATGGAGTTTGCGAGCGAGATGGTGATCAAGGCCTCGCTCAAGGGAATGCGGATCACCGAGGTGCCGGTGGTGCTGCGTCCCGACGGCCGCTCGCGCCCGCCCCATCTCCGCACGTGGCGCGACGGCTGGCGCCACCTGCGCTTCATGCTCCTCTTCAGCCCGCGGTGGCTCTTCCTCTACCCGGGACTTGCACTCCTCGCTCTGGGCTTCCTCCTGTCAGCGCTCCTGCTCCCAGGCCCGCTGAAAGTCGGCGGCGCACGGCTGGACATCCACACGCTGCTGGTGGCGGGCTTCCTGTGCTTGCTCGGCTACCAGCTGGTGCTGTTCGCCGTGTTCACCAAGGTGTTCGCGATCCGCGAGGGCTTTCACCCACCGCACCCGATGCTCCAGCGGGCGTCCCGCTATATCACGCTGGAGGTCGGCCTCCTGGTGGGCGCGCTGATGTCGCTGGCCGGCGTGGTGGCGCTCATCGCCGCCGTGATCAGCTGGCAGGCGGTCGGATTCGGCAATCTCGACCCGTCACTGACGATGCGCGAGGTCATCCCGGCGGTCGTGCTGCTGGCGCTTGGCACGCAGACGGTGTTCGCAAGCTTTTTCCTGAGCATCCTGGGCATCGACAGCGAATCCCGCCTGGCAGACGTGGGCTGACCAGGCCCCCAGCACCCAGGCTGTTCCTTTATCACTACGCGCGTCATGTGCCGGCGAAGTCTCGACCGGCGGCGAGCCGGCTTGCGGGACGTCTCGACAGCTGAGGCAGGGCCAGGATCAACAGCCATCCGGCCTGAGCGATCAGCATGGGGATCGGGTGCAGCGGCCACGCGAACTCGAATGTGATCCAGACCACCAGGAGCCAGGCGCGTTGCCAGCTCGGCGGGTCGGTACGCAGGAATAGAAGGGCTGCAGGAACCAGGATCGCGAAATCGTGCAGATGGTCATATGGAATGGCGAGCATCGAAGTCACGATGCCCAGGGCCATGATCCTTGCCAGCGGCGCCCCTCGCATCCGATAAGCCGCGACAAGTCCAAAGGCCGCGACGACTATCTCAGCCGCGGTGCTGGCCGGCACGGTCACGAAGACGAAGGCGAGGGTGAAAAAGCGATTGAAGGTGACAGTGCTGGCGAAATCCAGCAGTGCGATGTAGTCGTGCAGGCCCGTCCATCCGATGAGGGCCAAAGACCCGACAGCGAGAACGCCGGCGGTACCTGCCCACGCGAGCGCGATGCGCCAATGGCCGGCAAGCAGAAGACAAGGCGCCACCCAGAAGGTGAGCTGCGGCTTTATCGTGCAGAAAGCAAGCACGATTCCCGCCAGCCATGGCCTCTTGGCCTCCGCCAGCCGCCAGCACAGGGCAAGCGCCAGGGCGATGAGCAGGACCGGTTGGCCGGTGCGCAGTTGATAGAGGACGGGATACCACGCCAGGGCGCCCAGGAGATACAGGGTCCGCGACGGTTCGAAGCCACGGCCGGGCGCGGCGACCCACCAGGTCGCGACCAGGCTGGTGAGCTGCACTCCGAAGCCCACCCAGAAAGCCGCCGCGAGTGGAATCAAGGTCAGAGGGATCGCGAGCAGTGCCAGCGGAGGTGGATGCAGATAGCGCGCGAGGTCGGTGAAGGGAAGCTCGGGGGCCATCATCGCGTAGTAGTGGCGCTGCAGCGCGATGTCGTACAGATGGTTCCAGCCCCGCTCGAGACCAATCCGCGCCCCCATGACCACGAACAGCGTGTCCTCGTCGAGGGGATCTTCAAAGACAGGCTTGAGGATCCAGTAACCCGTTATCGCGGTGGTTGCAGCCAGGACGTCTGCCAGGCCGAAACGCAACAGATTTCGCTGTCGGGTCGTCAGCCGCATCAAGCCTGCGAGGGCGCCTGCCGGGGAACGAGGCCGACATTCATCCTGGCAGCCGTCCTTTCCTTGATCTCCTCGTAGAGCAGGATCAACAGCCAACCCGCGGCAAAGACCAGGAGTGGACGCGGCCCGGTGGGGGGCTCGAGGAGCGCGGCTACGGCGCCCAGGCCGAGCCATATTGCTAGCAGGCGCGGCGGTTTCAAGTTGAGGGCTATCCAGAAAGCGGCGACCAGGCAGAACGAGTCAGCGCCATGGTGATAGGGCGCCGCCAGCAATGAGCCCACCAGCCCGGCGACGATCGCGATACCAGGATCGGGCCGCCGGCGGGAGAGGAACGCGATGGCGAGTGCTACGGCCGCGGCCACGGCCTCCAGGGCATAGGCGAAGGCGCCGGCGCCGGTGAAAATCGCCGGCGTCCAGATTTGATTGTCGAGGTTGCGGTTCTCGATCGAAAGCGCCTGGGTCCATTCGGAAATGCCGGTGCCGCCGAGCGAGAGCATCGAAAGAGCCAGAAACACGGCGGCTGACGCAGCCGCGACGCCTGCCGGACGCCAGTCGCCCCTGGCGATGAGTGCCAGCGGCACGAGGTAAGCGACCTGGGGCTTGAGAAGGATTACCGAAAGTACCAGCCCTCCTGCCACCCAGTGTCCCCGGCGCAACAGCGCCCAGGCCACGACGACGGCTACTCCCACCAACAGGGCGACCTGACCCATGCCAAGACAGATGAGGACCGGATACGTCGTCGCACCTCCAAGCAGGACGGCGGCGCGCGCCACCGGCGAACCGGGAGTCAACGACCAGGCGGCGAGCGAATAGGCGATGGCGAGAGCTGATACGAATAGCCAGTACGCCACCGAGTAAGGAAGCGTCGCCGCGAGCGGCGCGATCAGCCAGGCCATCGGTGGCGGAGTGACGAAGATGCTCTGCGCGTCGAAGACACGCCATGCCGGATTTACGCGATAGAACTCGACGCGCTGGAAACCCAGGTTGTAGATGTGGCTCCAACCATGCTCGAGGCCGATGCGGGCCGCACCGAAGTAGGGCTGGAAGTCGGCCGGTATGGGCGGCCGTGGGAAGGTGTGAAACCACAGCACACTGTCCGCCAGCACGAGCCACCAGAAGGCACCAACCGCCAGCGCAAACAGGAGAGTCGAGGGGCGCTGGAGCCTCGTGACCACTGCCAGGACCGGCTGAGGCGCATGCATGTTTAGCCGCGCAGTCTAAACCTGTAAACCCGCCATTACGCGGCGGTAGGCGCCGTTGACTTCGGGGTCGAAGCCAATACATTCTTCGCGTCCCGGCTCTTGAACAGAGTGATCGTCAAGAGCAAAGCGCCCGCGGCTATGACGGAGGCAGCGCAGGCTTGGTATCCAGCTTGGAATGCGGCGAAAGTGGACGTGGCCAGGCTCTCGGGAAGGGCGAGTGGATCGCTCACGACGTAGTAGGCCAGCAGCATTGCAGTAGCCGAGAGGGAATAAATGATGGCGCCGCCGCTAGTGACCAGGCAGAAGAACGGAAGCCCCCAAAGCAGGTACTGGACGCTGGCCCGGAACACGACCAGATAAAGGAACGCAAATGTTGCAGCCGCCCCCAGCACGCCATTTCTGCCAAACGCGAGCCACGGAACGAGCGTCGCGAACACCAGGATGAGCAGGTCTGATCCAAGCCAGGCGATGGCCCGGATTGCGAGCGGAAGATTCAGGTCCGGCGCGAACAGCGTCCAGCCCATCGCCGGGGTGCTGGTGTACCCGATAACACGTGTGAGCATCTCGGAGTTGTAACCGGCTGCGATCGCGTAGATTGCGAACGCCAGCCCGACAGGGATGAGCGCCATGCCAAATGTCCACGCCTTGCGGCCGGCTGGCGCGGTCAGGGCCAAGAAGGGTAGTAGCAAGGCGGGGTATCCCTTGAGTGCGATAGCGACACCAAGGGCCAACGCAGCGAGATCCAGGCTGCGGCGGTGACCGCGATCGTACAGATGAAAGGCGAGAAGGGTGAAGAACACCGGCAGGCTGTCGAATTGGCCGTGGGCGGCGGAGATCAGCGCTGGTACCGGATTCAGGGCATAGAGGGCCGCAGGTCCCAATGTCCATGACACCCAACCGCGCCTCGCTCGCACATACTCGAAGAGCAGGGCCACGACTGCGAGGTCGGCGAGTGTGGCCGGAATCTTGATGGCGACGTGGAAAGGGAGGCCGACCATCGGCGCCGACCCCGCGACCGCTCCTACGATCCAGATCCAGACGGGCGGGTACGGGTATCGCGTTGTGTATTCGTAGACATTCAGCCGATGGGTGACCGCGAATGCTTGCTGCGAATAGGAATCGAGGTCAAACGCGGAGCCGTAGGTCGTAATGAGCAAGACAACGTGGATGACCGCTGAGGCCGCCACCAGCACAGCGAGACCCGTCAACAGCCATAGCGGGCGTGGGCCTCTCAGCGCGCGACGGTCCGGGGACGCGGCGTGGAATTGACCCTGTCGGGGTAGTTGAGGGTGACTTCCGCCTCCGGGCCCCCACCAGTGCAGATCCTGTCGATGCACTCCCAACCTTGCATGAAGCAGTGATCCTGATTGCCGATCTCATACTTCCAGGCGCCGAACCGGCCCCTTGAGTGAATGCCCATCTCGTCCAGCGCGGGCAGTACCACGTCGAGCGCCGCGTCCCGATCCACGGTTGGGATCGGATAGCCATAAGCCAGCACGCTATGCCAGCAGGTCTCGATGCGAGACTCGGTCGACAGGAGGCCTGTCGCGCGCATGCCGTCAACGACGCTCTCGACCACGTGGGCGTGGTTCACCGGTTTGAATTCGCTCTCTGAGACCTCGGCCATGAGAGACCAGGTGTTGGGCGACGGCACGTTATTTGGGCTGTAGTTGCTGAAGACCGTGACCCGGTAGAAGGGCGAGCTCGACTCTGGAAAGTACATCCAGTTCTTGGAGCGCAGGTGCGGCGGAGGAGATCCGGCGAGCCCGATGCCGACCACGTGAGTGGTCGAGTGACGAAGCTGGTCTGCGGCCGCTACCAGGTCGTCTAGCTCGGCAAGCTTTGTCAAGCGATCCAGCGGCATCGTCGACACGATGTGGTCATAACCGATCTCGAAGCCGCTGGCCAACCGCGCCTTGCGCCCCCGCGGGTTGATGCTGATCACCGCGTCGTTCATGTGGAGGCGACTCTGGTCCAGCTCGGCGGCGAGCGCAACCCATGCCGCTCCCGTGCCGCCGCGCTTGGGAAAGCGGAACGTGCTGTTCGGGCCCCAATCGACGCTGTCGTCCATCGTATCGGCCGCGCGCTCGATAGCTGCCAATGATGGGAGGGCGACCCGGTCTCCGACCCACTGACAGCCCAGGACCTCAAGAGGATGAGCCCAGGTCTTGACGTTGTACGGAACCATGAAAAGGGCAGCGATTCCATCACCGAAGTTCTGGTCGATCCAGGCCCTGAAGTTGACCGGCTTGGTTCTCTGGCCTCCCGATACACGACGCAGTCCCTCGATGCAGGCCAGCCGCTCCGGACTTGGCAGGCGATGGAGATTTTTCTGGAGTGGATACGGGATGAAACGCCCGGCGATCCAGATCCAGCTTTCGCGGTTGTGCTCCAGCCAGCCGTCGTGGCCAAGGGCCTGATCCATGAACCGATCGAAAAGGTCGTAGTGGGAGAACTGAACATGTCCGCCCATGTCCCAGGTGTAGCCCTGCGGGTCCACGACCGACTTGGCCAACCCACCCGGACGCGAATCCGAGTCGACGAGCAAGAAGCTTTCGCCTCGCGCGGCGAGGTTGTGTGCGGCTCCGATCCCGGTGGGCCCGGCGCCCACGACGAGAAAGTCGACTCTCAAGGCTTCTTGGCCGCGGTCGCCACATGAGTGGTGAAATTTGGCGCCGCACCGGCCGCAATGGGTGTGCCTCTGAACTGCACGAGCTGACGTGCGGAGCGGGCGCTGAACTTGAGCAGCGTCATCTTGCGAAGAGAGGTCTGTCCAGCACTTCGTTTGCGGTACGCGATGCCAACGCTTTGGCAGCGGCAGCCGGCGCGGGTCGCATAAACGGCGAGAAACACTGATGGGATCAGGCAATCGGTAGGTATGACCATCCGGGCCCGCTCCCACAAGCTGCGACTGATCAGCTTGAAAGGAGCATTGGGGTCGGCCAGCCATGCCCCAAACAGCAGCTTCACCTGAAGTTTCAGTCCCGCGCTGACCAGCTTGCGCATGAGCGGGTCATCGCGGTCGTCTCGGTGACCGAACAGGGCATCGACTCCGTGACGCTTTTCCCAGATGCGCTGAAAGCAGTCGAGCGGAATCTGTCTATCGCTGTCCACCAGCAGCATCCACTCGCCACGAGCGTGTGAGAGGCCGCGCAAAAGGGCCGCGCCGTGACCTGCGTTTGGCTGGTGGACCACATGCATCCGGACCTCTTGGGCAGCCTTTCGATCAAGGATTTCAGCCGTGTGGTCGCGGCTGCCGTCATCGACGACCCAAAGCTCTGAACCCGGCACAGCGTCCAGGACCTGCCTGCGCACCTCGTCCACCGCATCGGCGATCGAGTCCTCCTCGTTGAAGACCGGCATGACCACGGAAAGGGGGCAGGTAGGGTCAGCCGGCCGGCTCGGTTCATGGCGAGCGTTCATTCCAGGTCGGACCTTCGAAACGTGTGGCTCCCGGGATGGGTGGTCCCGGTGTTCTGGATCAGCAGTGGGACGGAGACCACGGTTTGGGTCACGCGATCATAACGATCGGGCGCGCAAACGGGGTCAAGTTACGGGACAAAGCCCGCGTTTAGTAGACCGGAGTCTCCAGGTTCACGGCCTCCAGCCACTTGCGGCACGAGGTCAGGAAGCGGGCTGCTTTCAGCCCGTCGAGCACACGGTGGTCGAAGGAGAAGCAGAGGTACATCATCGGCTTGATCCCGATCATGCCTCCCATCGCCACGGGCCGGTCCACGATCGCCTCCATGGTGAGGATGCCGGCCTGCCCGGGATTGATGACCGAGTAGCTGAACAGCGTCCCGAACGTACCGGAGTTGTTGACGGTGAACGTGCCCCCGCTGAGGTCGTCAGCCTTGAGCTGCTTGTTGCGGGCGCGTGTGGCGACATCGTTGACGGCCCGCGCAAGGCCGGCGATGGACAGCCCGTCCGCCCGCCGGATGACCGGGACGACGAGTGTGTCTTCCAGCCCCACCGATACCCCGAGGTTGATGTCGCGGTGGATGATCAGCTCGGTCTCGTTGAAGGTCGAGTTGACTTCCGGGTGCTCACGCAGCGCCGACAGGGTGGCGGCCATCACGTACGGGAGATAGGTGAGCGAGAAGCCTTCCTGCTTCTGGAATGCGGCCTTGTTGGCGTTGCGGTTCGCGACCACCCCCGACATGTCCGCCTCCTGCGTCTGCCAGGCATGGGGGATGGTCGACTTCGAGCGGACCATGTTCTCGGCGATCAACCGGCGGACGCGCGTGAGCTGGACGACCTGGTCGCCTTCGCCCGGCGTCGCCAGCGGGGCTGCCGCCTGCGGGGCCGGCGGGGCGGCCTTCGCCGCGGCGGCGAACTGCTCGACGTCCTTTTTGGTCACCCGGCCCCCGATGCCGGTGCCCTGGACCCTGGAGAGGTCGACCCCCAGCTCCGCGGCCTGCATCTGGACCGCCGGGGAATAGCGGTGTTCGCCACCACCATCGAGGACCGGTGCCGCAGGCGCGGCGGCGGGTGCGGGCGTTGGTGTGGGCTTCGGAGCCGTGCCGGCGGGAGCCGCCGGCGCGGGCGCCGGCACTGGCGGCGCGGGCGGCGGAGCGGCGGGGGCCGCCGCCGAGGTCTCGGGTTTGGCGACCGCCTCGCCGTCGGCGCCGATTTCGACGACCGCGATCTCCGCACCGGCCTGCACCGTCTGTCCTTCGTTGGCCAGGATCTCCCGCAGGATTCCGCTGACGGGCGACGGCACCTCGGCGCTCACCTTGTCGGTGTCCACTTCGAGCATCGGCTCGAACTCCACGACCTTGTCGCCTGGCTTCACCAGCCAGCGCGAGATGGTCCCCTCGTGGACCGACTCCCCGAGCTGCGGCATCACGACCCGCGTGGTCTTGGCCATGGCTAGAAGGCGGCGAGCTCGCGCAGCGCCCGCGCGATCTTCTCCGGGTTGGGCATGAACGCCTCTTCCATCGCCGGCGCGTAGGGCATCGCGGGTACGTCCAGGCCGCCGAGCCGCTTGACGGGCGCGTCCAGCCAGCGCCATGCCTCGTCGGCGATGATCGCGGCCACCTCGGACCCGACCGCGACGCTGAAGTTGTCCTCGTAAAGCACCAGGCACTTGCCCGTCTTGCGAGCCGACGCGATGATCGCCTCCCGGTCCAGCGGGTACACGGTGCGCAGGTCGACGATCTCGACGCCCACACCCTCGCCCTCGAGGACCTTGGCCGCGTCCAGCGCGTAGTGGACCATGAGCCCGTAGCAGAAGACCGAGATGTCGCCGCCTTCACGCACGGTGCGCGCGACCTGCAGGGGAATCAGGTACTCGCCCTTGGGCACCGCCTCCTTGAACATCCGGTACAGCCGTTTGTGCTCGAAGAAGAGCACCGGGTCGGGGTCGCGGATCGAAGCCAGCAGCAGGCCCTTGGCTTCGTACGGCGTCGAGGGGATGACGATCTTCAGGCCGGGCGTGGCGAAGCGCGCCTCGATCGACTGCGAGTGATACAGCGCCCCATGCGCATGGCCGCCCATGGGGGCTCGCACCACGGCCGGCACGGACCAGTCGCCGTCGCTGCGGTAGCGGAACTTCGCCATCTCGTTGGTGATCTGGTTGAAGGCCATGTGCGCGAAGTCAGTGAACTGCATCTCCGCGACCGGTCGCTTCCCCGCGAGCGCGAGGCCAAGTGCGACGCCCGCGATCGAGGATTCGGCAAGCGGCGTGTCGATCACGCGCGCCTCGCCGAAGCGCTTGCGCAGCCCGTCGGTGACCAGGAAGACGCCGCCCTTCTGGCCGACGTCCTCGCCGAGCACCATCACGCGCTCGTCGCGCTCCATCTCCTCCGCCAGGCACGAGCGCAGAGCCGCGACCATGTTCATCTCTTCGGTCTCGGCGCCCGCAGGGGGGTCGATGGCCGCCGGCACCTCCACCCCGTAGACGTTCGTGAGCGCGTTCTCAGCGGGAGCGTCCGGCGACTCCATGCCCTGTCGCGTCGCCTCGGTGACCTCGCCTCTGACTTTCTCCTCGAGAGCCTCGACGTCCCCGGCACCCAGCACGCCCTCGTCGAGCAGCTGCTTCTTGAAACGCTCGAGGCCGTCGTTCTTCGCCAGCTGGTCGATCTCCTCCTGCGTCCGGTAGCGGCGCTGGTCGTCCTCGGACGAGTGCGCGCCGAGGCGGTCGACCAGGCATTCGATGAGCGTCGGTCCCTGGCCGGCTCGTGCCCGGGCGATCGCCTCTTTGGCGAGGTGATAGCAGGTGACGGGGTCGCGTCCATCCACGGTCACGCCGGGGAACCCGTAGCCCGCCGCGCGCTGCGCGACATGCTCGACCGCATATTCCTTGTTGAATGGCGTGGAGATGGCGAAGCCGTTGTTCTCACAGACGAAGATCTCCGGCAGCTTGTAAATGGCCGCGAAGTTGAAGGCCTCGTGGGTGTCGCCTTCGGAGCCGGCTCCCTCGCCATAGTTGGTCATGACGACCTTGTCGGTGCCGTCCATCTTCAGCGCGTAGGCGACGCCAGCGCCGTGGACCATCTGGGTCGCCACCGGCGAGCCGCCCGAGATGATGTTCAGCCGCGTGTCCGAGAAGTGCCCGGGCGTCTGCTTGCCGCCTGACGCCGGATCCGCGGGCTTGGCCAGCACCGACAGCATCAGGTCGAGCGGGGTGACGCCCATCCGCATGCACAGCACCACGTCGCGGTAGTAGGGCGAGACCCAGTCGTACTTCGGCTTCAGCGGCCAGCTGACGCCGATCTGTGCCGCCTCATGGCCGGCGCACGAGATGATGAACGGAGCCCGGCCCTGCCGGTTGAGGACCTGGAAGCGGTAGTCGATCTGCCTCCCGAGCAGCATGTAGTAGAACCACTGCTTCAGGGTCTTCTCGTCGACGTCCGTGTCGCGCCACGCCACCGGTTCCTGGAACCGCCACTCGGGCTTGAACTCCGGCTCTTCTTTTTTCGACGCCTGCTCACGAGGCTTGGTGGCGCCCTCCCGCGGCTGCGCCGCGGGGGCCCCAGCGGAAGACGACTGACGTTCTTCGGTGCGGGCCATTAAATGTGAATCGCTCTCCCGTCCACCGCCATCGCCGCCTCCATAACGGCCTCGCTGAGGGTCGGGTGGGGATGGATGTTGCGTCCGAGCTCCCACGCGTCGCCCTGGAAGAGCTGCGTGAGCGCGGGCTCGGCGATGAGCTCGGTGGCGTTGGGCCCGACGACGTGGGCGCCCAGCAGCCGGCCGGTCTTGGCGTCCGCGACCATCTTCGCGAAACCGCCGGTCTCGCCCTGGATGATCGCGCGGCCGAGGGCGGTGAAGGGAAACTTGCCGATCTTGACCTCGTGGCCTCCCTCGACCGCCTGCTTCTCGGTCAGGCCGACCGATGCGATCTGCGGATGCGAGTACGTGCAGCGTGTGACCAGCTCCTGCTCCATCGGCGCCAGCCGCTGGCCCGCGATGTCCTCGGCGGCGACGATCCCCTCATGCGACGCCGCGTGTGCGAGCAGGTAGCCGCCGACCACGTCCCCGATGGCGTGGATGGATTCGGCCGAGGTCCGCATCCACTCGTCGACCTTGATGAAACCGTTGGGATGGGTGGTGACGCCGACCTGCTCCAGGCCGATGTCCTTCGACCGCGCCACGCGGCCGACGGCGACGAGCAGCACGTGCGCCCACACCTCGCCCTGCTCGGTGTCCACGCTGACGCCGCCGCGCGCCTTCTTCGCCCCCTTCACCTTCACGCCCGTGCGACAGTCGATGCCGGCCTTCTTGAAGGCGCCGAGCATCTCCTTCGAGACCTCCTCGTCCTCGAGCGGGACGAGCCGGTCGAGGGCCTCGAGCAGGGTGACCTTCACGCCCAGCTGGTTGTAGAGGGTCGCGAACTCGACGCCGACCGCGCCCGCGCCGATGATGCACACCGACTCCGGCACCTTGGTCGCGAGGGTGGCGTGGTCGGACGAGATGATGAACTCGCCATCGAACTCGATCCCGGGCAGCGCCTTGACCGTGGAGCCGGTGGCGACGATGACGTTCGGAGCCTTGAGCTGGGTGCCGCCGACGTCGATGGTGTTGCGATCGCGCAGCCGGCCGCTGCCGGCGATGACCTCGATCTTGTTCTTCTTCATCAGGAACTGGACGCCCTTGTACAGCTGGTTGACGACGGCGTCGCGCCGGGTGGCGATCCGCGGGTAGTCGAAGCTCACCTTGTCAGCGTTGACGCCAAACTCGGGGCCCCGCGCCGAAACCCGGTGGTAGAGCTCGGACGACTCGAGGAGCGCTTTCGTGGGGATGCAGCCGATGTGCAGGCAGGTTCCGCCGAGCTTGTCGGATTCCACGAGGGCGACCTTCAGCCCGAGCTGGGAAGCGCGGATTGCGGCTGGATAGCCGCCCATGCCGCCCCCCAGGATCAGCACGTCGAAGTCACCAGCGGCCATTTGATTTAAGTGTAGAAGTCGCCGCTCACGGCCAGCCTGGTCAGGCGCAGCCGGGCACGCGCAGGTTGGCGAGAGCGCGGTCGAAATCGGGGTCGCGAATGGGCCTGGTGCCGGCGGCCGGATCGCCGTAGCGGTCGACCGCACTGTAGTACGCGGGAGGGCTCGTCACCTGGGGCATGACCAGCAGGTCGACGGCGCCGTTCGGATCCAGGCACGGGTCAGCTCGAACAGCGGCCAGCGCTTGAAGATCGGCGGCCTCGCGCTGCATCTGCACCGTCTTGGCCAGCGCCCACGTGTACAACAGAACGCTGCTGCTGAAGCAGGCCAGGAATAGACATGCGATCAGCGCCGGACGCCAGGTGCCGCGCCAGCGAAGCTCTCGGGCGGGATCGGCGAGCAGCAGCAACCAGAAGACGGCGCCCTCGTAGACGTACCGCCCGGATCCCGACTGCTGGTAGCCGATCTGGGCCCGGTTGATGCCGGTCACGACGTAAAAGGCGACCAGCGCAGCTGCGATGCCGAGTGAGAACGCATCCGGCGGGCGGCGGCGCCAGGTCAGAGCCAGCGCCGCGACCGCGAGCAGCAGCAGCACCGGTCCAAACAGGCCGCCCTCCCCGATGAGCCCGGCGACGCTCGCGCCGAGTCCCCACAGCACGTACTGGGGGAGCGCAACCAGGTTGCCGGCCAGCGACAGCGGCCTCGGCGGCGCGCCGGTGTGCCCGTAGGCGATGTACCAGGCCCCCAGCGCAACCGCGACCGGGACGATCCAGATCAGGTCGCGGCGCCGGCTCCGTGTGAGCACCAGCCAGAGGGCGGCGGCGATCAAGAAGAAGAGGCCGATCCCCGAGAACATGAGCGAGCCGAAGAGCAGCAGCATGGCAAGCCACATGCGGCGGGGGAGTGCATACATGGCCAGGAGCGCTCCGAGGCCGCATGCCACCGAGCCGACGAAGCTGATCTGAAACGCCCACAACAGGTTCTCCCAACCCGCGCCCAGAACCAGCAGCAGCGAGGCCGCCGCGACCGCGATCCCGTCGCCGGCACGACGCCGCACCAGCTCGAAAAGCAGCACGACGCTGGTCGCGTGCAGCGCAAGCAGCACCGCCATGTAAGGCAGGTAGCTGCGCATGCCGACCGTGCTCAGCAGCGACGCGTAGATAAGCCGGGAGAGCATCACCGGGTGCTCGTTGTGCGGTTGGAGGTAGACGGTCCAGGTCGTGTCGCTCGGAAGGATGTAGGTCCACTCGTCGAAGTAGAAGGTGAACCCGCGCGACAACCAGAGGATCGCCGCGGACACGATCACCGCCGCGGCCGCGACGAAGAGCCGCGCCTGCGGCACGCGGATGTCCGATGCCTTCACACTGCCGCCGGGCTTGTGATCGTGGAGACTCGGTGGGGGATCGCCACCATTACGAACCACACCGCGACGGCGAGGAGAATCGGAAGCGGTCTGAGAGGCCAGGCCAGCTCCGCCGCGAGCGCCACGGCGATGAGCCACGCCCGCTGCCAGGCCGGCGGCTCGTCCCTGATGAAGAGCCAGGCCGCCCCCAGCAGGATGGCGAAATCCTGGAGGTGCCAGTAGGTGGCGGAGAGCATCGACGTGAGCACGCCAAGCGCGATGAGTCGCGCGAGTCCGGCCCGACGATTGAGGTAAGCGGCGCCGGCGCCCAACGCCATGACGAGGACCTCCACCGTGTAGCTGATCGGCCCCGACCCAACGACGTAGGCCCAGGTGAAATACCGGTTGTTGACGACGGATTGCGCCTCCGCGAGCAGGCTGCGGTAGTCGTTCAAGCCCTGCGCGCCGAGCATCAACAGCGACAGGAGCGCAAGCACCCCGATCGTCGCCGCCCAGCCCGCGGTGATGCGCCAGTGCCCGGCCACGAGCAGCACGAGGGGCACGGCGATCACGAGCTGGGGCTTCAAGACAGAAAGGCCCAGTACCGCGCCGGCCACGTATGGCCTGCCCGCCTCCGCCAGGCGCCAGCACGCGATCACGGCCAGCAGCACCAGCACCACAGCCTGTCCGAGGCTGAGGCTGTACAGCACCGGATACCAGGCCAAGGCGCCGAGGAGCCAGAGGTAGCGCACCAATCCCTGGCCAGGAGCAGCCAGCAACCAGGCGGCGGCGAGGGCGGCGATGGAGAGGAGGAGCCAGACGAAGAACGTCGCCTGCGGGCCGACAAGCGTCAGCGGAACGAGCACCCATGCCGCCGGAAGGGGCGACAGGAAACGCTCGCCGTCACCGAACGGCACGCCCGGTCGCAGCTGCGAGAAGAGCTGGTGCTGAAGCGTCAGCGAATACACGTGGCTCCAGCCATGCTCGAGGCCGATGCGGGTGCCGATGTAGACGAGCGTCAGGTCGTTGTCGAGCGCGTCGTGGCGGATCGGCGTGAAGACCCACCAGGCGGTGATCACACCGGCGATCAGCAGGAACCACCCGAAAGCGGCGAGGCCGAGGTTGCGGAGGGTCCTGCTGTCGATCCGCCCGCCGATCGAGGTGGAGAGCCCCGCGGCTCTAGCCCCGCTCGGCGAGCGGCACCGGTTTTCGAGGTTCGGGTCCGATGTACTCCGACTGCGGCCGGATGAGGCGGTTGTTGGCGACCTGCTCGAGCACGTGCGCCGTCCATCCCGCCGCGCGCGAGGAGGCGAACGTGGGCGTGAAGTACTCCTTGGGCAGGCCGATCGCCTGCAGCACGCCGGCCGAGTAGAACTCGACGTTGGTCGATTGCGGGCGCTCGGGATGCTCCTCATGCAGGATCCGAAGCGCGATCTCCTCCACCTTCGATGCCAACGCGAAGAAACCTGGGTTCATCCGCTCGCACATCGCTTTGAGGATTTTGGCGCGCGGGTCGTAAACGCGATAAACGCGATGTCCGAAGCCCATGAACCTCACCTTCCGCTTGCGCGCCTCGCGCATCCAGGGTTCCGCGTTTTCGGGAGTACCAATCTGCTCGAGCTGGTCCATCACCTGAGATGGCGCGCCCCCGTGAGCCGGGCCCTTGAGCGCGCCGATAGCGCCGACGAGGCAAGACGCGAGGTCCGAGTCGGTGGAGGCGATGACGCGCGCGGTGAAGGTCGAAGCATTCATGCCGTGGTCGGCGAGCAGCACGAGGTACGTGTTGAGCGCGCGCACCAGCTCCGGCGGCGACTCCTTGCCGTTGAGCATGTAGAGATAGTTGGCGGCTTGCCCGAGGTCGGCCCGCGGTTTGACCGGTTCGAGACCCAGGCTCCGGCGGTGGAAGGCGGCAAGGATGGTCGGGAAGGATGCGGTGGCGTGAATCGCAAGGGGAATCGTCGGTTTCTCGAGCCGGTGCTCCACGCCCTGGACCGACACCACGCTCCTCAGGACGTCCATCGGGTCGGTGTCGACCGGAAGGGCTTCAAGCGTCGCGACCGCGGCGGGCGTGAGCGTGCGTGAGCCGGCCATCTCCAGCGTCAGGCCGTCGAGCTCGGCCCGGGTGGGGAGGCGGCCGTACCAGAGCAGGTGGGCCACCTCTTCGAATGACATGTCCTCGGCCAGGTCCGCGATGACGTAGCCGCGATAGACGAGGCGGCCGTTGGCACCGTCCACAAGTGAGATCGCGGTTTGCGCGGCCACGATGCCTTCCAGGCCTGGAACGTATTCGGTCGTCATCGGCTTGCGATGGGAAGTGGCTTGGTGCCGGGCTCGGGTCCTTTCCACACGGACGCGGGCCGGATGATTCGAAGGTCGGCCAGCGACTCGAGGACGTGGGCCGTCCAGCCCGCGACGCGCGAGGTCGCGAAGACGCATGTGAACAGCTCTTTCGGGATCCCCACCCCGGTCAGCACGACTGACGCCCAGAAGTCCACGTTGGTGGCATTCGGGCGCTCCGGGTGCGCCTCGTGGAGGATCTGGAGCGCGACCTCCTCGGTGTGCTCGGCCGTCTTGCGGAGCTCGGGCGCGGCGGCCTTCGCCATCTCCCTGAGGATTTTCGCGCGAGGGTCGTAGGTCCGGTAGACGCGGTGGCCGAACCCGGGGAAACGGGCGTGCTGTGCGTGGGCCTCGCGTAGCCACCTGTCCGCGTTGTCAGCCGTGCCGATCTTGTCCAGCATCGTGCGCGCGGCAAACGTCGCCCCGCCGTGCGCCGGGCCCTTCAGCGCTCCGATGGCCCCGACCACGCACGAGGTCAGGTCGCTGCCGGTGGAGGCGATGACCCGGGCGGTGAAGGTGGAGGCGTTGAGGCCGTGATCGGCGAGCAGCACGAGGTACGAGTCGAGCCAGTGGACGCGGTCGGGGGACGCTTCCTTGCCCTCCATCATCCAGAGCATGTTGGCCGCGTGGCCGAGGTCGTCGCGCGGCTCGACCAGCTCGAGGCCCTTGGCTCGCCGGTAGGTGACGGCCACGATGGTCGGGACGACGGAGACCAGGGCGATCGCCTCCTCGAGCGTGGGCTTGGTGATGGATCGAGTCGCGCCCTGCGCGGAGACGGCCGTGCGGAGGGCGTCCATCGGGTCGGTGGTGAGATCAAGCGATGTCAACGTGCCGCGAGTGCTGTCCTTCAGCCGGCGGTCAGCCGCCATCTGCCGGCGCAGGGCCGCGAGCTCGTCCCGGTTGGGAAGCTCTCCGTGCCACAGCAGGTAGGCCGTCTCCTCGAAGGTCGCGACCGCCGCGAGGTCTTCGATGAGGTAGCCGCCCCGATAGATGAGCCTGCCGTTGGCCCCGTCCACCTCGCTGACGGCGGTCTCGGCCGCGACGACCCCCTCCAGCCCAGGGCTGAACTCAGGCACGAGGCTTAAGTGTACGGACGCTTCATTTCCGAGATTAGAGTTCGACGAGATGGGTGCGACGAGCGCCAGGGGCGAGGGTCGGACGGTACGGCTGATGGTGCTGGTCCCAATCGTGATCACAGTCCTGACCGATGCCGGCTACGTGGTGCTGATCTCGACCCAGGGTTCGCGCGCGCCAGACGTGTTCACGGTGCCCTTCGTCGCCGGATTCATCGCCTTGATGGCCGCCTTGCTCGGGCTTTCCTTGTCTGCAAATCAGTTGGTCGTGCGCTTGCGGCCCGCGCTGCGGGCCGGCGCGGCCGCCGGGCTGGTCGTGCTCGGCGTGCTCGGCCTTTTCTCGATCGGGCTGCCCTTGCTCGCGGCTGGTTTCGTCGCCACGGGGGCTGCGTTCAGGACGTTGGTGGGACGCGGCGTGCCCGGGGTGATCTGGGAGGTCGGGGCGGCGTTGCTCGTCATCGCGACCCTGGTGACGGGCTTCGAGGTCACCGCCCGCCTGATCGTCTGTCCGGCTGTCGGATCGATGTCCGGCGGGGGCCCGGGTTTTGTTACGGCCGGGTATACCTACGAGTGCGTCGACGGCCGCCTCTATATGCACTCCGGGTTCTGCAACTCCGGCGGCGGAACGACGAACGGCTGCTAAGACGACATTCCGAAGACATTCCCAGGCAACTATTGATAGGTATTAGCAGGAAATCGCCATCAGGTCCGTTAGTGTTGGTGAACTAACGCGGAGGGAACGATGTCATCTCTACGTCCTGCAAGGCTCATAGCAACGCTGTACCAGCTGCTAGGCGGGTCCCTGAGCTCGCCGGCGGAACCGGATGGCCCAGGCTGCTCGTGCGAGAAGTGCGAGCAAGCCTGGGACCGGCATCACCCGGCCGGCATCTCGCCTCGCACCGGAGTCGGGTCAGGCCGGCGCCAGGTCGACCCGGGCTAAGCCCCGGCCCGGCGATGAAGGAAAACCGGCAGGTTTTCCTTCATAAGGTCGGCGAAGCCGACCGCTAAACCATCCCAAGTTCCCAGCGCGCTTCTTCCGACATGCGCTCTGGGGTCCAGACCGGTTCGTAGACGATGTCGACGCCGGCGTCCTTGACGCCCGGAAGCGTCAGGAGGTGGTCGCGGACATCGGCCATCACATCCGCCGCCATCGGGCAGCCCAATGCGGTGAGGGTCATCTTCACGTCGACGCGCTCGGGCTTGATGGCGATGTCGTACACGAGACCGAGGTCGATGATGTTGACGGGGATCTCGGGGTCGAAGCACTGGCGTAGGACGTCGATCACGTCCTCCGGCTTGACGGTCGAGTCGGGCGCGACCTGGGTCGTGGGAGCAAACGAAGAATCGCTCATGGCTTCTCCAGGGGGAGGCCGGCGTCCTTCCACGCCTTCGTGCCGCCGCGGAAGCTCACGACATCGTTGACGCCTAGCGCCACGGCCATCTCAGCCGCCACCGCCGATCGCTCACCCACTGCGCACACGAATATCGTGCGGTCCTGGAACTTGTATGCGGTCGGGTTGGAAAGGATCGAGTTGAGCACGACGTGGCGCGCACCCGGCAGGTGGCCCCGGTTCCACTCCCAATCCTCGCGCACGTCGACCACGTCATAGCCTTCGTCGATCAGCTTGCGGATTTCGTCAAGCTTCAGATCGCGAAACGGCGTCACCTGGTTGCTCATCGGTTACTCCTCATCCTCATCTTCATCAGCCAGACCGTACGCACCCACCTTCAGCACTTTCAACGAGAGCAACGCGCACTTGATGCGCGCCGGCGAGATGTCGATGCCGAGCTCACGCAGCACGTCTTGCTTGTCGATCTTCTTCGCTTCGTCCAGCGGCAAGCCCTTGAGGCGTTCGGTCAGCAGCGACGCGGACGCCTGAGAGATGGCGCAGCCGCGGCCGTGAAAGCGCACGTCCTCGATCACTCCATCCTTGATCCGAAAGTCCATCCCGACCACATCGCCGCAGAGGGGGTTGTCCTCTTCGTGCGTGACGTCCGGCCGCTCCAGCCGGCCGAAGTTGCGCGGATTTTTGTAGTGGTCGAGGATGTACTCGCGATAGAACTGGTCGTCGGCTGTCGTTCGGGTGCTCACTTGAAGATCCTCTGGGCCTCTTTGATGGAACCCACCAGCCTGTCGACTTCATCCTTCTGCGTGTAGACGTAGAAAGAAGCCCGGGCCGTCGCCGCCACGCCCAGGCGGGTCATGAGCGGCATCGCGCAGTGATGACCGGCACGCAGGCACACCTGGTCGCGGTCGGCGATGGTCGCCAGGTCATGGGGGTGGATGCCGGCCAGAGAGAAGGAGATGACCCCGGAACGCCGTGACGGGGGCGGCCCATAGACGGTGAGCCCCTCGATGTCGCTCAGCGCCTCGTACGCATACTCGGTGATCTCGCGCTCATGGGCGCGGACGGCGTCCATCCCCAGGCCGTCGAGGTAGTCGACCGCGGCGCCGAGGCCGATGACCTCGCCGATCGCCTGCGTGCCGGCCTCGAACTTCCACGGTAGGTCGTGATACGTCGTGCCCTCGATGCGGACCGTCCTGATCATGTCGCCACCCGACTGGAAGGGGTCCATCGCCTCCAACAGCTCGCGGCGCCCGTACAGGATGCCGGCGCCGGTGGGCCCGAGCATCTTGTGACCGCTGAAAGCGTAGAAGTCGCAGCCGAGCGCCCGCACGTCGACGCCCTGGTGGGGTGCGCCCTGCGCGCCATCGACCAGGACGGTCGCGCCTGCGGCCTTGGCGGCGGCCACCATCTCCCGCGCGGGGTTGATCGTGCCCAGCGCATTGCTGACCTGGCCAAACGAGACCAGCCTTGGTGAGTGCTCGAGCAGCTCTCGGAACTGGTCCAGCCGAAGCTCGCCACGCTCGTCGATGTCGACGTACTCGACGTGGGCGCCGTTGGCGGCCGCGAGGATCTGCCACGGGACGATGTTCGAGTGGTGGTCGAGGATGGTGAGGATGATCAGGTCGCCGGGCCGCACGTTCTTGCGGCCCCATGCGTACGCGACCAGGTTGATCGCCTCCGTCGTGCCGCGTGTGTAGATGATCTCCTTGGTCGAGGCGGCGTTGATGAAAGCGCGCACCTTCTCCCGGGTGCCCTCGTAGCGCTCGGTCGCCACTTCGGCGATGTGGTACGCCGCGCGGTGGATGTTGGAGTTGAAGTGCTCGAAGTAGTCGAGCATCGCGCCAGTGACCTGGCGCGGGCGCTGCGAGGTGTTGGCGGAGTCGAGGTAAGCGATGCCCGTCTCGAAGATGGGGAAGTCCTTGCGGATCGCCGCAACGTCGAGCCGCGCCGCCCCGTTCATCGTCACTCCGGGACCTCGACGAAGACGTCATCCCCTTCCAGCGTCACGGGGTAGGTCCTGGCGGGGATGACCGCGGGCAGGCCGGTCACCTTGCCCGTGATGAGGTTGAACCTCGACCCGTGCTGAGGGCATTCGACGTCCATCTCCCAGAGCTCGCCCTCGCTGAGCGAGAACTCCTCGTGGGTGCAGATGTCGTTGAGGGCGTAGAAGTTGCCGTCCTCCGCGTGTGCGAGGCATACCGGCGTGCGCCCCGCATCGACCCTCTTGAGTGACTCCGCGGGCACCTCGCCCGCCGACGCGACCCGGTACCTAGCCAAGACGGGCCTCGAGCTCGGTTTCGACCAGCCGGCGCGCCTGCTCGAAAGGGATGCGCTCGAGGACGTCGCCGAAGAACCCCTGCACGATCATCCGCTTCGCCGTGGCCTCGGGGATGCCGCGCGAGCGCAGGTAGAAGAGGTGCTGCGGATCCACCGGGCCGACGGTGGCGCCGTGCGTGCAGCGCACGTCGTTGTTGTCGATCTCGAGCATCGGGATCGAGGTGGCCTTGGCGTGGTCGGAAAGGACCAGGTTGCGGTTGGCCTGGTATGCGTCCGACCGCGCTGCGCCCTTCTCGATCCGGATCAGGCCCGCATAAACCGTGCGGGCGACATCCTGCAGCGCGCCCTTGAACAGCAGGTCGGAGCGCGTGTTGCCGACCTGGTGGTCCTGAAGGGTGTGGAAGTCGAAGAACTGCTCGCCCGAGGCGAAGTAGATCGCCTTCAGCTCTGCGTCCGCGCCCTGCCCGACCAGCGACGCCTCGACGCGCGTTTTCGAGAACCGGGCCCCGAGCGTCACGTTGAACAGGCGCAGCTTCGAGTCTTTTTCCAGGCGGGCTCGCTGGTCGGCGAGGTGCCAGGCGTTGCGTCCCCACTTCTGGATCGCGACGTAGCCGACCTCCGAACCTTCACCGAGGAAGATCTCAGCCGAACCGCTTCGGTAGCCGGCCGCCTCCTCGCCCTCGGAGATGTACTCGTCGAGGTAGTAGAAACGCGCGCCGCGCCCGGCCACGATCAGCGTGTGCGGCAGGACGGCAGTGCCGCCCTGGTGTGAGAAATGCTGGCCGAGGATCGGCTCCTCGAGAACCACTCCGTCGGGCACGTAGAGGAACGTGCCGCCGGTGAAGAACGCAGCGTGGAGGGCCGCGAATCGATCGCGATCGGCGCTCACCTGTGAGAAGAGCAGCGGTCGAATCAGCTCCGGATGGTTCTGGACGGCGACGCCCAGGGGTTCATAGATGACCCCCTTCGGGAGTGTGGGCCTCCGGGGCCCCGAACCATTCGCGTGCTCGAACTGGGAGAACCTGGCCACGTCCAGGCCGCTGACGTCCGTGCGGCGCCACTCTTCGTCGATTCGACTCGGCATCGGCAGCCGTTCGAACGCGTCGAACGCCGATCGTCGGCTCTTGCGAAGCCAGTCGGGTTCGCCGTGGAGGGAGGCGATCTCCTCCACGGCCTCGAGGGTGAATCCCACAGCTAGCCTACCGAGCCCTCCATCTCGAGCTGGATGAGGCGGTTCAGCTCCACCGCGTACTCGAGCGGAAGCTCTTTGGTGAACGGCTCGATGAAGCCGTTGACGATCATCGTCTCGGCCTCACTGCGAGTGATCCCCCGGCTCATCAGGTAGAAGAGCTGCTCGTCCGAGACCTTGCTCACCGTGGCTTCGTGGCCGAGGGTCACGTTCTCGGCGTCGACGTCGTTGTAGGGATAGGTGTCTGAGCGCGATTCGTCGTCGAGCAGAAGGGCGTCGCACTTGACGAAGGACTTGCTGTTCTTCGCGTCGGGGTACATCTTGATGTGGCCGCGGTACGAGGTGCGCCCGCCGCCCTTGGAGATCGACTTCGAGGTGATGGTCGAGGTGGTGTTCGGCGCGACGTGGATCATCTTGCCGCCCGCGTCCTGGTGCTGGCCCTTGCCCGCGAACGCGACCGAGAGCACATCGCCCTTCGCCCCCGGCTCCATCAAATAGACGGAGGGATATTTCATGGTGATCTGCGAGCCCAGGTTGCCGTCGACCCATTCCATCGTCGCGTCGGCGTATGCCATCGCGCGCTTGGTCACGAGGTTGAACACGTTGGTCGACCAGTTCTGGATCGTCGTGTAGCGGCACCGAGCGTTCTTCTTGACGATGATCTCGACCACCGCCGAGTGCAGCGAATCCGTCGTGTAGATAGGTGCCGTGCAACCCTCGATGTAGTGCACGAACGAGCCTTCGTCACAGATGATCAGCGTCCGCTCGAACTGGCCCATGTTCTCCGCGTTGATGCGGAAGTAGGCCTGCAGCGGGATGTCCACACGCACGCCCTTGGGCACGTAGATGAACGAGCCGCCGGACCAGACCGCGCTGTTGAGCGCGGAGAACTTGTTGTCGGCCGGCGGGATGACCGTGCCGAAGTACTCCTTGAACAGCTCCGGGTGGTCGCGGAGCGCCGAGTCGGTGTCCGTGAAGATGACGCCCTTCTTGGTCAGCTCCTCCTGCAGCGAGTGGTAGACGACCTCCGACTCGTACTGCGCGGAGACGCCGGCCAGGAATTTGCGCTCGGCCTCGGGCACCCCCAGGCGGTCGTACGTCGCCTTGATGTCGGGCGGCAGGTCCTCCCAGCTCTTCGACTGCTTGTCCGACGCCTTGAGGTAGTAGAAGATGTTCTCGAAGTCGATCACCGACAGGTCCGCGCCCCAGTTGGGCATCGGCTTCTTGCGGAAGATCTCCAGCGAGCGCAGCCGGAACTTCAGCATCCACTCCGGCTCCTTCTTCATCCACGAGATCTCCTTGACGATCTCGGGGTTCAGGCCGCGCTTGGCCTTGAAGACGAAGTCCTCCGGGACGAAGAAGCCGTACTTCTCTTTGTAGTCGGTGCCGACGTCGACTTTGGGTACCGTCGCCATCAGGCAACCTCCTCGGGTTTGATCCCCTCACTGAGGACCGCAGGCTCGTCGACCTCGGCCCATTCCGAATATCCCGTCTTCTCGAGACGGTCGGCGACCTCGGGGCCGCCCGACAGCACGAACTTGCCGTCGACCAGTACATGCACGTAGTCGGGCTTGATGAACTCGAGGATGCGCGTGTAGTGGGTGATGATCAGCACGCCAAGCTCGGGACCGCGCATGCGGTTCACGGCCTCGGCGACGAACTTGATCGAGTCGATGTCGAGCCCGGAATCGGTCTCGTCGAGGATCGCTATCTCGGGCTTCAGGATCGCCATCTGCAGGATCTCGGCGCGCTTCTTCTCGCCGCCCGAGAAACCGTCGTTGATGTATCGCGGCAGGAAGGAGTCGTCCATGTGGAGCACCTCGAGCTCGCTCTTGAGCAGCGAGCGAAACTCCTTCGGCGAGATCTGCTTGGACTTGTCCTTGCCGTCGTATCCGCGCTTGGAGTTGAGCGCCGTGCGCAGGAAGTTGGTCATCGAGATCCCTGGGACCACCACCGGATACTGGAAGGCGAGGAACATGCCCAGCCGGGCACGCTCATCGGGCTCGAGTGAGAGCACGTTCTGGCCCTTGAAGAGCACCTCGCCGCCGCCGACGGTGTAGCCCGGATGGCCCATGAGGGTGTGCGAGAGGGTCGACTTGCCCGAGCCGTTGGGCCCCATGACGGCGTGTACCTCGCCCTTGTTGATGGCGAGCGTGACGCCCTTCAGGATCTCTTTGCCTTCGACGCTGGCCCGCAGGTCTCGAATCTCGAAATCAGCCAACTCTCTATTTGCTCTCCTTGACTTCATATGTGCAGTCGCTTGCCGCCTCGCGCATCCACGTGGATCGGGTCACCGGTGCGCCCAGCAACCGCTCGTACATCTGCTTCTCGTTCACGCAGGGCAGGCCGGTACGGGCGGCGACGTCCTGGATGGGGCAGTTGCAGTGGCGGATCGCAAGACCGCCTCCCGGCAGCTCGACCACCTCGGCCATGTGGCCGTGCTCGGTGGCGAGCTTCGCGAGCTCGCGGACGCGCGCCTCAAAGTCTAGCCCCGCCAATCGGGGGGCGTACTCGGCCTCCAGGCGCGCGGCGCGGCGCTCGAAAAAGCTCTTCAGCTGGTCCTCCGTAAGGAACTCGACCAGGTCGCTCGCCAGCTGGCGGTGTGCGTGAGGGAAGTGCTCGTATGCCGCCCCGGTGAGCGTGTAGACGTTCTCGGGCCGGCCCCGCCGGTGCTCGTCGGCCGGGGCGACCGTGGCGAGGCCATCCGCTTCGAGCGCCTCCATATGGCGCAGCGCGCCCTGCTTGGAGATCTCGAGGTGGGCGGCCACGTCGCCCAGCGAGGCGTGTCCGCGGGTCTTGAGGAAGGCGAGGATGGTCTCGCGCCGGGAGTCCACGCACTTATGTTACGAGTTTCTCAACACACGTGTTGAAATAGTCCGTGGTGGATCGCCGCCTGCTGCTGGCCGCCCGTGGGCTGCGCGCCTTCGGGTTCGGATTCTCCGCCGTCCTGATCGGCGTCCATCTGGAGCGGCGGGGCCTCTCGCCGCTGCTGATCGGCGTCACCCTCGGGATCGGCCTCGCCGCAGCGTCCCTGTCGGGACTCGCGAGCGCCTGGCTGGCGGCGGCGTGGGGTCGCCGGCGCGTCCTGTCGGCCGCCGGCGGCCTGATGTCTCTTACCGGGCTCGATCTCGCGCTGGCCGGCCAGACGCCGCTGCTCGTCCTGTCGGGCATCACCGGCATGCTCGGGGCGGCAAGCGTCGACCTCGGGCCTTTCGCTTCGGTCGAGCAGGCCGTGCTGGCCGAAACGGCGCCGGCCTCTGGGCGCAACATCGCCTTCGGCCGCTACTCGCTGACCGGCGGCCTCTTCAACGCCGCGGGCGGACTGGCCGCCGCGCTGGCGACCAGCGGCGGCGCCACCACCACCTTCTTCTTCCTCTACGCGGCCATCGGGTTCGCCACCGCCGCCCTTCCTTTCTTCATGTCGAAACGGGTCGAGCTCGAGAACGTGGGGCCTGCCTTCGGGAGCTTCCGGCCCCTGGTCGGGCTCGCGGCGCTGTTCGCGCTCGACTCCCTCGGCGGCGGCTTCGTGGCCAACGCGGTGATCGCGTACTGGCTGCACGTCCGCTTCGGCGTAGGCGCGCCCTTGCTCGGCCCGGTGTTTGCGGGCGTCGCGATCCTGCAGGCTCTGTCGTATGAGGTCTCCGGACGGCTCGCCGACCGCATCGGCCTCATCAACACGATGGTCCTGACGCACTTGCCGAGCAACGTCATCTTGCTACTGGTCCCATTCAGCCCGACCCTCACGTGGGCGATCGCGCTGATCCTGGCCCGTTTCGCCCTGTCGCAGATGGACGTGCCGGCGCGGCAGGCTTACGTGGTCTCGATAGTCCCGCCGGCCGAGCGCGCCGGCGCGGTGGCGATGACGGGGGCGGTGCGGGGCGTCGCGCAGTCGTTCGGCCCGGCCCTTGCCGGAGCGGCGATAGGCGCGGCGGCGTTCGGCGTGCCGTTCTTCGCGGGAGGCGCATTGAAGATCGTGTACGACCTCGCCCTGTTCGCGGGCTTTCGCAACCGGCGTGCGAGCCACGAGCGCGGGTAACGTTCGCTTGTGGCTGACGAGCTGAGCTCGATCGACGACGTCGAGCTCGAGCGCCGGCTCGCCGAGATTCGCGAGCGCATGCGACCGGTCGAGCAGCAGCTGGCGACGCTCCGCGGCGAGCGCGACCTCCTCCTGACCGAGCGGCGGCGTCGCGAGCGAAGCGCTCATCGCGAGTCGCGTGCGGACCTGAAGGCGGCCATGCGCGAGGGACGGTTTCCGAGCGTCGCCGAGCTGGTCGCGGGCAGCCAGGCCGGGTCGCTGGACGACTATGTCTTCAACCTCAAGACCGGCGGCGAGGTGCGGCTGGGCTACCCGGGCGCGCGCTCGCAGAGCCTCACCTTCACGGACGGGGTCCAGGCCGCCAACGCCGGCGACCTTGCTGCCGCCGCGCGCCTGTATGCGGCCGGCTGGGAGCTGGGCAGCCCGGGACGGCCCGGCGTGAGGGTCCACTTCCCCGGCACGCGCCAGGAGCGGCTGGTGAGCCCGGACGAGGTTTTCGCCCGCACCGTCGGCCCGGACGCTCCGTAACCTCGGGCCGCGTCCGGGCGTTGGTGGTTCGGGAAACCGTAGAATCTACGCGCTCCCCCTCAATGGCTCGAAACGTTCCTGAGAAGATCAAAACCAAGGGGGGCCATCGCCCTCGGGCGCGGGTCCACGCAGGCTGGTCGCCCATTGGGCAGCGGCTGCGTCGGGTCGCGCTGTTGCGTGGCCTCGGCGTCCTGGTCGCCGTCGTGCTGGTGGTCGGGTTCGCCGTCGACGCCTACGCGCAGTCGTTCTTCGACAGCCTGCCCTCGATCCAGGGCCTGGACAGCGCGGCGTTTGCCGGCGACACCCTGATCACCGACCGCAACGGGGCGGTCCTGGCAGACGTCGGCAACCACGGCGACCACCGCCTCGCGGTGAAGCTCAAGGACATCTCGCCGGTGATGATCCAGGCCACCGTCGCCATCGAGGACAAGGGCTTCTACACGAACCCCGGCTTCGACATCCAGGGCATCGTCCGCGCCATCCTCGACGACCTCCGCGCGGGCCACATCGTCGCCGGCGGAAGCACGATCACCCAGCAGCTCGCCAAGCAGCAGTTCCTGACCCCGGATCAGACCTATACGCGAAAAGTCAAAGAGGTGGCGCTCGCCTATGAGCTGAGCCAGGCCTACTCCAAAGACCAGATCATGGAGCTCTACCTCAACAAGAGCTTCTACGGGTCGCAGTCATACGGCGTCGAGGCCGCGGCCGAGAGCTACTTCCACATCCACGCATCCAAGCTGGACCTCGCGCAGTCGGCGGTCCTGGCCGGCCTCCCGCAGGCACCCACGGAATGGAACCCGGTGCTGCACCCGGACGCCGCCAAGCTGCGCCAGACCGAGGTCCTCCAGGCTATGGTCCGCCAGAACTTCATCACGCAGGACCAGATGGACAAGGCGCTCGCCGAGAACCTCACCTACCAGGCTCCGATCAACAGCTTCCTGGCCCCTCACTTCGTCGACTTCGTGCTCGAAGAGCTGCGCCAGCTCGGGTTCAAGCCAGGCATCCAGCAGCTGAACGTCAAGACCACGCTCGATCTGCACCTGCAGCAGATCGGCGAGAACGTCGTCCGGGCGAACCTCGCCCGCTGCCTCGCGCCGCCGTCATGTGACCCGAGGGGAAAGCTCTCCTCCGGCCTCGTCGCCGAGAACCCGCAGAACGGGGAGATCCTCGTCATGGTGGGTTCGCCCGACTACAACTCACAGGGCGGCCAGTACAACTGGACGACGATTCCGCGCAACGTCGGCTCGTCCGTGAAGCCCTACACATACGCTGCCGTGATCAACGCTCGCGCCGCCACCGTCGACACGCCGGTGTACGACGGCCCGAGCCCGCTGGTCTACAAGGACGCGTACAGCACCACCAAGATCTACAACTACGACCTCCGCTCCCACGGCGTCCTGCCCCTCAAGAAAGCGATGGGCAACTCGCTCAACATCTGCGCGGTCAAGGTCGAGCTTTCGATCGGCGTGCCGGCGGTCCTCTCGTTCATGCGCAACATCGGCGTCCAGCCGCGCTACATCAACTCGGACGGCAGCTACAACACACAGGCTCCGGCCGACGAGTACGGCCCGAGCGTGACGCTCGGCGGATATCCCATCACCCTGCTCGAGCACGTGGGCGGCATGGCGACGCTGGCCGACATGGGCGTGTACCACACGCCGGAAGCGATCGAGCAGGTGACGGATTCGCAGGGCCAGGTCCTGTACCAGACCCATGCCGACCAGCGGGCGCGGCAGGCGATCGACCCGGGCGTCGCGTTCATCATGGCCCAGATCATGTCCGACGACAACAACCGCGCCTTGATCTTCGGCTACAACAGCCCGCTTCATTTCAAGAACCGGTTCGTGGCCGCCAAGACCGGCACCTCGGACAACTTCAAGGATGCGGCGACTGTCGGTTTCACTCCCGACCTGGCCGCGGTGATCTGGATCGGCGACATCCTCGACTTCAACCACACGATGGTTCGCAACTCGGACGGTGTGTTCGTCGCCACGCCAGGCTGGCACAACTTCATGGACCAGGCCCTCACCTACATGGGCTCACCGGGCAACCGCTGGTATTCGCAAGTGCCGGCGGACGTGGTCGCCGGGCCCAACGGCAGCTGGTACCTGAGCGACACCCGCAGCATCGCGCGGCTCCCCGGCGACAACCCGCCCAGCCCGAGCCCGGCGCCGATCAACATCACCGTTCCGCCCGACCCCGGCACGGGTCCAGTGCTGGCAAGCCCGACTCCTTCCCCGATCCTGCCGTCGCCCGGGCCTTAGGCCGCTGTCGATCTGACCGCGGTCCGTAGAATCGGCCGCGATGCCTTCCTCGCTTTCCGTCACGACCGAGGCGCTGCCGAAGAGCCAGGTGGGGATCACCATCGAGGTGCCGGCCGAGACGGTCGACGCGACCTACGAGAAAGTGCTCAACCGGCTCGCCTCCAAGGCCAAGCTCGAAGGCTTCCGGCCGGGCCGCGCGCCCCGTGCGCTGGTCGAGGCCAGGGTCGGGCCCGCGGCGCTCCGCGAAGAGGTGGTGGAGACGATCGTTCCCGAGGTCATCCGCCAGGCGCTCGAGGAAAAATCGATCAGCCCGATCGACAACCCGCACGTCGAGGTCCTCGAGCTCGAGCGCGGGCGTCCAGCGCGCCTGAAGGCCACGGTCAGCGTGATGCCCGAGGTGACGCTTGGTGACGCCAGGGCGCTCGACGTGGCCACGCCCTCGGTCGAGGTCACGGACGAGATGCTCGAGCGCCGGCTGGACGACGTCCGCGAGCCGATGGCGGAGATCACGCCTGTCGACCGCGAGGCCCGCCCGGGCGACGTGGCCGTCATCGACGTCGAGGTCGAAGCGGACGGCAAGGTCGTCCCCTCGGAGTCGAGGCAGGCGATGGAGGCCGAGCTCAAAGAGGGCGTCCTGCTTCCCGAGCTGCTCGAGGCGATTCAAGGCGCGAAGGTGGGCGAGACGCGCTCGGCCACGGTCAAGTTCCCGGACGACTACAGCGAACCGCTGCTTGCCGGCAATGACGGCACGATCAAGGTCACCGTCCAGGGGGTCAAGGAAAAGGTTCTGCCCGCGCTCGACGATGCGCTCGCAAAGCAGCTGAGCGGCGGCCAGATCGAAACCGTCGACGCCTACAGGGCATCCGTCCGTGAACAGCTCGAGGAGTCCGCCAGGGCGGTCGCGCAGATGGCTCGGGAGCAAGCGCTCGTCAAGGCGCTGGTCGAGGCGTCATCCGTGGACGTGCCGGACGCCCTGGTCGAGCGCGAGCTGGCGAGCCACCTCGACTCGCTCGACCGGAGCCTGAATCGACAGGGCCTTCGCCTCGATCGCTACCTCGAGTACCTGGGCAAGACTCCCGAGCAGTGGATCGCGGACGAAAGGCCGGAGGCCGAGGCGCGGCTCAAGGTCGACCTGGTGCTGGACGAGTTCGCCAAGCGCGAGCAGATCGAGCCTTCTGAGGAAGACGTGACCGGGTTCATCGAGGAGCAGGCCGGCAAGGACGACGAGCTCAAGGGCCGTGTCGGTGAGCTGACGCGGGGGCCGAACTCGCGCCGCTTCTTCGCTTCGAGGCTGCGCCGGCTTCGGGTCCTCGAGCGGCTGGCCGAGGTCGCGGGCTCGGGAAACGCGTGAGCTGACTTGACGGAATCCCTGGAGTCGATGTCTAGAATGGGTGAGGTGTCAGACATGAGCCGTATACAGCGCCCGGCCGGCTACCTGGTGCCGATGGTGGTCGAGAACACAGGGCGCGGCGAACGCGCCTTTGACATCTATTCGAGACTGCTGAAGGACCGCATCGTCTTCATCGGCACGCCCATCGACGACCAGGTCGCGAACCTGGTGGTGGCGCAGCTCCTCTTCCTGCAGTCGGAGGACCCTGAGAAGGAGATCGCGCTCTACATCAACAGCCCAGGCGGCAACGTCACGGCAGGCCTGGCGATCTACGACACCATGCAGTACATCCGGCCGCCGGTTTCGACCATCTGCATCGGCATGGCCTACTCGATGGCAGCGGTGCTGCTCGCGGGGGGCGCGCACGGCCAGCGCTACGCCCTGCCGCACGCCAACATCCTCATCCACCAGCCCTGGGGCGGCATGCAGGGCCAGGCGAGCGACATCCAGATCCACGCCAAGGAGATCCTGCGCACGCGTGAGCAGCTCAACCAGATCCTGGCGAAGCACACCGGCCAGAAGATGGAGAAGGTGACGCAGGACACCGAGCGCGACTACTTCCTGACCTCGGACGCCGCCAAGGAATACGGGCTGATCGACGACATCATCCTCACTCCGACGAAGCCGCACGACAAGGAAAAGGAAAAGGAGAAAGAAAAGGAGAAGGTCGCAGCCACCCCATGATCTTTCGACGCAGAGGCAAGAGCGGCGAGGTCAAGCGGCACAAGCCGATGTGCTCCTTCTGCGGCAAGGGACAGGGACAGGGTGGAGTGCGATTGATCGCAGGCTCAGGGGTCTTCATCTGCAGCGAGTGCATCAGCCTTGCCAACGAGATCCTGTGGGGCCATAATCCCCCGGCGCCCGCCTCTTCGTGATGGATACAGACCCTGCCAGCGATTTGAGGAAACGATGAACGAGCGAGAGGATCGCCGCCGGTATACGCGCTGCAGCTTCTGCGGCAAGGGCCAGGACCAGGTACGAAAGCTGGTCGCAGGCCCTGGGGTGTTCATCTGCGACCAGTGCATCGACCTCTGCCAGGAGGTGCTCGAGGACGACAACCGCTCCGCCGGCACGAAGAAGCAGAAGACCGGCTTCATCCCCAACCCGAAGACGATCTGCGCCGCTCTCGACCAGTACGTGATCGGCCAGGACCGCGCCAAGAAAGTGCTCTCGGTCCAGGTGTACAACCACTACAAGCGCATCTCTGCGTCCAAGTCGGTCGGCGACGTCGAGCTGACGAAGTCGAACGTGCTGCTCGTCGGCCCCACCGGATGCGGCAAGACCTACCTCGCGCAGACGCTGGCCAAGATCCTCGACGTTCCCTTCGCCATCGCCGACGCAACGAGCCTCACCGAGGCCGGCTACGTGGGCGAGGACGTGGAGAACATCCTGCTTCGCCTCATCCAGGCCGCCGACTTCGACATCAGCCGCGCCGAGCGCGGGATCATCTACATCGACGAGATCGACAAGATCGCCCGCAAGTCCGACAACCCATCGATCACGCGCGACGTCAGCGGCGAGGGCGTGCAGCAGGCCCTGTTGAAGATCCTCGAAGGCACGGTCGCCAACGTTCCCCCTCAGGGCGGGCGGAAGCACCCACACCAGGATTTCATCCAGATCAACACCACCAACATCCTTTTCATCTGCGGCGGCGCATTCGACGGGCTGGAGAAGGTCGTCGAGCAGCGCATCGGCCGGCGCAACATCGGTTTCGGAGCGCCGCACACGAAGATCGAGCGCAAGGCCATCTCCGAAACGCTCAAGCACATGCAGCCCCAGGACCTGCTGAAGTACGGCTTCATCCCTGAGTTCATCGGGCGCCTGCCGATCATCGTGACCCTGCATCACCTGGACCAGCAGGACATCGTCCGCATCCTCACCGAGCCGAAGAACGCGCTCGTCAAGCAGTACCAGAAGTTCTTCTCGCTGGACAACGTGGAGCTCGTCTTCCAGAAGGGAAGCCTCGACGCCATCGCGGAGCTCGCGCTTTTGCGCGGGACCGGCGCACGCGCGCTGAAGTCCATCATCGAGGAGGCGCTCTTGAACTCCATGTTCGAGATTCCGTCTCGCCCCGAGATCAAGCGCTGCCTGATCTCCGAACGATCGATTCGCGAGGCCCTGGAGCCGGAGTTCGAGCTCACAGACGAGGGCGACGGGCCCGCTCGCCTGGTCGGGGAATCAGCCTAGCCACTCAATCGGTTCTACCCGTCAATGAAAGACCTCGCCGGCAGGACTGTTTTGCTCACCGGCGCGTCGACCGGCCTTGGGCCTTACATCGCGCGGCGCCTGCATCGCGCCGGCGCGCGGTTCGTCCTTTCGGCCCGGAACGAAACGTCGCTGACCAGGCTCGCGAAAGAGCTGGGCGACTCCCGCGTGGTGGTCGCCGACCTGTCGAAAGCCGGGGAGCCCGAGCGGCTGGCTCGCGAGGCGGGAGCGGTCGACGTCCTCGTTTCCAACGCAGGAGTGCCGGCCAGCGGGAGGCTGGCGTCATTCGAGATCGAAGAGATCGACCGCGCCATCGCCGTCAATCTGCGTGCCGGCATCGTGCTGGCGCGCGAGCTTGCGCCCGGGATGGTCGAACGCAAGCAAGGACACATCGTTTTCATGGCGTCGGCCGCCGGCAAGGTGCCTGCCCCAGGGATCAGCATCTACAACGCCACGAAGTTCGCCATAAGAGGGTTTGCACTCGCGCTGCGCGAGGAGCTCATGGGCTCTGGCGTGGGCGTTTCGGCGATCTCGCCGACATTCGTCTCAGGGCTCCGGTATGTGGGCGGAGACAGGCCTCAAGGCCAACCCGATCGCCGGTGAGGTGACGCCGGAGCAGGTCGCTGAAGCGGTGTTCACGGCGATCACCAAGAACAAGGCCGAGATCGACGTGGTGCACCTGCCGCTGCGCGCCAGCCTCAAGGTGCTCGCGGTCGCCCCAAGTCTGTTCATGGCCGTCGCGCGGTCGTCGGGCGCCACCGCGGATGCTGACCAGGCGGGCGAGCGCCAGCGCAACAAGCGCTAGACTTTTGAGCATCATGTGCCGGGCCGAGCGCGTATCCGTACCCTCGCCGGCGCAGTCGCGCTAAGCGACGACCACGCCGGCGTCTTGATGCCCAACCCCTAGACGAAGCACGTCCCTATGAGCGAGACCATCTCTGACATGCAGACCGCCTACGACGCCGGGGCCATCGAGCCCGGCTGGTACGCGCGCTGGGAGAAAGCGGGCCTGTTCACGGCAGACGCGGCCAGCCCCAAGCCAAAGTTCACGATGTGTTTTCCTCCGCCGAACATCACCGGCGAGCTGCACATGGGTCACGCGTTGCAAACCGCCATCTACGACCTGATCGCTCGCTACAAGCGGATGACCGGCCACGAGGTGCTGTTTCTGCCCGGATACGACCACGCCGCGATTGCGACTCAGAACGTGATCGAGAAGCAGCTGGCCCGCGAGGGGACGACGAAAGAGGAGCTCGGCCGCGACCTCTTCGACGCCCGCGTCAACGCCTGGTACGAACAGGTCGGCGCGACCATCATCAACCAGCTGCGCTTGCTGGGCGCCTCGATGGACTGGAGCCGGTTGCGGTTCACGATGGACGCGAGATACGTCCACTCGGTGATGACGGCATTCGTCGGTTTCTATGAGCGCGGGTGGATCTATCGCGCGCCTCGGATCGTCAACTGGTGCCCGCACGACCAATCGGCCATCTCGGACCTCGAGGTCAAATGGGAAGAGCACCACGACACGCTCTACTACATCCGCTATCCGATAGATGGAGGCGGCGAGGTCGTGATCGCAACCGTGCGGCCGGAGACGATGCTCGCGGACACGGCGGTGGCTGTGAACCCGAACGATCCCCGCTACCAACCGATCATTGGCAAGACCGCGACCCTGCCCCTGGTCGGAAGAAAGCTGCCGATCATCGCCGATGACGCCGTGGAGGAGGACTTCGGCACCGGCGCGCTCAAGGTCACGCCGGGCCACGACCCGATGGACTACGAGATCGGCCTGCGGCACTCGCTCGAGGTGATCAACGGCATGCACCCCGACGGGCGGATGAACGTTCCGGGCCTGCCCTATGACGGCCTCCCCGCCATGGAGGCGAGGCGGCTCGTCGTCCGCGACCTCGAGGCGGAGGGCTTCGTGGTCAAGGAAGAGCCGTACACGCATCAGGTGGGCCACTGTGACCGGTGCGACACGGTCATAGAACCGTTGATCAGCGAGCAGTGGTGGCTGCGCATGGACAAAATGCGCGACAAGGCGCTGGCGGCCAGCAAGGCCGGCGAGGTCCGCTGGCACCCGGAACGTTACGAGCGCACATACCTCGATTGGCTCCACGGCCTGCGCGACTGGAACATCGGCCGCCAGCTGTGGCTGGGCCATCGTGTTCCGGTCTACTACTGCGAGAACGGTCACCAAACAGTGGCTGTCGAGCGCCCGACCGAATGCGCGGAGTGCGGGAACCGCCGGCTCGAGCAGGATCCCGACGTGCTCGACACCTGGTTCTCGTCTGCCCTGTGGCCGTTCGCAACGCTCGGATGGCCCGACGAGACCGAGGACCTTCGCTCTTTCTACCCGACCGACTTGAACTGCACGGCTCGGGAGATCATCAACCTCTGGGTGAGCCGGATGATCATGACCGGGCTCGAGTTCATGGGCGATGTTCCTTTCTCCGACGTCGTGATTCACTGCCAGGTTCAGGCGGCCGACGGACGCCGGATGTCGAAGTCTCTCGGTACCGGAATCGACCCGCGCGACCTGATCACCAGGTACGGCACGGACGCGCTGCGGGCGTGGGCGGCGTCGGTGGCGATGTCGAGCCAGGACGTCCGTTTCGACGAGACCCGGGTCGAAGGCTACCGGCGTTTCTGCAACAAGCTCTGGAACGCCACCCGCCTCGTGCTCGCAAGCGCCGGCGACAAGGAAGCGCCGGCCCCGGCGCCCGACGATGTGGAGCTGATCGAGGACCGCTGGATCCTGTCGCGGCTCGGAGCCGCCTCCACCGCCGTCACGCGCGGCATCGAGGAGTTCAGCTTCCAGGACTCGATGCTTGCCGCCTACTCCTTCGCGTGGAACGAGTTCTGCGACTGGTGGCTCGAAGCGGCCAAGGACCGGCTCCGGGATGGGGACAAGGGCGCTATCGGCATCGCCGTCTTCTGCCTCGACAACCTGTTGCGGCTGCTGCATCCTTTCATGCCCTTCGTGACCGAAGAGCTCTGGAGCCGTCTGCCCGGCGACCGCGACTTCGTCATGCGGGCTTCATGGCCTGTCGACCTCACCATCTATGGCGACGGGCAGGCCGAGCTCGACTTTCAGCGTTTGATGCAGGCGGTCGAGGAGATCCGCTCGTACCGCAAGACAGTGCCGGGGGCGCCGGTCAAAGGCGGAGCGGTGAAGCTGTCCGATGCGGCGGAGCCGGACTGGGTCCGGGTGCTGACGGTGCTGGGCAAGGTGGCTGCGGTCGAGGAGCTGCCGCCGGGCAGGGCATTCGGCATCAGCGCGGGCAGCATCGTCTTTCCGGCCGTCGCCGCGGCCGATGCCGCGGTCGTCGCCAAGAAGAAGGCCGACATGCAGCGGGAGCTCGACCGCGTGCAGGCCAAGCTCGACAATCCGGAGTTCCGCACCAAAGCGCCGGAGGCGGTGGTCGCGGAGCAGCAGGCGCGCGCGGAGGAGCTGAGGGCGGCAATCGGCCGCCTCGGGTAGAGCTATACCCTTAGCGGGCGGATGCCCTCCATCGCGCTCCTTGCGCCCATCCTCATCCCCCTCGCGACCGCAGGCTTGGTGGCGGTCTGCGGAGTCGCCGGATGGAAGATCGATCGAATCGTCCTCGCCGCCGGGTCCTGGGCAGCGATCCTGGCCCTCATCGTCCTGTGGGCACCGGTCCGGTCGACCCAGGACCTGAGCCTCGGTCCGCTTGGTTTCTCCCCGCTCGACCTGCGGCTCGACGCGGTTGGCTTCGCTTTCACCCTGATGGTCATGGTCCCGGCCGCGGTCTTGCTCACGCTGCAGCCACGCGCGTGGCAGGAGGGCACGGTCGCGGCCCTCGGCCTGGCTGCTGCCGTGTTCACGGTCGAGGCAGGCGGCGTGCTCCTCACGGCGCTGGCCGGCGGGGCCGCCGCCACCCTCGCCGTCATCCAGCTGGACGTGGAAGACCCTCGGGCGACCCGCCCACCCTGGGGCATGCTCCTGGCCGCGTGGCTGGCGCTGAGCTGGGTCGGGACGATCCTCCAGGTCCGGGGAGGCACGGCCATCTATGCGGCGGTGCCCGTGTCGGCACTCACCGTGCCCGTCTTCGTCTTGCTGGCCGCGTCTGCGCTCGCGGCTTCGGGCCTGTTTCCGTGGCGGGGATGGCCGGCTCAGCTCTGGGGGCGACCGGCCCTGCGGGCTTCCGGCATGGCGGTCGCGACCCTCTACCCGCTCGGGTTCTACCTCCTCGTGCGAGCGTACGAGCTGGGCGACGGGCATTTTCCGCAGTTCTGGTTGCAGGCTGTCCTGGCATCGCTAGGGGTGCTCGTCGCATTTGGCGCCGCCGCCAGGGCGCAGGCCGCGACCACCCGTCGCGAGTATCTCGGCGAGGTGATACCCGGCCTCGGCGGTTTCACGTTGATGGGCATCAGTCTTGGCACCCCGCTCGGACTGGTCGCGGGGCTGGCCACGCTGGCGGTGGCAGCTGTGCTGGCGGCCTGCCTTCCCCTTCTGCCAGACCGCGCCGGACCGGGCTCGCTGGTGGCGATCGCCGCCGCCGCCGGGCTTCCGCCGGGCCTTGCCTTTGGCGTGCGGGTGATCGGGCTCGAGGCGACGTTCGAGGCCGGCAACTTCCTGGGCCTGCTCGGCGTCGCGGGAGCGGCGACGTGGATGGTCTCGATCATCGCGGCGGCCCGGGCGATCGGCCTGCCGGCCGGCCACGGGCACCCGGTGAGCGAGACCGTTCCGCGGGTGGCGATGGGGCTGGCAGCCGCGACGTTCATCGCCGGCCCCGCCCTCGGCCTCGTGCTGTCGATCTTCGCGATTCCGGCCCAGGCCGATGTGATGCCGGCCCTGCCCGGGGTGCCCCTCGGCGGCGTGTCGTCGGTCGTGACCGTCTCGACGGTGCTTCCCGCGCTGGTGCTGTTCACCCCCGTGCTGGCTCTGGCCCTCGTCGCCTATATCGCCGCCGGACCGCTGGCGGTGCATTCGGAGCCCCGCCCCGCGCTCATCGCATTGCCCGCGGCTCGGCTCGTCGCTCGCCTGCGCGAGCAGCTGCGAAGCGCCGCCATCCCGACGAAATACCGATCGCTGGTCGACCTCCACGCGCTCGAGGCGGCCGCGACCGGGGGTGGGCCGCTGCTCTGGCTGGCGGCCCTGGTCGCGCTTGCTTTCGCGGTGACGCGCTGATCGCATTGCCAGCGGGCCGCGACCTGCATTGAGCGCAGCCGCCGCCTTCGCGGCCTGGGCGGGAGCAGCGGTGATCGTGCTGGCGGACGGTCGCCGCGGCCTGGCCTTGGGCATCGGCCTGATCGCCGTCGGGTTGGCCGTGCTGGCATGGACGACCGGCATGTGGCTGGGTGGCGCCTTGCTGCTGGCGGGTGGCTCCGTGTCCATCGTCGCGCTGCTGCGCACGGGGCGACAGGACTGGGGGCTGATGCCGGCCGGCTCGACGCCGCGGCTGATACTGGCTGCCGTCGGCGCCGTCGTCTCGCTGTGGTTGGCCGCGTCGGTGACGACCGGGCCTGGCGCCCCGCTGCGCTTTGCGGTGATCGCGGTGCTGGGCCTGATGGCGGCGCGCCTGCTCCAGGGCCACAGCGCGGTTGCGGTGCTCGCGGCCGCCGCCGGGCTCGCCCTCGCGCTGGCCGGGGCTTCAGCGCTGGGACCGAATGACGCCGGGCTTGCGCCCTACCTGCTCGCCGCGGTGATCGCGGCGGGCGCTACGTTTCTGCCCGTCCCCGAGAAACGTGGAGCCTGAGCTCGCGGTCGCCCTGCCCGCGGCGGGGGCCGTGGTGACCGCCGCGCTGCGTCCGCGCCCTCGTGCGGCGCTGCTGGTGGGCGGTGCCCTCGGGGCGGCCGGTCTCGCCGCGATCCTGCTGGCGGCGCCAGGTCTCACCTCGGACCAGCTCGGTGTGACCCTGTCCATCTCCGCGATGAACCGGACGCTGCTGCTCGCCGCGGCCGGGTCGCTGGCACTGGTGGTCGCATTCGCCCCGCCGAGGACCGAACGCGCGTCCCTGTTGACGTGGGGCCTCGCCGGCATCGCCGGCATGGCAGCGATCGCCGTGGCGCCCGACCTCGACATGGTCATCCTTCTGACACTGGCGATCGCCCTCCTGCATGCGGCCCTTGGTGGCAGGCGCGGGCTCGCCGCCCGCCTCCGAGCGCCCGCCCTCGCGGTCGCGCTGCTCGGCGTGGGGCTGGTCTTCGCTCGGGTCGAGGGCTCTCCGCTCCTGGCCCGGTTCGCGGCGGTCGGGCTCGCCGCAGGCCTCGCGGCGGCCCTCGGCACACTGCCGTACATCCACGAGTTCGACCCCGAGGAGCTGACCGCGGCATCGCCCATCGCGTGGATCGCGTTCCTCGGGCCCATACTCGGCCTGGCGATCGTCACGCGGGCACGCGAGCTCGTCCCCGAGGCGGCCGCGGCCTTCGGGGCGATGCTGATCGGGCTCGGGCTCTTGAACATCCTTTGGGGGAGCCTCGCCTCCTGGCTCACCGAGAAGGGGACGTCGGCCTGGCACTACTCCTTCATGGCCGACTGGGGCCTGGTGCTGTGCGCATTCGGAATCCAGGTTGCCGACGGGCGGGCCGCTGCCGTGCTGATCCTGTACGGAATCCTTCTCGGCCGCCTGCCTCTATACCTGTGGTCCCGACAGTCGCTGCGCGAGCGCGTCCAGAACGACAGGCCCATCAACCTGCTGGCCGCGGCGATGCTTGCCGGCTCAGCGCCGTTCGCGGGATTTGCGGCACGTGTTTTTCTGCTCCGCGGGGCGACCCAGCTGTACTGGCCGCTGGCACTGGTGATCGCGATCGGCCTTCTGCTGTGGCTGCCACCATCGCTCCGGCTGGGCCGGAGCCTCGGCTGGCCCCGCGGAAAGCTGGCTGTGGGCGCGGGAATCGCCCTCGCGCTCAGCGTCGCGATCGGCATCTATCCACAGCCGCTCCTCTCCTTGGCCGGTTTGTGAGAGCGAAGCGATGACGCAGGCCCTGTTGCAGCTTGCCACCCACACCGTTGCGCTGCTGCTCTACCCGGGCCTCGTCGCGATCGCCCTGTTCGGCAGCGTCGTCGAAAGCGCATGGGTCCGCGTGTCGGAGGGGCGCTGGGTGATGCCAGAGCGGCCGCGTCACCGCCCGTCGGCGGTGCTGACGACCGTCGTCATCGGGTCGATGCTCGCGTCCGTCCAGCTCTCGGCTCCGTTCAACCCGGTGCCGTCGGACGAGCGCAACCTCATCGTCGCCGCCGTCGCCCTCGGGCTCACGTTGTGGGCTGAGCTGGCTGTCGGCCTCGAGCTGTTCGCCGAGCCGGGCCTGCTCTTGTTGGTGCAGTGCTGCTGGCTGGTCGCCGTGCTCGGTCCAGCCGTAGAGCCGCAGAGCCTGCGTCCGCAGGTGCTCGGTGCGGTGCTGGTCCCAGCCCTGCTGCCGCTGAAGGTGGCGAGCGGAATCCTTTACCTGCTGTGCCTGCCCGCGCTTCTCAGGCTCTGGCCGCTGCCGGCGCCGGGCGAGCGGCGCGCGCAAAAGCGGCTGGACGACGTCCGCCTGCTCTGCTGGTGGCCTTACTGCGGCCTTTTCGTGACCCTCTTCTTTCCGCCGCTGCCGGACGATCTGCTCGGCCTGGCGCGATTCGCCGGCCTCAGCGTCCTGGTGGCGGCGGTGTGCGTGCTGGCCGGTGCGTTCATGGTCCGCAGCGGGGCCGAGCCGGCCCGCGGGGTGTACCGGCAGGCCATCGCGCCCTTCGCCGTTCTCGTGCTCGTCCTTGTCGTGGTGACTTCGGTCCTTGTGCGGTAACACACTAGCTATGGGGTAAACCAGTAGAAAAGACCCCTACGGGGTGTATGATCCGCACCGTCCCGCTCTTGTCCAACGCCTTGCACGCGTCTTGAGCCTGTTGACCTCCGTGTTGGGGATCTGGTCGGCCGACGTCGGCATCGACCTCGGCACCGCCAACACGCTCGTGCACGTCCGCGGGCGCGGCATCGTCGTCAATGAACCGTCGGTCGTGGCTGTGAGCAAACGCACCGGTCAGGTGCTCAGCGTCGGCACGGAGGCCCGGCGCATGCTCGGGCGCACGCCCGCGGACATAGTCGCGATGCGGCCAATGCGCGACGGCGTGATCGCCGACTTCGAGCACACCGAGCAGATGATCAGGCACTTCATCGCGCGCGCCCACAACCGGGCGTGGCACGTGAGTCATCCCCGGGTCGTGATCGGGATTCCATCCGGCGTCACGGAGGTCGAGAAGCGTGCGGTCACCGACGCGGCCACGATGGCGGGCGCGCGCGAGGCCCACCTGATCGAGGAACCGATGGCCGCCGCGATCGGAGCCGGCCTTCCCATCCAGTCCGCGGCCGGCTCGATGGTCGTCGACATAGGAGGCGGCACCACGGAAGTGGCGGTCATCTCCCTGGGCGGCGTGGTGGCGGCGACGTCCGCGCGCGTCGGCGGCGACGAGATGGATGAGGCGATCGTCAATTACGTGCGACGCAACATGGGCCTGCTGATCGGCGAGCGCACGGCCGAGGACATCAAGATCGCCATGGGTTCCGCCTTTCCGATGGCCGATGAGCGATCGTTCGTCGTGCGCGGACGCGACCTGATCACAGGCCTGCCGAAGACGGTCGAGATGACGACGGCTCATGTTCGCGAGGCGCTGAGCAGCGTGCTCGTGGACATCGTCCGCGCTGTGCGCTCGACCATCGACGCGACTCCCTCGGAGCTGGTCGAGGACATCATCGAGAGCGGCATGGTGGTCTGCGGCGGAGGCGCGCTGCTCGCCGGGCTCGACCGGCTGCTGGCCCACGAAACCCTGATGCCCGTGCGTGTGGCCGAGGACCCGCTCACATGCGTCGTCCGCGGCACGGGCATCGTCCTCGAGGAGATCGACACCTTGAACCGGGTGCTCCTGCGCACGCGACGCGCGAGAGCGCTGCGCGCGTAGTCGCGCGACATGCACGGAAGCACCCGCTCGCGGTCGACGGGCCGCTTTCTTGGGCTGGCGGCCGCGATGCTGGCGCTCGCGGTGCTCTCCCAGCAGTCGTGGGCGGCGGGCGCCCGCGGCACGGCCAAGAGCGCGCTCGCCCCGCTCGAAGCGCAGATGATGGCGCTCGCCTCGACCGTTGGGCGCGCGACCGCGATCTTCGGTGACGTCGCGAGCCTGCGCGCGGAGAACCAGCGGTTGAATGCGGAGAACCAGGACCTCAAGCGCCAGCTCGCGGAGCTCAACGCAGCCGCGTACGACAACAAGGAGCTGCGCCTCGCGCTCGACTTCCAGCGTTCCTTCGGTCACCGAACCGTCGTGGCGCAGGTGGTCGGCCGCGGCCCGGACGCATTCAGCCTGACCCTGCAGATCGATCGCGGCAGTGAGGATGGCGTGCGGTCGGGGATGATCGTCGTCAGCGGGGCGGGCCTCGTGGGGCGCGTGCGCGAAACGGGACCGCACGGCGCGATCGTGCAGACGCTCGCGGACCCGCAGAGCCGCGCCAACGTGTACCTGTCGGGATCCGGGCTGCAGGGCACCGTCATCGGAGGTCCCGGCTCCCTTCAGGTGCAGATCGAGCACCGCCTGGGGGCGATCCCGTCCAAGGGCGAGTGGGCGATCACCAGCGGCGTCGGCGGCGGGTACCCGCGCGGGCTCGTGGTTGGCGACCTGGTGAACGTCACGCACAGCGATGCCGCGACGGTCGACAGCGCCCTCGTCGATTGGGTCAACGACCCGGCGGCCCTCAGCCTGGTCATCGTGGTCACCGACTTCGTGCCGTCATGAAAGTCGTGGCGGGGCTGGCGCTGATGGTCGCGGCAGCGCTGGTCCAGGTCACGTGGGCATCGCAGCTCGATATCGCCGGCGTGTTTCCAAACCTCGTGCTCATCGCGGTGATCGGGCTGGCGTGGACACAGGGCGTTCGAGCTGGACTCCTGTGGGCGTGCGCCGGCGGTATCCTGCTCGACCTCAACGCGCCGGGGCCGCTTGGGCTGCACGCGCTTGCGCTGCTCGCGGGCGTCTACGCGACCGGCTTCTGGGCGCGCAACCTCGACCGCGAGAGCCCGCTGCACCCGGCGGGCGCAGTCGCCTTGAGCACCGTTCTCTACTCGCTGCTGCTCGTCGGGGCGGATGACGCGCTCGGCCTCCCCATCCCGCCACTGCGCACGGCTGTGCAGCTCACGATCGCGGCGTCCCTCTACAACGCGGCCTTGATGCCGCTCGCCCTGCTCGCATTGCGACGGGCGGCCGCGGGGCTGCACTGGGAGCAGGCGGCGACTTGATCGAGCCCGGGCGCTGGGTCGAGCTGGGCGGCGTGGCGCCGCGGGCGCGATGGTCGGCCAGGATGATCGCCGCCGCGGCGGTGGTGGTGATCGTCGTCGGCCTGCTCGCGCTGAAGCTGGGGCAGCTCCAGGTCTACGACGCCGCGACGCTCGCCGGGCTTGCACGGGCGAACACGGTGCATCGCATCGTCCTCGAGGCCGACCGCGGCATCATCTACGACCGCCACGGCAAGGCGCTGGTGCAGAACACACCGGTCTGGAACCTGCAGGTGGTCCCGGCCGGCCTCCCCACCGATGCGCGTGAGCGCGCCGTAGAGCTCGCCGCCATCGCGAGGCTCATCGGCCAGCCGGAAGATCGGCTGGAGGCCGCGCTCGTCGTGGCCGATCCCTATGCGCCCAAGCGCGTGGGCGGGGACCTCACCGACGTGCAGGTGCTGACGGTCAACGAGCGCCTGCCGGCACTCGAAGGCGTGTCCCTCGTGCACCGCGCCGTGCGCACATATGTGGAGCCCCTCACCTTCGGTCACGTCATCGGCTACGTCGGCCCGCTGGACGACGCCGACCTCAAGCGCCTCAGACCTCGCGGCTACCAGCCAGACGAGCTCGTGGGGAAGGTGGGCGTCGAGTCGGGCCTGGAATCGCTTCTTCGCGGCACCGATGGTTGGGCTGACGTCGAGGTGGATGCGCGTGGACAGATCGTGAAGACGCTCGCCCTCCAGCCGCCGGTGGCGGGGCATGCCGTGTACCTCACCATCGACGCGTCGCTGCAGAGGGCGACGGCGCAGGCGCTGGCGGCGGGCCTTCGACGCGACCACAAGACCGCGGGCGCTTCCATAGTCATCGATCCGCAGTCGGGCGAGGTGCTCGCGATGGTGAGCCTGCCCGGCTACGACACCAACCTCTTCACTCACGGCATCTCGCAGGCGAACTACGACCGGCTGGTCCATGACCCCGACCGGCCGCTCCTCAACCGCGCGATCGCGGGCCAGTACGCGCCGGGGTCGACCTTCAAGATGGTCACCGCCACCGCAGGCCTTCAGGAAGGCAAGATCACCCCGCAGACGATGCTCGGCTGCCCGAGCTACCTGTCGTACGGCGGGTGGGTCTATCACAACTGGGCCGGCTACAACCTGGGTTACATGAACGTCGCCAAGGCGCTGGCCGTGTCGTGCGATACGTTCTTCTACCAGGTCGCCGCGATGGTGGGCGACGTTACGCTGGCGCGCTACGCCCGCGCTTTCGGATTTGGGCGGGCCAAGGGCATCGAGATGCCCGGCGTGCAGCCGGGCCTCGTGCCGGATCGCATCTGGAAGCAACTGCAGTGCAATGCGCCCGACCTCAACTCGGACGACTGCCGCTGGTCACTGGGCGACACCATCACGTTCGGCATCGGCCAGTCGGCGCTGCTGACGACGCCCCTCAACCAGGCGGTCTACGTGGCCGCCCTCGCCAACGGTGGCGTCGTGCTCGAGCCGACGCTCGTTCACCTGGTGCGCGATGCATCGGGCCGCGTCACCGCCGCGCAGCAGCGACAGGTCGTCGACAAGGTGCCTGCCTCCGCGGCCAACCTGCAGGCGGTCCGCGAGGGCATGCGCGAAGAGATCAACCGCCCCTACAACATGAACTACTGGTTCCGCGCGGCCGGCGTGCCTGCGGACGGCGGAGGCAAGACGGGCACCGCTCAATGGGGAGGGAGCGGGCTGAACCTACCGACGCATGCGTGGTTCGTTTTCTTCGCGCCATTTGCGCAGCCCGACGTCGCGATGTCGATATTCGTCGAGCGCGGCGAGCTGTCAGAGGTCGAGGCGGCGCCCATCGGGGTCCAGATCATGAAGTACTACAACGGCAGCCGCGCCGCCATCCACACGCCGACCCCGCTGCCCGCTTCATGAGAGCAAGCCCCTGGCAGAGGCTCGACCATCTGCAGCCCCTTGTGGCCGGCATGTTGCTGGTGCTCGGGTTGATGACGGTGTACAGCGCTCACGCCGACTGGGTGCGGCAGCTTGCGTGGGTGGTGCTGGGCGTCGCGGCTTATGCAGCTGCGACGGCCTTCGACTACCGCCGGCTGCCTGGGCTTGCGCCGTGGCTGTATCTCGCGATGCTCGTCCTCCTCCTCGCCGTTCGGTTCTTGGGCCGAAGCGCGCTGGGCGCCCAGCGCTGGCTGTCGGTCGGCGGTTTTCCGCTGGAGCCTTCGGAGCTGTCGAAGCTGGTGCTCGTGCTCGTCCTGGCCGCATACCTGAGCCGCCTCGAGAGAATCTCATGGCGCGGCTTTCTCGGCGCGCTTGCGCTGGTGGCGCCGGCTGCGGCCCTGATCCTCACTCAACCCGACCTCGGGACGACCATCGTCATCGTGGCCGTGCTGGTCGGGATGCTCTTCCTGTCCGGAGCGCGCATCGTCCACCTCGTGTCGCTGGCCACGTGCGCGGTGGTGGCGATCCCGGTGCTGCCTCACCTGCTGCACGGGTATCAGCGCCGGCGCCTGGAGATCTTCCTTGACCCGGGCTCCGACCCGTTGGGCGCGGGGTACAACCTGCTCCAGGCGCGCATCGCCGTCGGCGCGGGCGGACTTTTCGGTCAGGGATGGCTGCACGGCCTCCAGGGGGCGCTCGGCTTCGTGCCCGAGCGCGCCACTGACTTCGTGTTCGCGGTGTTCGCGGAACAGTTCGGGCTGCTCGGGTCCCTGTTGCTGCTGGCGATGTTCGGGACCTTGCTGGTCAGGCTGCTGCGGTCGGCGGCCGTGGCGCCCGACCGATTCGGGGCGCTGGTGGCCGGTGGGGTGTTCGTGATGATCTTCGCCCAGGTGGTCGAGAACGTCGGCATGAACATCGGAATGCTGCCCATCGCGGGCATCCCCCTGCCGCTCATCTCATATGGCGGCTCGGCGACGATCACCACTCTCGCCGCCCTGGGTCTCGTCCAGTCGGTGATGCTGCGCCGCCCGCTCCTGCAGCACCGCGAGGGGACCTCGCTGTCCGGTAATATCTCCGTTCGTGCCCAAGCCTGATGGATCGCTGTCGGCCGTCGTCGTCAGCGGTGGAAAGCAGTACCGCGTAGCGCCGGGAGACAGAGTCCTGGTCGACCGCCTCGCCGCCGAGCCGGGCTCGTCGGTCAAGCTGGATCGCGTCTTGCTCGTCGTCGACGGCTCCGAGATCAAGGTCGGGGCGCCGGCGATCGACGGCATGGACGTCGATGCGAAGGTGCTGGCCCACAGCCGCGGTCCACGGATCGAGACCTTGAGATACAAGTCCAAGAAGCGCGTGCGCGTGCATAGGGGCGGGCGCGCGGACTACACCGCCCTGGAGATCCTGGCCATCGGCGGGCTGACCGTGGCCACCGGCACCGAGGTCGAGCCGGAGGCCGACGCCAAGCCGGCGAGGGGCAGGGCGGCCAGGGCGAAGAAGAAGGCGGCCCCGGTCCCCGAAGCCAAGGCCGAGGCTGAGACCGAGACCAAGGCCGAGGCGGAAAAACCGAAGCGCGCCGCCCGCAAGCCGAAGAAGGAAGTCGAGTAGATGGCACACAAGAAAGGCGGCGGTTCCTCCCGTAACGGACGCGATTCCAATCCCCAGATGCTGGGCGTGAAGATCTACGGCGGGCAGAGCGTGGACGCGGGAGCGATCCTCGTCCGCCAGCGCGGGACCAGGATCGCCCCGGGCACCGGCGTCGGCCTTGGCCGCGACCACACCCTGTTCGCCCTGGTCCCCGGCCAGGTCCGGTACGACCGGGTGGGCAAGGACGGCCGGCGCGTCAGCATCGTCACGCAATAGCGGCCGGCACCGCGCGTTCGTCGATTCGGCGCGCGTGGTCCTGCGCGCCGGGCACGGCGGCCGCGGCTCAGCCTCCTTCCGGCACGAGCCTTTCGTCCCGCGCGGAGGGCCGGACGGCGGCGATGGCGGGCGTGGCGGTTCAGTCGCGCTGAAGGCGACGACCCAGCTCACCGACCTGTCTCTGTACAAGCGGCGGTCGCGCTGGCAGGCGGAGCCCGGGGCCGACGGCGCGGGCGGCCGGAAGACCGGGCGCAACGGAGCCGACCTCGAGCTCGAGGTGCCCGTCGGCACGCTGGTGCTGGACCCGGAAGGCGGGCTGGTCGCCGACCTCGATCACCCTGGGGCCACGGCCGTTGTGGTCCGGGGCGGCGAAGGCGGTCGCGGCAACGTGCACTTCAAGAGCTCGACGCGGCGCGCACCGGACTACGCAGAGCCCGGCTTGAAGGGCGAAGAGATGGCGGTCACGCTCGACCTGAAGCTGATCGCCGACGTCGGGCTCGTCGGCCCGCCCAATGCGGGCAAGTCATCGCTGCTCGCCGCGATGACCGCCGCGCGGCCGCAGGTGGCCGGTTACCCGTTCACGACACTGGATCCCGCGCTGGGGGTGGCCGATTCCGCGGGCGGGCGTTTCGTGATCGCGGAGATTCCGGGCCTGGTGGAAGGCGCGTCTCGGGGAGCGGGGCTGGGCCACCGCTTCCTACGTCACGCGGAGCGCACGCGCGTGCTGGCCTACGTCGTCGATGGGGCCGGCCCCGACCCCTGGAAGGAGCTTGCCGCCGTGCGGGCCGAGGTCGAGCAATTTTCGCCTGAGCTTTCGCGCCGGCCCCACCTGGTGGTGGTCAACAAGCTCGACCTGGAGGCAACACGAGCGCTGCGCAGGCGCTCGCGTGGAAAAGGCGCGCATTTCGTATCGGCCCTGACCAGGGAAGGCGTGCCCGAGCTGATCAGTGCGTTGGTCGGCGCCCTGGCGAGCGCGCCCGAGCCGATGGCGCCGTCCCGGCCGGCGACGATCAAGCTGCCCGCGTCCGCGCCGCGTGACCTGGTCGTGGAGCGAAAGACCTGGGGCTTCCTGGTGCACGGCGAACGGGTCGAGAACCTCGTCGCGCGCACCGACCTCGAGTCCGAAGGCTCGCTCGAACGTTTCCAGGCCCAGCTCGACAGGCTTGGCGTCAACGAGGCCCTGGAGGCCGCCGGCGTTCAACCCGGCGACACCGTGCGCATCGGCGGCGGAGAGTTCGAGTACCGGCCATGAACTCAGCGCGCGAACGAATCGGAGTGCTCGGCGGAACATTCGATCCCATCCACGTCGGGCACCTGGCGGCGGCCCTCTCAGCGATCGCCTGCGCGAGGCTCGACCGCGTCGTCTTCGTCCCCACAGGCCGGCCTCCGCATCGGCCGCCCGCCGCGGCCGCGCCCGATGATCGACTCGAGATGACGCGGCTGGCCACGGCCGCCGACGAACGCTTCGCGGTTTCGGAAATCGAGCTGCGCCGCCCCGGCGCCTCATTCACGTCGGACACTCTTGGGGAGTTACGCCTCCTCCATCCAGGCGCCGAGCTGTTCCTCATCCTGGGGTGGGACGCGGCGAGGCAGTTCAGCACCTGGCATGAGCCTGAGAAGGTGCGCGAGCTGGCGACCACCGTGGTGGTCGCCAGGCCAGGCAGCGGCTCGCCGCAACCCACGGACGTGGAGGCGGCAGGGCTCGACCGCGGACGAGTGATCCTCTGCCTCGAGCGCACTCCTGACGTGTCGGCCAGCGGTATCCGGCGCGACGTCGCGAACGGTCGGTCGATCGCCGGCAAGGTGGTCCCGGAGGTCGAGCGCTACATCGCCGACCATCACCTTTACTCTTAATAAGTTGCCTCGAGCCCTCCCGACCCCGCTGCAGCTGGCCCGCCTGCTGCGCGGCGCGGCGGTGGACAAGAAGGCCTGGGACGCGGTGGTCATCGACGTCCGCGACAAGACATCGGTCGCCGACTACTTCGTCGTCTGCGAGGGCGAAACCGATCGCCAGGTGCGCGCGATCGCGGACGCGATGGTCGATGCCGCCAAGGACAAGAAGCTGCGGCCGCTCGCCGTGGACGGCTACGACGATGCGTCATGGATCCTGCTCGATTTCGACTCGGTGCTGGCCCACGTTTTCCTGCCCGGAGAACGCTCCTACTACGACCTGGAGAGCCTGTGGGGCAGGGCGGCCAAGCAGCGGCGAAAAGTCAGCTAGAGCTAGGGGGAGCTTGAGGCCGGATTCACTCCGGCCGGCGCCCAAACGTGAACCTACCAGACGCCTCCCAGCGCGCTTTCGAGAGGAGGGGGTACCGCGGGGGAGGACATTGTCCTCACCCGCGCTTTACGACCTGGAGAGCCTGTGGGGCCGCGCGGATAAGAGACGTAGAAAAGCCGTCTAGCGGCATAGGATTGGTGGCCGTGGCGAACCCCGTAAGCGGTCGAGGAGGCACGCGTGGCCCCCAACAGTCGTTCGGCGATCTGGACAAGCCGCTGTACACGATCAGCGTCGCGGCCGAGATCCTGGAGACACATCCGCGAACCCTGATGCTCTACGAGGATGCCGGCCTCATCGAGCCCTACCGCACATCGACCAACCGGCGCCGCTACTCGCAGCGCGACATCAGCAAGGTGCAGGTCATCCAGCACCTGACCCGCGAGAAGGGGGTGACGCTGGCCGGCGTCAGGCACATCCTGAGCCTTTTCGAAACCATGAAAAAGCACCACGTCGAGCCACCCGCCGACCTACGAGAGGTGTTCGACCGCTACTCGCAGATCATCTAGACAAGACCTGATGCCCGTCGGGCTGCTTAGTGAAGGGACTTGACGATCTGGATGATGGCCGGGCCGAGCAGCACTATCCACAGCACCGGGAAGATGCAGCCCACCATCGGGAAGACCATGCGGGACGAGGCCTGGGCCGCCCGCTCCTGAGCGGTCTGGCGCTGGCGCCGGCGCATCTCCATCGCCTGCACCCTCAAGAGCCGCGCGATGGGTACGCCCATCTGGTCGGACTGCACGATCGACTCGACGAGGTGATGCAGGTCCGCCACGCCGGTCGTCATCGCCATGTGCTCGAGCGCGGCCATCCGGGGCCGGCCAAGGCGTATCTCGCGCAGCACCTTGCCGATCTCGTCGCCGAGGGCGTTGTGGAACCGCTCGGTGATGCTGAGCAGGCCCTCGTCGAGGCTCATGCCGGACTCCACCACCAGGGTCAGGAGGTCGGTGGCCTCGGCGAGCGAGCGCTCGATCTGGCGGCGCCGCTGAGAGATTCGCTGCTGCAGCCAGAGGGTGGGGGTCACATAGCCGAGAAATGCTGCCACCAACCCGGCCATCGGGGCCAGCAGCAGCGGCGGGATGGGCGCCTGCACGAGCAGGCCGAGGGTGAGCCCGACGATGGCGAACAGCGCCGCCGCCGCGTACCGAACCGCCTGGAACCCCGCCGGCGTGAGGCCGCCTGGGTCGCCGGCGCGGCTGAGCTTCTGGCGCAGAGGGCCGGTTTCATGCGCGGGCATGCGAGCCGCGAGGGGCCGGGCGAGGGCCTCGAACTGCTTGATCCAGGGCGTGCGACCAGCCGGAGCCGACCACGCTCCGCTGCCGGCGGTGACCGGCCTGGTCCGGTCGATCGCGACGAAGTAGGCCGCGACCACGATCCCGGAGACGACGCCCGCCGAGACCGCGATGAGGAAGGGGGTCGACATCAGCCCTGGAGCGCGGTCATGCGCCGGATCAGGATGTTGCCGACCAGGATCAGCAGGCCGGCGATGCCGAGGAGGATGTACCCGACGACCGTGCTCGTCATCGGCGCGAAGTAGCCCGGGACGAAGACGTAGAGGCCCAGCGCGAGGAGGATCGGCAGGCCGGTGATGATCGAGGCGGACGCCCTCGACTGGGCGGTGAGCACGCTCATATCGCGCTTGGTCTGCAGGCGGTCGCGCAGCGTCTCCGAGATGTTGTCGAGCACCTCGGCAAGGTTGCCTCCGACGCGTATATGCAGAAGGATCGCGGTCACGATGAACTCGAGGTCCGGGCTGTCGATGCGCAGAAGCAGAGCGCTGAGGGCGTCTTCGACCGAGGTGCCGAGCGTGACCTCCGTCGTCACGCGCTCGAACTCCGTAGAGACCGGAGGCTGCGACTTGGAGGCGACGGTTTCGAGCGCCCTGTCGATCGCGTAGCCGGTCTTGAGCGAGTTGGACAGCAGCTGCAGCATCCCCGTGAGCTGGTCGTTGAACATGTTCTGACGGCGCCGCTGCAGGTAGTTCACCACCAGCGGCGGGATCAAAAAGCCGATGGCGGCGACGACGACAGGGCCGATGGAGATGCCGAAGCGGAAAAGTCCGATCATCGCTCCCAGCGCCACCGCGCCGATGCGGATCAGGAGGTACTCCGCGGGCGTGACGTTGAGACCCGCGCGGGCGAGGTCCTCGGTGAGCGTCGGCTTGCCTTGAACGCTGCGCCTCAAGCTCAGGTTGTCGGCCGCTGGGCGCAGCAGTCGCTCCACGAGCTCTCTCGGCGTCGCTCGCGTGTTGCTTGGCATGTCGCCGGCGCGCGTGCGTTCGCGGCGGACGCGGTCGATGCTCCAGAAAAAGACGGCGATCGCCGCCGCCATGGGCACCGCGACGGCGAGAAGGCTGGTGAGGTCCATCTGTCCTAGAAGAGGGTCGGGTAGGCCTTCTGGATCGTCTGCAGCGTTACCCCCTGGGCAGAGTTGACGCTTGGGCACGAGGGGTCTTTGGTCTGGCCGCCTGACTGCAGGTAGTCCTGGTAGGACTCGAGTGAGTACTTCAGGGCGGCGTAGGACAGGAACCAGGTGATGATCTCGGCCTGGCACTGGGTGACGACCACCGTGAGACTCGTGACCGCGCCCGACGCGGCCGCCGAGCCGTTGGTGCCGACCCGGATCACGTGCAGGTTGGTGAAAATGGTTTTCGAGGCGACCTTGCCACCCAGCTGCACGGTCGCGATCACGGAGATGTAGTCGTCGGGCTGGATGTAGTCGGCCACTCCCTGCTGCTCGCTGGTCGGGATGGTCAGGGCGACGTAGCCGGACGGGATGGGCAGGTACTGTGACTGCGATCCCAGCGCCTGGCTGGCCTTGACGACGTCGTTGGATGTGATCGCCTGCCCGCTGAGGATCGTTACCAGCGGGATCATGCCCTTGACCTCCGAGACCTGGCTGAAATAGATCGCTGGGTAGTCGGGGGGAACCGGCACCCTCTTGATGTCCAGCGCGGCGCCGTCGATCGGCAGGCGAGGCGGCAGGTCCTTGGTCGCGACCACCACCGACTGGTACGGGACGTTGGTCCCGGAGCTCGCGTTCAGGGCCACGAGCACGAAGGCGGCGATCACCAACAGGGCCAGGACGATGCCCAACAGGGTGAACGGGCGCCTGGAGGTCAGGCCTCTAAAAGTGCTCAAGGCCGACCCATCATAGGCAAGATATCCGCGGTGCCAACGCCTTTAAGCCCCGAGTCTCGTCCCGCCGCCAACCGCCAATCCGGGCAGTCGCTGGTCGAGTTCGCCCTCTCCTCCGTCATCCTGCTCCTGATCGTCGGCGGGCTCGTGGACATAGGTCGAGCCGTCTACGTGTCGGAGGTCCTGTCGACCTCGGCTCGCGAAGGAGCCCGCCATGGCGCCTGGTTCGACGCTCCGAACCTGGCGCACCCCTACCTCGACGACGCCGAGATCAAGTCGGTCGTCGACGCCGAGCTGGCGACGATCTCGCTGCCGGCTTCGGTGCTCAAGAACCCGGGCACGACTTGCCCGACCCCGACCGACGGCAACAGCTACCACAACCCGCCCTACGCCAATTCCGCCTACCCGCCGAGCGTCAACCAGTCCTGGCTCTACATCTGCTACGACAACACCCCTGGGGTCGACTTCACCGCTCCTCCGACCGGGCAGAGCCAGCAGGACGTGAACGTCATCGTCCTCTATTCATACGGCCCGCTGACCCCGCTGATCGGCGGGCAGTTCGGCGCCTTTCACCTGGCCGCCAACGAGCACATCACGGTGCAGGGGCCTTGATGCAGCGCCTGCCGATGTACGGCGGCCAGCGGTCGCAGGCGCTGATCGAGTTCGCGCTCGTCTCGCCTGTCCTCCTGCTGCTGCTGTTCGGCATCATCGACGTCGGGCGAGCCGTCTTCTACTACGACACGCTCGGCCACGCCGCTCGGGAGGGAGCCCGCAGCGCGGCGCAGGCCTCCACCAGGCTGCCCACCAACTCCGATGTGCTGACGACGGTCACCTCGCAGCTCATAGGCATCCCCGCTTCGGAGCCATGTCCGCAGGGGCCGATCAGCAGCGCTACGCCCCCCGACAACACGGCGTGGGTGTACGTGACCGAGCCCAGCCCGCCGTCTTCCGTGGAGACCAACCCACCGATGAACTCGCCGGGCGGCGAGTACGGCGCCGCCGCGAGCGGCTCGTGCAGCGCCACCAATCCAGCCTCTGGCAACGCCCCGCTGCAGGTGACCATCCGATTCAACCTCGTCCTCATCACGCCGGTGATCGCGCAGGCCACGGCCAACCACATCGTCATCACGGCCACGGCCATCTTCAGGACGGAATATTGATGACAGCTCATCACCCGCGTTTTCAGCGCGGCCAGGCCATCGTCCTGATCGCAATCATGCTGGCGGTCGTGGTGGGCATGGCGGCGCTTGCCATCGACGGGTCGCGGGCCTACGCGCTCCGCCGAGACCTGCAGGCCGCCCTCGACGCGGCCGCTCTTGCCGCCGGGGACAGCCTCCAGCAGCACGGCAGCTACTCCACGGCGGAGCAGGCCGCCACGACCATCTTCGGAGCCGACCTGCGCCTGTACGGCGCACCCACCTGCGCGCCCGGCTACGGTGCGCCTGGGGCATCTCCCTTGACCGTGACCTGCACGTATACGGATGGCACGGTGTTGACGCAGGTCGTGTCCGCGCTCGGCGCCGGCGGCAGCCGCTTCACGATCTCCGCGTCGCGCTCGCTGGTGCTCCAGTTCGCGCGCATCCTCACCAACGGCGTGACGCCCCGGCTCGCCGCCTCAGCTTCCGGAACCGTGAGCAACCTGCTCTATGCACCCGCGGTGGCGGCGCTGGATCAAGGCGGGTGCGGCGGCGCCGGCGGTACGGCGATCACGTTGAGCGGCACCGGCACCCAGTCGGTGATGGGAGATGTGGTGTCCGATGGTGCGATCTCGATTTCGGGCGTCACGATGCGCGTTACCGGCGACGTCTACGCTCGCTGCCAATCATCGGTAACAGGGGTGGTCACCGCCTGTTACCCCAGTGGCGCCTCGACGCCATGCACGTACCCGGACGTTGCGGGAGCGACGCGCTCCGGCTACCGCCTGGCGGATCCGAACTTTTCTCCACCCTCGGTGCTGGGAGGCAGCCAGTCGACCGGGAGCAACGCGGTGCTCTCGCCGGGCGTCTACGCGTCGAATCCAAACTTCAACAGTGGCCGGTGCTGGTTCTTGAGCGGAGGCGCCTACGAGTGGCTGGGGGGCTACACGAACAGCACCGACTTCGTCAGCAACGAGCTGAAGCCGCCTGATGAGGCCCAGGTCGGCAGCAATACGGTTCTCTCCAGCCATCAGTTCTGGAACACCGGGGGCTTCAACTGCGCGGGCTCGTTTGTGGTGAGTACGGCCAACGACCCCAGGAACCCCCTGCACAACGGCCTGTGGGGGGTGGAGGTGACCTCCCTCCGCACCGACACCTACGGAGGCACGCCCTTCCTGCGGGAGAGCGCCCCTTCCATGTGTCACTCGGTCAACACCGCCACCAGGAACGACATCGTGGTGCAGATCAGCAACGTCCCCGGAGCCACCTCCTACAACGTCTACCTGAGCCCTCCGTCGGGTGGCTGCAACGGGCCGTTCGGACTCGCGGGCAACGTCCCGGTGACCGGCACGCCGGCCAACAACCTCACGCCTCCCTGTCCCATCTATCTCGGCGGAGGCTGCAGCCTTGGCAACGTACAGCTCACGATCGACCAGGTGTACCTGGGCACCGGTTGGGCGCCGAACCTGCTCGCCGCACCCGACACCTCCGGCGCTCCCCCGCCTGATCCTGAGACCACGCCCCTGCAAAGCTCCCTGCCCAACCAGAACCCCGGACGCGGGGCGGGAGCAGCGGGCGATCGCGCCAACGAAAACGCGTGCCTGACCGCAGCGGGCACATTCGCGACTTGCCCGGCGGCGATCACCCCAGGTGCGGTGGAGTTCTACGTGCCTTCTGGCGGATGCGTGAGCCTGACGGGCAGCGGCGACAATTTCGTCTTCAGCGGCTACCAGTACAACTGGGTGGTGCTCTACGAACCTGGTCCTGGCAACGGCCCCGCCAACACATGCTCGAACGTGCTCGGCGCGGCCGGAAACTCAGCACTCACCGGTTTCCTGTACGCCCCGTCCGCCGCGGTCAGCCTGCCGTCATCGTGGTTGTTCGAATCGGACGGCATGGGTGGTTTGCTGGCCGACACCCTGACCATCACCGGCTCGCCGGCCCTGTCGTACGACCCGGACTATGCGCCAGTGCCGCCCGCCGCCAGGCTCACCGGCTGATCAGGCGGGTTTCGTGGCCTCGATCTCTTTCACCTCGGCCGTCTCGTGCGCACGGGCCGGCTCAGCCACCGCCCCGTCGGCGCCGATCCCGTGGAGACGAGCATGGATGCCCGCCGCGGCCTTGGCGTCGCCGAGCTCCTCGTAGCGACCGAGCGCCCCGCTCCAGGCAGCCTTGGCCTCGTTGTTGCGCGCCAGCCCCCAGAACGCCTGGCCGCGCATTGCCAGCGCCTCGGCACGTTCGCGCATCCTGTCGCTGGGGAGCAGCTGCAGCGTGCGTTCGATCAGGCGCAGCGCGTCTTCGAACGCGCCCAAAGCCATCGCGTTCCCGGCCGCCTGGGCAAGGTGGGCCGACGTCCTCACCGGGTCGGCGGACGTACCCGCCTGGTAGAGGTGATAGGCGATCTCGCCCGCTCGTTCGCCCGCGCCCTTGCCGTAGACGCGCTCGAGCGTGTCCGCGACCGCGAGGTGATACGCCTGCAGGCGCGGCAGCGGCAGCACGGCGAGGACGCGCTGGCGCACGAGGTCGTGGCTGAACCGATACCGATCCGGGCCGGTGGCGGTCAAGAAGTGGTCGCGGGTCGCCTCGTCGATCGCGTCGCGCAGCTCGTGGCCTGACAGCTCGCCGAAGGCCTCCAGCAAGGCGACGTCGAAGTCGCGTCCGATCACCGCCGCCGCGACGAGCATTCTCTGGGCGGGCTCGCTGAGCCGTTCGAGCCGCCGGCCGATCAGTCCTCGCACGCTCTGCGCCAGCTCGAGGTCCTCCTCCGTGAAGCTGGCCTGGACTCGGCCGCCGCCGCCGAGCATCGTCTCCGAATCGGCGATATAGAGGTATGAGTGCTCCACGAACAAAGGGTTGCCTTCGGTCGCCGCCTGGATGCCGATGACCTGCACCGGCGTCAGCGCCTTCTCGCCCATCGCGGCGACCATCTTCTCCACGTCGCGGTCCGACAACCTGCCGAGCTCGATACGCTGCGCGCGGCGCCGGCGCAGCAGGCGCGAGGCGGCGGTCGTGAAGGGACGCGCCGAGTCGAGGTCCGAGTCCCAGTACGTGCCCAGGACCACGATCCGGCTCCCGCCCAGGCGCTCGGCGAAGTCGCGGAGGAGAAGGACCGTCTCGTCGTCCGCCCACTGCAGGTCGTCGAGCACGATCAGCAGCGGCTTCGACGCCTGCGCTGCGGCGAGGAACTCGAACACGGCGCGGAACAGCTGCTCCCGAAGCTGGTTGGCGGGAACCTCCGACGCCGGGCCCATCCCTCTGACCTTCTGGCGGAGGGAGGGTGCCAGCCGGGCGAGCAGTGGGCCATTGGCGCCGACCGCCTCCTGCAGCGGCCTGGACGCGACGCTCGCGACCGCGGCCGCGAGCACATCGCGGAACGGACCAAGTGGCTCGACGTCCTGCTCGGCGCAGCGGCCGCTCAGCACCCACCAGCCCTTCCTCGACGCCTCGGCGGCAACCTCGGAGGCGAGCCGTGAAGCGCCCATGCCGGGGACGCCGGCAAGTAAGAGGATGCCGCCCGACCCGGTGGCCGCGCGATCGAGCGCCATGCGGATGTCGAGGCGCTCCTGCTCGCGGCCGACAAAGCCGTCGCCGGTGGGCAGGACCGGGGTGGGCGATGGCGCCTCGCCCGGCGTCACGTCATGCAGTCGGAAGCGGTCGGGGAATCCCTTGAGCCGGTACCGGCCGCGATAGCCGAACTTGATCTCGGCGACAGGTCCGACGAGTTCGCGGACCACCTCGGAGACGAGGATCTCGCCGCCCTTGGCCTTACCCGCCACTCGGGCGGCGACGTTGACGGCCGCGCCGAAGATGTCGCCGGCCTCCTCCACCACCTCGCCCGTGTTGATGCCGATGCGGATCCTCAGCCTGCGCTCGGGATTCTGCTTGCTGTATTCGCTGATCGCGCGCTGGATGTCGATGGCGCATTCGACGGCGTGGCGGCTCGAGCCGAAGCTGACCATGACGCCGTCGCCAAGGCCCTTGATGCGGCGTCCCGCGTGCTCGGTGATCTTCTGCTCGATGATCGATTCGTACGCCTTCATGATCTCGTGGGAGAGCGTGAAGCCTCGGCTCGAGAGCATCTGGGTCGAGCCCTCGACGTCGGTGAACATGACGGTCACCGTGCCCTCGCTCTGCCCGGCGGACAGGCTGCTGATGATGGTCTCGGGCGTGAGCGCCTGCGAGGGATTGAAATGCTGGCCGAGTCCCTCGGCCACGGCCGTCAAGAGAGCAGGGTCGGCCCGGAACCCAGCCTCGCCCTGCGGGTATCTGACCAGCTGCAGAACGCCTGCCTCGACAGCCTGGCGCAGCTCTCGCCCGGCCGATTCCTTGCTCAGCTTGTGCGCCGCCGCGTAATCGCTGGCCTTCAGCTCGGCGCCTTCGAACGCCTGGGTGATCGCCGGCGCCATCCGCAGGTTGAGGCCCTTGCGGCTGATCAGGCTCTCGATGACGGCCTGGATTCGCCGGGTGGCGCCAGTCCCGGTCGGGCCGGTGGCCTGCACGATGGGCAGCATGCCGGCGAACCCGCTCGTGGCCGTGGCCGCCATCTGGCCGAGGGCGGTGGTGGCACGGGCCATCGCCGTGGCCGCCTGCAGCGCCTGCGAAGCCGCCGCTGAGCTTGCCGCGGGTCCTGCGCCGGCCGCCGGCGGCTGCGGCGCGGCGGCGGGGACCGGGACCGGTGGGGCCCCCGCGACGAAGTCGCGAGAGGGCTCGAGCTGAGGCGGGATGTCGTAAGAAGAGGCATCGGCGGCAGCCCGCGGGCCGGGGGCGGCGGGCTGCCCTTGACGAGCCGGGGCCGCGGCGGGAGAGGCGGCCTGGAGGTCGGCGACAGCCGACCGTGCGGCGTCGATCAGCTTTCGCATCTCCTCCTGCATCTCGGGCGTGGAGGCCATGGTCGAAGGGGGCTGGGTATCTGAAGCCTGCACCATGTGCTGCGGCGGTTGCGCCGCGCCGGGCCGGTCGGAGCTGAACGGCACGACCACCACCTGCCGGACCAGGCCCTCGCCGCCGCGACCAGCCGACAAGAGCGGGTCCTTGACGACCGGCATCATGCTGTCCGATCCCGCTGGGACGAACCGCGACTTGACGGGGTCGAAGAGGTCCTTGTCGACCTGCACGCCGTAGAAGGCGGCCTTGTCGAGCGAGGTGGGGATGTAGCCCGTGGCGTTGTACTCGAGCCGCAGGTCGGAGCCCATGCCGAGCAGGAAGATGTCGCGCAGGATCGCGCCGTTGGCGTCATAGCCGACGACCTCGGCGATCTGCGCGATCTTGCGCCGCCCGTCAGGCATGCGGGCCTGGTGGACGATGAGGTTGACGGCCGACGCGATCTGCGCCCGCACCGCCTCGAACGGGATGTCGATCGAGGCCATCATCACCATGGTCTCGAGGCGGGACAGGGCGTCTCGCGCGGAGTTGGAGTGGATCGTCGACATGCTGCCGTCATGGCCGGTGTTCATGGCCTGGAGCATGTCGAGGGCCTCGGCGCCGCGGACCTCGCCGACCAGGATGCGGTCCGGGCGCATTCGGAGGCTGTTGCGCAGCAACTGCCGGATGGTCAGCTCGCCCTTGCCTTCGACGTTCGGCGGCCGGTGCTCGAGGGCGATGACGTGCGGGTGGTCGATCTGCAGCTCGGCGGCGTCTTCGATGGTGATCACGCGCTGGTTGTGCGGGATGAAGCGGGCGATCACGTTGAGGGAGGTCGTCTTGCCCGAACCCGTGCCGCCGGAGACCAGGACGTTCATGCGTCCGAGCACGGCCGCCTTGAGGAACTCCGCCATGGCCGGGCTCAGGCTGCCCTCGCGCGTGAGGTCGTCCATCCCCAGCACGGCGTCCTTGAACTTGCGAATCGTGAGCGCGGCGCCGTGGATCGCCGCCGGCCGGATGATCGCATTGACGCGGCTCCCGTCCGGGAGGCGCGCGTCTACCATCGGGTTGAGGCCGTCGATGTGCCTGCCGGTCGTGGCGACCATGCGCCGGATGGTCTCGAGCAGCTGGTTTTCGTCCTCGAACCGGACATCCGCCTTCGTGAGGACGCCGCGGCGCTCGATGAACACCTGGTCCGGGCCGTTGACCATGATCTCGCTCACGGAGCGGTCGTGGAGGAGGCCGTCGAGCGGTCCGTAGCCGACGGCCGCACGCAGGATGATGTCGGCCAGGGTCGTCTTCTCGGGAGCGCTGAGCTCGATGCCGTCCTCCGCCAGGAAACGGTCGAGGTGGGTGCGCACCGCGCGCGAGAAGGCGAGCGTGTCGCCGGTGGTGAGGCCGACGTCGCGGATCAGCGCGAGCCGGTCGCGGAAATCGTTGGCGAGCTTGTTGAGGTCGCGACCTTGCCGGGCCGCCGCCTCCATGATGTCGGTGCGGCGCCGGTTCGGCATCGGCGTTTCCGTGGTGCTGGCCCAGGCGTCGACGAACTGCATCTCCAGGAGCGCGGCCGAGGCGGCGATGGCGGGGATGACGCGCTGGCGCTCGGTGAGCCGGATCTTGATCGCCAGGCCCGCGCCGTCCGCGGCCTGGCCCGGGTCCATGTACACGGCGATCCACTCGCCGTCGCGAAACCGCAGGATGGCTTTGCGCGCCGAGCTCTTGTCACCAGGGTCGGCCTCGAGGTTCGAGTCGTCGACGGCGCCGAGCACCACATACTTGATGTCGCGCGCGGGAATCCATCGAGCCCGGTCGGAGTCGGGCGGCGTGTAGATGGGGAAGCCTTCAGCCGTGAGGACGCGCGCGTCCGACTCCCCGTCCTCGAGGCCGCCGTCGAGCCGGTGCACCGACACCTTCACGCGCGTGCCGCGCCTGGCCTCGGCGCGCTGCACCGTCGGGGCGGGCGCTCCGGTCCCGAATGGGAGTGGGCCGCCGTTGGCGGCCTGTGCGGATGGGGTGATGTCCACGTCACTCATCGTGGTTTCCAGGTTCCTCGTGGAGAGGCAATCTCCGGCGATGATAGCTCCGGCCTCCCGCGATCCAATCGGGTTAAACGGCACACTTCAGAGCTCACCGCGGGTGCCCGTGGCGTTCAGGCGGCCGGCGGCGGTCCAGCACCCATTTCGAACCGGGCATCCGCTTCGCCACGCCCTTGACCTCGGCGGCTCGAGCCGACAGGGCGGCCGCGCTCGGGTAGCTGCCGGGCTCGGCGATGACGACCCCGATGGAAACGGACACGAAGTCCGCCCGGATCTTGCTGCCGTTCCGCTCCTCGTACTCGATCCAACCTCGCTCGCGGTCGGCCAGGTCGTAGAGGGCGGGCACCGCGGCGTCGAAGCGTTTGGTGATCTCATCAGCGATGCGCTCGACGAACTGCGGTTCGGTGAGGATGACGAAGTCGTCGCCGCCGACGTGGCCCGCGAATTGCCGTTTAGAGGGGTTTTCCTCGAGGACCTCGAGGATGATCGTGGACAGCGTCTTGATCACGTCGTCGCCGCGGACGAAACCGTAGTGGTCGTTGTAGCTCTTGAACTCGTCGATGTCCGGGTACAGGACGGCGAAGCGTTCATGACCGACCAGGCGATAGGTGATCTCCCGCAGGATGTCCGAGTTGCCGCTCATGCCGGTCAGCGGGTTGAGGTCTCGAGTGGTCGTGGCCCGTGTGATGACCGCGTGCAGTCTCGCCACGAGCTCCTCGGGGATGAACGGTTTGGTCACGTAATCGTCGGCGCCGCTGAGGAGGTGTTCGACCTTGTCCTTGAGCGAGTTGCGTACGGTGAGAAAAACCACCGGGATCAGACGCGTGCGAAAGTCCCTGCGCAGGTCGGCCAGGATCGCTTCGCCGGTGGTCGCGCCGAGCATGAGGTCGAGAACGATGATGTCGGGACGCCAGTCCACCGCCGCGTCGTGCGCGGCCTCCCCATCGCTGATGGCGACGCACTCGAACCCGGCTCGTTCGAGGACGCGCTTGACGAGCTTGAGCATCTGCTCGTCGTCGTCGACGACCAGGACGAGATCCCTGCCGACCTGGGGCGCCTCGGAGGGCGCGCCGTGGGCGGCGCTCGCCCTTCTCACGGCGGTCATAGCGCGCCCGCGGCGGCTCCCGAGTCGGGCGCCGCGGCGCGGCGCTGGCGGAGCTGGTCGGTGAGCTCGATAGCCCGTTCGGCGGCCATGCGGATCTCGGCGATGTCGGCTTTGACCGACTCCGGGTCGTTCGTCTCGCCGGCGATCAGCTCGCAGTAGTTGACGATCACCGCGAGCAGGTTGCGGAAGTCGTGGATCAGGACGCGGTTGGGATCGGGCTGCTCGGCGCCCTGACTCACAGCCGCTTCACCAGTCGCCACGTGTTCACCTCGCCATCGCTTTCGTATCCCAGCTCATCGAGCACCTTGCGAGCGATCGCGAGGCCGCGGCCGGCCTCGCTGGTCGGCGCCGGCATGGCGGGGGTGAGGTGATTATGAAGTGGCGGTCCCCAGTCGGTTAACAGAGCGGTTAGCGTTTTCGCCTTCAAGCGAAGGTCGAATTCGACCAGGGGTGCGACCGATCCTGGAGCGAGCGCGTACAGCAGCACGTTGGCGCCGATCTCGGCGAGCGCGCTCTCGAAGAGAATCAGCGGGCGGTCGCCGACGTCGCGCCGCATGTGCACGCGGACCAGCTGCACGGAGCGATGGAGCGTATCCAGGCCCTCCTCCAGGCGGGTCAGCGTGGCGTGGAATTCGAAAGAGCCGCCTCTGGCGACGGGGTCAGAAATCAGTCAGGGCTTCCTCGACCGTGGCGTAGTAAGGGAACACCCGGTCCAGCGTGGTCAGCTCGAGCACCACCCGAACCTGCTGGTTCGGCGCCGCCAGTCTCAGGTCGCCCTTCGAGCTGCGCACCTGCTTGAGCGCAGTCACGACCGAGCCCAGCCCAGAGCTGTCGACGAAGCTCACTCCCTCCAGGTCGATGATCAGGCGCGCCTGGCCGTTCTTCATCGCCTCGCTGACGGCCTCTTTCAGCGCGGGCGCTCCAGTGACGTCGAGACGGCCGGATGGGGCGAGCACCGTGACTCCGGTGTCCGTCTGCCGGCTCTCCACGTCGAGGGTCACCTGTTGCATTTCTCCATGGTGGGAAGCCTATATCGGTCGGGGCCGGATTCGCCCCCCTTACACTCACTCGCAAATGGCCTCCGAAGGTGGCGGTCAGGGGCAGCGGGTCCTGATCGTCGAGGATGAGCAGCCCCTGGCCGAGGCGATGGCCCGAATTCTGCGCAGCCGGGGCTTCCAGGCCGAAATCGCGCTCACCGGAGCCCAGGCGAGAGAGCGATTCGGCGCCGTCGACTATGCCCTGGTCCTGATGGACGTCCGCCTGCCGGACGAATCGGGTTACGGCCTCCTCGGCGAGTTGCACAAGAAGCTTCCGGCGCCGGCGGTGGTGATGGTCTCCGCCGTGGACGACCCTGAGCTCGGGAGGGCGGCCGTCGAGCACGGCGCGTACGGGTATTTCGTGAAGCCGGTCGGTGCGACCGAGATCTACCTCGCGGCAGTAAACGCGCTGCGGCGCCGGAGTGTCGAGACGGAGTACCGGTCCAACCTGGTGAGGCTCGAGGCAATGGTCGCCGAGCGCTCGGACCAGATGGCCCGAGCCGCGGCGCTGCAAGCCGGCATGCTGCCGGCGTCTCCCCTGAGAGGCCAGGGCTTCGAGGTGGCCGCCCATTTCACCGCCGCGCGAGAGATCAGCGGCGATTTCTATGACTGGCACCAGCCCAATCCAGGGTCTGTCGCCATCACGCTGGGGGACGTCATGGGCAAGGGGCTGCCCGCGGCGATCATGATGGCCACCGTCCGTGCCGCGCTGCGCGGGTCAGCAGGACTCGACGACATGGAGGAGAGCGTGCGCCTCGCGGCCAGGGTGATGGCGACCGCGCTCGAGGTCAACCACGCCTTCGTGACCCTTTTCCATGGCGTGTACGACTCTCAGACCGGCGACCTCCACTACATCGACGCCGGTCACGGGTACACGCGACTGCTCAGGGGCGCGACCGGTCAGGAGGCCCTGTCGGAGCGCAGCGCTCCCATCGGCATCTTCCCCGACAGCAAGCTCGCCGTCGGCACCGCGCACCTGGATCCCGGCGACACGCTGGTGGTTTTCACAGACGGGCTCATCGAGCTGCGCCCAGACCTGGGGACCAAGGACGTGCCGCTGCCCTACGACGCACGCCGCGCCGCCAATGTGCAGGACCTCGTCGACATCCTGGCCGAGGGCTCGCGCAATCGCGAGCTGACGGACGACGTGACGGTGCTGGCGCTCAGGCGCCTGTAACCGGAACGGCGGCGGTCTCGTCCCCCGAGCCGAGCCAGCGCTCCAGGACCGCCGCCACGATGTGGAGCTTCACGGGCTTGGCGATGTAGTCGTCCATGCCGGCGGCAAGGCAGCGCTCGCGGTCGCCGGCCATCGCGCCGGCGGTCATCGCGATGATCGGCACATGCCTGCCGTCGCTCTCGGCACGCCTGATCTCGCGAGTGGCCGCGTAGCCGTCCAGCTCGGGCATCTGGCAGTCCATGAGCACGGCGTCGTAGGCCACGCGGCCGATCACCTCGAGCGCCTCGCGGCCGTTGCCCGCGACGTCAGCTCGGTAGCCCAGCCGCTCGATCATCCGCACCGCGACCTTGAGGTTGGCGGCATTGTCTTCGACGACCAGGATGCGCGCCCATCTATGACGCGCGGCGGGAGGCCCGCTGCCCTCCCGGTTGATGCGGCGCTTGGTGTGCACCGGCCGCGATGCGAGCAGGGACTGAAGCACGTCGAACAGCTGCGCCGGCCTCACCGGCTTGACGAGCTCGATGTCGACCCCCGGCACCGGCTTCTCCGAGCGGCCCGCGGACGTGAGGAGGACGACGACCATATCCTTCAGCCTCGGGTCGGCCTGGATGCTCGACGCCACCGCCGCACCGTCCATCTCCGGCATCATCAGGTCGACGATCGCGACCTCGAAGGGGTCGTCCTGGTCGGCCGCTTCGCGAAGTGCCTCGAGCGCCTTGCCGCCGGTCTCGAAGCTTCGCTCACGCGTCCCCCATGAGTCGAGGTAGCGTTCGAGGATCACGCGGTTGGTGCGGTTGTCGTCGATGATCGCGATCGCCGTCCCGGCCAGCGTGCCGACAGGCTGTGGCGCCGCGGCCTTCAGCTCGGACTCTCGAAACAGCGCCGTGAACCAGAAGCGGCTGCCCGCGCCCTTCTCGCTCTCGACCCCGATCTCGCCGCCCATGAGCTGGGTGAGCATGCGGGCGATGGCGAGGCCGAGACCTGTACCGCCATGGCGGCGCGTGGTCGAGCTGTCGACCTGCGAATACGTGGAGAAGACGCGAGCCTGCTCGTCGCCCGTGAGCCCCACGCCGGTGTCGGCGACCTCGAAACGGATCATGACGCCGGGCGTCGTCGTGTCCATGCGCTTCACACCGACCACGACCTCCCCCGAGTCTGTGAACTTGATGGCGTTGCTGACCAGGTTGATGAGCACCTGGCGCAGCCGGCCCGGGTCGCCGATCACGCTCTGGGGCAGCTGGGGATCGACATCGAGGATGAGCTCGACGCCCTTGTTCGCCGCGGGCTCCGCGAAGAGCTCAACGGCCTCCTCGGTGACGTGCTTGGGGCAGAAGTCGATCGTCTCCATGCGCACGCGACCCGCTTCGATCTTCGAGAAATCGAGGATGTCGTTGATGATGTCGAGCAGCGTGTCGCCCGACGTCCGGATCGTGTCCACGTAATCGCGCTGCTCAGGCGTGAGGTCGGTGTCGAGAAGAAGCCCGGTCATCCCGATCACCCCGTTCATCGGCGTGCGGATCTCATGGCTCATGGTGGCGAGGAACTCCGACTTCACACGGGTCAGCTCCTGCAGCTCCTGGTTGCGCTGGGCAAGATCGGCCAGCACTTCGGACCTGGCCGCCTCGGCCGCCAGCGTGGCCGCGTGGCTCCGTTCCTGGTCCGCCACCACGCGGCGCACCATCGTGCCCAGTGCGACGAGCACCAGGGCGGCCAGGAGCGCCTGCCCCGCGTCGGCGGCGCCAGGGTTGGCAAGCGCCACCGCGATGATGTTCGCCACCGCCAGGGCGGCGCCGATGGCGAATTCGACGGTGGTGTAGTACAGGGCCAGAAAGAGCAGCGGCAGCAGCAAGAACGGGAACGCGTGCAGGACGCTCGACCCGAACTGGGCCTCCAGCACGAAGGCGATGGCAAGGCCGCCGATGGGCGAGATCGCATGCAGGACGCGCGGGATTCGTTCCCACGGAAGGACGATCAGCGCCGCGGCCAGGGCCGCGAGAATCGTGGCGACGGCGATGCCGAGGAGAGATCCCGACGCCCAAAGCGGGTAGAGCGCCAGTACGAAGCCCGTCAGTACCGGGATCGCGCTGGCGAGCTTTCCGACCCTGGGAGGCTCGACCGGCGCCAGCGGCCCAACCACGAGCAGGATGCCGATGCCCGCCGCGAGCAGCAGAGGGGGAGTCTCGACGATCGGGCCGAGGCCGCGCAGGCTGACCAGCCCGACGATCGCCAGGCCCAGGAACGGGTAGACCCGCCGGGCCAGTCCTTCGGCGCGCAGGGGCGTCTTCATGTCTTTCGATGTGGCGGGAATTTTGGCGGTCGAACCCGAGGCTTAAGGGGGGTCCGTGGAGCCTGTCCGCCCTTACACTTTGCGTCCTGCGCACATTCCATCCCGCCAGGGGGGGCGAGGTTATCGGGGTGCTGCCAGGAAGGGGTCCGCGGCCTGAAATCGTGCCGTATCGGACGCGGGGCCTGGTCCATCGAGCCACACCCTACGTCGGCATAGCCGCGGTTTTTGCGGTCGCGATCGCAACCGGCGCGCCGTCGCTGCTCGTGTTCCCGCTGCTGGTCCTCATCGTGCTGTCCGCCGCGCTCTTCGACGATCGCAATGCGCTGCTCGCCGTCGGGATCGTGGCGTCGCTGGCGATACTCGCCATCGGCATCACCCAGCTCGGGCCATGGTCCAACGTTCTCACGGCCGTCTTCGAGGTGGCCGTGCTCGCAATGGTGGGCGGTTCGGTACAGGAGGTGGTGCGTCACGCCCGGGAGGCCGAGGGTACCGCACAGAAGAGGGCCGTGGAGCTCGAGTCTGTCGACGAGCGGCTCGCGATGATCCTCGAGGCGGCGACGATCGGGCTGGGCGTCGTGAAGATGGACGGCCGGTGGGTGCAGGCCAACCCGAGGCTGGCAACGATCCTCGGTCGAAGCCGCGACGAGATCCTGCAGACACGGCTCCCCGACGGCATCGTCGAGAGCGATCGGCGCACGGTGGCGAGCGCGCTGCTCCAGCTCGGCCGCCGGGAGATCGAATTCTGGGAAGGCGAGGTGGAGCAGGCGCGCGTGGACGGCGGGCGGGCATCGGTCGCCCTTGCCATCGCCCCCATCGCCGACCATGGCGCCGCAGATTCGCTGCTGCTCGTGCAGGAGTCGGACATCACCGCGCGCAAGCGCCGCGACTCCATGCGCGACGCCCTGGTCGACGTCCGCCACGTGGTCGTCACCGCCGGCAGCATGGAGCAGGCGGCCCCGGCGCTGCTGGACAGCCTGTGCACCCACCTGGGTTGGGACCTCGCCCAGTACTGGAGCGTGGACGGCGAGCGGCAGACACTTCGCCTGAGGTGCTCGTGGCGCAAGGACGGCTCGGGCGTGGGAGACCTTTACGACCCGGTCAGGAACCTCTCCATCGAGGCGGGTGGGGGCCTGGTCGGCAGGGTGTGGCAGTCGGGCGTCGCCGCCGCGCTGGACGACCTGGCGACCAACGACTACGAGCAGGCGAGCGCGGAGCGCCGCGCCGGCTTGCGTGGGGCGGTCGCGTTCCCGGTCATCGGCGGAGGCTCGACGATCGGCGTGATCGAGCTCCTGGGGCAACAGATCCGGCACACCGAGGACGACATGGTCGCCCTCCTGTCCACCGCCGGGGTCGAGATCGGCCAGTTCGTCCAGCGCGTCGAAACCGAGGAAGCCCTACGCCACAGCGAGGCCGACCACCGCGCCATCTACGAGCGATCGCCGATCGGCATCGCCCGCGTGGGCTCAAACGGCGAGCTGCTCGAGTGCAACCCGGCCCTGCTGCGCATGCTGGAGCACGACGGCGACACCATGCGCTCGCAGGCGTGGCCGGACCTGATGCGCGCATACGACCAGGCGGCCGGCCGGGCGCGGCTCGCCCCGATGCTGGCGGGTTTCACCGACCAACGCAGCCTCCAGGTCCGAGCCGCCACGGGCGCTGGCCGGTGGCTGTGGTTGCAGCTGTCCGCGACCTCGATCCCCGACGACAGCGGCCGCCCAGAGCACGTGCTGGTGATGATCGAGGATGTGACCGCGGTCCGCGACACGCAGGACCGGCTGGCCGAGGCCCTCGACTCGCAGCGCAGCGTCAACGCCTCGCTCGAGAAGCTCGACCGCACCAAGACCGAGTTCCTGTCGATCGTCAGCCACGAGTTCCGGACCGCGTTGACCGGGATCCAGGGATTCAGCGAGCTCATCCGCGACGGCGGCCTCGAGCCGGACGAGCTGCGGGCGTACGGCGGGTACATATTCAATGACGCGGACAGGATCAACCGCCTGATCGGCGACATGCTGGACCTCGATCGCATGGAGTCGGGCCGTATGAGCATCCGTGTGACGGACGTCGACATCAACGAGGTGCTGAGCGACGTCATGGCCAGGGCGACATCCACGTCGGGCGTCATCGTCGACATCAAAGCCGACCTCGATCCTCGCCTTCCCATCGTCGCCGGCGACCGCGACCGGCTCATCCAGGTCCTCAGCAACCTGGTCAACAACGCGGTCAAGTACTCGCCCGACGGCGGGACCGTCACCATGTCGACGCGCGCGGACGGAGCGTTCGCTCTCATCAGCGTGACGGACACCGGTCTCGGCATCCCCGCCGATGAGATCGGCCACGTCTTCGAGCGGTTCCGCCGCGTGAGGAGCGGCACCGCGCAGTCGATACCCGGGACCGGGCTGGGCCTGACGATCGTTAAGCAGATCGTCGAGATGCACGGGGGCAAGATCTGGGTGGAGAGCGCGGTGGGTCACGGTTCGGCGTTCCACTTCACCATCCCTCTGGCGGCGGAGCCCGCGACGCAATTGCAGCGCCGCCATGCCTGAACTGGGGGCGTTTGACGGTTATGGCTCTCGCATGGTGCTCGTGGCCGACGACAACGAGGTCGCGCAGCGGCTCTGCCGGCGCGTCCTCGAGAAGGCGGGCTACAGCGTGCTGATCGCGTCGGACGGGACGCAGGCTGTCGACCTGGCGCTGGCCCAGAACCCGGACGTCATCCTGATGGACGTCGCGATGCCCGGCATGGACGGGCTCGAGGCCATGCGTCGCATCAAGGCCGCGCGGCCGGAGATGCGGGTCGTGATCGCCAGCGCCCATTCCATGGTCAGTGACACAGAGCGCTTCCTCGCCGCGGGCGCGGACGACGTCCTCAGCAAGCCGTTCCGGCTGGGCGACCTGGTCGCGGTCGTCGCCAAGCTGACGGCCAGGCCTACGGCCTCATGAAGGACCTCACCGGCACCCGGATCGGCAGCTACGAGATCGTCGAACGTCTGGGCGGCGGGGGCATGGCCGTCGTGTATCGGGCGGTGCAGCAGCCCCTCGGCCGGGAGGTGGCGCTCAAGGCGCTGTCGCCCGAGCTCTTCCAGGACGACGGCTTCGTCAAGAGGTTCGAGGCAGAGGCGAAGACGCTGGCGAAGCTCGACCATCCCAACATCCTGCCCATCTACGATTTCGAGCTTGCCGACGGGCTGGCCTACCTGACGATGCCGCTGATCCGCGGGGGCACACTGCGCGACGTCCTGAACCGCGGACCGCTGGACACGCTGTCCGCGTGGCGCTACCTGCGCGAGATCGGGGATGGCCTGCAGCACGCGCACGACGCCGGGATCGTCCACCGCGACCTCAAGCCGACCAACGTCTTGATCCATTCCGACGGCCGGGCGATGCTGGCGGACTTCGGGTTGGCCCGCGGCGCGGGCCAGCCCACGCACCTCACTACGGTGGGACTTGCCATCGGCACGCCCGGGTACATGGCGCCCGAGCAGGTGATGGGCCACGATGTCGACCGGCGCGCCGACATCTACGCGATGGGAGTGCTCACCTTCGAGATGCTGACGGGCCGCCTGCCGTTCGTCGGCGCCAACCGCATGGAGGTGGCCTATTCGACCGTCAACGCGCCGATACCTTCGGCGGCCAAGCTGAACGCGGTCCTGCCCGACGAGCTCGACGTGCTCCTGGCCAAGGTGCTGGCAAAGGATCCCGCCCAGCGACCCCAGACCGTGAAGGACCTCCTGGCACAGATGGCCAGGCTGCCGCAGCGACGCCCGGTCGGAGCCCCGGCGGCGGCAGCCGCGGTGGCGGTGGGGGTCCGCTCCGCGGCTCAGCCGGCGGCCAGCTCCGCGCCGCTGGAGACCGCGGCGATGAGGCTCATCTCAGCGCCGGCTCATGCGCACGGCTCCCCGCCACCGACGCCGAGCACGGGATCATCCGGAGGTTCGTCGGCGATCCGGACCCTGCAGATGATGGGCGTGAAGCCGGCGAGGGCCCGAGGTCGCTTCATCCTCAACTCGCACGTCGCCAACCTCATCCACGTGGCCCGCGACGTCACCGGAGTGCGGTGGCCGGAGATCGCGTACACCGCCGGCCTGGCACAGTTCGTCGACCATGATCCGCCGAACGACGAGCAGCTCGCCACACCGGTCGAGTACCTGGGCCGGCTGAACGAGGCGTTCGAGACCATCTACGGGCCCGAGGCCGAGGATGAGCTGCGCGCCTGGGGACGGCGAGCGACCGAGCGTTGGCTGGCCGAAGGCCGGCATGGCATGGGCGGCCCGCGGCGGCTGGTCCCCGGCCGCCAGCGCAAGCTGGCGGGGATCGTCAGGTCGTTCAGCGAAGCCATGGACAACGTCCGAGGCGAGCACACGCATGCCTGGCTTCAGGTCGACGAGTTCCAGTTCTGGCTCGTGAACTTCTCCAACATGTTCGCGCTCGGACGCATCAAGACCGTCAAGTCATGCCACGTGTGGGTGGCGACCATCGAAGCGATCCTTCGTTGGGCGGGCCTGGCCAACGACTGGTATGTGGAAGAGGTCGAATGCGGGTGCATGACGGGCACCTTCGACTGCGTCTTCGCGATCCGCTCAGTCGAAACCTAGCCCACTAAAAGACGTGCTGAGTGGAGCCTGAGGCCGGCTTTACGCCGGCCGTAACCCAGCGCGCCACCTACCAGGCGCCTCCTAGCGTGGCCGAGGAGAGGGGAGGGCCCGCGGGGGGACGCTGTCCCCTCCGCGATTAATAAAAAATGCTGGGTGGGGCCTGAGGCCGGATTTACTCCGGCCGTAACCCAGCGCGCCACCTTCCAAGCGCCTCCTGACGCGGCCGAGGAGAGGGGAGGGCCCGCGGGGGGGACCTCTGTCCCCTCCGCGATGAATAAGAAATGCTGGGTGGAGCCTGAGGCCGGATTTACTCCGGCCGTAACCCAGCGTGCCACCTTCCAAGCGCCTCCTGACGTGGCCGAGGAGAGGGGAGGGTCCGCGGGGGGACCTCTGTCCCCTCCGCGATAAGAAGAAGGCCCTCCACCGACGGGCGAAGGACCTTCAGAAAGGAGGGAGGGCTGTTTTCGGCGGACTACCCGCTCCCTGATCTTAACCTGCGGGGGCGTTTGTGGACAGAGTGAGTTAACAGGCCGTCGTCGATTTGGAGGGAGTCGATTTTGGTTAGAGTCCGCTGGTGCCCCGCTTCGCGATCGATGTCACGCCATGCTGGAGGCCTCAGCGCGTGGGCATGCTCACCGTCGCGGTCGAGCTGGCCCGCTCCCTGGTGGCGGCTCGCGATGGCGATGACTTCACGCTGCTCTGCAGCCGGGAGCGCCCTGCATCGTTGGCCGGCCTCGACTGCGATGCGGTCCTGGCACCCTACCGGCACGAGCTGGTGCTGAAGACCCGATGGCTGCCGATGATCGAGCCGCAGCTCGGCTGCGACGCCATCCTCTATCCGTACTGGCCGAGCCCGCCCCGGCGCCGGCGGGGGGCGCCGCCGGCGGCGATCTACGTCCACGACCTCGCCTTCCGTCTTCGCCCCGCCGAGGTCCCCTGGCAGCAGAGGGCCTATTTCGGCACCATCCTAGGACCCGCCTTGCGGCAGGCGGCGGCCGTCCTGGTCCCCTCGGAGACCACTCGCCGGGACCTGCTGGCCGCCTACCCGGTGCCTGGGCTCGATGGCCGGGTCACGGTGGTTCCCGAAGGATTGAGCACGCACGCGAAAGCGGGCGATCTGCCTGACGGGATCGAGCCGGGGTTCATCCTCGCCGTCGGCACGGTCGAGCCGCGCAAGAACTACGCGCGGCTGCTGGCGGCCTACCGGCGCCTCCGCAGCCGGCCGGGCTCGCTGCCGATCGTCATCGGCAAGCGTGCGGGAGTGCCCCCGCTGGTCATCGCGGGCCGGCCGGGATGGGCGTACGGCGACACGCTCCGAAGGATCCAGGCCGAGCCCGGCGTCCGCTACCTGGGGCACGTCGGCGAGCCGACCCTGGAGGCGCTCTACGAATCGGCTTCGGTCCTCGCCTTCCCGAGCCTTTATGAGGGATTTGGGCTTCCGCTGCTGGAAGCGATGGCTCACGGCGTGCCGGCCGTGATCGGCAGGACGGGCTCGCTGCCCGAGCTGGCCGCCGGATCGGCGATAGAGGTCGACGCCGAAGACGTGGACGCGATCTCAGGGGGGCTCGAAAAGCTGCTGTCGGACCCGGCCCTGAGAACGACGCTCGGCGCGGCGGGTATGCGGCGGGCCGCCGAGTTCACCTGGGGGCGGGCGGCGGACTTGACGATCAAGGTCCTGCGCCGGATCGGTCAACCGCCTCCGCTAGGATCAGGTCGATGAAGCGAAGTCGGGTGGCTGTGCAGGCGCTGCTCGCCGGCCGCGCCCACGACTACATGCAGCTGGCCCGTCCGCTTCTGCGCGCGCTCGAGCAGTCGCACCACTTCGAGCTCGAGGTGATCGCAGACCCGAAGGCGCTTTCGATCGGGCGCGCCACCGTGATCCTGGCCGCCAGCGACCACGCGCTGTCCACCCAGCAGATGGGCGAGCTCACCGAATTCGTGAGGCGGGGTGGCGGCCTGGTCGTGCTGGGCGGGACGCTCGCCGCATGGAATGGGCACGGTCAGCTTGGCGAGCTGGCGCGGTGGACCCCCACCGGTCCCGGCCCCATGACCGAGCTGCTGCTTCGAGCCGACCCTTCGCATCCGATCACCGAGAGGTTGGGTCCCGAGGTGAAGCTCACCGACGAGCTCTACCTCTCGGAAGGTCCGCCGGCCGGCGGGTCGGTCCTGCTGCGGACGAGCTGGCATTTCAGCGAGCAGATCGTCGCCTACGAGCGTCAGGCGGGTGACGGACGCTTCATTCATATCGGGCTCGGAAACTCCGCGTCGACGTACGCGGACATCACGTTTCAAAAGCTCGTGCACCGCGCGCTCCTGTTTGCGGGCGGGCACCGGCCGCCCGAGCCGGTCGGCGTAGGGCTGGTGGGCTATGGGGCCATCGCGCGCGACCACGCGGCTTCGATCGGCGGCGTCGCCGGACTTCGCCTCGGCGGAGTGTGTGACATCTCCCTCGAGAGAAGGCAGCTGGCCGCGCGCGAGCTCGGCGTCCCCGTGCACGCCGGCGCGGACGCCCTGTACGAAGACCCGGACGTCGGCCTGGTGGTCATCGGCACGCCGCCGGTCGCGCATGCTGACGAGGTCCTGGCCGCGCTGTCGGCGGGCAAGGATGTCGTCTGCGAAAAGCCGTTCGCGCTGCGTGTGGACGAGGTCGATCGCATGATCGACGAGGCGGCCGCTCGGGAGCGTTTGCTCACCGTGTACCAGTGCCGACGGTGGGATCCGGATTACGTCGCGCTGAGGAACGTCGTCACCTCGGGCGGTATCGGCGAGCTCTTCTACATGGAGTCGTTCATCGGCGGCTACTCGCATCCGTGCGGGTTCTGGCACAGCCACGAGCCCATCTCCGGCGGCACCATCTACGACTGGGGCTCGCACTACTTCGATTGGATACTGCAGCTCTTCCCCGATACGGTCAGGACCGTCTCGGCCCACGCGCACAAGCGCGTGTGGCACGACGTCTCCAACTCGGACCAGGTGCGGGTCGACCTCACGTTCGCCGGTGGGGCCCAGGCGAGCTTCCTGCAGTCGGACATAGCCGGCGCGATGAAACCGAAGTGGTACCTGCTCGGCACGCGCGGCGCGGTGGTGGGCGAGTGGCGGGACGAGGCCGTGCCCGCCGACTTCCCCGCGCGCGTCAAGGTCTTCCGACCGGCCGATGGCGGCGGGTCGCACGAGGAGATCCTCGCCTTGCCGGCGCGAGACGATCACGGGTTCTATCGCAACCTAGCCGACCATATCGCCTGGGACGAGCCGCTGGCGGTGACGGCGGCGGAGGCGCGGCGAACGGTCGCGGTCATGGAGTCCGCGGCGCGCTCGATCGCCGGCGGCGGCGCTCAGCAGGAGGTCGACATATAGCCGAGCGCGTAGGTTGGGGAGTCCTAGGCGCGGCGTGGATCGCCGGGCGCGCGGTGATTCCCGCCATCGAGGGTTCGCGCAACGGCAGGCTGGTGTCGATCGCAAGCCGCGACCCGGGTCGTGCGCGCGAGCTCGCATCGACGCATTCCTTCGCGAGGGTTGCCGAGTCATACGACGCGGTGCTCGAAGACCGCGAGGTCGATGCTGTGTACATCCCGCTGGTGAACTCGCTGCATCGCCAATGGACGCTACGCGCGCTCGCGGCCGGCAAGCACGTGCTGTGCGAGAAACCACTCGCCATGAATGCCGTCGAGGCTGAGGAGATGGCCGCCGCCGCGGAACAGTCGGGCCTGCACCTGATGGAGGCCTTCATGTATCGCTTCCATCCGCGCACTCGCGGCGTCGTCGAAAGCGTGCACGATCCGCTTTATGTGGCTGCGACCTTCGGTTTCACCATTCGTGATGTCGCGAACTATCGAATGCGGGCGTCGCTTGGCGGAGGGGCTCTTCTGGACGTCGGCTGCTATGTGGTCAACGTCACGCGCTGGATCCTGGGCGAGCCCGACCAGCTGTCCGCGACGTCGAGGCTTGATGCGTCGCGCGAGGATGGCGTCGACATGACGGTCGCCGCTCTGCTGCATTTTCCGGCCGGCGCGGCGGCGTCGGTCTGGGCGAGCTTCGAGTCGCCGGAGGAGCAGGAACTGGTCATCGTGGAGCATGAGCGCACACACCGCCTCGACAAACCCTTCACCGCTGGGCGCGATCCTGACGATCCATATCAGCTCATGGTCGAATCGTTCGGCGACAGCGTCATCGACAACCGGCGGGTGGCGATTCCGCCGGCCGAGTCGGTCGCGAACATGAGGGTGCTCGACCGCATCCGCGCGACGGCGGACGCGCCGGCGCTCAGCCGGTAGCTGGCTGTGAGCCGCGGCGGGGAGGAGGGCGTCCGGTTCCAGCCCTCCGAGCTGAGGCGCCTGAGCCAGTCGATTCTCGAGGCGGTCGGCACCCCCGAAGACCTCGCCTCGATCGTGGCCGCATCGCTGGTCGACGCCAACATGGCGGGGCACGACTCGCACGGCGTGATCAGGCTGACCTCCTACGTTGCCAATGTGCGCGGCGGCCGGGTTCAGCCCGCCGCGCGCACCCGGATGGAACCGCTGGGCGGCGCTTGCGCGCGGGTCGACGGAGGTTGGGGCTGGGGACAGCCCGCTGCGCATCTCGCCACCGACACCGCCGCCGAGCTTGCCCGCGTCAACGGCGTCGGGCTCGTCACCATCGCACGCTGCAATCACATCGGGCGCCTGGGCGAGTACATCGAGAAGCTGGGCCGCGCGGGCCAGATGGGGTTCATGACCTGCAACTCGCCGTCAGCCGTCACGCCCTACGGCGGATACACGCGCCTGCTCGGCACCAACCCGATCGCGTGGGGCGTACCGCAAGAGCCGGCCAAGCCGCCCCTGGTCGTGGACTTCGCCACCGCCACCGTCGCCGAGGGCAAGCTCAAGGTCGCCCTTGCCGCCGGGTCCAAGGCGCCGCGCGGAGCGCTGGTCGACAAGGAGGGCCGCCCCAGCGAGGAGACGGCAGCCTTCTATGGCGGAGGCGCGCTGACCACATTCGGCGGACACAAGGGATACGGGTTGAGCGTGATGGCCGAGGTGATGGGTGGGATCCTCTCCGGCACCGGCGCATCTTCGTTGCCCGGATATAACAACGGCAACGGCACGATGGTGTTCGCCATCGACGTCGGCAAGTTTGTGCCCATGGCCGATTTCATGGACCAGGTCGAGGCGTTTTCCGCCAGGCTGCGTGCGGCCCCACGCGCGCCCGGATTCGACGAGATCCTCATGCCCGGTGAGCCGGAGTGGCGTTCGCGGCTTCAGCGCGCGGAGGCGGGGATTCCCGTCCCCGCCGCCACGCATCGCGCCATCGCCGACCTAGCCGCCGGGCTGGGGCTGGGCATGATTTGACCGCGTGATCATGTGATCTCCACCCGCCGCCCTTCCTCAGCCGACTGCAGCAAGGCGTCGCAGATCAGTGCGTTACGGTAGCCGTCTTCGAAGGTCGCCCCAAGGGGTTGAACGTCATGGTCGTTGGCGATCGCATCAAGCAGGTGAGCGATCTCGTGCACGAAGGTGTGCTCCCACCCGATGACGTGGCCGGGCGGCCACCAGTTCTCGATGAACGGATGCGTGCCTTCGGTGACCAGCACCTCGGTCCAACCGCGGGTCTCGGGCGGACCGGCGTGCCAGTACACGGAGAGCTCGTTCAGCCGTTCCAGATTGAAGGCGAGTGAGCCTTTGGATCCGTTGATCTCGAACACGAGATGGTTCTTACGACCGAGCGCGAACCGTGACGCCTCCAGCGTGCCGATGCAACCGCCTTCGAGCTCAATCACGGCGGCGAAGGAATCGTCGACGTCGACGGGCGCGCGGCCTCTCCCGCCGGGGAGCGGTCGCTCTCCGATGAACGTCTTGGTCGACGCAGCCACAGACCTTGGTTCCCCGATCAAGAAGCGCGCCAGGTCGATGATGTGCGACCCAATGTCCCCGAGGGCGCCGCTGCCGGCAGCCTTGCGGTCCAGCCGCCACACCCGCGGAAACTCGGGGTCGGTGATCCAGTCCTGCAGGTAAGCGGCCCGAAAATGGCGGATCTCGCCAAGGTGGCCTCCATGGACGAGCTCATAGGCCTGGCGGACCGCGGGCACGAAACGGTAGTTGAACCCGACCATGTGCTTGACGCCGGCGCGGCGTGCAGCATCGAGCATCTGTCTCGCCTCGGTGGCGTCGCGCGCCATGGGCTTCTCGCAGAGCAGGTGCTTGCCGGCTTCGGCGGCGGCGATGCAAGGCTCCGCGTGAATGTCGTTCGAACCGCCGTCGTCGAGAAGCTGGACCCCCGGGTCGGCGACCAGCCGGCGCCAATCGGTGTAGTAGGCCGCAAAACCGTAGCGCTTGGCCGCCGCACCCACCGCCTGCTCGTTGCGGCCCGCAATCGCAGCCAGGCGTGGCACGGCGGGCGGCGGATACATCATGTAAGGCAGCGTCTTGAAGGCATTGACATGCGCTTTGCCCATGAAGGCGTAGCCGAGCATTCCAACGCCGATTTCCATCAGTTGGTCCACCACGCCTTGGTCAGTGGCGGCTCGATTGGCATCACCTGGCGTAGGAAGGCGACGCACTTGCGAAAACCCTCGTCAACCGAAAGCAGGGCGTCCTCGTGCTCGATCGAGAGAGCCCCCTCGTAGCCTGCCAGCCGAAGGGCCGTGACGATGCGCTTCCACTCGCTTTCTCCGTGACCGTATCCGACTGTGCGGAATACCCACGAGCGACGGCTTACGTCCGCCAGCGGCGTGGTGTCGAGGACGCCGTTGTGCGCGGTGTTGTGCTTGTTGATGGCCGTGTCTTTGGCATGCACGTGGTGGAGGGCGCCGGCGCGGCCGAGCTCCCCGACCGCTGTCTCGATGTCGATTCCCTGCCAGAACAGGTGGCTGGGATCGAAGTTCGCGCCCACGGTCTCACCGCACGCTTCGCGCAGGCGCAGCAGGGTGGCCGGGTTGTAGACGACGAAGCCTGGATGCATTTCGAAGCCTAACTTGACGTGGTGGCGGGCCGCGAACGCAGCCTCCCTCTTCCAGTACGGGATCACCTTCACACGCCACTGCCAATCCAGCAACTCGGTGAAGTCCGTCGGCCAGGCGCACGTGACCCAGTTGGGATAGCGCGCACGCTCGGAGTCACCAGGGCAGCCGCTGAACAGGTTGACGCACGGGACCTCCAGCTTCTCGGCGAGCTCGACGGTGCGGCGAAACACCATATGGCTCGAGCGCGCGATGTCCGAGCGAGGATGTAGCGGATTGCCATGACACGAAAGCGCCGAGATCTCGAGACCCCGCGACCTCACCGCGTCCAGGTATGCCTTCCGGCGGCTGGCTGAGCTGAGCAGGGCGGCTACATCGCAGTGCGCGTCACCCGGGTAGTTCCCAGTCCCAATCTCGACGCAGTCGAGCCCGGCCGCTCTCGCCACGTCCAGTGCCTCTTCAAACGCCCGGTCGGCAAAGAGAACAGTGAGAACTCCGAGTTTCATGAACGCACCCCCCTAGTGCATCAACGGATCACATCCGCACCAACACCGGCCGACGACGACTGGCGGATTCAACCGCCGCGTTCATCAATGCGAGCGTGCCCAGATTCTCGCGTCCGGAGCTGGTAGGTTCGCGGTGCTGTCTCACCGCCTGCGCGAACTCGTTCAGCGTGGCCCAGCGGTCGATAAATCTCATCGAGGGCATGGCCAGCGCCTCTTGCCCTCCACCGCGGCGCTGCACCAGTACCAACTCGGCGGTGCTGCCATCATCGCCGCGGCTTGTCCACAAGACCTCGCCCCCTTCGAATTCCATCCGCCATTCACCGGCCCACGGTGTGCTCGGACCCAAGCTGATCCAGCTCCCGCGGTAGCTCACGGCGAGGCCGCCGTCGAAGACGATGGTGGCTACAGCCGTCGGCGGTCCTCTGAACCCGCTCCAGTGGGGATTCCACGAATAGCAGGAGACGCTCCTGGCCTGTCTGTCCAGGACGAGACGCAGCAGGTCGAAATGGTGGATGGCCATATCGACGAGCAGGGGCTCGTCGTACGCGTGGTGGGTACCGGGTCCATCGGGGCCAACAGGTGAATGGCGACGAAAGTCGATCCACACCTGGCCCAGCTCGCCAAGGGGCGCCTCCCTGACGAGGCGCGCGACCTCCCGGACGGCAGGGAAGAACCTGTAGTTCTGGCTCACCATCAGCACCAGGTCGCGCTTCGCGGCCAGCTGGACGAGCTTGCACGCGTCTGCCACGCTGCGGGCAAACGGCTTCTCCACCAGCACGTGCTTTCCCGCATCGAGCGCCGCCCGCGCGACCGGTACGTGGCCTGGGAGGACTGTCGTGACGAGCACTGCGTCGGGTTTGGTCGCCTCGAGCGCTTCGTCCAGGGACGTGAAGCAGCGATCGGCGGGCATGCCGACCTGCGCCAGCGTCATGGCGAGCGCTTCTGGATTGATGTCCACGCACCCGACAAGCTTCACCGCCTTGACTCCGGGAATGACTCGCCAGGCCCAGTCGCGACCCCATCCGCCCATGCCGACCTGCAGGAGTCGCAGTGTGCGCCGGCTACCGCGAGCGTCGCGCATCGAGCTTGATTCCTACCACATAGAAGACGACGCGCGCGCAGATTGGGCGGTCGCGCACGGTCACCATCCACGCCGGCCCGCCGGCGGAGGTTGGGACTCTTGATCGCCTTGCTCGCGCCCGTCGATAGCCCCTCCGGTATCTGGGAGCATGGTGACGTGCCTTTCTCCTCGGCTCGCACTTTGCGGCTTGAGCGCCGCCTCACTCCTGCAGACCGGGCTGCATCCGATTATCTGATGCTGCCATTTGAGGTGCCCGCTGGAACAGCTCGCCTCGCCGTCCGCTACGCCTACGACGGCCAGCAGGTCGCAGGCAGCGGCAACGAGATCGACCTGGGTCTGGTCGATCCGCGGGGGGCGGACTTCCCCGAGTTCCCCGGGTTTCGGGGCTGGAGCGGCAACGCGCGCCGGTCGGCGGTGATCTCGCCGAAGGTGGCAACGCCCGGCTACCTGCCTGGGCCGATGACCGCAGGTACCTGGCAGGTGCTCCTCGGGCTTTACAAGCTTCGCGCGGAAGGCTGCCGGATCCTGGTCGAGGTGAGCATGCCCGCGAAAGAAGAGGAGGAAGAGGGAGAGGAAGAAGAACCGCTCGGCGCCAAGCAGGTCCAGGCGCCCGCACGAAGACCGGGCTCCGGCCAGGCCGCGGGAGGTGGCCGGCGACAGTGGCTGCGCGGCGACCTGCATGCCCACACGCATCACAGCGACGCTCCGGGTTCGCTCGATGGCCTTGTGGCCGCGGCACACTCGGCCGGCCTCGACTTTCTGGCGGTCACCGAACACAACACGGTCAGCCATCTTCCGTTTCTCACCTCCGGGTCCGAGCCGGTCCTTATCCCGGGCGTGGAGGTGACCACCTACTACGGACACACGAATGTCTGGGGCGTTAAGTCGATGATCGACTTTCGCTGCCGGACTGCCGAGCAGATGCGCTGCCTGCTCGAGCTGGCGCATGGTCGCCACCTCGTTGCCTCGGCTAATCACCCCTACGCCACGGGGATGCCCTGGACCTTCGGTTTCGACCTGCCGCTGGATGCCATCGAGGTGTGGCATGGCCCGATGGTCGCCGAAACGGAGGCGACCCTTCGGACCTGGGATGACCTGCTGCGGCGCGGCCGGCGCCTGGTCGCGGTGGGCGGGAGCGATACGCACTGGGGGGAGTCGGTTGCGGCGCAGCGCTTGGCGCAGCCCACGACCTGGGTCCTGGCGGAGGTCCGGAGCGTGGAGTCAGTGCTCGAGGCCATCGGGAGGGGGAGGGTGACCATGGCCGAACGAGGAGCTCCATGTCCTGAGCTGACCGCCTCGCGTGACGGTGGGCGCTGGACGGTGGGCGACCAGGTGCCACCGGGCGGGCCGGTGCGGATCAGCTGCGAGGGCGTACCTGCCGGTGTCGAAGTGGTGCTCAAGACGGCGCAGGGGCCTATCGATGGGTCTGCAGTGGACCTGGGCGCCCACCGTTATGTGCGAGCTGAATTCCGTCGCCGGCGCGACGGGTCGCTGGTCGCCATGACGAATCCGATCTTTGCAGCTGGATGATCGAGGGCGTACACGCGATCGTCTTGACATCGCGGGGCCAACGGCAGATGTTGGGGAGGAGCAACCTCAGATGCATGTCGGTCTGGTGGGGACCGGAAGAATCGGGGCCTTTCACGCCCAGGTTCTGAGCGAGAGCCCAACCGTTGACACGTTGAGCGTCGTGGACGCCGACAGCCGGCGCGCAGCTGAGGTCGCCTCCGCGGTGGGCGCCCGATGTGTCGATAGCCCTGAAGCCCTGTTCGACGCCGGCATCGACGCGATCGTGATCGCGGCCGCCACGCCGGCGCATGCTCCGCTGCTGCACATGGCGGCAGACGCCGGGGTGCCGGCATTCTGCGAGAAGCCGATAGCTCTCGATCTGGACACCACCGACGAGGTGATCGAGCATCTCCAGCGCTCGGGAGTGATGGTCCAGGTCGGCTTCCAGCGCCGCTTCGACGCCGGCTACCGTGCGGCGAAGGAGGCGGTGCGGTCGGGCACGCTGGGTGACGTGTACGTGGTGCGTCTCGCGACGCATGATCCGCTCCCGCCCGCGGAGGCATACGTCGCCGCTTCGGGCGGAATCTGGCGCGACCTCGCCATCCATGACTTCGACATCGCACCGTGGGTCCTCGGTCGGCGTGTGCTCGAGGTGTACGCCGATGGGCAGGCCAACGACGAGCTCTTCGCCCGACATGGCGATATCGACGCCACCTGCGCCGTGCTTCGCTTCGAGGGCGGCGTCATCGGCGCCCTGAGCGCTACGCGGAACGATCCGCGCGGCTACGACGTGCGCATGGAGGTCTTCGGCGTCAAAGACAGCGTGGCGGTGGGCTGGGACGACCGCACACCGCTCCGCTCGATCGAGCCCGGAGCCGAGCCGCCTCGCAAGCCGGGCTATCGCGACTTCATGGATCGATTCGCGCTCGCATACCGCGCCGAGATCGATGGGTTTCTCGCCGCAGTCCGCGATCGAGCCGAAAGCCCGTGCACCGTTTTCGACGCGCGCACGGCCCTCACTGTCGCCCTGGCTGCGGATCGGTCCCGGCGCGAGCACCAGCCGGTGCGGGTCGAGGAGGTCGCATGAAGCTCGCCGGCGCACCTATCTCCTGGGGAGTGAGCGAGCTGCCCGATTGGGGCTACCGAATGCTCCCCGAGCGGGTGTTGGGCGAGATGCGGGCCCTGGGGCTGCACGCGACCGAGCTCGGGCCGCCCGGATTCCTGCCTTCAGAGACCGCGGAGCTTCGCGATATGCTCGCTCGCCATGGCTTGAGGCTCGCGGCGGGTTTCTTGGCGGCAGTCCTGCACGAAGCAGCCGAACCGGCTCTGGAAGCGATTCGCCGCCACGCTGACGGACTTGTGGCGGCCGGCGCGGATGTTCTCGTGCTCGCGGCGGCCCTGCCCGGAGACAGCTACGACGGGCATGAGCGGCTGAGCGACGCAGCCTGGAGCGCCCTGGTCGAATCCCTGAGGGCGGCGGATCAAGAGGTGTCCAAGCGGGGGCTTACGCTGGCTTTCCATCCGCATGCGGGCACGGCGATCGAGCGGGCAGAGGACGTGAGCCGGCTCATAGAGAGCAGTGATGTCGGGCTGTGCCTGGACACTGGTCATTTGTTCCTGGGCGGGGCAGAGCCGGTCGAAGTCCTTCACGCGGCCGGTGCACGCGTGCGCCACGTGCATCTGAAGGACGTGGCCAAACCGATCGCCGAGCAAGTGCGGTCTGGGCGGCTTCCATACGCGGCCGCCGTGCGATCCGGCCTCTACCGTCCACTGGGTCAAGGTGACCTCGACATAGCCGCCGTCGTCCAACGGCTGAACGCCTCCGGCTACGAGGGCTGGTACGTGCTCGAGCAGGACACGGTGCTTGCTGCCAAGCCTGGACCGCACGGTGGGCCTTCCGATTCGGTACGGCGGAGTCTTGAGTACTTCGAATCGATTTCAAGCGCCAGGCGATCAGCATCAACGACATGAAGAGCGCCCCAGGTGGCCTGGAGGTCATCACCATGGGCCGCGTAAGCGTCGACCTTTACCCCGAGCAGATCGGGGCGACGCTGGCCGAGGTTCGTACGTTCTGCAAGGATCTCGGCGGCAGCCCGACCAACGTCGCCGTGGCGGCGGCTCGGCTGGGACACCGTTCGGCGGTTATCACGAAGGTCGGCGACGATGGCTTCGGGCTGTACGTCCGCGAGGCCCTGCGGGGCTTCGGCGTCTACGACGGTTGGGTGGGTGTCGACCCGGTGCTGCGGACGCCAATCGTGTTCTGCGAGGTCCACCCGCCCGACCACTTCCCTCTCCTCTTCTACCGCCAACCGAGCGCGCCAGACATGAACCTGACCAACGAAGATTTCGATCGGGATGCGGTCGCGAAGGCACAGCTGCTTTGGACCACCGGTACTGGCTTGTCGGCCGAGCCCAGCCGGTCGACGACCCTGGGCGCCATGCGCGCTCGCATCAGCGGCATCACCGTTCACGACCTGGACTACCGGCCGATGCTGTGGAAGGAGCCGGCCGAGGCGCCGCGGTTCGCGAACGAGGCGATCCGCATGGCCACCGTCGTCGTCGGTAACCAGGAAGAGGTCGAGATGGCAACCGGCAGGAGCGACCCCGAGGCGGCCGCCGATGTGCTGCGCGGCATGGGCGTCGAGCTCGCGATCGTGAAGCAGGGCGCGAAGGGCGTGTTTGCGCAGCGTGGTCGCGAATGTGTGACCGTACCGCCTGTACCGGTGAGGACGCTGTGCGGTCTGGGTGCGGGTGACGCCTTCGGTGGCGCGCTGTGCCATGGGCTGCTGCTGGGCTGGGATCTGGAGCGCATGATCCGCTTTGCCAACGCTGCCGGCGCGATCGTGGCCTCGCGGCTGACGTGCGCGAGCGAGATGCCCGGCGTGCGCGAGGTGGACGCGATGCTGGCGGCCCATGCCTGACCTGATGTCAGGCGGGAACGAGCTCCTCGAATACCTGACCCGCATCCGGCGCGAACATCCGGAGCGCATCGCCCAAGCACTCAAGGTTCGTCGCCGCCGCGCGCTGCTGAGCGAGCGCGGCACCCTGTTTCTGGTCGCTGCGGATCACCCCGCGCGCGGTGTCCTCAAAGTTGGTGCCGACCCGCAGGCGATGGGCGACCGTGGTGAGCTTCTCCGCCACCTCTGCGTCGCGCTAGAGCGTCCCGGCGTGGACGGCGTCCTGGCGACGCCAGACGTCGTCGAAGACCTCGCGTTGCTCGGCGCGCTGGAGGGCAAGGTGGTGTTCGGCTCCATGAACCGCGGCGGCTTGCGCGGGAGTGCGTTCGAGATGGATGACCGGATCACGGCATACGATGCCGCCGCAATCGCCGGGTCCGGACTCGATGGAGGCAAGCTCATGGTCCGCGTCGCCGACGACGACCCGGGCACCCTGGACACGATGGTGGCCGCGGCCGGCGCGATCAACGAACTGGCCGACCGCCGGCTCGTGGCGATGGTCGAGGTCTTTGCGAGCCGCATCCAGAACGGCCAAACGGTGAACATCGACGACGCCGACGCGCTCATCCGCGCCGTCGCCGTGGTGCAGGGACTCGGCCGCACCTCGGCTTATACGTGGCTCAAGCTTCCAGCGGTCGACGACCTGCCCAAGCTGCTGCGCGCCACGTCGCTGCCGGTGGTGCTGCTGGGCGGAGACCCCGGCGCGGAAGCGGCCACGACGTACAGGCGCTGGAAGGAGGCGATGGCGTGGCCGCAGGTGGTCGGGCTGGTCGCAGGCAGGGCCTTGCTGTATCCATCGGATGGAGACGTGGCTCGGGCCGTCGACGATGCGGCCGCCATAATCGCGAGCCGCGCCGTCAGCGCCTGATGAAGACGGTCCGCCTGACGATGGCTCAAGCCCTCGTGCGATTTCTGGCCGTCCAGCACGTCGAGCGGGACGGAGTGGAGCGCCGCTTCTTCGGAGGTTGCTTCGGCATCTTCGGTCACGGCAACGTGACCGGTGTCGGGCAAGCGCTGGCCGAGGCGCCGGAGTTATTGACGTACTACCAGGCGCGCAACGAACAGGCGATGGTGCACACGGCTTCGGGATTCGCGAAGATGCGCAACCGCCTGGCCACGCTGGCATGCACCACGTCGATCGGCCCAGGCGCGACCAACATGGTGACCGGCGCGGCCGCGGCCACGATCAACCGGCTGCCAGTGCTCCTGCTTCCTGGCGACGTGTTCGCTTCTCGGCGACCGGATCCAGTGCTGCAGCAGCTCGAAACGCCGTGGCGGGGCGACGTGAGCGTGAACGAATGCTTCATTCCGGTCAGCAAGTATTGGGACCGCATCCAGAGGCCGGAGCAACTGGTGCCTGCGGCACTGTCGGCGATGCGCGTGCTCGCGAATGCCGCTGACACGGGCGCGGTCACGCTCGCGCTACCGCAGGACGTGCAGGTCGAGGCGTACGACTATCCAGAGGAGTTCTTCGCGCGCCGCGTCTGGCGCATCGGACGGCCGGTGCCAGATGTCGCCACGCTGAACCTCGCGGCCCGGCTGATTCGCGACGCCAAGAAGCCCTTCATCGTGGCGGGCGGCGGGGTCATCTACTCGGAAGCGACCGAGGCGCTCGCGCGATTCGTAAAGCGCACCGGCGTCCCGGTCGGCGAGACGCAGGCGGGCAAGGGATCGTTGCCCTACGACCACCCAGGCGCGCTCGGTGCCGTGGGCGCCACCGGCACGCTCGCGGCCAACAAGATCGCGGCCGATGCTGACCTCGTCATCGGCATCGGCACGCGGTTCACCGACTTCACCACCGCGTCCAAGACCGCGTTCCAGAACCCTGCCGTGCGCTTCGTCAACGTCAACGTCGCGGACTTCGATGCCCACAAGCTGGCCGGGCTCGCCCTCGTGGGCGATGCCCGCGCGACGGTGGAGGCGCTCGACCAGCGGCTCCATGACTGGACTGCTGCCGCTGCCTACCGCGATCGATGTGCGCAGCTCCAGGCTGAATGGGATGACGAGGTCTCGCGTCTTTATCACCTCGGGCATGGCCCCTTGCCGGCGCAGTCAGAGATCCTGGGCGCGGTCAACGGCCTGTCAGGCCCACGCGACGTGGTCGTGTGCGCGGCCGGCTCCATGCCTGGCGACCTGCACAAGCTGTGGCGCACACGCGATACGAAGGGCTACCACGTCGAGTATGGATACTCGACCATGGGCTACGAGATCGCCGGGGGCCTTGGTGTGAAGATGGCCGACCCCGAGCGCGAGGTGTACGTCATGGTTGGCGACGGCTCGTACCTGATGATGTCGCAGGAGATCGTCACCTCCATCCAGGAGCGGCTGAAGCTCACAGTCGTGCTCGTGGACAACCAGGGTTTCGCGTCCATAGGCGAGCTCTCACGCTCCAAAGGCACGTCCGGATTCGGGACGCGATACCGCTACCGCTCCGGCGGCTCGCTCGGAGACGACCATGCGCTCGGCGAAGCGCCCGATCACCTGGTGCTCCCGGTCGACCTCGCGCTCAATGCCGAGGGATTGGGCGCGCACGTCTTTCGCGCCCGCAACATCGATGAGCTGCGCGACGCCCTCGTGGCCGCCAAAGCAATCGAGCACACCGTGGTGATCCACATCCGGGCCGACCGTTACGAAAGCGTGCCCAGCTACGAGACCTGGTGGGACGTGCCGGTCGCAGAGGTGTCGAAGTCGGTGGAGGTTGCCAAGGCTCGCCGCGAACATGAACGCGGTGCGGCGCGGCGGCGCTGGCACGTATGAGCGACAGCAAGCTCGTGATACACAGCGCGGCGGTTGAGCGACCCGACGGAATGGTGATCGCGATCACCCCGGAATCGGCTGGTTGGTCCTACGTCGGCTTCGAGGTCTACCGTCTTCGGCGTGGCGAGCGGATCGTGAAGAGCACAGATGGTCGGGAGGCGTGTGTCGTGATGATGTCCGGCCAGGCGGATGTCTCTTTCGGCGTACACGAGTGGTGTGGCGTCGGCGGCCGGTCATCCGTTTTCAAAGGTCCTTCCGATTCCGTGTACGTGCCGCCCGGCGGCGACCTGACCGTGGACGCGGCCAGCGCCACGACCGAGCTTGCGTTGTGCTGGGCGCCCGCGAGCCACGGCGCCAAACCGCAGCTCATCCGCGCCGTGGATGTGCGCGTCTTCAAGCGCGGTTCCGACCGCACCGAGCGGACGATCCACAACATCCTCATGGAAGACAGGCCGGCCGAGTCTCTGCTGGTGACGGAAGTGCTGACCCCTGGAGGCAACTGGTCGAGCTACCCGCCGCACAAGCACGACACCGACGATCCGCCGCGGGAGACGTATCTCGAAGAGACGTACTACCACCGCATGGCACGTCGCGAGGGATTCGCCGTGCAGGAGGTCTACACTGCCGACCGCTCGCTGAATGAGGCGATCCAGGTGCGCGACGGCGACGTGGTCCTGGTGCCGCGGGGCTACCATCCAGTCGCGGCCGGCCCGGGCTATGACCTGTACTACCTCAATGTCATGGCCGGGCCGACGCGGAAGTGGCTGACCACGACCGATCCCGACCACCGCTGGCAATTGGTACGGTGACCGCCGTCAAGCGCCTGTGGGCGCCGCTTGCGCTCGCCATCGTGCTGATCGCCCTGGCGCGAGACGCGTGGAATCGCTACGAACCGATCGGGATCGACTTCCACACCTACGAGGCTGCGGCACGCGTTGGCTTGCAGCGAGGATGGTCGTTCATATACGACCAGAACCTGGTCGCCATCGAGCAAAAGAGACTGGTTCCGAGCCAGATTGCGCAGCCTTTTCTAAGTCCACCGACCGATGCCTGGTTGGTTGCGCCCCTGACCCTCCTTCCATACTGGGCGGCCTACTACACCTGGGCGGCGGTCACCCTTCTGGTGTTCGCGGCCGCGTTGGCGTGGGCGGCTCGCAGCCAGGGGCTTGCGCGATGGATCGCCGTCGCCGCCGCGCTCGGGCCCTGGTGGGTGCTGCACGCGGTGAACCTCGGGCAGGTAGCGCCGCTCGTCGCTGCTGGTGTGGTGCTGACACTGCGCCTTGCGCGCGAACGCCGCGATCTGGTGGCGGGCCTCGCACTGTCGCTGCTGTTCCTGAAACCGAATACGGCGTTTTTGGTTCCCTTCGCACTCCTGGTCGCCGGACGCTATCGAACTTTCGCCGCGTGGGCTGCGGTCGGTGCGGCGATCACGGTGGTGGCGTTCGTGACAATGGGAGCTCATGGAATCTCCGCGTACATCGGTCAGCTGACACAGCCGCTACCGGGTGGGGCCAGCTCGCTCACACTGGAAGGAGCCTTTGGCGTGGCGGGCATATGGGCCATCGGCCTTCGCGTGGTCATCGCGGCGGGCAGTCTTGCGATCGCCTTTCGCTTGCGCAGCTCGCCAGGCCTGGCCATCGCAGCCGGCGCAATCGGTTCGCTTCTCGTGGTCCCCTATCTCCACGGCTCGGACCTTTGCGTGCTCAGCGCCGCCGCATGGGCCGTTTGGGAGGAGCGGCCCGCGTGGCTGTGGCGAGTGCCGTTGGCAGCAGGGTGGCTGCTCGCGAGCCCCTACGTGAATCTCACCAGCTTTGCACTGGGCCTCAACCGGTGGCCGATCGTGGAGGGCGCATTGCTCGCTGGGTTGGCGGTCGCGGCATGGCGGCCGGGGCACGAAGGCGCGGCGAATCTGATGGACAAGCCTGAGCTGCGGACTCGGGCGCCCGCATGAAGAATCGATCCCTAGCGAACCAGCTTCAGAGTCAGGATCTTGAACGGGGTCAGCTCGAGCTCGACCTGGCCGTCGCGTATCACGACCTCATTTCGGTGTCGCTCCAGCAGATCGCACAGGAATGCCCGCGACGCCGGCAGCGACGTGCGTAAGCGAGCCGTGCAGCGGCCGCCCCACGCTTCGTAGAGGCGAACGACGACCGCGTCCGAATCCTCCGCGCGCTTGATCGCTTCGACGACGACCCCGGGCGCGTCGACCTCAACCAATGAGCGCCGCGTGCCGGCGGCAAGCCCGCCGCGGACCACGCGCAGCGGAGCGTTGAGATCCTCCGCGGCTGCGATCACTCCTGCTTCGCGAAAGTCACCAGGGTGCGGCATGAGTGCGTATGTGAAGTGGTGGTGGCCGCGGTCAGCGGTCGGATCCGGATGTGTGGGCGCCCGCAGCAGCGAAAGCCGCATGACCGAGCCCAGGATGTCGTAGCCGTATTTGCAGTCGTTGAGGAGCGCGACCCCGTAGCCTGCCTCGCCGAGATCGGCCCAGCGCTGGGCACAGGTTTCGAAGCGGGCGAGATCCCAGCTCGTGTTCACATGCGTGCTTCGCTCGACATGGCCGAACTGGATCTCGTACGTTGCGCGTGCCGATCGCACCGCCACGGGAAAGGCGACTTTGAGGAACTTGTGCTCTTCTTGCCAATCGACGTCGGTCTCGAACCGAAGGACCCGCGAACCCGCGTCCAGCACCATGCGCTGTTCCAACCTGGAGGAGCCGAACTCCCGGGTAAATCGCACAGCCGCGCGCAGCGGGCCCTCCAGCTCGACGCTTGTGCCGGCGAGCGTGACGATGTCCTTGGCGTTCTTGCGGTAGTCGGCATCGACATCCCATGCATCCCATTTTTTGGGATGGTCATCGTGCAGCTGGAGCAAATTGCCGCTGGCGCCGGAGGTCAGGACCTCCCTGCCGGCCTCCTTGTCCCAGATCGACGTGAGCAGCCCGCGTTGGTCCCACACCACGCGGATGAGACCGTTTTCCATGACGCCCTCGGACACGGAAACCCGCTCGAACGGCGCGGGTAGCGAGTCATCCATCGAAGCCCAGCCGCAAGCGGGAGCCTCGACATAGACCGGCCGGCCATCAAGATCGATGATCTCGCCCCGGGGATGTGAGTTGACATTGAAAATGGTCAGGTCGCTCCCACCGCCGGCCAGCTTTGTTTGAGCGGCGGCCGTCACCCGACCCGCGACTTCGATCACGCCCGCGAGGTCGCGCTCGGCGTCCTCGTAAACCCAGTCGATGCTCGAGCCCGGCAGGATGTCGTGGAACTGGTTGATGAGGAGGCGCTTCCAGGCCGACTCGAGCACATCGGCCGGGTAGTCCTCGCCGACACCCACCGACCAAACCTCGGCCTCGCGAAGGGCCTGCTCGGCGCGACGGTTCAGCCGCTTCGTCCGCGACTGGGTCGTATATGTGCCGCGATGGAGCTCGAAGTACAGCTCGCCCACCCACTTCGTCAGGTCGTGGGCCTCCTTCTGGGCGCGGGCGAAGAAATCGGCTGCGCGCGACAGCTCGAGTCGCGGAGCCCCGTCGACGCTGCCCAGCCGGTGGGCGGATTCGATCATGTCCGGCTCGGGACCGCCGCCTCCGTCTCCCCAGCCATACAGATAAAGGGAGTGTGACGAGCGTTCGCGGTCCTTGAATTCGGCGACGCTCTCCACGATCTGGCCCGCGCTGAAATTGCCGTTGTACGTGTCCGCCGGCGGGAAGTGCGTGAAAACACCAGTCCCGTCGATCCCCTCCCATATGAAGGTCTGGTGCGTGGGCTTGTTGGTGTCGTTCCACGAGAGCTTCTGAGTCAAGAAGAATTGACCACCCGACTCGACGATCAGCTGCGGGAGCGACGCCGGGTAACCGAAGACGTCGGGCAGCCACAGCTCGCGGGTCTCGTACCCGAACTCCTCCATGAAAAAGCGCTTGCCGTGAAGGAACTGGCGGACCAGCGCCTCTCCTGAGGGTAAGTTGCAATCGGCCTCGACCCACATCGAGCCGACCGGCTCCCATTGGCCGGCGGCGACCTTCTTGCGGATGCCCTCGAAGATCTCTGGATAAGACTCCTTCATCCATGCGTACTGGGCCGGCTGCGAGCACGCGAAACAGTAATCGGGATATTCGTCCATCAGCGCCAGCGCTGTAGAGAAGGTGCGCGCGCACTTGCGGCGGGTCTCGCGCAACGGCCAAAGCCAGGCGGTGTCAATGTGGGCGTGTCCGACGGCGGTGATCAGGTGCTTTGATTTGCTCGGTTGCGACAAGGCCGCCTGTAGCTCGGCCGGGTCGTTGCTGCGGGCAAAGCGATTCAACGCCTCGAGGATTTGCGCACGCCTTTCCCCCTCCGGCAGCGCGAGAGCAAGCTCGGACAGGACCTTGAAATCGAGCGCCACCTTGCGAGCAGCCTGGTCCTGGATACGCAACTCGGCCTGGCGAAACACAAACGCGGGCTCGGCCGAATCGCGCAAGGCGATCATCGACGGAGCCTCGCCCGGGCCCGAAACGGTCGCTGTTGGAATTGCGGCGGCCTCGAGGTAGAAGTCGACTTCGGTGGAGGTGATGGGCAGCCAGCGGTGATTGGGATCCACTCCCCGCCAGGGTTTGCCCTCCTTCCATGCGAGCGCCTCGCACGTGAAGCCGGTCGAGCCTTCAAAACCAATGTTCAAGACCGCAATCACCCGCTTCCCAGCCCAAGCTTCGGGTACCCGGCCGCGAATATGGAACCAGGTCGTGCTCCACGGCGGGCCCCATGGGTCGCCCACCTTGAACGCCTGGTACTCGCCGCGCATCGCTTCAGCGAACGTGATCGGCTCACGGCGCACTTCAAAGGCGGTGAGCTCCAACGGCGCGCTTTCACGCTCGACGGCGGCCAAGAGCTGGTCTCTGGTTTTCGTGAGGTCCGTACGAGCCAGCACGTCCATATTCTCGACGGTTAGCCTTTCGAGGTGAGCTCGGGGATGGTCGCGGAGGCGCTGGTTCGCCTCCGCCAAGGCGCCGACCGATTGGCTTCGCCATGGCCGGAGATGGAGTGGACTGGGTCGTCGACGAGCAAACCGGTCGTGCTTGCGTCAGGCGAATTTCGCGACCTCACGGTGGAGCCGGGGCGTGTTGTGGAGCTGCGCTCTCGGCTTCACGTGCCGGACCATCTCGAGGGCGTCGACATCAGCGGTGACGCGCTCGACGTGATGGTGGACAGCATCTACCCCATAGAGCTCGAGTACGACGGCACCGTCGTGCACCGCGATGCCATGCCCGAGGTGGCGCCGGGCCCAGCCCTGGTTCGGACAGTGCCGGCGCTGAAGCCTGGCGACAACGGCCTGCTGACCCTCCGGATCAAGGCTCACAGCTACAAGACCTGGCCGTGGCTCAAGCTCCGTTTCAGCACACCGAGGTTGAGGGATCGTTTCGAGCTCCTCGATGTGGCCTGGGCCCAGCTCGCACTCGCTGCCGAGTTGGCTGTCGGCCCGCAAGACGATGCGGAGGTGGAAACCGCGGCCCGACTGGTGAATGAGTCAAACCTGGAGCGACCGGGGGACCCGGAGCTCGCCCCCCGACTCGAAGAGGTTGCCGCCGCGCTGGCGGGGTTGCGCGAAAGGGTGCGCGGACTCCGCGTCCATGTGATCGGCCACTCACACATCGATATGAACTGGCTCTGGACCTGGCCTGACACGGTTGAAGTGATCAAGCGAGATTTCGCGACCATCCTCGCCCTGATGGACGAATTCCCCGAGATGACTTTCACGCACAGCCAGCCGGCGACCTACGAAGTCATCCGTGAGCAGGCGCCGGCGCTCTTCTCGAAGGTTCGCGAGCACGTGGTGCGCGGACGCTGGGAGGCCGCGACCATGCAGTGGGTGGAGAGCGACCTGAATATGATCTCTGGCGAGTCCCTGGCCCATCACTTGCTCGAAGGCGTGGGTTATGCCCGCGAGCACTTCGGCTCGAGCCCCTCGGTATTCATGGCTCCAGATACCTTCGGTCACGCCGGCAACGTCCCGCAGCTGGCACGATCCGCCGGCGCCCGCAGCTATTACCACCACCGCTGCAACCCGGGCGGTCATGACCTCTTGCCGGCGTATTGGTGGGAGGGCGATGACGGCACGCGTGTGCTCGCGCTCTCCACGCACAGTTACAACGGGCTGATAACCGCCGGCGGCATCGCCCAGGCCGCCCTGCGTGCCTATCGTCACGGCCTGTCGACCGCTCTCCTGTTCCATGGCGTTGGTGACCACGGCGGCGGGCCCACACGCCAGGGCCTCGAGGCCCTTCGCCGATTCGCAAGATTACGCGGCCTGCCCAAAGCCGTCTGCAGCACCCTCGCCGCTCACGCTGAGGAGGTCCTGTCCGCGAGCGATCGGATTCCAGTCCACCGCGGCGAGCTGAATACGATCTTCGAGGCCTGCTACACAACTCATGTGGATGCCAAGCTCCGCAACCGGCGGGCGGAAAACCAATTGACGACAGCAGAGACCCTGGCCGGGCTCGCAGGCGTGGACGAGCGTGAGCGGCTGAGCGAAGGCTGGCGCCGCGTGCTGTTCAACCAGTTCCACGACATCTTGTGCGGCTCGTCGATCCACGAGGCGTATGGGAAGAACGCCCGAGACGTCGCTCTCGCGGAGGAGGCTGCCAACGCAGTGATCGAGGAGGCGTCGCGAATCCTGGAGACCGGTGCCGGTGGCGCCGACCTCGTGGTCACCAACCCGCTGGGCTGGGATCGAGAAGAGGTCGTGGAGGTGCCTTGGGATCATGCCAGGCAAGGAATGGTCCGGCTGCAATCCGCAGACGGATCATCAACGCTGGGACAGTGGACCTCCGAAGGGCTGGCATTCCTGGCCCGGGTGCCTGCCTTCGATACCGTCGGCTACACGCTGCACGCTGACGCAAACGTGCCGTCCAGCATCGAGATCACAGAGGAAGCGCTTTACATCGCGGTCGAAACGGAAGCCTTTGTGGTCCGCGTCCACCGGCCGTCGGGGACGATCGTTTCGCTCCGAGACAAGCGCGTCGAGCGCGAGCTCGTCGGCTACGGGATGCGGCGTGGGAGTGACTACCTCGATTCGGCCAGACTGGACCTCGGCCTCAACGTCCTGCAATTCCTGGACGAGCGAATGCACGAGATGTCGGCCTGGCATCTCGACGAGGTCATGCGCGAGACTTCGCTCCTCGATGGCGCCCGGACCGAGGTTGTCGAG